>Ga0193726_1000027_pt1 | contig 402147 bp, 369 predicted proteins | sample H2c1metaG_FD_144928 | JGI IMG/M metagenome (GOLD analysis project Ga0193726, IMG submission 144928) | Soil microbial communities from a riparian zone of the East river system, Colorado, United States - H2c1 | ecosystem: Environmental > Terrestrial > Soil > Riparian zone | place: USA: East... | reverse complement strand
CGGGTTGTGCTTCGACAACACCTTCGTGATCGCCGCCGTCAGCGTCGTCTTGCCATGATCGATATGTCCGATCGTCCCGATGTTTACGTGCGGCTTTGACCGGTCAAACTTTTCCTTGCCCATGACTGCTCATCTCCTCAGTGTTGGCCGGCGTGCACCGGCAGGTTCAGGTCGATACTTCAAAACTAAACTTGGTGTCTCAGTAATACGCGTACAGCTTGAAAAACTTCTGCCGCAGCTCCGGCGCTACCCGCTCCAGGCTCGCAAGATACAGCTCGCGAATCTGGCCCTGATCGGCGTTGCCGAGCCGGTTGTACTCTCCGGCAGTTGTAGCGCCCAGTGCGCCCTTGCGAAGAACCGTCTCGAAGTCGCGGATGCGCAACTTGCTGCGCTCGAGCGATTTCAAAAAATCCGCTACCTTACCCGAGGAGAACGACGACTCGATGGCCGACTTCACGACGCCATAGGGTTGCGGATCGGCTATCGGGAGCGCGGGCTGCTCATACGTTGTGCTCAACAGAACTCTCCTGCGGAAACGCCTTCAAATCTTTGGAGCGGGAGACGGGAATCGAACCCGCGACCAACAGCTTGGAAGGCTGTGACTCTACCACTGAGTTACTCCCGCCCGCCTGCAACTAAAATCTGGAGCTGATGATGGGGCTTGAACCCATGACCTCTCCCTTACCAAGGGAGTGCTCTACCACTGAGCTACATCAGCCTTCTAAAACCAACCTTACAATCCTATCGCGAACTCATCCGTCCGAGTATGACGCGAAAGCCAAAAAATCCTAACAGGATCCACGTCAGCGACCGATACTTGCCCGGCTCCATCGTCTGCCAGACTAAAACCGCCAACACCCCAAGCACCACCAGCGCAACTACCATTCGTCCGCTACCGGCAGGGGTTAGATCCACAACGCTCACATCTCACCGCTCAAAAACTTACAACTCAAAACTAATGGTGCACAGGGGAGGATTCGAACCTCCGTAACGCGATGCGTGGCAGATTTACAGTCTGCTGCCATTAACCACTCGGCCACCTGTGCACATCCTGCAAAACCCACCAGCGCGCAGCCACAACTCAAACCATCAATCCCGAACACCAATTTCCGGAATCCGGAAATCACGCGAGTACAAACCTTGAAGGAGTGACCGGAGGCCTGCTGACCAGAAGGCCCGGCAGTACAACCAAATCCTTTACTTGCTAAATGGAACTGGAGCTGACGAAGGGATTTGAACCCCCGACCCTCTGATTACAAATCAGATGCTCTACCAGCTGAGCTACGCCAGCCCAAACAGCCGTTTCCTTGCTCTCTGTAAGCCCAGCAGCCGAACGCGCAGCAGTGCCTGCGCAGAGTGCGCCGCAGTCGTAACTTTAGCATAGTGGAGCTGCCCAATCAACATCCCACCCTGCGGCCGTTTTCAACAGAATTCAGGCGGCTTACGCTCCGCCGTAGTAAACCGTCCAAAATCGAGGACATGCTAGCCTATCCTCAACTTTCGATCACCAGTTTCAATCTCTTAGGGAACAAGTCCATGCGTCTGCTGATCCTGCTGTCTCTGCTCCTCCTTCCCTTCTCCTGCTATGGCCAGCACACGGGCGAAGCGCCTCAACTCACAGATGGCCCACAGGTTGCTCCTCCGGCGGTCTCCGCCACCATGAACAACAACTCCGTCATCAAGATGGCAAAGGCCGGACTCGGAGACGACCTCATCCTCCAGACCATCAACACCCAGCCCGGGCAGTACACCACCGACGCCGATTCCCTCGTCACGCTCAAAGACGCCGGCATCTCCGACCGTATCATCGCCGCCATGGTCAATAAGAGCCGTAAGCTGCTTACTCCCACGACCGAAAAACCTATTGAGCTCTCCGACGTCAACGAGATTGGTGTGTACTACAAAGATCGCACCGGCAAATGGACGCTGATTGAACCAGAGATCGTCCACATCAAATCCGGCGGATGGATCAAATCCACCGCCACCAACGGCATCATCAAGCAGGATCACAACGGCCACCTCAATGGCCGCGAATCCAAGCTGACGCTGCAGGCACCTATCGAAATTCTCATTTATATGCCCGACGGAGTAGCCATCAACGAGTATGAGTTCCTGCGCTTCCGCATCAACTCCGACAACCGAGAATTCCGCATCCTTACCGGCGGCGTCTTTCACTCCACCGGCGGCGCCGACCGCGACGAGGTAAAGTTTAATCCCGTGAGAACCGCCCCGCGCACGTACCAATTCACCGTCGACCACAACGTTGGCGGCGGCGAATTCGGCATCCTGCCCGCCGGCAGCGGTAACGTCACCAACGGGGGCAAGATCTACACTTTCGCCATCACCGAGTAGATTTCTACTCCCACACGTCGATCTCTTCGCCGGGCTTCAGACCGAAACAGTTTGTGCCAATGAACTTCGCTGTCGCAGTCACATCGAAGTGCGAAGCATGTTCCGAGCCTTTCGATATGTCGACGCTCATTTTGTAGTGAAAGCTCTCAGGCGAATCGATAGTCATCATTGCATGACCCGTGATCTTCCCCGACCCGCACGACATGTCTGCACTATAAGTCGTCGGCGTAGCCGCCTGATTCGACCACACGCAGTGGTTGCTGTCATCTCCGTGCGCGTCCATGAAACCCTTCCACGTCGCGGCTGAAACACACGACCGTGTCACTGTCGCTTCTCCATCTAAATCCCGAGGCCCGGTCACTTTGCTCTCCCATAAACCCCACCGGATCGGAGGAAGCGAAGGAGCAGCAGCAGTGGGCGCCTGCGCTCCAGATGACATCTGCAACACAGTGATTCCAAGCAGCAGCAAAGCTTTCATCGCATTCTCCAAGAAGTTGTCATCGTAGCTTTATGCGGGAGTGTACGACAGAAGCCTTAATATTTGAGACATAAGATGGTCTATGCTTATCTTCTGGAGTTCGCAGACTGTGATTCTGTAACGACGATGCTGAAACCCCATCCTGCCGGCCATGTTACCAATGCGTAAATCCACGCGCTACTCCCTTCTGCTGATGCTGGCGTTGATCGCAGCTCTGGCCATTGTGCTGATATTGCGCAAGGCCGCTCCGCCAGAGGCCGCACGCCTGCTGCCCGAGTCCGACGCAATCGTCTACGTCAACCTGAGGCCGATACGCCTGGCCACCCACTTCGACCGCACACCGATCGTCCGTAGCCCCGACTATCAGCGCTTCATCGACGCCACCGGTATCGTCCCCGAGCGCGATCTCGACAACGCAGCCTTCGCTCTCCATCGCATGGACGACCCCAACGGCCCCAACGGACCCGTCGGTTACTCCGAAGTCTTTGAAGGCCGCTTCGACGGCGAGCGCCTCGCCAGCTACCTCACAACTATCGCCATCGCAAAAGAAAGCTACGCCGGACACGATATCTTCACCATCCCCGTAGGCGACGGCAAGGACGTCCGTCCTCTGCGAATCGCCCAGCTCGGCTACGACAGTATCGCCGTCTCCAACATGCCCACGGCCGAACAGATCCACTCCATCCTCGACCGTCACCGGGCAGGAGCTTCGCCGTTCTCAGGCTCGTCGCTGCTATCGGCACGTTACAGAGACGTGCCGTTGCTATCGAGCGCCTGGGCAATCGGCCACATCGGTCTTCCCTTCTCCGAGCGCGGCTACATCACGCTCTTCGGCCTGCAGCTTCCTCTGCCGGAAGACACCACCTTCGTCGCCAGCCTTCGCTATGTCGGCTCTCTCCGCTTGCGCGTCGAACAGATCTTCCCCACCGACGCCGATGCCGCACGTTCAGCCCAATCGCTCAGTTCGCTCGTCAAACTCTTTAAGTCCATTCAGGAGATGCAACCGCGCAACGCCGCCGACAAAGACTTTCTCAAGATGATCGACTCTCTCAAACTGGAGCAGAGCAAAGATCGCGCAATCCTCACTGCAACCATCCCCATCGAACTTTTACGCGAACTGGCATCACCGGATACTGAAACCACTCCGGCTTCCGCGTCAGGCGCACCATCCCAGCCTGCACCCGCATCTCATTAGGTAAACTATTCCCACAAGCCTCGCGGCCTTCGGAGAAGACCACAGATGATGAGCCCTTCCACCAGAACCTTCAGTTCAGCCCTTCCGCTTTTACTTGCAGGAGCATTCACCGTCTCCCCTGCAATTCTGCACGCGCAGAACGAAGGGAAGACCGTCACCGGCCAGGCCGCCTTCACCGACTACTCCCAGGAGCATCCCGGTGTCCGCCGCAAGATCACCGTCGCCGACCTGCCCGAACCAAAGGAAGCCGAGTCCGTCGACAATGGCCCCACCCTTGTCCCTCGTCCTGACGGCGCATGGCCTATCGCCCCTCCAGGTTTCAAAGTTCAGCTCTACGCCCAGGGCTTCACCGAACCGCGCCTCATCCGCTCCGCTCCCAACGGCGACCTCTTTCTCGCCGACAGCAAAGCCGGCAAAGTCATGGTCCTGCGCGGTGTAGGCGCAGACGGCAAAGTCAGCACCACCGAAACCTTCGCCAGCGGCCTCGACCACCCCTTTGGCATCGCCTTCTATCCTCTGGGCAACGATCCCAAGTGGGTCTACATCGCCAACACCACCTCCGTCGTCCGTTTTCCCTACAAGGCTGGCGATCTTAAAGCCACCTCCTGCGCCGAGACCATCGTGAAGACTCTCCCCGGCTACGCGCAGCTTCGTGGCGGCGGCCATTGGACCCGGGACGTCACCTTCTCGCAGGACGGCAAGCGCATGTTCGTCTCCGTCGGTTCCGCTTCGAACGTCGACGACACCGACAACAATCCCAAAGAGTTCCACCGCGCCGACGTGCTCGAATACGCTCCTGACGGCAAGTTCGTAAAGATCTACGCCAGCGGCATTCGCAACTGCGTCGGCGAAGCCATCAACCCCACCACGGGCCAGCTCTGGTGCTCTACCAACGAGCGTGATCGCCTGGGCGACAACCTCGTCCCCGACTACATCACCAGCGTCAAAGAGGACGGCTTCTACGGCTGGCCCTGGTGGTACATCGGTTCGCATCAGGACCCCCGTCACGCGGGCAAGCACACGGAGTTGAAGGATAAGGTCATCGTCCCCGATGTCCTCCTGCAGCCCCACTTCGCGTCGCTCGAAATGGCCTTCTACGAAGGCAAGCAATTCCCATCCGAGTACACCGGCGACGCCTTCGCAGCCGAACATGGCTCATGGAACCGCGCCAAGCGCAGCGGCTACGAGGTCATCCGCGTACCCATGCGCAACGGCCACGCCACCGGCGAGTACGAAGACTTCCTCACCGGCTTCGTCACTCCCGACGGCAAAGTCTGGGGCCGTCCCGTCGGCGTCACTGTGGCCAACGACGGCTCACTCTTCGTCACCGACGACGCCACCAGGAGTGTCTGGCACGTCAGCTATACCGGCAAGTAATTCACGCAACAAACGACGACGCTGCCAGTTCACCGGCCGCGTCGTCGCATTTAAGCTACAAATTCAGGCGTACATTTGCGCGCGTTCGATGGAGCTCTCACGCTCGAATACCATCCCGCCTTCATTTGAAAGCAGACCAGCCAGCACATCCATGCAATCGCCATCCAGCTTGTGCGGTGCCAGTTTCGTCATAATCGTCAGAATGTCATCAGTCTCCAGCGCCGCACGATACGGCCTGTCTTCCGACAACGCTCCATACACATCCGCCACAGCAATAATGCGCGACTCCAGCGAAAGCTGCGGAGACATCAGCCGCTTCGGATAGCCAGAGCCATCCAGCTTTTCATGGTGTTCGCCCGCAATAATCGCCATCTCACGAAACGGCCCCACGCGTTCCAGTATCTGCCGCGTCAGCCCCGGATGCTGCTCCACAGCCTTCCACTCTGTCTCGTTCAACTTCGTCGACTTATCCAGAATGACGTTCGACAAACTCAATTTGCCAATGTCATGCAGCAGCGCAGCCCTTCGAACTAGTTGCACCCGATCCATCGGCAGACCCATTCCTCGCGCAATCGACATGGCAGCATCCGCCACGCCAACCGAGTGCCGAAACGTAAAATGCGACTTCGCATCCACCACGTCCGCGAACGCCTCGCATATCTGGTCGATCCTTCCCGTTCCCAGCTTATGCTGCCTGCCCCCGTCCAGATCGAGTACCGCCCTCCGCGTATCGTCCTGGCTATCGGTCGCGAGACAGTTACTCCATAACTCCCCGCTCCGGTGCAGCAGCACCGTCACACGAACCAGCTCAGGATCAAACCACGTCCCGCTGCGTTCGACCAGCGTATCCATCGCCGCCTCTACTCCTCGCTCGGAAGAGAACACATCCAGATGTTGTGCCACCGCGCAGATGCGCGCCAACAGCGAGATCTGCTCTCCCTTCAAACTATCGGGATATCCATCGCCATCCCAGTGTTCATCCAGGCTGCGGACGGCCTCTGCAGCATCAATACCCAGGCCAAGCTTCGTTACGATGCCTGCCCCCCGCTCGCATCGCAGGCCGATCATCTCTTCGTTGTTTTTGTGCTGCGCCATACCCATTCGAAAGATCCGCGCAATGCGGTCGAGCGGTCCTGCCTCCGGCAAAACATTGCTCCACAGAATCTTCAACGTCGAAAGCTTCGGCTTATGCGGCTTGGTCCAATCTTCCAGCTTCGCCCCTGCCTTCATCGCACGGTCATCGCCGCCGACAATCTCGCACATCCGGCTGGCATTGCTGCTGCAGCCTACATCCTTCAGCAACAGCGCAAAGTACAGGCTGCTCCGCCTCTCATCCGGCAACCCGATCTCGTCGGCAATCCGCATCCCCAGCAGGCAACTGCGCAGAGCATGGCCCCACACCGCACCTTCCGTCAGGTCGAGAGCAAAAGAGAGCGCCGAGATGACCTCGGACAGCGAGATCGAATTATCGCTGTCCCGACTATCCTTCCGAAAAGAAGCAGACGTTTGAACCATTCAATATCCGTTTCTGCAAAGCGCCGGCAAAAAGTTTGGAGCCCGTTCCTAGCCAGGTGCAGAGTTGGCCCGTCATGCACCTGCTCAGGACTCCACCGCGAGAATAGCCAGCGCCGCAGCCATACCGATACTCCCCAAAAGATGCAGAACCATAGCCACCAAGGGCCAGCTCCCAAAACGGGAAAGATGGCGTCCCGATTGCATAAAACACGCCCATACACGATGCTGGATGAGATGAATTCGGCCCTTCCTCGTCCCCAGTCGATCCTACGTAGCACCCTCGCCCTGCTTCTCACATTGCTCACTCTTCCTCTCATGGCCACAGCGCAAACCTTGGCATCCGCACGGCAAATCCTCCCGCTCAACACCGGTTGGCAGTTCCGCCTCACCGCCGCCCAGCCCAACGCACCCATCGACGCCAACTGGCGCCCAGCCACGGTTCCCGGCGACGTTCACCTCGATCTCATCGCCAACAAGCTCATCCCCGATCCCTTCTACCGCGACAACGAAGCCAAGCTCCAGTGGGTCGGCCAGCAATCATGGGAGTACCGCACCACCATCGACGCCACCCGCGCCATGCTCGCTCGCAAGCACATCGACCTCGTCTTTGCTGGCCTCGACACCTACGCCCAGGTCTACCTCAACGACCACCTCCTGCTCACCGCCGACAACATGTTCCGCCAGTGGCAGGCCAACGCGAAACTCTACCTCAAAGCCGGCCCCAACCAGCTCCGCATCGTCTTCCCCGCCCCTGACAAAGCCGCCAGCGAGCGCGCCGCTCAGGACAAGTGGCACTTCATCATCAAGGCCCCCGACAAAACCTACATCCGCAAAGCCGCCTACGAGTACGGCTGGGACTGGGGGCCCACCTTTGTCACCAGCGGCATCTGGCACCCCGCCACCCTCAGCCTCTGGGATAACGCCGAGATCACCGACCTCAACATCCAGCAATCAGACATCACCACACGCGTCGCCCGCCTCAACGCCCAGGTCCAAATCAACTCCTCCCTCGACACCGCAGCAAACGTCAAACTTACCTACCTCTACGACGGCAAGCGAGTCGAAACTACCCTGCCGGTCACCCTGCATCTCGGCACCAACACCATCAACCTCCCCGTCGAAATCAAAAATCCCGCACTCTGGTATCCCACCGGCTACGGCGCCCAGTCGATGTACCAGTTCACCGCCGAAGTCTCCATCGCGCAACACGTACAAGACAAAAAGACCGTCAACACCGGCCTCCGTTCCATCGTCCTTCAACGCGATCAAGACAAGTGGGGCCGCAACTTCGCCCTCATCGTCAACGGCATCCCCGTCTTCGCCAAGGGCGCCGACGTCATCCCCTTCGACAGCTTCCCCAGCCGCGTCACCACCGCCGATTACAAGCGCATCCTGCAATCCGCCGTCGATGCCAACATGAACATGATCCGCAACTGGGGCGGCGGCTATTACGAGACCGATGAGTTTTACGAGCTCTGCGACCAGCTCGGCCTCATGATCTGGCAGGACTTCATGTTTGGCAACGAGTGGCAGCCCGGCACCTACCAGTTCAAACAAAACGTCGAAAAGGAAGCCGAATACCAGGTCACCCGCCTGCGCAATCATCCCAGCCTCGTCCTCTGGTGCGGCAACAACGAAACCGAAATCTCCTGGGGCTGGGAGCGCGTCTCCAGCATCGCGAACTCGCTCAAGCCCGAAGAACGCAAGCGCATGTGGGAGGACTACCTCACTGTCTTCAGCGGCATCCTTCCCCGCACCGTCGCCCGCCTCGCCGCCGAAACCCCCTACTGGCCCAGTTCTCCCAGCGCCGACTACGAAGACGTCTCCGACGCCTATGCCTCCGGCGACACGCACGACTGGACCGTCTGGCACGGCCGCGTCCCCTTCTCCGAATACGAAAAACATCACGCCCGCTTCATGACCGAGTACGGCTTTCAGTCCTTCCCCCAGCAAAGCACCATCGACGCCTTCACCCTGCCCGAAGACCGCACCAGCATCTTCACCCCCGTCATGCTCGCGCACCAGAAGAACGACGAAGGCAACTCCATCATCCACGACTACATGCTCAAGGACTACGCCGAGCCCAAGGACTTCCCTTCCTTCCTCTACGCCAGCCAGGTCCTGCAAGCCGAAGGCATCAAGATCGGCGCCGAGCACATGCGCCGCGAGCGCCCCCGCACCATGGGCACTCTCTACTGGCAGCTCAACGATTGCTGGCCCGTAGCCTCATGGTCCAGCATCGACTACTATGGCAACTGGAAGGCGCTCCAGTACTACGCCCGCCGCTTCTACAGCCCGCTGCTCGTCTCACCCCACATCGAGGATGACTATTTCACCGTCTACGTCGTCTCCGACAAGACCACCCCAGTCGCCGCAGATCTACGCATCCGCGTCATGAGCTTCGACGGCAAAGTCCTCGACGAGCAAAACCAGTCCATGAAGGTCGACCAGCTCGCCAGCAAGATCTACTACTCGCAGGCGCTCCCCGACCTCCTTCGCAAATTAGCCATCGACCCCGCAACCGTATTCGTTACGACCGACCTCACCGTCGATAGCCAGACTGTCTCCTCAAACCTGATCTACCTCGTCCCCACAAAACAGATTCACCTGCCCGCCGCAGACATCGCCCACACCATAACCAAAGACGGCGAAGCCTACACCCTCACCCTCTCGTCAAACGTGCTTGCCCGCAGCGTCTATCTCACCTTCGGCGACAGCAAGGTCGAAGTGTCCGACAACTACTTCAACCTGCTCCCCAACACTCCGCAGACCATTACTCTGCACAGCAGCGCAAGCCTCGAAGACCTCACAAAGAACCTCCGCATCGTCTCGCTCGTAGACGCATTCCCTCGTCCATAAACACGAACGTCTTACTCATCCCGATGCAGCTTCACAAAGGTGTATCTTCCTGAAAATTGAATACGGGGTGCATTGGATTTGGCCCCGTCCTTCTCCTGCACCCATCCATACATAAACTCCGTACCAAAAGACAGGCTTCCATACGGATTCCAGATGACGTTGGCCGAAGAATACGTGCTCTTGTGATACGTGTTCCCCGGCGAAAACTCCGTGCTCGGGACCTGCAAAAATCCAAACGTTGCGCTCGATCGGACGGATCTCGTCCAGTGATGCTGATAGCTGACCCACGGAGCGAAGACGGGCAGCGCCTTCAACGTCAGATCCGTCTCCGACCTCGGTTGTGCATCCAGGCCAAGGAACGCTGCGTCACCCGTATATCTTGCGATTCCATTCCCATAAGCAACTTGGTAATTAAGCGTGTCTCTCCCGATAACACGCCATGTACTCGAGAAGTTCAAGCCCCATCCGAAGGTAGATTCCTGCTGTCCACTGGGCAGACGCACCGCCAGCTCTCGAAGGGCAGTCGACAGATAGATATGCCCACGTTCGCCTTCATAGCGGACCCGCAATGCGCCGTCCGGAGCGGGTGTGATCGGCACGGCTGGCGAGCCATTCACGGAAAAGCCGATATCTGAGTTTGGCTGCTCCACGGAGATAGCGCCGCTAAAGCCCTTTCCCAGTGGGAAGCTATATCGAACCTGAGGAATACGCGCTAGAAGGCCCGACGTTGGCCCCTGGAATTCGATAATGTCCGGCCACGCATCCGGATCCATGAAGACCGTATTCGTCTGGCCCACCAGAATGTTGTTGAGTTGGGCATAGAAATGACGCAACCGCGGCGTAGTCGCTCCATTGGCACCGAAGAAATCGAACTGTATGAACGTCCGCGCAGTCCCTATGTTGCTTACAGGGATACGAAAATCTGCCGAGAAGCGGCTCTCACGAATGCTCCCATTGAAATTGTTGGTGCTCGTTACCTGCGGAATCGGTATCGTCGAAGGAATGAAAGAGTCCGCCAGACCGGCAGGCCGCGGATCAAACATTAAATCCGTTTTCAAATTCCCATTGATACGCATCATCGTCTGCGTGCCCGGCAGAACAAAGAACCCGGGTAGCGAGGCATCCAGCGGAGCGTTGTAAAGACGCGGTACAGGCTCCGACTCCTCCGCAAAACTCTCGTAGCTCGCAGTCTCTTTGCCGACGGCCATGCGCTGCTGTTCCGGGGTTAGCTGTACCGCAGGCAGCAATGGCGGCATCGTTCTTTCGATAGCTCCCGTCTGCACTTCCACCGGCACAGGTTTAACAGTTGTCACCGCGTCCGAAAGCTTGTTCTCTCCGTGCATTGCATCCAGTTCAGCCTGAATCTGGACCATCTGGGATCGCAACTCGTCCATCCTGCTCTGTAGCTTGCGCATCGCCTCCTGCTGGGTATTCCCGGCATCTTGCGCAAGCATCCGCGTTGTGCCACACAACAGCACCAAAAAGACTAACGGCATCGCCATCAATAGCTTCCGCATACCACCTCCTGCACAAAGGCCATCGGGAGACAATGCATCAACGATTGCAGCTTTTCAATTATTGCAATTATTTCAACGCGCCTATTTCAGCGCATTTTGTCTCGTACCGATACTGACAAAATATGCAGTAGGCAATCTTTTGACCACTTTACAGGGCAGCCGAAGTCCTTTCTCTCCCACGCAAAAGGGCCAGTTGTTAAGCTGGCCCTTCTCACTCCAGATGCTGCATGATTTTACGGGGTCATCGCCGTCTGCTTCGAGGTTCCAATCGCAGGCGTCGTAGCCTGACCGGATTCACCACCGCCCAGATCCGCCATTGTCATCCGCAGATACTTATGCGGATTCACCGGCGTATTGCGTATACGAACCTCATAATGCACATGCGATCCCGTGACGCGTCCACTATGACCCACATAGCCGATCACCTGTCCCCGCACCACCGTCTGTCCTGCCATCACTGCAAAGCCCGACATATGCCCATAGCAGGTCTCAACGCCGTGGCCGTGATCGAGTATCACCTCGCGCCCATAGCCGTTGACCACAGCCGCCGACTTCACCACGCCATCGCCGGTCGCACGAATCTCAACTCCATTCGGAGCAGAGATATCAATGCCCTTGTGGAATTCGCCCTCGCCGTTACCCAAAATAGGATCTTCGCGCTGGCCGAAGCTGCTCGTAATCGGGCCCATAACCGGCCATAACGACGGCGCATACGCCGCTGCATCCTGATCGGCCAGCCCGGAGAAGCCTCCAAATGGATTGGTCGAACCATACTGCGGAGTCGAGAGCGTCGGTAAAGCCCGCGTCGCCGTTCCGCTCAACGCCGAATTCCGCAGCGCATAAAACGCATCGACCGACTTGTAATAGCTGTCGTCGTTCATCGCTACAGTGTTGTCGGCCAATGGCGTCGTCGCTACCGCCTCAGCCACCGCAGCCGAGTGTGCCCGGGCCGCCTTGCCCGTCACCTTGCCCATGGGCAAAGCCAGCTTGCTCGTTGTCAGACCGTACAGGGCCGAAATTTCCCCGGCAAGCGATCCCAATGAAGCCGCTTCAACGTCCTTCTCATGCGCAGCCTTCTCCAGGTGCGCATAGTCTTTCTGCAGTGCATTGTGGTCCTGCCGAAGCTGATTAAATCGCGCCGTCTTGATCAGCATCCGAGAGTACGACCCCGCCAGCCCGGTGATCGTAAACATACCAATCGCTGCAGCGGCTACAAACATATATGCATAATGAAGAGGAACCGGCACCTTGTTAAGGTCGCCGTCTTCGTCGCGGCTGACGAACATAATGTAATAGCGCTTCTTAAGTCTCAATCAAAAACCCTGGCCCTGATTTTGACCGCGAGACTGCCGCGGCTCTGAGAGAAGTCAATCTGCACAAATCGATCAAGGCAAATGCCATTTAGCAATTGTCATTCAAATTGCAGATCTCTCTTGAGCGTCCTTGAAAAGGGTAACAAACAGGTAACAGCCATGCAACCAATTTCGCCTGTCATTTTTGCCATATCGGCTACCACAAATTAGCCATCACCTGTCCATCTATTTATCCTCCCTACAGAATGAAAAAATCTCGCAAGCCGATGGGGGAACTCGCTCTAATCGAGCAGATACGCCACGAATTCGCCGCTCCGCGCAGCAAAACCCTCACCCTCGGCATAGGCGACGATTGCGCCATCCTCCGCCCTCCGGCGCACTCCGAAGTCATTGTCACCACTGATTTTACCCTCGAGAAAAGGCATTTTCGCCGCGACCGCCACCCTCCCGAATCTGTAGGCCACCGCTGCCTCGCCCGCGGCCTGAGCGATATCGCCGCCATGGGCGCCACGCCCCTCGCAGCGTTCCTATCTCTTGCCTTACCCGCCGATATGCTCGCAAATAAATCCGGCCAGGCCTGGATATCCTGCTTTTTCAAAGGCTTACGATCTCTCGCCGATCTCCACAATGTCCCTCTCGCAGGCGGAGACACCTCTCAATCCCCAGCAAATCTGATCCTCGCCGACATCCTCGTTCTTGGCTCCGCCCCAAAAAATAAAGCTCTCCGCCGCACAGGAGCCCGCCCCGGCGACGCACTTTACGTCACAGGTCAGCTTGGAGGCGCCGCTGCCGAACTCGCCACAATCTTGAAACGCCGACGCCGCACTTCCAACCTCGACAACCACCCCCACCTCTACCCTGAACCTCGCATCGACACTGGCGAAGCTCTCCTCCGGCGCAATCTCGCCACGGCCTGTCTCGACATCAGCGACGGCCTCTCGACCGACCTGGCCCACCTTTGCCGAGCCTCCGCTGTCCACGCCGAGATCGAGCAGTCCGCCATCCCCCTCCACCCCCTCGCCCAGAAGCAAGGCCCAGCCGCGGCCCTGAATTCCGCCCTTCACGGCGGCGAAGACTACGAGCTTCTCTTCACCGCTCCGGCCTCCACACGCATGCCATCCTCCATCGCAGGCGTACAAATAACCCGAATAGGCTCCATCAAGCCTCGCCGCTCCGGACACTCACTCATCACCCTGATCGCCCCTGACGGTACCCACACAGAACTCGAACCCGCCGGCTGGGAGCACTTCTCATCCCGCTCCAGAACGCATCGCTGACCCTGCTACCATCGACACCGTTCCCTTATGCGAGACGCCACCAGAATCATCCGCTCCACTCTCACGCGAACCGCCGCCGGCGAGCCCCTTCTCTTCGGCCCCGTCTTTGCCGCTCCCTACCACACCCCCGGCGACCCAGCCGACACCCCGTACACCTATGCCCGCTCGCACAACCCCACCTGGACCCACCTCGAAAAAGCCATTGCAGAAATGGAATCCGGCCCCGGTTATAGTGCCAACGCACTCGTCTTTGCCTCAGGCATGGCGGCCTGCACGGCAGTCTTCGGCGCAGTCCTTCGTCCCGGCGATATCGTCGTCCTTCCCTCCAACGCCTACTACACCGCCCGCATCCTGGCCCAGGAATACTTCAGCAAGATGGGCATTATCCTCCGTCTCGCGCCTACGGCAAACAACGCCCAGGCCGAACATCTCGAAGGCGCAAAGCTCCTCTGGCTCGAATCCCCCAGCAACCCCACCATGGAGATCTGCGATATCGCCGCCCTCTGCGAAGCCGCACACAAGGCAGGCGCTCTCGTAGCCATCGACAACACCACCCCCACTCCTCTCGGCCAGCTTCCCCTCGCCCTCGGCGCCGACTTCTCCATCGCCTCCGATACCAAGGCCATGACCGGGCATAGCGATCTCCTTCTCGGCCACGTCGCCACGCGCGACCGCGATCTTCTCGGCAAAATCGACCAGTGGCGCACCCTCACCGGAGGCATCCTCGGCCCCATGGAGGCATGGCTCGCCCTGCGCTCCATCGCAACGCTTCCTCTACGCCTCGAACGCTCTTGCGAGAACGCCCAACACATCGCCGAGTTTCTGGCTACGCGTCCCGAAGTCTCAAGCGTCCTTTACCCTGGCCTGCCCAATCATCCCGGCCACTCCATCGCCCGAAAGCAGATGCGTTACTTCGGCCCTGTCGTAAGCTTCATCCTGCGCGACAAAGCCACCGCTGAAACCTTCCTCGCAAAATCAACCCTGCTCACCGAAGCAACCAGCTTCGGCGGCATCACCTCCACAGCCGAACGGCGCGCCCGCTGGGGAGGCGACGCCATCGCCGACGGCTTCATCCGCCTGAGCGCGGGCTGCGAGGCCATTGAAGACCTCATTGAGGACATCGCTCAGGCACTGGACGCGATCCGCTAATGGACTTCGCACACAACTGGACCGCAGACGTCCTGAAGACCGCCCCGCTCATCGCTCCGGCGCGCCAGTTCACCTATCCTCAGCAGATTGCCGGTGAAGAAGACGCCCTCGCCCGAGGCGCTTTGCAGCTCCTGATTCGCCCCGCAGCTGGCGGCACCTTCCTCGCAACCTGCGCCCTCGGCTTCACCAACCCATCGATGCCCACCGGCACCTTCGCCTGCCCCAAACCAGACGAGCTCTGCGCCGTAGCCGGCGGCTACGCCTACATCATTGACACTCTCCACCCCGAGCACTGCACCCACATCTCACTCAAGCCGGTAACCGAAGTGCGTCCACTGCCTGCAAACAATCTAATCCTCTTCATTGGCTTCCACTCCATCATGGCCTGGGGCGCTCAAGGTCAGATATGGGAATCCGCGCGCCTCAGCTGGGAAGGCATTCGCATCACTGAAATCAAGGAAAACTCTCTACAGGGAACCGGCTGGAATCTCCTCACCGACAAAGAAGTTCCCTTCACCCTCGACTTACTCACTGGCCAGCATCAGGGTGGAGGCTTTTCTCCTCTGCCGGGAACGCAAAAAACGTAAGCGTCGCATCTCCCTGCTTCACCACCCGAACCTGCACCAGCGCTCCATACCGCATGGCCAGCTTCGCCTTGCTTCCATGCTCCGCAATCACCAGGGCATCCGTCGCCAGCATCTGCCGCCCGCGTGCGCTGCCAAGAAACCCCATCGTCTCGGTATATTCCGCCTCAGCCTCATACGGCGGATCGAGAAAGACAACATCGATCGGCTGCGTCAGCTTGGCCAGTCGTTGCAACATGGCTCCCACGCCACGATCTTCCACGGTGAAACCACGGTCGACCTTTAGCGCAACCATATTTGCGTGCAGAGAAGCCAGCGCCGGCGCCGCATTCTCAGCGAACCACACATGGGCCGCCCCCCTGCTCAACGCTTCGATCCCCACGGCACCCGTGCCCGCATACAAATCCACAAACCGGCAGCCATTCAAACGCGACGCAAGGATGTTGAAAAGCGTCTCCCGCAGACGGTCGCTCGTCGGACGCGTCTGCATCCCCTTCGGAGCCAAAAGTTGTCGTGATCGATATGTTCCCGCAATAACGCGCATCTTCTGATGGTATGACGATCAGCGCATACAATGATAGGCATGCGCGGGTGGTCCTTTCCTATCGGCAGGTTTCTCGGCGTGGATGTTCGCATCCACACCTTCTTCATACTTTTGCTCATCCTCGCCACCAGCTACGCGTCAGTGTCTGGCGCATCCGGTGGCCGAGGCTTCGCTCTATGGGTGCTTCTCCTGATGGCCGTAATCGTGCGTGAGATCGCCCGTGCCATCGCCGCCGTCTGGTTTGGCCTGGAGCTGCGCAGCATCCTCCTGCTTCCAACCGGCGGCCTCCTCAGCTTTGCTACGCCCGAAGCCACCGAGCGCTCCGCAACCCCGGAGATGCAGAAGCGGATGGCGGTCATAGGCCCCATCGCCAACATTGGCTTCGGCCTCCTGCTGGCCGCAATGGTCATGACCATCACCCCCCAGATCAATCTTCTCGAACGCCCCTGGGTCACACCCGCACACCTTCTCCGCGCCGCCGTCTGGATCAATCTTCTGCTCGGCGCAGTCAATCTCCTGCCCGCCTCCCCCTTCGATGGAGGTCGTGTCTTCCGTGGCGAGTTCGCCAAAGCACACGGCGCCCTAAAAGGCACTCGCGCCGCCGCCGGCCTCGGGCAGGCCATCTCCATCGGCCTCATCATCGCCGGTATGCTCCTGCCCAACATGTGGCTCGTCATGCTCGGCGCCTTCGTCATGATCGGGTCGCACATGGAGGATCAGGGCCTCCTCCTCCAAACCGATGTGGACGCCGTCCGCATGCGCGACGTTATGCTGACGCAGTTCAGCATGCTTTCTGCCTCCGATACACTCGAAGACGCGCTTCAGCGTTCCGTCCACACCTTGCAGGATGTCTTCCCCGTCGTTCGCGGAAGCAATCTCGTCGGCGCCGTCTCCCGCCAGGGTATCGTTGAGGCCTTACAGGCTGACGGCAACGGCTACGTCCAGGGCGTCATGACCCGCTCCTTCCAAACCGCGCAGCCCGACGACTCCCTCGTCAAAACTCTCCGCCGCATCATGGCTGGCCAGGGCGCGCAGATCGTTCCTGTCCTCGAAGGCGACCGCATCGTAGGCATCATCACCCCGCAAAATCTCGCCCATTCCATGGGCCTCCTCAATCAGCGCCGTAAGCTGCGCCAGCAGGAACAATGACCTCTGATTCACGAGAATCACACAACGAGCAGCCGATAGCCCCCGGTCTCTACCTGGTCGCAACCCCCATCGGCAATCTCGAAGACATCACCCTCCGCGCCTTGCGAATTCTTCGCAGCGTTGACCGCATCGCCTGCGAAGACACCCGCCAGACCCAGAAACTCCTCAACCACTTCGGCATCACCACCCCCACCGTCAGCTACCACATGCACAACGAGGGCACCCGCGCCGAAGAGCTCACCGAGTCCCTCAAACAAGGCGCCCGCATCGCCGTCGTCTCAGACGCCGGAACCCCCGGCATAGCCGACCCCGGCAGCCAGATCGCCTCCGCCGCCATCGCTGCCGGCATCCCGGTCTTCCCTATCCCCGGAGCCAACGCCGCCATTAGCGGCGTCATCGCCAGCGGCCTCCCCACAGATCGCTTCACCTTCCACGGCTTCCTCCCCTCCAAGGCTGGCCAGCGCAAAACCTTCCTCGAAAAGATCCCACGCACAAACGGCACCACCCACATCTTCTACGAAACTCCCCACCGCATACTCGAAGCCCTCGCCGACATCGAAGCCGTCTTCGGCCTCGCCCAACATGTCGTCATCGCCCGCGAGCTCACCAAGCTCCACGAAGAATTCCTCCGCGCCCCAGCCAGCGACCTCCGCACCGAGCTAGCAGCCCGCCCCGCCATTCGCGGCGAAATCGTCCTCATGTTAGCCCCCACCAAACCAGAAACCGCAGCCCACCGAGTCAGCATCGCCAAAGAAGTAGCAACACTGATGAAGTCCGAAAACTTAACCGAAAAAGACGCCCTCAAGCGAGTAGCCCGCGACCGAGGCATAGGCAAAAGCGAAGCCTATCGCGAACTCCAGCGCGAACAGAACCGTCTCCGCTAACCACTCCACCGGTCTCTCAAATATCCCGAGGTCAAGCCGCTGCCAGAGAATGCTCCACTCTAAAATGATCCTGGGCGGCAGTGTTGCGCGCTTAACGGAGGAAGCTTCAGACTGATGATGCACGGCCTGCAAAGTCTAATCGACCAGCTGGAACAGGATCGTTCGCTGGACACCCCGGACCGACTGCGTCAGCGCATCGATGCGCTTGACCGCCTTGATGCCTATCTCCTGGAGGAACAGTTTGATGGGCAATTATCGGCCATCGACACTCAAACGATCAAGGGAGAGATCTATCCCCGGGCCAAAGCGCTTTACGACAAACTGGAGCTTGCCAATTCCGGACTCTACCAAACCATCCGCCGCGAGATTCAGAGTACTGCCGGGCCGTACACACTGCTTCAGCGGGTGGCCAATCAGTCAGGCCAGAGTGAGGACGCAATCGGCCCCGCAAACGACGAAGGCTACGACTATCTCGATGAGCTGGTCAGCGGAGTTTTACAGTTCGAAAAGCCCGCTGCCAGCATCGTCCAGTTGCCGGCAGATATGGTGTTTTATCAGCCCACCCCGGCGCGCCACATCTTCGATATGATCCGTCGCACCGCACTCACCGAACGGGATGTACTGGTCGATCTTGGCTCCGGGCTGGGCCACGTTCCGTTGCTGGCCGCCATCTGCACGAACGCCCGCAGCATTGGAATTGAACTCGAGGCAGCCTATGTCGATTGCGCCCGACAGAGCGCTCAAACTCTAAACCTGAATAACGTAGTGTTTCTCCAGCAGGACGCGCGCGCGGCCGATCTGTCCAGCGGCACAGTGTTTTATCTGTACACGCCCTTTATTGGCACTATTCTGCGCACGGTTCTCGACTCGCTGCGACACGAAGCCGCCAGCCGCAAGATTCGAATCTGCACATTTGGCCCCTGCATGGCAATCATCGCCCAAGAGCAATGGCTCGAGCCACTCGGAGCAGCAGAAGTCCACCAGATCACCATATTCTGTTCTCGCAACTGAAGCGGGAGGAGAAAGGGCCCGCATCTTGCAATGCTCTTCGTCCCGCGAGTTCATCACGCTCCACGAAGAGTTCCTCCACAATTTCCAGGGAGGGCACCCGCTATGAGAATTCGCTATTGCGTCGCGATGAGTCTCGATGGCTACATCGCCGGACCGAACGGCGAGGCGGACTGGATTGTGATCGATCCGGACGTCAATTTTGCTGAACTCTGGGCGCAGTTCGACACATTGCTCATGGGACGCCGCACCTACGAAGCCGCTATTGCGAGACTAGGCAAGGCGTCCATCCACGGAATGAAGACGTTCGTCGTCTCGCGCACGTTGAGACAGGACGACCATCCCGAAGTGAGCATCCTCTCCGAGTTGAGTCAGAATTGGCTGAAAGCATTGCGCACCCAAAGCGGCAAAGATATTTGGCTAATGGGAGGCGGCGAACTCTTTCGTTTTCTCCTGGAGATGGACGCAGTGGACACCGTTGAGGTAAGCGTCATGCCAGTATTGCTGGGCGGAGGAGTTCCACTCCTGCCCCATCCCGCACAGCGAACCAAATTAAGCTTGTCCAGCCACAGGATCTATCGCTCAGGGCTGATCTCTTTGATCTACAACGTCGAGCACTGATTCAGCAATTGGAGTGCAAACGATGGGAAGCGCGCCCTACGCCCGGCCCTTTACCCGGTCATACACATAAACGTCACTAGTAGTCCCCAGAGCCTCGTTATAAAGACTCGTAGCCCCAGTAGCTTCCTTCAGCTCTTCACTAAACTCATGAATCGCTCGCAGATGGTCCGCCGTAGCCGGAATCTCCAACTTGCTGCTCTTCAAAAACTTCTGATACCCGCGATCAAGCAGCCGCGAGATCTCGCCATTCAGCACCCAGCCCGGCCGAGCCAGCACCTCTACCTTGCCATCGGCAGTCTCAGCGATCTCCGCCGCGCACCCAAACTTCCTCACTTGAAACGCCTTAGCCGCACGCTTTGAACCGTCGTGCGCCGGGGCAACATCGAATCTCTGACTACCGAGAACCGCTAGAACATCATTGAAGCTTCGCTGTGGGGTCTTTTTTGCCATAAGTGCCATACGTTAGACTCGATTAACTGTCGCACATCCGCCGACCTCCTTCAAACGGCATATGTGACGAACCCGGAAACCAGAAGAAAAGTAAGAATGCTGACCACCACAAAATCGCTCGGAACCACCATCCTCGAACGCATCGGCAACACGCCTCTGGTCCGCCTGAATCTCTTTCAAGACCGCCTCTCCGCCAACATCCAGATCCTCGGCAAAGCCGAGTGGGCCAACCCCGGCGGCTCCGTCAAAGACCGCGCCGCCTCCGCCATCGTCACCGACGCCCGCAGCCGCGGCCTGCTCACCTCCACCCGGGGCCTCCTCGACGCCACCAGCGGCAACACCGGCATCGCCTACGCCATGCTCGGAGCCGCACTCAACTTCCCCGTCACCCTTTGCATGCCCTCCAACGTCTCCCCCGAGCGCAAAAAATATCTCTCAGCCTACGGTGCGCAAGTTATCTGGACCAACCCCGCCGACGGCTCCGACGGAGCCATCCGCAAAGCCCGCGAATTAATCGCCGCCGAGCCCGACCGCTTCTTCTACGCCGACCAGTACGGCAACGACGAAAACTGGCGCGCCCACTACCGCACCACCGCCAACGAAATCTGGGCCCAGACCGAAGGCCAGATCACCCACTTCGTCGCCGGCCTCGGCACCTCCGGCACCTTCATGGGCACCACCCGCCGCCTACGCGAACTCAACCCCAACATTCGCTGCATCTCAATGCAGCCCGACTCGCCCTTCAACGGCCTCGAAGGCCTCAAGCACATGGCCACCGCCATCGTCCCTCGCATCTACGACGCCACCCTGGCCGACGCCAACATCGACATGGACACCGAGGTCGCCTACGCCATGTGCCGCAACCTCGGTCGCAATCACGGCATCCTCGTTGGCATCTCCGCCGCCGCCGCCGTGGCCGCGTCCCTGCAAGTAGCCGAGCAGGAAGCCGCTGCCGGACGCGAGGCCATCATCGTCACCATCCTCTGCGACTCGGCCGAAAAATACATGAGCGAACGCTTCTGGCAGGAGGAGTAACCCACCTATGCTGACCATCCAGTACGCCGACTACGAAGCTCTGCGCGCCCACGGCGAAGAGACCTACCCCAACGAGTGCTGCGGCGTCCTCCTCGGCAAAAGCAACGGCGTCGAAGGCAACACCGTCCACCAGATCGTCCGCGCCGGCAACACCCGCACCGACTCCGCGCACAATCGCTACAACATCGCCCCGCAGGAGCTCGTAAGAATCCAGCGCCAGGCCCGTAACCTCGGCCTCGACATCGTAGGCTTCTACCACTCGCACCCCGACCACCCCGCCCAGTGGTCCCCCACCGACTTCGCCGAGGCCCACTGGCTCGGCTGCTCCTACGTCATCACCGCCGTCGAAAAAGGCAAGGCCGCCATCACCAACTCTTTCCTCCTCCTCGGCACCACCGAAGACGACAAGGCCTTCCACGACGAAGCTATCGAAATAGAAATCGCCGAAGCATCCCTCACCCCGAAAGGACAAGCATGAACATCCACATCCCCACTCCGCTGCGCGCCTACACCGACGGCAAAGAAACCGTCGCCATCCCCGGCGCAACCATCAGCGCAGTGTTCACCCAACTCACCACCACCTACCCCGAGCTCCGCCAGCACCTCTTCACCGCCGAGGGCAAGCTCCGCTCCTTCGTCAATGTCTACCTCAACGACGACGACATCCGCTACCTCCCCGCCAAAGAAGACTCCCCCGTCTCCGATACCGACGAACTCACCATCATCCCCTCCATCGCCGGCGGCTCCGCCAGCGTCTGTTGTTGTTAACCTTCCCCTCCTAAAATCCTCTCCGTCGCCATTCTGAGCGCAGCGAAGAACCCCCGCATTTTGCTTTTGTCGCCTTTGCCTTTGCTTCTGAGGCAGGCCTGGGCTTTAGCCCAGGCATTCAAAGCTCCACAGAACCGGGGCTTCAGCCTCTGAGGTATGCCTTTTGACGCTGCTCTCATCCACGACCACCCCATGAGCCGTTCCGCCGCCAAAAGCATCTAGAATGGAAGAGACAAGGAAAGATATGCCAACAGCCATAGAAGAAACCGTCCAGCTCCCCAAGCTCTCCAACGAGGAGATCGCCCGCTACTCCCGCCACCTCATCCTGCCCGAGGTCGGCATGGAAGGCCAGCAGAAGCTCAAGGCCGCCAAGGTCCTCTGCGTAGGCACCGGAGGCCTCGGAGCCCCGCTCGCCCTCTACCTCGCCGCCGCAGGCGTAGGCACCATCGGCCTCGTCGACTTCGACACCGTCGACTCCTCGAACCTCCAGCGCCAGATCATCCATTCCACCGCCACCGTCGGCAAGCTCAAGGTCGACTCCGCGGAGATCATGCTCAAGGGCCTCAACCCCTTCCTCAACGTCGTCAAGCACAACACCATGCTCACCAGCGCCAACGCGCTCGAGATCTTCAAGGACTACGACGTCATCGCCGACGGCACCGACAACTTCCAGACCCGTTACCTCGTCAACGACGCCTGCGTCCTCCTCGGCAAGCCCAACGCCTACGGCTCCATCTTCCGCTTCGAGGGACAGGCCAGCGTCTTCGGCACCGAGCAAGGCCCCTGCTACCGCTGCCTCTACCCCGAGCCGCCACCGCCGGGCCTCGTCCCCTCCTGCGCCGAAGGCGGCGTCCTCGGCATTCTCCCCGGCCTCGTCGGCGTCATCCAGGCCACCGAGACCATCAAGCTCATCCTCGGCATCGGCGACCCCCTCATCGGCCGCCTCCTGCTCGTCGACGCTCTCGGCATGTCCTTCCGCACCCTCAAGCTGCGCAAGAACCCCGACTGCCCCGTCTGCGGCACCAACCCCACCGTCACCGAGCTGATCGACTACGACCAGTTCTGCGGCATCGCCAAGCCCACCTCCGTAGGCCCACTCGAAATCGCCCGCGACAAAGCCGTAGCCGAAGCCTCCATAGTCGAAGGCATCCCCCAGATCACCGTCGAGCAGCTCAAGCAGAAGCTCGACGCCAAAGAAAACATCTTCGTCCTCGACGTCCGCGAACCCCACGAATACCCCATCGCGAACCTCGGCGCACCGCTCATCCCGGTAGGTTCCATCGAAAGCCGTATCGCCGAGATCGCTGCGCACAAAAACGACGAAGTCATCATCCACTGCCGCTCCGGAGCCCGCAGCCAGAAAGCCGCATTAGCCCTTAAAGCCGCCGGCTTCACCAACGTCTCCAACCTCACCGGCGGCATCCTGGCCTGGGCCGACAAGATCGACCCCACCATGCCGAAATACTAACCCGTATTGTCGAAAGCCGACGCCCTGATTGCAACAGCTCGCATGGTCCGCCCCGCTATAACCTCGCGCTAGAGTTTCGTTCCACCGTCGACCGGAATACTGGCTCCCGTGATCCAGCGCGCCCCATCGGACGCTAGGAACGCAACCACGTCGGCAATATCCTCGGGCTTGCCGATTCGCTTCAAAGCCTGCATACCCAGTGCGACCTCGCGTCCAGCCTCTGTCTTTGTAAAACTCGACATATCCGTGTCGATTACGCCTGGCGCAACAGCATTCACGCGTATGCCGCGAGGCCCTAGAATGGCGGCCCAGTTCTTCACCAGAGTCTCAAGTGCTCCTTTGGTAGCGGCGTAAGCAAGAATGGAAGGGTTTTCCAAACCCGGCTTGCCCACCACCGCACGGGCTACGACGGAAGTGATCATAATGATGTTTGTGCCCTCACCAAGAATGGGTAGCAGTTGCTGTACCAGGAAGAACGGGCTTCGGACGTTTGTCGCAAAGAGATTGTCAAAATCTTCTACCGTATAAGCGGCGATAGGCGCCGACTTGCTGACTCCGGCGTTGGATACGAGCACGTCCAACCGATCGCCGACGATGGAGCGCACCTGTTCTGCAAGCAGCGCAGCGCCGTTCCGAGTTCCTAGATCCGCCGAGAGTGCATCTGCGCGTCCGCCTTTCGTCTGAATCGCGGCGACGAGAGATTCCGCTTCCTGCGCGGAGCGGCCATAGTGAACCAGGACGTGTGCCCCCGCTTCAGCTAGTGCCACTGCCGTCGCGCGTCCGATTCCTCTCGATGCGCCCGTCACCAGCGCAGTTTTGTTTTGTAGTGTAGTCATTGTTCTCTCTCTTTTGCTGGTCAGCTAACAGATAAAAAAACGACGCCTGCAGTCAAAGGAGCCGACCCGTTAGTTCGTCGGCTCCCATCCACTTCTGGACGGACGCCTCATTCTTCAGGCCCATAGACTGAGTGGGTGCATCGGTTCAGGCATTCGTCCCGCCGTCAACGGTCAGATTCGCCCCGGTAATGTACGAGGACTCCGGACCAGCTACGAACGACACCAGCGCCGCGACCTCATCCACATGCCCATAGCGGTTGAGCGCTGTGACAGCCTTTTGAGGTGTTGCCCAATCGCCCGCGGCAGGATTCAAATCCGTGTCGATCGGACCCGGCTGGACGTTATTGACCGTGATTCCCCGGCTCCCAACCTCTCTGGACAACCCTTGAGTAAACATCTTTACGGCGCCCTTCGTGGCCGAGTAGGCTACCAGCCCCGGCGTCAGGACACGCTCGCCTACGCACGAGCCGATCATGATGATGCGACCACCACTCTTCATGTGCTTAAGCGCGGCCTGCGTCGCGACCATTGTGCCGCGGAAGTTGAGGCCAATCATGTGGTCCATCTCCTCTAGCGTCGTCTCCTCGAACGTCTTCGGAATAGCCGTACCGGCGTTGTTCACAAGCACATCAAGCTGGCCGAAGGTCGCAACGGTCTTTTCGATCGCACCCTTGACTGCTTCGGTGTCAGCAGCGTCCGCCTGGATCGCGACAGCCTTTCCGCCATCAAGTTCAATCGCTTTGACCACGGCGGAAGCCGCGCTGGCGTCCTTCGCATACGTGATAGCCACGCTCGCTCCATCCGCCGCCAGACGCTTCGCAATCGCTGCGCCAATTCCCCGCGAACCGCCGGTAACGAGTGCCACTTTATTGGCTAATTTAGACATGAAATCTCCTTTGGTTTTCTGTGAATGATTCACTACTCCACTGACTCAGCGACTGCTATCTTTCTCTGTCCTGCCAGACCCTTATCCGATGTGCCATCCTTGCAATAAGATCCGCACTTTGGGGAATACAAGCCATTCCATATAAGAATGCATTTGGACTGAAAGGAACAAGCCTCTGAAGAGTTGCAAGGATCCCCCTAATTAGGGTGATTGCTCTCTACTCTAAAAGAGGCTAAGTGAATCCCTGCTCGAGCAATACAATTCATTTCGTGCAGACGGCTCTCGCACTTTGCTCTCAGTTCAATCCGCGACCTAGCTAAATTGTGGCGAACGCTCGACCATCAAGATTAGTAACCTTGAGCCGGCTTGAGAGAAAATGATCTGGACTTCCGAGGGCTCGCCCAATTTGAAGACCTTCGCAGGAGGAGCGAACACCATCAGTGAGTGACTCGGCGATTTATCGTCATTTGACTCTCTGAATAGCCTGCGTCTTCTTTTTTAGAATCGTTATTCGCAAGACGCGATAGCAGGCGCCAGGCACCCGCCCGATTGTATCTTTGGACGATGATGCAAGGGATATTCGAGGCGATTGCATAGAAAGTCATAACGGATCACACCCAGAACGGATTCCAAAGAAAAAATAGCGGGCAGCCAGCGAACATGATCCAATGTGCCAGTTCTCCTCGCTTCGTTTCAGCGACGAATCGGGGAAAGATAATTGGCGTCATGCCCTCTGAGCTCTTTCTTACAAAATTTCCCGCCTACCCACCCGGCACCGTCCGGCAACATACTTTTCCATTTGCAGATGCGCAACTGTCTGCGATAAATAGCCGCCTCGCGTTCGGTCACCCTCCATACGGAACTATCCTTCGCAAATCGCTAAGAAGGCACTTGTGTAATGTTCCAGACAATCGTGAGCTGAATAATTGGCCAGCCAAGGACATTTGCGAGAATGATCGTCCACTTCATACCTGACGCCCGCGCCAGTAGACAGGCCTGCCAACAAGTTTCAGCCAGAGCGACCGCCCGAATACTACAAAGTAGAAGATCAAAGCGATTGGATATAACAAGGCAGTTAGCCAACGAAAGGTTCCTAACTGTTTCGCAAACCAGGCGACTTGTGCGGCGTACAAACGTTAGCTTTGCACGATAACGAGTCGATTACTCACTGCGAAAGTCGCCTGATTCTCGACTGAAGCTTCGACCAATACGAGCTTCTCAAAGTGTTCCCTTGTATACGACTCATCGCCAGCTACCTGAAATTGCTCCTGCAAGTCTCCGTGCTGATCTGGGTTGATACACACCAAGTATCGTCAGCCTCTGATCTACCATTTCGTCAGTATAGTTATGTACCTTACCTGGAAATGAGCTGGTAAATGGACTTGAAACGCAGCTCCGAAAAGTCCTATTTATCGGCAACTTTCAGAAAGCCACTTACCTCCGCACGGGCTGCAGCACCTTCTTATCCCCATCATTCTTCCCCACCTTCAACCCCAGCAACCCAGCCACAAAATCATACAAATCCACATTCTCAAACGTCTCCACCTTTACCCCCGGCTTCACATCCGGACCCTCCGCATAGAAAATCGCCTTCATCTCCGGTACCACCCGCGGATCCCACCCATGGTCACCCTTCGACTTGATCTCCTCCGTCTTCGCATGCACCGTCACCGGCATCGCCTCCAACGGTTCGATCACCGGGTCTCCCTCCCGCGGATTGGCATCATAATGCAACCGCGAGGGCATATCCTTCAGTCGGTACACTGCAAATCTCGAATCGTTCTCCGCCTTCAGCTCCTCGAAGATCTTCTCTTTCTCCGCCTCGCTCTTCGGATAAAGATGATCTCCCACTGACGGTACGTCCTTCAGGTCCACCTTCTTGTCCAGCGCCACCCATCTTCTGTCCTTGAACGCGATCATCCCGTGGTCCGAAACCACAATTAGGTCCACAGGCAACCCCGAAGCCTTGATCTTCTCCCGCAGCTCTCCAATCAGCGCATCCACATGCTTCACCGCCACCCCGGTCTGCGGAGCATCCGGTCCATAGTCATGTCCCGCATGGTCCACATTCGAGTAGTACAGCGTAATCATGTGCGGCCGCTCCGCCTCCGGCAACCCCAGCCACAACGCCACCTGTTCCACCCTCTTCTCGTCGTCGAACTTGTCGTCAAACGGAACCCAGTAGCTGGGCCGCTTCCCTGCAATCTCCGCATCCGACCCCACCCAGAACATCGAAGCCGCCCGCATACCCTGCCTCTCGGCCAGCGACCACAGCGGAACCCCGCCATACCAGCTCCCATCGCCGCTCTTCGCCGGGTCTTTGTAGTAATACTCCGCATCGTCCCGCGCCGGATCGAGAAACGCATTGTCCACAATTCCATGATGCTCGGGATAAAGTCCCGTCACCATCGTGTAGTGGTTCGGAAACGTAATCGACGGATAGCTCGGCAGCATCCCTCCCGGCGTACTCGCCCCGTCCTTCGCCATCGCCAGCAGATGTGGCGCTCCCCACTTCTCCGCATAGTCCCACCGGAACCCATCCAGTGACACCATCACCACATAGTGAGCCTTCCGCGCCCGCTTCGAGTTCAGCTCATTCGCCTCATGCTTCACCGGCGCTACATCCTGCGCCAGGGCTATCGCGGCCCCAAGCAATCCAACCCACACCATCAGCTTTTTCATCCTGCTCAAAACTCCAACTATCAATTTGCTTATTCACGTCCTGCGTTTCTTACATCCCGCTAACTTATATCGTGCGCACTTACGTCCATCCGCCTAAAGGAGGTCATCTCAACGCAGTGAAGGCTCCCTGTATTTCGCCGTTGCCCGTTCTTATCAACGATCGATGTGCGGGCAAGGAACATCTCCATCTTCACGTTAGACGGCCCGTCGGAAACCTGCTCTTTATCGGACTTTACAGACGAGAACAAATCGCCTGTTATGAATACTTTGCAGGGAAAATAACTCAAATATGGCACTTTTCGTACTCAAGTACGAGCCTAAACCTCATCCTTTGAATACTTTGCGCAACATCCATGGGAGTGGGGCCTACTCCGGAATATCCTCGGACACCAGAATCTGCAGGCAAAGTGGCTTCTCCAGCATGCAGTCCATCTTCGCAATCGAAGCCACAGCCTTCTCAATCGTCGAGGTTAGACAAGGCTCCGTCGTCACCACAAACGGCAGCCGATGCTTCGGATACCCGGGCTTCTGCAGCAGCGAGTCGATGTTCGCTCCCACCTTCGCCAGCGCCCCAGCTATCGCCGACACGATCCCCGGCTTATCATCCACCACAAACCGCAGATAGTGCGGCGCCAGAAACTCCCCCGTAACCGCCCGCTTCCGCACCGGCAACTGCACCACACCACACCCTTGCGCCACCGCCAGCAAGTCCGACACCACCGCCACAGCCGTAGGCTCGCCCCCGGCCCCATGCCCCGAAAAAACCACATCCCCACCAAATCTGCCGCTCGCCACCACCATATTCTGCGTCCCATGCGACCACGCCAGCGGTGAAGTCAGCGGCACCAGCATCGGAGCCACTCGTGCATGTACCACCACCCCATCCAGCTGCGCCCGCGAAACCTGACGAATCGTGCAGTTCAACTCCTTCGCATAAGTAAAGTCAATCGCCTCAACCGGTGAGATGCTCTGCGTAGCAACCGAATCCGGATCAAGTTCGGCCCGCAGCGCAATCCGCGAGAGGATACAAAGCTTCGCCCGGGCGTCATACCCATCCACATCCGCCGAAGGATTAGTCTCCGCATAGCCAAGCGACTGCGCATCCGCCAACACCGTAGCGTAATCCGCCCCAGTCTCCATGCGACTCAGAATGTAGTTGCACGTCCCATTCACAATCCCGCTCAGCCGAGTCGTCTGGTCCCCGCTCAGCCCCTGCTGCATCCCCGTAATCACCGGTACGCCCCCAGCCACGGCCGCCCCATGAATCAGTTGCACCCCATGCTTCTCCGCCAGCTTCGCCAACCCCGTACCCCGGTAAGCAATCAACTGCTTATTCGCCGTCACCACCGATTTTCCTGAAGCAATCGCCTTACGCAGCCATCCCTCAACAGGATTCAAACCGCCCATCAATTCAATGACGACATCCACATCCGACTTCAAAATATCTTCAATCTTTTCGGTCCAAACCACCGAAGCCGGAACGACCTTCGCCGCAGCCGAAGCCCGCTTCCGATCCACATCCCGATTGAAGATATGCGTCAGTTGAATTCCAGGAAACTTCGAAGCCGCCAGCAGCTTCGCCACTGAGCTTCCCACCGTTCCAAACCCAAGCAGCGCCACCTTCACCGTAGACCCTGCCTTCTTACCCTTTATCGTTCGAGCCTTGCTCGTCTTCTTCGTCGCCATGTTTTAGTAGTCAATTCTGCCGGCGCACTCACGCCATGCCTCAAAGCTCGAGATTGCCTTCTCCCGCATCAGGTTTATCGTCGGAATCCTGCGTTCCTCCAACGGCTTCTTCAATTCGTCGTAAAGAAACGCATCGTCAAATCCAGCCCATGCAGCGTCCGCCGCCGTATTGCCGTAGTAGATCGCATCGCAGCGCGACCAGTAAATCGCCGCGAGACACATAGGGCAAGGCTCACAACTCGTATAGATCTCGCATCCCGCCAGACTAAACGTCCCTAACACTTCACACGCCTTCCGGATCGCAATAATCTCCGCATGTGCCGTAGGATCGTTATTCGCCGTCACCTGGTTCGCTCCCGCAGCGACAACCTTCCCATCCCGCACGATCACCGAGCCAAACGGCCCTCCGCATCCGCTGGTGACATTCTCCGTCGCCAGCGCAATCGCCTGTTCCATAAAGATGGGATTGCCCTGCATCGCTCTATCGGTATCCTTATCGAGAGTCACGGGATAATCAGATTATATGGCACACGCCTTCATCTCAGACCGCGTCGTCACACCGCAAGGCACCCGTCCCGCCGCGCTTCTCGTCGAAGGCGGCATCATCCAGGCCATCTGCCAGCCAACCGAACTGCCTGCAGACACAATCCTCCACGACCACAGCGATCTCGCCATCCTTCCCGGCCTCGTCGACACCCACGTCCACATCAACCAACCCGGACGCACCGAATGGGAAGGCTTCCGCACCGCCACCCGCGCCGCCGCCGCCGGAGGTTTCACCACCCTCATCGACATGCCCCTCAACTGCCTCCCCGAGACCACTACAGTCGCAGCCCTCGAGACCAAGCGCCAATCCGCGCAAGGCCAGTGCTTCGTCGACTGGGCTCCCTGGGGCGGAGCCGTAGCCGACAACCAATCCCACATCCTCCCCCTCGCCCGCGCAGGCGTCCTCGGCTACAAATGCTTCCTCATCTACCCCGGCTGCGACGGCTTCACCATGATCGATCAACATCAACTCGAAGCCGCTCTCCCCAATATCGCTGCCTCCGGCCTGCCTTTGCTAGTCCACGCCGAACTAGCCGATCCCATCGACCGCGCCACAGCAAACCTCCAGCAAGCCGACTGGCGAAGCTACAGCACCTATCTCGCATCTCGACCCGACGAAGCCGAACTCGAAGCCATCCGCCTGATGATCCGTCTCTGCCGCCAGTATGGCTTCCGCCTTCACATCGTCCACCTCTCCACCGCCCTCGCGTTCGACGACCTCCAAGCCGCCCGCGCAGAAGGCCTTCCCATCACCGTCGAAACCTGCCCCCACTACCTCCACTTCGCCGCAGAAGACATCCCCGATCGCGCTACCCTGCTCAAGTGCGCCCCGCCCATCCGCACCCGCGCCAACCGCGAAGCCCTCTGGCAAGCCCTGAGCAACGGCGCAATCGACATGATCGTCACCGACCACTCCCCCTGCCCACCCGAAATGAAACGCGCGGATACCGGCCGCTTCGATCTCGCATGGGGCGGCATCGCCAGCCTCTCCATTGCACTCTCCGTCATCCATACCGAAGCCTTACGCCGCGAATTCACGCTCGACCACATCGCCCGATGGATGAGCGCCGCACCCGCCGCTCTCGCGGGCCTGAGCCACAAAGCCGGATTACTCCAAGCCGGGCGCGAAGCAAACTTCATCCTCTTCGACACCGAGACAGAGTTCACCGTAACCCCCGACAAACTCCACTACCGCCACCCCATCTCCGCTTACATGGGAGAAACCCTGCGCGGCACAGTCAAGTCCACCTACCTACGCGGCAAAGCCATCTATCAGGACGGACTCATCCCAGACACGCCCCACGGACACAAGGTCACGCTATAGTAAGCCCACGCCCATGAACGATGTCCTCGCCAGATGGAACTCGCTCGACCCCGAGTCCGCAACACGGGAGATACTACCCTGCTGCGGATCACAAGCATGGGCCGAAGCCCTCACCGCAAAGCGTCCCTTTACCGATGAAGCCGCACTGATTGCAGTCTCCAACACTATCTGGCTCTCCCTTCCCGAAGCCGCATGGCAACAAGCCTTCGACAGCCATCCCCGCATCGGACAGAAGCACGCCCAAACCCACGCTACAGAAGAATCCCTACGCTGGTCCGCTCAAGAGCAGCGCACCGCGCTCTCAACAGACGCCTCCGCAAAGCTCGCCATCGAAGAAGCAAATCGCCGGTATGAAAAACGCTTCGGGCGCATCTTCATCGTCTGCGCCAACGGCAAGTCCTCCTCCGAAATCCTTTCCATCCTCGAAGCCCGCATGAACAACGATCCGCATACCGAGCTTCACGAAGCAGCCGAACAACAACGACAGATCACGCAGCTACGCCTGCACCGTTGGCTGGAGTCAAACTAATCATGGGCATCTCCACACACATTCTCGACACCGCTCTCGGTCGCCCCGCCACCGGCGTCCCGGTCACGCTCTCGCGACAGATCGATGCAGCATGGCTCTCCATCAACGAAGCCCTCACAGACGCTGATGGCCGCTGCAAATATCTATTGCCAGAAACCCAGCCCCTGCAGACCGGAACCTACCGAGTTCATTTCGACACCGCGACCTACTACAAACATCAGCAACTGCAGGGTCTCTATCCTCACGTCGAGATAGTCTTCGAGATAACCAACAGCGAGCAGCACTACCACATCCCTCTTCTCCTCACCGCCAACGGCTACACCACCTATCGAGGGAGCTGACGACGCATGATCGAGCTGGCCGAAAATCGTTACGGAAAATCCCGCGTCCGTCTCATGAAGGTGACACGACATCCTCACGGCAACGACCTGCGCGAGTGGACCGTCCAGGTCCTGCTCCAAGGCGACTTCGACACCGCCCACATCGAAGGCGACAACAGCAAAATCCTCCCCACCGATACGATGAAGAACACCGTCTACTCAGTGGCACGAACCTCCACCGCCACCTCAATGGAAGCCTACGCCAAAGAATTAGCCAACTTCTTCCTCGCCCGTAACCCTCAAGTCACCTCAGCCGCCATCAGCATCGAAAGCACGCTCTGGAAGCGCCTCACCTTCGACGGCAAGCCCCATCCATCAGCCTTCATGCGCGGCAGCGACGAATTACAAACAACCCGCGTTCAACGCGCGCAAAACGGAGACTTTCAAATCCACTCCGGCCTCGACAACCTCGTTATTCTCAAGACCGCGAACTCCGGCTTCGAAGGCTACATCAAAGATTCACTCACAACCCTGAAAGAAACCAGCGATCGCCTCTTTGGCACCGCCGTTCGCGCCCAATGGCACTACACCACCCACGACTTCGATCACAACGCCATCCGCTCCACCATCCGCGAAACCATGCTCCGCACCTTCGCCGATCACGACAGCAAATCCGTTCAGCAGACCCTCTACGCCATGGCCCAAAGCGCACTCGAAGCTGTCCCACAAATCGACGACATCGAGATCACCATGCCCAACAAACACTGCCTCCTCGTCGATCTCTCCCGCTTCGGCCAGGACAATCCCAACGAAATCTTCGTCCCCACCGACGAACCGCACGGCTACATCGAAGCTCGCGTAAGACGAAAGCAATAATCACTTCCGCCTCTCCATGACGACACAAGCCACAAATCGAGCCAATCGCATCATCGCCCGCTGCCGCGAGATCGCAGCCTTCACTGAGATCCCCGGCGAGAGCACGCGCACCTTTCTCTCTCCCCCAATGCACGAAGTCCACACACGTCTTCGCCACTGGATGGAAGCTGCCGCCATGACCGTACACATCGACGCCATCGGCAATCTACGCGCCCTTTATCCCGGCCTCACACCAAACGCTCCTCGCCTCCTCATCGCCTCACATCTCGACACCGTCCCCAACGCCGGCGCCTTCGACGGCATCCTCGGTGTCATCCTTGGCCTTGCTCTCATCGAAGAACTTCGTGGTCAGCATCTCCCCTTTGCCATCGAAGTCATCGGCTTCTCTGAAGAAGAAGGCGTTCGCTTCAACAAACCCTTCCTCGGCAGCCTTGCTCTCATCGGCCAGCTTAGCGAACAAACCCTCGCACACACAGACAAAGATGGCATCACCGTAGCCCGAGCCATCCATAACTTCGGCCTCAATCCCGAAGACATCCCAGCAGCCATCCTCACGAACGATGCCTTCGCCTATCTCGAATTCCACATCGAGCAAGGCCCGGCCCTCGAAAGCGAGGGGCTCTCTTTAGGCATAGTCGATACCATCATCGGCCAAACCCGCCTGCAGCTCACCTTTACCGGCCAGCCCAATCACGCGGGAACCACGCCAATGCATCTCCGTCACGACGCCCTCGTCGCAGCAGCCGAATGGATCGTGGCAGTCGAAGCCTATGCCAATGCCCACGCCGATCTCGTAGCGACCGTAGGCCAGATAAACGCCACACCCGGCGCTATTAACGTCATTCCAGGCATGGCCACAACATCGCTCGATCTGCGTCACCACAACGACGACCTTCGCGAATCCGCCGTCGCCTCTCTCCTCGATCGCGCAACAGCTATCGCGTCAAAACGCGGAGTAGAAGTCTCCTCCAATATGCTCTCGCAACAATCTGCCGTTCCAATGAATCCACACCTCACCCATCTGCTTCACACCGCCGCTACACGAGCAAGCCACCCCAGCCGCATCATGACGAGCGGCGCCGGACACGACGCCATGATCATCGCCCCCCACATTCCCTCGACCATGCTCTTCCTCCGCACTCCCGGCGGCCTCAGCCACCACCCCGACGAATCCGTCCTCCCCCACGACGTAGAAGCCGCGCTTGCCACCGCAATGGAGTTCCTCACGTTATTGCGCGATGCCCCGTTACTGCATAATAGATCCACCCTCAAGGACGCTCATGCATAACCTCGGCCACACCCGCAGCACCAACCAGCGCGATCACCTTCTCCACACACCAGACACCTTCATCCGCACCGTCCTTCCCGGCATGAAGAACGCATCCGCCATCGTCCACATCTCGCCCGCGCTCGGCGCATCCTTTACCCAATACACCGCCGAACTCGAACCCGAAGGCACGCTAGGCCATACATCGAGCCAGCGTTTCATCTACGTACTCGAAGGCACCGCAACTCTCACAACTGACAGCACCTCTGACTCACTCAAAGCAGGCAGCTACGTCTACATTCCCATCGGCACAACCCACACCCTCAAAGCGCAGCGGCCAGCCCGACTCGCAATCATCGAAAAGCCCTACGAGCTACTCTCATCATCTCCCGCACCAGAGCTTCTTATCGGCAACGAGAACACCATCACACCAACAGCCCTGGGCGGCGACCCTGACCTCCAGGTCCGTAGCCTCCTCCCCGACATCCCCGCCTTCGACTTCGCCGTCAACACCATGACCTACCAGCCCGGAGCCGCACTCAGCATGGTCGAAGTCCACATCATGGAACACGGACTCCTCATGCTCGAAGGCGGCGGCATCTACCGACTCAGCGACCAGTGGTATCCCGTCACCGCAGGCGACGTCATCTGGATGGCCCCCTTCTGCCCGCAGTGGTTCGGAGCCATCGGCAAGCAACCCGCAAAATACCTCATCTACAAAGACTGGAACCGCCACCCTCTCTAATAATTCCGCACCAAAGTCCTCCGCCAAACATCTCTTGATGAAACTAATCTGCACGTTATAGATAGAGGGTTGAATCATGGTCTCATGGGCACTCATCTCCGGCGCGTCCACCGGTATCGGACGAGCAACAGTATTTGCGCTTCTGTCGAAAGGCTTCAATGTAATCGCGGGCGTCCGTTCGGAAGCATCAGCCGAACGTCTGCACAAGGAAAGCTCTGCCAAAGGACCAGGCCATCTCGAGACCACGATTCTCGATGTTACCGATCAGGCCTCCATCGACACCGCCATAGCCCACACAGACAAGCTCACCGGCTCAGACGGTCTTCACGTCCTTATCAACAACGCCGGCATCGCCGTCCCCGGTCCGCTCGAATACCTCACACCAGCGGATTGGCGCCGCCAGTTCGACGTAAACCTCTTCGGCGCAATCGACCTTACCCGCGCCAGCCTTCCACTGCTGCGCCGTGCAGTAACCGCTCACGGCCGCGGATTTCCACGTCTTCTATTTATCAGTTCCATCGGCGGACGCATCGCACAGCCCCTCATGGCACCTTACACCTGCAGCAAGTTCGCGCTCTCTGCCCTCGGTGACAGCCTCAGACTCGAGCTGCGTCGCCAAGGCATCGGTGTCACCGTCATCGAGCCCGGCGCCGTAGCCACCGACATCTGGGCCAAAGGCGATACCTCCGCATCGGAGTTCACACCGGACCACCCTGCCCGCAAACTCTACGAACCAGAGATTAACGGTCTGATTGCCCTCGCAAGAAAGACTGCCAGCAACGCCCTTCCTGTCGAACGAGCGGCCGATGATGTCGTACGCACCATACTCGCGCACCGCGCTCCGACCCGCGTTCTCGTAGGCAAAGACGCAAAGATTATGGCGCGCATGAAATCTCTTCTTCCAACACGAGTCTTCGACAACATACTTGCCCGCGAGTTCGGAATCCCGAAGCAGTGAGAGTCGCCATTGCCGCCACAATTTGCTTTTCTAGCTTGTCATCCCCGAAGGGGATCTGCTGTTGTCGTTGTTTGTTCTAGGTCATCGTCATTCTGAGCACAGCGAAGAATCCCTGTATCTCCGAGGGAAACGACCCGAGTTCCTTCCTGAATTACAAGCACCGCCAGCAAAGATGCCCTAGAATCGCAATCAGTCAGCAGCCATGAATATCCACATTAACGAACAAAACCTCCTCAACGAACTCCAAACCCTCGCCACGTTCACCAATGTTGAACCCGCCGAAAACGGCACCGCCGTCACCCGCATCGTCTTCTCCCCCGACGACCTCCGAGCCCGCGCTTGGCTCAAAGATCTCGCCACCGCCGAGGGCTTCACCATCCGCGAAGACGCCGTAGGCAATACCTTCATCCGCTGGCCCGGCACCGACCCCACCCTCCCCGCCGTAGCCACAGGCTCCCACACCGACGCCATCCCTCACGCCGGCATGTACGACGGCACCGTCGGCGTCCTCGGCGGCCTCGAAGCCATCCGCGCCCTCAAGCGTAGCGGCCTCACCCCACGCCGCTCCATCGAACTCGTCATGTTCACCTCCGAAGAGCCCACCCGCTTCGGCATAGGCTGCCTCGGCAGCCGTCTCCTCTCCGGCACTCTCGATCCCGAACGCGCCGAAACCCTGACCGACATAGACGAATCCACCCTAGCTCAGGTCCGCACCGCTGCCGGATTCACCGGCCCCCTGGCATCCGTCCGCCTCCCAGAAAACCACTATCACGCCTGGCTGGAACTCCACATCGAACAAGGCCCCCTCCTCGAACGCGAAGGCATCCCCATCGGCATCGTCACCAACATCGCCGCCCCGGCAAGTTATCGCTTCACCATCACAGGCCTCGGAGGCCACGCCGGAGCTCTCCTCATGCCCGACCGCCGCGACGCTCTCTGCGCCGCCGCCGAAACAATCCTCTCGATCGAGCGCCACGCCCTCGCCACTAACGCAATCGACACCGTAGCCACCGTAGGCACCTGCGACGTCCACCCCGGAGCCGTCAACAGCGTCCCCAGCCGCGTCACCCTCCAGCTCGACATCCGCGATACCGACCCCACCCGCCGCGAATCCGTCATGCGAGCCGTCCGCCGAGATATCGAAGACTTACAATCACGCCGCAAAGTCACCATCACCGAACAACTCATCAACGCCGACATCCCTGCCCAATCCTCCCCCCACATCGTCGACACCCTCGAAAAAATCTGCGCCGCCGAATCCATCCCATATAAAAAAATGGTCAGCCGCGCCTACCACGACTCCCTCTTCATGGCCCGCATCGCACCCATCGCCATGATCTTCATCCCCTGCCGCAACGGCGTCTCCCACCGCCCCGACGAGTACGCCTCTCCCGCCAACATCGTCCGCGGCACCTACCTCCTCTCCCTCGCCCTTGCTAAGCTATCAGCAGAGTAATTAGGGTCCCTCACACCGCATGCCCATCGAATCCATTAATCCCGCAACCGGCAAACTCCTCCGCAGCTTCGATCCCCTCACCCCCGAGGCCACCCGCGAAAAAATCGCTCTCGCCGCCGGAGCCTTCCGCGACTACCAGCGCATCCCCCTCGACCACCGCGCCCTCTGCATGCGCAAGCTCGCCTCCATCCTCGAGCACGAGACCGACGACCTCGCCACCCTCATCACCCTCGAGATGGGCAAGCCCCTCCACGCCGCGCGTCAGGAAGTATTGAAGTGCGCCGCCGGCTGCCGCTACTACGCCGACAACGCCGCCCGAATCCTCTCCTCCGAAGCCATCCCCACCGAAGACCACACCTACGTCCGCTGGGACCCCCTCGGCATCATCCTCGCCGTCATGCCCTGGAACTTTCCCTTCTGGCAGGTCTTTCGGTTCCTCGCGCCCGCGCTCATGGCCGGCAACGTCGGCCTCCTCAAGCACGCATCCAATGTCCCCCAATGCGCCCTCAGCATCGAATCCCTCGTCCGCCGCGCCGGCTTCCCCCGCGGCACCTTCCAAACTCTCCTCATCGAAGCCCGCCAGGTCGAATCCGTCCTCGGCGACGAGCGCATCGCCGCCGTCACCCTCACCGGCAGTGAACCCGCAGGCCGAGCCATCGCCGCACAGGCCGGCTGGCTCATCAAAAAATCCGTCCTCGAACTCGGCGGCTCCGACCCCTTCATCGTCATGTCCTCCGCCGACCTCGACGTCGCCGTCGAAACCGCCGTCAAAGCTCGTTGCGTCAACTCCGGCCAATCCTGCATCGCCGCCAAACGCTTCCTCATCGCCGACGAGATCTACCCCGCATTCGAATCCCGCTTTGTCGCCGGCATGGAAGCCATGAAAGTCGGCGACCCCATGAAGGACACCACCGACATCGGCCCCCTCGCCACACCGCGCATTCTCGAAGAGCTCGAAGCGCAAGTCAAAGCCGCAACCAAGGACGGCGCCCGCATCCTCACCGGCGGCGAGCGCATGCTCGGCGACGGCAACTACTTCGAGCCCACCATCCTCACCAACATCCCCCGCACCTCCGCCGTCTACCGCGAAGAGCTCTTCGGCCCCGTAGCCATGCTCTTCCGCGTGCAAAGCCTCGACGAAGCCATCGCCATCGCCAACGACACCCCCTTCGGCCTGGCCGCCTCCGCTTGGACCCGCGACCCCGCCGAACAACAACGCCTCGTCTCCGAGCTCCAATGCGGAGCCGTCTTTTTGAACGCCATGGTAGCGAGCGACCCCCGCCTACCCTTCGGCGGCATCAAGCACTCCGGCTACGGCCGCGAACTCTCCGCCGCCGGCATGCGCGAATTCCTCAACGCCAAAACCGTCCTCATCGCCGCCCCCCGCTCCAACGAATCCCGCTAACAAATCAAAAGAATCTATACAGTCGTAGATAAAGTGAGATTCTGACTTTTCTCTTTGCCTTTACCGATCTTCAACCAGTTAAGAATTGGCACTGTCATCATGGTTGTAACCAGCGCCATGACAACCAGCATTGTGAATAGCTCTGGCGAAAAGACGTGAGCGTTATACGCAATATTCAATACGATCAACTCCACCAGGCCACGCGTATTCAGCAACGCTGCAAGCCCGAGAGAACTTCGCCAGTCATACCCTGTCCACCGCGCCGCGACTATCGCTCCTCCCATCTTCCCCACAATCGCTAACAGAAGAATGAAGCCAGCCCACAGCCAGATTCGTGTTCCACTCAAAAGATCGAGCCGCGTCCTCAATCCAGTGAGCGCAAAAAACAGAGGCAATAAAACAAGCGACACGACAACATCCAGTCTCGTGCGAAGAGTCTCCTGCCAATACTTGACACGCGGAAAACACAAGCCCGCCAGGAAGGCTCCGAATAGAGGGTGAACCCCTATCGCATTCGTCACCGCAGCCGACGCAAATCCAACCACGATGACGATGCCGAGCAATTCATAAGACAGCACACTCCCCCCGCGCTGCTTTGAAAGCCACTTCCCCACAGGCCGGATCACCAGAAACATAACAAGAAGGTATGCACCCAACCACAGGAGTCTATGCGAAAGCTGCATAGAAGTGTTGCCCGACGGAATCAAAGTCATTGCTACAGCAAGAAGCAACCAGGCAGATACGTCATCCACTGCGGCGCACAGAATTGCAGTCGCACCAAGCGGAGTCGACTGCATCTCCCGTTCTTCCAGAATTCGCGCCAGCACAGGAAAGGCCGTAATGCTCATCGAGATTCCCAGGAAGAGCGTGAAAGGAACGCTTCCGATTCCTTCAGGAGCAAAGCGATGGCGAAGCACAGGCGCAGCCAGCACCGCTAACGCAAATGGAAGAACCATGCTCATCAAACTCGTCAGCGTTGCAGTCACCCTCTGCTGACGAATATGTTCATAGTCAATCTCGCTTCCAATCAGGAACAGAAAGAGAATGAGCCCTATCGTGCTCAACACCTCAAACGTTCCGAGAGAGCCCTGAGGAAACAGGACGGACGATGCGTGAGGCGCTATGCGGCCGAAGACGGACGGTCCAATCAGGATGCCGCCCACCATCTCTCCAATCACTCTCGCTTGACCTAATCTGCGCGCCAGCCACCCACAAACAAGGCTCGTCAATAACACCGCCGCCATTTGAAAGATAAGCAAAGTCATGACGTGCCACCCTTGGCAGCACTCCGACGAGCAAGCCTCACATTCAATACAAACACTATGTCGGTGAGGAGCAAAATCAACCCAGGAATCAGCAGTCGACTCCCAACCGTTGCAGGCCACGTAAGTCGAAAATCAACGCTCCAATCGATGATGACCAGCACTAAGCCGCCAAAGAACAGGACCACACCGCCCCATCTTCGAAAACGTGGAGAAAGGTCTGTGTCTCCTTTAAACTCGCTACCGCGAATATCCCGCAGAGAAGCGCCGATCATTCCCTGGTGATCATAGATCGTGCAACGAATCGCGGGCCTCTTCGCAACCTGCTGCCGGGCATACTCCTCAGCTTCCTTGAGATCGCCAAAGACCGTACAGTACGGTGCGACATCTGAAGCACTCTCAAAGCTGGAGTAATGAACGGCATACTCACCAGGCGTCATGTGTTCATTCCACGATGCCCGCTGCGATCCTCCATCGAAAAGCAGCAATTGACGTGGATAGCTCATCTCAAAAGTCTATCAACCAACGACGATCAACATCTCGCAAGAGAGATCAGTATCGGAAGCAATCGCGACGACCGGTCTATCCTTGTACTCTCAATCCCAAAAAAGATGTTCGGGTGCCCCATCCTTCGCGCACTTTGCGAAGGGTGGGAAATGTAAGCAGCCCCCGCACAGCCTCCATACGGTCTCATCCCAGATACAATCAGGCTCTTAGAGAATCGCTTCTAAACATCAAGGAGCACCATGCAACAAAACCTGCAACAAACGATCTCCCTCCTCACTCGCACTCCCGCGACTCTGGACGCACTCTTGCGCGATCAATCGGAAACATGGACGCTAACAAACGAAGGCCAAAATACCTGGACCGTCTTCAACGTAGTCGCCCACCTGATCTATGGCGAACGCGCCGACTGGATGTCACGCGCAAAAACCATCCTGCAATTCGGCGACACCCAAACCTTCGCCCCATTCGACCGCCTCGGCCACATCAAAGAAAGCCAGGGCAAATCGCTCAATCAACTTCTTGACGAGTTCTCCCGCCTCCGCTCAGAAAACCTTCGCGAACTCCAAGCCTTGGATCTGCAGCCACAAGACCTCGAGCGCCGAGGACAACACCCCGCCTTCGGTTCAGTCACCCTATCGCAACTCCTCTCCACCTGGGCAATCCACGACCTCACCCACCTCCACCAGGTCACAAGAATCATGGCCCACCAATACCGCGAAGCCGTTGGCCCCTGGAGTCGATACCTCGGCGTCCTCCATTGCGACGGTCACAGCTCCCCCTCATAACATCTCTTTCACTCGTTCCCGGTCACCACCACTGCCTTCTCATTGGGACCGCTTGTCATCGTTCGCTGGTCATCGCGTTCGTTTGTCATAGCATTCACTTGCCATCGAGTCCGCTTGTCATTCTGAGCGCAGCGAAGAACCCCGTATTAGCCGTTGCTTTTGTCTTTGCCGTTGCTTTTGTCTTTGCCGTTGCTTTTGTCTTTGCCGTTGCTTTTGTCTTTGCCGTTGCTTTTGTCTTTGCCGTTGCTTTTGCTTTTTGCTTTTAGCCTTTGCTGTTTCTTTTTGCCTTTGCCCTTGTCTTGCCAGCTGTCACTGCTGCCATTTACTCTCGTGTCTTCTTCGCACCCAACCCTAAAGCCACGTCATCTCGACCGAAGCCATAGACGGTTTCATCGTCTATGGCGCAGTGGAGAGATCCCTGTATTTCGCTTTTGCGTTGCCGTTGTTCTTTGCCGTTGCCTCTGAGGTAGAGCGGGGCTTCAGCCCCGCGTCTAAAGTCCGCCGCAAAGCGGCCTCCGCTCTGCCGAAGGCTGGAGCGAAGTCCGAAGGACGGAGCGACTCATTCTATTGCGTTGTCTTTGCCGTTACTGTTGCGTTTCTGCCGTCTCGATTGACCCAATAAACCACTAAAAACAGCGACTTACAAAAATTAACCCTAAATTCCCCGTAAACTTGCATGTCAAGCCCCCAACTCACTTAACCCGAACAAAACAAACAAGATCGGCATTGCGTAGGAGTTTTATCCAACCCGCTATACTAAATACAGAGATAAAAATACCCCGGCCAAAAAACCGGGGTTCCGCATTTAACCCTATAACCCTTTTAGAAAGACGAATTTAGGACCTAACCCTTTTATTATGACTATTTTGCAAATTAAAAACCGAGTAACTCATTGCATCTAAACCACTTACTTGACACCCCCCGGGGGGGTAGGCCACACTGGGTCGACTATCGGACACGAGCAACGAACCCTAGTCCAAACGAAGGAGATACCGATGCAGACCAACCACCCGCAAACCCACTCTCAATTCAGATAAGCTACGATGTCCACGCGAGCACCAGAGTCCGCGTGCCGAAACAAAGCTCCAGAGAGGATGTCTCATGCCCGATCATTACTTCACCGGCTTCGGCAATGAGTTCGCCACCGAAGCCGTCCCCGAGGCTCTACCCTGCGGCCAGAACGCCCCGCAAAAATCGCCCCTCGGCCTCTACACAGAGCAGCTAAGTGGTAGCCCTTTCACCGCGCCGCGCTCTCTCAACCGCCGCACCTGGACCTACCGCATCCGCCCCTCTGTCATGCACAAACCTTACGAGCGCATCTCCAACGGCCTCGTCCGCTCCACACCCTTCGACGAAATCGAGACCCCACCCAATCAGCTCCGCTGGGACCCGCTTCCCCTCCCCACCAAGCCCACCGATTTCATCGACGGCCTCACCACCCTCGCCGGCAACGGCGACTCAACCCTGCACACCGGCGTCGCCATCCACATCTACGCCGCCAACCAGAGCATGACCGACCGTTTTTTTTACACTGCCGACGGCGAGCTCCTCTTCGTCCCTCAGCTCGGCAGCATCCTGCTCTACACCGAGCTCGGCCTCATCGACCTCGCACCCGGCGAAATCGCCCTCATTCCCCGAGGCATCAAGTTCCGTGTCGAACTTCTCGACAAGCAAGCCCGCGGCTATCTCCTCGAAAACTACGGTCAACCTTTCCGCCTCCCCGATCTCGGCCCAATCGGAGCCAACGGCCTCGCCAACTCTCGCGACTTCCTCACTCCTTACGCATCCTTCGACGACCGCGACAACGGTACCTTCCAGGTCGTCGCCAAGTTCCTCGGCAATCTCTGGGTCACCGACTTCGACCACTCTCCGCTCGACGTCGTCGCCTGGCACGGCAACTACGCTCCCTGCAAGTACGACCTGGCCCGCTTCAACTGCATCAACTCCGTCAGCTTCGACCACCCCGATCCATCCATCTACACAGTCCTCACCTCACCCAGCGAGATCCCCGGCACCGCCAACGCCGACTTCGCCATCTTTCCCCCGCGCTGGATCGTCGCCGAACACACCTTCCGCCCGCCCTGGTTCCACCGCAACTTCATGAACGAGTTCATGGGCCTCATCCAGGGCGAATACGACGCTAAGGCCGAAGGCTTCGTCCCCGGTGGAGCAAGCCTTCACAACTGCATGTCCGGCCACGGCCCCGATGCCGAGACCTTCGAGCGCGCCAGCACCGCTGACCTTAAACCCATCAAGCTCGAAGGCACCTTGGCCTTCATGTTCGAGACACGCTTCATCTGCCGGCCCACCAAATTCGCGATGGACACCGCAGCACGCCAGCACGAGTACTACACCTGCTGGCAGACGCTCAAGAAAAACTTTCGCCCTGAATAGCCCGCACAAAAAAATCAGGCGCAACCGATTGTTCGGTTGCGCCTGATTTATGAAAAATCGTTAGAAGTTGAACGATGCCTGCAATGTAATACGACGCACTGCAGTCGCCGAACTGAACGGCCCAGTCGCCAGCGTAGTGAACTGACCGAACCGTGGCGAACTAAGCGTGCTCGTCGGAGTTCCATATGGAATCACGTTGAACACATTGAAGGCCTGTGCACCAAACGTAACGCTGTAACGATGGCCTGAATTAGCGGCACCCATTCCCATCGGCCCACCACCACCAGGCCCGCGTCCACCACCGCCAGGTCCACCCCGGCCACCAGGACCACCGCGGCCACCGCGATCTCCACCGCCCTGTCCAGCAGCGGCTGCATCTGTCTTCGGGCCAAATCCAAACGTTCTCGCGAGACGTAGGTTAAGCGTGAAGTTTGCAGGACCGGCGCAATAGTTAATCGGTACGGGAACTAGGCTCCCCGTCTGCGTCGAGCCGAAATCAGAAGATACTCTGCAGTTGGCACTATTGCCGTTAATAAAGTAAGGCCGCTGATTGTAGATCGATGTGCCTAGTGGATCGAGGCCAGTTGTGAGGTTATAAGGCGTACCCGACTGCGCAATCATGAAAGGGCTCGCCATAAGTTTGTACGGAAGCTGCAGGCTTCCACCGAACACGCCGAGATTCGTCTTTGCAAACGTAGCGCGTCCATAGTCCACCCTGGTGTCTGTGTTACTTGTCGGAAAGAAACCCGATCCAGATGTATTGGCATTCGCAAAGTTCAGCGCGTAGAAGCCGAACAGTGTGACCTTCTGCAACCGCGCATTCATATTGATGAGCAACTGGTTCTCGTGATAAACGCCGCCCGATTGGAACTGGTAGTCATAGGGACCAGCAACTTCTTCGGGATCGAAAAAATTCCTGCTCAAATACTGATGGACACCCCGTGCATTCAGATAATTGACCGAGACGGTAGCGGCACGGCCAAGCTGTTGGTCAACTCCGATCGCCGATTGCAATGTGTATGAACTGCGCAACCCGTTCCCCAGCGTGTAAGTCGTCGCACGGCTCTGTGTCGAGGTTCCGCATCCTGCGGGATTCGTTGGCGTACAGGTGCTTCCAGGATTGATATACGTCGCCTTAACCTGTGCCGTACCGTTCAATTGCTGCGTGGTCAGAAAATCAGCAAGAACAAATCGGTCGTAAAAAATACCGTAGCCTCCGCGTATCACCGTCGTGGTCGGCTTTCCCCCACCGCGCGGTACGCCATAGGCAAACGACACACGTGGGGCGAGATCGCGCGCACTATTTATAACGTTCTGCGCCTCGTAACGAAGGCCAAAGCTAATCGTGAGGTTCGATTTGGCCTTCCAGTCATCCTCCGCATACAACCCCACATCCGTGAGTCGTCCGTTAACCGTTGGCTTGTTGATCGTCGTGACGTTGTACTGCCCAGGCAGCCCGCACTGATAGGACGATATGCCCGCATTCGCCTGGTCGCAGGGGTTCGTGATGCCCGCAACGCAGTTGCTCGGCTTCTTGATACTCGGATTTGGATCCGTACACGGGTCCAGCAGATACGAATAGGTAAAGGTTCCGTTTTGTCCACCAGTAGAGGTCAACGATTCACCCGTCGTCCGAAGCCGCCCTCCGAATCGAATAAAGTTCTTCGCGAGTGCGACAGACGTATAGTTCTGCACCTCGATATGAGTCGACGTCGAACGCGAAGTACCCTGACTCGAGCCGCCCGTTGTGAAGATGCCCTGCACAGACAACGTCGCGTCCGTACTCAGTGGGTCCTGCGTCGAATAGTCCCGCTGATATTCGAATCGCGTCTCGTTAATGACTTTGGCACTCAAAATCTGTGTGTCGCTGATCTGGATCGTGTGTTCGGTACTCTCGGTGTTGTAACCCACAGTCGACAGATTTGTGTTACCAATACCGCCATTCTGGGCGCCGTTCACATAGTACTGATACCGCACCGTCAGTGTATTCTTCTCGCCAAGCGCCAGATCAACGCGTGGGCTAATATCGCTGCGGGTCTGTGGATGAGTAACCGCTCGCGCCGACTCCGGAATAGAAGGGAAGAAAGTGCAGGTAAGGTCACCGGGCGCGCATGGTGTAGTCGAATCACTGGACTTGGCATAGAAGCCGCTTGGATTAACGATATTGTTGTCAATAATCGTACGGTGTGAACCACCTACCGTGAACGATGCCGTATGGCTCAATGGCCCACTGACGCTGCCAATCATAAAAAGCGTGTAGTAAGGTGGCTGCGTATTGGCCGGCCCCAGAAACGGATTCGAGGTGTTAAAGCGATTGTCTCCGCCCTGAACACTATAGTTTCCGTGGTACTTGTCCGTACCCGGCTTTGTGAAGACCTCCACGCGACCATAACCCAGCTTGTCGTACTGCGACGAAAACGGATTCTGATTAATGCGGATTTCGCGAATTGACGACTTCGGCGGAAGCTGTCCACCAGTAAATCCATCCACATAAATCTGTCCACCATTCGGCCCTGCCGAGGGTCCAGCCAAGGCGCTTAATTCCGACGAAAGCTCATCAGGATCGTCTGAAAGCGCATCGAGATCCTTACCTTTAATAACTGTCGAACTGGCATTGCTGTCTTGGTCGACGCTCACCTGTGCAGACTGCGCCGTAACCTGCACCTCCTGCGACTCTACTTGAATCGCCATCTTCGCATCAACAGCCAGTGATTGCCCTGCAGCGACTCTGATCCCCTGCTTAACAAACGTAGCGAAGCCCTGCATCGTCACCGTCATCGAATACGTCCCCGCAGGAACTCCACGCAGGACATACGTTCCATCGCTCTGCGACTGCGTCGTCAACGCCTTGCCCGATGTCGGAGTTAGTGTAACCGTCGCCCCCGGAATCACCGCGTTGTCAGGATCGGCGACCGTCCCGTGCAACGTCCCGCCAGTCTGCTGAGCCCTCGAAACCGTCGGCGCCAAAGCAATCCATAAAAGTAAAACAAACTTAAAAGTAGAGCGAAATGACATGACTACTCCTCAAAAAAAATCACCGCCATAAGTCTTATGGAAAAACCTACTGCCCGCCGCCACCAGTATCTGGTGAGCCCCCGCCGACACTCCACGGAGACAGCGTCATCGTAGGAGTGCCACTTGGCGTCGCCGCCAGAATCGGCTCCACGCCAGAGAGCATCGTTACCGCCGTTACCTTATCGCTGCCCGGTCCGGACTCTGATGCTACAACCATCACCGCATCTCCTACCTTCAGCTCAGCGAGCGTAACCCCAGGCAGGCGCGTCAGCATTTGTGACAGGTCCCCGCCCGCCGACCTTCCTGCTCCACCCATTCCCCCGGAACCACCTGGCCGTGGCGATCCACCTGCAGGAGCGCCCTGCGCAGCGGCCTGCCCGCCACCATTCGTCGCACCGGGACTGCTCGCAGCCGTACCCTTGGCCCTCGCCGCAAATCTAGCGGCCATCTCAGGTGGAAGCTTGTGGAGATCCGAGTTCGGCGTCACCATCACCGTCATTGTCTTCTTCGTTGTGAGATCTTTCAGGGTCAGCGCTCCGCCAGCAGCATTGATAGTGGCAATAGTCCCCGCCAGATTCCTGAACGATCCGCTAACAATCTCTTCAGCCTGAATCGTCGTCCCATCCTCAGACTTCGCGCCGCGCACACGCAGTTGATCGCCCACCTGAATCTCTGCCAGCGTACCCGGCTTGGCATCTTCAAACTTCACAGAATCACCAGCGTAACGGCGAAACCTTGTACTCCCGCTGGTCTGTACTTGTATCTTTTTCGCGCCTGCAGAAATCGTCACCGTACCTGCGTCGATCGCACTCACTAACCCGCCCGATCCGCGCTTCTGCCAGTCCGCCTTCTCTGCTTCATTCTTCTGAGCGATATCGCTCGACTTCATCAAAATCACGCGCGAAGCCGTCAGAGAACTCGCTTCGTCGCCAGCTTTGCCTGTCACCAGAATGCGGTCCCCCACAGCAATGTCCGCCAGGGTAATCGTCTGTGCACTCTTCAAATCCGTACTGCCGGGAGCCAACTGCAGAATATGAGCTCCGTCCGCAACGCTCACTGCTATCTGCTGTCCCGCATCGCTCGTCAACGTAAGGCTATTGCCGGCTATTGCCTTTACAGTGCCAATCTGTTTCGCCGCCGTCGGGGCTGCGGCCGGAGCTTGCGCCGCCGTCATTGCATACGCAACCGAAGCTCCTGCTAAAGGAAGCACCAAACCGAAACCCAGCGCAATCATTCGCAAAATGCCAGACCTCGTAACCATCGTGTTCATCCTTATATGCGGGATCAAGATTACCTTTCTGCAACCGCTGAATATGCTGCCTTTACAGGGAAGACGCCGCTGACGATGCAAAAGTTTCCGCAGAACAGCGTTTTCACACTGAACCCGAGCGAACGTAGTGGTTGAAGCTTTATTCCAAGCCTAACCTGTCATTTCTCTCACTGCAATTCGTTACTTGGTTCGCCGGAAAAAATCGCCACCCGGTCTGGAGGCAAGATCACCCTGTTCCCTGATATGACGATGTCCTCGCGGGACACCAGCACCAGCGCAGCAGCCTTGGGCCTCTCGAATTCCACCCCTTCATTCCCAAGGTTGCACATTACTGTCACCAATCCGCGATCCATCCGCAGCCAGCGCCCTACCTCGTCGTACAGCACCTTCACATGTCCAGGGTCGCCATCGTTCAAAGATACTGACTCGTGTCGCAATCGGATCAGTTTCCGATACCAGTCCATCATCTCCGCGTGCCGCTCCTCGGCGATCTCGTCCCAGTTCAGTTTTGACCGGATAAACGTCTCCAGACTCTCCGGATCCGGGACCTCTTCCGCTCTCCATCCAAACGCGGCAAACTCTCTCTTTCGCCCTTCGCTCACCGCTTTCGCCATCTCTGGATCAGCATGATCGGCAAAATATTGAAATGGTGTTGAAGCAGCAAACTCTTCTCCCTGAAAGAGCAGCGGAACAAACGGAGAAGTCAGCACAATCGCCGCTCCCACCTTCGCACGATCCATCCCTACAATCTGTTCCAGCCTGTCCCCTGTCGCCCGATTCCCCACCTGATCGTGGTTCTGGATGAACCCCACAAAATGATGCGCCGACAACCCTTCCACCGGCCGTCCATGCGTTCGTCTCCGATAGCGCGAATAAACTCCGTCGTACACAAAGATCTTTGTTAAAGCCTTCGCCAGCCGCGCCACCGATCCAAAGTCATCGTAGTAACCCCTGCCCTCCTCGCCACTGTGCAACACAGTAAAAAGCGCATGATGAAAGTCATCATCCCATTGCGCATCCATGCCGTAGCCGCCGGCCTCTCGCGGAGTCACCACCCTCGGATCATTCAGGTCGCTCTCTGCAATCAGCACTAGCTTGCGTCCAAGCGTGGATGACAACACCTCTACTTCGCAGGAGAGCTGCTCCATAAAATGAATCGCCGACCGGTCGACGAACTCATGCACTGCATCCAAACGCAGCCCGTCGAAATGAAAGTCACGCATCCACATCAGCGCGTTGTCGCAGAAGAAACGTCTCACCTCATCGCTGCCTACATCTTCGAAGTTTACCGCCTCGCCCCACGGCGTATGGTGCCTGTCTGTCAGGTACGGTCCAAATCTGCCTGTGTAGTTTCCCACCGGTCCAAAATGGTTGTAAACCACATCCAGCAGAATCGCGAGACCCTGCCGATGACACGCGTCCACTAACCTCTTCAACCCATCAGGTCCGCCATACGTTCCAGCCACGGCAAACAGCGCAGCCCCGTCATAGCCCCATCCATGACAGCCCGGAAACTCCGCAACCGGCATCAACTCCACATGTGTCACGCCAAGCTCGGCCAGATGTTCCAGCCGATCGATGGCCGCGTCAAAGGTCCCCTCCCGCGTAAACGTTCCGACATGCATCTCGTAGATCACACTGCCCGGCAGCGGAGGCCCTTGCCACCGTTCATCGCTCCACGCAAATGCCCGCTGATCGTAAAGTCGCGACGCTCCATGCACTCCGTGCGGCTGCCAAGTCGACCGCGGATCTGGATATGCCGTCGGATCGTCATCCAGTACAAATCCATAATCTGTTCCGGGCCCAGCTTCTTCCACTGGCACGCTCCACCATCCGTGCTCATCCGGCCCGTTCATCGGATACAGTGCATCTCCAATCTTCACCGCGATCTTCCTTACTCGCGGAGCCCACACTGTAAACTCATGCATGGCCGCCACCCTCGGCAGCATCTTCCCTCACCAGTAACGCGACCGGAAACTCTCGCAATAAATCCTCCACCGCCACTTTGCCGCCATTTACCATGCCGTTTGTTAAACGATTGCGCCAACGCCCTTCAGGCAGAGTCACTATGGTTCTGCGCCACGCGCCGGCCATCTTCATCGTCAACCGCGGAACCACCGTAGCCACGCTATCGCCTCTCAGGTACGCAATCACATACTCACTCTTCGTTCCTTCAACCACCAACGGAATGTAAGCCCCTTCTGCCCCAAACACCTCAGGCCGCTCTCGCCGCACCTCAAGCGCGCGATGAATCGTCCACATCTTAGGCAGTCCCTCTTCGGCTCTCGCCATCGCCTGCGCCGCGACGCTTCCATCATCCATCCCCTTCAACTCGCCAAGCAGCCATCTCCGAATCTCATAATTCACAGGCCGCCGATTATCCGGGTCCACAAGGCTCAAGTCCCAAAGCTCCGTCCCCTGATAAAGATCTGGAACACCAGGCGCCGTATGTTTAATCAGCGTCTGCGCTAGCGAGTTCACGCGCCCTGCTCCCTTCACCTTCTCCACAACCTGTTCCAGTTCTTTCAAAAACGGCTCATGCGCCAGCGTCTTGCCGACAAACAAATGCAGCGCATCTTCAAAGTCCTTGTTGTTCGCCACCCACGTAGTCTGTTGCTTGGCCTCACGCGCTGCCTTCAACATATAGGCCTGTGCACGATCCACTGACAGTGGCCATGCACCAATCAGAGTTTGATAGTACAGATACTCCGTATTCCTGTCCGGCATATCGTCCGTACGAAACTCGCGATTCATTCGCGACCACCGCTGCACGATTGCGCCAAACCGCTGCGGCATCTCCGATAGCACCGCCAGCCGCGCCCGCACGTCATCACTCCGCTTCGTATCGTGCGTCGCCAGCGTCGTCATCGTCACCGGGTGCGTCGCCTGCATCTTTTCGCAGTACGCGTGGAAATCCGCCACGCTCAAACCATCGCGCCCCGGATCGTTGCCTACCTCGTTCAGGCCCGTTTGTCGGTTGTAGCAATAGAACGCCGTGTCCTCCACACCCTTCGCCATCACCGGTCCCGTGAACTGCTGAAACCGCTGCACAAATTCGGTCTCCTGCTTGCCCTTCACCTCCATCGTCAGTACGTCACGAAGAAAGTCGAACAACCCGTTGTCAATGTCCAGGCGTCTTTGTTTCGCGCACTCCGTAGCCTGCACGATATAAGCTCTGTCCTCAAACGTAATCTCTTCGCGATCCGGAACCACATATGTCCGATAGATTGCAAAGCACGCTGCCAGCTCGCGAATCGCGCGCCGCACCTCAGTCTGCGTAAAATCCCGCTGGTTACGGTTGCTTTCGCATATCTCGACAAACAACGACGTCAGCCGGTTCACATCGCTGCCGAGCGCCTCCTGCAGCACATTGATCTTCTTCTCATGCGCGACAGCAGAAAAATCCTCCAGCTGTCCCGCAAAATCCTTACCCAGAAAACCCTTGTAGATGCGGCTCAGCTCAGCCATGCCCTCTGCATCGACAAGAACACCACCAACGGCGTTCAAAAAGTCGTACCCCGAAGTTCCCTGTACCGGCCAGTTCTCTCGTGTAAACTCACCCGGCTCCAGAATCTTCTCGCCAACGATCCACGCATCCGGCGCACGATCTCTCAGCCGTTTGAAGTACTCCAGCGGATCGCGAAGTCCATCCGGATGATCAACCCTCACCCCATCCAGTACACCGCGCCGCAGCCACTCCAACACCAGCGCATGAGTCTCCTCGAACACATGCTCGCGCTCCACCCTCAGCCCTACCAGCGAGTTCACATCAAAAAACCTGCGAAAGCTCATCTGCTGACCCGACGTCTTCCAATACGCCAGCCGATAGTTCTGCTGATTCAGAAAATCATCCAGCGCATCAAGATTCGCATTCAACTCACCCAGCGACCGATCGATCGCCTCGCAAACACCTGCCTCCTCCGAACAAGCCCGCTCGAGCAGTTTGTACTGCACAACCTTGTCCCTGTGCCGCGCCAGAATCCTTCTACGGTCGACGTACTCCAGGGCTTCCATCCGCCCAAACGACGATGCGAGAAAGCTCAACGTATCCGACTTCGTATACTCCGCCGCTCGCGCCAGAATTACCGGCAGCGTCTGCGGAGCCACCGGCAACGTCTGCCCCGCAGCTTCCACCTGAAACTTGTTTCCAAGCCTCACCACCTTGATGCCGCCATCCTGCAGCACGTGTCCATACTGATCCGCAAGTATAGGCACCAAAATCTTGTTCCTTAAACGCTCCTCCTGCGGCTGCCAGTCGATATCGAAGAACGACGCATACCGACTCGACGTTCCATTCTCGAGAACATCCCACCAGTACCGATTCTCTTTTCCCAGCGACATATGGTTCGGCACGATATCCAATACCTGCCCCAGCCCGAGCTCCGTCAGACGCGCGCAGAATCGCTCATGCGCCTTCGTACCACCCAGCTCGTCATTCACGCGCTGATGCGAAACCACATCGTACCCGTGCATACTTCCGGGTGCAGCTTGCAGATAGGGCGAGCAGTACACATGGGACACCCCAAGCTCGCGCAAGTAATCACTCACGCCAGCGGCGTCATCGAAAGTAAAATCTTTATGGAGCTGCAGGCGATACGTAGAACTCGGAGTACGCAACATCATTCTCAACCAATCAAAGAAACATAGTTATGGAAGCTCAGCTTCAGTTCAACAATTGATGTTCGTCAGTTGTTGGTTAGAGCCCCATTACCTTGTATTAGGTTGCACACGCCGCTAACCCCCTTAGGAATGTTGACCATATCTTCCTGAATCCGGCTTCCAAATGCCCGCTATCGCAAATGCCGAGTGCACGAGCGCGATGTGCGACAGCGCCTGTGGAAAATTTCCCAGCATCTGTTTTTTTTTCGGATCATATTCCTCTGACAGTAACCCCACATCATTCCGCAACTTCAACAGCCGTTCAAATAACGCAATGGCATCCTCTTTTCGCCCAATCAGCCACAGGTTCGTCACCATCCAGAAACTGCACGCCAGAAAAGTCCCCTCACTGCCCGTGACACCATCATCGGTAGTGCGCGTGTTATAGCGTTCTATTAGGCCATTCCGCATCAAGTGCTTTTCTATCGCTTCCGCCGTTCCGCGAATCCTCGGATCGCTCGCCGGTAGAAATCCCACCAGCACAATTCGCAGACAGGAAGCATCCAGTTGCTTCGACCCATACGACTGAACAAAGCTGTTCAGTTTTTTATCGAAACCCTTCTCGCAAACTTCTTTGTGAATCCGCTCCCGCTCTCTCTTCCAGCGTTCGATGTCTCCACCACCATCAAAGTGTTCGTAGTATCGAATCGCACGATCCAATGCCACCCACGCCATCACCTTTGAGTGCGTGAAGTGCTGCCGACCTCCACGCGTCTCCCATATCCCTTCATCAGGCTCCTTCCACACGTCGCACAGATGATCGACCAGTGAAGACTGCAGCGCCGTAGCCGATACCTGTATGTCATCCTCTGCCCGCGGAGTCCGCAACAGCGCCGCCGCTACCTCTCCAAACACATCAAGCTGAAACTGTCCTGCGGCAGCATTCCCAATTCGCACCGGTGCAGACTGTCGATATCCCGGAAGCCAGTCTGCAACCCATTCCGTTAGTTGCCTCTCACCATCAATCCCATAGATCGATTGAATCTGATCCGGTGCACCTGCAGCCGCTCGCAATAGCCACTGCCGCCAGGCAATTGCTTCTTCCACATAGCCTGCCTGCATCAGCACCAACAGCGTGAACGCTGTATCGCGCAACCAGCAATATCGATAGTCCCAGTTACGTGTCCCTCCTATCTCCTCCGGCAGCGAGGTCGTCACCGCAGCCACAATTCCTCCTGAAGGTCGATACGTCAAAGCCTTCAGAGTAATCAGCGATCTCTCCACCGCCTCCGCATATGCCCCGCGATACGAACTCCGCCGCGTCCATCTCTTCCAGAATCGCCGTGTCTCCATCAGTGCCTTTTCTGCATTGATTTTTTTCGGCAGTTTCTCCAACGACGACCCATACGTCAGCGTGAATGTCATCCTCTGGCCCTTTGCCAGCGTGAACTCGCTCACTGTCGTCATCCCTTCACCGCGAAGAGACGCCTTCGTCCGCAGTATCACTCTGTCCGGTCCCGCAACTGCCTGCCAATCCTCACCCTTGCTCGTTACCCACGGAATTGTCCGCCCATAGTCGAAGCGGATCGCCAAATCCATCCGCATCGTTATCCGCCCCCGCACTCCCCGAACAATCCGCACTACATCCGAGTGCATTCCCCTCGGCGGCATGAAGTCGGTCACCTTCACCTCACCCTTAGCCGTTTCAAACGTAGTCTCCACTACCAGCGTCCCTGGCTCATATCGCCTTCGAACCGCCTTAAACTTCGCCTTCGGAGCGATCTTCCAGACCCCATGATCTTGCGTTCCCAGCAGCGCTGCAAAACAGGCTCCTGACGAAAAACTCGGCCAGCAAAGCCAGTCGATCGACCCCTCGCTCGACACCAAAGCCCCCGTCTCACAATCTCCAATCAAGCAATAGTCTTCAATCCTCGCACCATGCAGCTTGCCTTTGCCTCTTCCTTTCGCTTTGACCACGTTGCCTCACTTTCGCCTCTTGAACGGTGCCTGCAACCGTATACCACCTGTACCGCATCTCTCTAAAGAACTCTTCACCCTTGGATGCAAAGACGAACAGAATAAGGAACCTCGCAATCTCGATAACGGCCGCACGGTATTCCCCATGCTCTGCGTCGCACAGTGACGTCTACATTCCGGTTAGCAGTAAACTCACCTCAGTACTATCTCCATCGATACAAACCGAAAGCAGACCGACCCAGTGAAGAAAGCCGGCAGCGCAACAGATCCCCTCTGGTACAAAGACGCCATCATCTATGAGCTCCACGTCCGCACCTTCCAGGACTCCAATGGTGATGGCATCGGCGACTTTCCCGGCCTCATCTCGCGTCTCGACTACCTCCAGGACCTCGGCGTCACCTGCCTCTGGCTCCTTCCCTTCTTTCCTTCGCCTCTCCGAGACGACGGCTACGACATCGCCAACTACACCGACGTCAATCCCAGCTACGGCACTATCGACGACTTCAAGAGCTTCCTCGCCGCCGCTCATCAGCGCAACATGCAGGTGCTCATCGAACTCGTCATCAACCACACCTCTGATCAGCACCCTTGGTTCAAAGTCGCCCGCACCGCACCTCCAGGTTCACCCGAGCGCAACTTTTACGTCTGGTCCAACACCGATCAGATCTACAAAGACGCGCCCATCATCTTCTCCGATACTGAAAAATCCAACTGGACCTGGGACGATACCGCGCAGGCCTTCTACTGGCACCGCTTCTTTCATCACCAGCCCGATCTCAACTTCGATAACCCTGCTGTTCTCGATGAAGTCCTTAAGGCCATGCGCTTCTGGCTCGACCTCGGCGTCGATGCTCTTCGCATGGATGCCATCCCTTACCTCGTCGAGCGTGATGGCACTACCTGCGAGAGCCTCCCCGAGACCCACCACATCATCAAAACCATTCGCGCCGCCATTGACGCCGACTACACCAACCGCCTCATCCTCGCCGAAGCCAATCAATGGCCCGTCGACGTTCGTCCCTACTTCGGCGATGGCGACGAGTGCCACATGGCCTTCCACTTCCCCCTCATGCCACGCATCTACATGGCCCTCCGTCAGGAAGATCGCCTTCCCATCACCGACATCATCGCGCAAACTCCACCCATCCCCGAAAACTGTCAATGGGGTCTCTTCCTTCGCAACCACGACGAGCTTACTCTCGAGATGGTCACATCAGACGAGCGCGACTACATGTACTTCGCCTACTCAGCCGACCCTCAGATGCGCGTCAACTCCGGCATCCGTCGCCGCCTCGCCCCCTTGCTCGACAACAACCGCCGCCGCATCGAACTTCTGAACTCCCTTCTCCTCAGCTTCCCCGGAACACCGATCCTCTACTACGGTGACGAGATCGGCATGGGCGACAACATCTATCTCGGCGACCGCAACGCCGTCCGCACCCCCATGCAATGGAACTCCGACCGCAACGCCGGCTTCTCCACCGCAGTCCCCGCCCGGCTCTCTTTCCCGGTTATCATGGACCCCATCTGGGGTTACCAGGCCATCAACGTCGAAGGCCAGCTCAGCGATCAGTCCTCGCTCCTCCACTGGACCCGCAACATGATCGCCCTCCGCAAGCTCTTCCAAGTCTTCGGCCGCGGTACCATGGAGTTCCTTAGCCCGGAAAATTGCAAGGTTCTCGCCTACATCCGTCACTACGATCACGAATACGGCGGCGGCCGGGAAACCGTGCTGTGCGTCGCCAATCTCTCCCGCTTCGCCCAGCCCGTCTCGCTCGACCTCTCCGCCTTCGCCGGCATGCAGCCCGTCGAGATGCTCGGCTACGTCTCCTTCCCGCAGATAACGGACCAGCCCTATCCCCTCACCCTCGCCCCCTACTCCTTCTTTTGGCTGGAGTTCCAGTCAGCGGCCCAGGCCGTCCCTGGTGAGACCCCAGTTGAAGAGCAGCTCGACGAGCCAACCCTTGACCAGCTCACCTCCGGAGCAGAATCTCGTCCAATGAACCCTGTAACATTCTGATCCTCCTATGCAGAGTTCACTTTATTGCTGCACACTGACATCAAAATCCGCATCTCATCTCACAGTAGCCAGCTACCATCCGAGCCATCTCTAACCATAAAGCCGAGGAAAGCCCAGACAGCACGATGGCCACAACCCAACCCAATATCACCAGCGTCGCAGAAGCCTCCACCCCTGAGCCCGGAGGTCTTCTCGTCAGCCTCACACCTCTTCCTGCCGAAGCATTCGAGGCGACGCTTGCCAATCTGGCCCTGGCCTTTCCTGGCCAAACCGTCCTCGTCGCTACCCCCGACACCGTTCCGCAGCTCTCCTCGGGCGGCCCGCTGCGTCTTCTCCACTACACCCTCGCCAGCCCATCCACCAGTCCCTGGATACTCACCGCGGCCGACTATCTCAACACCTTCAAGCTCGCGCAGGAACACAGCGCCTCCGCCTGCCTTCTTCTCGGCTCTGAATCGCAGTCCTTGCAGCCCGAAGCCATCCGCGCACTTGCCGCAGCCGTTCCCACCGCCGATCTTGCCGTAGCCTGCTACAACCTTGGCCCACGCGAAGGTCTCCTCAACTCCGCTATCTTCTACCCGGTCACTCGCTCTCTCTTCTGCGCCTCGCCCCGTTATCCTCTTGCCATCGACCTCGGTCTCTCTCCCCGCATGGCAGAGCGACTCGCCATGACTGCCCAGCGCTTCACCGCCGTCAGTCAGGATGACGCCCTCATCTGGCCCATCTCCGAAGCCGCCGTCGCCAACTACACCATCACTGAGGTTGACGCCGGAACTCGCACCTTTCAGCAACCCTCCGACGATCTCAATACAATCCTCACCCAGATCGCAGGCTCTCTCTTTAGCGACGTAGACGCAAAAGCCGTCTACTGGCAGCGTGCCCGTACTCTTCAGCCCTTTCGTAAAGCCTCCACCGGCGCTGTATCCAGTACCACGCTTGCCGATATCACTCCCATGCTTGAGACCTTCCGTCTCGCCTACACCAACCTCCACGAAATCTGGTCTCTCGTCCTTCCGCCCAACTCGCTGCTCGGCCTCAAGCGCCTCTCCATCATGACTCCCGAAAACTTCCGTATGCCCGATGCTCTCTGGACACGCATCGTCTACGACTTCATCCTTGCCTACCGCCTGCGCACCATCAATCGCGGTCACCTCCTTGGCGCACTCACCCCGCTCTATCTCGCCTGGGTTGCCTCTCATCTCATTCTCGTCAATAGCGGCACCGCCCCCGAGACACATATTCAGCAACTCGCAGCGGCTTTTGAGAATGACAAACCCTATCTCGTATCACGCTGGCGCTGGCCCGATCGTTTCAACCCATAGCCGCCTGAACTCAAACGCCAGGAAAAGCTGGCATCGACAAAGGAAGCTCGAAGAGAAGAAGCAAAACCAAAACCCGAAAGCATCGCTCAACTCTCAAAGCTTCCCAGGAGACCAACCCTATGTGGCAACAAATCGAACTCGCTCTTACCCAGTCAGCCCATCGAGTGCTCTTCCAGCTCGCCAGTTTTCTTCCCGGCCTCCTTGCACTGCTCCTCGCCGTCATCGTCTTTGCTTCTTTCGGAGCTCTTCTCGCTGCTCTTCTTCGCCGCGTCCTCGTCTCCATTAAATTCGATGAGCGACTCTCCCACAACTCCATCGCAGCCATCAGCGACTGGGCTCCCTCACACAGCCCCTCGCTTCTGCTAACTCGAGCTGTCTTCTGGGCCTTCATCGTGATCGGCTGCCTCATCGGCATCTCTGCCTTCGACGCCTCGTACTCCAGCAACTCGCAGGTCGAATTCTTCCTGGTCCCCTACCTCACCCACTCCGTTGGCGCCATCATCCTCCTTATCTTCGGAAACATCGTCGCCCGTTTCCTCGCGCGCTCCGTGCTCATCGGCGCCGTCAATGCCAAACTCCAGTACGCCCGTTTCCTCTCTCTCGGCGTCAAATGGCTCGTCCAGGTCCTCACCGCTGCCATGATCCTCGACCACCTCGAGATCGGCGGCACCGTAGTCGATCTCGCCTTCGGCATCCTCTTCGGCGGCATCGTACTCACTCTCGCCCTGGCCATCGGTATGGGTTTCCGCGACATCGTCAGCCGTTCCCTGGAACGCAACGTGGACCGCATCCCCACCCTCGACCCTCTCCCCGGAGACCCTGACTACAAATCCCCCACCGAACCCCTGCGACACTTCTAGGCAGCCCTCTAAGTCATCGAGACAATTGCTCTTGCACTTCGGTTGCACTTGCACTGCTCGTGTTCTTGCCGTTGCTTGCCCTTTTGTTTGTCATCCCGCAGGGATCTGCTTTTCGCCTTTGCTGTTGTTTGTTCTTACATCGACCCACCACGAGAAAAACGTCATGTATTTCGCCTTTTCTGTTGCCTTTGCCTGTCCTTTTAGTTTGTCACCCCAATCGGCGTCAATAGGCAGCCCCGGAAAGCAATGTCCGCTGCGCTCGCTGATAGAACCCAAACACCGCCACCCCAATGAACCCAACCAGCGGCACAACATAACCCAACGCCAGGCTCCCCGTCTGCCGCGCAATCAAACCCAGTACTGGAGGAAAGACTGCCCCACCAACAATCGCCATCACCAGCAATGATCCGCCGATCTTCGTATTCCGCCCAAGCCCCTTCAGCCCCAGCGCAAAGATCGTCGGAAACATAATCGACAGAAAAAACCCACTGGCCACCACAGCCCACGCGCCAACAAGTCCCGGTTTCATCACCACAACCAGCATCAGCAGAGCATTCAGCACACCATAGACACCCAGCATCAAGCTAGGCCGCACAAATCGCATCAGCGGCGTCGAAACGAATCTCCCCAGCGCAAGCGCAATCAACGTACACAGCAGATACAGCGCCGCTGTCCGTTCACTCACCGCCGTGTACTGCTTCATATACGGAATCAAACTGCTCCACGATGAGATCTGCGCCCCCACATTGCAGAAGTTCGCTGCCACCGCAATCCATATCGCCGGAATCCGCAGCAACTCCCCAAAACTTCCATGGTCTTCGCCCGCGCCTTCATGCTCTGCCTGCATCACCGGAAACGTAGTCCGCGAAAGAATCAGTGCACACAGCAACACCACCGCACCAAACGTCAGGTACGTCGGCACCACCCGCATAATCTCTCCATGCAGATAAGCATGGTACGTTCCCGCCTGCTTCATCGCCTCAATCTGCGCCGAATTCGGCTCCACACCCGAGAAGATAAAGTAAGTCCCAATCAGCACTCCCGTAATCGTTCCCGGAGGATTGAACGACTGCGAAAAATTCAGCCGCTGTTCCGACGTCACCGGATCGCCAAACTGCGCAATAAACGGATTCGCCGCCGTCTCCAGAATCGAAGCCCCGCTTCCAACTGTGAACAGCGCAATCAGAAACAGCGCATACTTTCCGCTCACCGCCGCCGGCCAGAACAAAACCATTCCTGCGCCAAACAGCAGCAACCCCGTAACCATCCCGGCCTTGTATCCCCACTTACGCATCAGCAGCGCCGCCGGAATCGCCATGCAGAAGTACCCAAAAAAATTTGCCGTCTGCACCAGTTGCGCGCTGAACTGCGACAGCTCAAACGACTTCTTGAACTGCTGCACCAAAATATCCGTCAGGTTGTTCGACATGCCCCACAGAAAAAACAGCACCGTCACCAGCACAAACGGCAACAAATGTCCCACCGGAAACACGGGATGCTTCTTCCCCGCTTCAGCCTTCACACTCCCGCCAACCGTTGTCGAAACCTGCATGAGCCCAAACCTCTCTCTTTCAGCGATGGATCATCCTAACCGCTTCTACTAATCCTTGTCGCCGTCCCTAAAGTCCATAAACCTCAACCGCCGTCCCCCCAAACAAAGCCTCTCGCTCGCTCTCACTGAACCGCGCAAAGTATTCGCCCATCACCTCGAACCATCGTTCATACTCACTCGCTACCAGGCACACTGGCCAGTCCGACCCCACCATCATCCGCTCCACCCCAAACGCCTCCACCACCGTATCCAGATAAGGTCGCAGCCCGTCCAGCGTCCACGCACCCCAATCTGCCTCCGTCACCATCCCCGACACCTTGCACCACACATTCTCGCGCTCACCCAGTTCCCTCACCCGCGAAGCCCACGGCTCCATCACTCCCTCGCGAATCAGCGGCTTCGCCACATGGTCCAGCACAAACACCTGCTCCGGATGCTCATCCACAAACTCGATCGTCTGCGGAAGATGCCTCTCATAAATCAAAATGTCGTACACCAACCCACTTCCCAACATCGACCGAAGCCCCGAGTTGAAATCCTCGCGCAAAATATAGTTCTCGTCCTTCTCCCCCTGAATCACATGCCGCAGTCCCTTCAACTTCGGCCTACGCTCAAACTCCTCCATCACTCCGGGAAACTCCTCACCTGCAATAGGCGCCCACCCCACCACCCCACGAATCGCGGAGCACTCCTCCGCCACATCCAGCAGCCACCGCGTCTCCTCCATCGTCTGCCGAGCCTGCACCACCACCGACCCATCCACACCAGCCGAAGCCATCACAACCGTCAGATCCTTCGTCAAAAAATCTAGCCGCAACATCCCCATAGACTCATCAATCCACCCATACTCTTCCGCCGAGTATCGCCACAGATGATGATGCGCATCAATCCTCTCCGCCACTCAACCCCCTAATCACATCATCCAAAGCCTACCCCACAACACCACAACCACGTCACACTCCGCAACATTCACAATCTTCCTCTTCCATCCAAACCCGCACTGGCATACTATTGCGGCGAGCGGATATCCACTAGCTCACGACCGCAGCAGTTCGCTGACACAGTAGCCGTACTCGCCGTCTCCTGTACCTCATCCCCGATCGGAGAACTCTTTTATGGCGCCCAGAAAATCTACCTCGTCCCTACCCACCACCATCAGCCGCACCGTCCTTCCAGGCAGCGAGAAACACCCGCTCCAGACAACCGTTGAAAAACCTGCGCCTCACGCGAAAAAAATCATCGTCTCCGTCGTCGTCCGCCGCAAAAATCCCCTCGACATTAAACTTGGTAAGCAACGTCTCACCCACGCCGAATATCGCAAAAGCCACGGCGCCGATCCTGAATCCGTAGCCCTCGTCCGCAAGTTCGCCCGGCAATTCCGGCTCAAAGTCGAACCCGACACTCCCGGCCCCGAACGCCGCACCATCAAGCTCTCAGGAACCATAGCCGACATGCAGAAGGCCTTCGGCACCGCCCTCATGCATAAAACCATCGACGGCGTTACCTACCGCGTTCGCGAAGGCAGCATCGATCTTCCGTCCGATCTCATCGGCCACGTTGTCGCCGTTCTCGGTCTCGACAACCGTCCCCAGGCCCGTTCCCACTTTCGCATCAAAGGTCAGACGGGCGATACTGCAGCCCGCCGAGCCAAAGGAAAAGGATTCGCCAGACCCCACGCCGGCAGCGTCTCCTATACGCCAATCCAGATCGCGCAGCTCTACGGATTCCCCGCAGGCTCCAACGCAAACGACCAAACCATCGGCATCATCGAGCTCGGCGGCGGCTACCGCACCGCCGACATCAGCGCCTACTTCAAAGCTCTCGGCCAGCCGGTCCCGCGGGTCACCACCGTCTCCGTAGACGGCGCCAAGAACGCCCCCACCAACGCCAACAGCGCCGATGGCGAGGTCATGCTCGACATCGAAGTAGCCGCCGCAGTCGCACCCGGCGCGAAGATCGTCGTATATTTTGCTCCCAACACCGACCAGGGTTTCATCGACGCCGTCGCCACCGCAGTCCACGACACCACCAACAAGCCCAGCGTCATCTCCATCAGTTGGGGCAACGCAGAATCCAACTGGACCACGCAATCCCTCAACGCCCTCGACGCCGCCTGCCAGTCTGCCGCAGCCCTCGGCATCACCATCACCGTTGCCACCGGCGATGAAGGCTCAACCGACGGCGAAACCGACGGCCAGAACCACGCCGACTTCCCCGCCTCCAGCCCTCACGTCCTCGCCTGCGGAGGGACCAACCTTCAAGGCAGCGGTTCCACCATCACCTCCGAAACCGTATGGAACGCCCTTCCCAGTGGAGGAGCAACCGGAGGCGGCGTCAGCAACTTCTTCCCTCTGCCCACCTGGCAGGCGAACGCTGGCGTTCCCACCCCCGTCAACCCCGCCGGCGGTCGTGGCGTCCCCGACGTCTCCGGCAACGCCGACCCTGCCTCCGGCTACCAGATTCGCATCGATGGCGCCGACTACGTCATCGGCGGCACCAGCGCCGTGGCTCCCCTCTGGGCCGGACTCATCGCACTTGCAAATCAACAGAACGGCAAATCAGCCGGCTTCATCCATCCCGCCATCTACGCTGCCAGGGGAACGTCCGCCTTCAACGACATCACAAAAGGAACCAACTACACCGGCACACCCGTAGGCTTCAAGGCTGGCCCCGGTTGGGATGCCTGCACTGGCCTCGGTTCCCCCATCGCAACAAAAGTTATCACCACCATCAATCCCCCTGCCGTCCCCGGCAAGAAGAAGAAAAAGAAGAAGAAAGCAGCCACCAAATCCACCGGCAAAAAGAAATCGTCCATCATCAGGCGCAAGCGGTGATCACACGACGTACCTGACCTGAGACGAAATTCGTTCTATCCTTGTCCAACATCGACATGACCAACCCTCATCAGATCGTTGGCACATCCCCCTTACGCAAAGAAGGCGCGGCAAAGGTCCTGGGCCGCGCCCTGTACACCGACGACATCACCCTTCCCGGCATGTGGTTCGGAGCCACAGTCCGCAGCACTATCCCTCGCGGCCGCATCACCTCCATCACCTTCGACCCCTCCATCCCCTGGCACGAATTCACCATCGTCACCGCCGCCGACATCCCCGGCGAAAACACCGTCGTCCACCTCACCAAAGACCACCCCTGTCTCGCCTCCACCCACGTCAACCACGACTCTGAGCCCATCCTCCTCCTCGCCCACTCCAACCGCGCCGTCCTCCCCGCCGCCGTCGCCGCCGTCCACATCACCTACCAGGAACTCCCCGCCATCTACACCATCGAAGACTCCGAGCAACAAAAGGAAATCATCTGGGGCAAAGACAACACCTTCAAGACGTACCTGATGCAGAAGAACCAACAACCCATCCCCGAAGAAATCTGGCAACAAGCCGACTTCATCGTCGAAGGCGAGTACCGCACCGGAGCACAAGAGCAGCTCTACATTGAAAACAACGGCGTCATAGCCGAGTACTCCGAGACCGAAGGCATAACCGTTCGCGGCTCCATGCAGTGCCCCTTCTACCTCGTCCACGCCCTCGAGCTAGTCTTCAACCTCCCCGCAGAAAAGTGCCGCGTCATCCAGGTCGAAACCGGCGGAGCCTTCGGCGGCAAAGAAGACTTCCCCTCCGTCATAGGCAGCCACGCCGCGCTTCTAGCCATGAAATCCGGCCACCCCGTAAAGATCTGCTACGACCGCGCCGAAGACATGGCCGCCACCACCAAGCGCCACCCCTCCCGCACCCGCCACCGCACCGCCGTCAGCAAAGACGGCAAACTCCTCGCCGGCGAAATCGAAATCGCACTCGACGGCGGAGCCTACGCCACACTCTCCCCCGTAGTCCTCTCCCGCGCCACCATCCACGCCCCCGGCCCCTACCATTGGCCGCACCTCACCATCCGCTCCAAAGCCATGGCCACCAACATCCCGCCCCACGGAGCCTTTCGCGGCTTCGGCGCCCCGCAAAGCATCTTCGCCCTCGAGCGCCACATGGACAGAATCGCCCACACCATCGGCCTCACCCCCGAAGAGTTCCGCCGCCGCAACTTCCTCTCCACCGGCGACCGCACCGCCACCGGCCAACTCCTCTCCGACCCCGTAAACATGCAGGCGCTCCTAACCCGCGCTCTCACCGAATCCAACTACCACGCCAAGCGCGCCCAGTTCGACGTCGAAAACCCCACCAGCACCATCAAGCGCGGCATAGGCTTCGCCTCCTTCTTCCACGGCGCAGGCTTCACCGGCTCCGGCGAGCGCCGCCTCGCCTCCGAAGTCGCAATGGACATCACGTCCGAAGGCCAACCCCGCCTCCTCGTCTCCTCCACCGAGTTCGGCCAGGGCACCAACACCATCCTCTGCCAGGTCGCCGCCGACGCCCTCGCGCTCCCCTACGAAGAAGTCCTAATCGCCCCACCCGACACCGCCCGCGTCCCCAATTCCGGCCCCACTGTAGCCAGCCGCACCGCGATGATCGTCGGCAAATTAGTCGAACGCGCCTCCCTCCAGCTCCTGGAAAAACTCCGCACCGAAGCCGCGCTCCCCACGCCGCACACCCCCGATGATTTCAAGCAAGCCGCCATCCGCTACGGCGAAGAGCTCGGCAACCTCGAAGTCTGCGTCCGTTACGAAGCACCCCCCAACATCTTATGGGACGACGAAACCTACAGCGGCGACGCCTACCCCGCCTACGCCTGGGCCGTCTACGTCGCCGAAGTCGCCGTAGACACCACCACCTACACCGCGCAAGTCACCGACTTCCACGCCCTTCAAGAAGTCGGCAAAGTCATCCACCCCATCCTCGCCGCCGGCCAGATCGAAGGCGGCGTCGCGCAAGCCATCGGCTACGCCCTCTACGAAAAGTGCATCTGGCAAAACGGCCACCTCGCCAACAACCAGATGACCAACTACATCATGCCCACCAGCACCGACGTCCCACCCATCCACGTCCACTTCGAAGAAACCCCCAGTCCCCACGGCCCCGCCGGCGCCAAAGGCATCGGCGAGCTCCCCATGGACGGCCCCGCCCCCGCCATCCTCAACGCCATCGAGCACGCAACCGGCATCTCCTTCACCGAGATCCCCCTCCTCCCCGAAGACATCTTCGAGCGCATAACCGCCACCCCCGCATCCGGCACCGAATCCCTCAACCCCGCCATCGCCGGCCCCATCTTCAGCGAGACAAATGCATGACTCTAGCGTACCGAACTCAACTCGCTGAACTGAAGAACTTAGAGATGCCGGCCACCACGAGTTCATACAATCCAGCCACGATCAACGCGGCTATCACAACGCTCAAGACAGCAACAATTTCAGGTTTTGGATGGACTATTACGCGATCAAAGCGCATACCCTCCCAATCGAGAAAGGCAGCGCGACCCAATCCGATCCATTTCAAATGATCGTGATACATGTAAAGCCCAAATAGAGCTCCAAAAATTGCAGCCGTTACAGTTCTTGCAACTAGTTTTATATACATAGGAAGCACTTTATCAAGGATGTCTCTCCGAGATTTCATATGACACAAATCCATCTCACCATCAACGGCCATAAGCGAAGCGTCGAGGCCCCACCATTAAAGCGCCTCCTCGACGTCCTCCGCGAAGACCTTCACCTCACCGGAACCAAGGAAGGATGTGGCGAAGGCGAGTGCGGAGCCTGCGCCATCCTCCTCAATGGCGACCTCGTCAACTCCTGCCTCATCCCCGCACTCCAAGCCGAAGGCGCACAAATCACCACCATCGAAGGCATAGCTATCGACGAAAAACTCCACCCCATCCAGCAATGCTTCCTCGAAAACGGCGGGGCACAGTGCGGAATCTGCACCCCAGGCATGATCCTCGCCACCCACCATCTCCTACAAAAGAATCCGCAACCAACGCTGTTACAAATACAAGAAGGCCTCAACGGAAACCTTTGCCGCTGCACCGGCTACACCCGCATCTTCGCCGCCGTCCAGGCCGCCGCAAAAATTACCTCACCCGCTTCGTAAGTTTTGCAGTGCAGTTTGTTTCTTCAATTGTTGCCGTCGCAGTTGCAGTTGCAGTTGTTTTTGCTGGTCATTCTGAGCGAAGTGAAGAACCCCCCGCATTTCGCCCGTAGCGCTACGAACAAAAAGGGAATCACCAACCAATGCGCTCAAACCCAACCCAATACGACCTCATCGCCCCCACCACTCTCGACGCCGCCCTGCAGATCCTCGCCAGCTCCCCAGAAAACTACACCCCCATCGCCGGCGGCACTGAGCTCATGGTCGCCCTCGGCGCCGGCCGCCTCCAATCCCACAAGCTCATCTCCCTCTGGAACCTCGAAGAGCTCCGCTTCACCGAAGAGACCACCGACGCCATCATCATCGGCTCGGCCTCCACCTTCACCGACATCCGCAACAACCCTGCCATCGCCAAACATCTCCCGCTCTTAACCCAGGCCGCCAGCTGGACCGGCAGCATCGCCAACCAGAACCGCGCCACCATCGGTGGCAACATCGTCAACGCCAGCCCCGCCGCCGACACCCCACCCGCCCTCCTCGTCTACGACGCCGAAGTCACACTAGTCTCCTCCAAAGGCGAGCGCACCATCCCCTATCGCGACTTCCATCTCTCCTACAAAAAAACCGCTCTCGCACCCGGGGAACTTCTCCACAGTGTCACAATATTATGTAACTTTACCGATTACAAAACCTACATCCGCAAAGTAGGAACCCGAAACGCACAAGCTATCTCGAAGACAGCCCTCGCCGCCATCGCCACCAAATCCAACAACATCATCCAAGACATCCGAATCGCCGCCGCCAGCCTCCGCGAAGTTCCCGCCCGTCTCTACGCCACCGAGCAATCCCTCCTCAACCAACCCATCAATCCCGAGACCATCGCCACAGCCCGTACCACCCTCATCAACGAATCAAAACCCATCGACGACATCCGCAGCACAGCCAAATACCGCACCGCCATCGCCGCCAACCTCCTCGAAGAATTCCTCCGCTCCCTCTAGCTTTGTTGTTCTTTCCAACCATCCACTAAAAAGAAAGGGTGGCCCGTTCATGCCGCAGTCTCATCGCGCCATGAACGGGAAAGTAAACGTCAATCAGCCAGCTCGTGCTGTTGTCGTTAGTTTTGTTCTTTGCTTGTCACCCGTAGGGGTCTGCTTCTTGGATTTTGCTGCACCACTGTGAAACGAATTTGAAGCACACGCCAAAATAAAACCGCACTACCCAAACAACTCCCGCACCTGCTCCAAATCCCCCCGCGTATCCAAATCCAACTCCCCACCCTCCAACTCCACAAACCCCGCCCCCACCAACAACTCCCGAGCCCCCTTATCCCCCCGGAGCTCCATCAAATCCCCAAACACTCCAGCAGGAAAGAAAGCAGGAATCCCATTCCTCCCCGCATACCGCGAAGCCTTCACCTCATCTCCCACCATCAACCGAGACAAATGCCCCACCGTCACCGCCGGCTGATCGCAAGTCATCAACACCACACCTTCAACATCCTCTAGTATCCCCATCCCAAGCCGAATCGAAGAGGCCATCCCTTCCTCCCAACCCTCATTCACCAGAACTCGTGCATCACCCATCGAGCATTGTGAACGAATCATCTCAGCTCCAGCACCCAGCACCACCACCACCGGCGCGCACCCAGCCTCACAAGCCACCCTCACCGCCCGCTCCAGCAAATTCTCCCCACCCAACCGCACAAGCTGCTTCGGCTCACCCAGCCGCGAAGAACTCCCAGCCGCCAGCACCACAGCAGCGACGCTCACAGCGCACACTGCGCCTGCAGATACCGCGAAGCCCCACCCTCACTCACATGCCTCGCCACATCCTCCGCACTCAGCCTTCGCGAAGCCCCCAGCTTCCCCATACAAACAGCATGCGCCTCCGCCACCACCGCCAGAGCAATCGCTTCCGGACCATCGCCACCAAGGTCCAGTCCCACCGGCGCGTAAATCCTCTCGCAACACTTCGCCACATCTTCACCAATCTTCACCGCCGCCTCGCTCACCAGCAGCGAGCTCCGATGCCTCGCCCCCAGCACCCCCAGGTACCGCGGCCCTACCGGCAACAACGCAGCCAGCATCTCGCGATCCTGTTCATAACTATGTGTCATCACCACCACAGCATCCGCTGCTCGAACACCCAACGCAGTAACACCCTCCGCTCCCAAAGCCACCACTCTATCCGCCTCGGCGAACCGCTCCCGCCGAGCCAGTTGTCCCCGCCCATCCGCCACCGTCACATCCCAACCCAGCAGCGCCGCCATACTCACCACCGGCTTCGCATCATCCCCCGCTCCCAGCACAAACAATCGTTGCGGAGCTCGAATCTCCTCCACAAACCTTCCCTCATACTCTTCTCCAGCGCGAAGCCCAGCCGCACAAGCCAGCTTCTTCTCACCCAATCCTTCACTCGCAAACACCACCACCCCATCGCGCAGCACCACGCGCCGCAAACCCTTCCCATCTCCCGGCAGATAGTTCACCACCACAGAATCCGTGCCCCCAAGCGCAGCCTCCATCGCATCCATCAACGCCTTGCACTCCGGAGTATCGACCGGCTCCAGCAACAGATCCACCACCCCACCGCACCCAAGCCCAAACGGAACCTCTGCCGTGTCATCGAACATCGTCGAGTAGCGCTCCACCACCGCGCCCGCCCGCACCATCCACCCCGCCTTGCGGATCACCTCAGCCTCAAGACATCCCCCACTGATCGTTCCCGCATAAACCCCATCCGCCCCCAGCAATAGCCGTGCCCCCGGCTGCCGATAGCTCGACCCCACAGCCCGCACCAGCGTAACTAGCACCGAGGCTCCGCCCCGTTGCCAAAGCCGAACGATCTGCCTGCGCTCCATCATGACAAAAGCTTAGATGATTTCGCCCGCATCGAGAGTCCCCAAAACCCAACGCAAAAATACTTTGCCAAACTGCGTAATCCACAGCCCCTGAAAATCGCCCGTCAGTAATCCACCTTTGCCACGCAATTCACCACGCCTTGTCCACCCAGAAACCACGTTCTACACACCATTTTCCCAGAAAACCCCAACTAAAAAGCACATTCCCGCTGCTAACTTTTTTCCGAAAAAGTATGAATCCCACACTCCAGTTTTTTCCCGCCCCAGCGTCCACTCCTAGGGTCAGCCCCCGCCTCAGGAATCGCTGTACAAGGCTCACACCCAATACTCGTATACCCACGGTCGTACAACTCCAGCCTTGGAATCCCCTCTGTCTCCGCATACTTAGCCACTCGCGCCCAATCCCAGTCCGCCAGCACGCTCACCTTCTTCATCTTCTTTCCCGTCGGCGTCGTGTGATCCTCTACCTTCTTCAACCCCGCCCGCGTAGGCGACTGCTCCCGCCGTAACCCCGTGAACCACCAGGAGTAAGGCTCCAGCGACCGCATCAGCGGCTCTACCTTCCTCACCCTGCAGCACTCCGCAGGCTGCACAATATGCAGCTTCCCAAACTGTCCCTCAAACTCCGGAACAGTCGTAGATGGCGTTGCATTCACTAGGTTTAGCCCCCACTCCTCCACCATTCGATCGCGATAAGCAATCAGCTCCTTAAAGTGATACCCCGTCTCCAGAAAGATCACCGGCACCCCCGCCAAACGCCGCCGAAGCATATGCAACACCACCATATCCTCCGTCTGAAAGCTGCTCGTAAAGCAAACAGAATCAACAGCAGCGTCGCCCAAAACCCGCTCCACCAGCGCCTCTGCACCCATCACTTCATAATCGACCGCCGCCTCCACGACACTCATTCCGTCACCCCCCCCCGCCAAACGCATAACCTCATCCTCATCGATCACCACCCCACCCTCCGCAAACGCTTCAATCCCCGCCAGAATCGCGGGTTTCAGCGTTCTCGCCGTCACTGCCACCACTCCGGCCAACTGCAACGCTCTCACCACCCCAACCAGCGAATCCTCAGCAATCAGATCATCATCCACCACCACAGCCCGCTCCCCACGAGCCTGCAATACACCTCTAACTCTCTCTGCCAGTTCAACTTGTCCCGATGCCACAATCAGTACAGCTCGTCGCTCTTCTTCAACCGAACTCTCCACCGCCGCAACGATCATCCCCGCGCCAACCGTGGCATTCGTCACACCATCAATCAGAATCAGCGCGCCAGTCCACCGGTTATCCCTGTAAGCATCGAAGAACAAAGGCAGATTCGTCTCAAACTCCACCTCCGCAATCTCATTCATTTCCAACCGATCTGTCGCTCCATGCTCCAGCGAATTCACATCCACCCGATACCGAATCGCCCGCACGGTAGCCCGAACCGTCCTCGTCGTATGCTTCGCCACATACGTCCGCCCCACCACCAGCGGCTGCTCGTGCATCCACACAACCATCGCTCGAAATCGTCTGCTAACCTCTGGTTGTTCAGCAACTTCCGAAACCGCAACTAGCATCTCCCCCCGGCTCAAATCGATCTCATCCTCAAGCTCCACCGTGACACTCTGCGGATAAGCCGCAGCAGCAAGATTGCCATCGTAAGTCACGATGCGACTCACCACACTCTCTTTACGCGAAGGCAACGCCATCACCCGATCACCAGCCCGCAAAACCCCGCGCGCAACCTGTCCCGCAAAACCACGAAAGTTTGCATCCGGCCTCAACACCAGTTGCACCGGAAACCGCATCGGCCCATCCGCCTCATGCACCCGCAACGGGACCGTCTCCAGATACTCCAGCAGCGTTGGCCCTTCATACCAGGGCATCGCCGCACTAGGCGTAACAACGTTGTCCCCCTCCAGCGCGCTCACCGGAATCACCGTCACACTCTTCAACCCGAGCCGCGACGCCAACGCCACAAACTCCCCGCGAATCGCAGCAAAACTCTCCTCCGAATACCCCACCAGGTCCATCTTGTTCACCGCCGCCACCACATGCGGAATCCCCAACAGCGAAGCAATATACGTATGCCGTCGCGACTGCGGCAGCAGCCCACCCTGCTTCAAAAACGCCTTCGCATCAATCAACACAATCGCCACATCCGCCGTCGAAGCACCCGTAGCCATGTTGCGGGTGTACTGCTCATGCCCCGGCGTATCCGCAATGATGAACTTACGTCGTGCCGTAGAAAAATACCGATAAGCCACATCAATCGTGATGCCCTGTTCGCGCTCCGCTTTCAATCCGTCCGTCAGCAGCGAAAAATCAACATGCCCATTCGCAGCCCGGTTCACGCGGCTCTTCTTAACCGCCGCCAGCTGGTCTTCATAAACACTCTTCGTATCATGCAGCAGCCGCCCAATCAGCGTGCTCTTCCCATCGTCGACGCTGCCTGCAGTTGTAAACCTCAGCATCTCCTGCCTCAGATGCGCGTCCAGAAACTCCTCAAATCTGATCGCTTCCTCAACCATTAGAAGTAGCCCTCCCGCTTCTTCACTTCCATTGAGCCCTCTTCATCGTGGTCGATCGCGCGATTCTCTCGCTCGCTTCGGCGAAATGTCATCAGCTCTTCAATAATCTTCGGCAGCGTATCCGCTTCACTTCTCATGGCCCCTGTGCAAGGCAAGCATCCCAGCGAGCGCATCCGCACCTTCACCGTCTGCACCGTCTCACCTGGCAGCAGCTTCATGCCGTCGTGCACCAGCGTCATCGCTCCGCCCCGCATCACCAGAGGACGTTCCTTCGCAAAGTACAGCGGCACGATCGGGATCTTTTCCGCATACAGGTACAGCCAGATATCCAACTCCGTCCAATTTGATAGCGGAAACACCCGTATACTCTCGCCCTTTCTCAATCGCGAGTTATACAAACTCCAAAGCTCTGGCCGCTGATTCTTCGGGTCCCATTGCCCCGCAGTGTCACGAAAGCTGTAAACCCGTTCCTTGGCTCTGCTTTTCTCCTCGTCTCGCCGCGCCCCGCCAAACGCCGCATCGAAGCCACCCTCTTCCAGCGCATCCAGCAAGCTTCGTGTCTTCAGCAGGCCGCAACAGTTCTGCGTTCCCAGCGTGTAAGGATTCGCCCCCGCCGCGATTGCCTCCTCATTGCGATGCACAATCAGATCTGCCCCAATCTCCTTGGCATACGCATCGCGAAACGAGATCATCTCGGGAAACTTGTAGCTCGTATCGACATGCAGTAGAGGAAACGGAATCTTCCCCGGATAGAACGCTTTCTGCGCCAGCCGCAGCATCACCGACGAGTCTTTCCCAATCGAATACAGCATCACCGGTCTAGCGAACTCAGCCACTGCTTCGCGCAGTATCGAGATGCTCTCCGCCTCAAGAGCTTGCAGATGGTTCAATCGGGCTGGCTGGCTTACCGCTATTTGATCCAAAGCAATCATCAGAATTATCCGTTCAGAGAAAGAAATCTACCGGCAGCTGCAGATCGCAAACTTCCGAAAACTTATAGGAATGTGCAGAAAAGGAAGGAAGATGATCCGTTAGCGGGGACAGCGCCGGAGAGTATTCCTCCAGCAACAACACGCGCGCTCAATCGAAAACATCATGTTCTAAAGTATAGGACCGGCCGACAGCCTCCGCAACCCAATAGCCGGAGCCCTGCTCCAAATTCCTCCCGGCACAAACCAGCCACCTTGAGTTAATATCTGCTAAACTAATCAAGTCGATGCAGCGATCCAGCAAGCCCACCCAAGGTGCTTGAGCCACACGGAAAGCTCATCTCCGTCGACATCTCACCGCAGCAAATTTTCGGGGCGTAGCGCAGTCTGGTAGCGCACCTGGTTCGGGACCAGGGGGTCGGAGGTTCGAATCCTCTCGCCCCGACCATTTAAATCAATTAGTTAGAGAGACTGATCCATCAGGGAACTCCAATTGCGCGGGAAACACGGCATCGATGGTGCATGTGACCGCCTCCACCCGTTCCTCCCACCAGCTGCGCCCATAGACGTTTTGTGTGGCGTCGATATGGCGTGTCCCATATTTGTGTCCCGGGTGCGATACCCAGCTTGAGTTCCTGGAGTCGCTTGTGCCCAAGCGCGTCATCGAGCCGTCTGACCTATCCTCGCTCGCCGCTGCCAACGGCGCGACCAAGCTGGTCTCTGCGTCAGAAGTTGCAGCCGCGCGTCTCACCCAAGTTCATGCAGCCGCTGCCGTCAAGCAGTTCCACTTCGACTATCCAACTCAGGCATTGAAGTTCGACTACACCTTCCACAACGAATCGCCGTTCAATGTGTCGGCGATCTATCACGACGATCGCTTCACGTATATCAAGTCCCACAGCTTCCGAGAAGTTTGCTGTGTAACGAACTGAAGGATGGCAAACCCGACCTCATCCACTACCAACACTACCAACTCAAGGACTCGACCTACATCATCCCGAAGATTGTCGATCAAGGCTGCATCCAGATCGGCAAACACAAACTCACGTTCGACCGGGCAACGAAACAGGAGGCAACGCGTGCCAGAGGAAAAACAGACTTCGAACTATCCGATGCAGTTCCGTCATCAACTCCGGCCCTCCGCCCAAGCCCAACAGGCCAAGCCCAGTTCTCTGATCGCGCAACGCCTTCTTCATCTCATCACTGAGTCCAAAGTTGCGGCTCACGGGTCCTATCCGTACTAAAATTTATCAGCATTTTCAATTCACTTCTCTCCAACCGCATCAAAAAAATCAGGAGAAACTCATGATCCAGCTAGCAGACGCCCGCCGCATCATCGCCGCCGCCGAAAAGAAAGCCGAAGAAATTGGCCAGCCCATGAACATAGCCGTAGTTGACGAAGGCGGCAACCTCATCGCCTTCGAGCGCATGGCCAACGCCTGGCTCGGCTCTATCGACATCTCCCAGAAGAAAGCCTGGACCTCCCGTGCCTTCGACATCACCACCAAAGATCTCGCCACCAACTCCCAATCCGGCGACCAATTCTTCGGCATCCACGTCTCCAACGACTGCAAAGTCATGATCTTTGCCGGCGGGATCCCTATCAAGAAAGACGCCAGGGTCATAGGAGCCATTGGAGTTAGCGGAGGTTCCGGCGACCAGGACCACGCTGTAGCCGAAGCCGGCGCCGCCGCCTTCTAATCCATCAGTCGACGCAAAAAGCCCGCCAATCCATGGCGGGCTTTCGTTATCTGACAGCTACTACTTCGAAAAGATCGAGTTTCCAGGAGTGGTCTCTTCATTTGAATGAATGCGATTCGACGCGCGTTTTGCACTCTCCATCCCGACATGATCGAGCTTCTCCTGTTCGCTCTTTCCAACCTCAGTCGCAGGAGCATCCTGCTCAATCGCTTCATGCGAAGGACGTGCTCCAGTCTTAGTCGAGTTCAAACCCTGTGCCATAGTTCACCTCTGCATAGACAGATGGCATCCAGCTGTCGCAAGGTTGCTCAGCCAAGCCTCACCAGCTAAGCCGAACAAGCATAACGCCTTGCCGCTCCAACTTCAGATTGAGGGAGGCGTGCTCAGCACTCACCGCTAAGTCAGAGCGATCCACAATCTCAAGTTTTGCCGCCCGTTGCAACTTCATAAACTGCTGTGTCGTAGGGTGTTCCGGACTGCCCATTCGCTGCCACTCGCTATAAGCATTGCTGTGCTGCGCATCCACAAGGAATCGCTCCACATGAACCTTTCCTGTAGGCACTCCGTCCACATCAAGCGCAATCTCAGCCACAGGCGCAGCAATATCGTCATCGTGATAATTCCACAACATCACATCGATATGCCGTTCCCCACGAGTAGCAACCGCATCCACATCCGGCATTCCTCTCACGCTCTCTCGCAAAACTTCATCGACTGGAAGGGCACCGGAACTCGTAACAGGCAACATCTGCCCACCTAGCATTCCCATCATTCGAAACACATTCAACACCGGCTTATCCACCAGATACGAAACGCCATCAGCCTTGCCGCCTGTAGCCAGCTCGCGAAAGCCAGCAAAGACAGGCTGCTCTTCAAACTCGAACGCCCACGTCACCGCGCCCTGTAGCACCACGCCATTACGCCGCGCAAGCTCCTCTGCCCTCGCCGTAGCCTCTGCAACGCTTACACCATACAACGGTCCATTCCTATATCCATTCTGGGCACCTTTGCACGCAGCACACCCCTCAGGATCACTCTCACCCAGAATGATCGGCGTATCTTTCCACTCCGGATAAGACGCAACGATCCGCATCCCCAAATCCATTGCACGGAGTTGATGCCCAACATCCATGCGAACATGTCCATCCACACTCTTAGGAGATCCCTTCGGATGAAAGCTAATGAATGCAAGCGGTGCACCTGTTCCACCAGTGGCAGCATTTGTCCCGTGTGCGCAATGCTCCAGAAACTGCCGCAAAAAATCTTCTGACTTGCCCGGCGTTACACCCGTAGCCTCGGGCCCTCCAATCTTCGCCTTCGGCAACACCTTCTGGATCGCCGCAGCCGTCACGTCATAAAGCTTGTCATACTCCTGTGGCGTCCCATGCCAGTAGTCGATGTCCGGCTCATTCCACACCTCCCACAGCCATGTATTCACTTCAGCATCGCCATATCGCTCATGCAAATGGGCAGTCCATGCTGTAACCAGCGCAGCCCACTTCGCATAATCATTCGGTGGATAGCTCCATCCGGTAAACACCTGCCCATTCGGAAAGCTGTGCCTGTATGGCTGGGGATGCGTCGACAATACCTCCGGCATAAAGCCCACCTCCACCAGGGGGCGGACTCCATTTCGATGCAGCGCATCAAAGATGCGATCGGTAATCTCCCAGTTATAAATGGGCCTGCCCGCCGCATCTTCGCTATAGGCGTTAGTCGAACCCCACTTCAGCGAAGCGCTTCCGTCGCCACTTGTGAGCAGATTGTGTAACCGAACATACACCGGCATCGAACTCAACTGCGATAACTTGCGAAGAAGCTGTTGCCCGTTCGGCGCATAACTGTAGTTCGGCTCATCGGCACCGAAGAAGTTCCAACGCGGCTCGTATTGCCCCACAGGATGCGCCGCATCCACTCGTACGATAATTGGCACCACATTCGAGTTTTGCGCCAAACAAGTCGAACCAACGCTCACAGCCAGCGCAATAGAAACAATTCCCCTGCCTAAAAACATGATGCAACGTTAGCAGAAATTCAGCCCGAACAGCTTGCTACAATCTGACTATTCCCATGCGCCACATAGCGGTGAGCCCCATCAAATCAGGAAGCGCCACCATCTGCGTCTCCGCGCTTCTCGTTGCTGGATTGATGCTCCGTACGACGCCGACATCCGCCCAGACCAACACAGCGAAACAGCATTCAGGAAAGCAAATGACCGACCCTGCAAAAGTCCACGCCGAAGCCATCGTCATCGACACCCATGCGGACACCCCACAGCGCTTCGTCGACGAGCACTGGAACTTCACCGACCCACTCAACGGCGGCATGCTCAACTACCAAAGTGCACGCAAAGGAAATCTCGCTGCACAGTTCTTCTCCATCTGGGTCGACCCCGGTCAATATCCTGCGAATCAATCGGCTCACCGCACTCTCGCACTCATCGACGGCACGCTCGAGCAGGTCCGCAAAGCACCCGACAAACTCCAGCTCTGCCTCTCCTCCGGCGATATTATCGCCGCACACCAAAACGAAAAATTCGCCGTCCTCATGGGCATCGAAGGCGGCCACGCCATCGAGAACGATCTCGGTCTCTTGCGCGACTACTACCGACTCGGCGTCCGCTACATGACCCTCACCTGGTCCAACACCAACGACTGGGCCGACTCTTCCGGCGACATCAACGATGCCAGCGTCGTCCATCACAACGGCCTTACGCCTTTCGGCAAACAGGTCGTCGAGGAGATGAATCGCCTCGGCATGATGGTCGATATCTCGCACGTCTCCGACAAAACCTTCTGGGACGTCGTCGCGACCACACGTACACCTATCATCGCCTCGCACTCCTCCGCTCGCGCTCTTACCCAGGCACCGCGCAACATGACCGACGAGATGCTCCAAGCCATCGCAAAAAACAATGGTGTCGTCATGGTTAACTTCTTCCCAGCTTTTATCGACGAGAACTGGCGTCAAGCCTGGGCCGCATCAAGCGCCGAACGTACCAAAGCCCAGGATGCCCTCGAAGCCGAGTACCACTCCAAAGGTCTCCCCGTCCCCTACACCGCATCCGATAAGATTGATCGCGAGTTCGCCGCAAAGATCGGACGCGCCCCTTTCAACTCACTTATCGATCATTTTGACCACGTCATCAAAGTAGCTGGCATCGATCACGTCGGCATCGGCACAGACTTCGACGGTATCCCCGTCCCGCCGGAAGGCATCGAATCCGCAGCCGACCTACCCAAAATCACTGCAGCTCTCATGGCGCGAGGCTACAGCGCTGAAGACATGAAGAAGCTCCTCGGCGGCAATCTGCTCCGCGTCTTCCACGATGTTCAGGCCGCATCAGACAAGCTGAAATAGCTCTTCTATTTATTGGCCACAATATTGATCTTGTTGATCTGCAGAGGCTCGGCAAATAACTCATCCGCCTTTGCCTTCAGCGCCTTCGCAATCTCGCCATTCAGATGCGCATCGCGCCCCGCTTCATCGTTGAATGTGTCGAAGACACTGTAATACCCATCCGTTTCATCAAGACCGTACCAACTTACAGTCTGTGCTTCGCTCTTTGCCATCTCCGCACCTTGTTTAAGAAACGCTTCGACATCCTTCTCTTTTCCTGCTTTCGGTTTCAACCGCACATAAAGCGCATACTTCGCCATCGGCCTATCCTCCAGCCCATTCGACGCTCTGGCGAAGCCTTAGGTCACACGCTTCCTAAGAAAACTGCATCAAATTTTCTGATGCCGTATACGAGGTGACTATGAGCAGGAATGAACCCTCTGTTGTCAGAGGAATCGTCACGGGGATTACAGCCGGAATCGCTGCCACACTCATCATGGATCAGTTTCTTAAGTTGACCTCCGCCACTCAGAAAGCTGTGAAAAAGCAGGCCAGACTTGCACAAGGAGAATCCAGCTGGGAGATCGCCCACGAGCAGGTCCAGAAAGAGCAGGAGGCCGCCGCCCAGGAAGGGTCGACCGAAATCGTAGCCCGTAAGCTCGCCGAAGCAACCGGCACCCAGCTCACCAAAGAAGATAAGAAAATCGCTGGACAGGCAGTTCACTACACTTTCGGCACATTGATGGGCATTGTCTATGGCGTATCCGCGGAGCTCATACCAGAGGTGACCACTGGTGCCGGAACCGCCTTCGGAACATTACTTTTTCTTTGTGCCGATGAAGTCGCTGTTCCCGCATTCCAACTGGCACCCTCGCCCACCGAAACATCAGCTACCGATCACCTTCAACATTGGGCTGCTCACGTGGTTTATGGAGGTTCTCTCGAGCTGGTTCGCAGCCTCATGAAGCGCCTGATGTAACTTGGCCACATTGCTCCAACTCAGCGTCTACGATAGCCTGTTTTATGGAACAGATGTTGGAGCTACCTATCGCATGACGCTTCGTTATCTCGCACTCGCATTAGCCTTCAGTATTCCCGCGTTTGGACAATCCTCGTCGCCTCCGCCGTCCTCGGCAGATGCGCTGCCCGACGCACCCAGCACTACCAGCCAGGCCCAGGCACCGGTTGTTCCCACTGGTCCCACGGCAGTCATCGACACTACCATGGGTCGTCTCACCTGTAAGCTCTACGACAAGCAGGCACCCGTCGCAACAGCGAACTTCATCGGCCTCGCCGATGGGACAAAAGACTGGATCGACAACAAGACTCTCGAAAAAATTCACCATCAGTCCTACTACAGCGGAACCACCTTTCACCGAGTCATCCCCGGCTTCATGATTCAGGGCGGAGACCGCATCGGCGACGGAACCGGCGACCCCGGCTACTTCTTTCAGGATGAGATCGATCCATCGCTCACCTTCGATGTCCCCGGTCGCCTCGCTATGGCTAACGCCGGCCCCGGTCCTTCGGGTAGCGGCACAAATGGCTCGCAATTCTTCATCACCGAAGACGCCGTCCCTCAACTCAACGGTAAACATACCGTCTTCGGCCAGTGCGACGCGCACAGCGTTCTGCTCGTAGCCTCCATCGCACGCGTCGAACGCAACAGTCAGGACAAGCCTCTCACTCCAGTCGTCATCAATCGCATCACAATCGTTCGCGAGGGGCAGCCGATGCCTCCGGAGCCAGCGTCACAACCAGCAAAAGCGCCCCCTGCTCCAGCGAAATAATCCTCCGCTCTTCGTGCATCCAGCGGAGATGCTTCCCTGCTCATATATAGCTACATAACCGGCAACAACGTGTAAGGAGAAAAAACAAAATGGCAAAGAACCCAGGAACCTACGCAACCTTCAAAACTTCCGAAGGAACCATCGTCTGCGAGCTCTTCGAGAAGGATGCGCCCGAGACCGTAGCAAACTTCATCAGCCTCGCCGAAGGCACCAAGGAGTGGAACAGCCGTAGTAAAAAGGGATCGAAGCTCTACGACGGAACCGTCTTCCACCGCGTGATTCCCCAGTTCATGATCCAGGGCGGCGACCCCGAAGGTACCGGCATGGGCGGTCCCGGCTACAAGTTCGCTGACGAAACCCGCGGCTCCCGTCACGGCTTTCAGGAGAAGGGCAAACTCGCCATGGCCAACGCTGGCCCCAACACCAACGGCAGCCAGTTTTTTATCACCGTAGCTGACACCAGCTGGCTCACCGGCAAGCACACCATCTTCGGTGAAGTCGTCGAAGGCTACGACATTGTCGAGAAGATCAGCAATTCCAACCGCGATGGTATGGACCGTCCCAAAACCCCCATCGTCCTCGAATCAGTCACTATTGAGCGCGTAGCCTAATCCTCAACTGACCTGGGATCGCATTTGCTTCTTTAGTAAAGCGCTCAAACCGTTCAATCAAGAAAGGCCGCTTCTATGAGCGGCCTTTCTTGTTGCTTCTATCGTTCTTATCCGCAGTTGGCTCTTGCCTTAAGCCATACCGATCACAGAGCAGAGCTCCTTCACCGAGTCCGCGCTCTTCTGCAACGCAGCCTGCTCATCCGGCGTCAACTTGATCTCAATAATCTGTTCCAGCCCCTTCGCGCCAAGCTTACAAGGAACTCCAACGTACAACCCGGAGATCCCATACTCCCCCTGCAGATAAGCAGCACAAGGCAGAATCTTCTTCTTATCTTTCAGAATCGCCTCCACCATCTCCACCGCAGCAGCGGAAGGAGCATAGTAAGCCGAGCCCGTCTTCAGATACTTCACAATCTCTGCGCCGCCATTAGCCGTGCGCGTCTCCAGTTCCTTCAGGCGATCAGGCGCAATCAGCTCCGTAATCGGAATACCCGCCACAGTCGAATACCGCGACAGAGGAACCATCGTATCGCCATGTCCGCCCAGCACAAATGCCGTAACGTTCTCGACCGACACATTCAGCTCCTGCGCAATAAACGTGCGAAACCGCGCCGAATCCAGTACACCCGCCATTCCAATCACACGTTCACGCGGCAACCCGGCTTGCTTGAACGCCGTCTGTGCCATCGCATCCAGAGGATTCGATACCACAATGATGATCGTATCCGGCGAAGCCGCAACCACCTTCGCGACGACATCACTCATAATCTTGAAGTTTGTATTCAACAAATCATCACGGCTCATGCCCGGCTTACGCGCGATACCCGCCGTAATCACCACTACATCCGAGTTCGCCGTATCCGCATAATCGTTCGTCCCGATGATGCTGCAGTCTCTCTTCTCAATCGGCATGGCCTCCAGCAGGTCGAGCGCCTTACCCTGCGGCACACCCTCCATCACATCCAGCAGAACAACATCGGCAAGCTCCTTCGCCGCAATCCAGTGAGCCGCGGTCGCACCAACATTGCCAGCGCCAACAATCGTTACCTTCTTACGCATCTCTTCCATCTCCTATTCAAATCCCTGTCGTTGTCTGTCTTAAAATCCGTTTCAATCCGCGCAAATCCGCGGTCGACGTTCTGTCAGCGGATCAGCCCATATTCTCAATCATACGGGTAGCGAACTCACTCGTCTTCGCCTTGGTCGCGCCCTGCATCTGCCGCTCGAAGTCATACGTCACATACTTCTGCTGAATCGTCTTCTCCATCGACGACTCAATCAACCGCGCAGCCTCTGTCCAGCCCAGAAAATCGAACAACATAACCCCCGAAAGAATCACCGACCCAGGATTGATCACATCCTTGTCCGCATACTTCGGAGCCGTGCCATGCGTGGCCTCGAACACTGCATATCCGTCGCCGATATTCGCACCAGGAGCAATTCCCAACCCCCCAACCTGCGCCGCAGCAGCATCGGATATGTAATCGCCATTCAGATTCGTAGTAGCCAGAACGGAATAGTCCGAGGGTCGAATAATAATCTGCTGAAAGATCGAATCCGCAATACGATCGTTCACCAAAATCTTCTCCTTCCACTTCCCTCCGCCATGCGAACTCCCAATTGCCGCCAGCACGGCCTTCACTTCGGCAATCACACCTTCGCCAAACTCCTTCGGCGCAAACTCAATCCCCGGCTCAATCAACGCCGCATTCTCCTCGGCCGATATCCCCGAATTGCTCTCGACATTGCCCAGAATCCAGCTCTCCCGCTCCGTCACCGTGTGCTCGCGAAACTCCTCCGTCGCAACCTCATAGCCCCACTCGCGAAACGCACCCTCGGTGAACTTTTGAATATTTCCCTTGTGCACCAGCGTTACCGTCTTGCGCTTGTTATCCAGCGCATACTGGATCGCCGCCCTCACCAGCCGCTTCGACCCCGTAATCGAGATCGGCTTCACACCCACACCTGAGTCTAGGCGGATCTTCTTCTTCCCACCCTTCAACATCTCGTCATTCACAAACGAGATGAACTTCGCCGCCTCAGGCGTCCCCTCGCGAAACTCAATACCGGCATAGATATCTTCCGTATTCTCACGGAAGATCACCACATCCAGCTTCTCCGGAGCCTTCACCGGACTAGGCACACCCGCGTAATACTTCACCGGCCTCACGCACTGATACAAATCCATCAACTGCCGCAGTGCCACATTCAGAGACCGAATCCCGCCACCCACAGGCGTAGTCAATGGCCCCTTAATCGACACCCGAAAATCCACCGTTGCCTTCACCGTATCTTCCGGCAGCCAGTCCTGGGTCTTCCGATAGCTCTTCTCCCCCGCCAGCACCTCGTACCACGCGACCGAGCGTTTGCCGCCATAAGCCTTTGCAACAGCTGCATCGAAAACCCGCTGCGAAGCCTTCCATATATCCCGTCCCGTCCCATCGCCCTCGATGAAAGGAACGATCGGGTGATCGGGCACGGTATAGGTGCCGTTCGCATACTCAATAGGCTGGCCGTTCGCTGGGACAGGGATTCCGTTATAACTTGACCGCATAGGATATAAGCTCCGACCGAAAGAATTGAGACGACGAAGGCTAACATCCGCAAATAACGAGTGGCAACCAAAGTCGCCCATCAAGTCCGCTTATCGAACAAGGTAATAGTCCACCGTCGACACGACCCGTACTTTCTTCATAATGCTCGCATCCGTCTGCTGGTCTGGTCCAACGCCCGCCTCATCATTTGGTGTCGAAGCCCCTCCCGCATCCGCAGCGGAAATCGAAAATACTCCCTGATTCGCCGACCGAATCGACCCAACGTGGCTCCCGGAATCCGCGGCAAACCGATCCGCAGACGCACGCGCATTCCGCGTAGCCTCCGTAATCATGTCCGGCTTCAACGCATTCAAGCCGTTGAACCGGTAGCCGATCCCCTGTCCATATCCGCCCACGACGATGATCCCCGCCTGCACCAATTCCGAAGTCTTCTGCCCTGCCTTGGCGACCTTGTCCACGTCAGAAGAGTGCACCGTTACCGTCTGCTGCACAACATACCTGGGCCCGGTTTGATTGTTCGCGAACTCATTAGCCTGTTTATCCGTCACCTGAATCTGGCCAATCGTAATCTCCTGCGACGTAATGCCCTGATCCGCCATAAACTTCAGCACAGCATTCTTGTCTGCCTCGCTCTTCGAATAGACCTGCGGAAGATCGTTCCCCGCTTCTTTGAACGTCACAGGCCAGATGGCCGAATCCGACTTCACCGTTCGTTCCACTAGTCCCTTCACCGTCACATAACGATCCGCCAGTTTCATGTCTTTGATCTGTGAACCAAGCAGCCAGCCACCCGCCACAAGGCCGAGCATCACACAAACACCAAGCACGACAGCAGGAGCAAGCGGACCGGAAAGTCGCTGATTATCCATAAAACTGCCTCCGTTGAACCGACAGCAGAAGAATGCGGCAGTCGCCTTGCCTTGTCAACGAGCAAACAAAAAGCCCCGGCAAATACCGGGGCTTTGTCTGTCTTCGTAAAACCAGCCTTTAGAAAATGTTCCAGAGCAGCTGGTTATAAACGTCGTGGTGGAACTGTATCTCTGCCGGCTTGACGATCGTGCCCAACAGACGCGCGCAGCGGTCCGCCGAAGCCTGCTTCAGATCGGCGTAGCGTGCCTTCACATCCTCACCCAGCAGGGTCGACGTCCACTCCGCCGAACGGAAGTTCTCAATCGCGGTGTAGACATTGTCCGGCAGGTAGCGCTCCGCCTGACGCAGATTTTTGATCCTCGCAGTCTCGCCATGCAGGCCGGTCTTGAAGATCGAGTACAGCACAAGGTAAGGATTCGCATCCGGTCCGACAGAACGAACCTCGACACGCGAAGACTTTTCGTTACCGATAGGAATGCGAACCATCGATCCACGATCGGTCGCCGAAGCCTTGATCTGGTTCGGAGCCTCGAAGTGCGGATCGAGCCGGCGATAAGCATTCACGCTGGCATTCAGCAACAGGCAAAGATCGTTGCCGTGCGTCAGAATGCGATCCGTGAACTGCCACGCCATCTTCGAAATCTTCTCCTCGCCCTTCGGATCCCAGAACAGGTTCTTTCCGCCCTTGGTGATCGAAACATTAGTGTGCATGCCGCTGCCGTTGACGCCCGTCACAGGCTTCGGCAGGAAGCTCGCCGTCATACCCATCTGCGTCGCAACCTGACGGCAGATCAGCTTGTACAGCTGAATCTGGTCAGCCGCGGCAACAACTTCGCCGTACGTGTAGTTGATCTCGAACTGCGAAGGCGCAACCTCAGGATGGTCCTTCTCATTCTCGAAGCCCATGGCGCGCTGCACTTCTGCCGTGGTGTCGATAAACTCACGCAGCGGATCGCCAGGCAATGAGTGATAGTAGCCGCCCTTATTAACATACTCGAACGATCCCGTCTCATGGAACCGGCGCTCGGCGTCAATACCTTCAAACAGGAAGCCTTCGATCTCATTGGCAGCATTCATCGTATAACCCTGCTTGTCGAACAGTTCCTGTGAGAACTGCTTCAGCACGCCGCGGATATCGCCCGAATACGTCGTTCCGTTCTTGTCGATGACTTCGCCAAAAACGAGAACTTTACCTGCGCCGAATACGTCGGCCGGAACCCAGTAAAACGCGCTCCAGTCGATGCCCAGCCGAAGATCGCTCTCCCGCTGCGCCGTAAAGCCACGAATCGACGAGCCGTCGAACGTCAGGTTGTCATAGCTCTTGACCAGGAACTTCTTGTCGTAGTCCAGCATGTGCAAGCGGCCTTCAAGATCGCTGAACACAACGGTGACGGCCTTGATGCGGCGCTCGTCGGTCAGGTACTTCAGGCGCTCTTCCTGAATCACATCGGCAGCGATGCGCTTCTTGCGCTCCTCTTTCGCCTGCAGGTTCAGGTCTTCCAGCTCTGCGTACGGAAGTTCCAGAAAATTACGAAATTCGCTCAACGTATTGCTCCTTCTGCAATGAAATACACGGCTACCGCAAACGGCTGGGACAAGATGTTTTCAGGTGAGTTGAAGAGGGCCCGCCGGACGCTGCGCCAGACGGCTCTACACCTCAAACGTAACAGAAAATTCACCCGGGAAAAAGCGGATTCCAAACTCGACCCCCTGGAATCCTCTCGATTAGCGACGGCTTCAGCGAAGTCTCAGGATCATTTGGTGTTCATCCACGTACTCCGAACCCACCTTCAAAGCTCTAGGTTCAGTGCCGTACACTTCGAATCCTGAAGCACGGTACATACGAAACGCGGCCTCCTGGCACGTCCCCACCGCAAGCAGTATCTGCTCCAGCGTTACATCTTCCTTTGCCCTGTTCACGACCGCGGCAATCATCGCGCGCCCAAATCCCCTCTGGCGATGAGCCGCGCTCACATACACCCCATAAATGTGCCCTTTGTGCCGCTCCTTCAGGCCGCTCTCCCGTATAAACGTCGCAATTCCGGCCAGCACGCCGTCATCAAAGCCGCCTAAAGTGAAGCTGTTTTCACGGTACTCCCGAAAGCGAGTTGCCGTCTCCTCGACACTCGTCGCACGGTGCTCCTCTACGCCCTTCCCAAACGCCAACGGCTCCCTCTTAAGCGCCTCATGCCTCAAATTCCAGTACGCCGACGCGTCACTCTCATTGAGTCTTCGGAATTCCATCTCGCCCATATGCCATTAAGCCATACAGTCATAGGCATTCGATCCCCGAATTCGAGGAATTTTCCCCTGCGTCTTTCACCCTCTGCTACTTTTGTCCTGCCGCTCAGCGGCCTATAAGATGGGAAGGATCACTATGGCTAAAACCACTACCAAACGCGTCGCCCTCATCCAGATGTCCTGCGAGCCAGACACCAAGCTCAACCTCGACAAGGCCGCCGAGCGCGTCTACGAAGCCGCCCGCCAGGGAGCCACCCTCGTCTGCCTGCCCGAGCTCTTCCGAGCCCAGTACTTCTGCCAGCGCGAAGACCACGCCCTCTTCGATCTCGCCGAGTCCATCCCCGGCCCCTCCACCGACGTTCTCACCCGCGTCTGCCGCGAAGCCGGCGTCGTCCTCGTCGCCAGCCTCTTTGAGCGCCGCGCACCCGGCCTGTATCACAACACCGCCGTCACTATCGAGAAGGATGGTCGCATCGCCGACATGTATCGCAAGATGCACATCCCCGACGACCCTCTCTACTACGAGAAGTTCTACTTCACCCCCGGCGACCTCGGCTTCAAAGCCACCCAAACCACCTCCGGTCCCATCGGCACCCTCGTCTGCTGGGACCAGTGGTACCCCGAAGGCGCCCGCCTCACCGCCCTCCGCGGAGCTGAAGTCCTCTTCTTCCCCACCGCCATCGGCTGGCACCCCTCTGAAAAAGAGGAGTACGGCACCGCCCAGTACGAAGCCTGGCAGACCGCCCAGCGCGCCCACGCCATCGCCAACGGAGTCTTCGTCTGCGCCGTCAACCGCGTAGGCCACGAGCACGGCGACGTCAAATTCAAAGCCCCCGCCGCCGACGGCAACCCCGCCACCGTCGAACTCCGCGGCCCCGGCGACCACACCCCCAACTCCGGCATCGAGTTCTGGGGAGGCAGCTTCATAGCCGACCCCTTCGGCCGCATCATCGCCCTCGCCAGCCACGACAAAGAAGAGATCCTATACGCCGACCTCGACTCCAAACTAATCGAAGTAACCCGCCAACACTGGCCCTTCCTACGAGACCGCCGCATAGACGCCTACGAAGGCATAGTAAAACGCTTCCTGGACTAAATTACCGATGCCATTTTCCACCAAACCTCGTCTTGTTTTAAGCATTGGCGTCGCTGCTGTGCTGACGGCAATTCCCGCTGTCGCGTATTCGCTGTCCGGAACTTCGCCATTGTTGGATAAATTGCAGCAGGCGACATCAATACTTCTTCTGCCTGCAATCCCGCTCACCATACTTCTTAGTGGTGGCAACATTCATGATTCGAATTTGGTTGTTATATCTGCGACCTGCTTTGTGTTTTATGCAGCTTGTTTTTACGGACTTCTCGCATTTGTCACTCGACGGAGAACAACTACTAATTAGATTCGAAAGCCGGGTGCCCCATTCATGCGGTCCCATCGCATGAGTGGGCATTCGCGCGAGGCGCGAACCGCACTCATTCAGCCGCCCGAAACGCCAACAGGCAAGTGGCGGTTGTTGCTTCTGGGTACGCTAAGCCTTCAGGCTTGGCCCTCTCAAGCCCAGCCACAAAATCGGGGCTTTAGCCCCTGGGGTATGCTCTCCTTCCAAACCACACCAACACCAAGATCCGCTACACTGACCTAAATTCAAATCCAAGAGGCACCCGATGCGGAAATTCGCCGGTCTAGGCGTTCTATTGCCTACACTCACACTCTCACTAGCCCTCCACCAATCCTCCCCCGCCCAAACCCCACCTACCCCCGAGACTACCTACGTCAAAGCCGGCCACCTCTTCGACAGCGAATCCGGAGCCTACCGCCAGAACGTCACCCTCGTCCTCTCCGGCAACCGCATCCAATCCATCGAGTCCTCCACCTTCACCATCCCCTCCGGCGCAAAAATCACCGACCTCAGCAACGACTACGTCCTCCCGGGCCTCATCGACTGCCACACCCATCTCGGCGCTCGCGCCGACAAGTACGACCCCATCAACTCCTTCAAAGACACCCCCTTCTCCGACGCCTACGCCAGCGTCGTCAACGCCCGCCGCACCGTCGAAGCCGGCTTCACCAGCGTCCGCGACGTAGGCTCGCTTCCCTTCATGGCCGTCGACCTCCGCAACGCCATCGACGAAGGCCTCTTCCCCGGCCCGCGCATCGTAGCCTCAGGCCCACCTCTTTCCATCACCGGCGGCCACGGCGACCTCAACAATTACTCCCCGCAAACCCGCGTCACCATGTTCCCCGAAGAGCGTGACTTCTCCATCTCTGACGGGCCCGAAGAGATTCGCCACACCATCCGCGCCCAGGTCAAATACGGTGTCGACGTCATCAAGATCCTCGCCTCCGGCGGCGTCCTCAGCAAAGGCGACCAGCCCGGCGCACCCCAGTACACCTTCGAAGAGCTGAAGATGGCTGCCGACACCGCCCACGCCACCGGCCGCAAGATCGCCGCCCACGCCCACGGCGCCCAGTCCATCAAGGACGCCATCAACGCAGGCATCGACTCCATCGAGCACGCCTCCCTCGTCGACGACGAAGGCATCAAGCTCGCCAAAGCCCACGGCACCTACTTCGTCATGGACATCTACGACGACGACTACATCCTCGGCAAAGCCAAAGACTTCGGCATCCCCGACGAGATGATCAACAAAGAACGGGGCGTAGGCAAACTCCAGCGCGAAAACTTCCAGAAGGCCTTCAAAGCAGGCGTAAAGATGGCCTTCGGCACCGACGCCGGCGTTTACCCGCACGGCGACAACGCCAAGCAGTTCCACTACATGGTCATGTACGGCATGACACCCGCCCAGGCCATCCAGGCCGCCACCCGCAACGCCGCCGACCTCATCGGCCGCGCCTCCGACGTAGGCGTCCTTTCACCCGGGCACTACGCCGACCTCATCGCCCTCAAAGAAGACCCGCTCCAGCACGTCGAAGTCCTCGAGCACGTCCCCTTCGTCATGAAGGGCGGCGCCATCGCAAAGGACGAACTAACCAAATAACCATACCCCATTGTTCACAGTCTCACCGTGAACAATGGGGTATTAACAAAGCGCGTATCGTACTCTCTCGACCAGCCAAGAAAGTTCGGGTGCCCCATCCATCGCAGTCTCACCGCGATGGGTGGGAAAGTAACCAGCTAGACCAACCCAAAAAGAAGCCAGCCTAAGCCGCTATCCCAACCTCCCGCTCAGCCCTTCTCCCGCCCAGATACCCAAACAACGCAATGTAGATGTAGCAAACAGCCGGAATGATGAAGGCGTGCTGCACCCCAATCGCATCAGCCAGATGCCCCTCAGCTAGCGGAATCAGCGCCCCACCCACAATCGCCGCCACCATCAGGCTCGAACCCTTACTCGTCAGCGGCCCCAATCCCGACAACCCAACAGTAAAGATGCTCGGAAACATCACCGAATTGAACAGTCCCACAGAAAGAATCACCCACATTGCTGTTGGCCCATGCGTCAGAATCGACGTCACCACCAGCCCACAAGCGATCACCGCTGCGGTTCCCAACACCGTGCTCGTTCTCACCTTCGTCAGCAGGTATGAGCCGATAAACCGCCCCACCATCGCACCGCCCCAGTACAGCGAAACATACTTCGCCGCAGTCCTCTCCGGCAGCGCCGCAATGTCCGGCAGCCCAAAGTAGTTCACCAGGAAGCTCCCAATCGAAACCTCCGCTCCCACATACACAAAAATTCCCAGCGCACCAGCCAGCAGCACCGGATGCTTCCAGATGCTGTCAGTCGTCGATCCCTCGTCCAGCTCGCCGGGACGAATGTCGCGCGTAAAGTCCATCGTCGGCAGCTTCACCAGCGCCAGTGCAATCGCCAGCAACACCAGCGTCAACCCAATCCCCACATAAGGCAGCCGTACGGACGAGGCCTGCTCCATCCGATACTGCTGCAATACCGCCGCCGAAAACGACCTCATCTTCTCCGGCGAAACCTGCGTCGTCCCCAAAATCAGTGCGCCTCCAAAGAACGGCGCTACAAACGTCCCGAACGAGTTGAACGCCTGCGACAGGTTCAGCCGCGCCGCCGAAGTCTCCGGTGGTCCCAGGTTGGCTACATAAGGATTCGCCGCCACCTGCAAACTCGTAATCCCGGCAGCCAGAATCACCAGCGCCGAAAGAAACAGCCCGAACGAAGCCGCTGCCGAAGCCGGAAGAAACAGAAACGCGCCCGCCGCCATCACCAGCAGCCCAATCACCATCGTCCCCTTATAGCCGCGCCACTCCACCAGCTTTCCCGAAGGCAGCGCAAACACAAAGTACGACGAGAAGAAGCAGAACTGCACCAGCATCGCCTGCGCATAATTCAGATCAAAGATCGCCTTCAGATGTGGGATCAGGATGTCGTTCAGACACGTCAAAAAGCCCCACATAAAGAAGAGCATCGTTGCAATGCTCATGGCCCGAACATCTGTCTTACGGAGACCTGACTGGACAGAACTGGAGGGTGCGCCAACGCTAATTGCCATAGTGAACAGCCTTCGTTACGGAAAGATTAAAGTAGCAACCGCACCCATACTATCTGCATAGAACAAAACCTGCACCATCCTTCATTTCAACGCTCCAAGTCACCACCACCCGCATCCAAACCAGCATGCAGTCCAATCAATCCGAAATCCTCGTCATTGGAGCCGGCATGGCCGGTCTCACCGCCGCTCGCACCCTCGCCGAAGCAGGCCGCAGTGTCACCCTCCTCGAAGCCAGCAACCGTGTCGGCGGCCGCATCCATACCATCCGCGATGGCAACGAAATCATCGAGCTCGGCGCCGAATTTGTCCACGGCAAACCGCCCGATCTCTGGTCCCTCATCGAAGAGGCCAATCTCGAAACCTACGAGCTCGACGGCTCCAACCTCGCCTTCGAAGACGGCCAGCTAAAAGACCGCGACGACAACGAAGAGGCTAATGAAGCCCTCGAAAAACTCGAAAGCTGGACCAAGCCCGATCTCACCTTCGCCGACTACCTCGCCCAGCATCCCGCCATCCCCGACCACCAGCGCCAGTCCGCCATCGGCTACGTCGAAGGCTTCAACGCCGCCGATCACCGCATCATCGGCGTAGCCTCGCTCGCCATCCAGCAAACAGCCGAGGACACCGTCGAAGGCGACCGCATCTTCCGCCTCCGCAATGGCTACGACCAGCTCCCGCAGTTCATCGCCCAGAAATTCACCCAGGCCGGAGGTCGACTTCTCCTCGACACCCTGGTCGAGCGCATCGACTGGAGCCACAACCACGTCCGTATCGAAGCCAACAGCAACGGCCAACCCATCCGCTTCGAAGCATCGCAGGCCGTCATCACTCTCCCTCTCGGCGTCCTCCGGCAAAAATCCGTCGCCTTCGTCCCCACACCCGACGCCCTCCACGAAGCCGACCGCCTCCGCATGGGCCACGCCCGCCGCTTCACCCTCCTTTTCCGCGAACCCTTCTGGACCCATCTGGAACCCGCCATCCTCAGCAAGCTAAGCTTCCTCTTCTCCTTCACCTCCATGCCGCCCGTCTGGTGGACAGCTCATCCCGCACAAAGCAGCACCCTCACCGGCTGGGTAGGCGGCCCGCGCTCCGAAGCCCTCGCCAACCTCACACCCGACCAGCTCGGCGAAGCCGCCTGCAAAGAACTCGCCCACATCTTCTCGCTCGACGTCTCCCACCTCCGCAGCCTCCTCATCCGCTGCCACACCCACGACTGGCAACGCGACGGCCTCACCTACGGCGCCTACAGTTACATCCCCGCCGGAGCCCTCGACGCCTGCTCCAAGATGACCCTCCCCGCCAACGAAACCCTCTACTTCGCCGGCGAGCACACCGACACCACCGGCCAATGGGGCACCGTCCACGCCGCCCTGCGCTCCGGCCAACGTGCCGCCCAGCAAATCCTCCACGCAAAAACTGAAATCGTCTAAAAGATCTGCTGTTGCACTGGCAATTGCAATTTGCAGTTACAGGCCAATTGCAGTTGCTGCTGCTTTTCTTGTTTGTCATCCCCGAAGGGACCTGCTGTTGTCGTTGCAGTTGCACTTCGCTTTCGCCTCCGCCCTAGTCGTCATTCTGAGCGATGCGATGAATCCCTGTATTTCGCCTTTGCCCTTGCCGCTGCCTGTTTTCCTGACCAGCCATCCCTAAGCAAAAACCTGTCAACCCCAAACCCACAAAACCCGCGCCAATCCAGCACTTCAGAATGCGTGGGAGTTATTCCCAACCAGCTATACTTAATACAGAGCATTAGAAAGCAACCAAAAAAGAAGTACCCGCTTAAACCATTTACAATCAATACTTTGCAAAACAAGTACAAGCTCAAAGCTTTTATTTTGAATACTTTACCTGCTTTTCACCCAGTGGGTGGTCGGCAGCCGATACCATCAAACCCGGACCAGGCGTGTCGCGGACGTTTCAAGGAGAGAAGAGCCGAGATGACCACACCCCGCGAACAGAACTACCGCATGCCCGCCGAGTGGGCCCCGCACGCCGCCACTTGGATCGCCTGGCCTCACAACTCCGAGGACTGGCCCGGCAAGTTCCAACCCATTCCCTGGGTCTACGCCGAGATCGTCCGCCACCTGTCTGGAGTCGAGGACGTCCACATCCTCGTCAACGACCTCCCCACCGAAACCCGCGCCACCTCCATGCTCCGCCGCGCCGGAGCCAACCTGGCCCGCCTCCACTTCCACCACTGGGCCACCGACCGCGTCTGGCTCCGCGACTCCGGCCCCATCTTCGTAAAAAATCCCAAGGGCGACCTCGCCATCACCAATTGGAAGTTCAACGCCTGGGCAAAGTACGACAACTGGCATCGCGACGACCAGATCCCTCAGCACATCGCCAAACACTACGACATACCCCAGTTCAAGCCCGAAGTCATCGCACCAAACGGCAAACCCCACCGCCTCGTCCTTGAAGGCGGCTCCATCGACACCAACGGTGCCGGCGTCCTCATCACCACCGAGGAGTGCCTCCTCTCCGAGATCCAGCAACGCAACCCCGGCCTGGGCGACGAAGAATCCACCCGCAAATATCTCGAGCAGGCCTTCCACGACAACCTCGGCATCGATCAGGTCCTTTGGCTCCACAAAGGCTGCGCCGGCGACGACACCCACGGCCACGTCGACGACATCACCCGCTTCGTCGACGAAAACACCATCCTCACCGCCGTTGAAAAGAACACCCACGACGAGAACCACCTCCCCCTCGCCGAAAACCTCGACCGCCTCCGCGCCGTCCGCAACCGCACTGGCAAATGTAAGGGCGAGCCCTTCAACATCATCGAACTGCCCATGCCCTCGCCCGTAGTCTTCGAGAGCCAGCGCCTCCCCGCCAGCTACGCCAACTTTTACATCGCCAACGACCTCGTCCTGGTCCCCACCTTCAACGACTGCAACGACCGCCACGCCCTCAACATCATCGCAAAATGCTTCCCTACCCGCGACGTCATAGGCATCCACGCCGTTGACCTCGTCTGGGGTCTAGGCACCCTCCACTGCATGACCCAGCAGGAGCCAGCGTGAGCGACTACCGGCCCTTCCTCGAAACCTACATCGCCAACCACGCCAATCCTCCGCACAAATTCGGCCACCAGCCCCGCCTATACGACTTAACAAAACAAATCGGCGAAGGCCTTACCTACGACGACGACGTAGTCTTCGCTGCCATCTGGCTCCACGATCTAGGCGTCTTCATCGGCCACCGCCCCGAAGACGAAGACGCCCTCAAGACCTGGAATCACGTAGCCTACATCACCGAAAAAGCCCCTGCGATCCTCACCGAAGTCGGTTTCCCCACCGAAAAAATCCCCACGGTCATCGAAGTCATCCGCACCCACCAGCCGCAAGACACCCCCATCACCCTCGAAGCCAAAATCGCCCGAGACGCCGACATCCTCGAACAACTCGGAGCCATCGGCATCACCCGCACCCTCGCCAAACTAGGCAGCGACACCCGCTTCCTCACCTTCACCGACGCCCTCCACGCCCTCAAAAAACAACTCGAAACCCTCCCCGCAAAACTCCACCTCGAAGCATCCAAGAATCTGGCGGCACCAAGGGTCGAACTCATGCGCAGCTTCATCCAATCTCTCGAGTCCGAAGGCGGTCAACACCTCTACTAGCCCACAGGAGCCCACATGCGATCTCTCTTCCTCCTCTCGATGATCCTCGCTCCAGCCATCGCCTCCGCCCAGCAACTCACCATCCTGCACAACGCCACCCTCATCGACGGAACCGGCTCCCCCGCCCGCGAACACGTCGACATCGCCATCCGCAACGGCCTCATCGAGAGCGTCGCAAGGACAATCCCCTCTGCGGGAGCAACTGTAGTCGACTGCACCGGCAAGACCATCATCCCCGGCCTCATCAGCGCCCACTCCCACGTAGGCATCCTCCTCAACAACGCCGACCCTTCAGCCACCGCCTACACCACCGAAAACGTCACCGCCGCCCTCAACCAGTACGAGCGTTACGGCGTCACCACCATCCTCAGCCTCGGCCTCAACCGCGACCTCGGCTACGACCTCCGCGCCCAGCAACGCTCCAACACCCTCGGCGGAGCCACCCTCTTCACCGCCGGCCGAGGCATCGGCGTCCCAGACGGCGCACCCCCGTTACTCGTAGCCGCCGACCAAATCTACCGTCCCGCCACGGAATCCGAAGCCCGCCAGAACGTCGACGAGCTAGCCGTCCGTCACGCCGACATCGTCAAGATCTGGGTCGATCCCCTCCACGGCAAAGTCCCCTCCATGGACCCCGCCATCTACGCCGCCATCATCGACCAGTCCCACCTGAAGCGCCTCCATGTGGCCGCACACGTCTACCTCCTCTCCGACGCCCGCCAGCTCGTCCAGGACGGCATCGACGTACTCGCCCACTCCGTCCGCGACCAGACCGTAGACAGCGCCTTCATCCAGTCCATGCTGCAACACCACACCTGGTACATCCCCACCCTAGCCCTCGACGAGGCCTTCTTCCTCTACGCCACCCACCCCGAGATCATGCAGTCCAACTTCTTCCGTCAGGCTGCCGGCCCGCAGCTTCTCGCCCGTTTCCAGGCCCCGGACTACGCCACGAAAACCCTGGCCGCCCCCCAGACAGCCCAATCGCAGCGCGACTCCGCCATCGCCCGCCAGAACCTCAAAGCCCTCTACGACAGCGGTGTCCAGATCGCCTTCGGCACCGACTCCGGCGCAGTCCCCGGCCGCATCCCCGGCTTCTCCGAGCATCGCGAGCTCGAAAACCTCGTCGCCGCTGGCTTCACCCCCCTTCAGGCCATTACCATCGCCACCGGGCAGACCGGCCAACTCCTTCACACCCTCGATCCCACCCTCTGCCTCGGCCTCATCGTCCCCGGATACTCCGCCGACCTCATCATCCTCACCGCCGATCCACTCACCGACATCAAGAACACCCGCCGCATCTCCGCCGTCTACCATCGCGGCCACGCCGTACCCAATCCAGCCCCACAAGATTAGGCACGCATAAACTAAAGACATGGACTTCACCCCATTCGACGAGCAGATGATGCGCCTCGCCATCGCCGAAGCTCTCGCAGCACAGGCAGCAGGCGAAGTCCCCGTAGGCGCCATCGTCGTTTACAACAACGAGATCATCGGTCATGGCCAGAACCGCGTCCTCCGCGACAGCGACCCCACCGCCCACGCCGAGATCGTAGCCCTCCGCCAGGCCGGCCTTTCGCTCGCCAACTATCGCCTCACCGGGTGCACCCTCTACGTCACCCTCGAACCCTGCGCCATGTGCGCCGGAGCAATCCTCCACGCTCGCATCGCCCGTCTCGTCTATGCCGCTGACGACCCCAAGGCCGGAGCCTGCGGTAGCGTCCTCTCCGTCATGAACCACCCGCAGCTCAACCACAAAGTCGAAGTAGCCCCCGGCGTCCTCGCCGAAGAGTGCGGCCCAATGCTCAGCAACTTTTTCCTGGCCCGCCGAGGAAAGAATCCTCTAAGCCTGCATCCTACGATCCAGGGAGACAACAATGGCGACGAAGAAGAAGTGGTCAGCGAAGGTTGATACCGATTCCACTCACCCCGACGAAGGTCTCTTCAACAAGACCGCATCGGCCATAGCCAAAGCCCTCGCCTCCAAAGACGTCTCGCCCAAGGGTCCCGCCTCCGGCATGCGCATGCTCAACTTCTACATCAACCGCGCCGGCAAAAACCTCCCGCAGGAGCGCAAGGACGAGCTGAAAAAAGCCAAGACCCTTCTCTCTGACATCATCGCAAAACAAAAAGACGACAAGCCTAAAGCCCCAAAAAAATCCGCTTCGAAAAAGCCACCGAAGAAGACCGCGAAGAAAGCCGCAAAGAAGGCAGCAAAGAAAGCCAGCGCAAAATAACCTGTCTCTCAGGAGCAGAAATGCCAGGTCGTCTCGTAGGCAAAGTCGCCATCATCACCGGCTCGTCGTCCGGCATAGGCCAATCCATCGCCATCCGTCTCGCCGGCGACGGCGCTGCCGTGGTCATCAACTATCGCGGCAATCCCGACGGTGCCAATACCACAAAGTCGCAGATCGAAGCCGCCGATGGCAAGGCCATCACGGTCCAGGCCGACGTCTCAAAACTCGCCGACACTCAGGTCCTCATCGACCAGACATATCAGCAGCTAGGCCGCTGCGACATCCTCGTCAACAACGCCGGCATCGAAAAAGGCTCACCCTTCTGGGACGTCACCGAAGCCGACTACGACGCTGTCCTTAACGTCAACCTCAAGGGCGCCTTCTTCCTCACTCAATCCTTCGTCCGCCGCCTCCGCGACGTCAAACAACCCGGCCGCATCATCAACATCAGCTCCGTCCACGAGGACATGGTCTTCCCAAACTTCTCCACCTACTGCGCCTCCAAGGGAGCCATTCGAATGCTCATGCGTAACCTCTCTGTTGAACTCGGCCCCCTTGGTATTACCGTCAACAACATCGCCCCCGGCGCCATCAATACGCCCATCAACGCATCCCTATTGGCCGACAAGCCAAAGCTTGATGCCTTGCTCCACAATATCCCTCTCGGTCGCATGGGAAGCCCCGAAGAAGTTGCCAGTGTTGCTGCATTCCTCGCATCCGACGAAGCGGCCTACGTCACCGGCTCAACCTACTTCATCGACGGCGGCCTCATTCGCAACTATCATGAACAGTAACTGCAGTTCATAGACGAAGGCAAAATCGAACATGACAAGGCACAACGGCATCGAGATACTCACCACGCTTCAGGAACTCGTACACCCACAGCACACCGCGCTTCTCGTCTACGACATGCAGGTCGGCATCGTCCCTCAGATACCAGACGGCCCAGCCATTCTGACCAAGGTCCAGACACTCATCCAAGCCACACGTCGCGCAGGCATCCGGACAATCTTCACCCGCCATATGTCGCTTCCGCCTGAACTGATGGGTGGGTTCCAGTACCGCATGGCTATGGCCTGGCAACGCAAGCAGAACCCCGCCGAGATATTCTCTCCATTTCTTCGCGACTCTCCCGCGTTCCAGCTCGTCCCTGAGCTCCAGCCTCTTCCTAGCGAAGCCGTCTTCGACAAACTTTCCATGTCCGCCTTCGAAGGCACGCCGCTCCAGTTCACCCTGCGAGACTGCGGCATCCGCAGTGTCATTCTTGTCGGTATCGCTCTCGAAATCGGCATCGAACCGACATGCCGTCAAGCCGCCGATCTCGGCATCATCCCCATTCTCGTCCGCGATGCTTGCGGCGCAGGCAACGCCGAGGCCGCCGACCAATGCGTCTCATCACTTGCGCACATGGGAGACACCATCGTCACGGACCTCAAGACGATCTCCGAACTCCTCGTCGCCACCGACCATCCCGTGAAAACCACGAGCACCCAGTAAAATATCTCCATGGAACTAACCGTCTACTCAGCCTCCTGGTGCCGCGACTGCCGCGAAGCAAAGCGTTTCCTCAACACGCACAACATTCCCTTCCAGGAAGTCGATATCGAAACCACACCCGGCGCCGCCGACCTCGTCCTCGCCAACGTAGGCAAGCGCGCCATTCCGCAGTTCGTCATCGATGGCAAATGGGTCCAGCCCTACCGCCCCGGTCTCGGCTTCCTCCACGATGAGATGGCCGAGCTATTCGGCGTAGCCAAGCCCTGATCTGAAGTCTCAACAAAGATCCCGGTCAGTTTCTAATCAAGTCCGCTCTCGATCTTTTCCTGCATCTCTTCGAGGTCAGCATGTGCGGAACGAGGTTCATCAACACCGTCGATGTCACGCTCAACGCGGTGACGTTTGCCAAACGGCCAGCGAAGAGTCAACACGCGCTTGCGATCCCTGTCACGCATCCTCGCCTTGCTGCGCGCCTGCAACAGATCGTCAATATTCAGGATTCCCGTCAACAACCCGTTGGCATCGACCACCGGAAACGACGTGAACTTCAACTCCGCCATCTTCTCAGCAGCAGTGCGCAGAGTGTCCTGCGGACCAATGATAGCTGGACTGACGCTGGCCGTATCAAGCAGCGATCGATGTAGTTCTCCAGCGCCTACTATCGTGATCATCTGGCCACGAGTCAGCACACCGCTCAGCCTTCCTGACTCGTCAACCAGAGGAAACAGACGTTGCCAGTGCGACCACGCCTCGCTTCCGCGCTGGTTCATCTTCGTCAGCCAGTCGGCAGCGTCCTGCCGGGTTGCGTTGTCCGGCAGAGCAAACACACTGGTGTGCATCGCATCGCGCACCATCACGGTCTCGAGCGGGTCCACGCCATACTCGCGACTCAAATGGAATCCACGCCTGCTCAGTCGCTCCGTAAGTATCGAGCGCGGCTGCAACCAAATTCCCAGGGCATAACTGACCACACATGCCAGTAAAACAGGAAGCATCAACCCGCCATTGTGCGTCAACTCCACCGCAAGCATCGCCGCCGTTAGAGGAGCGCCAATCGCCGCAGCCAGCACCGACGACATCCCAACCAGCGCCCACGCGCCCTGCGAAACCGGAGTCAGCACATGGCTCATCGCCGCGCCCATCGCACCGCCAATCATCAACAGCGGCGCCAGAATACCGCCCGAAGTATTCGACCCCAGCGAAAATGTCCAGATAAAACTCTTCACCAGCAGAACGCCAATGACCAACTTCCAGGTAATATCATCTGTCACGAGACGCTGGATAACTCCATATCCCACGCCCAGCGCAGGCGGAAAAATAAGTCCTCCAATTCCAACCACCACACCGCCGATCGCAGGCCACCACATCCAATGAATTGGAAGACGCTCGAACATGTCCTCCACCGCATACAACATCCGGCTCAACCCGGTCGAAAGCAGCGCCGCCAGCAATCCCACAATCAGCGCACCGATCATCGCCATATGGTGCATCGGCACCACTGTCGGCTGCATAGGAAAGATCGGCCCTGGCCCTAACAATAATCTTCGAATCGCGCCCGCCGTTACGGAAGCCACCGCCACCGGAACCATGCTTCTCGGTCTCCACTCAAACAGCAGCAACTCCACCGCTAGCAATACCGCCGATAACGGGCATGAGAAGGTAGCCGACATACCCGCCGCCGCCCCCGCAACCAGCAGCGTCGTCCGCTCGGCATCAGTCATGTGCAACAGCTGCCCAATCAGCGATCCCGTGGCTCCGCCCGTCATAATGATCGGGCCCTCCGCGCCGAACGGCCCACCCGAACCAATCGCGATTGCTGTAGCAATCGGCTTCAAAATCGCAATCCGCGGAGCCACCTTTCCGCCCTTGAAGACAATCGCCTCAATCGCCTCCGGCATACCGTGACCGCGAATCTTCTCCGACCCATATCGCGCGATCAGGCCGATCAACAACCCACCGATTACCGGTGCAAACACCGCCGTCCATCCCAACGGACTCGCCGCAGGACTGACATCGACAAAGCTGAGCCTGTGAAAGTAAAAGATATTCGTGGCCAGACGGATCAGCCCCAGCAACATCCACGCCAGAACTGCGCCGGCGCCCCCAAGGACCGCAGCCAATCCACTAATCAATAAGATTCGGTTGTTCGCCGAATAATCCCGCAATCCCCCATGATCCGCCGCTTTTGTCATCGGTTGCTACTCTTCTGAGACAGCTTGGGACGCGAGCCTATCAATCGTTGCAGTGCCCGGTTCATCTCAGGCCCCTTCGCCTCTATCTCCTTCAGATGCTCCTCCACCAGCAGCGAGAGCAACTGCTGCCCCCGCTCCGTAATCTCCAGCAACGACCGCCGATGATCGCTCTCATCCGCCGCTCTCCGCACCAGCCCCGACCGCTGCGCCCGATCCACAAGCTCCACAGCACTGTTATGCCGCAGCAACATCCGCTCTGCCACATGCGAGATCGAACGCTCCTGCCCCACCGGCACCGCCGCAATCACCTGCAACAACTGATACTGCTGCGCCGAAATCCCCACCGCCTCGGTAGCCGCCTCACTGAAGCTCAAAAACTCCCGCAGCCGATACCGGAATTCAGCCAACTCCACCAGCTTCTCCGGCACCGTCCATTCGATTCGTTGTTTTCTAGCAGTAGCCATAATGTATCGTAATACGATTATATCGCCTCACGACATTAATTTAAATTAATGCGAATCGCCGGACAGAGCCCGTCATTGAATTTAAATCGGTGTGATCGGCCCAAATCGGTGTTAAGCCTTCCAACTCAGTCCCACCGGAGCACCACCGCCCGCAACAAAGTAAAATGGATCTGACACCAATTCCCCGCAGAGCCTGGAGACTCCCACCTTGATTCCCCGCTACACACGCCCCGAGATGGGCCGCATCTGGTCCGACGCCAACAAGTATCAGTGCTGGCTCACCGTCGAAGTCGCCGCCTCTCAAGCCCTCGCGAAGTTTGGTCTAGTCCCGCAGTCCGCCGCCGACACCATCCGCGACCGCGGTGCCTTCACCGTCGACCGCATCAACGAGATCGAAGCCGAAGTCCGTCACGACGTCATCGCCTTCACCACCACCGTCGCCGAGCACATCGACTCCCCCGAAGACTCCCGCTGGCTCCACTACGGCCTCACCTCCACCGACGTCGTCGATACCGCCCAGGCCCTCCAGCTCAAGGAAGCCTCCGCCATCATCCGCGCCGGCATCGTCGCGCTCGCTGAAATCCTGAAGAAGCGCGCCGTCGAGTTCAAGCACACCCCCATCATCGGCCGCACCCACGGCATCCACGCCGAGCCCTCCACCTTCGGCCTCAAGCTCCTCCTCTGGTACTCCGAGATCCAGCGCAACCTCACCCGCTTCGACGCCGCCGCCGAAGACCTCCGCGTAGGCAAGCTCTCCGGAGCCGTCGGAACCTTCGGCCACCTCAAGCCAGAGCACGAAGAAGCCATCTGCGCCGAGCTAGGTCTGCGCCCCGTCGAAGTCGCAACGCAAGTAGTCCAGCGCGATCGTCACGCAGCCTACATCTCCACCTTGGCTGTGCTTGCAAGCACATTAGATAAGATCGCCACCGAAGTCCGCCACCTCCAGCGCACCGAAGTCCGCGAAGCCGAAGAGTTCTTCTCAGAAAAACAAAAAGGTTCAAGCGCGATGCCGCACAAGCGCAACCCCATCACATCAGAACAAATCTCCGGTCTCGCTCGCGTCATCCGAGCCAACGCACAAACCGCCTTCGAAAACGTAGCTCTCTGGCACGAGCGTGATATCTCCCACTCCTCCGCCGAGCGCGTCATCCTCCCGGATTCCACCATCCTCACCGACTACCTGCTCGCCAAGACGACGAACCTCATCGAAAAGCTCCTCGTCTACCCCGCCCGCATGTTGAAGAACCTCGAGTCCACCGGCGGCCTCATCTTCTCCGGCCAGCTGCTCCTCGACCTCGCCGAATCCGGCATGTCCCGCGAAGACGCCTACCGCCTCGTCCAGGGCCACGCCATGAACTCCTGGAAGAACGACCTCATCTTCCGCGAAGAGATCGCCAAAGTCCCCGAGATCACCGCCCGACTCTCCCCCGAAAAACTAGCCCGAGCCTTCGACTACACACGCCAGCTAGCCAACGTAGACGCCATCTTCGCCCGCGTCCTTAATCAGTAATCGAACCAACAGACCAATGCCTACATCCTGGCGACTTCATCGTTCCAGGATGTAGCATCCGCTCCCGCATCGAACCGTGCCGTCCCTCATCCAATCTTGAGATCTGATTCGAAGAGGGGAAAATGCCATCCACCGCACTCATCGCCGGAGTCACCGGCATCGTCGGCAATAATCTCGCGACTCTCCTGACCTCCCATAATTGGGAGGTCCTTGGCTTGGCTCGCCGCCCATCATCAAGCCTCAGCGGCGTCCAGTCCATCGCGGCCGACCTCCTCGACCCTGCCGCTCTTCAATCTGCCCTTACCGAATACAATCCCACTCACATCTTCCTAACCACCTGGCTCCGCCAACCCACTGAAGCCGAAAACATCCGCGTCAACGCCGCCATGGTGCGTAACCTTCTTGATGCCGTTTCGCGCTCCGGTTCGGTTCGCCATGTAGCGCTCGTCACCGGTCTCAAACACTACCTTGGCCCCTTCGAGGCCTACGGCAAAGGCAGCCTGCCTGCAACACCATTCCGCGAGGAACAGGGACGCCTCGACGTAGAAAACTTCTACTACGCTCAGGAAGACGAAGTCTTCGCCTCTGCCCCCCGTGCAGGCTTCAGCTGGAGCATTCATCGTCCACACACCATCATCGGCTACGCTCTTGGCAACGCCATGAACATGGGCGTCACCCTCGCCGCATACGCCACTATTTGCCGCGAGACTGGCCGCCCTTTCCTCTTTCCCGGGTCAGCAACGCAATGGAATAGCCTCACCGATATGACCGATGCTCGCCTCCTCGCGCGTCATCTCGAATGGGCCTCTACCCATCCAGCGGGACGCGACCAGGCATTCAATGTAGTCAACGGTGACATCTTCCGTTGGAACTGGATGTGGCCTCGTCTCGCTGATTGGTTCGGAATTACGCCCGCTCCGTGGACCGGTCAAATCATACCTTTGGAGCAGCAACTCGCCGATGCCGCCCCCATCTGGAGAAACATCGCCGAAAAGCATCGGCTTGTAGAACCGGATCTCTCCGTCCTCATCTCTCCCTGGCACACCGACGCAGATCTAGGCCGCCCAATCGAAGTCGTCACTGACATGAGTAAAAGCAGAAAGCTGGGCTTCCTTGATTACCAACCCACTGACGACAGCTTCTTCGACCTCTTCACCACTCTCCGCCAGCAGCGCATCATCCCATAATTTGGCGGTACCATCTGCTTATGGATTGGAAACGTAAGTCGAAATGAATTTCTCGAATCTCCGATCTAGTGGCTCCCCCCTCATCCAAATCGTAGACACCGCCGTCGCCGACGCCTACCGCCGCGGCGGCCCCCACCTCGTCTGCCACCCCGGCTGTTCCCAATGCTGCATCGGAGTCTTCCCCATAGCCCACGAAGACGCCGCCCGCCTCCGCGAAGGCCTAGCCTCCCTAGAACAAACCAATCCTGAAAAATTCCGCCGCATCCACACCCGCGTCAAAGAATCCCTAACCCGCCTGAACCCTTGGTTCCCCGGCGACCTAACCACCGGCATCCTCAACGAAGACCACGAAGCCGCCATCCTCTTCGAAGAGTTCGCCAACGACGAGCCCTGCCCCGTACTCGATCCCGCCACCGGCACCTGCGACCTCTACGAGCACCGCCCCATCCTCTGCCGCACCTTCGGCCCACCCATGCGCACTGAAGAAAACAACCTCGCCACCTGCGAACTCTGCTTCATCCACGCCACCACCGAAGAGATCGCCGCCTGCGAGCTAGATCCCACCATTCCCGCGCAGGAAGCCGCCAGCAACGAAGCCTTCAACGTCGCCCACAACCTCCACGGTCAAACCCTCATCGCCTACGCCCTGCGCACCGAAACACCCAAGCCCTAATTCGTCGGAACCGCATCCGCAGCCGGAACCTTCGCAGGCGTCAACGCAGTCCTCGCACCTGGCGGCGCACTCGCAACAATCGGCGCATCCGTAATCTCGGCATCGTTCACCGCGAACACCCGCGCATCCTTCGGCATCTTCAGCCTGCCATCCGCCAGATACGCCACCACAATTGCACCCGACACCTCAGGATTCAGCACCACCAGCGGAATAATGTATTTCTTGCTCTTCACCAGCGACTCCGCCACACCATCCACACCATGGCTCCGCGACACTGTCCCCTTCACCTGTGGAATCACAAACGCCGACATCTTCGCCTCCGGATGCTCCTTCCCATACTTCACCAGCGACCGAGCCACCTGCTTTGGCGTCATCAGCCCGGCATCGGCCACGAAGTTCCGATGAATCGCATGCGGGAAATAAATATCCAGCACTACGCGAGAAAAATCCGCACAATTATGAAAAAACAGATTGAAGTGCCCTACATTCCTCTTGTCATTCACATATGCGATAAACCGTTCATCCTGTTCCTGCGTACTCTCCACTTCAAACCCATGGATCGTCCTGTCATACGACGCCCCCACCAACTGCGTCCACTCTCCCTTCGGTGCCCCATCGCCGTTCGCATCTGGCGCAAGCTCCTCCAGGTTTCCCCTCCGATAAGCATCCCGCAACTCAGCCACCTTCGCCTTATCCACCGTCAGCGGCACATCATCCGCAGAGGTTACCGAGTACAAATAGGGAATCAGCGGCATCGCAATCCAGTCATACCCATTCATCTTGTGATACCGGCTGATCACTACGCCATACTCGCCATTCCTGCACATCCGCAGTTGTGTAGGAGTCTCGGCGCAAACATGATTCAAATACACCGCCGCGTGACCAGTCGGATTGAACGCACCGAAGTCTCCATACGGCTCCTCCATCAGCAGCGCAATCGACCCACGTGCACTCGATACCGTACCTACAAGAGCTACAGCCATCACAGCAAATTGAAACAGCAAATTCTTGCGTGGCCCCTTAGTTTTACTCACACTTTCCAAAGTCATCTCCCTAAGATATCCGTGACTCTTTTCTTTTCAAAACGAAATCCCATTAGAAGTCGCGCATCGCATATATCAGCGATAATCATTCCTGTGATCGAAGCCCGCAACATCACGCTCGCCGTAACCGGAGCCAGCGGTTCTATCTATGCTGTTGAGATGCTCCGCGCCCTTGCCGCCGACATCCGTGTTACCAAAATAAACTTCGTCGCCTCTGAGAATTCCCTCCGCGTCTTCGCCGAAGAACTGCAGCTGAGCGGCCGCAATAACCTTGCCGAAAAACTCCTCGACGCCCCATGTCCCAAACTCCAGCAACACACCGATACCGACATCGGCGCCAACATAGCCAGCGGCAGCTACCCTACCGACGCCATGATCATCCTGCCCTGTTCCATGGGAACCCTCGCCGCCATCGCCAACGGCCTCGCCTCCAACCTCATCCAGCGCGCCGCCGACGTCTGCCTCAAGGAGCGCCGCCCCTTAATTTTATGCGTCCGCGAGACTCCGCTCAACCGCATCCATCTCCGCAACATGCAGCTCGCGTCCGATGCCGGCGCCACCATCTTCCCCGTCATCCCCGCCCTCTACAACCATCCCCAGAACATCACCGAAATGGCTCACCAGTTCGTCAATCGCGTCCTCGCCCACACCGGTCTTCCGCAACCCAACGCTTACCAGTGGCAACCTGACTAGCCGCATTCTTTCTAAATAAATTTCGCATTTAAAATTCGCGAAAATCCGTAGTCGAATCTTTATCGGTGTAATCGGTGTTGAGCTTTTTCGTCATCGAGCAGGCAGCACCTTCTCCCCACCCTGCATCGCTGGCTCCGCTCTCAAAAATTCCACCGTACCCTTCACCACCGGCTTCGAACACTCCAGCGGAGCAAGGTGTCCGCACCCCTCAACAACATTCAAGATCGAGCCCGGAATCAGCTCATGAATCTTCTTCCCTGCCGACAGCGGAATCAGCTCATCTTGAGAACCCCACACAATCAGCGTCGGCCGCTGCATACCGTGCAGCCGAAAGTCCAGCAGATCCCGCCCATTCGTCATCGCTGTCATGCTGCGATCGATCACCCACCCATTTTCCGCAAACTTGCGCAGCAACGCCTTCACCACAAAATCCGGCACATGCCGCGGATGCGGCGAAAGAATCGTCACCAGCCGCTGCAGTCCGGCCGCGTCCGCCGGCACAAATATGTCCGGCCCAAACGTCGGCGGAAAATAAATTCCGGCACTGTCATACACCACCAGCCGGTTCACCAGTTCAGGATGGTCCAGCGCCAGCTTCATCGCAATCCATCCACCCATCGACCACCCGCCAACATCCGCTCGCGACAGACCAATCGCCTGCATAAATTGCGCCACAGCCGTCTCTTGCATTGCAATCGAGTAGCTTACGTCAGGCTGAGCCGACTGCCCATGTCCCAGCAAATCCGGCGCATAAACATGAAATCCCTTCGCCGCCAGCGCCGGTATCATCGCCGACCAATCCTCGGCCCGTGCACCAAGCCCATGCACCAGCAGCAACGGCGTCTCCGGAATCCCTTTCGCCGGTGCAGCCTCAAGATAGTGCATCTTGTATCCGCCCACCTCGACGTATTTGCTCTGCACGCCTTCGCTCCACAGCCTCAGGCGGGTTTGCTGATCTGCCACCCACAGTGGATTGAAATAAAACACCAACCCCGCAACCACACATAGAATCACAACGACAGCCAGCACGCGCACCGCAAACTTCATCTATCGTCTCCGCAGGATTCTCTAAATTCACTCCCATCTAATCTAGCCCCGTTGCCCGTCAACTCGCCTCAATCCCGCCATCTGCGATACCCTACCTCTCAAGCACCCTTATCTTGAGGCCCATTACTTGACCCATCTCCGCGCTCTTGTCTGCCTGCTTCCTCTCGCCACACTTACCGCCTCCTCACAGACCCCGCAAGTCTTCGGCTACCGCGACTTCACCCAGCAGGCCAAGTGGGACGCCACATTCATGGCCGTCCCCGATCCTAAGCTTGCCGGCGAGCACCTCAAGACCCTCACCGCCGCCCCCCACTGGGCCAGCTCGCCCGAAGACTACGCCACCGCCGTCTACGTAGCCGACAAGTTCAAAGCCGCCGGCCTCGACACCCAGATCGTTCCCTATAAGGTCTGGCTCAACAAGCCCCGCAGCATCGTCATCGAAGCCTTCGACTCCACCGGCACCAAGATCATGTCCGGCCCCACCCCCGAGCACGTCGATCCCAAAAAGCACGGCGGCGACCCCTTCCAGGACGATCCCCGCATCCTCCCCGCCTTCAACGGCTCCGCTCCCTCCGGCGACGTCACCGCCGAAGTCGTCTACGCCAACTACGGCGAACTCGCCGACTTCCACAAGCTCGACCAGATGGGCATCAGCGTCAAAGACAAGATCGTCATCGTCCGCTATGGCGCCAACTTCCGCGGCGTCAAGGCCTACATCGCCCAGCAGCGCGGGGCCAAAGGCGTCCTCATCTACTCCGACCCCGCCGACGACGGCTACTTCCGCGGCGACGTCTACCCCAAGGGCCCCTTCCGCCCCGACTCCGCCGTCCAGCGTGGCTCCGTGCAGTTCCTCCCCATCTATCCCGGCGATCCCGAGACCCCTGGCATTGCCTCCACACCAGACCTCCCCGACTCCAAACGGCTCGCCCCCAACGATCCCGCCATCAACCAGCCCAATATCCCGGTCAATCCGCTGTCTTACAAAGATGCCGCCCCCATCCTCAAATGCCTCGGCGGCGAAGCCGCGCCCAAAGGATGGCAAGGAGCCCTCCCCTTCACCTATCACCTCGGCGCAGGCGGCAATAACGCAGAGACACACAAAGTTACCGTCCACATGCATCTCGAACAGGACTACGCCCTTCGCACCATCTGGGACGTCATCGGCACCATCGAAGGCACCGATCCCGCCCAGAAAGACGATTGGGTCGTCGCCGGCAATCACCGCGACGCCTGGGTCTACGGCGCCGTCGACCCCAACAGCGGCACCGCCGCCATGCTCGAAACCGTTCACGGCCTCGGTGTGCTCCTCAAACAAGGTTGGAAGCCCAAGCGCAGAATCGTCATCGGCTCGTGGGATGCCGAAGAAGAAGGCCTCATGGGCTCCACCGAATGGGCCGAGCAACATGCGAACCACCTCGCCCACGCCGTCGCCTACTTCAACACCGACGTCGGCGTAGCCGGTCCCAACTTCAACGCCGCCGCCGTTCCCTCCCTCAAGCAGTTCGTCCGCGAGGTCACCAAGCAAGTCCCCAGCCCCAAAGGCGGCACCGTCTACGAAGACTGGAAGAAGACCCAGGAATCCGCTAACGAATCTCGCGGCGACGCCTCCACCAACAGTGGTCCCAGCCGCTTCAACTCCCACGTTGAAGACGACGTCCGAGTCCGCGACCTCGGCTCTGGCTCCGACTACACTCCCTTCATCCAGCATCTCGGCGTTCCATCCACCGACATCGGCTCCGAAGGCCCCTACGGCGTCTATCACTCCGTCTTCGACAACTACAACTGGTTCATCAAATTTGGCGATCCCACCTTCGTCTACGAGCAGCAGCAGGCCCGAGTCTTCGGCCTCGAAATCCTTCACATGGCCGACGCCGACGTCCTGCCCTACGACTACGACCTCTATGGCAAGGAGATTCTCAGCTACCTCAACGCAGCCCAGAAGCGCGCCGCAAAGTCGGACATGAAGCTCGACTTCACCGCCACACTTGCCGCCGCCCAACGTTTCGCCGCAGCAGGAACAGCCGTCCGCACCCGCCAATCCACTCCACCGGCCAGCCCCATCGCCCTCAATCAAGCCCTCCGCAACGCTGAGACCGCTCTCCTCAGCCCCGCGGGCCTGCCCCGCCGCGCCTGGTACAAGCACACCATCTACGCCCCAGGCGAGTTCACCGGCTACGCCGCCGTAGTCATCCCCGGCGTCAACGAAGCCATCGACGGCACCGACACCGACCGCGCACAATCCCAGCTCGCCGTCCTCGCCGAAGCTCTCAACCGTTCCTCCACCATCCTTGAATCAGCCGCAAAATAAAAGGAAGGCCAGCCAGAAGTTTTATGGACGAGTGGGTGCCAAACAACACCATTCGTCCCTCTGTCAGAAGTCATGCAATTTTAGAAATCCGCTTACCAGAGAAAAGAAAACCTCTGGCTTTTCCAGATACATCAAGTGTCCTGTATCAGGCACCACGATGCGAACAGCACCCGGTATCGCCATCACCAGCGCACCGGCCACGGCTTGATTGTCTGCGATATCGCCCGAACCGATCAGAACCAGCACCGGCATCCGAAGGTTCTGTACATAAGGGAAGACTGGCTTCTCCGGCAGCGGCATATCGTCGTGGTTATGGTCTTGTGGAGCTGCCTTCAGAAGCGCACGAAGATGCTCGCGGGCAGCGTCATGGCCCGGAACGATAAAGTAGGTGCTTTGCACTCGCACTTCTATCGGATCCTTCGCGTTCTGAAACTCCATCTGAGCCATCAGAAAATGCTCGGAATACGGAAACCCTTCCGCCGCCGGACCGACGAGTACAAGATCGCTCACCTGCGCGGGGAAGCGAAGTGCAAAGTTGAGAGCAACGTTGCCGCCATGCGAGCTCGCCACAAGTGCAGCCTGGCTGACCTTGCGATCGCGTAGCAACGCTGCAACGTCATCGGCTTCGAAATACGGCTTCTTCGTAGTGGGCGAGCGCCCGTATCCTCGCCGGTCGTAACGAATCGTATGGAATTGTTTGCAGAAGGCAGGCCATACGTCATCCCACACAGCCGAATCGACCACGCCGTCGTGAAGCAGAACCACTGCTTTCGGTCCACTGCCGCACTCCTCGTAATAAAGCCGCGACCCATCTACCTCGACGAACGCTCCAGGTGGATGTATCGCAGGGCCTTGAGCCGGCGCAAACGAAGCCCTAAAAATTGATACGAAAAGCCAAGCCGCCGCAGCGCGAGTCTTCATCCACACACAATACCCTCACTGTTGAGCCTCGCGCCAGGTCGAATCCGCCAGAACAACGGAGGTCTCGATCTGGCGTTCAGGCACAGTCCAGTACTTCTTCAACAGCCGAATCTTCTCCTCCGCCTCCACTCGCTCAAACCCATACCTCTCATAGAACCGGATCGCCCAACCCGCATCCGCCCACGTCCCAATCAACACCGGCCCCGTCGCCATCTCGCGCAGGTACGCCAGCAGCTTCGCCCCAATCCCCTGCTTCTGACTGCCAGTCCTCACATAAGCATGCCGAATCAAGGTCACATCCTGCACATGCTGAATCCCCATCACCCCAGCCAGTGCTCCGTCATCCTCGAAACCCCAGAACACCACCCCATCGCCAATCTCGTGTTGCAGTTTCTCCCGCGACATATACGGCTCCGTCCACCGATCCTCCGGAATAATCCCCTTATAAGCCCCTGCGCCATCGTTGATGATCGTCCAGATCTCCTCAAAATCGCCGCCATCACATCGTCGAATCATTCCTCGTCAGCCTCCGCTTCTGCGCTGCAGGTTCTTTCACCAGAGTAGCTGTTCCCCCCATCCATCTGGCTTTGGCTTTCTTCCATTCACCACAAATATCCATACAACTTAAGCTGCATTTATCCTCGCCGAAGTGGGATGTTCCCTTTTGGGAACCCGCATGATCATTGCTCTTGAGACGGCCAGGTGCCGCCCCCAAGGAGAATCTCCCCAATGGTTCACGATCTGGTTCTTGCCCTGGTATTTCTTGTAATGATCATCGCCCCGGCTCTTCTCGCCATGCGCTCCGACAGAGAGGAAAAAGATACCCTATAAACTCGCCTCGGCCTTCGTGCCCTCCGGGGTATGTTGTTGCCAGCCCACACCCAGCCGCATCCTACGACGCGTCCCCGGCCTGGCCTTCAACTTTAGCGCTGTTCAACTCGATTGGTTCACCGTGCCCGGTCCTGAACCAACACCACGCTCTCGGCGCAACCCAATCGCACCTGCGAGCCAACTAAAAATTCTCCCCAAAAGATAATGAGACCGTACCCTCAAAGAGGCGGTCTCATTATTTTTGCTCGCCATTATGAACGATTTTGCTTGTCATTCTGGGCGTGCGAAGAACCCCCGCATTTCCGAGGGAGAGCGTAGCGACCGAGTGCCTTTACGTCGCTTCCGCTTCTACTAAGCCTCTACCCTCGCAGCGCCATCTGCTCCGTAACGATCTGCGTCAGATCCGGCTTCTTCAGCCCATGCTCCTTCGCATTGAACTCATCCACCTTGCTCGACCAGTTCATGCTGCAGAACTTCGGCCCGCACATACTGCAGAACGCCGCTTCCTTATAATAATCATCCGGCAGCGTCTCATCGTGCATTCCCCGAGCCGTCTCAGGATCGAGCGACAGCGCAAATTGCTTGTCCCAGTCAAACGTGTACCGGGCATGTGAGATCGCATCATCCCGATCCCTCGCCCCCGGCCGATGCCGCGCAATATCCGCCGCATGCGCCGCAATCTTGTAAGCGATGATCCCGTCCTTCACATCCTTCTCGTTCGGCAGTCCCAGATGCTCCTTCGGAGTCACATAGCAGAGCATCGCCGCGCCATGCCATCCGATCATCGCCGCTCCAATCGCGCTCGTAATGTGGTCGTACCCGGGAGCAATATCCGTCACCAGCGGTCCCAGCACGTAGAACGGCGCCCCATCGCACAGCTCCACTTCCTTATCCACCTGCTCCTTGATCTTGTCCATCGGCACATGCCCCGGACCTTCGATCATCACCTGCACATCGTCCTTCCACGCCTGCCGCGTCAACTCACCCAGCGTCTTCAACTCCGCAAATTGAGCCTCATCGCTCGCATCCGCCACACTACCCGGCCGCAGCCCATCGCCCAGCGAATAGCTCACGTCATACTTCGCCATCACCTTCGTAATCCGGTCGAAGTTCTCATACAGGAAGTTTTGCTTATGATTGGCAGTCATCCACTGCGCCAGGATCGCCCCACCACGGCTCACAATGCCTGTAATCCGCTTCGCCACCAGCGGCACATACTGGATCAGCACGCCCGCATGAATCGTGAAGTAATCCACACCCTGCTGCGCCTGCTCTTCAATCACCTCAAGGTACAGATCGATATTCAGATCCTCCACCCGCTTCACTCGGCTCAACGCCTCATACAGCGGCACCGTCCCGATCGGCACCGGCGAGTGCCGGATAATCTGTTCCCGAATCATCGGAATATCCCCACCCGTCGACAGATCCATCACGGTATCCGCGCCATAGTGGACAGCCGTATGCAGCTTCCGCAGCTCCTCATCCACATTCGACACAATCGCCGAGTTGCCTATATTCGCATTGATCTTGCACAGCGACTCCACCCCAATCGCCATCGGCTCCAGCTCCGGGTGGTTGATGTTCGCCGGGATAATCATCGTTCCCTTGGCGATCTCGCTCCGTACCAGCTCCGCCGAAATCTTCTCCTTCTGCGCCACGAAGGCCATCTCTTCGGTAATCAGCCCCTTGCGCGCAAAGTGCATCTGCGACATGTTCCAGTCGCCCGTCCGCTCGGCCTCAGCCTTCCGCTTGACGATCCAGTCCGCCCGTCCCGTCGGCACCTTGTACCCATTACTGTCCCCCGCCGCGCCATTACCGTTTTCGTGATGCCCATTACCATTTGCGCTCATTCTTTTCCCCGCTGAAAATTACGATGTTGTCGGCTTAGTATACGCCGCTCTGCCCGTTCCTTCCCTCTCGCGAACCCCTCCCGCCGCGACGTTTTATCGTCCCCGCACCCAGCACACCCGAACCCGAATCTCTGCATCCAACCCATCAGATAGAGCACGACCGTGAGTCCTCCGGCTGCAAGCTTTGCCGTTCTCACCCGCAAGCCAAATGGTGTAGTTACCAAATTCAACGCATTCGGCGCCGCAGAGAAGTCGCGCCTAAATCATCAAGGAGAACCACCCATGAAGCTCTTTTCCGCAAACATCGAAGACCTACGCACCCTCTATGTCGCCAACCTCAAGAAAGCTCTCGACATGGAGCAAAAGATCACCGACGCTCTCCCAAAAATGATCGAGAAATCAACCGACCCGGATCTTACCTCGGCCTTCCAGACCCACCTCCAGGAGACTCGTGGTCACGTCGCCAAGGTCGAGTCCCTCCTCCGCAAAGCCACAGGCGAAGCCTCAACCGAAACCTGTAAGGTCATCAACGGCCTCACCACCGAAGCCAGCGATACCATCAAGGACGTAACCGATCCGGCCGTCCTTAACGTCGCCCTCATCGGCGCTGCCCAGCAGGTCGAACACCACGAGATGGCAGTCTACGGAACCCTCCGCACCTGGGCCGGCATTCTCGGCGAAACCGAGGACGCTACCGTCCTGGAATCCATTCTCGAAGAAGAAGAGAACGCCGACGAGATCCTCAGCAACATCTCCGACCATGTCAACGTTCAGGCAGCAGCCTGACCATTTAGGCCGGCAGGCGGACCATAGCCTGCCGGCCCTAAGTGCTTATACAAGTCTCTATAACAAAAAACTTTCGACGACATAGACTTCTGTATATAATCCCGATTTGCTACCCTGAAGCCAGTGTCCGATTTAACCTTCGCCCAACCCGCTCGCCGCAACCTTCTGGCGCCTGTCCTCATCGCGTTCGTGATCCTCGGCATCGTTATTGCCCTTGTGCTGCGTTATACACCGCATAAGACAGCCGATATCACCGTCACGGCGACCTCGGTCTACCCGGCTCACACCGTCTTCAAATCGGATTCCATTCTCGTTGGCAGCGACCGCTCCCAGGACGATCTTTACGTCCTCGCCACCATTCGCATCGAGGATCGTCTCAACCTTCCCCTCTTTCTCAAGGACTTCACAGCCACCCTCGTCACTGCCGACGGCCAGGAGTTCCACACCAGCGGGGTCGAAAAGCAGGACATTCCCAGTCTCCTCGTTACTTTTCCTGCACTTGAAAAATTAGCTTCCCCTCCTCTGCTCCGTGAAACCCTCATCGCCCCCGGTCAATCTGCCGAAGGCATGGTTCTGCTTCACTTCCCCGTTACCCAGGCTGTATGGAACACCCGCAAGTCGGCAGTCCTCAGCATCGATCTCTATCACCAGGGCCCCCTCTCTATCCCCATCCCCAACCCCGGCCAGCGCTCCGTCGCCCTTACCGACACCAGCAGAAACACGTTAGACGAGTAGTCGCTCATACTATCCAGTAACAGCAAATGACCCGTCGCCGCTTCATCGCCAACCTCTGGACCCCGACCACCGCCACGCTCACCGGTGAGCAAGCCACCCACCTCGCCCGTGTCCTTCGTGCAGAGCCCGGCCAGATCTACGACGTCGTTGCCAACGGCTTCCTCCACCGCGCCGAAATCACCTCCGTCACCACCGGGGAACAAGCCGAAGTCCACTTCACTCTCCACGAAGAGCTGGAGTCCGACGCCGCCCTCCCCCTCCATCTCCTCCTCGCCGTCTTCAAATTCGACCACATGGAGTGGGCCATAGAAAAAGCCACCGAGCTCGGCATCGCCCGCATCACCCCCATCCTCGCGCGGCGCACCGAAAAGCATCTCGCCCAGTCAGCCTCCAAGCGAGCCGAGCGCTGGCGCCGCATCGCCCTCGAAGCCTCCAAGCAATCCCGCCGCACCACCGTCCCCGAGATCGCCGACCCCATCCCTCTCAAGCAAGCCCTCGAGCAAGAGCAAAGCCCCACCCGCATCCTCCTCAGCGAAACCGAGCAAACCACCACCCTCACCACCGCTCTGCTCAACGCAAAATCTTCCACTCAGGACACCGACACCGCTCTTGCCATAGGCCCCGAAGGCGGCTGGACACCCGAAGAGATGGCTCTCTTTACCCACCACAAGTGGCTTCCAGTCACCCTCGGCCCACGCATCCTGCGCGCCGAAACCGCCGCCATCGCCTCCATAGCCATCGCCTCCACCCACCTCGGAGACATCTAACCTCTTTCGATCAGCGTCAAAATTCCTGTTTTGCCTAGCGGGGCCGATATCTCCATAACGACTCTAAAGATGACATCTCTCCGACAGACCGTTAAGGCGCAAATTCTCCGCTTCTCCGGCCTTGGCTTTATATGGCTCACCTTCCCGCAACCACTTGAGGATCGCTTCGAATCCGACACCATCGTGCGCCGTTGCGCACGCCTCTGGCTCGAAGGCCTCTTCGCAATCATCCTGTTCAACCTCTTCCTCATCGCCGACCACCTCGGCGCCCCCGCTCAATTCAATCGTGCCCTCCTGATCCGCGCCGGCATCATCACCCCGCTCGCTCTCTGCGTCAACATCAGCATGCTCTTTCATCCCCGCCGGATCTTCCGCGAGACCAGCATCGCCTTCGTCGCCTGCCTCGCCGGTATCACCCACCTCTTCATCGAGAGCAACGTCTCTCCAGTCGCATCCGCCTATGCTCCATTCGGCATTCTCGCCGTCGTCCTCTTCGCCCACATCTCCATGCGGCTACGTTTCCCCTACACCTTGGCGATCACCTCCGTCATGGTCTTCGCCTACGTCGTCTTTCTTCACTACGACACTTTCCTTCACCCCAACGAGAAAATCTTCGGCCTCTTCCTCATACTCTGTACCGTCTTTATCACCGTCGTCGCCAACTACACCCTCAACCGCGACGAACGGCTTGCCTACCTCCATCACCTTCACGACAACGTCCTCGTCGACGACCTCAATCGTTCCAACGAGCAGCTTCTCCAGATCGCCCAGAGCGACGCCCTCACTGGCCTCGCCAACCGCCACTCCTTCAATCAGCGCTTCGAGCAATATTGGCGAGACGGCTTCACCCAGTCCTCCCCTCTCTCGCTCATCCTCGTCGATCTCGACAACTTCAAGCATATAAACGACACCTACGGCCATCTCTACGGCGATCAGGTGCTCAAGCGCATCGCCCATCTCCTGCTCGAAAGCCTCCGCATCAAAGGCGACTTCGCCGCCCGCTTCGGCGGCGAGGAGTTCGTCATCCTTCTCCCCTCCACCACGCAAACCGCCGCAATCCAGGTCGCCGAGCGCATCCGAAAACTAATCGAAGTTGCCGGCCTTCCTCCCTTCGAGCAAATGCTCACCACCTTCAACGCACGCTCCTTTACAGTCTCTTGCGGTGTCGCTACCAGAGTTCCTCAATCTCCTGGTGGGCCACGGTACCTGCTCGAAATCGCCGACAAAGCTCTTTACGAAGCCAAGGCCAGCGGCCGCAATTGCGTCTGCTGCGCCCCCACCGAATCCGCCATCGTCTAAAGACCGCTTCCCAATTCTTCAACTTCTCTTTTAAAGAAAAAAGGCCGCCCCCGGAATATCCGGAGACGGCTCACGACCAACGCTATTTGAACAAATTGAATGTAATTCCGGCCTTCGCCATAAAGCTGTGGTTCCAGCTTCCATCATCCATGTACTGCCCCACATACTCGCCTGGAACCAGTTGGAACGCCAAACCCTTCGCCTTGCCTACCTTGAAGTCCATTCCAAATCCTCCAGCCGCCACCGTATTCCAATCCGAACCATGGCTTAGCTGCCGTGTCGTCCGAATCTGTCCGCCTTCCATAAATACGAAAGGCGTAAATCTCGACCGCGGCGCAAACGTAAACCGTGGACCCGCGGCAATCATCAGCTGGCTGGTCCCTGGGTAGATCGATCGCGTATACAGGCTCGTAAAATCCGCCTGCAGTCCCACGTACTTCGTAAAGTTCACCTGCGGTACCGCCGACCATCCCATCTGGCTCCGGTTAGCCCCAAACAGGTCTGGAGCATATCGATACACATAACTCGCCGTAAACGTTGCTACTGGCGTGTCCTTCCGTGGTCTTGCAAACAATCCCCGTCCAAAGAACCCCGCATCCGACGAGCCCTGTTGCGGGGCCGCCACAGCCGGGCTGGCAGCCACCGTTGAGCTGGCAGTCATACCGTCATTGCTCGAGCTCACGCTGTCGCTTGCGATGACAGTCGATGTACTCGTGCTTTGATCAGTTTGCGAAAGAAGGGAGCCCGGTACTGCGAGCAAGGCGATGAGACAAAGCTTATACATGGTTCTCCTCCGGCTTCAAGACCTACATATAGCATGCAAGTCTTGATATAGCCGCGTTTAGCGAGAGTATCGCTACCCACATAGATGCTTGTCCTGTCTCCACGGGTTGGGCAAAAAAAGAAATTACTTTATAGCTAAATGTTGGCCTGATATAGTTTGAAGCTTTATTTCAACCAGAAATCTGCGCGCGAAAAAAAAGCCCGGGCCGAAGCCCGGGCTTTTTTGGATTCAGACAGAATTAGCTGAAGATCTCTTTCACCTTCTCAAACAGCCCTCGCGAAGTCGGCGTATTCTCCACCACCATCGTCTCGCCCAGCTGCTTCAGCAGATCCTTCTGCGACTTGCTCAACCGGCTCGGAGTCTGCACCCGAATCTCAATGATCAAATCGCCCTTTCCATGCGAGTTCAGATGCGGCACGCCCTTGCCCTTCAGCTTGAATTCCCTCCCGCTCTGCGTCCCTTCAGGCACCTTGATCGAAGCCGGCCCATCCAGCGTATGGATCTCCAGCTCCGTTCCCAGCGCCGCCTGCGGAAACGAGATTGGCATGACGCAATGCAGATCGTCGCCATCGCGTTCGAAGAACTTGTGCGCCTTCACATTCAACACAACGTAAAGATCGCCAGCCGGTCCGCCAAACTTCCCGGACTCACCCTCGCCCTGGTAGCGTATCCGCGTATCCTGCTCCACACCCGCCGGTACCTTCACCAGTATCGTGTGCTCCGAATTCACCCGCGTCTCGCCCTTGCAGGTCGTGCACGGATCGACGATCAAAGTTCCCGTCCCTCCGCACACCGAGCAAGTTCGTGCGACCGAAAAGAACCCTTGCTGAAATCTCTGCTGCCCACGCCCACCGCACTGCGTACAAGTCACCGCACTCTTGCCCTTCGCCGCGCCGGATCCCTTGCAGTCGCCGCACATCTCCAGGCGCCGGATCGTGATCTCCTTCTCTTTCCCGAAGACCGCCTCTTCAAACTCCAGCGTCAGGTCGTACCGCAGGTCGCGCCCACGCTGTACCCGCGACGCCTTGCGATTGCCGCCGCCCATATTAAACATCTCGCCGAACAGATCGCCGAAGATGTCCCCCAGGTCCTGCGCATTCCCGCTGAAGCCGCCATTGAACGGATTGCCACCGCCACCGCCATTGAACGCCGCATGGCCGTACCGATCATAGGCAGCCCTCTTCTCCGGATCGCTCAACACCGAGTAGGCTTCACCGCATTCCTTGAACTTCTCCTCAGAAGTCGGATCATCCGGATTCCGATCCGGGTGATACTGCATCGCCAACTTCCGATAAGCAGTCTTTAACTCCTGATCGCTCGCATCACGCGAGACGCTTAGCACTTCGTAGTAATCCAATTTGGTCACGTTCGCCGTCGCCATATCTCTAAAATCTTCCTATCGCCTGCAAAATTCTCTTCTTTGCCCCGCAAAAATCTCGCCTGGCAACATCCCGGTCTATCGCTAACGTCTCTTCTTAAACTCCACGAATCAATCTCTACGCGCCGCGACAAACCTTTACAACTCGATCAAACTTCATCCCTCAACCCTGCCAGCACCAAACCTTCAAACACCAACCCTCAAAACGTCATCTCGACCGAAGGCGGCGAAGCCGCCGCAGTGGAGAGATCCCTGTATTTCACTTTTGCCGCGCCCTTTGTTTGTTATCCCGCAGGGATCTGCTTCTGTCATTGCTGCTGTTTGCCGTTCGCTCTTGCCTTTGCTTCTAGGTACCCCAAGGCTTAGCCTTGGGTCTTTCAAGAGGCCCGGAAGAAAGGGGCTTTAGCCCCTGGGGTATGCCTTTCTCTTTCGACCGACAATCTACTCCGCCACTTGATCTGGATTCACAGCGATCTTCACCAGCGCCGGCCTCAGCAACTTCTCCCGAATCTTATATCCCCGCCGAATCTCCTCCAGCACCTGGTGGTCCGGAAACTCCTTAGTTTCGATGCTTCCCAAAGCCTCATGGACTCTGGGATCGAACTGCGCCCCTACCGACTCCACAGGAACTACATTCAATCCCTTCAAAGCATCTTCCATCTGCTTCAGAATCAGCTCCACACCGCCTCGAAGCTGCTCCGCCGTTCCATCTGCCTTCAGCGCCAATTGAAAGTTGTCCATAACACCCAGGAACGGTTCCACCGTATTCGAGATCGCATAGTCTCTGCTATCGGCTCTCTCCCTCACCTCACGCTTCCGCGCATTGTCGAACTCAGCCTGCAACCGCGCCAGCCGGTCCAGCAACTGATTCCGTTCCCCCTTCAACTGTTCCAACTCAATCTGGGCCGCATCCACTTCATTCACCACCGGCTCAGTCACTGGAGTGGACACAACCTCGCCCTCCTGCACAGCCTGTACCGTCATATCGTCCTGCATCTTCTCGTGTCTCCTCATGTCAGTTCCTCTACTATTGTTGCCCATTCCGGCCCATCGCGCGAGTCGCTCTTTCCCTGTCATCTGCTCCTTTACTCCCAATCCAGTAAAGTTGAGCCACTGCGACTCACATCACACATCCCCTTCATAAACAAATAAATTCCAAAATCCTGCGTAATCCACAGTGTCGAAAAAACGACTGTCCTCTTACCGGTTTATCCAGACACTTCACCACATTTTGTCCACAAAAAAACCGCGTCTACCAACCGTTTTCTTCAAAAACCCAGCAAAAACGCTACTCCACCAGCACCTAAAAAAAGGCGAAAATCACTCCGCCGAGTGCAGCATTCGATCGAAAACCTGCGAAATATAACTCACCGCATTCATCGTATTCTCGTAGTCCATCCGCTTCGGCCCAATCACCCCAACCGTACCCCGGCTCTCCCCCGCCACCAGCGCAGGCGCCGCAATCAGCACCAATCCCGCCATCTCCGGAGCCTGTTCCTCAAGGTCAAACACCACCCTCACACTCTCCTGCCGCGCATCGATGTAAGCATTCAGCAGCTCCACCACCCGCTGCTTCGTCTCGAGCGCCGCCAGCACCTCCCGCAGCCTCTCTCTATCTTCCTGACTCCCAACGAGATTCGCCACACCCTCCACATAAACCGTCTGCACTTGCATCACACTCTCCGGCACCGCCTTCACCCAAAGCTGCTGCACCGCATTCAGCATCCGCTGATATTCACTGCGTTCCCGCTCCATCAACCGGGCAATCTCAAGCCTTACCCGCTCCACACTCCACCCGCGAAAGTTCTCATTCAAAAAATTTGAAGCAGTCTCCAAATCCCTTATATTCAGGTCTTTATCGAGAGCGAGCACCCTGTCCCGCACCAGCCCCGATCGCGTCACCACTACGGCCAATACCCGCGCCTGCGCCAGACGCGAAAAGTGAACATGCTCCAGCACATCCCCATCCCCCGCTGAAGCAATTGCCACACCTACACCGCTCGAAAGCGTCGCCAACACATGCGAAGTCCGTTCCAGCACTGCCTGCGTCCCCGCCACACCAGCAAAACTCGAGTCAATCTGCCGCCGCGACTTCACCGGCAATCTCCCCACATCGATCCGCGGATTCACTCCGCCACTCAACTGCTCTACATACATACGAAAGGCCTTAGCCGTAGGTACCCGTCCTGCCGAAGTGTGCGGCTGCTCCAGCAATCCTTCATCCGCAAGCTCAGCCATCTCATTGCGAACCGTCGCCGAGCTCATCCCGGCACCATGCTGTAACCGCGCAATCGTGCTCGACCCAACTGGTTCACCCGTCTCGATATAGCTCTCAATAATGGCCGTGAGGATAGCCCGCTGCCGCGCCGTTACTCGCTCCACATTCGCCATCCCCCACCTCCATCCCGCAACTGCGTCAAGTCTACCCCTCACGTCAAGCAGCCAGAATCCTAGCTGATTTCCAGCACATCTTCACTTTTAGACGCAATCTCCTTAGACTTCTCTGCCACTTTCTTCGCCACGGTGTAGAAGTCCTTCGCCAGCGGCGAATCCGGCCCCGCCAACGCAACAGGCAATCCCTTGTCACCGCCCTCCCGAATCAGCGGATTCAACTCCAGCGCTCCCAGAAACTCCAATCCAAACTGTGCCGCGGTCCGCTCCGTTCCACCAGCACCAAACACATCGATCACCTCGCCATTGGGCAGCGTCATCTGCGACATGTTTTCCACCATGCCAATCACTTCTACCTTCACCTGGTGAAACATCTCAAGCGCCTTCCGCGCATCCTGCAACGCAACGCCAGAGCCCGTCGAAACTACCACGGCTCCAGTCAAAGGAACCGTCTGCACCAACGAAATCACTACATCACCTGTTCCCGGTGGCAAGTCCACAATAAGAAAATCCAGCTCGCCCCACTCCACCTGCTGCAAAAACTGCCGAATAATCTGGTGCAGCATTGGCCCGCGCATCACCATGGGCTTATCTCCCGGCGAGATCAATCCCACCGAAATAAACTTCACACCATGCGAAAGAATCGGCTCAATCCGGTTCTCTCCCACAATATTCGGCTGCCGGGTAACTCCCAACATCATTGGCACATTCGGCCCATAAATATCCGCATCGATAAGCCCGACCTTATATCCCAGCTTCCCCAGCGAAACCGCCAGATTCACCGCCACAGTCGTCTTACCCACGCCACCCTTGCCACTACCAACGGCCACCACATGCGCCACTCCCGGCAAAGGCTGCGGCCCCTGCGGAACTCCTGCTCCCATATGTCCCATATCTAACTCCTGTTTTGCTTGTCATCCCGTAGGGATCTGCTTCTGTCATTGCCGTTGCTTGATCTAAGGTTTCGTTCGCTACTTCCTACAACCTATTCCCTACACCCTGCCTCACAAATGCCAGCCATCCGGCAAAGCCGTACGCATCTCTTTTTTCCGCAACGTCTCATCCCCCCGCATCTCACGTCTCCGCGCTGCATCTTCGTATCGCCTTTTCTGATGCTCCGTCTCGGGTACCACCTTCGGCACGATCAATCCATGCCCATCCTTATCGACAGCGACATAGGTCAGATAAGCCGACGACACATGCCGCAGCCGATTCTTCTGCACATCCTCCACCATAGCTTTGACACCCACCTCCATCGACGTCCGGTAAGCGCGATTCACGCTGGCCTTCAGTATCAGCAGATCTCCAACTCGCACCGGCGCAACAAAATCCAGGTGATCCATACTTGCAGTCACCGTAATGGCTCGCGCATGTCGAGATGCAGCCATCGCTCCGACCAAATCGATGTACTGCATAAGCCGCCCGCCAAACAGATTCCCCAGAGCATTCGCATCTGCGGGAAAAATAATCTCACTCCGTTCCGACTGCGATTCCGCAACCGTCCGTTCCAAAACCAAATCGCTCATTCTTACAAGTCTAAATCGCCCACGGTATCGGCGTTTTCAGCATTTGTCCATCGGTCACAATGACTTGCCAATGTCACCCCAAACACCGCACCATCACACAATGGACAAGATCGCCGCCCTCTCCGAAATCCTGCAGCTCGATCCAGCAAACGCCTTCGCCCGCTACGGTCTCGCAATGGAATACCTGAGCCAAAACAACACCAACGCCGCTCTAACTGAGTTCATAGCCCTCATCGAACACAACCCCGACTATGTTCCCGGCTATCAAATGTCTGCCCAGACTCTTGCGAAGCTGGGTCGCACAGAAGAGGCCCTCGATCGGCTTCACAACGGCATCGCTGCTGCCAATCGCACCGGCAATCAGCATGCTCTCGCCGAAATGGACGCACTTCGGGAGGATCTCAGCCGCTAATCTCACCGTCGGGAGTAACTATGCCCATCAGCCTCACCTGGCAACAGATCGCTGTTCGTATCGCTCTCGCGCTCATTGCCAGCTTCCTCATCGGCTACGACCGCGATGAACACGGCAAGACCGCTGGCATCCGCACGACCATGCTCGTTTGCCTGGCCGCGACGCTGGCTATGCTTCAGGCCAACCTGCTTATGAACAGCACCGGCAAGGCGTCTTCCTCCTTCGTTGTCCTCGATCTCATGCGTCTTCCTCTCGGCATCCTCTCTGGCATCGGCTTTATTGGCGCCGGCGCCATCCTTCGTAAGGACGGGCTCGTTCATGGCCTCACTACTGCTGCCACCCTTTGGTTCATCACTGTTCTGGGCCTTCTCTTCGGAGGCGGCCAACTCATACTTGGAGTCGTCTCTACCGCTTTAGCATTTTTTATCCTCTGGGCCCTGAAACAGCTTGAACACAGAATGACAGTTCGACAGAGCGGAACACTTTACCTTGAGTTGAGGAAACAGGCAGAAACCGCACAATCAATCGACGAGGCTGGACTTCGCAGCATCTTTCACCAGGGAGGGTTTTCCATATCCAACTGGAACGCCCAATACACTGGCTCGTCGTTGAACTCTTTGACCTGTGATCTCCACTGGACCAGTAGCGGAAAAGTCGAGCCTTCTACTCCACCTGTCATCCGTGAATTAACCTCTTCGCCATCTGTCGCTACACTCACATGGAAGGCCTGATTCGGGTGTGTCATCAAACCGTCCGAAACCTTCCGTCATGCCAAACATCTATACTTAGACAATGGCGACCCCTCTCCCGACGACATTAGGCGCCCTCCGCGCCAGCGAATTCACCCCAGCCCGCCTCGCCCGCAGCGTAAAAGACGAGCTTCGCGAGAACCTGATCGCTAAGTTGCGAGCGAAAGAGCCGTTGTTCCCGGGCATCGTAGGCTATCAGGACACCGTTGTCCCCCAAATCGTCAACGCCGTCCTCTCACGTCACAACTTCATCCTCCTCGGCCTCCGCGGACAGGCAAAGTCGCGCATCCTCCGCGCCCTCACGACTCTCCTCGATCCGCAGACCCCCTATGTAGCCGGCGCTGAAACCCGGGATAATCCCTACGCCCCTATATCCAAGTTCGCCCGTGATCTCATCGCCAAAATGGGGGATGCCACTCCCATCGCCTGGCTTACCCCCGACGATCGCTTCATCGAAAAACTTGCGACTCCCGACGTCACCGTAGCCGACCTCGTAGGCGACATCGACCCCATCAAGGCCGCCCGCAGCAATCAGGATCTCGGCTCCGAGCTCACCATGCACTACGGCCTCCTTCCCCGCGCCAATCGCGGTATCTTCGCCATCAACGAAATTCCCGACCTCGCCGGAAAGATTCAGGTAGCTCTTTTCAACATCATGCAGGAAGGCGACGTGCAGATTAAGGGCTATCCCGTGCGCCTCCCGCTCGACGTAGCCATCGTCTTCTCCGCCAACCCCGAGGACTACACCGCACGCGGCAAGATCGTCACCCCGCTCAAAGACCGCATCGGCAGCGAAATCCGCACTCACTATCCTGAGAACATCGAAGAAGGCATCGCCATCACCGCACAGGAAGCCTGGTCCACGCGGCCTGAGTCGAACATCGAAATCCCCCACTACATCCGTCAGGTCATCGAGCAGATTGCCTTCTCCTCCCGAGAGGACAAAAAGGTCGACAAGCGCAGCGGAGTTTCGCAGCGCCTGCCCATCAGCACCATGGAACTCGTCGTCTCCAACGCCGAACGCCGCGCCTTCCTCCACAATGAAGAGCTCATTGTCCCCCGCGTCGGCGACATCTACGCCGCGCTCCCAGGCATCTCCGGCAAGATCGAGCTCGAGTACGAAGGCGAAATGCGCGGAGCCGACACCGTAATCCGCGAAATCATCCGTACCTCGGTAGCTACAGTCTTCGACAAATATTTTGCCTCCACGAATACCCAGCAGATCGAGGAATGGTTCAATCTCGGCGGAACCGTGCAGCTCAACGACGCCCAACCCTCTTCCGGTTCTCTAGCGGAACTCCAGCAGATTCAGGGTCTCTTTGAAAAACTCTCGCCGCTCAAAATCAATGGCAAGTCCGAACCGGAAATCGCCGTAAGCGCAGCCGAATTTCTCCTCGAGGGTATGACCGCCCACAAGCGCCTGAGCCGCACCGAAGAGCGCAGCTTCACTGCCGCCGAAAAGAAGCAGCGCACCAACGATGCCGCCAACTACGCCGAGCGCATGCGCGAACGCGAGATCGAACGCGACGAAACCGCCCGCAACCGCACCCGTCGAGGCTTCAACTAGAAAGGTATCCTGGACGCTTATGTGGCGCAAAAACGAAATTTCTCGCGTTGAATGCAGGAAATATTCGCATTGCGAAGGGGGCATCCGTTTGCATCGACCACTCCTTTCAGGGACCGGCTCATGATCGGCACATTTTCCTTTGGAATCAACGGCTTGTAACACAAAGTGCGAGCCTATCTCCAATCGAATGAATACTTTGCACCAATTTGGCGGGGTAGGGGGCACCTGACCCACACACTCTATATCGAATCGGGGTCCACTCCATGAAACGCATTCGCTACACAAAATTCACCGGCGATCTCTCATCCAGCTTCGGCCTCGAAGACCTCATGCAGGCCCTCGGTGACTTCCTTCTGGACTCCGGCTTCAACGATCCTTATTCCAACTTTCAGGAGTTCAACGATCAGACCCTCGAAAATCTCCGCGAAGCGATCCGTCAGGCTCTCGAATCCGGTGAGCTATTCGACGAAGAATCCCAGGAAAAATACGAAGCCCTCTCCGAAGATCAGGTCGAAGAACTCATCGACCAGATCATCCAGAAGATGCAGGAGCAGAATTTCATCAACGCCGAGATGCCCGAACAGGGCCAGGGCGAACAAGGCGATGGCAACGCCGAGGCCCGCTTCGAAGTAACCGACAAAGGCATGGACTTCCTAGGCTACAAAGCTCTCCGCGAGCTCCTCGGGCCCCTGGGCAAATCCAACCTCGGACGTCACGATACCCGTCACGAAGCTGCCGGTGTCGAGACCAACGGCTCGACCAAGCTCTACGAGTTCGGCGATACCCTCAACCTCGATATCACTTCAACGCTCTCCAGCGTCTTCGCCCGCGAAGGCATCCGCACTGCTATCGAAGGCGAAGAGAACACTCCCCTCAACATCGAGTACTCCGACCTGCACGTCCACCAGTCCGACTACCAGTCCTCCTGCGCGACAGTCGTCCTGCTCGATTGCTCCCATTCCATGATCCTCTACGGCGAGGATCGCTTTACCCCGGCCAAACGCGTAGCCATGGCTCTCGCGCACCTCATCCGTACACAGTTCCCAGGCGACACCCTCAACCTCGTCCTCTTCCACGACACCGCCGAAGAGATCCCCGTCTCACAACTCTCCCGAGTCAAAGTCGGTCCCCACTACACCAACACCCGCGAAGGCCTACGCCTCGCTCAACGCATCCTGTCCAAACAAAACAAAGACATGAAGCAGATCGTCATGATCACCGACGGTAAGCCAAGCGCACTTACCCTGCCCGACGGCCGCATCTACAAGAACGCCTTCGGCCTCGACCCTCTCGTCATCGAAGAGACCCTCGAGGAAGTAAGCCGCTGCAAACGCAGCAACATCATGATCAACACCTTCATGCTGGCCAACGACTTCACCCTCATGCAGTTCGTGCAGAAAGTCAGCGCCATGTGCCGCGGCAAAGCCTATTTCACTACCCCGCAAACCCTCGGCAACTACCTCCTCATGGACTTCATGTCTCGCCGCATGAAAACCATCAATTAGCAGGTTATGTCCTGAATTGTCCTTCGCTTGAAGAATAAATTCACACCACGGCTTCCTACCCTTCCCTTTCTATTTGCGTCATACTCTCGGATACGGCATCCGTATCGCAGAGGGAGTTCTATGACTACGCAAGAAGAACAGATGCTTCAAGGTCTAACCGATCGCGTCAACAATACACAGCTTTCCGAAAAGGATCCTGAAGCCGAACAATTCCTTCAGAAAACTCTTGGCCGAAACCCCGATGCGCTCTACATCCTCGCCCAGACTCTCCTTGTTCAGCAGTATGCACTCGAGCAGGCTCAGAAACAGCTAGCCGACGCACGCGATCAACTAGATCAAGTTCGCCAACAGCAGCAACAGCCGAAACCCGCCACCAGCTTTCTGGGCAATCTTCTCGGACGAAATAACGAACCCTCCGCTCCTCCTCCGCCCCAGTCAGCCCAACCGCAATTTACTCCTGTTCCTGCCTATCCTGCACCGCCGCCGGCATTCAGTGCGCCACAATTTGGAGCTCCACAGTCCGGAGGCTTCCTTCGTTCCGCCATGCAGACCGCTACAGGCGTCGCTGCTGGCGCTTTGGCCTTTGAAGGTATCGAAAGCCTTATGCACGGCTTCGGCCACTCCGCCGGTTACGGCTCTGGCTTTGGTGGCATTGGCGAGTCGAACCGGCCTGAAGAGGTCATCAACAATTACTACGGCGACGCCTCTCCGCACGAGCGCTCCGAAAACGCCGGGCACCTATCATCTGACAGTGAAGGTCACCACGACGACTCTCGGCTCTCTGATGCGGTCTACCACAATGATCGCAACGATGACCTGGCGAATCAGAACGATTCTGGCCTCACCAGCAATGACTTCGCGGATGATTCCGCGACTTTTGACGATAGCTCCGACTTCGACTCCGGGGGCAACGACGACAACAGCTTCTAAAGCTAAGTGGCCCTGTGTTGCTCTCACAGGGCCACTTGCATTTAAGAACTAATCACCTTTAGGCTTTGCTTCGTCAGTCTTGTCCTTATGGTGCAGATCCAGTCCAAACTTCGGCGCTCCCTTTGTCCCGGTTATCTTCACCGGGATCTCCGCCCCCGCACCATCCTTCTTGAAAAACGGATCTACAGGCTTCAACAGCAGCGATTTCCATTTCGAAGCCACCATCTGTGACACTCTCGCCTGTGTTCGTACTTTCCCGCTAAAGTCGAACTCATTACCATCCAGGGAGTACACACCAGAGAGCCGAATCCTTGCGCCCGGTAAGGCATAGTCCAGTTCTTTGAACTGTAGTCTGCTGTTCTCCATTACAAACTGCCCGTTCATCTGCGACCACACATCCTCTGCACCGGGCTTCGCATCTTTTGCGTCTCCTTGTGCCCGCAGGCTCAGCATGTCAACCTTGTCCTGAACCTCGGAATTCGTAAAGTGAATCCCGCGCAGCACAAATCTTCCCCTCAGTCCTATCCTCTGCGACACACTCTCTTTGCCTGGACGAATATGCAGCTTCGTCTTCATGCCCAGCCGTCCCGTCATCACTACCGGCCGAGTCTTCACAGCGAGTTCAAGAAAATCCTGAATCCGACCATTCGGCACATTCACATCAAGATCAATGATGTGCCCCTTTCCCTTCACATTGACGACCGCGCCACTGCACGTAAAGTCCGACTCACCAAGCCTTGCGTCCACCGGCTGCAGATAGGTATCGCCGCTCGTTCCATCTACGATCGCGTGAAATTTCGTCTGTAGCGGCATCTTGTGATTCGCCGTATCCAGCGAGAAATCCGGCGTCTGCGTAGCTCCGTCCACCTCAATTCGATTGAGTTGTCCTTTGAACTCTCCAACCGAAGACAACATTCCGCTGATGCCTTTGATCGTATTCAAATCAGCATGTTCAAACGTGTACTTCCCCGTCACGGAGGAGTCGCCCGGGCTCTCATTCACCCACGGACCAAACGTTCCCTTCGCATGAATATCACCACGAGGAATTGCATTCACCAGCGTTGCGTCATAAGTCCATGGACTATTAGGACCAACGTTGTGCATCACAATATGCCCAAGCTCGAAGTCCTTTGGGTCTTTATCCGGCTTTGCAGTGCCGATAATCAGGTGCGAGTTGTCGCATACAATTTCATCGACCACAATCTTGATCTTGCCGATGTGCCGCTCATTCTTCGCCCCTTGCGCTCTTACTTCTTTGGGTGGAATTTCGATCGCCATCTGATTCACATAAACCGTGCCCACATGCATCGGCTTTAAAAACAATCCACCAAGATTCGCATGGAATGAAAAATGTCCAAGCGAAATCAGCGGGTCCTTCGCACCTGCCGCAACCACATCATCCGGTGCAAATATTCGAAGTCCATCACCTGAAACTTCCAGCCCCTTCAGCACCGAAACATGAAATCCATCCATCTCCACCCGGCTGTCAAAGTGCGTGCTCAACGTCTCAATCACACGCCCTTCCAGGATCGGTTCTGCCCGGTGCATCACTAGTTCAACCGCAGCTGCCAGTACAATTACGGCTATCAGCAAAGAAACCGCGATCCAGCCCCACACACCTCGCTTGCGCTTTGAAACTTCCACGTTCGTTTGTGTTCCTTATCAAAATATTCCGACATAAGTTTTGATGCAGAAACACTCCTTTGCGCCACAAAGAAATCCCTTATCCGTCAAATTTTGAATAACATGGCATGGACTACAGTCGGTCCGAAATGCGCTTCCATTGCGCTGCTTGTCATTTTTTAAAATGACAAGCTCTTGCAACCCGTCACCAATATCTTCAGAAAATCCGTCAAAGAGATAATTTTCGTTGAAACTCTGTTACCGTTTTGTCCACCCCGTATCTAACGGTGCAGATGGGCACAAGCTGTCCATCGTTAATCCAAGGAGATCGCGCATGAAAAATTCCATGAAGGCAATGATGTTGAGCGCCGCCGTTACCGGCTTGCTCAGCGGCTCTACAACCCCTCTTCACGCATCCACCAGCCATAACGGCGCCCAATTCGGACAGCCTGCTTTTTCATCGGCATCGTTCCTGGCCGCCGACAAAGACAAACATGCCTGTAAAGGCAAAAACAGCTGCAAGGGCAAAGGCGGTTGTAAATCCGGCGACAACGGATGCAAGGGCCAAAACAGCTGCAAGGGCAAGGGCGGCTGCGCAACCGACGGATCCAAGCCACCCGCGGCGTAACCTCTTCCCGCTCCGCCGCGGCTCATTCCACGCACGCGGCGGAGCTCCTCTTTCACCAGTTCCTCTCCGAGGTCGCACATGCCAGCCAATCGCTTCAACGGGTTCACGAACTACGGCGTCGGTATCGGCCTCCGTGTTCCGCACTACCGTCACATCCTCGAGAAGAAACCCGTCGTCGACTGGTTCGAGGTCATCTCCGAAAACTACATGATCGACGGCGGCCGCCCCCTCACCGTTCTCGACAGTATTCTCGATCAGTATCGCGTCGTACAACACGGCGTCTCCATGTACTTCGGCTCAGCCGATCCCCTCTCGCGTGAACATCTCCGCCGCCTCAAATCTCTCGTCCGCCGCACCGGAACCCCTTGGCTTTCCGATCATCTCTGCTGGGGTTCTGTCGACGGCACTTACACCCACGATCTCCTCCCCATGCCCTACACCTTCGAGGCAGCCCGTATCACCGCCGAAAAAGTCCGGCAGGCACAGGACTTCCTTGAAATTCCCATCGCCGTGGAAAACGTCAGCAGCTACGCCGAATTCCATGTCTCCCAGATGACCGAGTGGGAATTCCTCAATGAAGTCGTCGAGCAGGCTGACTGTGGCATTCTCCTTGACGTAAATAACATCTACGTCTCTTCCCAGAATCACAGCTTCGATCCGCGCAAATACGTCGACGCTATACCAGCCGACCGCGTCGCCCAGATTCACATCGCCGGCCACTCCAAATTCGAGAAGTACATCCTCGACACTCACGACCATCCTGTTCTCGATCCCGTCTGGTCGCTCTATGCCCGCGCCATCGAGCGTTGCGGCCCCACAGCCACCTTGCTCGAGTGGGACGACTCCATCCCATCCTTCGAAGAAGTCCACGCCGAAGCCCTCAAGGCCAATCACTTCCTGCAACCCGACAAAGCTATCGCGCCATTAGCAGTGACAGCATGAATCCCTCTGACCTCAAACTTCTCCAACAGCGCATGGCCGCCGCCGTCATGCGTCCCCTCACGCGCGACGAACAGATGCGCAAACGTGATGCCTCCTGTCCGTCCGTAACAGAGGAAGTCTCCGCGTTCATCCGCCCCAACGACCGGCTTACCTCCTTCGAGCGTCTTGAAATCTACAACCGCCAATATTGGTTCCGACTCTTCTCCTCCTTCGAAGAAGACTTTCCCGGCCTCAAATCCGTCATAGGCAGCCGCAGGTTTGAAACCCTCATGCGTGCCTACCTCGAAGCCAATCCCTCGCGCTCCTTCACTCTTCGTAATCTTGGCTCATCACTTGTTGCCTGGCTGAAACAGAATCCGCAACATACAAAGCCCTACACCGATTCCGCCATAGCGATGGCCGCTCTCGAGTGGGCACACATCGAAGCCTTCGACAACGAATCCCTCGCACCGCTCGCGGCAGAAGAAATCACCGGCCTCAACGCTGATTCTCACATTGCCTTACAGCCTTATCTTCGCCTTCTTGCCGCACCCTACGCCGTCGACGACGCACTTCTTGCTGTCCGCGACTCCGCGCACGACTCCGGCTCACAGGCAAGCAACGCTGTCGGTATCCATCTCGTGCGCCGTACTCGCTCACGCCGTCCCGCGCACGAGCAAATCTATCTCGCTATTCACCGCCACGATGACACCGTCTACTACAAGCGCCTCTCTCGAGAAGATTTCCTCCTCCTCGAAGCTCTGGAGCACAGGGACTCTCTTGGAGAAGCTATCGAAACCGCCTTCCGCGAAAGTACCGTGCCCGAATCCGAACATCCCGCCGTCATTCAATCCGCCTTCCACCACTGGATGCAGATGGGCTGGCTCTGCGCTCCCCGCGCCTCAACGGAGGCTATATGAATCTCCTTCTCCGCCTGCACGCTGCCTTCTGCAACATCGCAGAAAAACTCTGCTCCCCTCTTCTTCTTGCCGTGCGCCTCTATTGGGGATGGCAATTTATGCAGACCGGCTGGGGCAAGTTGCACAACCAGGCGAAGATCATCGACTTCTTCACATCGCTCAACATCCCATTCCCCTCCCTGAACGCCCACTTCGTCTCAGGGTTGGAGTTCTTCGGCGGCATCCTGCTTATCATCGGTCTGTTCTCTCGCCCAATCGCGTTTCTTCTTACTTGCTCTATGTTCGTTGCCTACTGGACCGCCGATCATGACGCGCTCGTCTCCATCTTCAGCAACCCTGACAAATTCTATGGAGCTTCTCCTTACACCTTCCTCTTTGCTGCAATCATGGTTCTAGCCTTCGGCCCTGGCCTCTTCTCACTCGATGCTCTTATCGAGAAGAAGTTCTACCCCGCCAGAGCCCGCACCAGGGAGCACTTAAAGACCGATGCAGTCACCGGCTAGTCAAACGGAAGAATCCACGATGATCGCGGCTATCCTCTCCGGTGACCACGAGCTCTTTCATCAACTCATCCGTCCCCACGAGCGCAGCGTCTACCTCATGGCTCTCTCACTGCTCCATAACGAGGCCGAAGCTGAAGATGCCGCGCAGGAAGCATTTCTCAAGGCATATCGCAACCTCAGCCGCTTCCGCGCCGAAGCCCGCTTCAGCACCTGGCTCATCAGCATCGTCCTCAACGAAGCTCGCGGTCGCCTTCGTCGCACTCAACCGGCCCTCACCGACTCCCTCGACGATGATCGGGAAGGTAAAGTCACCCCTCAGCTACTCACCGACTGGCGCGAAATTCCCTCTCAGGCTCTCGAGCGTCAGGAGATCCGCAGCCTTATTCGCCGTGCTCTCATCGCTCTTCCCCTCGCGTACCGCGAAGTCTTCGTCCTCCGCGAACTGGAAGACCGCAACGTTCAGGAGACCGCCGAAACCCTGGGCATTACGACGGCATCGGTTAAGATGCGTCTCCATCGCGCCCGCCTGATGCTTCAGAAAACCCTAGCGCCCCAGCTCAAGAGCGCAGTGCCGGAAAAGCGAAGGAGGTTCTCATGGTTCTGAATTGCAGCCACGTCTGGAACCAGATCTCCGGCTATCTCGACAACACTCTCGATGAAGCCACACGTGCCGATGTGGAGCGTCACCTCGAGCACTGTGAGATCTGCTCCGCTATCCTCGATTCCACTCGCAACATTCTCATCCTCACTGCCGACGATCGCGTCTTCGAGCTTCCACTCGGCTACAGCGAACGTCTCCACACCCGCCTCACCGAGGCCATCCTGGCCGGCCCACCCACGCCGTAGATGCAGGTCGCCTCTACCCACGTCGCTCCCGCCACAACTTATATAGGCCCCAGGCTGCTACCGTGCAGTTATCTACAATCGTTCCATCGAGGACCATCGTCTCAAACTCCGGCACACTCACGCGCCGCACTACCAGATCGCTTTCCTCCGCATCCGGATCGGGCTTCCCCATCGTCAACCCCTCGGCCAGAAAGACAAAGTGCTTCTGGTTCATTACCCCATACGCAATCTGAAGCGTCGACAGGTGAGTCATTCTCTCTGCCGTTAGCCCTGTCTCCTCGCGCAGCTCCCCACGTGCAAGCTCCTCCGGCACCACTTGGGCCACTTCCCATCCACCTTGAGGAAACTCCAGAAACCGCCCACCCACCGTATACCGAAACTGCTCGATCAAATAAACGAAATCTCCATCAGCCGTATGATCCAGCGGGATCACAATACAGGCCGGATCTTTATCAATCACCCCATAGATCCCGCGCTGCCCATTCGCCCGCTCAATTACATCCTCACGAACGCTCGTCCACGGGTTCCGGTAAACCTCACGGCTGCTGATCGTCTTGATCGTCAAGCACTCCCCCAAATTCCTTCTTACTCCGGAACCGAAAACTCCAGATGCGAAGGATATTTCGCCGACTCATAGATCGTCTGTGTTTGCGCCTTATACGCGCTAGCCGGAGCCGTCATGATGTTCGGCACAAACGTCTGCGGATTCCGATCGTAAAGCGGGAACCAGCTCGACTGCACCTCCACCATAATCTTGTGTCCCTTCAAAAACGTGTGATCCGCGCCGTGCAGACTCCACTTATACTCGTTCACCTCACCCGGCTTGATCGCCTCCGGCTTTTCAAAGCTCTTCCCATACCGCCCACGAAAGATCTCATCGACCACCATCAGCTGATACCCGCCCATCCCAGCCGGCGCATCATCTGGATACACATCAATCAACTTCACCACCCAGTCCGCATCGCTTCCGGTCGTTGCGGCAAAAAGATCCGCAACAACATCCCCCGTCACCGTCACATCCTTATTCAGCACCTGCGTCGAAAAATTCGCAAGGTCCTTTCGCCCACTCACAAACCGCTGATCCTCCACCAGCCAGGTCCGCCACTTCGACCCATTTCCATAAGTCGCCTGAATCGGCCGGTTTCTATAAGGCACCGGATTCGCCGGGTCCGCCACATAGGCCGTCTTCGATTCGGCAGCAGGCGCATCAAAACTCAATCCATTCCCGCCAGTCAGATAAAGCTTCGCCTCATGAAACCCAACCTTCGGTGGCCACGCGTCATACCGCTGCCACGTATTCGCACCCGTCCTAAAACTAGCCGTGTCCTTCAAGTCGAACCCGGCCTTGTCCTTCAGATACTTCTCAAAGAAAGGAGCCTCAATCGTCTTCCGATACTCATCTCCCGTAGCCGCCCCAAAATCCAACGCCCCAAGATGTCGCGTCGTCGGTCCCCATCCTCCATGATTCCACGGGCCCAGCACCATGAAGACCTCGTTGTTCTTGTCATGCGACTCCAGAGCAGCGTACTCCGCCTGCGTCCCCCACATATCCTCCTGATCCCACCATCCGCCCACTTCGAGCGTAGGAACTTCCACCTTCGTCAAATGCGGTTCCACTGCCATCGCCTGCCAGAACGGCGTATACGCCGGCTGCTCCAGAAAAGCCTTCGCCGTCGGCAATTCATTCATCTTGGCACTCTTGGCCACTCCGGCAAAGTTCACATTCCGCAGAAAAAAGTCATACGTGTCTTCCTTCGAATTCACCGGCACATCTGTCTTCTGCGCCTCCAACTGCTGAACATAGTCGAACCCGTATGTCTCACGAAACGCTCCATTATGGAAGAAGTCATCGCCCTTCCAGATATTCGTCATCGGAGCCTGCGGCGATATCGCCTTCACCGCCGGATGCGCATCGATTCCCGCCATCATCGCCAGAAATCCCGGATACGAAACCCCATACACGCCTACACGTCCATTGTTGTTCGCAACGTTCTTCAGCAGCCAGTCGATCGTATCCCGCGTGTCCGTCGTCTCATCCACATCCGTCTTCGTCTTGTGCTCGACGACCGGCCGGTTCATCACAAACTTTCCTTCCGATTCATACCGCCCGCGAATGTCCCCATACACAAAGATGTACCCACTCGCCGCCAGCTCCGGCTTGCTTACATTCACACTGGTCGATGAGTTGTTATCCGTTCCATACGGTGTTCGCTGCATTAGAAAAGGCAACGCTAGTCCTGCACTTTCTGACCCCGCCGGTCGCAGGATCACCACATGCAGCTTCGCCCCATCACGCATCGGTATCATCGCCTCGGCGCGCGTGTATTCGCGAAAGTGATTCAGCCGCACTCCCTGCTCGCTGAACCGCTCCATCTGGCGCTCGCCTCCTGCGCCAAAGCTCATCTTCAGTGCCGACACCTTCCCACCGGCGTCTCGCACAAAATGGACCCGCAGCGGTGATTGCGGCACAAAAAATTGATCCGCCGACTCCGCCTTCAGCTCCGTCCGTGGCCACCGCTCAGCTTCTATAAACAACGAACCGCCATCGCGATACACCGAGTCCGCAACATCCGGTTCGTTTGCCGCGCGGTACTGACCGGCATACTCATCCAGCTTGTTCGCCGAAACCGCAATCGCCGTCGGATCAGCCATCCGCTGCCCCGTTGTCTGCGCCCACACCGAGGTCACAGAAGCCAGCAAAAATCCCGAAAACATCATCCTGCAAGAGCGGCGGATCGTCATCACTCAAACCTCAAAACATGAAATCGCAATCTGATCAACATAACAAAACGACCACGGATGACGCGGATGTCTTCGCGTCATCCCGCGAGCAATCCACGCGAAATCCGTGGTCGTCCGGGTTTAGGTAAGAATCGCCGGCGTGGCCGCACACTGAAAGCCAATCTTGTTATGCGATCCATCACAGAACGGGCGCTTCTCGCTCGCTCCGCAACGGCAAAGCGAAACCGCTGGCTTGCCCGTCAGGTCCCACTCTTTCCCATCGGCATCCTTCAGGATAATGTGGCCTTCCACCCGTAGCGGGCCGTTTGGGCGAACCGTAATCTTGACTACTTCTTCTGACATCGTTCGTACTCACTCTCTTTAAAGGGGGTGAGGCCAGCATAGCAAACTCGGCGTGAGGCTGTGCGTCATAGACTGCTATTGTGCTGCTGGCAGCGGGATGCTCCAAGCCAGGCTTCCATCGAGCCCTCGGGTTCGTTCAGCCTCTCTGGGGTTATCCCAGGAAACGTGAATACTGAGATTTCATCGCGTGAGCGACACTGCGCGACGGCGCAGACTCTTTGGAGCATTCCCTACCGCACCCCGCTCGTCGCTACCGAACGCTCTCGCCAGATCACGTCTATGTTTTTAAAAGCCGTCGTGGCTATTTGAATTTCGCCATCATGTCGAGCAGCTCGTGAGCTGGCGAAATGATACCAACTCCCGCCGCTCCGATGAGCATTGCATTATTCGGAAGATGGACACCAAGAACCAAATCAGGTTTCGCATTAATTGTCTGTCCGACGATTCCCAACAGCTTGAAATTTCTTCCATATGCCACATTGCCTTCACGAGTAATTCCATTGAAGGAAGAAAAAACAGGACCGCCACTATTTCCCGGAAATATTCTTGCATCAACCAAGAAGTTGCGCTCTGCCGGGCCCGCTGAGTCAGTCCATGCAACAATTCCGAATCTCATAAATGCGCGCTGCTGAAATTCATCACCAATCAAGCCTGGAAATCCCAATATGAATACGTCAGCGCCATCAAAAATGTCCTCGTCGGAGCCAATATCAGAAACTTTGAGAGTATAAAGCTGATCTTTGTTGTCGGCCACCCGATTTTCTATCTCTTCATTCACTTTGATTAGCGCAAGATCAAATTTTAGCGAGGCAATGTACAGTGGCTTGCCTTCACTTCTTAACAGTAATTTCGAACCAAAATCTTGATATCGACTCTTGTTTTCGTCTTTCCAGCCGCGAACGTTGAGGTATTCTGGCGCCCAGTTTTCAGTTTTGTTCTCAAACATGTGTAACGCTGTGGCAATGTATATCTGGTCATTGGAATCGCGAATTAGGATGCCCGCTCCACCGGTAGCGAACCTTTCAGCACCGGATTGATCTTTCTGGATTAAACCGAGAGATATGGTTGCCCTGCGAGGAATATCTGACCAAGACCCCGAGGATACTGATCGTCCGGTAACGCTACCTGTTCCGGTGGTTTCGCCAGATCCATATACGTTGCCTTGCGAAAGTAAAAGAGAGGGCGTCAGTGGATTTGAAAATACCAGCCATAATACGACCCCAAAAACCATAATTTTTCGCATGGTGGAAATCTACAACACATTTGGGTGTTATTTAGATGCTTCTATGCAACGTGACCCGCAAAATTTCGATCTTCACAAAGCGATCCTCACAAATTGCATTCGCCTTGCCCTGAAAACCAGAACTGGCACTCTGATTCCTACTTTCGACTGCATCTCGAAGGAAGGATAGGTTTCGTGCAGAGCGTCAACCCCGCAAAGGGAAAAGGCGTCTCCGCACGCTTTTCGATGGCACTGAAGAGTAGCAATCTTACTTTCACATGTCTTTACGAGAAATCCAACTCCACTTCATCGACATAACACCAGCCCCAATCTTCTCCAGGCTCAATCGATCGCATAATCGGATGCTTCGTCTTATGAAAGTGCTTCGTCGCATGTTTATTCGGAGAGGAGTCGCAGCACCCCACATGCCCGCAGATCATGCACATCCGCAGATGAACCCACTGCCCACCAATCTTCAAACACTCTTCGCACCCCGGCGCCGAGGGCTTTACATCCCGAATCTCATCCAAATGCGTACATTCCACCTGTGCCATCTTTTCCTCCGTCAATTGCCCACTCCACACCAACCCGCAACCAAAGTCAAAAATCCGCTGCCCCCTCCATCAATCGCCCAGACCCTCCGTAATCCCATACTCCTTCAGCTTCCGGTAGAGCGTCGTCTTTCCAATCCCCAGCAGACGAGCAGCCATCAGCTTATCCCCCTTCAGTTGCTGGATGGTTCCTAAAATCGCGCTCTTCTCCATCTCCGCAATCGACACAATCGTTCCATCACCCCCACTCAACCTGTCTTCGTCTGCCGATACCTCGCGAACATCCGCGTCGTATCTTTGCGGAATGCTGTGCATGCGAAAGTCCTGCAACTGTGTCGGCAGATCGCCCATATGCAGCACCGGTCCCGACGACAAGGCGCAGGCCCGTTCAATCGCATTCTCCAACTCCCGCACATTGCCCGGCCAGTCGAACTCCGACAGCACCCTCAGCGTGTCTCCCGAAAACGTCCGCGCCACTCCACTCTCCCGTTGCATCTTCTCCAGAAAGTGCATCGCCAGCAACGGTATATCGCCCCGCCTCTCTCGCAACGGCGGAATCCGCAGATTCACTACGTTCAGCCGGAAGAAGAGGTCCTTACGAAACCGTCCCTGCTCCACCATCGCCGCCAGATCACGATTCGTCGCCGCCAGCACCCGCGCCGAGATTGGCCTGGCCTGCGTCGACCCCACCGGCCTTACCTCCTTCTCCTGCAGCGCCCTCAGCAGCTTCGCCTGCAGGTCAATCGGCAGCTCGCCAATCTCATCCAGAAATACCGTGCCGCCCTCAGCCGCGGCCAGCAGCCCCTCCTTTGCACGATCCGCTCCTGTAAACGCGCCCTTCACATGTCCGAACAGCTCGCTCTCAATCAGCGTCGGCACCAGCGAACCGCAATCCACCGCCACAAATGGTTTCGCCGCATTCGGCCCGTTCAAATGGATCGATCGCGCCACCAGCTCCTTCCCCGTCCCGCTCTCCCCCAGGATCATCACCGGGTGCGTCGAGAAAGCCACCTTCGAAAGAATCCGATACAGTTTCTCCATCTCCGGAGACTGCCCCACTAATCCACCTGCACCCTTCTGCGATCTCAGCCTCTCCCGCAACTGGCGGCTCTGTATGTCGAAGTGATGCCGCTGCGCAGCCCGTTCCAGTATCGTCGTCAACTCCTCCAGTGCAAACGGTTTCGTCAGATAGTCGCCTGCTCCAATCCGCATCGCCTCTACAGCCGATGCCACCGTCGCAAACGCCGTCATCACCACCACCGACGTGTCGGGATATAGAATCTTCACCTGCTCCAGCAAACCGAGGCCGGCTCCATCCGGCAGTTTCAGATCCAGTAGCAGTAGATCGATCTTTTGTTGCTTAAGAATTGCCCGGGCTGCCGCAACGCTATCAGCCCCGATACCCATGGAGCCTTTGCGTTCCACAATGTCGCAACAGGCCTTTCGCACCGAAGCATCATCATCCACCACCAATACATGCATCAACATCAGACTTTTGGTAACTGCCTCTTGGTCAGCTGTCAACTTTGTTTCTGACATACCAAGTGGGGATACCCCCACTAACACACCCGAGGGCGCTGCCATTTTAACGCTCGCTTGATCTGTCATCTCTGCCCTTTGCTTCCCACTCGTCTTTTTTGAGGCTCCCGACTTCATCGCTTCCACTCCCGATGACATCACTGTGCCAGCCATCCTGCTTCAGCACGTCGTACGGCTGCGCTATGTTCCGCGATCACGCTGGCTTTCAGATCAAGCGAATAGTCTTCCTCAGCCACCGCATCCCACTCCACTGAAATGGTGGTTCCCACACCAAGTATGCTTGCAACACTCAGGTGCCCACCAGATATCGCCACCAACTCACGCACAACGCGAAAGCCGATTCCACCCGACCGAGACATGCTTCCCGACCGCTGTAATTTACGCACCGTCGACGCGCTCATGCCCGATCCTTCGTCAGACACAGTCATCGCAACACGCCGAGCCCCACCTCCAACGCTACTTCTCACACTTAAAGAAATCGCCTTCTCAGCCGACGTAGCCTTCCCGGCGTTCTTCACAAGGTTTGTCGCGATCCGTTCCACTGCTTCGGCAGATATGTTTACAGGTACAAAAGCGCCGGCGTCGCATTCAATATCGATCCTCCGCCCGGCGATTTTGGTTAGCATTCCACTACACTGATTCACCACTTCCGGCAAGACCGTAACCGCAAGCCTCGCATCTTGATCGCGCTGGGCATGATTGAGCAAACGCTCAATCATCGCCCAACTTCTCTCGCTCAATAATCGGATCTCATCCGCATAGCCCTTGTGTTCTTCATGCAATACACCAGGCATTGCAAGTATCTCCGAATAGAGATTCAGTGCTCCAAGCAGGTTGCCAACATCGTGTGCCAGCCCAATACCATCTGCCACCCATAAAGCATCAAACTTCGACCGGCACTTTTTAGGACGTCCAGCGCTCAATGTTCGGCTATGCCGAAGCGCCACCAATTGTCCTGAATCGTGCTCAAAACAATCCTTCTTTGGTGCTATGTCCAAGGCAGTACTGCTCTGCGTAGCCTGCATGTGTAACTCCCACTCCTGTACTTACACACTTATGTAATCAATTGAGGGGCCAAACTGGGCCAAATGGTAAGTATTTGATTACTATCGTTTTTGTTTGGATGCGCTGTCAACGCGGTGGAACCATTCAATAGACGTTTCATTCCCAAAATGAAACTTTTGTACCTTCATGAATTCCAAAACTTCCGTAACCCTATGATTACCGCCCAAAACAGAACTTTTCCCATAATGGAACCAGTGCCAATTCGGGAAACCGTCGCCCATCTATAATCACCTGATGTCCGAAGTCGCGTCACCTCTCTTCCGTCCAGGCAACCGCCCCGCAGACGCTCTCCGTCCCGTTAGTCTCACCGCCGACTTTGTTGCTACCGCAGAAGGCTCAGTCCTTATCGAATCCGGCAACACCCGCGTGCTCTGCAATGCCACTATCGAACAAGGTGTCCCAGGTTGGCTTCGCAACTCAGGACGCGGTTGGGTCACAGCCGAGTACGGCATGTTGCCCCGAGCCACCCTCACCCGCACTCCGCGCGAGAGCGAGCGCGGCAAGGTCGGCGGCCGCACCCACGAGATCCAACGGCTTATCGGCCGTTCTCTCCGCAGCGTCGTCGATATGAAGGCGCTTGGCGAACGTACCATCATCCTCGACTGCGATGTCCTGCAGGCCGACGGCGGAACCCGCACTGCCGCCATCACCGGAGCCTGTGCAGCCCTTGCTATTGCCATCAACAAACTAGTCGCTGCGGGAACCTTGAAGACGTCGCCTCTCCGCCAAATGGTGGCCGCAACTTCAGTCGGCATCGTCGACGGCAACGTTCTTCTTGACCTCGCCTACGAAGAAGATTCCCGCGCCACCGTAGATATGAACGTAGTGATGCTGGCCGACGGAGGCCTCGTCGAAACCCAGGCCACTGCTGAAAAAGACTCCTACTCCCGCAAGCAATTAAGCGAGATGCTCGACTACGCCGAAAAAGGCATCCACGAACTCCTAGCTGCTCAAAGCACTATTCTCAACTCAGTTATCGAGCTGCGTTGAGGTCGTGTCATGAAAAAACCGAGCCAAGGTATCCAGCACAAAACTTCACAAACCGCGAAACCCGTATCGAGGGATTCACCTCCCTACTGTGGCACTTTTACCGAAACCTTATCGTCCGCCCGCTTCTCATCTACTGGCCCCATCAATCCGCACAAACCAAACAGAACAAACAACATTCCCATTATGTAATACCCTCCTCCGCCTTCTAATTGGAAATAGAGAAGAAAAAGCCCGGGGCCAATCCCCCGGGCTTCCCATTAACCCATAACCCCTTTAGAAAGAAAATTTGCCTATAACTTTTTAGAATGAAATTTTGCGAGCAAGTAACTATGTCAAGTTCATGAATCCAAAAGCTTACGCTCAAATACTCCCAGGCGGGTACTCCAAGGCAAACCGAATACCACAGGGCATCCAAGCTGCTATCCTTACCAACGGAAACCCAACAGGAGCCACACGCAACATGATCGATCTCAAAGGCAAAGTAGCCGTCGTCTTCGGCCTCGCCAACAAGCGCAGCATCGCCTGGGGCATCGCCCAGAAGCTCTCCGAAGGCGGCGCCACCCTCGCCATCTGCTACCAGAGCGAGCGCCTCCAGCGCGAAGCCGAAGAGCTCGCCGCCGATCTTCCCGGCACCAAAACCTTCCGTTGCGACGTCGCCATCGACACCGACATCGACGCGGTCTTCGAGCAGCTCAAGACCGCCTACGGCAAGCTCGACATCCTCGTCCACTCCATCGGCTTCGCTCCCAACATGAAGATCAACAATGTCCTTCAGACTCCCCGCGAAGACTTCCGCATCGCTCACGACATCAGCGTCTACTCGCTCATCGCCCTGGCTCGTGCCGCGGAGCCACTCATGTCCGAAGGTGGCTCCATCCTCACCCTCACCTACTACGGCGCCGAAAAAGTCTTCCCCAACTACAACATCATGGGCGTAGCCAAAGCTGGTCTTGAATCCGCCGTCCGCTACCTCGCCTCCGACCTCGGCACAAAGAAGATCCGCGTCAACGCCATCTCCGCCGGCCCCATCAAAACCCTCGCCGCACGCGGCATCAGCGACTTCACCCAAATACTCAACGCCGTCGAACAACGCGCCCCACTCCATCGCAACGTTGAGGTGCTGGAAGTCGGCAACGCCGCCCTCTTCCTCTCCTCCGATCTCGCCAGCGGCATCACCGGCGAAATCACCTTCGTAGACTGCGGGTACAATATCACCGGTTTGTAGTTACAGAGCAAAGACCGCTAATGGCCGACTTTTTGGATGCACGCTCGAATATTTCCATTCAAGACAACGTCCGTTGTCTGAATGCAATTTTTCCGTCTCGATTGCTGCTTCGAGGAATTAGTGCTGCGGTTCTGTTTCTTGTTGTTGTCTATAAAATTATTGACTCGGCACCAAATATTTCACTGTCAGAGCTCGACCGACTCACTGTCGCAATCGGCCTCATTCTCTTGATTCCTCTCATTTGGGTTTGTTGGGTATGGTTGCTCGTCGCAGGTGGTGACCGCGAGACATTAACGATTGATGCAGTCGGACTTTCAGTCAAGAGAATAGTATTCGGGAAAGTTTGGAAGACAAGTACATTTCGAATGAAGGACGTCAGAAACCTGCGCTTCGCTCAAACCGGCTTCGGCCCATCTGGCTCTGTATTCGGCTTGAGATTTGAGCACTTAGGCAAGAAACATAAGATCTTTCAAGGCATGAAACAAACCGACGCAGATCTTCTGATCGAGCGGCTAAAGACACTTGGTATCAGCTGTAAAAATCGAGATTGAAAGATCAAACTTGAAGGATCAAACATCACCATCCCGAAACCCTGCTGACAGGCCGTTGATAGCAGGGTTTTACTACGCTCTTACCCTGTAATAAATCGGGCGTACGATGAGCACTACACGCCGCGAAACGGACGCTCGAAAGGAGCAACTAATGACCATCGCAGAAACCCTCCTCCAGGACTACGACATCGAGATCTCCAACACCCGCCGCACCCTCGAGCGAGTCCCGAAAACAAGAACGATTGGAAGTGTCACGACAAATCCATGGAACTAGGCAAGCTCGCCATGCACTGCGCCACCCTGCCCATGTTTGGCCACTATATCATCGAAGATGAAGGCATGGACCTCGCCGCACCCAAGCGCCCTCACGTCCCACTCGTCTTCACCACCCGCGAAGACGCGCTCAAGCAGATCGATGAAGCCGCCGCCAAATGCCGCGCCTCCCTCGAGTCCGCCTCGGACGAAGCCCTCTCCACATCCTGGCGATTCACTTACGGCGATCAGCTCATCTCCGACAAGCCGCGTTCCCTTTGCTTCCGCCAGATGTTCTTCAACCACCTCGTCCATCACACGGCCCAGCTCGGTGTCTACCTTCGTCTCAACGACATCCCGGTTCCCGGCCTCTACGGTCCCTCAGCAGACGAGCAGTGGGTCCCACCAAGCAAATAAAAAGCGTCTCTGTCCTCAAAAGCCTCGCGTCCGTCCGCGAGGCTTTTCTCTGTTCCGTATCGCAACCGCCATTGCGATATGCTTCAGAAACGATGAAAACCCTCATAGCTGGTCTGACAGTTTCCCTGGCGGCAGCGACCGTCCTGGCTCAGTCACCTGCGGCTCAATCGCCCGTAGTCGTCCTCCACGCCACGCGAATGCTCGACGTCGACGCCGGAAAGATCATCGCGCCCGCCGAAGTCCGCATCCAGGGCGAACGCATCGTAGCCATCGGCACCAGCATTGCTCACCCAGCCGGAGCGAAGCTAATCGACCTTGGCGATACAACCCTGCTGCCAGGCCTGATCGACGCCCACGTCCACCTATTCCTGCACCCCGGCGCCGAAGACCTGCAAACGGTGCAAGAGAGCGTTCCGCAACGAACGCTCGTCGCCGCTGACGCAGCGCGCCTCGACCTCCTCGCAGGCTTCACCGCCGAGCGCGACATGGGCACCGAAGGCGCAGGCTGTGCCGACGTAGCCGTACGCGACGCCATCAACTCCGGCCTCATTCCCGGCCCGAGAATGCGCGTCAGCTGCAACGCCATCGACCTCCTCGGAGGTCACGAAGACGCCATCGGCTACAACCCGGCCCAGCACGTCCTCTCCAACGCCGACTACGCCAACTCGGCCGATCAGTTGGTCGAAGCCATCCGCCAGCAGCGCAAAGGCGGAGCCGACTTCACCAAGATCTACGAAACCGGAAAGGACTCGATCCACGACAACATCTTCACCAGCCCATACCAGTACACCGAAGCCCAACTAGCAGCCGCCGTAGCCGAAGCCACTAGAACCGGCGGAACGCCCGCCTCAGGCCGAGGCGTCGCGGTCCACGCCACCGGCGAACCCGGCACCGGCTACGCCGTAGCCGCGGGAGTCGCATCCGTAGACCACGCCTATCAGCTCAACGAAGCCACCATGAAGCTCATGCGCGACAAACAAATCTACGCCGTCCCAACCTTCGCCATAGCCGAGTACTTCGGCGACCACGCCGATACACCTGAACGAGCAACCCGCGAGCGAGCCCAGCAAGCCTTCCACGCAGCCGAGTTCAAAAAACAAATCGCCGCAGGCGTCCCCTTCGCCGTAGGCAGCGACGTCGGCCCCTTCCCTCACGGAACACAATCCCGCGAGTTCGAGCTGATGGTCCAATACGGAATGAAACCCGCCGACGTCCTCCGCGCCGACCTCATCAACGGAGCAAAACTCCTCGGCTGGAGCGGACAGATCGGCGAACTTAAACCCGGCTACTACGCCGACATCATCGCAGTCCCGGGCAATCCCCTCGAAGACATCACAACTCTTCGCAAAGTTGCCTTCGTCATGAAAAACGGAGCAATTATCAAGCAGCAGTAGCTACCCAACCTTCTCCGTCAACTCCGCCCAACGAGCATACAGCTTGTCCGTTGCTTCCTGCGCCGCGTCCATCTCGGCAAGCGCAGCCGTTAGCTTCACCGCGTCGGTTGCCGCCGCGTCAATCGCCTCTCGCGCAGCCTGCAGCCGATCCTCTGCCGCTTCCACCGCAGCCTCAATGCCCGCGAACTCACGAGCCTCAAGGTACGAGAGCTTCTTCTTCCCGCTCGCAGGCGCACCCGCAGAAGTAGTCGAAGCAACAGGCTTCCCCGCAGCCCCCGGAGCGATCGCATCCTCTACCTCAACTCCTCGCCACTGCTCCCACTGCGAGTAGTCCGCAAATGTCTCCGCCCCGCCCTTTCCATCGAGTCCAAGCACAATCGTCGACACCCGATCCAACATGTAACGATCGTGAGTCACCAATACCAGTGCGCCTGTGTACTCGAGCAGACTCTCCTCCAGGATCTCCAGCGTCGCGATATCCAGATCGTTCGTGGGCTCGTCCAGCAGCAATAGATCCGCAGGCTCCAGCATCAACTTGGCAATCAGCACGCGCGCCCGTTCACCACCGCTCAACCGCTCCACAGGCTGATTGAGCTGCTCACTCGTAAACAGGAACTTCGTAGCATAACTAGCCACATGTACCACGCGTCCCTGATACACCACCGAGTCCGAATCCGGAGCCAACGCTCGCCGCAGTGTTACGCCTTCCTCCAGCTCCCGCATCTGGCTGAAGTAGACAATCTTCAGCGAAGCCGCCTTCTTCACCACACCTGCCGAAGGCTCGAGCTCTCCCGTCAGAAGCCGCAGCAGCGTGGTCTTTCCGCTCCCATTCGGCCCCACCAGGCCAATTCGCATACCGTTAGCGATCAGAAAGTTCAATCCTTCAACGATCTTCCGGTCCCCTAGCGTTACGCTGACATCCTCCAACTCCACCAGCCGCTTCGTCTGCCGATCCGTCGCTGAGAAATCAATTCCTGCGCTCGACGTCTGCACCCGCGAGTTCACATCCTTCAACTGACCGATCAGATCCTGCGCGTTATCGATCCGAGCCTTTGCCTTCGTACTTCTTGCCTTCGGCCCGCGGCGCAGCCACTCAACCTCAATCTTTACGCGGTTCTTCAGCGCATCCTGCAGCTTGCTCTGCGCTTCCATGTAGGCCTGCTTGCCCTCGATGAACTTCGAGTAGCTTCCTTTTACTCGCAGCAGCCCATCGGCGTAGACGCGGTTCAGTTCGACTATCTCCGTCGCAACATTCTCAAGAAAATAACGATCATGGCTGACAAGAACACAAGCGAAATTACCCTCATTCAGAAGCTCCTCCAACCACACAATTCCCGCTAAATCCAGGTGGTTTGTGGGTTCATCGAGTAGAAGTACGTCCGGATGCGTTACGACTGCTTCGGCGATTGCGAGACGCTTGCGCCAGCCTCCGCTCAGTTTGGATGCTTCGGCGTTGAGGTCGGGAAAGCCTGTTCTTCCGGAGGTTTCACGGAGGCGGCCTTCGTGCTCGGCTTCGGATACCTTCGCTCGCTCCAGGGCGGCTTCGAGGACCTCGCGGACGGTGACGCCGGGAGCGAAGTTCGACTCCTGCTGGACGTATCCCACGCGGGCGCGCTTGCGGACGGCGACGTCGCCGACATCTGCATCTTCATCACCTGCAAGGACTTTTAGCAGCGTGCTCTTGCCTGCGCCGTTCGGCCCAATCAACCCGATGCGATCGCCATCCGAAACTGTAAAAGAGATTTCACGAAACAAGGGCGTCGCGCCGAAGGCCTTGGTCAAACCCTGCGCATTTAAGATTGGTGGCATCTCTTCAGTCTACCGTGATGTTTTGTCCTGTTTTTTCCTGTTGTGGTGGATTGGTGTTTTTTCAGGGGTTTTTGAGAAAAATGGGTGCTAGACATGGTGTTTTTGTGGCCACTTTGTGATGAATTGTGTGGCAAAGATGGATAGCGGATGTACATCTTCGCAGCACCCTGAAATTATGCAGCTTTCCAGGATTTATTTTCGTTGGCTAAGTCCGGCTTCCTAGTCGAGATCGAAATCCCGAAGCGGCCGCTCTCCCATCGGAGTCTCCTTTGCCTTCTTCACTGCCTCGGCAAACTTCTTCGCCAGCACATCGTCCTTGTTCTTCTGAGCATCGACACTTTGCTGAAAGATCGAATCTCTCCGAGCATCCGCCTCGCGGAGCGCCTTCGCTGCTTCGCCGAAGTCTTCAAACATCTTCTTCTTCGGGGCGGACTTGTGCGCAATGATTGACCGCGTCACCGGGTCCACCGTCAACATCGCACCGCAATCCGGACACATTACCTCAAACGGTTGATCACTCAGGCCCATGGCAAATCCTCTCAACGGCCATTGTAAGACGCATCCGTGGACCACGGAAGTGGCGCCCCGGCAAGCTGTCCGAAACTCCTCTTTTCTATCTGCTCTGCCTTATCTGCTGCTGACGGCACTTCCGGGCTCCATGGGAGACCCGGAAGGCAACCATCAGCGTATTTCTCAACGAGGAGAGATAGCTGTGCGGGTTCGCATTCTGCATATGCTCTTTCGCAGCATCGTCTTACCGCGGTGGAGATGAGCCTTCACGGAAGGGCCGGATTTGCCTCTCAGCTCGGCAATCTGCTGGATGGAATAGTCCCTGGAAAAGAAGAGCGCGACCATGATGCGCGTCTCCACGGGGAGATCCTTCATGTGCCTGCGTACGAGCCATAACGCCTCCTGTCGTTGAGCGATCTCTTCAGGGTCTTCTCCTGCAAAGCTGAAGCTTTGCTCGAAGCTATGCAGATATTCGGGGCTGTCTTCAAGAAAGACGACCGTCTTTCTTCTCATCTTCCTCAAGGCCAGAAGGGCGTGGTTCGAAACGATTCTTGAGAACCATGTCTTCATGGAAGAGTCTCCGCGGAATCTTCCCATCGCCATCCATGCGGCACAAAAGGAGGTATGGACTACGTCTTCTGCCTCCGCACCGTCTCGCAGAATCGAGAAGGCGATTCGCTGGAAATGATTTCTTTCTGTGACGATGAGGTCTGTCAGTTCGTCTCGACGCAATTGCAAGGCAAAGTCTGCATCTTCGCGCACGAGAGAAGATGGAAGAAAGACCGCATGGGTTTCAACCTGGGTGAGCATATAAGTCTCCTGAATATGGTGCCGTTCGCGCTTGGAAATGAAGCCGCGTCACGCAGAGTGCGCGACAAGAACCGCCGTGAGGCGATGCGAGCTAAGCGACGATGGAGACTGGTGGAGGGCGGAAGAGAAGCGGTAATGGCCAGAGACTTGGGCATGCGACGCGCCGTATCGTCGGATACAGACGCCACGCCTTGGCGAGGGCAAAGGAAAAGAGGTTCGCGAGAAGCGCAAGAAGGATAAAACCAAGGGTAGGCGACGGGGAGGGGCGCGTGTCTCGCGTAGCAGAAGCGAGGCTGCCGTGCGCTCCTATTGCCCTGCTGGCAGACCGTATGGGAACATGCGCTCCCCTGGACAGCCTGCATGCCACACTGCATGGAAAGATACCCAGAAACAGGAGAACCGCGATCCAGATCCAATGAGATCGCCGACTTGTCGTGACGGAGTTCACCTAGACGTCATCTCACGAGCTGACGCTACCTTGAAACCCTACGGCAGCGTGCTTTTCTTATCCAAGAATATCACCGCGCGAGTTTAAAGCCGCACCACCACGTGGCCCGGACACTGGTTTCCAGCCACACCCACCAGTCGCTCCACCAAACCATCCCCGTAGCGAGCCAGAAACCAAACCCCTGCCAGAACGCGCTCCTGGGGATGCCCGCCCGGAAACAAATTCAGCGTGATGGCTTCTGCGTGTTTCCGCAGGCTGGCTTCTTTCTGCAGCTCGTAGGTTGCCGCCATGCGCCGCAGACGGTTCATCTGATAGAGCATCTTCGAACCTGAGCTCTCCGCCGCCGTCCCCAGGCTCGCGTCCATTCCACGCAGATATTCTGTGAGCGCCTCTAGCTCCGTCTCCAGAGCGTTTCCAGCAGCAGCCAGCTTCTTCTTCAAGGGAATCGGCATCGCCCGCGCACCCAGCCGCTGCGCCAGCTCCTCGGCTGTCGTCATCGCATCGGGAAGCTGGACTTCGTCCTTCTCCATTACGGTCGCTATCGCCGGCTCAATCAGCGTCGCACTCAGTCGCGGAAGCACGGGGGTAATTCGCCCCAGAATTCGCTCATAGAGCACGGCGCTCTGCGCAAAGTAAGCAATCTCCGCGGGGCCGCCAACATAGGCCGCAGTCGGCAGCAGCGTATCCTGAAACACCGGACGCAACAGTGCATTCGGGCTCAGCCGCTCCGGACTGGCATCCAGAATCCCCAGTAAATCGTCGGTGCTGTAAACATGGCCGCCGGCCTTCCATTGTCCTTCGGCAGATCGGCGCAACGCAACGCGCTCCCCGGTATCGCCATCAATGAGAAACAGCAGCGAAGCACCTTCCAGCACTGTCACCTGTGCGTGATATCCCTCCCGCACAAGCTCCTGGCTTCGAGCCATCAATTCCTTCTGCAACTCATCGGCATGTTCAATTGCATACCGCAGCGTCTTCGCACCGAGCGCATGAAACTCCCGCGTTGAAGCGTCGATGACAATCAATCCCTGTTCGGCAAATATCTTCGCGATCAAACGCCCAAACGCACTCGCAAGCGTTGGCTTCCGGTCACCCTCCGGCAGATAACACTCCTTGAGCCACTCGGTCACCGGAGCATACGCCAGCAGTTCGCTTGCCTGTTCCAGCAGTTTTTCAATCTCCGGCCCCGGAACCACACCACCCACCGGTACAGGACGCGGAACCCGCAGCCCTGCCCGCAACGTCTCCACCTCGGTCTTGCTCAGCAGCGCCACCTGGTCCACCTCAGCCAGGTCATGGTCCTCGGTCGCCATCCAAAACAGGGGCACATGCTCCACGCCAGTCGCTTTGGTCGCTTCCTTGGCCCGAGCTACCGCTGTAGCCGCCTTCAAAATTGTCAGTAGCGGTCCGCCAAACAGGACCACCTGCTGGCCCGTCACCACCGCCCGGGCACCCGTCCTCAGCTTCTCAATGTTTTCAAGCGCCGCTGCACTCGCGCCGAATTCCACATTCTGCCGCCGCAACTCATTCGCCAGCCGCGCCGCATTGACGCTCTTCGCGTCGTCCACCCGAAGCCACTCCCCCGCAAACGGCTCCGCCCCGTACCAACAGCGAATAGCCGCATCGGCGGGCTTATCGCCCATCGTCAAATAGTCGCGGTAGATCTGCGATACATGCGGCAAGACCGTAATCGGGTAACACTCAACGCTCATCGCAGCCACTGTCCTCGTTCAAATCAGTCCTGCACGACGACCTGCCCTTCATCCGCAAGCCACCTTCACTAACTTTACCGTGCATTCCGTTGGATGCCCCCCGCATCCCCCTAGATGCAGGATGATACCGTAGCTTTATGGCCGCCCCAACAAAGAAAAACAGAGCCCCCAAGCCGCAGCCCTCCACAAACAAGAAAAAATCGCCCGCCAAGGCAAAACTGATCTCCTCCAAGCTCTCGTACAAGGGCAAAGTCTTCTCCGTCTTCACCGACAAGGTTCTTGAGCCCAGCGGCAATACCAACGTCCGCGACGTCATCCGCCACAACGGCTCTGTCGTCATCCTTGCCGTTGATGAGTCCAAAAACCCAAAAGACCCCGATATCATCTTCGAGCGCCAGTACCGCCATGCCGCCGGCCAGTTCCTCATCGAGCTTCCCGCCGGACGCGTCGAACCCGGTGAATCCACCCTGGCGGCCGCCAAGCGCGAAATGATCGAAGAGACCGGCTACCGGGCCAAACGCTGGACGCTGCTCACCAAATACTTCGCCAGCCCCGGGTTCCTCGGCGAATGGATGCAGATTTATCTCGCTCGCGACACACGCGAGGGCGTCTCCCAGCCTGAGGCCGACGAGAATATTGAGGTCTTCCGCCTTCAACTCTCCGAAGCGCTCGCCCTTGTGGCCGCCAATAAAATCCATGACGGCAAAACTCTTATCGGCCTGCTGCTTTACGATGCCGGCCGACGCGCAGGCCGACTCTAATTTTTATTCAAAGAAATCCGTGTCGTCTATGGAACATACTAAAGCTCGCCTGAGGAAGATTTCAGGCGAGTTTCCATGCAAAAATGTGGTCTCATCAAACTCACATCAATAAATTTCCACATGTCCCTATACCTGCCATTCGATATTTTTATTGCCTTTGGGCATTTCAGCGGCCATTGGACAGAGCGGCTTGAAAGAAAGTGAATCAGAGAAAACTCCTGCCACAACTTTTGCGTCACAGAGGGTAAGCGGCATCACTAAGATGCAGCTCGAATTTTGTGAACAGAACAGGGGAGTCAGTCTTGGCACAATACAAGGGAACAGTGAAGTGGTTCAACAACGCAAAAGGGTACGGATTCCTCGGCCGCGATGATGGCGCCGATGTCTTCGTTCATTACAGCTCCATCCAGCGCGAGGGGTATAAGAGCCTTAAAGAAGGCGATGAGGTCGAGTTCGACATTATTCAAGGCACCAAGGGCCCACAGGCCGATCAGGTAGCCCGCCTCAAAGAAGCAGCAAGCAACTAGAACTTCTCCTCTCCCAGGTTTTAATGTGCCGGAGTTCCGGCGCATTGCGTCGATGGTTGTGTCTGTACTGGACGCGGGCATATAGAAATGTTGCATACTGGCTCAGTAGCCGCGGGCCCATAAAAGTCACGGCACTGATAACCATGGACAACATCACCATTGCACGCCTGCTCGATGAAACCGCCGCTCTCCTTGAGATCGACGCCGCGGATCCTTTCCGCATCCGCTCTTACCGCCGCGCCGCCGAGGCAGTCGAGCAGCAGACCACTCAGGTCGCCACACTCACGACACCTGACGCCGACCCTAAAGCTCTTCTGGCGATTGCCGGTATTGGCAAAGCCATGGCAGCGAACATCGTTGCTCTCGTCAATACCGGCACTATGCCTCTTCGCGATGAGCTCCTGCAAAAATACAAGCCCACCATGCTTGAGCTCCTTCGCCTGCCCGGCATGGGGCCCAAGACTGTAGCGCTTCTGTGGTCTGCGCTTCAGATCGCCGACATTGATGCTCTTGAAGCAGCCGCCAAAGCAGGCGACCTCAACAAGCTTCCGCGCATGGGCGAGAAATTCACGACCAAGCTGATCAAAGGTATCGAAGACCATCGCCGCAACTCAAGCCGCTTCCGCATCGACCAGGCCAGAGAGCAGGCCGAGCGCATCTCCGCGCTCATCAGCGCATTTCCCGGCATCGACGAGATTACTCCCGCAGGCTCCCTTCGCCGAGGCCGCGAGTCCGTCGGCGACCTTGACCTCCTCGTCACCGGCCCTGCCTGTGAGCCCGACGTAGTTTCTGCTGCCGTCGATCACGTCGCCTCACTTCCGTTGATCGATAAGCTGCTCGCCAAAGGACAGAACAAGGTCTCTTTCACACTGCGCAGCAATCTTCAGGTCGACGTTCGCCTGCTCCCCCGCGCATGCTATGGAGCCGCACTGCAATACTTCACCGGCTCCAAGATGCACAACGTGGCACTCCGCCAACGCGCCATCAAACGCGGCCTCACGCTGAATGAGTACGCGCTTGCTCGACTCGAAGACAACACCATCGTCGCCGCCGCCACTGAAGAAGCGATCTATCGCGCGCTCGATCTCGACTACATTCCGCCCGAGCTGCGAGAGAACTGCGGAGAGCTCGAAGCCGCTGCCAGCCACACTCTTCCGCAGCTCATCACCATCACCGATATTCACGGCGACCTACACATGCACACCATCGAGACCGACGGCGCCAACACCATCCGCGAGATGGCGGAGGCCGCTCTCGCCCGCGGCTTGAAATACATCGCCATCACCGACCACAGCAAAAACCTCGCCATGACCAATGGCATGGACGACGCCCGTGCACTGGCTCATATCCAACGCATCCGTCAGGTCGACTCCGAGATGGGAGGCCGCATCCGCGTTCTCCCCGGCATCGAGGTCGACATCCTCGGCGAGGGCCAGCTCGACCTTGATGACTCTACTCTCGCTCAAATGGACATCGTCGTAGCCAGCGTCCACTCGCGCTTCGATCAGCCCATCGAGCAGATGACCGACCGCATCCTCCGCGCCCTCGAAAATCCGCACACAAGAATCCTCGGGCACCCCACGGGCCGCAAAGTCCTCAAGCGCGACCCCTACGCCTTGCACATCGACGCCATCCTCAAACGTGCCGCCGAGCTTGGCGTAGCCGTCGAACACAATGCATCGCCCGCGCGCGCCGACCTCAACGATCTCCACCTACGTCTCGCCAAGGAACACGGCTGCAAGATCACCGTCAACACCGATGCCCATTCCACCGACGAGTTAGACCAGATCCGCTACGGCATTACCCAACTCCGCCGTGCCTGGCTAACCAAAGAAGACCTCATCAACACCCAACCCACCGCCGAAGCGCTTCTATCCAGCCTCCGCTCCAAACTCTGACAGTTCAACCTGGATCTAGAATGGAAACATGGCCACCAAAGCAGGTCGACCTGCACGCATCGCTATCGCAGTAATTTGTGGAGTAGGACTCATCTACTCTGAAAATTATCTATCTATCCCCGCGCAAAAAATCTTTCAGATGGCAATACTCACCGTTACGGGATTTTCTCTTCTCGCCTCCGAACTCTACTTTTTGGGAAAACTTGGCAGCATACGGCGTCCGCGACAAGGAATTATTGCCTTCATTCTTTTCTGTCTACATTTGTATGTGCTGTATTCATACAGAGACGCTTTTCCATTGCGAGCTATCGCCTTTTTTATCGTCTTTCTTGTAGAGGTCACTGTGATTGGATTGCTCTATATCTTGCTCGGGGGAAGATTTGACCCCGATGGTCCATTTGGGCCGACTGAAGCCGAACGGCGTAAGCCTTTACCACGATTGTTTTGAATGAACACCCCGACTGTCGGCATAACCCAACCCTACTACTTCAGCCCGAAACCACAAGCCGAGTCTCACCAACGCCCCTCGACCAGCATCTCATCCGCGGACCACACCCCTCACAAACCCTGTATCCTAGAAATGTGGCTCACTCCGCGACAACCGATCACGTCCTCGCTCCCGTGAAGGCCACGCCGACGCTGCTCGCCGACTACGCTACCCTCTTCAAACTTCGCGTCACCCTGATGATCATCATCACCGCCGGAGCAGGCTTTTATCTCGGCAGCCTCCGCAGTGGAATCAGCCCATTTCACGCCGGTCTTTTTCAGGCACTCGCCGGAATCGCCGTTGTCACCTGCGGCTCCAGCGCGTTAAATCAAGCACTTGAGCGTCGCACCGACGCCCACATGCGCCGCACTGCGAATCGGCCCATGGCCGCCGGTCGCATCTCGCTCACGCACGGCCTCCTTCTCGGCTTTGCGGCGATCTTCCTTGGCAGCCTCTACCTCGCGTATACCACCAACCTCATCACCGGAACCCTAACCCTCCTGACCGCCATCGGCTACGTCGGCATCTATACCCCGCTCAAGCGCATTACGCCCATCAACACCTTCATCGGAGCCTTCCCCGGAGCCCTTCCACCGCTCATCGGCTGGACTGCCGCCCGCGGCCTCATCGAGTGGCCCGCAGTCGCTCTCTTCGCCATCCTGTTCGTGTGGCAGTTTCCCCATTTCATGGCCATCGGCTGGATGTACCGCGACGACTATGCCGCCGCCGGAATCCGCCTTACCCCAACGCAGGAACCCGCACGCGATGCGGCCCGCAGCACCGTCATCCAGGCCCTCTTCTACGCCGTCCTCATGATCCCGGCCAGCCTCTGGCCTGTAGCTCTCGGCACCGCCGGATACTTCTACGCCGCAGCCGCTACCATCCTCGGCCTCGGCTATCTCTGGTACACCATTCGATTTGCCCGCATTCTCCACTCCCCGCTCGACCCCACCGCGCGAACCTACGCCCGCGACCTGCTCAAAGCTTCTGTCATTTATCTCCCTTTACTTCTAGCCGCCATGATGCTCGACGCCAAAGGACGCCTGCTCTTCTAATGCCCTCCACGCAAGCCGCACGACCCCACGAACTCCGCACGCCCCCCAGCGTTATCGCGACGATCATCGTTGTCAGCGCACTCGCGAGCGCACTCATCTGCTGGCTCGTCTACTTCCACACTCCAACAGACGTCGCCGGAACCCAGCTTCGCTCCCTCCCCCTGCTCAACGCCGTCCTCAACGCCTTCTCGACCGTGGCACTCCTCTTCGGCTATCGCTTCATCCGCGCCCGGCAGATCCCGCTGCACCGCGCCGCCATGTTCACGGCCTTCTTCTTCTCCTCGATCTTCCTCGTCTCTTACCTGGTCAACTTCACCCTCCACGGTGAAACCCACTTCAACCGCCTGAACCCGTGGTGGCCCTTCTACTGGAAGCTCCTTCTCTCGCACGTCCTTCTATCGATCCTCGCGCTTCCGCTGATCCTTATTACTTTCTTTCTCTCGCTTACCGGCCGCTTCCCCACACACAAAAAGCTGGCCCGCTACACCTTTCCCATCTGGCTCTATGTCTCCATTACCGGAGTCATCGTGTACCTCATGCAGTCCCTGATCCACTAACGATTGCTTCTGTTTCCAGGCTTTACTCCCTGTCCTTATGCAGCCAGACACAAGAAAACTTCTCCGCACCGGCCTGACGATCTTCGGTATCGGAGTCCTCGCCTCCCTGGCGACCCTTACAGTCTTCGGTGGAGTAGGCCGTCAAGGCCCACATACCAACTCTGGCTGGCTCTCGTTGATGTTGGCGCTCGGCTGTCTTCCTACCGGCTTTCTCACGCTCGTCCTCGCCGCCATGAAGCTCTTCGGCGACCGCCGCCGTTAGCCAGAAATCCGCCATCTCCTCCACAATCCCCCATCTGCTATCCTCAACTTTTCAAATCGGAGCAAATCACCATGGCAAAAGGCGTCAACAAAGTTCTCCTCCTGGGCAACGTAGGCAAAGACCCTGAGATCCGTTCCACCGCCGGCGGCACCATCGTAGCCAGCTTCTCGCTCGCCACCGCCGACCGCCAGAAAGATCAGCAAGGCAACTGGCAGGACAAGACCGAATGGCACAATCTCGTCGCCTTCAGCCGCACCGCCGAGATCGTCCGCGACTACGTCAAGAAGGGCACCCAACTCTACATCGAAGGCAAGCTCCAGACCCGCTCCTGGGACGATAAGGACTCCGGCCAGAAGAAGTACAAGACCGAAATCCTCGTCAACGAGCTCACGCTTCTGGGCGGTGCACCCGGCGGACGTAGCGAAGGCAGCAGCAGCGGCAGCGGATACTCCAAGTCCAACACCGCCAGCTTCGACCAGCGCACACCCAGCCAGCCAGACTATGCCGACACCGGCATCACCGACGACGATATCCCGTTCTAGCTTTCGCACCACGACGCATTTCGTCGCACCCAGGGTAATTCCTTGTTGATGAGGGAGTTACCCTGTTTTCTTGCACATAAAAGATATTGACCCGCCCTAATCGGGGGATGTGCGGGACAGACCTCTTTCCCATCAACTCAAAATAATTGATCTAGGCAATTTAGAAAGTCGCCGCTATCTAGGGAAGCTTCCGGTATAGCTGAACAGTCAAAAGGGCCCCAGCCAGCCTTGTGCAGGCGCATGTGTACCTTCACTGGTCGTTCTCCGGGACGACTTGTTTCAATCCTTGGAGGACTTTTGCGTCGTACCTTTCTGCTCTTGGTAGTTTCCGTTCTTTCCCTTTCTTTGCTCTCCGGCTGCAGTGGTAGTTCCAGCGCGACGACAAGCACCACGCCGCCCCCCACTATCCCAACACCACCCACCCCCGCTTTAAATCCGGCTCCGACCGTCGCGTCCATCTCTCCGGGCAGCGTCGTCGCTGGCTCCCCTTCGCAGACCCTTACCTTCACCGGCACAGGCTACATCTCGTCCACGGCGGCGACCCTGAATGGAGCAGCGCTGCAGGCGAAATACGTGAGCGCCTCAAGCATGCAGGTGACGGTGCCCGCTTCTGCTCTGGCTGCGGGACAGGTGGTAAGCTTCGTCCTCTCGAATCCCGCGCCAGGCGGCGGCAACTCTGCGGCTTCGAGCTTCTCGATCATGAGCCCGACGCCGTCTCTCACTGGCCTTTCGCCACAGAGCGTACCCCAGGGCGCTGCAACGACCGTTACAGTAAACGGCAGCGGCTTCGAGGCTAACTCGGTCGTGTTGTGGAATGGCGCGCCCCGCACTACCACCTTCGTCAGCGGTACGGCGCTGCAGGTCGCACTTACCGCAGCCGACCTCCAGAGCTACGGCACCGGTCAGATTTCTGTCAACAATCCCGGCCCCGGCGGCAGCAACACTACGCCAACGGAGTTGGAAGTCGCGGCAAACACGCCCACCATCCTCTACGTGAGCCCCTCGACCGCGCCGGTCAATACGTCCTCGAATGTACCGACATCAGTAGGCATCTATGGAAGTGGCTTTGCAGCGAATGCGACTGTTCAGGCCAACGGCAAGTTCATCCCGGTAACTAGTCAGAGCGGAACCAATATTAGTCTCTCTCTTCCATCCAGTTTCTTCGCGTCTCCGGGTTCAATCCAGTTCGCAGTAAGCAATCCAGGCACGCCGGTCGTCCAGTCGAATACCGCAACCTTGACCGTAACGGTTCCAAGCGTAAGCTTTAGTGTTTATCCGAACTATGCGGCAGCTGGAAGTCCGGATACAACCATCACTCTCTCTGCAAACTCTGGAAACGGGTTCTTCAAAGACTCAGTGGTCGAGTGGAACAGCACACCGCTCAGTACGACCTATGTGAATTCCTACCAACTGACGGCGGTCATTCCTGCCGCTTTGATCTCGGGTTTCGCACAGGCCAACATTCAGGTTTCGACACCAGATGCGTCGGCGCAGGTTATGCCGCCGCAGCCGTTCACCACCTTCCTGCCGCTGCCGATCAACGACATCGTCTATAACGCAGCGGATGGTTTAATCTACGCTTCTGTTGCCGGTTCAGCAGGCAGTGGTCTCGGCAACACCATTGCAGGAATCGACCCCAACTCAGGCGTCGTGGTCAAAACGATCTTCGTCGGTAGCGAACCAAACCGCGTCGCTCTCTCCAGCGATGGAACACAACTATTCGTAGGTCTTAATGGTGCAGGCCAAGTTCGGCAAGTCAACCTGACAACCGGTATCGCTGGAACGTCATTCTCTCTAGGTGGCGGACCCGGAGTTTATAACGCGCCATATACGGCCACAGGCCTTGCAGCCCTTCCGGGACAGCCAAATTCTGTTGCCGTCTCCACCAGCAATGGCGTTATTACGATCTTCGATTCAGGAGTCGCTCGTGCCAAAACCAGTGCGAGTCTTGGCGTTAACTACAACCAGGGCTATGGTGGAGGTCTTGCTTTCGGCAATTCAGCTTCTATTCTCTACACCAACTTGCTCAATGCGCTCACTATCGATGCGACAGGTGTAACAGCTGTCAAGTCACTCAACAATGGAAATGTTGGAAGTAACAACGTCCAATACGATAATGGCCGCATCTACCTGCCAACTGGCACAGCATTTGATGCAAGCACCGGAAATCAGCTCGGTCAGTTCTCCGCAATGAGTCCGTACTCTAGTTCGCTGAGCGCTGTTTCGGGGCCAATCGTCTCGGACTCAACGCTCGGTCGCGCATGGGTTGTTCCTTCCTATCCATCATCGAACACGAGTCAAATCCTCGCCTTTGATGAGACGACATTTAATCCGACCGGAAGCCTTTCTGTAACAGGCATCGGTTCCTATCCGTCAAACTCCTTCAATGCGAATCCAACTGACCTGATCCGCTGGGGCGAGAATGGGTTGGCCTTCCATACCTCCACACAGCTCTACGTATTACAAGGACCCGTCGTAAAGGACGTCACCAACTCGCCGGCCGATCTGTCGGTCAGCATCCAGGCACCAACAAACGCATCCACGGGAACTGCATTTAGTTACACAGTCCAGGTGGCGAACCTCGGCCCCAACTCCGCGCAAGGCGTAGTAGTTACGACAGTGCTGCCGGCTTCTGTCATCGATGGGACCGTCACTCCTTCGCAGGGCACCTGCAGTGGAGGCAGTATTCTTTACTGCGACTTTGGCACAATCGCGAACGCCAGCACAGCAAGCGTAACCATCTCGGTCACTCCCACGGTCTCCGGAACGCTCGGGATGACTGCCTCCTCATCTTCGGTCAGCTTTGATCCTGCCTCCTCCAACAATCAGACGACAGCAAGCACGATAGTGACTGGCAATGCGTTCAACGCGTCGCCCAGTGTCACACAGCTGTCGCCTGCACTAGTTTCAGCTGGCAGTTCTACTCTTACACTTACTGTCGACGGAACCGGTTTTACCTCGGGATCCAGCGTGCTATGGAACGGCCAGACTCTGCCGACCACGTTCGTGAGTGGCGGCCAGATGACGGCAACCGTCGACTCCTCGTTGATCCAACAGCTTGGCTGGGCGCAGGTCTCCGTTACAACGCCTGCTCCTGGCGGCGGACAATCCTCCGCTCTGCCGTTGCACATTTATCAAGTGCTCAATGTCCCTGCGAATGCGATCAACTTCGATCCATTTACACGGAAGCTGTATGCCGTGCTTCCTAGCTCGTCGACGTCAATCTCTGGCAACAGCCTGGTTGCCATTGACCCGACGAACGGAAGCGTGGGCTCACCGATTCAGGTGGGAAGCGAGCCGAACATACTTTCGGAGACAAGTGATGGCAAGTATTTCTATATTGGGCTGAGCGGAGCCAAGAGCCTTGGCCGTTTCAATATTCTCAATCAGGCGCTTGATCTGACTGTTCCCCTTTACTCCACCTCGTACGGTGGCGAAGTAGCTGCGGCAACCATTGCTCCCGTTCCGGGTTCGGACTCGAGCCTCGCAATAGAGCTTCTCTCTAACTACGGAATCGGCATCTTCGACATCTCTGGCAGCACAGGGACGTTCCGGAGCAAGCTGACTCAGACTTACGCTGGCAATTATCCGGCCTTCGCCGATGCGACACACTTCTATGCCTACGATGCTAATACCAGTGGCGCGGAGTTTTACCGCTACAGCATCGATGCAAATGGAGCGACGCTAATCGATGGCACTACATTAAACGGCATGGGAGGATTTGGCGGTAGATTCGCTTTGGATGGTGGGCTCGTTTTCGGTGCAGGCGGCGGCATTGCCAATCCAATTACAACCCCACCCTCACAGGTTGCAGTGCTCCCACTTGGAACGGGTGCGTACTCTTACAACTTGACCGGAGGCGGTGTCGTACCCTATCAGGCAGAGTCCAAGGCCTTTATCATCGGAATCAATTCGGCAGGTACAGCGGCCGATTACCTGCAACGGTTCGACACGCAGCAATTTACTCTCGATCAACAGATCCAGCTGCCGGTCAATTCAACATCGGCGATAAGCGGAACTCGCTGGGGACAGGACGGTCTGGCCTATCTCTTGCCGACCGCAACTGGAACCTCGCAAACGAATCAGATCTTCCTGCTTCGCGGACCGTTCGTGCTTCCCGCAGAGGCTGCGACCAACTCTGCGCCAACGCTTACCACCGCGAGTCAAACCACCATCGCAGCGGGCAGCGGCAACCTGTACCTCACGGTCACAGGAACCGGCTTTCTTCCCGGAGCAGTTGTGCTCTGGAATGGATCGCCTCGCACGACCTCCTTCGTTGATGCAACCCATCTGCAGGTGGCCATTTCGGCATCTGACCTCACTGCTGCGGCAACCATCACACTGAGCAGCCAGAACCCAGGCTCAACGAGCTCCAACAACCTCTCCATCGCCGTCCAGTGAGAGTGTGATTCAAACGAAGGGCGGCTGCACATGCAGCCGCCCTTTTCGTTTTCCAGATATTGATCTATTGCGCAGGCTGCAACCAACCGCTCGGCGTCGAGTGCGATATCTCAACCTCCTCCGCAGTCATGTCGACAGAGACGTCTGCGAACAACGGTGTGCTCAGATAGCGTTCCCCAGTGTCAGGCAGCATGCACAGAACAGTCGACCCCGCAGGAGCCTCTTCACATACACGGAGCGCCGCTGCAAACGTCGCGCCTGAAGTAATCCCAACGAAGATCCCTTCCTTGCGTGCAAGCTCCTTGCTCCAGCGCATCGCGTCTGCATTCGTCACACGCAACACCTGGCTGATGACTTTCATATCCACGGCATCTCCCGTCAGCTTCGCGATAAAGTCCGGGCTCCAGCCCTGCAATGGATGAGGCTTCCATGACGGATGGCTTGCCGCCGCCGATCCATCGGCGTTCCTCTGCTGCTCGATACCGCTCGAAAGCATGGGCGCGTCGTCCGGCTCGCACACAACGATCTTCGTTTCGGGCCGCTCTTTCGCGAGCACGCGCCCCACTCCCTTCAGCGTGCCTCCCGTGCCAAACCCCGTAACCCAGTAATCCAATCTCTCACCGTTGAAATCGTCCATGATCTCTCTCGCCGTTGTTCGCGAGTGCATATCGGCATTCGCTTCGTTCGTAAACTGCCGCGTCAAAAACCATCCGTGCGTCTCTGCCAACTCCACTGCCTTGGCCACCATGCCCAGCCCTCTGCCAGCCGCCGGTGTAAGCACAACCTTCGCTCCAAGAAACCGCATCAGCTTGCGTCTTTCCACACTGAAGGTCTCCGCCATCGTAACGACCAGTGGATATCCCTTCTGCGCGCACACCATCGCCAGGCCGATCCCGGTATTGCCGCTCGTTGCTTCTATCACTGTCTGGCCCGGCTTCAGTTGTCCTGTCTTCTCCGCATCTTCAATCACACCAAGTGCAAGACGGTCCTTGACCGATCCCAGCGGATTGAACGCTTCGACCTTGACATACAGGTTCACATGCGGCGGTGCCAGCCTGTTGATTTTGACCACGGGAGTTCTTCCGACTGTCTCAAGAATGTTGGCGTATCTCTTTCCCACTGGTTCCTCCTTCAGTTCGCTTCATTGTCGATCATTCAGCTCCATACAAGCTAACCCTTTTCACGGCGATTTAGAGTAAATCTCGACAACGTCCTTTTTTTCAAGCGAACTCACTCTAAAAATAGCCCGACGCAGCGTCCGCTGCGAATTGTGCAAACATCTAACTTCGTTCTGACATCCTTCTGACAATCGTTCCTGCAACTCTCACTACTCTCGATTCAAGCCGAACAGAATCACACCGTCCGGCACACATTATCTGCGAACCGCAGAGAGAAAAGTGAGGCAACATGCAGAACCCTAGTTACACTGGGCCAAAAGGCGCTACAGGCATCATCAGGAGATTCCTTGCTCTCTGCCTCGCGCTCACGGCTTTATCGGGCCTGGCCATCGCTCAAACCGCTGGCACCTATCAAGTCACCAACATCATCTCCGACGGCTCCGTACCCGCCCTCGCCACAGACCCGCACTTCATCAATCCCTGGGGCATCTCCATTGGCGCCGATTTCTGGATCAACACCCAGGCCACTGGCCTCGATTACGTCGCACTCACCTCAGGAAGCATTCCCTTCACCGTAACCATCCCGGCAGAGACCGGAGGCACCACCGCCACCGGCACACCGACAGGCACTGTCTTCTACTCCGGCACAGGCTTCGTCCTAACCAACGGCGCGCCCGCCATATTTCTCTTCTCTTCGCTCGATGGCATCATCACCGGCTGGAACGTTGGCCTTGGCACCACCAGCGCCTCCGTCGCGCAAGTGGCCATCGACAACAGCGCCGCCGGAGCCGTCTACACCGACATGGCGCTCCTGACCAACGCCAACGGGACATACATTCTCGCCGCCAACTTCGGCTCCAGCGCCACCATTGACGTCTTCGACAGCAGCTTCAAACCCACTGCCCTCCCCGGCGCCTTCGTGGATCCAACCCTTCCCGCCGGTTATGCTCCATACGCCGTCCACACTATCGGCACGCAGGTCTTCGTTACTTATGCCATGCGAACCGTCACCGCATCGGGTACCCCGGCTCCCACGCCAGCTCCTACACCTACTCCAAGTCCAACGCCAACTCCGCCCCCCGCTCCCATTGGGCCCGGTGGAGGATACGCGCTCCCTGTGCACGGGCGGTCCGTCCAGCAGGTCACCGGCCCCGGCAACGGCATTGTCAGCGTCTTCGATACCAACGGTAACTTCGTAGCCCGCGCCATCACCAGCGGCAATCTCAACGCCCCGTGGGGAGTGGCGATCGCGCCAACCACCTTCGGCATCTACGGTGGCGACCTTCTCGTCGGCAACTTCGGTGACGGCCTCATCAACGTCTACGATCCCAAAACCTACGCCTATCTCGGCCAGATCACCGACACCAACGGCAAATCCGTCGTCTACCCCAGCCTTTGGGAGATCACCTTCGGCACCGCTAAATACGGCGACCCCAACTCTCTCTACTTCACCGCCGGTCTCACCAACGAGGCCCACGGCCTATTCGGTGTCATCTCCAACAATCCAACCGCCACCGGAACACCGACCTTCGGGCTGAGCGCCTCCAACACAACTGCAACCGTCACAGCTGGCTCTTCCAATCAAATGGTCGTCAGCGTGGCTCCAACCAACAACTTCACCGGAACCGTCAACCTTGCCTGCAGCGGTCTGCCTGCTGGCGCGACCTGTACCTTTTCACCCGCGCAACTTTCCGTCTCGCCTGCCTCCAGCGCACTCAGTACCGTCACGATCAAGACGGCAGCTGCAGGCGCAACCCTCACTCCTGCTCCCGGTATATCGGCGTCTCGCGCAGCGGCCATCTCCATTGCCATGCTGCTTCCCTTTGGCTCGCTCGTGCTCTTCTCCAGTCGCCGCCGATCCGGTAAATACAATCAGCTCTTTCTCCTTGGTCTCTCGGCCTTTGCTCTGTTATCACTCGGTGTCATAGCCGGTTGCTCTGGAACGGCAGCACCAGCAGCACAAGCGCCCATGCCCACCAGTCCCACTCCTGCGCCTACAAATCCTGGCACACCAACAGGTCAATCGCAGGTCACCATCACCGCCACTGCCGGAGCCATCACGCAAAGCACCGTCGTCACGCTCAACGTGCAATAGCGGTAACGTTGTTTTCCCAACTCGGCCGGCCGCCCCTCACCGGGCGGCCTCTTTTTGTTCCAATCTAGAACCCGAACCTCAAGCTCACCACCAACGCATGGTGCCATGCTGCTCATTGGCCGAGAGAAACCGGTACTTCGCTAGAAAAACTACATCACCAAATCCATCCTCAGCACCATCGCCATGTATTACATACCCCGGACGCTCTATCCACTGGAACGGTTAATCTGCTCCGTCAACCCCTGATACCGGCTCTGCCTTACACTAAATTCATGATCGATGAAGCAACCTTCCGCCGCGAATCCGACCGTGCCCTCGAAACCCTCAAGCAATCTCTCATCACCGCCGAGGAGGGCGACGGCACCTTCGAGTTCGAAGACAACAACGGCGTCATGAACATCATCTTCGAGGATGGCTCCAGTAAATTCGTCGTCACCCCCAACACCCCCATCCGCCAGATCTGGATCTCCGCCCAGGCCACCAGCTACAAACTCGACTGGTCCGACTCAGCCCAGGCCTTCACGCTTCCCAAGACCGGAGAAGAACTCAAGCCTCTCATCCAGCGCTTGCTCCGCGAACAGCTCAACGACCCAACCATAACGCTCCCCTGAGCCTTACAAGTTACGCGGTACCAAATCGAAACCAGCCACCGGGTCGTACCACAAGCGTCACCCACCTGCGACGCAATCAACTCTCTTCCATCGAGTACGATACAGGTTCCGACTATGCCGCCAACGCTCTCCGTAGCCATCATCACTCTCAACGAAGAAGCAAACCTGGCGCGGACTCTGGCCAGCGTGCAGTTTGCCGACGAGATCGTCATCGTCGACTCCGGCTCCACCGACCGCACCCTTGAGATAGCCCAGTCCTTCGACGCGAAGATCCTCTCCACCGAATGGAAGGGCTTCGCCGCACAGAAAAACGCCGCCATCGAAAGCTGCACCGGCACCTGGATTCTCTCGCTCGACGCCGATGAAGAACTCACCTTCGAGCTTCAGAACGAGATCCGCGCCCTCCTCCGCAGCAATCCCTCCGCCGATGCCTACCTTCTCCGTCGCCGCAATCTCTTTCTCAACCGTTGGATCCGTCACGGCGGCTACTACCCCGACCCCAAGCTCCGCCTCTTCCGCCGTCACGCCGCCAACTTCGCTCCATCGGCCCGCTTCACCAACCGCCCCGTCCACGAGACCATCGCCTTTGAAGGCACCCTCGAAACCCTCAACTCCGACCTCATCCACCACGCCTACCCCACCATCGAAAGCTACATCGAGCACATGGACCGCTACAGCACCCTCGGCGCACAGATCATCGTCTCCAAAGGTAAAACCAGCCGCTCCACCTTCGCCTTCTTCTACTACGTTTTCCTCGTCCCAGCCTTCACGCTTCTTTACAACTACATCTTCCGCCTCGGCTTCCTCGATGGCCACGAGGGCTTCCTTCTCCACCTCTACCACTCCTCCTACACCAGCTGGAAATACGCCAAGGCATGGCAAACAACCCGCAAAACCTAGACGTATCGTCAAAGAGCGACTGCCATTGCTTTTGCTGTTTTTGCTTTTGCTTCTGCCTTGCTTTGCCGTTGTATTTGCATTTGCTTGTCACTCTGAGCGAAGCGAAGAATCCCCGCATTTTTGCTTTTGATGTTGCCTGTTTCTAAATCGGCGTCATCCGTGTCATCGGTGTTAAGCCGTCAGCCAACTTCCAAAGCCAAAAACCACAGGCCACATCCCTACGCCCCGTGCTACAACAGAGTTCATGACCTCACGTCTGTCTCTGTCCCTGTTGCTCCTCTCCGCCACGCTTTCCGCACAGACCATCGCCAGCAAAACCACCGGCATGAAGCACATCGACGGTCTACTCCCTCTCAACTGGGACGCCAAGGCAGGCAAGCTCTACCTCGAAATCCCGCACCTCGACACCGACCTTCTCTACTCCCACTCCCTCCCCTACGGCACCGGCTCCAATGACCTCGGCCTCGACCGCGGCCAGATCTCCGAAGGCCAGATCGTCCGCTTCGAGCGCACCGGCCCCAAAGTCCTCCTCGTCCAGCCCAACCAGGCCTTCCGCTCGCTCTCCACCGACCCCGCCGAGCAGCTCTCCGTCCGCCAGTCCTTCCCCGAATCCGTCCTCTACGGCTTCAAGGTCGAAGCAGAAGACCCCAGCGGAGCCGTCCTCGTCGACGCCACTGACTTCTACCTCCGCGACGCCCACGGCGTAGCCGAGATCCTCACTCGCCTCAAGCAAGGCTCCTTCAAACTCGACCCCTCCCGCTCCACCATCGCTCCCGATGCCACCAAAGCCTTCCCCCGCAACACCGAGGTCGAGGCCATCCTCACCTTCACCACCGACGACCCCTCCAAGGGCGAGTTCGTCACCAACGTCGCACCCGACCCCCACGCCCTCACCGTCCGCGAACGCCAGTCCTTCATCGAGCTCCCTGGCCCCGGCTTCACGCCGCGTCGCTTCGATCCCCGCGCCGGCTACTTCCCCACTTCATGGCGCGATTACACCGCCCCGCTAGGCTCTTCGCTCGATCAGCAGTTCATCACCCGCCACCGCCTCATCAAGAAAGACCCCGCCTGCAAGGCCAATTGCGAAGCCATAGCGCCCATCCAGTACTACGTCGATCGCGGAGCTCCCGAACCCATCCGCACCGCCCTGCTCGAAGGCGCCCGCTGGTGGGATCAGGCGTTCCAGTCCGCAGGCTGGGCTAAAGGAACCTTCCGCGTCGATATCCTCCCCGCAGACGCCGACCCCATGGACGTCCGCTACAACATCATCCAGTGGGTTCACCGCTACACCCGCGGCTGGAGCTACGGCGCCGAGATCGCCGACCCGCGCACCGGCGAGATCATCAAGGGCAACGTAACCCTCGGTTCCCTCCGCGGCCGCCAGGACTACCTCATCGCCGAAGCCCTCCTCGCCCCCTACACCAACGGCAGCACCATCACACCCGCCAACGACCCCATGCTCCAGATGGTCCTCCAGCGCATCCGCCAACTCGCCGCGCACGAGACCGGCCACACCCTCGGCCTCGCCCACAACTTCGCCGCCAGCTCCTTCGGAACCAACCTGCCCAACGGCACCTCGGTGATGGACTACCCCCACCCCTACATCGCCCTTGACCCCAATGGTGTACCCGACCTCTCCCACGCCTACGCCGTCAACATCGGCGACTGGGACAAAGTCTCCATCGACTATGGATACCGCGAATTCGACCAGTCTTCCAAACCCACCGAAGACCCTACCGCCCTCAACAACATCCTCGAAGCCAGCCAGAAGCGTGGCCTAATCTTCATCACCGACGCCGACGCCCGTCCCTTCGGCGGCGCTCACCCCCACGCCCATCTCTGGGACAACGGGGCTGATCCCGCAGCGGAGCTGGAGCGTATCCTGACCATCCGCAAAGCCGCCCTCGCCCGCTTCGGCGAGCACGCCATCAAGCCCGGCACTCCTATGGCGCAGCTCGAAGACACGCTCGTCCCCCTCTATCTCCTCCACCGCTACCAGACCGAAGCCACCATCAAAGAAATCGGCGGCCTCGACTACCGCTATGCCCTCCGCGGTGACGGCCAGCTCGTAACAAAGATCGTCGCACCAGCCGAGCAGAAGAAAGCCCTGACCGCCGTCCTCGTCACCCTCTCACCCGACTTCCTCACGCTTCCTGAATCCCTCCTCGCCATCCTCCCGCCGCGTCCCATGGGCCTCGAACGCACCCGCGAATCCTTCCCCTCACAAACCGCCCTCACCTTCGACCCCATCGCCACCGCCGAGACCGCAGCCGACCTTACCCTCGCCGTCCTGCTCGACCCCGCACGCGCCTCCCGCCTCGTCCAGTACCACATGCGCGAAGGCGGCTCGCTATCCCTGCGCGGCATCCTCGAGGCCATCTCAAAGACCACAGCCGAGCGCACCGATGGAGGCCACACTATGTCCTCCGAGGTAGGCCGCGCCGTCGAAACCCGCGCCCTCGAAGCCATGTTCGCCCTCGCCACGAACCCCGCCGCCTCCAGCCAGGCCCGCGCCATCACCCGCTCCCACATCAACGACGTCTACAAAGAAATAACCACCGCCCCGCCGTTCACGGATACAGCAGAAGCCATCCACCGCGCCGCCCTCATCGACCGCATCCAGCAGTTCCAACGCGACCCGGCAAAATTCACCCCAGCCAAACCCATCCCAGCCCCACCCGGCATGCCCATCGGCAACGACGAGGAAATGTAGCGCGTCGCATGGTGCAGCGAAGAACCCCACATCAGCGCGCTGAAGAAAGCACTTTGTCAGAGCTTGAAGTTGTATGCTGACCACAAGGGTTCGACTATGGTTATCACATCTGGAATTGCCGCAATCATGGTCGCGATGAGATTCCTGATCGGTTCTGTAATTGGGTTCCTAACAACTGCCCTTATTTATCGATCACATCTCAGGCGTGGACGGGCGATCCGTGGGACGCTAGTCGCAGGTATGGCCTATTTACTTGTTTTAGGTTTAGTAGGTTGGGCTGATTCGCACGCGGCATTTCAAGATGGCCACCGAATGAACGTAGCACCCTGGGGCGAGGATCTTCGACTACGAAACTAATTGCGGAAAATGAATTAGTAATTTGCGTGACGGTCAGCATAGGGGCCGCAGTTCTCGTTAGCGTGCGCTCTAAAGACGCATGCCAACCGGCGGCTTAGTCCCTGAAATGGCGCACGCTAAGGAAGTTTTAGCGTTGCGGGGTGTTTACCTTGAAGTGAATGCGAAGTTCAAGGTTCGGACCGCTAAACTCTGTCGGCAGGGGCGGAAGCTCTCCAACACTTGCAATAGATGTCCACGCTGCACGATCAAGCTTGATCTGATGGGAGCTCTCGTCCAGATGCATTGCGCTTATCTTGCCGTCCGGGCTGATGGTGAAGCGGATTAGCGTCTCGCCCTGCAGATTGAACGGGGTCCGAGCCTCTTCAGGGAGCAAATTGACCCATGCTCTCCTGATCATTAGCACCGATTGCTTCATGTAGGGCGCGAAGTCGACTCCCGTGTGTCCGTGAGAATGTCCGTCCCTAACGCCTGACTCTCTAGGCCAGCCTGCCTTGTGCCGTCCTTCACCTGTTACGATGAGGCTACCGTGCTGGATGGGTGTTCAGAAGTCTGGCCGGAAACGTTGGCAGCAAAGAACAAGCAAACCGCGCCTAATACCATTGCCGATCTCTTGATCCCGGCGAGAGTTCCGATGACTGCACCGCTCATCCTGTGTGCCCTCCTCAATCGTGACGCCACCCAAGAATAGCGCAGGCTCTTCAAAAAGCTAAGGGGCGATTTCTCTTTCGAGGAAATCGCCCCTGCCTTCCGATTTTTCGAAGACCCGGTACGGCCCCCGGATCACAACTGATTGCCACTTCAGAAAATGTGGTCCTTGCGAGCAGAGCCCGCTCTTCCCATTCCTTTCTGTAATCACATTCGCTGTAAGAGCTTTCTCGGGTTCATCCCGAAGCATCCAGTCGCCTGTCCGCTTCGCAAGTTCCGTTGCCGGTTCTCCCGATGGCCCTTGTCTACTCTCTCCTACTGGAAGATTTCTCCTCCGTTGATTCGTAAGATACTCGTGATTAGCCTGAAAATCATCGACAATCACACCATTATTTTTGTGGAAATAATACCTGCACTGTGGAAATGCAGACGCTATCTGCAAACGAATCCGTATACTCAAACCGCATGACAAAGCCGCCCATCCGCGTCCTCGTAGCCAAGCCCGGCCTCGACGGCCACGACCGTGGCGCCAAAATCATCGCCCGCGCCCTCCGCGACGCAGGCATGGAGGTCATCTACACCGGCCTCCGCCAGACACCCGAGATGATCGTCACCGCCGCCATCCAGGAGGACGTCGACTGCATCGGCCTCTCCATCCTCTCCGGCGCTCACAACGTCATCGTCCCCCGCATCACGGCGCTCCTGCGCGAGCAGAAAGCCGAAGACATCCTAGTCGTGCTTGGCGGCACCATCCCCACCCAGGACGCTCCCGCCTTAAAAGCAAGCGGCGTCTCCGCCATCTTCGGGCCGGGAACGCCGCTTGAAACCACCATCAACTTCATCCGCGAAAACGTAAAACCCCGCGGCCTGCTCACAAAATAACTACCAGGGCAGCGTCTCGCCCAGATGGATATACCCACCCGTCGGCCCATCCGCGCCCAGCGTCGCCAACGCCACCTCGGTCTTCGCGCCATCGACCACTTCCATCGGAGCAGCATCCGTCCCGAGATCCGTCTTCACCCATCCCGGATGCGCCGAGTTCACCTTGATGTTCGTCCCCTTCAACTCATCCGCCAGGTGAATCGTAAATGCATTCAGCGCCGCCTTCGACGCGTCGTACGCGAACGTCTTTACTGTGGCAATCGGGGAATTCGGCGCGGCATGTAACGTCAGCGATCCCAGGATGCTCGACACATTTACTATCCTGCCCGCATCGCTCTTCTTCAACAGCGGCAGCAGCGCCTGCGTCAACGCCACCACGGCAAAAAGGTTGGTCTCAAACGTATCGCGCAGCGTCTTCTCTGAGGTCTTGCTAGTGTTGTTCGTTCCCATCTCCTCGGTCATCACACCAGCGTTGTTGATCAGGATGTCCAGCTTCCCGAACTCCTTTTCGATCTTCTCTGCAACGGCTTTAATATCCGTCGGATTAACAACGTCCAGCTTCATTGCCCGTGCATCGATCCCCTCTTTTTTCAGAGTTTCAGCTGCCGCTTCACCCTTGGCCAGATCACGCGCACCAATCAGGACAATGATGCCCTGCTTACCAAGCTGCCGCGCCGTCTCCAGACCAATCCCTTTGTTCGCGCCCGAAATCAGCGCGACCTTCTTCGCTGTGCTCATCGCAAGTCACCTCATCTGCCCGATCATTTCGGGGAGTAACTATCAGATGAGCGCTTCCGCAAAACGATCCGCGTACTTCTGCGGAAGCGATCTTTTTTTCATCTCCGTGTCAACAACCACATGCACCGTCTCACCCTCGCACAGCAACATGCCGTCCTCTGCACGCACAATCCTGTACGCAAACCGAATCAACGCCCCACGCGCCATAATCAGCCTCGTCTGCACTACAAGCTCATCGTCATACCGCGCCGGAGCCTTATACCGCACCGACACATCGACAACTGCAATGCCACATCCTTCCTCACGCTCCATCGATTTGTAGTCCAGTCCCAGCTGCCGGATATACTCCACTCGTCCTACCTCAAACCAGATCAGGTAGTTCGCGTGATACACCACACCCATCTGATCCGTCTCGGCATACCGCACCCGCACCCGCGCCTCCGCGACAACCGGCCTCGTTACAACTGTTTTACTCATCCCACCAGTCTATCGAATACCCAAAACCGACCACGGATAAACGCAGATAAACACGGATTTAAAGGAGAACCAATGCGTAAGAAAATTTGCCTTCCCCGTCTTTCCCCATCTCCCCTTAAACCCGCACTTGCCCTTATCCGCTTCTGTCTTAAATCCGCCCTTGCCTTTATCCGTGCTTATCCGCGCCAATCCGTGGTCGCCAATCGGCGTCATCGGTGAAGATCGGCGTTACGCCTTCCCCCACACCGGCCTGCGCTTCTCCAGGAACGCCGTCACGCCTTCATTGAAGTCGTGCATCCCTTTCGCCTCTGCGTTCGCCGCCATCGAATGCGAAATCGCCGCATCCAGCCAAGCCTTGTTCTGTGCTGCCAACAGCTTCTTCGTAGCCGCCATCGACTGTGAACTGTTCCCTTTCAGACACCTCGCCAGCTCGTACACACGCGCCGACAGATGCCCATCCGGAACCACCTCGTTGATCAGTCCCAGCTCCAGCGCCTCCTCCGACTGGAAAAGTCTCCCCGTCAACAGCAACCCCCGAGCCTTCTTATCCCCAATCTGTAGCGTCAGAAACGCCGACACCAGCGCCGGAACAAATCCAATCTTCACCTCGGTAAATCCAAACTTCACCCCCGGCGCCGCAAACGTAAAGTCGCAGATCGTCGCCAGTCCTGTGCCCCCCGCAATCGCCGCGCCATGCACCATCGCAATCGTCGGCTTCGGCAGTTCATACAGCGTGCGAAACAGCCGCGCCGTTCTCTCCGCATCCTCCACATGTTCCGCCTGCGACTTATTTCCCATCTCCTGCAGGTGCACCATGTCCAGGCCCGCACAGAACGCCTCGCCCGCACCCGCCAGCACCACCACGCGAGAGTGCCCCGACCCAGCAGCTTTCTCCAGCGCCACAATCAGCTCATCCTGCATCTCCGGCGTCATCGCATTCCTGCGCTCCGGACGATTCAGCATGATCGTCTTAATCCCATCCTCTTCCGTAACCAAAATCGTCTTGTAACTCATAGCCCCTCGTCCCCTAATGTTCGCGCCTTCTACTCCCTACTTCCTCTTCCCTACTTCCTGCCTCACTGCACCTTCGCTCCATACTTCCTTGAAATCTCCGCAGTGGCCGTCAACAAACTATCCAGCGGCCCAATCGGCGGCAGCTCCGCGCCCAACTCCTTCAACTCTTCCAGCACCAGCTCCATCGGCAGATTCCCTACAAGCACATCCTGCGCAAACGGACATCCGCCCAGCCCTCCTATCGCCGCATCGAACCGCCTGCATCCAGCACTATACGCCGCGCGCACTAATTCTTTCGCCCCCTCATAGCGCGCATGCAGATGCACCCCAATTTCAATGCCATCATGCACCGCCATCACATCGCTCACCACGTCCGCAACAAGCTTCGGCGTCGCCACACCCACCGTATCCGCCAGCGAGATCTGCGTCACACCCGAGTCCACCAGCAGATCGCACGCATCCACCACCTCATCGATGCTCCACGTATCCCCATAAGGATTCCCGAACGCCATCGAGATATAAGCCACCACATCCAACCCAGCCTTATACGCCAGCGTCCCCACTGCCTCCAGCGCATCCAGCGACTCCTCCGGCGTCTGATTCTGATTCCGCTGCAAAAAACCAGGCGAGATCGAATAAGGAAACCCCAGCGTTCGCACGGCCTCTGTCTTAATCGCCCGCTCCGCCCCTTTCGCATTCACGACGATCCCAATAATTTCCACATCATCCGGCGGATCGAGATACTCCAGCACCTTCTCCGAGTCCGCCATCTGCGGCACCGCCGCCGCCGAAACAAAACTCACCGCATCGATATGCCTGAACCCCGCCGCAATCAAAACCCGCAGATAGTCCGCCTTCACCTCCGCCGGCATCTTCACCGGCAGCCCCTGCCAAGCATCCCGCGGACACTCAATAATCTTCACCAAGTCACTCATACCTGCCCCATCATTTCTTCACTTCATTTCCAAACATTGCCATCATGAGCAACAGACCTGCGGTTGCTGTTGTCTTTGCTGTTGTCTTTGCTGTTGTCTTTGCTGTTGTCTTTGCTGTTGTTAGTTTTACGTCGTCATTCTGAGCGAAGCGAAGAATCCTTGTATTTCGCCTTTGCCGTTGTCTGTTTTTAATCCGTTCTATCCGCATCGATCCGCGGTCGACTCGTACTTGCAATCACGTCTGCAAAACCCCCGGATTAAACCTCGCCACCTCTGCATTCAAACTAGCCGCCTCAAGCGCAGTCATCAACACACTCCTTGTCTCTACCGGATCAATAATCGCATCGATCCACCCTCGCGCCGCTCCATATCTCGGATCAGCCTGCGCATCATAAGTAGCCTTGATCTCATCATAGATAGCCTTCTTCCCCGCCTCATCCAGCACCTTCCCCGCACGCTCCATCTGCTTCACCCGAACCTCAACCAAAGTATTCGCCGCCGAAGCTCCACTCATCACCGCATACCTCGCTGTAGGCCAGGCAAACAAAAACCGCGGATCATAAGCCTTCCCACACATCGCATAGTGCCCCGCCCCAAAACTCCCACCAACAATCACCGTAATCTTCGGCACCACACTCGTGCTCACAGCCGAAACCATCTTCGCCCCGGCGCGAATAATCCCACTCCACTCCGCATCCTTCCCCACCATGAACCCATTCACATCATGCAGAAAAATCAGCGGCACCAGGCTCTGATTGCAATCCATAATGAACCGCGCCGCCTTCTGCGCACTCTCCGTATAGATCACACCGCCAAACTCCGTCCGCTTGCTCCCATCGAGCGCCGTCTGCTGCTGATGCACCTTCTGGTTCGCCACAATCCCAACGGCCCGCCCGCCAATCCGTGCATACCCACACAAAACCGTCCGCCCAAAATCAGCCTTGTACTCATCAAACTCGCTGCGATCCACAATCCGCGCAATCACCTCACGCATGTCATAAACATTCGTAGGCGCCTTTGCCGGATCAGGCCCAGTCTCTGGAACTGAGAGCAGCCCATACAAATCCTCCGCCGCAAACTTAGGCGCATCCTTCACATCGTCATACGGCACCACACTGAACGGCGCACTCGGCCTCTCACCTAACTTCCCCACCAGAGAACGTAACCGCGCAAGGCACAAATGATCATTCGGCTCCTTAAAGTCCACCGTCCCCGAAATCTCCGAGTGCATCGAAGCTCCACCCAACTCCTCCGCTCCCGTCTTCTGCCCAATCGCCGCCTGCACTAGCGAAGGTCCTGCCAGAAACAGACCACTCCCCTCCGTCATCAGCACGGTATCCGTCATTACCGGCAGATACGCCCCACCCGCCACGCACATCCCCATAATCGCCGTAATCTGCGGTACCCCCAGCGAACTCATCACCGCGTTATTCCTGAACACCCTCCCAAAATCATCCGTATCCGGAAACACATCTTCCTGCAATGGGAGGAAGACACCGGCAGAGTCCACCAGGTACAGCGTCGGAATCCGATTCTCCATCGCAATCGTCTGCGCCCGCAGAACCTTCTTCGCCGTCATCGGAAAAAACGCCCCCGCTTTCACCGTCGCATCGTTCGCCACGATCATGCACAGCCGCCCGCTCACCCTCCCCAGCCCCGTCACCACCCCAGCCCCCGGTGCCCCACCATATTCCTCATACATCCCATGCGCCGCCCAAAGTCCCAGCTCCAGAAAATTCGGCAAGAAACGACCGGGTCCCCCATCCTTCGCGCTCTTGGCGAAGGGTGGGATCGATACACTACCCTCCTCCACCGGATCCACCAACAACGCAATTCGCTCCCGCACCGTCAGCCGTCCCTTGGCCCTCTGAGCCTCCGCCGCCTTCGTCCCGCCACCCTCACGAATCACCGACTCCTGCTCCCGTAATCCACCCAGCAACGCCACCATAGCCGCACGGTTCGCCGCAAATCGCGCCGCCTTCACATCCACCTTCGACACCAACGCACTCTCCAACGTAAAATCCTCCGCCATCGCACTTTTCACCAAAACCCGTCAGCATAGCATCTTAGTCACAGATGCCACTCCATGCTCTGCTTGGCCTTTCACAAACGCGTTGTACCCCCGGCCCCGAGAGGAATAGTCTAAGTCTTCACTGGAGACGGAAATGAGACTCCGAACCCAACCGAAAGTCCTCCTCATCCTGACCTGCCTTCTGGTCTCTCACGCTCTCGCGCAAAGTAGCCCCGCCGCCCAACCACCCAATGACCCGCCCAGCGTAGACAAATCCATCGACGCCATGATCGGCGACAACGCCCACACCCAGGTCCGCCAACTCGTCACCGACCTCCAGCAAGCCGTAGCCGCGCGCAACCCCGCCGCCGTCGCCGCCCTCATCCACTACCCCATCCGCATCAAGCTCCACGGCAAACCCACCGAGATCAACACTCCTAAATCTTTCATCAAGAACTACGACAACATCATCACGCCCGACATCGCCGCCGTCATCCAGAATCAAAAATACGACACCCTCTTCATCAACTATCAGGGCGCCATGTTCGGCGACGGCGAAGTCTGGATCACAGGCTTCTGCACCGATAACACCTGCAAACACCCCGATATTAAAATCGGCACCATCCAATCCGCCACCGCAAAGAAGTAGCCTCTTGTTCCAAGCCCTCCTGCGACAAACAAAAAGAATAGCTTTCTAGCTTCTTCCTGCAAACCTTTGCACCGTCTCCAACAGTCTTCGCTGCAACTCCTTTGTTCAAGCCAACAAACTTGGCACTTCATGTGCACTTATCTTGTAGAGATACTCTTCGCTATCTGTCCGGGGCCCCGGGACCAGCTTTCATACCAATCCATCAAGAAAATCTCAACGGAGGCTCCATGCGCCTGTTCCAGGTCTTGTCTCTTTTTCTTTTAATCCCAGCTCTGGCATCTGCCGACACGCTGTCTTTCACAGGAAACCTTGACCCCAACAACCCAAACGATGTCTTTCTCACCTCGTTCAATCTCGTCACTACCTCCGACGTCCATATCCAGACCTGGAGCTACGGTGGCACCTCAGCCGCCCCCGGCGGCACCAATGCCGCGAGCATGGTCATCCCGGCCGGTGGCTTCGACACCTACATCTCTTTGTTTCAGGGCTCCGGCCCCAGTGCAACATTTCTTACCTCGGACGATGACGGAGGCTGCGGCCCAGCCGCTCCCGGCCCAACGTTCTGTGAAGACTCCCGCCTCGACCTCACCTCTCTCGCCGCAGGCGACTACACCCTCGCCCTTACGCTTCCATTCAACTACTCCTTCGCAGAAAATCTTGGTTCCGGCACCCTTGGCGACGGGTTTATAGGCCTACAGGGCGACTATTACGACTCGGGAAGTGACGAAGTCCGCACCTCAGCCTACGCCGTCGACATTACACGCACCCCTTCCGGATCCTCGACCCCACCCACCACAGTCACCCCTGAGCCATCGTCCTTTGTGCTGCTCGCCACCGGCCTAGCCGCCTCCCTTACGTCCCTGCGACGTCGATGGCGTTCAGCTCAGTAAAAACTCGTATCCAACTCAGCGTTCGCCGATGTTGGTCGCGTTCGTGAATTGCTTCCATCCCCGGCCATCTCCCGCCGGAACAGCGGCCTGCCAAATCAACCTTCTGCAAACCTTCACCTAAGGAGCACACATGCTGAAATCCAAAATGCTCGTCCCTTACATCGCTGGCAGCCTGATAGCTGTCATCGCCATCGGCATCCTTATAACCCCCAAAGTATCGGCTGCAATCAAAGCCGCCTTTGTCGAAATCACCATCCCCAGCAATCCCTTCTACGATTCCATGTCCGTCACGAATACCATTCGTTCGGTCGGACCCGACTCTGGAACACTGGGCGTTACAAATCTCACACTTACCAACTTCGATTCGACCAGCCAACAGCTCTTCATCTTCGCTCCCATCTTCTCCACCGGCGGATGTGGCGGCGCAGGCGCAGACATCATCGGCGGAGGCGGTCCTCAAATGCAAGTGTATTTGCAGCCTCAGCAAACCCTGACCATCAGCTACCCAAGCCCGCTTACCTTCCGCGGTGTGTCAGGCCATACGTGTGTTGCAGCTGAAGTGACCACCACACTTCATGGAGGAGCGGTCGAAGTAGATGTAAACGGCTTCGTCAACTAACCCGCGTCTTCAGCTGCCGAGAGCGGACAACAGATTTGGGCCAGATCAAAATCATAAGGAGAAAGATCCGTGTTCAAAATCTTCCGAGCTACTGCCTTTATCGTCTTCGCGGCGTCTATGTTCGTCTCTCTCGCCACAACCACCGCCCATGCCCAGAAACCCGCCCTCACCAAGAGCACCGACGAACCAGGCAGGTCTCCCTATTTCTCTTCCGCCTACCGATATTGCGCTAATAACGGGGTCTGTCAGATCAGTAGCTTCAAACCTGTCCCCGTCGGCTTCCTACTGGTCGTAACCCACGCCTCAGTCGTCTATGTGCCGGCTACTTATTCCGGTCACTTGGACAATTTGGTTTCTCACAACAATCGTCAGATGCTGAGTCCAGTGCATATTTGCCCGCGCCATCTTCAATCGGCGCTAATTCAGTGGCGAGCGCTCCCATCACCTTCTATGTGGATCCAGGTTCCACACCAGAGATCACGGTCGCAAATTCGTCGAGCGGTAACTTCATCTACGGTTCAATCACCAGCTATCTTGTAGCCCTGAATTAGTCGAACGGTAATCTCTTCACAAACGGCCCTGACATCGATGCAAAAGCGCGGGCGGGACACCCAGACCTCCCGCGTCGTCTTCCAACTCAGGCTCTTCGCCACCAGACTTCGTCTCGATTCATCTTTGCTCTCCGGCAGCCACCGTGTCGGCGCTATGTTCAACGACTCTAAACAGGCACAATCGGGCCCAAAATCAAATCCATGAGGAGAACCACCTATGTTCAAATTCTTCCGAGCTACTGCGCTTCTCTCGTTCGCCGCCTCTCTACTTTTACCTTTCGCCACAACCACCGCCCACGCTCAAAAGCCCGCCTTGGTCAAGGACACCGACGCACTCGGCCGATCAGCTTATCAGCAGACGGTTTTATTCGTTCAGAACAACTCCACCTGCACCTCCTTCTACTGCCTGGTGAGCTTCAAACCTGTTCCGGCAGGATACCGTCTCGTCATTACGCATGTCTCCGGTCGTTTCAAGCTCGGCAACGGTAATGCGGGCGGCACAGTAGCCGGCGTAACCGTGACCTCCGACGGCGAGTCCTTCGGCGATGGCCTGTCGTTACCGGCACCCATCTATGTCGGTTTTAGCAGTTACACCGCCAGCAGCCCCGTCACGTACTATGTCGAAGCCGGAAAGACTCCCGAAGTGCTCTTCGAGGGCCAGTTCGTAACGACAGACGGATCGTACACAGCCACCGCAACCGTAGTTGGCTACCTGATCTCACTGCCTTAACACCTAATGCGCGGGAGGCACCGAAACCTCCCACGCACCTTCATCGCTTAGGTCTTTGGACAAGCGGCGCGATAGGATCGACTTGGAATGATCTTCCCCATTCGCCCTACCGACGCACTCCTCGTCATCGACCTCCAGAACGACTTCTGCCCCGGCGGAGCCTTAGCCGTCACCGACGGCGACGCCATCATCCCCACCATCAACGCCCTCGCACAAAAATTCGATCACGTCATCCTCACCCAGGACTGGCATCCCACCCAACACATCTCCTTCGCCTCAACCCACGCAAACACCAAGCCCTACGAAACCTTCCAGGTCCCCTACGGCCCCCAAACCCTCTGGCCCGATCACTGCGTCCAAAGCACCGAAGGCGCAGCCTTCCACCCAACGCTCTCAATCCCCCACGTCGAACTCATCCTCCGCAAAGGCTTCCGCCGCCACATCGACAGCTACTCCGCCTTCCTCGAAAACGACCACACCACCCCCACCGGCCTCGCCGGCTATCTCCGCGAGCGCAACCTCACCCGCCTCTTCTTCTGCGGCCTCGCCTACGACTTTTGCGTCCGTTACTCCGCCATCGACGGCAAAGCCCTCGGCTTCGAAACCATCGTCATCGAAGACGCCACCCGCCCCGTTAACCTACCTGGCTCCGTTGCCGAAACCAACGCAGCCTTCGCGACTGCGAGCATCTGGCAGATTAGCTCGACGGATCTTTAATACCGTCATCAGTTCCGAAGCGTGGAAATTTCAAAATCAGTGCCAGACAAAAAGCGACGAGTGCAACTAAGCATGAGATCTCGAAACCGTATATAAGAGCTCCGAGGCTATTCTGACCATCGTGTGGATATAGCCGGTCATAGTGTCTCGTGAGCCCCGCACACGCGATCGGCAAAACTAAAAGAAACGTTGCAACCCCACATAGCAACGCGTTCAGAATTCGTTTTAACTTACGATTCATCTGTCTACCCGAAACAACTCCATCGTCAGCTTACAGCCACACCCTCCAACCCCAGCCACCCCGCCCTCTCCTGCATCGCCCCCAAACAAATCCCCAAATGCTCCTCCAGCGGAAACCCCAGCAACTCCGCCCCACCCGTAATATCCTCGCGCTTCACCGCCCGCGCAAAAGCCTTGTCCTTCATCTTCTTCTTCACCCCCGCCACCTCCACATCCATAATCGACTTGCCCGGCTTCACCAGCGCACAAGCCGTCAAAAATCCCGCCAGCTCATCGCAAGCGAACAGCGCCTTCTCCAGATGCGACGCCCGCGCCACCCCCGAGTAATCCGCATGCGCCAGAATCGCCTGCAGCACGCTCTCCGGCCACCCAAGCTCCCGCAGATGCCTCACGCCAACAAACGGATGTTCCTCAAGCGAAGGATGCCGCTCATAATCCATGTCATGCAGCAGCCCCGCACAGGCATAAGGCTCCGCAAACGCATCCGCCTCAGCGCCCGTCAGCCCAAGCCGCGCAGCCTCCATTCGCCCGTACGCCTCCGTACAAACCGAGACCGCCATTCCATGCTTCCGCAGAGACTCGCCCTTCGTCCACTCCTGCAACAACTCCAACGCTCGTTCCCGTCCAAACTCCTCAGCCATGCATCCTCCTTGAAATTTTTTCACTCCCTAAACCCTATTCCCTACTCCCCGCACAGTGACTACTTTGGTTCCACTCCGGTTTTTTTAGGCATTCTACTAACAATCACTGGGATTCCTCTTGACTCAACAGTAACCCCAGTGTCACTCTAGGCACATCACACGTTCCGTTATCGGACATGTGATGCGGTCCTTGCTCTGGGTCCGTCCGCTACACACAACTTATGGCAACCATGATGGCACCCGTCGAACAGCGTGAGGTCTTACGTTGCGACCACTGCAGCTTGGTGCAGTTCCGGACAGCGAACGCTCTGTGCCGTCGCTGCCACAAATGCCTCGAGGTCGAAGAGCCCGAACCGGCTCCCGCACCCTTGGCTCTCGTCCCTCAACAAGCCCCGCAAAACGAAGGCATCCAGGTAGCAACTGCCGTGCGCGATCTGCGTCACGTCCGTAATCTATCGCAGCGTCAGCTCGCCGCCCGCATGAACGTGCCGCGCACCTACATCTCGAAGATCGAGAACGGCAAAGCCATGCCCACGCTCTCCTCGCTCGATCGCCTTGCTAAAGCCCTTCAGGTCGATATCTCCACCCTGCTGCGCGATTCCACCACCCGTCACCGCGACGAGACGGCCGTTCTCATGACCGACCCCTTCCTCGCCGAGATCGCGGCCTACACCTCGCAGCTCGACGCCCTGCAGCGCTCCATCTTCCTCAATCACGTTCGCGAGCTCGCCGCAGGACGCCGCCGCACGGCCTGATCCTGCATCGCTGATCCCGATCTCCACGGAGAGCGCCATGCCATGTGGCGTTCTCCTCTCCGCCCTACAGCTCCTCCGTCAGAACAAGCAGGAGCATTTCGGCCACTCACGCCGAGCCAATTCCGGTTACTATTGCAGCGCTTCCTCTTCTCCAAAACCCCTGCACCAAAATTAGAAGGAGAGCCATCTCATGGCAAAGAAAAGCCTGCTCGTTAGCGCCGCCCTCTATACGACTCTTGCCTGCGTCACAGTCACATTCGCCCAGGCGCCTGTCGTAAACATCGATCCTCATCGTCACGGCAATCTATCTGCCGCCCAAAGATTTATCGTCCAGGCTTACCAGAAAATCGATGCCGCACAGCGCGACAACAAGGATCAGTTAAGCGGTCACGCGCAACGAGCGAAAGATCTGCTCACCCAGGCCGACGCGGAGATCAGACAAGCCGCAAATGTCGCTAATTCCAACGACCGCTAAGTCTTCCGCATTAACAAATGCGGAAGCCAGGGGCGACCAACAGAGAAGCTAAAAAGAATAGCATCGACAACCGCCCAAACTGGACGCTGGACCATCCAAAAAGACGTTCATTGCGCACCCCACATCGGTGTGCTAGCGTCAATGTTTGTGAGGTTGCTTTGCCCGCATCAAATCCCAGCCGCGTTCACGAGCTCTCCCCCGAGGAGCAAGGTCTTTACCGGCAGCTAGATCCCGCCAGAATTCCCCAACACGTCGCCATCATCATGGACGGCAATGGCCGCTGGGCCGGCAAGCGTGCGCTCAAGCGCTTCCTCGGCCACCAGCAGGGCGCCGAATCCGTCCAGTACGTCGTCGAGACTGCCTCCCGCATCAATCTTCCCTGGCTCACCCTCTACGCCTTCTCGCTTGAAAACAATCTCCGCCGCCCCAAGACCGAAGTCAGCTTCCTCATGAAGCTCCTCAAGTCCTACCTCATCGGCAACGTCAAGCGCATGAACGACAACAACGTCCGCATGGCCTACATCGGCCGCACCCACGACCTCCCGCAAGAGGTCCAGGACACCATGCAGTGGGCCATGGAGTCCACCGCGAAAAACTCCGGCACCACCCTCACCCTCGCCCTCAACTACGGCGCCCGCTCCGAGATCGTCGACGCCGTCCGCAAGATCCTCACCGACCTCACCACCGAAGCCCACACCCGCGGCTGCGCCGTCGAAGATCTCCTCGGCGCCGGTGCTCTCGACGGGCTCGACGAGTCCACCATCTCCCGTGCCCTCTATACCGCGCACATGCCCGACCCCGACCTCATCATCCGCACCTCCGGCGAGCAGCGTATCTCCAACTTCCTCCTCTGGCAGATCGCCTACGCCGAAATCTTCGTCACCGACCGCCTCTGGCCCGACTTCAACGGCCTCCATCTCCTCGAAGCCATCGCCGACTACCAGCGTCGCGAACGCCGCTTCGGCGGCCTCAACGAAAACTCAGACGAAAAGATCGATACCCTCCAGCCCGTCTCCGAGCTCGAAACCGAGATCGCCACCGAACTCACCCCGCCCCGCGAACTCTCCCGCCGCTAAAATCTCTGAGTCGTCCCATCCCGTCATCTCGCGCGGTCAAGCATGAGCCTTCGATCCAGATACAAGTCTGTTTTTTGCTTCGTAGAGCTGACGTTGCTTTTCTTCTGCACCCTGTCCATGCAACCGCAGCGTGCCGACTCCATCGGCATGGAAACCAAAACCGAAGAGCGCCTGACCAGTGAAGGATGGTGGCCCACCAAGCCCGGTATGGATGCCACCGCCTTCGTCGGATCGGCCGAATGCAGCCGCTGCCACGCAGAGGAAACTTATCCCCAGGCCTCCACGCCCATGCAGCACGCCGCCATACGAGCTACCGATCCGGCATTTCTCAAAACCCTGTCTCCCCTCACCCTCTCATCCAATCCGTTCAACTACACCCTCACCCCCACCAGCGCCGGTGCCGATTACACCATCACCTCCGGGGAACAAAAACTTTCCCGTCCCCTCGAGTGGGTCATGGGATCCGGCGAACTCGGCCAGACCTTCCTCTATCAAATCGATGACCACTGGTACGAGAGCCAGGTCAGCTCCTACACCCACGCGCCAAAACTCGATATCACTCCCGGACACACCGGCGACTCAGGAGCAAGCCTCACAGCCGCGTTCGGCCTGGCCCTTAGCACAGAAGACGCTCAGCGTTGTTTCGGATGCCACACCACCCAGCCCATGACGACGGAAGGCTTCTCTCCCCTGCACGCCGTTCCCGGTCTCGGCTGCGAAGCCTGCCACGGTCCCGGCCGCGAACACGTAAACAAGATGAACGGAGTTTCAATCCACTCCGCAAGCCCCGCCAACGCAAGCCCGGCAACCCCGCACGGCATCCTCAATCCGGCAAAGCTCTCCCCTGTAGACTCCGTCGACTTCTGCGGAGCATGCCACCGTACATGGGCCGACGTCGCCTTTTCGAAAGGCATGGGCTCCACTCTCATTCGCTTCCAACCCTACCGCCTCGAGCTAAGCAAGTGCTGGGGCAAAAACGGAGACCCCCGCATCACCTGCGTCGCCTGTCACGATCCACATCAACCCCTCAACCGCGACCCCGTCTCCTACGACAAGCGTTGTCTCCAGTGCCATACCAAAACCACCTCCGCCCATCCCGCCGCCAACGTCGCAAAGACATGCCCCAAAGCCACGCAGCAATGCGTCACATGCCACATGCCGAAAGTCGAAGTCGCAAACATGCATGGCGACTTCACCGATCACGACATCAGAATCGTCCGGCCCGGGGAAGCCCCTCTCCATTGATCCCACAGTCCTCGATCAAGCCCATCGCAAGCCTTCCACACGCAGCCATGTATCCTAGCCTTTGACCAAATGAAACGTATCCTTACTGCAATCGTCCTCATCCTTGCCGTCTTTGCTCTCATCTTCTTCGGTCAGCTCTGGATGATCACTCTCGCCGCGGCCGTCGTAGCCGAGCTCGCCACCTACGAGTACCTCAAGCTCGCCGCAGTCGGCGCCGAATCCCACGGAGCCAAACTCCGCATCCCCCTCTGGTGGATGGCCCTCGGCACCGCCCTCGCCTTCGTCGTCACCCTGCCCAACTTCCCCGTCGAGGCCCAGCTTCCCGTCCTCAGCGCCCTCACCCTCGCGCTCTTCGCCTGGAACGGCTTCCGCTCTCCCCTCATTCAAGTCCTGCCCGACACCGCACAAGGCATCTTCGGTCTCATCTGGATCGCCTACCCTCTCACCCTCGTTCCTCTCCTCTGGAAAAAAGAGGACGGCCCTGCCCTGGTCGTCTTCCTCATGGTCTGCGTCTGGGTCGGAGACATCGCCGCCCTTTACATTGGCCGAGCCTTTGGCAAACACAAGCTTGCCCCCCGCCTCAGCCCCGGCAAAACCTGGGAAGGCTCCGTCGCCTCCATCATCGGCAGCGTCCTCGCCGCCGCTCTCGTCATCTGGATCGGCAACGTCCTCACCGCCCGCGGCAACCTCATCCTCCACATCACCGAGCCCATCTGGCAGACCCTCCTTCTCGCCGCCATCCTCAACATCGCCGCCCAGCTCGGAGACCTCCTCGAATCCGCCGTCAAACGCGGTGCAGGCGTCAAAGACTCCGGAACCATGCTCCCCGGCCACGGCGGCATCCTCGACCGGATTGATGCACTTCTCCTCGCCGCGCCGGTCCTCTGGTTCGCCCTCATCATCAAGGACGCACTCGGCCTCGGTCGCTTCTAGCCGAACCTGCTATCAGGCAAAGCAGAGTATTCACGACAAATCGATAGCAAAAACGCTAGACTACGCCGCATGATCAGATTTCCCCTGACCTTTCCTATGCCCGCCACCTGCCGCGTGATCACGTTGTCCTGTCTATGCCTGTCGCTCTCAGCGCATGGTCAATCGATTGATGTTCCCCCCGGCCAGCATGAAGTACTCAAGGCGACAGGCCGCGGCGTGCAGATCTACCGCTGCGAGCAGCAAGACTCCGCTGCGAAGTGGGTATTCGTCGCGCCCGAAGCCGATCTATACGTACATGGCGTGTTGTCTGGCATCCATGAAGCCGGACCCCTATGGAAATATCAGGACGGCAGCTCCGTGCACGGCAAGGTAGCCTCGACCGTGCCTTCACCAGGCTCCGGTAACATCCCACTTCTTCTGCTCAAGGCAACTGACCCCAGCGGAAAGGGTGTGCTGACTCAAGTCAGTTATATCGAGCGCTCCGAGACGAAGGGCGGCCTGATCAGCAATGAAGTCTGCGACGCTGAGCATGTGGGATCAATATCGCGCATACCGTATACGGCGACCTACACCTTCTTCGCTCCCGCAAAATAATACGGAATCGACATTCCTTTTTTCACTTGCTTCTCCGGCTCCAGACTAGTACGGCATCGAATTTCCCTTGGTCGACCTCTTCAAATGGAGCACCGATGCTACGGATGTGAAAAAGATCACCTCCGCCATCGATGTCGGCCCGAGCTCCGCCAACGGCGTCACCTGCGAGCAATACAATGCACCCTCCCCACACACCAACGTCATCTCGACCGAAGCAACGGACAGTCTCATCGTCCGTTGCGCAGTGGAGAGATCCCTGTATTTGTTTTCCTGTACGGGCTTACGCCTCAGCCCTCGCAATAGCGTCCACCCAAATACCACATCATGTCCGCATTTTTCCCACGAAAAACCACACCCTGCAGGCAACCATTTTCTCTTCACCCAAAAACAGAAATCGATCCTAACCCATTCCACGCACAACACTTACAACCGCCACTTGCATCCAATCCTCCAGAACCGATTGATAGAACAAATCGGACCTAAAACGGGAGTAGTTCTTCCCGAGGAGGATTTAAAATGAAGTTCAAAAGTGGTGCTATTGCTGTACTCACCCTTGCAACCTCGGTCTGTGTTCCAAATTTGCTGATGGCGCAGGGCCCCCCGCCTCCCGGCTACCATAACGACCACGGCGGTTGGGATTCTCCTCCCTCCGAGTACCAGGAGATAGGCCGTCGCGGCTATCACGATGGCATCGAAGGTGCCCGTAAGGACGCTGAGAATCATCGCAAGCCCAACGTAAAAAATCGTGATGAATATCGCCACCCGCCCGTCTCCGGTGCTGATCGTGACCAGTATCGCGCTGCCTTCCGTCGTGGCTACGATCAGGGCGTCGAGCACCTCATGAATGACCATCGCTACTAAACCTGTCAAGCCCCGAACGCATAAAACCCTTGCCAATCAAGGAGATTGCATTGCGTGGGGGTTCCACTCAATTTGCTATAATAAACTTGAAATGATTTTTGAAGGCCTCGGGGTTTAAACCTGAGGCCTTTTATTCATGCCCTAAACCCTTTGAATGGAATATTTTAGCCGTAAGCCATTTAGATAGAATATTTTAGCAACCATATCCCCTTGCATATCGTTGAAACAAAACAACTTACTCCTAAAATACCCCCCCCGGGGGGTACCCCAGGAAACTACCAGTGCAATACCGCCCCACTCTGAGAAAATAAAGCTCGTGAAAAAGTTAGCAATCCTCGGCTCTACCGGCTCCATCGGCCACAGCACGCTATCCATCTGCGAGTCCTTCCCCGACCGCTATCAGGTCGTCTCTCTCGCCGCAGGCCGCAACATCGACACAGCCTTTGCCCAATGCCTCCGCTGGCGTCCTAAGGTGATCTCGATGGCCACCGAGGAACTGGCCGCAACTCTCGTCTCCCGCCTCAAAGCCGAAGGCATCACCGGCATCGAAGTCGTCCACGGAACCGCAGGCAGCGTCTACGTCGCCACCCTGCCGGAAGTAGACTTCGTCGTCTCCGCCATCGTCGGCGTAGCCGGTCTCGAAGCCACCTACGCCGCCGTCAAGGCCGGCAAGACCATCGGCCTCGCCAACAAGGAGTGCCTCGTAGCCGCAGGCGACCTCATCATCGCCGCCGCCAGGGAGCACAACGTAGCCTTCCTCCCCATCGACTCCGAGCACAACGCCGTCCACCAGTGCATGCGCGGGGGCACCCCCGCCGAGGTCCGCCAGATCTGGCTCACCGCCTCCGGTGGCCCCTTCCGCAACACCCCAATAGCCGACTTCCACCACATCACCCCCGCCCAGGCCCTCAAACACCCCACCTGGGTCATGGGCCAGCGCATCACCATCGACTCCGCCACCATGATGAACAAGGGGTTCGAGGTCATCGAGGCCTGCCGCCTCTTCAACCTCCCCCCGGCACGGGTCCAAACCACCATCCACCCCCAATCCACCGTCCACTCCCTGGTCGAATTTGTTGACGGCAGCATCCTCGCGCAGATCTCCGTCACCGACATGCGCCTCCCCATCCTCTACGCCCTGGCCTACCCCGAACGCGTCCCATCCGATCTGACCTTCGACCTCAAAACCCTGAGCCAGCTCGACTTCTCCACCCCAGACCTCAACCGTTTCCCCTGCCTCCGCCTCGCCTACGAAGCCGCCGAAGCCGGTGGCAAGGCCTGCATCGCACTCAACGCCGCCGACGAGATCGCCGTAGCCGCCTTCCTCGAAGGGAGTATCCCCTTCCTGGGCATTCCGCGTACAATTGAACAAGTGCTGACGCTAACTTCGGGCCCACGACCAACGTCTATTTCTGAAGTGCTTGAAGCAGATCTTGCCGCGCGTCAATCTGCGCGCGAAGTGATTGCCCACCAGCCCGCTGGCGTTCTACGATAGCCCTGCACAGCCACCAAGTACGAGGTTCCCACTTCTCCCATGTCGACAATCTTCCAGCTTGCCATCGTCCTTGGCATCATGGTTCTAGTACACGAGTTCGGCCACTTCGCCGTGGCCAAGCTCTGTGGTATCCGCGTTGAGGTCTTCTCCATCGGCTTCGGCAAACGCCTTTTCGGCTTCCGCCGCGGCGACACCGACTACCGCCTCTCCCTCCTTCCCCTCGGCGGCTACGTCAAGATGGCCGGAGACAACCCCGGCGAAACCCCCTCCGGTGACCCCGGCGAGTTCAATGCCCACCCCCGCTGGCAGCGCATCCTCGTAGCCCTGGCTGGCCCCTTCGCAAATTTCGCCCTGGCCATCGCCCTCATGACCGGTGTCTCCATGCTTCACAACGAAGTGCAGGAGTACATCGGCGGGCCCGCGCGAACCGACTACATCGCCGCCAACACCGAGGCAGCTAAGACCGGCATCCGCTCCGGCGACCTCATCGTCCACTACGACACTGTCGAGAATCCCACCTGGGACCAGGTAGCCATCCGCTCCCTGCTCAACATCAACCAGACCATCCCCTTCTCCTACATTCACGATGGCCAGCGCACCGATACAAGGATCTTCGTCGAGTCCAAGGGTGGCACGGAGAACTTCTCCCTCGACAGACTAGGCCTCATCCCCAAGGAACAGGCGACCCCCGTACAGGTTGAGTCGTTAGAACCCAACATGCCGGCCATCCGTGCGGGACTACAGCCGAAAGACCTCATTGCCTCCATCGACGGCCTCCAGCTCCACTCCGTACCCGCCCTTCTCTCCTATCTGCAAGATCGGGCCGGCAAACCAGCTTCTCTCAATATCCTTCGCAACGGTCAGACGATCCCTATGCACATCACACCTGAACTCGCGGACCGGGGTGACGGCGTCAAGGACTTTCGTCTCGGCTTCAAATACGTTCAGCCCCCGGTCAAGGTGGAGCGCCTGCCCCTCGGCAAAGCAGTCGCCGCCTCTTGGGACTTCAATAAAAAAGGTTCCTTGTTGATCGTCGAAGTCCTTAAGCGAATGTTCACCCGTCAGGTCTCGGTCCGCAGCCTCTCCGGCCCCATCGGTATCGGCCAGCAGATCCATCAGGCAGTCGCCATGCCCGGCTGGATGCCTATCGTCGGCCTCATGGCCTACATCTCGCTCAACCTGGGCATCTTCAATCTTCTGCCCATCCCGATCCTCGACGGTGGCATGATCCTCTTCCTCCTCGTCGAAACCATCATGGGCCGCGATCTCAACCAGCAACTGAAAGAGCGCATCTACCAGGTAGCCTTCGTCTGCATTCTGGTCTTTGCGGTCATGGTCATCTTCAACGACTTGAGCAAGCTCTCGCTATTCACAAAGCTCAAACCTTAGACACAACGGCCACAGACCTTCACGAGCAACGGATAGAAAATTTATCTATCCGCACTGCCTGTGCAGGTCTGTGGCAAAAATCTTTCTACCTAATCATCTTCGCCGCTTGTACGCGACTTCGCCCGCTGAGCTTCAACCGGCGGCCCCTCTGACAACCTTCTCCGTTTGATCTTGCTCAGAGTCACCCCGACAATAAACAGCAGTAAGATAGAAACAGCTAAAATCACCGCCCAGAAAAGAGGATTCATCATACGCCTCCTTTCTCTGTGAGGCGCTTATTGCAAGCATCGGTTGCTCAACCCTCTGAGTATTTCCCTCGCAGCTCTGTCGCAATCTCTGCCGCAGCTTTCCGTGCCTCGTCTTCACGGTCTGGAGGGAAGCTGACTGCCCCGACCCGTGCATGACCGCCGCCGCCATATCGCTCACAGATCGCCGCCAGATTCACCAGATTGTCAGGGGTCAAAGTAGTCCAGGGATTCGTTCCCACCGCCACCTTCGTCCGGAACGATGACTTGCTCATCCCGACGTTGTAGATCCCCTCAGGAAACAGATAGTAGGGGATGAATTTGTTGTACCCCTCCGTGGGTTGATCCGTAATATCAAACGTAATCACACCCCTATCCACTGAAGCCCGAGACTTGATCAACTCCAAACCGGCCCAGTGCCGTTCCATCAATGGTCCCAGCAATTCCTGTACAAAGCCCTGATCTAATACGGACTGTAGCGGCATCTCCGTCAGCAGCGGAATCAGCTTCTTCACTAGAGAATTGTCCGAGGCGCTCTCAATGACCATCGTCAGCTTCATCGCCGGAGCAGCCATCTCCACAGCGGCCTTCGCACTCTCATACCGCGCCCCATCTACAATGTCAGCCCACTTGATCAGTTCCAACAACGGCGCAGTATTGAACCCAAAATTGACCTGTGCAATATCTGCAATCAAACTCGTGCACGAGATGTAGTTCGGGTTGAAGAACTTCCGCATCCGCTGCGACCCGTCCGCCTGCCCAGCTTCAAAATCCGCCCGGTCCGCTTGTGTCAAAAACGCGCTCTGATGATGATCGAACCACCACGTCACCTTAGGCGAAGGCGAATACTTGAAGTCGACAATTGCATTCTCGCCATTGATAAAGTCTTGCTCATCGAACAAGGCCCCCGCCCGGTGCACCAACCCGTGATACGAAAAGCTATCCGCCGTCTTGGCGCACTCCCGGTGAAACCGCGTAAACACCGAGGCCGAGCACGCACCATCGAAACATTTATCGTGATAAAAAATTCGGCATTCCACTCAGCAAGTCTCCCATTTGAAGAACACGCCAGGCATGAGGCGCGAATCTCTAGGATAGCTGCACCTCAACCCGTGTCAAACGTTCTCGCCGATATCCACTCTTTTGAGGAACCGCAAATCACTCATAGACGTATAAACTTCAATTACGAGGAGCCGCCTTGACCGACTTCACCGCAGCAAACTTTCCAAATTCTGATCCCATCATCGCAAATCACACGCCTCCGCCTGCTTCAGGATCCCACAAGATCTTCATTGGCAAAGATGGTCTCCGTGCAGGCTGGAGTCTGCTCATCGCCGTCGGCCTTTTCAGCGCCTTCTTTCCTGCCATCAACACAGTCGCCCATAAAGTGCATTTGGTGGCGCCGCACGCTCTCGAAAGCGAGCCCAGTCCGATCCCGGTCTTCATCACCGAAATTTTGGCATTCCTTGTTACATGTCTAGTCACTTGGATTATGTCGAAGATTGAACGCCGTCCTATGTCTGTCTATGGCCTTGGCGGCGAGAGGAAGTCTTCGCGATTTTTTATCGGCGCTTTCTGGGGGGTCTTTTTTCTCTCCCTCCTCGTTCTTCTCCTTTTCAAGAGCGGATTGCTCGTCATCGACGGTCGTCTGCTCTTTGGTAGCGATGTTCTCCGCTATGCGCTCGCCTGGATACCCGGCTTTCTCGCTATCGCTCTCTTCGAAGAATATTTCTTCCGCGGCTATCTGCAGTACACACTCTCCCGCGGCTTTGCGGGACTCTATCGAAGCATCTTCAAGAGGACCAGCAACAGTCGCGCACTCGGCTTCTGGACCGCCGCAGTTCTAGTGTCCTTCGGCTTTGGCCTCGTCCACGGCTCCAACCCCGGCGAAAGCCCTATCGGTCTAATCTGCGCAGGTCTGGCTTCGCTGGTCTTCTGCCTCAGCCTCTGGCGTACCGGCTCCCTGTGGTGGGCTATCGGTTTACACACGACATGGGATTGGGCGCAGTCATTTCTCTATGGCGTAGCCGACAGCGGAGCCTCGTTTCGCTATCATCTCCTCGCCACGCATCCGGAAGGTAGGCCCCTGTTCAGCGGAGGAGCAACAGGTCCCGAAGGCAGCATCTGTGTTCTGCCCGTACTTTTCCTGCTCACTCTCGTTATCGTTTTCACACTTCCTCGCAACCAGAACGATTACATCCGGCTTCTGCCTTCCGATCCGCAACCATCCGAAGTCTGAGCGACACAAGCAACTACATAGACATCTCTGTCGCCTGATACCGAGTCTCCTCTAGATCCATCTCGCGCTCCACCGTCCGTAGTACGTCGTCGCTGATCAGCCCTTCATCGCGCAACCGGATGATCGCACGTCGTTCTGCCTTCACTGCTTCTTCTGCGAGGACGACCATTTGCCGGTAAATTTCCTTTTTGCGCCCTCCCTGCGGCGCTATTTTTTCATCGATGTCCTCCAATCGATGCTCGTACCTATCGATCAAATCATCGTACGCATGCGAGAACTCCTCTCCTCCGTCCATTCTTTTTTCCTTAAGAAACTCCAGCGCCTCCTTAAGGGCTACCTTCCGCGCATACCGCTCCTCCGGCTCCATTCCTTTCTCGCCGGCTAATCCAAGCCCTCGTATCAGGAACGGCAGCGACAGGCCCTGCAGCACTAACGTCACTAGAATCACGCAGAATGCAAGAAACACGATCAGGTTTCTCGGTCCAAACGGCTGCCCATTTGCCAGTGTCTCCGGTACAGAGATGGCCGCCGCCAGCGCCAGCACTCCACGCATCCCCGTCCAACCAATCACAAAAATCTCACGCGAATTTAACGCGTTCTCTTCACGACGCTTCTTCCGACTCACTGACGCGGCGATCTTTGCTGCTGGGTAGACCCACACCATCCGTAACACGATCAGGACAACGCTGAAGATCACACCATACTCAAGTAAGGTAGCCAACCCATACTTTCCGTGGATGGCAGACATTACATAGGGCATCTGCAGCCCGATCAACACAAATACGATTCCATTTAGCACGAAAGTCAGTGCGTTCCACGCTCCAATTACCTGTATCCGCACCGAAGGCGAAAAAAACGTTGCGCTCTGCCTGCTCATATAAAGCCCACACGCCACCACCGCCAGCACTCCCGACGCCCGTATCTCTTCACCTGCAAGATATGCCGCATACGGAACAACGACACTCACTACCAGCTCTACCGGCCCATCGTCGATGAATCTCTCTATCCAGCTCACGACGACTCCGATCACCAGACCGATTCCAATGCCCCCTATAACGAGATACAACAGGCGGGCAAGGCCACCCTCCACTGTTGGCGTCTGTCCGCGCACGATGATGCTCAGTCCAATCTCCAGGGCCAACAAACCCGTCGCATCATTCATCAGGCTTTCGCCTTCTAGAATGTCGACGATGCGTCTTGGAAGCCCAACAGATCGTGCAATCGAAGTAGCCGCAATGGCATCGGTCGTCGAGACAACAGCCCCGAGTAGAAATCCAGCCTTCCAGTCCAATGCTGTAATAAAGTGATCGGAAAACTCAGCTACTCCCCACACCGTAAAGCCCACTAGGCCAAACGCCAGCAGACCAATCACTCCAAGATTTCGCCGAAATTCTCTCCACGAAGTGGACCATGCCGACGAATACAGCAGCGGCGGCAGAAAGATCAAAAATACCAGGCTGGGCTCCAAGGGTATCCGCGGCATATGCGGAGCGAAGCTGATTGCCAACCCCGCCAGCACCAGAACAATCGGATAAGGCACCTTCAACTTGTGCGCAATCACGGCGAATACAGCCACCATGATCAGCAGCAGAAGAATCACCGTTTCCAACGAATGAAGGCTCTTAATCACAGACATTCAATCAGCCTCCTTCCTTTCATCTCTTCACCCAATAAAACAAAACCAGGCCCTCTATCGTCAAAACTACCAGCACTACATAACACAGCCTTCACCTCCGCCAACGGTCGAGCATTTATCCTTTGAAGTAGCGCATGAATCATTACGAACCCGAAGCCTCCGAACCAGCCGGATTTCTCCACCGCGCCATCGACGAAAAGTTCGCCGGCACACCTTCGCGTCGTCGTACACCTCTTTTCATCAAAATAGTCGCCGTTCTCATTCCGTTTTTTCTTATCCTCACAATCGTTGCCTTCTTCGCCGCACGTCACTGGACCCGACAGGCCATGCGTGACTCCCTCCCCCAGCTCGACGGTACCCTCTCTGTCGCCGGTCTCTCCGCTCCCGTCACCGTCCAGCGCGATGCCCAAGGTATTCCCCACATCCGCGCAGCCTCACTTGACGACCTCATTGTCGCCCAAGGCTACGTTACTGCACAGGACCGCCTCTGGCAGATGGACTCCCTTCGCCGGTACGTCACCGGAGATCTGGCCGAAATCTTCGGCGCCAGTCTGGTTCAGCATGATCGTCTCCAACGCGCCCTCCAGATTCGCGCGGCCGCAGATCGAGCCTTTGCCGTCTTCCCACCTGAGCAGATGCGCTGGCTCGAGCTCTACGCTCGCGGCGTCAATGCCTCCATTGAAGCCCAACGCTCGCACCTTCCCATCGAATTTCGCCTCCTCCGCTACCAACCCGCTCCCTGGACACCCCGTGACACAATCGCCGTTGGCATCGTTCTCTTTCAGGACCTAACCACCAGCTTCCCGCAGAAATTGAACCGTGAAGCGCTCATCGCAAAGCTACCGCCCGAACTACTGGCTGATCTCTATCCAGTAGGTTCCTGGCGCGACCATCCACCTGCCCAGCCTCCTATCGATCTAACGGCCCCACAGGAAAACATTCCCGATATCCCCCTTGACGAGTCCCAAACCAAACTCGCGAGTCCAGCTAGTCCCAATAGACTAAGCAAAAGCACCGTCTCCACTCAGGATCTCCTGGCTCTCCAGCAAACTCTCAAAACTCCCACCTGCGACGGCTGCAGAGCTGGCTCCAACAACTGGACTGTCTCGGGAGCCCACACCGCTACCGGCAAGCCGCTTCTTTCAAACGACATGCACCTCACCCACAGCGTGCCCGGCATTTGGTACGAAGCCGATCTCGAGTCACCGACACCAATTGGGACAAACTTTCACGTAACCGGCGTGTCCCTCCCCGGCGTCCCTTTCATTGTCGTAGGCCATAACGACCATGTCGCCTGGGGCTTCACCAACCTTGGCGCTGACGTGCAGGACGTCTACATCGAACATCTCCGCGGTACCGGTGAATCCGCAGAGTATGAATCTCCTGATGGAACATGGCATCGAGTCCTTCATCAAACGGAGATCATTCACGTTCGCGGCAGCAAAGACATCGCTCTCGACGTCCCTGCAACACAACACGGCAATGTCACCACTCCAATCATCTCCGGGATCTTCCCAACCGAAAAGCGCACTCTCTCCCTCGGCTGGACTATCTACGACCCTGCAAACATTTCGGCCTCTCTTCTTTATATTGACTCCGCGGCTGATTGGACCAGCTTTACATCCGCATTTTCCACCTTTGGGGGTCCTGCCCAAAATGTCGTCTATGCTGACGATCAGGGACACATCGGTTATCACGCTGTTGGCAAAATCCCGCTCCGCGGCAGCCTCATCAAGCCCAGTGAGATCAGCCCCGTCCCTGTGGATGCCCTCGATGCTACCCAGACGTGGACCAGCTACATTCCCTTCGACCAGCTCCCACAGTCTTTCGATCCACCTAACGGCATTCTCGCTACCGCCAATTCCCGCGTCACGCCTGCCGGTTATTCCTTTCCCATCACCCCTAACTGGGGTGCCCCCTATCGCAACGAACGCATCTGGAAGGTTCTCAGTTCCCACGAACGTCTCACTCCCGCCGACATGCTCGCACTTCAGACGGATGTTTATTCCGACCTTGATCATGTCCTTGCCCAGCGCTTTGCCTATGCGATCGATCACTCCATCACGAAGGACAACCGCCTTCATCAGGCCGCTGACATTCTTCGCAACTGGAACGGCAATGTAGACGCCGAGGCTTCAGCACCTGCCATCGTCGATGCGGCTCGCGACGCCCTCTGGCCGCTCCTCCTCAATCCACAGTTGGGCCCGAACCCTGGAGTCACAGCCCAGCTTTATACCTGGGGTGAAAAATCCTACGCCGAAGAGCAGCTCATCATGCATACTCCTGTGCGCTGGCTCCCTAAAAACTACGTCAATTGGGATGAATTACTCACCGATGCCGTCAACAAAGGGCTCATCGAGGTCCGTGCACCCTTCGACCTCAGTAAGTGGCAGTATGGCAAGGTTCACTCCCTCGATATCGAGCATCCCATCTTCACCCAGACACCAATCTTCAGGCGTGTCATCGGATTACCCATTGGAACCGGCGTCTGGCCGCAAAGCGGAGATGGTACCACGGTCAAACAAGTAGGCAGCACCTTTGGCCCCTCCGAGCGCTTCACCGCCGACCTATCCAATCTCGACAACTCCTCCCTGAACCTCGTCCTGGGCCAATCCGCCAACCCAACCAGCCCGTGGTTCCTCGACCAATGGCTGGCCTGGTACAAAGGCACGACTTACTCTCTACCTTTCACTAAACCGGCAGTAGATGCAGCGACAATTCACACTCTCACTCTCAAGCCTAATTAGTCACAGCTACGACGCAGCAAAGTAAAGAACCTTGCATCACGCATTTCCGATAACATGCTTTCTGTCTCTGTCAGGAGTTATTGATTTGAATCCATCGTCGTTTCTCGCCTCGGGTCTTGGTCGCACAGCAATCGCCATCGGCATCGCCTGTACCTCCTTACTTACTGTGACTCATATCGTGCACGCCGACGCTCCCAAAACGGCTTCGGAGTATACCGCCGATCCCGCTGCGATGCTCGATGCGTACCGCCACGTGGAGGCCGCATCCGTCTCCGATGCGATGGAGCAACTTCTCCACGAAAAGCACTATATGTCCCATCGCATGCAGTCGATCTTCCCCACAAAGTTTGCGGGCACAGCCCTCACAGTGAAGCTCGTCAAACAGGAGAATCACGACCCGGACGCACTGACAGGAATGCTAAAAGCCATCGACTCCGGCGGACCTGGATCCGTGTACGTCATGCAGATTGAGGATGGCTCCGACATTGCCGGCATGGGCGGGCTTATGGGCACCGCCATGTTTTCTCGAGGCTTCGCAGGTGCGATCATCGACGGCGGTGTACGCGATCTGCCGCAACTCAAGAAGATCGGTTTCCCTGTTTATTCGACCGGCCCCGTGCCTTCCACATCAGTGAACCATTATCGGTTTGGCGGTATGAATATCCCGGTCGATTGCGATGGCATCAAGGTCGCCGCAAACGACATCATCGTTGCCGATCAGGATGGCGTTGTCGTTGTTCCTCACGATCATGCGGCCGACGTTCTCGTGCTCGCGCAGAAGCTCGATAACAGCGAGCATTCGATGTATCCCTTTATCGAGAAATTTCACTCGATCCAAGAAGCGGTCAAACAGTTTGGCAGAATCTAGACCATTATGTACATTACTGGCATTTGCTGGAATCTCTCTGTCTTTAATTCCTGTGACAATCGAGCTGATATTCATTGAGATGGTTATTATTTTAAAGTGTGTGACGCGACGCACGCTGCCTTCTCGGTAACGCATTCCAACTGTGCAAAGGAAGTAACCAGGGTTGAGCAATGTCCAGTAGCGCCGATCATACTCACTTTACCCGGCGGAGTTTTCTTCGCTGGGCCCAGACGGCCATGGCATCCTTTGGGGTCGCACCTCTTCTCAGAACATCCGACGCCGTCGCAGAAACTACGCCAGCAACTGCTACCCAGGACTACTACGATAAGCTCGGTGTTGCCAAAATCATTAATGCCGCCGGCACATACACCACTTTGACTGCTGCGGTCATGCCGCCACAGGTACGCCGCGCAGTCGACCAGGCAGCGTTTCATCCCGTTTATCTCCACGATCTGCAAGAAGCTTCTGGCGTCTATCTCGCAAAAAAGTTGCGCTGCGAGGGGGCGATGGTTACTTCGGGTGCTTCGGGCGCAATAACGCTCGCAACGGCTGCTTGTATGGCTTTCGCAAACGGCAGCAAACCTGGCGTAATCCCACAGCGAGCCGGAATCATGAAGAACGAAATCATTGTCCAGAAGTCACATCGCTATAGCTATGATCACGCAATGATGCTATGCGGAGCTGTCATCCGCGAAGTTATTACATTGGATGATTACAAACGCGCTTTCAATGAGAAAACTGTGATGACTAACTTCTTCAATGCTGCAGAGGAAGAAGATGGACCGCCCGCAGAGATTGGCCGGGAAGAGTGGCTGGAGATCGCTCACCAGCACAACATTCCGTGTCATCTGGACGCGGCTGCCGATATGCCTCCCGTTGAGAATCTGTGGAAGTATACCGGTATGGGTTTTGATCTTGTCTGCTTCTCCGGCGGCAAGGGCATTCGCGGACCACAAAATGCTGGCCTGCTTCTTGGCAAAAGGAATTTGATCGATCTTGCGAGAGAAAACAACAATCCTAACGGTGACGCAGTAGGCCGCGGCATGAAGGTCGCAAAGGAGCAGATCGTCGGCATGGTGGCTGCTGTCGACTGGCTACTCGAGCAATCGGACGAAGCCAATACAGCGGAGTACAACCGCCGGGCCAACATCATTGCTCACGCCGTAAAGGATATCCCTACGATGCAATCCAGTATCGTGATTCCCAAAATCGCGAATCACGTTCCGCATCTGCTGCTGAAATACAATCCATTGGTCGTAGGGGTAACGGTGCGACAGGTACAGGAGCGCCTGCGTGCAGAAAATCCACCTATTGAACTGAATCCCAATACTGGCAACAAGCCGAACCAGGGAATTCCGTCGGACGAGCATACATTGGTCATCGGCGTATGGATGCTGCTGCCCGGGGAGACTGAGCTCGTGGCACGCCGACTGCGCGAAGCACTTACGCAGAAGCATGATATTCGTAGTTAATCTAAAGGAGCTATCACAATGGAACAGCAGTCAAGAAGAGGTCTTCTCAAGAACGCAGCCAAGGCAGCCGTGGCCGTTACCGGCGGTGCAGCGCTCGCTCAAACCGCGAAGGCACAAGTCTCTGGCAATCTGCAGAAGAAGTCTCATGGTGCGCCGCCCAAAAACGGAGAAACGCCTCTCTTCAACAGTGTGATCTCCTACGGCAACCTTGTCTTTCTGGCCGGCGTTGGAGCCCATTTTCAGGGCACTATCGAAGAACATACCAAACACGTTCTTGATGAACTCGAAAAGAACCTTGCGACTGCCGGCTCCTCGATGGAGAAGGTCCTCAAGGTCAATGTCTATCTTAATGACATCAACGACTGGGCCAAGATGAACACTGTTTATCAAGGCCGCTGGGGTAAAGTGCCTCCTGTCCGTACAACCATTGCGGCTGCGGGCGGCATTCCTGGCAATTCGCTCGTCGAGATTGACTGCATCGCCTACATCTAGCGGCCACGTGCGTCCCATAGATAGGCATATCGACACAGTATTCACACCATAAAGGCGAGTCCATGTCCCTGTTTCGCAATACGCGCTTGTCTAGGCGAGAAGTACTCAAGCAATCCGGAATGCTCTCTGCTCTTGGAGCAGCCACCGCTGTATCGCCTCTTGCCGCAAGCGCAGCTTCGCTTGCCGACCCGCAAACGAAGCGTGCGCTTCCGAAGAGAGAGGGTACGGACTCGGACAATCTTTTCACCCGGATCGGTGTCCGTCCCATCGTCAACGGCCGAGGTACTTTTACCATCATCAGCGGGTCACGTTCGCTGCCGCAGGTGAAGCAGGCTATGTACGATGCGTCGTTCTACTTCGTCCATCTTGACGAGATGATGGACGGTATCGGCGCTCAGTTAGGCAAACTTACCGGTGCTGAGTGGGGTATCGCAACAACCGGTTGCGAGGCTGCTATCTGTCTTGCCACCGTTGCATGTATTGCAGGTAGCAACGTAGAGCAGTGTCAGGCACTTCCCTACGTCAAGAAGCGCGATCAGGTTATTATTCCCAAACATTCACGCAATCCTTATGACTTCGGCGTGCGTATGGTAGGTGCTGAAATCGTTGAAGTCGGCTCCGAGGAGGAGTTTCGTGCCAAGATCTCCGACCGCACCGCCATGGTCTACATCCTCTCGAGCCCGGCCGCAGAGAAGGGACCGCTCAGCATCAAGAACCTTTGCTCCATCGCGAAGGAGAAAAACGTTCCCGTCTTCGTCGATGCCGCTGCGGAAGAGCCCATCTTCCCGAACATCCATATCGCAGCCGGCGCAACCCTGGTCGGATATTCCGGCGGCAAGTGCATGCGTGGGCCGCAATCGTCCGGAATGCTTATAGGACAGAAAGACCTCTGCAAAGCCGCCTATTTTCAGGCAGCACCGCATCACTGCTACGGCCGCGCCCTCAAGTGCAGTAAGGAAGAGGCCATGGGCCTGCTTGCTGCCGTGCAACAGTGGTACAAGCGCGATCACGATGCGGAGCAGCGCGAATGGAGATCATGGCTCAAGAACATTGAGGCTCGTTTGAAATCATTGCCCTCCACCAGCTTCGACTATCTTGAGCCTGAAGATCTCTCCAATAGATCTCCCGAGTTGCGCATTAACTGGGATGCTAACGTCCTTAAGATCACCGGCACTGAACTCGCCGCCCGCCTTGATGCCGGTACACCTCGCATTCTTGTTGGCGGAAGCAAGGGCACCCGTCCTGACATGATGAACAGTTCCGTCACGATCATGCCGTACATGATGGATCCAGGTGAGGAGCGTATTATTGCGGATGCCATTTACGAAGCCCTCATAAAACCTGGGCACTATGAGAACCCTGTCATTCCGACCGGTACACCGGCGACGGTACAGGGAACGTGGGCTGTCACGATCCAATATCCTCGCGGCATCGGCGAGCAGAAGTTCACGCTCGAACAGAACGGTAACAATCTTACTGGAACGCAAAATGGTGAAATCTATAACGCGAAGTTTATAGGATCGATTCACGCCAATCGGCTAGAGCTCCATAGCAATATGGAGGTTGGGGGCAACACCATACCATGGACCTTCAAAGGCAATGTTGAGGGTAATAACATCGCTGGATCCGTTTACATGGGCGAGTATGGAAACGCGACCTGGAAGGCGACCCGGGCCTGACGTGCTCATCCGTTCCAATGCAACTCGAATCCATATCGACGACGCACTTCTGCCAAGTGCGCCGCACGATCCTTGCATTGCTTCCGCGCTACCTGCGCATAGATTGAGGAAAACCATGACGCATTTGTTTCGCAAAGAAAGTATTGCCAGTTGCTTCGTTGCGCTCTCGCTTCTCGGATCGACCAGCGTCTTCGCACAAGCGCCGGCCTATGATCTTCTCCTCCAGGGGGGGCACGTCCTTGACGACAAGAACCATATCGATGCCGTTATGGATGTGGCTATTAAGGATGGCAAGGTTGCTAAGGTGGCGCCCCATATTGCGTCGGCTGATGCGCTGAAGACAGTGGATGCGACCGGGTTATATGTTGCCCCTGGGTTGATTGACATCCACGTTCATGTCTACAACGGTACTGGCGAACGTGACTCCTATGCCGGGGATAATAGTGTTCCGCCGGATGGCTTTACCTTCCGCGTTGGTGTTACTACCGTCGTCGATGCAGGTTGTTCCGGGTGGAAGAACTTCGAGGACTTCAAGCAGCGCATCATCGACCGCTCGAAGACTCGGGTTCTAGCTATGCTCAACATCGTCGGCTCCGGTATGCGCGGGGCCAACTATGAGCAGAACACGAAGGACATGGACGGCGCGGCTACTGCCAAGATGGCTCTCAAGTACCCGGACACCATCGTCGGCATCAAGACTGCCCACTTTGAGGGGCCTGAGTGGACGCCGGTGGAACAGGCGGTTATTGCAGGTACCAAGGCCAACATCCCGGTGATGGTGGACTTCGGTGCGGATCGTCCGACGCGGCCGATCTATGACCTGCTGACCAAGAAGCTGCGGCCAGGGGACATCTATACGCATATGTACTCCGGGCTGCGGCAGGAGCAGGATCCTGTCACGAAGGGTCCCAGCAAGGCACTGATCGAGGGTCGGCAGCGTGGCATCTACTTCGATACAGGAACCGGCGGCGGCAGCTTCAAGTGGTCGCTTGCTGTTCCTATGGTCAAGGACGGGTTTATTCCCGACTCGATCTCGACCGACCTGCATATCGGCAGCATGAACGGCGCTACCAAAGACATGCTCAACGTTGCCAGCAAGATGATGGCGATTGGGTTGACACTGAATCAGGCGGTTGCGCAGATGACCTCGCATCCGGCGCATGAGGTCAAACGGGACGACCTTGGCAATCTCTCGGTGGGCTCGGTCGCGGACGTTGCGATCCTGCGGTTGGAGGAAGGCAAGTTCGGCTTCACCGACATGGTCAATAGCCGTGTCGATGGAACCGAGAAGCTGATCTGCGAGATGACCATCAAGGATGGCAAGATCGTCTACGACCTCAACGGAATCAGCACCGATCTGTGGAACGCTCCTGCCGATCCACATGCGGCTGAAGCATCGCGCTGGACGACGTTTGCTCCGCATGTTGCGGCTAAACCTAAGGAGATGCCTCACTAGACAGGCATCCTCAAGGAAACAACCGCAGGTCCTTCGACTCCGCAACTCGCAAATGCGCGAGTTGCTCCGCTCAGGATGACACTTCTAATTTGAATACATCCTAGTAATTTGCTCGACCACACCTCGTAGAGAAGAACGCCCGCTGAGAGTCAGCGGGCGTTCTTTTTTGATACGCATTCTTTTTGACGCATTGATTATGCGAAGACGAGGCACTGTGGTTTTGAGAGGGGGAAGCTTTTGCTGGTGTTGGCGAGGCGGCCCGTCTTTTTGTCGCGGGCGATGACGGCGATGTTATCGGATTTCTGATTTGCGACGAGAAGCCACCCCTCGGTGGGGTCGAGGGCGATGTGACGCGGGACCTGGCCACCGCAGGAGGTGCGCTCGATCATGGTGAGCTTGCCGTCGGTTGGCGAGATGGTGAAGCTAACCATGAAGTCGTCGAGACGGTTGGCGACGTAGGCGAAGCGGGCTTGCTTGTCGATGACGATGTCGGAGGGGGCGGAGGGGCCCTGGTGGCCTTCGGGCAGGTAGGAGGCCGTCTGGAGGGTCTCGAGCGTGCCTTTAGTCGCGTTCCAGCCGAGGACGTTGACCGTTGAGTCCAGTTCGTTGACGCAGTAGGCGAGTTTGCCGTTGGGGTGGAAGAGGAGGGCGCGGGGGCCTGCACCGGAGGCGGACTTCCACTCCGATGGAGTGTGTGGCGTGAGCTTGGCCGTGGCGGCGTCGAGACGGTAGATGTGGATCATGTCGAGGCCGAGGTCATTGACCAGAAGGAAGCGGTTGTCGGGGGAGACTGTGACGCGGTGGGCGTGAGGGCCGTTCTGCTGGGGTTTGGGGCCTTTGCCGCTGTACTGGAAGAAGGAGACTACGGGGCTGAGCCGGCCGCTGCTATCGGCTGCGAAGGAGGCTGCGCTGCCGCCGCCGTAGTTGGCTGCGAAGACGGAGCGTCCGGTGTGGTCCACGGATACATGGGTGGTTCCACCGCCCTTGGCCGATACCTGATTGATCTTCGTCAGTTTGGAGGCGTTTCGATCCAGGGTGAAGCTGGAGACTGCGCCGATGTTATCGAGCTCGTTGGCGGCAAAGAGGTTCTTGCCGTTTGGAGCAAGGGCGAGGAAGGTTGGGTTTTCCGCTTCGGCTGCGAGGCCGGTCTGGGTGAGCTCGCCGGTTGTAGGGTCGAAGGCGCAGGCGTAGATCCCTTTGCTGGTTCCAGAGGTCTGGGTTCCTACCAGCAGCAATTTTTTGGTGTCCATCCCTTTGGCAGCCGCAAACAAGGGCTGCGCTGCGATGGTTGCTGCCGCCGAACTCTGAATAAAATTACGCCGGGAGATCTTCCTCATTCCTTCTGTCCTTTCGAATTGCATGGTGAAACGTTTGTAAGTCGTATGTCAGCATATCCTTATCGGGATTGTTGTATCTACTGTAGGTAGCGGATGTAGGTAGCGGAGAAAGATACCCTCAGCGGCTAAAGCCGCTCAGATTCGCCGTACTTACGGCACGGCTGAAGCCGTGCCCTTAAGCAAGACGAGACTCTTGCAGCAGACGCTTTTTTTAGTGTCCTCCAGGGAGTCCTCTCTTAACTCCAGGGGTCCTCTCCATGCTGGCCTCCCTTACAAAAGAGGTATAAAAACACGAATGACTGCAAACGAGGCAATCGCGCCGTTTGCAGTCATTCCTTGTTTCTCGGGTTAGGGAGGGCTCCAGTGCCCGATTAGGCGGGCTGGATGTTCGCGGCCTGCTTGCCCTTGGGGCCAGTGGTGATGTCGAACGTTACGCGCTGACCTTCCTGAAGGGACTTGAAGCCACTGCTGTTGATTGCTGAGTAGTGGGCAAAGACATCCTCGCCGCCGTCTTCGGGAGTGATGAAGCCAAAGCCTTTTGCATCGTTAAACCATTTCACAGTTCCGGTTGCCATTTTGATAACTCCTGGTTAGGGCGAATTATTTCGCCGGGAGAGGCAATAGTATCAGGTGATGTTTTTATACGTTACGATTTTTTTTACATTTCCTGTCTCTCACTCTTCGACTGCGAGGTCGAGGCCGGATTTTTTGTGGACGACGGTGCGGACGATGGCGGGTGCGTAGGGTTCGGTATTGATGGAACGGGCGTTGGTGGAGGCCAGTTGCAGTGCGTAGAGGATGGTGGCGGCGCGGCGTGAATCGATGCGGTTGCGCGCGAGGGCGGCGACGACGAGGGAGATGGCGAGCTGGATGGATTCGGCGTCTTCGAGGGGCGGGAGATCGAGCTCGATTTCGGGCGTGATCTGGGTGGATTGCAGGTGGGTTTGAGCAGATTGAGTGGCGGATTCGGAGAGATTGCGATGGTTTTCGACCAGGTTTCTGTGGCGGCGGTGGAGGCGGGAGTGGAAGTAGCAGAAGGCGGTCTGGCCTAGCGATGGGGATTTGCAGCGGTGGCCGTTGGTTTTGACGTGGCGGCAGAGGGTCTCGGGCATGTCTGGCTCCTTTTGTTGGGTTACTCCACCTCCCCTGTCGAGCGGGGGTATTTTGTGGGTAAGCTTATTGTTTGTAATGGGTTACAGGCAGGATGTGTCGCTAAAATATTGAATACAGGTGGTTTAGCTGCAAAATATAGACATACATAGGTTTACGGGCGCGCCAGATTGCTGGCGACGAGGTTTGCAGAACATGGTTGTTTTTTCCGTTTCGTGGTTAGGTTGTGGTTAAAAGGGAAACGGCTGCAGCGGAGCTTTCGCACGCTTGCAGCCGTTTTCTGATCTCTACTTTAATTGTACCGAATTGAGTAAAACTCCCACGCAGTTTTAGCGGATTTATTTTTGGACGTGTTTTGATAATGGAATGAAGAAGATACTGTTGAGTTGGAGTGGAGGGAAAGACTCGGCTTGGGCGCTGCATCTGTTGCGGCAGACGGGCGAGTTTGAGGTGGGTGGGTTGCTGACAACGGTGAATGAGAGATTCCGGCGGGTGGCGATCCATGGGTTTCGGGAAGGGTTGCTGGATCGGCAGGCGGAGTTGGCGGGGCTGCCGCTGTGGAAGGTGGATCTGCCGTTTCCCTGTTCGAATGCAGAGTATGAGGCACGGATGGCGGTGGCTTGTGCGACTGCGGTGAGCGAGGAGTTTGAGGGTGTGGCGTTTGGGGATCTGTTTCTGGAGGAGATTCGGGCTTATCGGGTAGCAAAGCTGGCGGGGACTGGGTTGGAGCCGGTGTTTCCGGTGTGGGGGATTCCGACGGACAGGCTGGCGAGGGAGATGATGGCGGGTGGGTTGAGGGCTCGGCTGACTTGCGTCGATCCGCGGAAGGTGCCGGCGGAGTTTGCGGGGCGGGAGTGGGATGAGGCTTTGTTGAGGGAGTTGCCGGAGGGGGTTGATCCCTGTGGGGAGAATGGGGAGTTTCACTCGTTTGCGTGGGCGGGGCCTATGTTCAAGGGGGAGATTCGGGTGGAGGTGGGGGAGCGGGTGGAGAGGGATGGGTTTGTTTATGCGGAGATGGTGGGTGGGTGAGGAAGAACAGGCAACAGCAAAGGCGGGGTTCTTCGCTTTGATCAGAATGAAGGCGTTGAAACAAGCAACGACAACGACGACAAAAGCAGCTCCCTTTTGAGGGTGACAAGCTAGAAAGGCAAAAGCAACTACAACGACGGGCCGGGGAGATTGATACATTCCCACCCATCGCGATGAGACTGCGATGGATGGGGCACCCCGGCTTCTGTGGCTGGTTGAAAAGAACAACGGCAAGTACAACGACAAAGGCAAGGACGAAGACGAAGGAGAGTGCACTTAAAGTAGGGCGCTCTTATGTGTCGAGTGCATGTAGATTGTTACGAGGAAGGAAGGAATGTGCATATGCCGAAACCGATTGTTGGGCTTCATCACGTTACTGCGATTGCATCAGATCCGCAGAAGAATCTGGATTTTTATACCGAGGTGCTGGGGCTGCGGTTTGTGAAGCGGACGGTGAATTTTGATGATCCGGGGTCGTATCACTTTTACTTTGGCGATGATGCGGGGTCGCCGGGAACGATACTGACTTTCTTTCCGTGGCCGGGGGCTTCGCGTGGGTCGGCGGGGCTGGGTGAGGTGACGAAGACGGCGTTCAGTGTGCCGTTGGGGTCGCTGGATTATTGGGAGAAGCGGCTGGTGGATGATGGCCAGCTTGTGGAGCGGAGTGGGAAGCGGTTTGACGAAGAGGTGCTGACGTTTCCCGATCCTGATGGGATGAAGATTGAGATTGTGGGTCATGCGGATGCAGGAGTGGCGAAGGCTTCGCGGTTTTCGTCGGTGCCGGAAGAGCATGCGATTCGTGGGTTCTTTGGGGTGACGCTGTTTGAACAGCGATCGGAGGAGACGGCGAAGATTCTGGATGTGATGGGGTTCAAGAAGATTGCGGAAGAGGGGAACCGGCTGCGGTTTTCGGCGGATGGGAGTGCGCTGGGGAATCATATCGATCTGCTGGTGGATGCGAATGCGGGATGGGGGCGGCAGGGTGCGGGGAGCGTGCATCATATTGCGTTTCGCGCGGCCGATGATGCGTCGCAATTGGAGTGGAGGGAGGAGATCGCGAAGTATCTGGATGTGACGCCGGTATTGGATCGGACTTACTTTCACTCGATTTATTTTCGCGAGCCGGGTGGGGTTCTGTTTGAGTTGGCTACGGATCCTCCGGGATTTGAGTGGGATGAGCCGATTGAATCGTTGGGGGAAGAGTTACGGATTCCTACATGGCTGGAGCCTCGGCGGGCCGTGATTGAGCAGCGGCTGCCGGTGATTGAATTGCATAAGGCGAAGGTGGCTGGATGAGCGCTTCTGCTAATCCACATCGCGGGCAGCCTGTGCGGCAGTTTGGTGCTTCGCTGAAGGACGCTGAAGGTGCGGTGGTGATGCTGCATGGGCGCGGCGGGTCTGCGGAGGACATTTTGAGTCTGGCGACGGCGATGTATCGGCCGGGGCTGGCTTATCTGGCTCCGCAGGCTGCGGGGAATAGCTGGTATCCGTACTCGTTTCTGGCGCCGAGAGAGGAGAATGAGCCCTGGCTCTCTTCGGCGCTGGAGGCGGTGGGGAGTGCGGTGCGGATGGCTTTGGATGCGGGGATTGGGGTAGAGAAGATTGTTGTTTGTGGGTTCTCGCAGGGGGCTTGTTTGTCGACGGAGTTTGTGGCGCGGAATCCTCGGCGGTATGGAGGGTTGATTGGGTTTACGGGTGGGTTGATTGGGGCTTCGTTGGATGACAGCTATGTGGGGGAGTTGGGCAGGATGCCGGTGTTTCTGGGGTCGGGTGATCCTGATCCGCATGTGCCGTGGGCTCGGGTGGAGGAGACCGGTGAGGTGTTGCGGGGGATGGGGGCAGAGGTGACGATGCGGAGGTATCCGGGGCGGCAGCATACGATCAGCGGGGAGGAAGTGGATTTTGGGAAGAGGTTGGTGGATGGGGTGTTTGGGGGTTGACGGGTGGGAGTGCGAAGACACAAAAAGCAAGAACAATAGCAAAAGCAACGGCAATAGATCAGTCGCTTCGGCTTCGCCTTTGCTCCAGCCTTCGGCAGAGCGGTAGCCGCTTCGCGGTGGTGGTTTAGACGCGGGGCTGAAGCCCCGCTCTACCTTAGAGGCAAAAGCAAATACAACAGGGGCTGGGGAAATTTGTGGATTCCCACCCATCGCGATGAGACTGCGATGGATGGGGCACCCGGGCATCTGAGACAGCTGAAGTGAAGGCCCGGGGCTAAAGCCCCTTATGTTTGCGAGGTTTCGCAGGCTAAAGCCCTGCTCTCCCACCTAAAAGCTTCAGCAATTTCTTAAAGTGCTTGGCTTAGCGGCTGGCTAGTGTTTTTCTACGTCCATTAGGTTGTCGTCGGCGTCGCGGTCTATGAGTTTGTTGTAGGGGTCGATGCCGGCGCGGGTGGGCATTTGGTCGACGATGATTTCGAAGGTTTTGGTGGGTTGGGTGAGGCGGACTTTTTGCAGGTAGAGGGGTTTTTCTTCGTCTTTTTTGCCGTTGAAGACGCCTATGTCGATTAGGTCGTTGAGGGGTAGGGGGGACTCGTTGCCGCTGCCGTCGGATTTGATTTTGCGGGCCTGGACCGTGAGGGTGACTTTGTATTTGTGGTCGGGGGTGGGGGTGACGGTGGCGGTGACGGCTTTGTTGTCGTAGAGGACGATGTTCTCGAAGGCGTCGGTGATGTAGTACTGGAGGTCGGCGGGGGTCTGGGCGCGGAGGGCGTCGATGAACTGGCGGGTGTCGGGGTAGGGGCCGGGCTGGGCGTCGGTGGCGTTGGCGTAGCGGTGTTCCATGAGGAAGTTGTGGAGGGCGAGGTTGACCTTGTCTTCGCCGATGTAGTCGGCGAGGGTGTACATGACGTGGCCGCCTTTTTGATACCAGACGTAGGGCTCGTTCTGGACTAAGACTACGGGGCGCTCTTTGCGGATTTCGCCGGCGCGGCCGCGAAGGTAGCCGTCGAGCTCGTGCTTGAGGAAGCGGTGCATGCTGTCGCGGCCATACTTCTGCTGCATGACCATGAGGGCGGAGTACTCGGCGAGAGTTTCCGAGAGCATGTTGGAGCCTTCAACGCGGGCTCCGATGAGCTGATGGGCCCACCACTGGTGGCCTAGCTCGTGTGCGGTGACGAAGTAGGTGAAGTCGATGTCGGTGGGTTTCTCGAGGCGGCCGATGAAGCCGATGCCCTCAGAGAAAGGGATGGTGTTGGGGAAGGATTGGGCGAAGCTGCGGTAGCGGGGGAACTCGAGGATGCGGTACTGGCGGAACTGGAAGGGGCTGAAGTTTTTTTCGTAGTAGGCCAGGCCAGCCTTGGAGGCGGCGATCATGTCGTCGACGTCGTAGGTATGGGTGGGGATGTGGTAGACCTCGATGGCGATGGGGTTCGCGGCACCGGGGTACATCTCGCGCTTGACGTCGTAGCGGCCGGAGACGAAGGCGTAGAAGTCGAGGGTGTTGACGTCGCCCATGTCGTAGGTGAAGTAGTGGCGGCCGTTGGCGTGCCAGTCGCGGGTGAGATAGCCGGGAGAGAGGGCGGTCTGGGGCTTGCCCTCGGAGTCGGAGTCTGAGGTGCTGACGGTGGTGCGGTAGCTGATCCAGTCGGAGTGGGGCGTGAAGAGATTGGTGACGGTGCCAGCGGGGTCGCCGCGCTGGGGGAGGAGTTCCTGTTCGGGGAGGTGCTCTTCGCGGCGGCGGCGTGGGTCGCCGATCTCGACACCGTTGTCGTAGCCGATGGTCGGGAAGTAGTCGGAGTCGAAGAAGGTGCCGGAGTAGGCGAGCTCGGGGCGCTCGTTGCCGTCTTTGAAGCCGCGGCTGGTGTAGCCGACGTTGAAGGTCATGTCGAGCTTGTCGCCAGGGGCTAACGGGGTGTCGAGCTGGTAGATGGTGTAGAGGGCGCGGGGGCTGGAGGAGACGATGTGGAAGGGGCGGTCGAAGTGAACGTCGGAGACGGATTGCTTCTGATTGGTGATGTGGATCTGGCTGATGGGCTGGGTGGTCTTGTTCTGAAGGATGAAGTGGCCGTTGCCGGAGAAGGAGCGGCGCTCGGGGAAGATGTCGATGTTGGAGTCGACGGCGATGATTTTGGGCTGGGGGATGTTCTCGAACTTCTTGAAGTCGCGCTCGTAGGTGGCCTGGACGTAGCGGCGGCCCTTGGCGGTGGTGTACTCGTTGAGGACGTGGGTGTTGTAGAAGTACCAGATGCCGCTGCCAGTGGCGATGAGGAATAAGACTGCGGCGGCGGGGATGAGGCGGGGAGCGCGCTGGCGGGCGAGGCGGAGGCGGGCGGGCCAGGAGTCGTCGGAGCCGCGACGGGCGAGGGCGATGGAGATAACGGCGAGGACGCCGGAGATTGAGAGCCAGTAGGTGATGGACCAGAAGAGCGCGGGCGCGAAGTGGCCATAGCCGTTCATGTCGGAGTAGGTGTAGGCGGGGGTGTTGCCAAAGAGGTAGAGGGTGTTCTCCCAACCGAAGTTGTAGAGGATGGGCACGATGACGAAGATACCGATGACGATGCCGTGGCCGATGAACTTGTTGGAGACTACGGTCTGGATGAAGAGCGCGAACAGAACAAAGATGAGGACCTGAGGGAAGACGATGAGGTAGAGCTCTTTTGCGTATTGGAGAAGCTCGTAGTGGTAGTAGCCGGCGATGGTCTGCATGAGGATTCCGCAGAGGGCCGTGACGGTGAGGAGGATGAACTGGACGAAGATGAGGGCGAAGAGTTTGGAGAACCAGTCGGTGGTTTCGCTGATGGGCAGGGCGTCGTGGATGCCGGAGAAGTTGGTGTCGCGCTCGCGCCAGATGAGCTCCGCGGCGTAGAGGGTGGCGACGATGTAGAAGAAGAGCGCGGCGCCGCCTTCGACCGACTGCAGCATGAGATAGGTGACGGGCCAGACGTTCTGATCGGCGACGCGGCCGGCGAAGTGGCCGTTGTTGATGGCGAGGCCGGCCATGAGGATGAGGATGCCCCAGAAGGGGACTTCGCGGAGGATGTTGGAGATGCGGATACGAATGAGAGAGACGAGTTGCGCGAAGGTGGTTGCAGGGCCGAAGACCTGATGGACGATGGGGAGGCGGGCGGCGACGAGGCTGCGGGGTGCTTTGGCTTCGGCGATATCCTGCGCGCGGGCGAGGGCGGCGCGCTTGCCGCTGGTGCGGGCGGTGAGGGCTTCGACCGACATGGGGAAGAACTTCCAGACGGCAAGGAGAGCGAAGATGCCGATGGAGCCCCAGAGGAGGCGGTTGTAGAGGAAGACTCCGCCGTAAGCTCCGGGTGCCCAGGAGTAGAGCTGGGTGTTGCGTTCGACGACGGTCCAATAGCGGCTGATGGCATCGGTGTAGAGGAAGCCGACGGGGTCGAGGATGCCGGACCAGAAGTGCTCGAGCGAGCGCGTGGCGCTGAAGGCGTTGATGCCGATGAGATACAGCATGAAGATCGCCGCGCCCTGGAGGTAGACGATGAAGATTTTGCGCGAGAGGGCGGCGACGAGGAAGAAGAGCGAGCCGAGGAAGAAGATCTGGAAGACGACGATGGAGAAGAAGGGCTGGAGGTAGGAGGCGAGATGGTTGGGACCGATGCGGGTGTGATCGGCCCAGGGGGCGAGGGTGCCGAAGAACTCGCCGAAGAGGAGGCCGGAAAAGGCGAAGACAGTGGCGAAGAAAGAGCCGGCCCAGCGGCCGCCGAGGTAGGCGAATTTGGAGATGGGCTTGGTGAAGAGGATCTGGATGGTGTCGCGCTGGAAGTCGCGGAGGATGGAGGTGCCGAAGATGGCGGCGATGATGATGAGGCCGAAGAAGCTGATGCCGATGTCGTTGTAGATGTTGGCATAGGGGCCGTTTAGAAGGATCTTGCCGTTGGTGTTGCCGATGGGACCCCAGTTTTCGCTGGCGACGTTGAGGAAGTTGAAGGTGAACCAGCAGAGAAAATAAATGTAGGTCGAGAGGCTTTTGAAGCGGAACTTGAGCTCGAAGACGAAGAACTCCCAGAACATCTCCATGGTGTTGTCTCCGGTGCCGGGGTTAGTTCTTCGCATGGTTGGCGAGATTGAGGAAGTAGACGTCTTCGAGGCCGGATTCGACGGGGCGGAAGCCTTCGCCGGGACTGGCGTCGGAGTAGACGCGGACCTCGTGCAGGCCGCCGATGAGATGGGTGGAGATGACGTGGAAGGTGGTTTCGAGGGCGCGGAGTTCGTCGTCGGTGGCGACGATCTTCGACCAGATTTTTCCGGCGAGGGCGTCGAGCGCCGCGGTGGGGGCGCCTTCAAGGAGAAGCTCGCCGTTGGAGATGATGGCCATGCGGGGGCAGAGCTCGCGGACGTCTTCGACGATGTGGGTGGAGAGTATGACGGTGACGTTGGAGCCGATGGAGCTGAGAAGATTGAGGAAGCGGTTGCGCTCGGCGGGGTCGAGGCCGGCGGTGGGCTCGTCGACGATGATGAGGCGGGGGTTGGCGAGGAGCGCCTGGGCGATGCCGAAGCGCTGCTTCATACCGCCGGAGTAGGTACTGAGGGCTTTTTTGCGGACGTCCCAGAGGTTGGTCTGTTGGAGGAGGGCTTCGACCATCTGGGTGCGCTCGGTCTTGTTGGTGATGCCCTTGAGGATGGCGAGATGCTGGAGCATGTCGAGCGCCGACATCTTGGGGTAGACGCCGAATTCCTGCGGGAGATAGCCGAGGACTTTGCGAACCTCGTTCTTCTGGGTGAGGACGTTGAGGCCGTCGAGGTGGACGGTGCCGGTGTCGGGATCCTGGAGGGTGGCGACGGTGCGCATGAGGGTACTCTTCCCTGCACCGTTGGGGCCGAGGAGACCGAACATGTGGTTGCCGATGTCGAGGGAGAGATTTTTGAGTGCTTTTACGCCATTGGGATAGGTCTTGGATAGACCAGTGATCGTCAGTGCCAAAGCAGAGACCCCTTCCGGTGGAGAGATTGGGTATGGCTCGTGAGGTAGAAACCAACGTATCACAAGCACAATGCTGCTCAGCGGTCTTTGTGACAGCCGGGCATACCTCGCTGCCGGCTTGTGGGAAGTGTCCCATTAAGCGCGGATTTCGGAAACTGATTTATGCAGAAGGCGAGATTTCTATGACGATTGCGCGGTTTAGATGAGCTTCAATTTGCTGAGTTTGTCGTGGGTCTGCTTCCTGCAAAAGAGCATGGCGACGGAAGAGTCTGTTGTGCGCTGGCCGGCGGTGCGGCGGCGGGCGAAGAGAAGACCGACAGCTCCGGAGACGATGTAGATGATGGATGCGGGTTCGGCGGCGATGATGGGCAGGACGGGCAGGATGGTGGTGAGATGTACGAGTTCCATGAGCGCTCCCTTGTGCTAATGAGCCTATCGGCTGTCGGACAGGTTGGGGCTACCACTAAAGTTGCAGGCTAGGCGGAGTGTACCAATATGGGATTGAGATTGGATTCGGCTTCGACGGCGGAGTAGGGCGATGTGATGTGGTGGAGGGATTCGGTGAGCAGCCAGAGGTAGCCGAGGATGAGCAGGGTTTGCTGCGCGAGAAAGAAAAGACAGGTTTGCTGGTGAGCGAGGAGGCCTTGATGAAAGTCCTGGCTTGAGAACTGGTGGAGTACGGTTGCCCAGTAGCTTGGGCTCACGATGGCGATGACTCCGAAGAGAGCGAAGACTGCTGTCTTTGCTGTCTTCAACCTGCCGGCGGAAGGAATAAGCAGGCAGATGGGAAAGAGGGCGAGCATGAGATAGGGCGGCCATGACTTTTTGGAGAAGAGCAAGAGGCCGAGGGTGAGAGCAGCCATGCCGAAGGTGAGGACGCGAAGACGAAGTGCCATGGTCGCATTGAGCATGGCACTGGCAACAAGGGCAAGGATGATGCCGAGAGCGGTGATGGTGAGCGTGTCCCAGATGCGGGAGGGAACGGTGATGCCGAAGATCGCTTCGATGAGGTACGGGAGATCGTTGGCGGACTTGAGGCTGCCTTCCTGAGAGAGTGGGCTGAGGATGGCGAGATGCTTTGCGGCGAAGGCTCCGTAGACGAGGCCGACCGGAAGTACGAGGCCGGCGGCCCAGCGCCAGCGGTGGCGGAAGCTGCTGAAGAAGAAGAGAGGAGCGTAGAGAAGGGGGAGGAATTTGATGGAGACGGCGCTGAGGCCGACGGCTGCTCCTGAGGCGAGGGTATGGTTTTTGTGGAGGAGAAGGACGGCGAGCGCGAGAAGGGTGGCGATGATGACGTTGTCATGACCGTCGATGGTGACGAACTGGAGGCTGAGGGCGCTGGTGAGGTAGAGGAGGGCGGCGGTGCGGACTTCGTACTCGGAGAAAAAACTGCGGGCAGTGTGCAGCCAGATGGGAAGAAGAAGGAATTCGACGCAGGCGGCGAGCAGGATGATGGAGAGCGGTGTATGCCAGAGGGTGATGGCGACGGCGTCGAGGTAGGGATGGAGAGGGGCGTAGCTGGTGAGGAAGTCGCGGTATGGAAGAAGACCGTGGAGGGCGGAGTTTGCGTCGTCCCAGTAGAAGGCGGGGATGTCTCCGCGGGGCTGGAGGCGGGCGATGAAGAAGATGCCGAGGTATGCGGCGAGGCGGCTGAGGATGAAGGTGATGGTGATGAGGCGGTCGAAGGTGTGGCGCGGAAGAGCGCGGAGACGGGTGGTTGAGACGGCGACAATGCCTGCGATTCCCGCGACAGCACTGAGGGCGGTGCGGAGGATGAGAGTCTGATTGCCGGTCAAAAAAAGCCTCGTGGCTGGTTTATCTGACGTATTGTGCCATGGGATTGGTGGGGGTTGGAATGACGCGGAAGGGTCATTTGGTCCGGCGTTAGATGGGATGAGAGGGAAAAACAAACAACGGCAACCGTAAAGACAGAAGCATTCCCTACGGGATGGCAAGCAAAAGGACAGACAACGACAACGGTAAAAGAATTAGTGTTCGAGTTGGATGGTGCTGGGTTGTTGGCCGAGGCTGGTCTGGAGGAGGCGGGGGACGGGTCTGCGACGGTGGGCGGGGCGCGGGGTGTTGGGGATGGCGGGATCAAGGCGGTAGAGGATGAGGAGGTTGCGCTCGGGGTCGTCCATGGCGGGAAAGGCGGCGACGCGACGGAGATGGTAGAGGGGGGCGAGGGCGTCCATCTTGTCGTCGTCGACCTGGTTCCAGGTGACGTACCAGCCGGGTTGGTAGGCGCGGACGCGGACGGAGAGATCCATCGTACCGAAGTCGTCGCAGATAGAGGGCAGACCGGTCATGAGGGAGAGGTTGGAGCCGCTGATGGAGAGAACGAGGGGGTTGTGAGTGGGGTCGGCAGCGACGATGTCGTGTATCTCAGAGGCGGCGCGAGCGAAGGTGTACTCCGCAGTGCGGACATAGTGGATGGTCTGGCGGGCGTCGGAGATGACGATGGTGGCCAGAGCGGCGGCGGCGAGGCCAGCGGCAAAGTGGTGCAGGGGAGCGACAATGCGACGGTGTCGCCAGATGCTTTCAAAGACGATGGCGACCAATAAGGTGAGAGGGATGGCGACGACGAGGTAGTACCGGGGCTGGAGGTTGTTGTGGTAGGCGAGGAAGGCGGCGTATCCGGCGGCCCAGAGGATGAGGGCGGGGACGAGCGGGTTGCGCAGGAGGCCTTGATCGATAAAGAGAGCGATGGCAACGGCAATGAGGGCGCAGGGATAGAGGATGGGGCCGATCCACTGGCCGTCGGCGATGGTGTCGCGGAGGACGGAGGGGGCATTGTCGGAGGTGATGCCGGTGTAGGCGTTGGCGCTGAAGAGGTATTGATAGTCGCTGAGGAAGTGCGGATGGACGACAAGGCCGTAGTAGCCGAACCAAATGACGATGGCGAGGACCGCCGGAGGAAGACCAAGTCGAAGGAAGGGGTGAAGCCTGTATCCGGTGCGTGCCCAGAGCAGCCAGACGATGGCGGGCAAAAGGAAGATGGCGGTGGTCTTGGTGAGGACCATGAGGGGAAGGATGAGGCCGAGGGGAAGGGTGTTGCGGAGGTAAGTTCGCCAAGTGGGATTTTGGGACGGCTCACTGTAGGAGGCGGCGAGGAGAGCCAGAAGGGTGAGCAGGATGAGCATGGGCTCGAGGATGGCCAGACGGGTGAAGGCGAAACAGAAAGGGCTGACGGCGAGCAGGAGAACCGCGATGGCGGGGGCGAGTGAAGGGCTGCTCGATTCGGCGGAGGACGGTGTGAGTCGCTGCCAGCGGCGCAGAAGAAGCCAGGAGGTAAGCAGGATAAGAGCGAAGATGCCGACGGTGAGGGCGCGCGCGGGGGCGACGCCGACGCCGGTGAAGCGGAAGACGGCGGACTCAAGCAAGGGCCAGACGGGGAGGGCGGCTGCGGGGTTGAAGTCGCCGGGGACGTACCAGTGGCCGCGCTGAAAGTGGCGGATGGCGGCGTCGCCGTACCAGCCTTCGTCGGTGTACTTGGACCAATCCATCCAGGGGGAGTGGTTGGGGAAGTCGGCCTGGAGATGCAGGGTGTGGAGGCCGAGGAAGATCGCAGAGACCAGGAGAAGCACGACCTGAATGGCCTTGAGGAGACGCGACGAGATGGAGGACAGCTGGCCCATACAGACTGAGAATGATACGCAAATGTGAAACCAGAGTTCAGCGTGTTAACAGAACGTAGCCCAGATGAAGAACCGGTGATGACAAGGCACGGTATTCCTGAGGTCGTACGGTAAGCTAAACGGCAGCAACAGCAAGAACCGCCATAGCCAAGTTATGACGAAAGTGGAGACGATGCAAGGTCCAAAGAGGGCAACGACTGTTTTACTCGCTTTCATTCTGCTTACAACTGGATTTACGGACTACTGGGAGTACAGCAAGGCGTACCACAAAGACCCATCAATCTACCAGGATCTGCTGACCGGGACGGCGATCGCGCCGAACCAATACCGCATCGGCGTGGTGATAACGGCGGACTTTGTGGCGCGTCATGCGCACCTTGGCTTGCGGCATATGTTTACGCTGATCGATATGATCGCCGGTTTTGTGGCGGTGTTTACGCTGTTCTGGCTGCTGCGGAGGTCTGCCGCGTATCGGAACGCGAGCCAGTTGGGGCGCTGGTTTGCCGCGGTGGCTTTTCTTGTCCTGGTGCAGTTCTATCTGGCCTGGGTGACGTGGTATCAGCGACCGGAGACGTTGACGACGGCCGCGCTGGTGACACTGACACTGCTGTTGCTAACGGTGCGGGTTCGGCTGCCGGGGGTGGCAGGATATGTGGCTACCGCAGGGGGAATGCTGCTGATCGCGGTGGCACAGGGGTTTGTTCGTGCGGATGTTGCTTTTGGGCTGCATGCCGGAATTTTTCTGTTTTGCTTGACGCGGGCCAGCGCAGGGCTCTCGATGCCTCGCGGGGTGCAGGCGGTGACCAGCCTGGCGGCGGTGTTTGCGGCGGCGGGTATTCAGTACTATATGATGCACATCCGGTATCCGCATGCTTCGTATGGGGACACGCCGGTGTTTCAGCTGGTGCTGAACTTCAAGGAGTCCGCGCGGCTGATTGCTTTTACACTTTTTATCCTTCCGTATGCGTGGACGGTTTATACGGTATTGCGCAGACGGGTTGAGGCTGAGGCTCCAGCGCTGGCTTTGCTGTGTGGCTCGGTTGTTTTTATGGCGATGTGGTGGATGGCCGGACGCGTCGAAGAGGTGAGGATTTTTCTGCCGTTTGCGTTGGCAGTCGCTCCGTTGACGGTTCAATGCGCTGTCGAGCGCTGGGTGCTGGAGGGACGGCCGCAGGAGGCTTGAGGCTTTTTTGCTTGTGTGACTTGAAAGAACGATCGGGCTAAAGCTGTGGCATGCAGGGATTCCCTCAGCGGCTAAAAGCCGCACAGATATCGCTGTACTTGCGGCACGGCTAAAGCCGTGCCCTTAACAAAACAGGACTGTTCGGTACAAAACTTTGGATTACTCGTAGGAGAGGGCATCGATGGGGTCTTTGCTGGCGGCTTTGAGTGCGGGGTAAAAGGCTCCGAGGATTGCTCCTACGAAGGCGATGACCACGGCCTTCCAGACGTAGGGTCCATTGATGACGAAGTCCAGCGTTGGGAATCTGTTCTGGAGGGCGGCGCTAAGGCCGTAGCTCGCCACTATTCCGAGGATGATTCCGGCTATCGCGAGCAGACCCGTCTCGCGCAGGACGATACCAACGATGTAGCTGCGGGATGCACCCAGAGATTTGAGGATGCCGATCTCGCGGGTGCGCTCCATGACGGCGGTGTACATGGCCTGAAAGATGACGAGGAAGCCGATGACGGCGGCGATGCCGATGACGACGCGGAGACCGATGCTAAAGCCGGGTAGAGAGTTCGGCGACATTGAGGAGAGATACTCTTCGGTCTTGAGGACGCTGTAGGTATTCATGCCGGGCGTGGCGAGGATCTCGTCCTTGACGGCGTCTTCGTACTTTGGAGGGTCTTCGGTCTTGAGGTAGAACATGGAAGCCTTGCCTTCTGTACCGGTGATGGAGCCCATCGTGTCGATGGGTATGAACTTGCGGCCGCCTTTGCCGTGTTCGACGATGCCGGAGATACGGAAGGGTTTGGGACCGAGCACATTCATGGTGTCTCCGACCTTTTTACCGGCACCGACGTACTCGTCGACGATGACGTCATAGGGTCCCTGAAAGGGGCCGCCGGAGAGGAAGACGAAGGGACGGAGCGCGTCGTAGCTCTTGAAGTCGATGCCGTAGATATTGTCGAGGGTGCTGGTGATTTGAATATTGACGGGGGCAGCAACCTGAACGTGAGGCAGTTTTTCAAGAACGTCGGCCACCTTGATGGAGGCAGCGGCAGGGCTCATGCCGACGAAGTTGTTCGTGGTGCTGGGCCGGATGAACATGTCCATGCCGATGCCGTTCTGACGGTCTTTGAAGCCGTTTAGCTTGCCCATCAGGATTGCGGTGATGGAGAGGATCATGATGACCTCGATGGCTACAGCGAAGACACTGATGAGCGAGCGGAGGGGACGGTGGACAAGGTTACCGACAACAAGTTTATTCATACCTCTACCAGTGTATGGGAGAGGAGGCGGATCACGGTTGTTGGATGGTGAAAGGGTTAGCTGAGCGGCTGGCGCCAGCGGCTGACGGCACCGGAGGCGCGCTGTACGCTCTGGACGGGAGCACCCTGGCGGACGAGGATGCGTTCGGGGCCTTTGAAGAGGGTGCCGAGCAGGGGCATGAGATAGGTGGCGGAGAAGGCGGCGACAACGATGCTGAAGGCAGAGAGGCCGAGCATGTAGATGACGCTGCCGAGCATTCCTTCGGGGGCGGCATGACTGAAGAGGGCGATGGCGAGCAATCCCCAGGGCGTCTCGCGTACGGTGCCGCAGAGGGAGTCGAAGAGAGTAAAGAGCATGATCCAGAGGATGGGCGCGAGAATCAGAACGCCGACCCAACGGTCGATGTGATAGCCCTCGCCGGATGGGGAGAAGGAGATTCCGGTGGTGAAATCGTCTTCGGCCATGCCACCGATCTGGTGAGCGTAAACATTGCCGAACCCGATGGAGGGCTTGCCGGGCCAGAAGACGCGGGGAATGATGTTGGCAAAGCCGCTGTAGATGGGAGAGTAGCCGAAGGTTCCTTTGCGCTCGGTGACATCAATCAATGTATCGTCGACAGTGATCATTTGCAGGCGGTCGAACAATCCCTGGGGCGAGTTGTAGTATCCCTGAGCAGCTTCCATAAAATCATCGTCGGTGGTCGTTACGTATTTGTTTCGGACATCCCCCAGATTGGTGAGAAGAGAGATCGCTGTCTTAACGTTTTCAGCCGGGTTTCCAGTTGTGCTTTTGAAATTTCTACCGTACTGCGAGAAAGGCACGAGGTATTGAACCATGAAGATGGCTACGGCAAGGATGCCTACCACTTGATAGAGCTTAATCTTGTAGCGCTGAGAACCGGCGGCGATTAACCAACAGACGAAGGGAGTGAACATTCCTTCTTTTGAGAAAGAAAGCAGGCCCTCCGCGAACATGGCCCCGCCAGAGAGGAGGACAGGAAGATTGACACTGCTGGTGCCGCCGCTCCTTCGAATCTGATGGATGACTCCGAGGATGATCGCCATGGGAAGAAAGCGATTGATCTGGGCGAGGGAGCTAAGAATCGAACCACTCTGGCGTGGCACGAACGTGAGGATCACGGTCAGGATCATGCCGGTGACCATGCAGCCGACTGTGGCGTTCTGAATGTTTGTGTCGTTCACCATTTGTCCCAGCAGTGGTCGTTTGGCGGTGAGACGCCGGCTGACGAAGACGGCTACGAGCATGGCGGTGATACCGCCAAGAAAGACCTGCATGGTCAACAGAGGCAACAAAAGATGAGAATCGGCCGGCTCGCCGAGGATGGCCTTGTAACAGAGGCCGAGAATAACGGCCAGGACGGCATAGAAAAAGACGTATGCGCCGGAGGGTCGGGTTAGACCACCGGCGAGATTGAAAGCTATGGTCGCAATGATGATGAAGAGGAAGCTATAGAGCGAAAAAAATGGATTCGTTCCCTGGTAAAGCTGAAGTGCGCTGAGCAGGGTAGCAAAGGGGATCGCATACTGCAGTGGGATTCGTTCGGGATAGGGGATGCGCACTCGACCTCTTTTGTACATGAATGCATAGTGAAGCGCTATTGGCTTCGTAGAGACGACCTATTGCAGTCCGTCTATACGATTTCTACGAGGTTGTCGCGAGAGCATGAGTCGGCAGTATTGGGTTGAAGCGCGAGGATATTTCGGCTAACCAGCATGAGTATCCCGGAGAGCAGAAGAAAGACGGTCATCTGCTCGATGAGTTGCATACCGGGCGGCAGGGAGGTGGGGATGAGCTTGATGCCAAACCAGAGCAGCGCTACCGTCGTCAGGATGTAGGCCTTCGTTCGCAGGAGTGGAGTGGCGAGCGCGGCCGCTAACGGAATTGCGAGAAAGACGTAGTCGTAGGTGCGGTGGGGAAAGAACATCAGGGTAGCTACCGCAAGAGCTGCTGCGTCTCTGCGCGGGTAGATTTCCTGCTGCCGTGCGAGCGCAAAGGTAAAGGCCACGCTCGCCAGGAGAGCAGCTGCCGCCATGATTTTCTGGGTCAAAGGTACGGACAGAACGTTGCGGCAGGCGATCTGAATGATTGTCATCAGATTGCCCAGGCCGTTGATGGTGTCTGTGCGGCTGACGGCGAGAGGCTCGGTCGATAAAGTGAGCAGGCTTCCGTGCACCAGCAGACCCATGGCGAGGAGACCCAGTAGAGGAAGGGCCAGCGAGATGGCCAGGACACGAAACCGGCGGCAGAAGAAGAGATAGAAGAAGACGACGGGGGAGAAGCTGTACTTCGAATAGCTGAGGCCGAGGGCGATTCCCTGCCCTGTCGGCCTGGCGAAGTAGAAGATGAGGCAGAAGAGGAGGAGTTCGAGCAGGCTTTGCTGGCCGTTGCCGAGCACGATGCGGAAGGGCGTGCCGGCAAAGAGGAGCAGGAGGAGGAGAAGGGCCTGGGAATGAGGCAGGTCGTAGATTCGGCGCAGAATGAGCGCAATAAGGATGGCGAAGAGGCAGTTGAGGATCGCCCAGAGGGGCTTGGCGTGGGAGAAGCTGAGGGAGCCGAGCGGGAGCAGGAGGATATATAGCTCGTGCAGGTAATTTGGTACCTGGGAGAGCTGGATGCTGTGTTCGGGGTCGTGACGGAGGAATTGGCTGTAGGGGTCGACGTGCTGGAGTGCGAGGTGGGCGCCGGACCACTGGAAGTCCTGGCTCCGCGAGAGTGAATTGCGGATGCCCGCGTACACGGAAAGTACGGCAGGAAAAACGAGGGCTGCATTGATCCAGACGATAGGCCGAAGTCTCATTTTTCGGGGGTGTCCTCTTTTGGGAAGACTAGGGGGTAAAGCCCATTTTGCGGCCTAACTAGTTTGGTTCCAAGCGAGTATAGAGAGCCTGGATGCTCAAAACGACTTTGACTTGATAGGGAGACGGAGCTATTCTGCCGAGAACCGTGGCTCCAGAAACGGTGCAGTAAATGAAATTAATAGTAGGCTGAGCGGAGTGAATGGAAAGATTCTGCGACGAGCTGCGAGGGGAGCGTGAGCGCCGGGATGTCTCGATTGAGACGATCTGCGAGGTGACAAAGATTTCGTTGCGTCATGTGCGTGCGCTGGAGGCCGGAGAGTACAACGAGCTGCCGGGCGGAGTTTTCCGGAAGGGCATTGTACGGAGCTATCTCAGGGTATTGGAGCTGGACGAGGTTCCATGGATTGAGCGGTTTGAGGCCACCATGCGAGAGCATGGATCGGCTGAACCGGATGAGGAAGACTGGGCCGAGTTTGCGGAGAATGTCCGGAGGAACCGGGGTGGAGCCGAATCTGCGAACAAGCTGCGGTGGATGGGCGTGGTGATGATGATGGTGATGTTGGCGGCGCTGGGATGGAGTGTGTGGAGATATGCGCTGCATGGATTAGTGCTTCGGTAGATCGTACGACCACGGATAAAACGGATAAAAGCACGGGCTTAATACTGGTTAAAGCGATAAAAACAGGCAAAAACATGATGGTCCGCTGGAATCGTCTGCAGGGTCTTGTAAATGGATCTGCTTTAGATACCGTTTGATGCGGGATATTGCCGTTGGCTGCTCGATAGGCTGGTGTGGGTGCTGGGCTTTGCTGAATGCATGGGTGGATGGGTAAAATAAGAGGGTTAGATCTGCGCCGGCAAAGTGTGCGATGCGGGGATATTTCTGGAGGATATGTTTTGGCAAAACGCGACCGTTTTCTGTTTACCAGTGAGTCTGTAACCGAGGGGCATCCTGACAAGATTGCCGATCAGATCTCCGATGCAATTCTGGATGCCTGCCTGGCGCAGGACCCTTACAGCCGTGTGGCCTGCGAGACGCTGACCTGCACCGGACTGGTAGTAATTGCGGGCGAGATCACGACGAAGGCTTATGTGGACTTCCAGAGCCTTGTACGTGGAACGGTCGCGGCGATTGGCTATGACAATGCTCTGTATGGGTTCGACTCGAACACGTGCGCAGTGATCTCGACGATCAACAAGCAGTCGGGCGATATCGCCATGGGCGTGGATACGGGCGGCGCGGGCGACCAGGGCATGATGTTTGGCTATGCCACCAACGAGACGCCGGAGCTGATGCCGACGCCGATCTCGCTGGCGCACAAGCTGGCGCATAAGCTCTCCGAGGTTCGCAAGAACGGGCTGATGAGCTACCTGCGTCCGGATGGCAAGAGCCAGGTAACGGTGGAATATGACTCGAACCACAAACCTGTACGTGTGGATGCGGTCGTTATCTCGACCCAGCATGCGGAGAACGTCGGTAACGAAGAGCTTCGCGCCGATATTCTGAAGAATGTGATTCAGGCCGTAATTCCGGCGAACCTGCTGGATGAAGACACGAAGTACCACATCAATCCGACGGGCCGGTTCGTAGTCGGTGGACCGATGGGCGACACCGGGTTGACGGGCCGCAAGATCATCGTTGACACGTACGGCGGCATGGGCCGTCACGGCGGCGGAGCTTTCAGCGGCAAGGATTCGACCAAGGTAGACCGTTCGGCGGCCTATATGGCGCGGTATGTGGCGAAGAACATTGTCGCTGCCGGTCTGGCGGATCGCTGCGAGGTGCAGCTGGCCTATGCGATTGGCGTGGCTGAGCCGGTAAGCGTGCTGGTCGATACGTTTGGCACGGGCAAGGTCGATGAGACCAAGCTTGAGGAGCTGGTGCGGAAGAACTTCTCGCTGACGCCGAAGGGCATTATTGAGAGCCTGGACCTGCGGAAGCCGATCTTCAAGGCTACTGCTGCTTATGGGCACTTCGGCCGCACGGGCGAGGGCTTCAAGTGGGAGAACACGGACAAGGCTGCTGCTCTTACGGAGCAGGCTGGCGTCGCGGTCGCTGCCAAGTAAATACGAATAAGTAAGTTGCAGGAAGCGGGGTGAGCTCTACGGAGTTCATCCCGTTTCGCATTTTGTGGCAAAAAGCGGTTTGGATTGGCTAGGATGGAGTTTTTTCGCATCGCAGTAGAGTAGAGGCCATGCAGGATGGCCAAGAATATCTATGTTGATTCGCTCCGAATTTGATATTTCGTTTGATCTGCCCCAGGCACTGACCATGGTTGCCATGCTGCGACTTCATCCTTCTCTTGATCCGCTGGTACGCGAGGCAGAGGTGTTAGCGCTGGAGCATGTCGAGAGTGATGCCCAGGGGCTTGAGTCGAAGATACCGATTGAAGCAGAAGAGTATGTGGACGTTTTTGGGAATCGCTGCTCGAGGTTTGTGGCACCGGCGGGGAGACTACAGGTGAGCGGGCAGAGCCTGGTTGAGGATGATGGACAGCCGGATCCGATTTTTACCGAAGCTGTTCAACATCCGGTTGAAGAACTGCCGGCTGAGACGCTGCAGTTTTTGCTGAGCAGCCGCTATTGCGAGGTCGACCAGATGTCGCAGGTCGCGGGCGACATGTTTGGACATACGACACCGGGGTGGGCGCGGGCGGTGTGGATACGCGACTGGGTGCATAATCATGTGCGCTTCGACTATAAGACTGCTCGGCCTACAAAGACTGCGCTGGATGTGTTCACGGAGCGGATTGGGGTCTGTCGGGACTATCAGCATCTGGCAATTACGATGACGCGGGCGATGAATATTCCTGCGCGGTATGTGACGGGCTATCTGGGGGATATCCGCAGTCCTTACAGCGGAGCGGGCGACTTTAGCGCGTGGTACGAGGTGTTTCTCAGCGGGAAGTGGTGGACGATGGATGCCCGGCATAACGAGCCGCGTGTTGGCCGCATCCTGATGGCCACGGGTCGCGATGCGACCGATGTTGCCATTACAACCAGTTTCGGAGCGGCAGACGTGAAGAACTTCTACGTTGAAAGCTATGAGGTCGATGAAAACGGGGTGACCGTTCCGCTGGTGGGCGGAGGAACGCGCGACAAAAAGTGGGTCCCGCCTATGGGTTTGTAGTACGGGGTCGGGATTCCGAGTTTGAATGTAACGAATCGGAGTGTGGCGGTGTGGGGACCGGTGGGAGGATACTGGAATGATGACTCGCACGAATCACATTCCAAGTGTCTTTCCGGGCAAGCAGTGGCAGCAGGTGCTGGAACGCGATACCACAGCGGATGGACAGTTCTTCTACGCGGTGAAGTCGACCGGGATCTTCTGCAAGCCGAGTTGCCCAAGCCGCAGGCCAACGCGGAAACAGGTCCAGTTTTTCCCGACAACCGATGCGGCACAGGCAGCTGGCTACAGAGCCTGCAAACGGTGCGAGCCGGAGAGAACCACTCCCAAGGCTGATCCGCAGGCGGGTGCGATTGCCGCTGTGACGGAGTATCTGAAAGAACATGCCGGCGAGCGGACAAAGCTGGAAGATGTGGCGAAGGCTACCGGTGTGGGACGGTTAACGATTCTGCGTGGATTCAAACGGGTGCTTGGTGTGAGTCCGGGGCAGTACGCAAAGGAGGCGCGGCTGGCTAAGTTCAAGGAGAAGGTGCGGGAGCCGAAGACTCGGATTACGGATGCGATCTATGAGGCCGGCTATGGTTCGAGCAGCAGGCTGTATGAGAAGAGCAGTGCGGCGCTAGGGATGACGCCTCGTACAATGCGCGAGGGCGGGGCAGGATTGCTGATTCGATATTGCACGGCGGCGAGTCCCTTGGGACGGATGCTTGTGGCTACGACTGATGTAGGGATCTGCTCGATTGCGTTTGGCAAGGATGATACCGAGCTTGTGGCTGGGCTGCGGGAGCGCTTCAATAAGGCGCAGCTGGTGGCAGCGAAGGGTAATACGGGATGGTTGGCCGATGCGGTCGCATTTGTGTCGAGCCAGATGGGAGAGCATCCGCTGGCGGCGACGTTTCCGTTGGATGTGCGGGCTACTGCGTTTCAACAGCGTGTATGGAAGGCGCTGCAGGAGATTCCGCGGGGCGAGACGCGGAGCTATTCGGATGTGGCGGCGCAGCTTGGAGCACCGACTGCAACGCGAGCGGTGGCGGCGGCATGCGGAGCTAATCCTGTGGCGATTGCGGTGCCTTGCCATCGGGTGGTGGGAAAGAACGGTTCGTTGACGGGTTATCGCTGGGGCGTTGAGAGAAAGCAGAAACTGCTGACTGCGGAAAAGGGCTGACTGTCGACCGCTGCGGCAGGTAGAGTAGAGCGATGACGCAGGCTGTAGCGGTAGACGAACGAGCGCTGTACGCGAAGATTACGCGGCGCCTTATTCCTTATCTTTTTCTGCTGTACATCGTTGCCTATGTGGACCGTGTGAATGTGGGATTTGCCGCGATGGATATGCAGCGGCAACTGCATTTCAGCAATACGGTATACGGGACGGGCGCGGGAATCTTTTTTATCGGGTATTCGCTGTTCGACATGCCGAGCAATCTTCTGCTGCGGCTGGTGGGAACGCGGTTGTGGATTGCGCGGATCATGATTACGTGGGGATTCGTCGCGGCTGCCATGGTGTTTGTGCATACGCCGCACACGTTTTATGCGCTGCGATTTTTGCTGGGAGTTGCTGAGGCGGGATTTGTGCCGGGGATGCTGCTGTACCTGACGTTCTGGTTTCCTTCGGGGGAGAGGGCGCGGGCGGTGGCGAAGTTCATGACGGCGACTTCGCTGGCGGGAGTTGTAGGCGGACCGATTTCGAGTGCGTTGCTGAAGCTGGATGGCCTGGGTGGATTGAGTGGGTGGCAATGGCTGTTTCTGGCAGAGGGTTTGCCGACGGTGCTGCTGGGGATTTCTGTGCTGTTTGTGCTGAAGGATGGACCGGACAAGGCGGAGTGGTTGAAGCCGCATGAAAAGATTTGGCTGGAGAATGAGCTGGAGCGGGACAGGGCTCTGTATGGCGCGGGAGAGCATGGCCGGTTGATGGATGTGTTCAAGATGCCCACGGTGTGGATTCTGGCGGCGGTTTACATCATCATCCAGATCGGCGTGTATATCGTGAACCTATGGATGCCGCTGATTCTTTCGAGCCTTGCGCATGACGGCGTGAGCCGCGATGCCAGTTTGATTGCGCGGTATGCGACGGTGCCGTATCTACTTGCAGCGATCTTTACCGTGTTGGTGGGGTGGAGCTCGGATAAACGGAATGAGCGGAAGGGGCACCTGGCTGGATGTCTGCTGTTGGCCGCGGTGGGGTTTGCGTGGACGGCGGTGACGCATGATGTTGCAGTGGCGCTGTGTGCGCTGTCGCTGGCGGCGATAGGACTGTGGAGCACGATGGGGCCGTTCTGGGCGTTGATGACGCGGATGGTGAAGGGCGCGGCCGCAGCGGGTGGCGTAGGTATGATTACGACGCTTGGCGGGCTGGGTGGGTTTATTGGACCTTACGTGACCGGGCGGTTGCGTGATGCAACGCACAGCTTTGCGGGTGGGTTGTATGCGATTGCGGGCCTGGCGCTTTGCGGAGCCGTGCTGAGCATAACCGTGATGCAACCAAAGGCGCAGAAGTTGTAACGAGAAGGCCCTTTATTACAGGAAAACAACCGTCTGGAAGAGGGTTTCCACCGCGAAAATCGACGGGTGAATGGTATCCTTAAAGGGTATCTTTCTGATCATTCACAACAATTTTATGGAAGAGGTTTTATCAATGGCGACAGCGATCATCGACAAGGCTGCGGAAGCGGTGGAGTACAAGGTAGCGGACATCTCGCTTGCAGAGTTTGGGCGCAAGGAGATCGACATCGCCGAACAGGAGATGCCGGGGCTGATGGCGATCCGCAATAAATATGCCGCAGACAAGCCGCTGGCGGGTGTTCGCGTGACTGGCTCGCTGCATATGACCATCCAGACTGCCGTGCTGATTGAGACGATGGTTGCTCTCGGCGCGGACGTGCGCTGGGCGAGCTGCAACATCTTCTCGACGCAGGACCATGCAGCGGCGGCGATTGCGGCGGCTGGCGTTCCCGTGTTTGCGTGGAAGGGCGAGTCGCTTGAGGAGTATTGGTGGTGCACGGATCAGGCGCTGCGTCACAAGGGCGGACTGGGTCCGCAGATTGTGATCGATGACGGCGGGGATGTGACCTTGCTGATCCATAAGGGCGTCGAGCTTGAGAACGGCGATGGCTGGGTCAACACTCCTTCCGGCAACCAAGAAGAGGGCGTGATCAAGGATCTTTTGAAGAAGATCCACGGTGCAGATGCGACTTACTTCCAGAAACTGGCCAAGGAGTGGAAGGGCGTCGCGGAAGAGACAACGACCGGCGTTCACCGGCTGTACAAGATGATGGAGCAGGGCAAGCTGCTGGTTCCGGCGATCAACGTGAATGACTCGGTGACCAAGAGCAAGTTCGACAACCTGTATGGCTGCCGCGAGTCTCTGGTGGACGGCATCAAGCGCGCGACCGATGTGATGGTCGCGGGCAAGGTTGCAGTCGTCTGCGGTTACGGCGACGTGGGCAAGGGTTCGGCGGCTTCGCTGCGTGGGCTTGGCGCTCGCGTTCTGGTGACGGAGATCGATCCGATCAATGCGCTGCAAGCGGCGATGGAAGGCTATGAGGTAACGACGCTCGAAGAGACGCTTGGACGTGGCGACATCTACGTCACCTGCACGGGCAATCTCGACATCATTACCTTCGAGCACATGAAGCTGATGAAGGACCAGGCGATTGTCTGCAACATCGGCCACTTCGACAACGAGATCCAGATGGATCAGCTGAACAGCGCCAAGGGCGTGACGAAGCTGAACATCAAGCCACAGGTGGACAAGTACACCTTCCCGAACGGCAGCAGCATCTTCGTGCTGGCGGAAGGCCGCCTTGTGAACCTGGGCTGCGCGACGGGACATCCGAGCTTCGTGATGTCGTCGAGCTTCTCGAACCAGACGCTGGCTGCGCTTGATCTGTGGAAGAACAAGGACGTGTACAAGCCCGGCGTCTACATTCTGCCGAAGAAGCTGGATGAGGAAGTTGCCCGGCTGCACCTGGAGAAGATCGGCGTGAAGCTGACGACGCTCTCGCCGAAGCAGGCGGAGTATCTTGGCGTGCCGGTTGAGGGTCCGTACAAGGCTGAGCAGTATCGCTACTAGCGTGCTCGTTGCGTGAAATGAAGAAGGGCCGCCGAGGAGAGATTCTCGACGGCCTTTTTATTTGCCTGCGACGATGGGTGACTAGGCTTTTTTGCCGTTGTGCTTGTCGCGGTAGATCCGCTTGGACTCCTGGTTCTGCTGCTGCTTGATGGTCTTGCGATCCTGCTTGGTGAGATGGCCGTTGTCCTGGGCGCGCATGCCGCGCTCTTCCTTATTGATGCCGGCTTCCTGGTGCTCGAGATGGCTGGTTTCACCTGCGGTGAGTTGACCGCTCTTGACACCCTGAGCGACGCGGTCCTGCTGGTTTTCCTTGCGCTGGTTGATGGTTGGAGGCGGTGTGACGGTGGCCGGCGCCTGCGCTAAGATGGCCATGGGAGAGAGGATCAAAGTTGCTGCGAGAGCGAGACGTGTAATGTTCATTTTTTAACTCCTAAATATCTTTTTGCGGCTTTCGTTGTCGCTGCCTACGGACGGAATAGACCCATGCGCGATAGGGATGTTGTGGCGTTTTTTTGAAGTATATTTTCAGCTCAGAGCGCGACTATTGCGTTGATAGAGGGTAGGGTGGTGACGCAGAAAGCCGTCTGCAACTTCAGTGGCAGATGATTTTTATTGAAAGATAGGGCTAGCTTGTGGCGGTTGGGGAGTCGAAGTCGTCGGCTGTGATGACCTGAAGACCGGGGGTTGTGATCAGCTGCTGGTCGATGAGGATGATGGTTCTGGCTGCGCCGCCGGAGTAGGTGACCTGGGTACCGGAGTAGGTAGCGATGGTGTCGCTGGTGGGGACCGTTCCGGTGGGCACCATGACGAGGGTGTAGGTGCCGGTGGGAATGTTGAGGTAGCCGGTGTTGATGTTGAAGACGAGGCCGGTGACGACGGGAGTGACGGCGGTGAGCTTTTGACCGGCGGGGACGAGATAAACGTCTACGGCGCTGATGCGGGTGGCCTGGTCGATGAAGCGAAGGGCGATCTGGCCGGAGGGTGCGGGCTGGCTCTGGTCTTTGAGGACGAGCTGCTGTAGGCTGGCGGCGGAGTTTCCGATGAGGACGGTGTACTGGCTGGAGACGCCGAAGGTGACTTTGGAGGAGGAGAGGACCTGTTTGGTTCCGGCTGAGTTGGCCGAGATGGTGTAGGTGCCGGGGGCGATGGGAATGTAAGAAGTGATGGTGCCGAAGCCGAGGTTGTAGGCAAGAGCGCTGGTGCCCTGGTAGATGTCGAGGCCGGGGGCGTCGGGCGAGGCGTCGATGATGCGGACCTGAGACAGGGAGGGATTGCCAACGATGCCCTGGCAGCCGGTAAGGGTGCCAGCGATGGCAGCGACGGAGGCGAAACGTGCGACCTGCCTGACGAAATAGTGGATAGACATAAGCCGTGGGCCCGACGGGAACATCTTATGATGGGACATCGATATGTATCACTCTAAACGATTTCAGACAGGCAGGCGATGGCGGAATTGGGTGATAGAGACTAGTGTGATGCTGGCTCTGGTGCTGGCTACTGGCCTGCCTTTGGGTGGACAGACGCCTGCTTCATCGGCAGGGCCTCCGGTTACGGCTACGGGGCCTCGGGTCGAACCGATTGTGAGTATGCGGGACAAGCATGAGGCGAATGCGGCGGCGATCGCTCCGCATAAAGCGAGCTACGACTTTACGCTGAAGGATAGTGAGTGGATGGATACGGGTGTGGTGCTGGGCGCGGGTGAGATGGCGAACTTTACAGCCGAGGGAAGCTTTACTCTGGCGGATGCGAGGGTGGCTACGCCGGATGGTCTGGACCGGGGGTGGAAGGATCTGCTGCGGCAGTTTCCGCTGAATCAGGCGAAGGTGGGCGCGCTGATTGGACGGGTGAGCGATATCGGGGCTTCGGTTCCCTTCTCTATCGGAGCTAATGGACAGGTGCCAATGCCTACGAGCGGAACGCTGTATCTGCGGGTGAATGTGAGCAGCGACCTTGCGGGGACGGGGAGTTACAAGGTGAAGATGACGTTTGCGCCGGTGGTGAAGACGGCGGATGCGGGCGGGTCTGTGGCTGCGATTGGAACGGTGGCGACGCCGGATACGTTTGCGGATATTCCGCGGCGGGTGTCGGATGCAAGCGGTGGGGCGGCAGCGAATGAAGGGGACATGGTGAATTTTGCCCTGGTGGGAACGAAGGAGCAGGTGGAGGCGGCGTACAAGGCGGCGGGGTGGGTGGCGGTGGATAAGAGCGTTCAGGATGCGGTGGTGAATGGGCTGCTGCGAACGCTGAATCGCGAGGCTTATACGGAGATGCCGATGAGTACGCTTTATCTTTTCGGCCGGCCTCAGGACATGTCGTATGCACGGGCGGATCCGTTGCTGGTGGCGGCGGAGAGGCATCACCTGCGAGTTTGGCTGACGAATAAGACGGTGAATGGAAAGCCGTTGTGGGTGGGGTCTTCGACGCATGACATTGGGTTTGAGAAGGACCAGAGGAATGGGGGTGTGACACATAAGATCGATCCGCAGATCGATAAAGAAAGGGACTTTTTGTTGCAGAGCTTCGATGCGGCGGGGGTGTTTTCGAGTGCGGCTTATGTAACTCCGGCGAACCCTTTGACGACGGCGAAGACGGCTACGGGAGGGAGTTTTTTTTCGGATGGACGGATTGTGGTGATGGCCCTAAAGTAAGGGGTTTTTGAGGATTTTTGGTGTTTGGGTGTGGTTTTTTTGTGGTCTGGGTGTGGTGGATTGGGTGGTAAATGTGGGTTGGAGATTGTCTTGTTTCTGGGGTTGTGGATTTTGCAGTTTTTTGGGATTTATTTGGGGCGGGATGAGAACAGCTAAGGCAATAGATTGGCCGCTTCGGCTGCGCCCGCGCTCCGGCCTTCGGCAGAGTGGTGGCCGCTTCGCGGCGGTCTTTTAGACGCGGGGCTGAAGCTCTACCTTAGAAACAAAAGCAACAACAACGGCTGGCTGGGATGCGGTATACATTCCCACCCATCGCGATGAGACTGCGATGGATGGGGCACCCCGGTCTTTTGTGTTGGGTTTGGAAGGCGGAAGCAGTGGATTGCCTTCGGGAATGACAAGTAGGAAAGGCAACGACAACGACAAAAGCAACGACAAGAGCGAAATACAGGGATCTCTCCACTGCGGCGGCTTTGCCGCCTTCGGTCGAGATGACGTGTTTGGAGAGTGGTTTGGAAGAGGGCAAGCAACAGCGAAGACAACAGCAGATCCCTACGGGATGACAAACAAGGAGGCAACAGCAAAAGCAACGGCAACAGCAAAAGCAACGGCAACAGCAAAAGCAAAAGCAACAGCAACGGCAACGGCAACGGCAACAGCAAAAGCAAAAGCAAAAGCAACAGCAACGGCAACGGCAACAGCAAAAGCAACGGCATCGGCACGGCACGGCACGGCACGGCGACAGTAACGGTCGGTTAGCCTTTGGTGTTGTCGTCGTTGGCTAGTTTTTGTTTGGCGGGATCGTGGAGGGCGGCTTTGAACTCTGGCCAGGTGTAGGTTTTGTTTGCGTCGAGGTATGGGGGGACGGGGGCGGTGGGGCGGATGAGGTCGGCGTTGGTTTTCTTTTCGTGGGCCCAGATGGCCATGACGTAGAGGGCGGGGACGCGGATCATGCGGCCCTCCCAGTTGCCCTTGGTGAAGGCAGGGTCGGTGGCGAGGGTTTTGAGGGCGGCTACGGTTCCGGCGACGAAGGGGCCGGAGTTGACGGAGGCGAAGGTGGGAATGCCTTGTTCGGGATCCTGAAGAGTTTCGGCGGCGGCGGACTCGGGGGAGCCGGCGTTGACGATGAAGCGCCATGCGGTGAAGGGGGCGGCGGTGAGGGGTTTGTCGCTGAGAAGATCGCGCAGGCCGATGTTGTAGACGGCGTGGCCGGAGTCGAGCTTGATGCTGGCAGGCTCGGCGGAAGCGAGGGGCGCGATGGTGAAGTGCTTGTGCTGCGCCATCTCTTGAAGGTGGCGCTGGGTGAGCTCTGCGACCTGATGTGGCGGCGCTGCAAATGTGACGGGCATGGGATGCTCCCTGTTCAGGCTCGGGTGAAGTAGGTGTGGGTCCATGAGCCGGAACCCTGGTAGGACGAGCTTAACGTGGCGTAGGCGATGTCGGAGGTTCCGTAGATGGGGTCTTCGACGTGGACGGTGCTGTTGGAGGTAGTGGCTCCATCGACGATGACGAAGTGGCCACCTCCGCCGGACCAGCCGATGCGGATGCCGACGGGAAGACGGCGGACGATTTCGCCTTCAAGGATCTGCTGGGTTACAGTGCCGCCGATCCATTGGTCGAGGTTGCCGGTCTCGGTGAGGGCACGGTCGAGATACCAGGTCTGGTTGCAACCGCTGGTGCTGCCGTCGTTGCAGCAGGTGGTTTGGCCGAGCTGCTGGTTGGCGAGAGAGCATTGCGTCCAGGGGCTGGCGGAGTTGTAGAACCTGCTGGTGCTGACGGAGACGGCGGACCAGCACCAGTTGGTCTGGGTTTGGGACTGCATGGAGAAGTTGAGGCTGGTGTTGAAGGCGGAGAGATCGAAGTAGAGAGTCCAGTAGATTCCCTGATCGTTGTTCATGCCCTTCCACGCGGCGTAGATGAGGTTGCCGAAGGATGCGATGGCGGCGCCGACACTAGTGCCTACACCGGCGATGTTTTGTTGCGGAGCCCAGTTGCTGCCGTCGAAGCTGGAGAAGTAGATGCCCTGATCGTTGTTGATGCCTTTCCAGATGGCGTAGAGAAGGGTTTGGCCCTGAAAGTTTTGATAGGTGGCGAGGGAGGGGCCGAAGGAGGTGCCTACGCCGCCGATGTTCTGCTGGGGAGCCCAGTTGTTGCCGTCGAAGCTGGCCCAGTAAATACCCTGATCGTTATTGATGCCTTTCCATGCGGCGTAGAGGCGACCGTTGAAGACGGCGAGAGAGGCCTGGGTGCTGGTGCCGACGCCGGGGATGTTGCGTTGAGCGGCCCAATTGGTGCCGTCGAAGCTGGAGAAGTAGAGGCCCTGGTCGTTGTTGATGCCCTTCCAGATGGCGTAGAGGCGGCCATTGAAGACGGCGAGGGAGGGGATGAGGCTGGTGCCTACGCCGGGGATGTTGCGCTGCGGAGCCCAGGCGGAGCCATCGTAGGAGGAGAAGTAGATGCCCTGGTCGTTGTTGATGCCCTTCCAGATGGCGTAGAGGTGGTTGTTGAAGAAACAGAGCGAAGGACCGGTGCTGGTACCGATGCCGGGGATGTTGTGTTGCGGACCCCAGGAGTTGCCGTCGAAGCTGGCCCAGTAGATGCCCTGATCGTTGTTGATGCCTTTCCACGCGGCGTAGAGGCGGCCGTTGAAGGCTGCCAGAGAAGGGCCGAAGCTGGTGCCGACGCCGGGGATGTTGCGCTGGCGTCCCCATCCATAGGCGTCTGCCATGGGGTTGTCCTCGTTTGGATTTTGAGTTTGGGCTGTCGATCGTGCCCGGTGGCCCGCTAGCACCCGATTTTGCTGGTGGGAGGATTCTGCTCCTGTGAGGGAGGAAATGCAAGTTGTATGTTTTTGGGATGGGGTGCAGTTTGTGTCAAGTCGTATGATTTGAAAACGAGGGTGCAGTATGCCGAAACAAAGAGGTTATCCCGACCGCAGAGGTATGGGGGCACAGAGCGACTTCATAGCGGAACAGTTCGTACCGAGTGAACAATATAAGGCCCAACAAATGGCGATGGTTCGGAAGTTAATCGCAGCAGGTCTGAATCCTGAACAGGTCGCAAAAATGTTCCTCGTTCCAGCTGACCTGCTTTCAGGGGAGAAGACAGAAACAAAAGTTGAGAAGCCAAAAGATCTTTAAACGAGGCATTCGTTACCCCGCGCCATGCCCAAACCTACCCTCGCGGTCGAGATGATGTTTGTGGAGATGGTGAAATTTAAGCGGGAGCAAAAGGGTTATTTGCAGCGGCAGACGGAGGATTGGAAGCAGGAGGGGCCGTTGAAGGAGTCTGTGCCTTCCATGCATTTTGGGGACTGGCCTTCGGGGCAGGCGACGGAGCAGCCGGAGCAGTATTTGGTGCTGCCGACGCGGCAGGAGTTGGGAACCGGTTCTCCGTTGAGCATGATGACGAGGGAGTGAGTGATGGATCGCTTGTTATTATGCGCGCCGGGAAGTTTGGCGTCGCTGTCGCTTGCCTGGCCGGTGAGTTCGTCGAGCAGATGGTTGGAGGCTTCGGCGAAGGTCTTGAGTGGGTTTCTGGTGCACCAGTTGTTGAGCCAGAGGGCGTTGGCTGCCGGTGCGGAGTCTTGCAGGGCTTTGGTGTAGCGTTTGTTGCTGTCGTGCTTGTCTCGGGTTCTGGCGATGTCGCTGGTGAAGTTCAGGAAGGGCGTGTAGCCGCCGGTGCCGGTTTTGTAGGCTTCGGCGTAGACGCCGCATTGGGTGGTGGATCCAGGATTGGTGTCTGATTGCGCGGGCGCGGCACGGTAGCTGAAGAGGATAGCCAAGGAGGCGCTGAGAGTGAGGATGGCGCGGGGAAGGGTCATGACAGTTCACCTCCGGAATACAACGTTGCTGGGCCCCGGGTAAGACTGTGCTGCCTGATTGCAGATGATTTTAGCGGATGGTGCAGACGAGGAGGGTCATGTCGTCGTGCTGGGGGGCACCGGCGGTGAAGGTGTCGGCGGCTTCGAGGATGCAGTCGAGGATTTGCTGGGCGGATGCGTTGCACTCGGGCTCGCGGATGCGTTGCTGGGCGCAGGCGATCATGCGGTCTTCGCCCCACTCTTCGTCGGTTTGGGTCATGGCTTCGGAGATGCCGTCGGTGAAGCAGAGGAGGGCGTCGCCGGGCTGGAGGAGAACGCCAGCGCGGGTGTAGGGCGCGTCGGGGATGAGGCCGATGACTGTGCCGGTGGCTTCGAGGCTGATGACCTGATCGCCACGAAGGATGACGGGAGGATTGTGGCCGGCGTTGACGTAGGTGAGGACGCGGGACTGGGGATCGAGTTCGGCGTAGAAGAAGGTGGCGTAGCGGTTGGTGGTGGAGGACTCGTAGACGAGCCGATTGACGTGGCGCATGAGGGTGGCGAGGTCGCCGGGCTGGAGGAGAGCGGCTGAACGAAGGCTGGCGCGGAGACTGGCCATGAGGAGAGCGGCGGAGATGCCTTTGCCGGAGATGTCGCCGAGGGCGAGGGCGAGGCGTTCTTCGTCGCCCTGATAGGCGGGGAGGACGAAGAAGTCGTAGTAGTCGCCGCCGACGGCCTGGGCGGGACGGCAATAGCCGGCGAGGTCGACGCCGGGGACTTTGGGGTAGACCTGAGGGAAGAGGCGTTGCTGGACTTCGCGGGCGATCTCGATTTCGCGGGAGACACGCTCGCGGTTGGCGACTTCGGTGGTGAGGTTGTGGAGGAGCTCGGCGTTTTCGAGGGCGAGGCCGGTTTGGGAGGCGATGGACTGGAGGAGTTGGCGGTCGGTGCGGGAGTAGGGCTCTTCGGAGCGCTTGGGGCCGAGAGCCATGACGCCGGCGAGCGAGTTGCGACCGGGGAGGGGAACGAGGAGCTCGGTGGAGAGATCGGCGAGGGCAGAGCGCTCGGCGTCGGAGGCGTCGACGAGCCAGCTGGAGGGGTCGTCGCGATAGACGTTGGCGGGGGCTCGGCCGCGGTTGAGGGTGGTGATGGTGGTTGAGCTGGCGAGGAGTGCGAAGGAGCTGACGGAGACAGGAGCACCGATGGCGAATTGCAGGCGGTAGGTGTCGCCAGCACGGAGGAAGACGGCGATGCGGTCGATGTGGAGGGTGTCTCCGATGCGGTGGGTGATGGTGGTGAGGAGGGGCTCGACCTCGGTGAAGTTGCGGGCTTCGTCGGAGAGCTCGGCAAGGAGGTGCTCGGCGGAGTAGGCCTCGCGGAAGAAGCGTTGGTCGATTCTTTGCTGGAGGCGTTTGGAGATGACGAAGCGGAAGGCGAAGAAGATGGCGATGATGGCGAAGAGATGGACGATATCGACGGTACGGCGATGGTTTGGGCGAGCGAAGAAGAGGCTGATGTTGTAGGACATCCAGGTGACGAGAAGGATGCTGATGATGACGACGGACTGTTTGGCGAAGAAGTATTTCGTGCCCTGGCGAATGAGGATACGGACGTCCATGGCGCGCTGGACGACGACGACGTAGGCGAGGGTGAGGGGGAAGAGGAGAAGGATGAGGAAGGAGGCGAAGTCGATCCACTGGGGGATGTCCTGGCCGACGTCGTTTCTATGAATGAGGGAGATGACTACCAGGATGAAAAAGGGAGTGAGGCCAACAGAGGTTCCAATGTAAAGGATGCGTAGGCGGCGGCGGGCATCTCCGGTGAAGACGCTGAGTTTGGTGCCGAGGTTGATGAAGAACCAGAAGATGGCCGCCATGCCGATGAGATTTTCGGCGGTGTTGATCTTATAGAGGTATGGATTGAGCCAACTGAAAAGGGCAAAGTTCCAAGCTTGCCGGTAGATGGTGAGGAGATCGAGCGGGAAGAACAGGAGGATAGGAACGATGATGAGCCATTTAACCCATGGCACACGGACATCGAGCGGGGAACGCTGCGGAAAATAGACGCCCAGGAGCATGAGGCAGAGCGGCATCGCGGTTTGTACGACGGCGTTCCAGAAAAGTGTGAGCGGAAGCGTGCGGACGGCGATTTGAAAGTTGTTGATGAAGACGGGTTCGAAGTAGCAGAGAATGCCGAGGATGAGCCAGGCACTGGGATTCCGGGGGCGGGCGAAGACGACCCAAAGGCCCGTGAAGATGCAGAAGATGGGGATGACGGTGAAGATGATCTGAAGAGCGATCTCCCAAATAGGGCGGCGTTCGGGATGAACGGGCGTCATCTGGACGACGGTGGTCTTGATCGCATCAGACGGTGGGCGCCTATATTCGATCGTCATCGTGTCACCGGCGGATGCATGACGGATCTGATCGTAGAGGACAGTAATGCCGGTGAAAGGGAGACCATTGACGGACAAGACCGTGTCGTTGCGGGCAAGTCCAGCCTGGGTACCCTCTGGTTGGATGTTCGTGATCGTGGGTCGCGGTTCGCCGCAATAGAACGGCGCACGAACCATGGTGTCGCCGTGCATGAGGATCTTCAGGCTGAAGCGTGCGCTGCCGAACGCGTGCAGAAGGGCAAGCGTAGCTACGATCGCGAGAAGGAAATACTGAAGGCGCGCTGGCTTCTGAGGCATATCCGGTTGGAGAGATGGTAGCAGCGGATAGGCTGTTCCTGCGGAATCTTGTTAGAAGTTGAGTTAAGCAGTAGTGCTCCACTCTTTTGGGAAGTGGAGCACGGGTGATAAGGTCTGGTTACTTTTTGGGGTGGCTGGCGATGATCTGGTCTTTGATTTTGTTGTAGGTGGCTTCGGGAAGAATGCCGCGGGTGAGAAGCTGGTTTTTGGCGGTGTAGGGGCGGCCGTCGATGATGCGCTTGGCATAGGCGTCGCCGATGCCGGGAAAGGCCTTGAGCTGGTCGGCGGTAGCGGTATTGATGTCGAGCTTGTCGGCCATATCGGCGGTGGTTTTGGCGGCCGAGTTCGCTTTGCCAGAGGGCGCTTGCGCTATGGCGCAGAGGGGGAGCGTAAGGAAAAGCGCGGCGGAGAGGAGTTTATGACGAAGACGGGACATGGGTGGGGGTCTCCTTGAAGGGCATGGCTTTACATGCGGAAGAGTACGAGAGTGGGCGGTGGACGTCAATGAATTTTCTGAATATTGGCCACAGATGAGTTGACATGATGAAAGGGCGGACGCTAACCTGATTCGAGATGAGTTTCGTGAACCACCATCGAGGGCAGCATCATCATCATGCGAAGAGCGTGTTGGCGGCTGTGTCCGGTGTGGCGAAGTAACGAACGCTTACTAAGGATCCTAAAAGGCCCGCTGACGCGCATACCGCGAGCGGGCCTTTTTCTTGCGCTTGATAAACGAAATGGAGATTGCAATGGCAGATGCAGTGAAGATTGATTTTGCAAAGATGGATGGTCTGGTTCCGGGAATCGTGCAGGATGCGAAGACGGGCGAGATGCTGATGCTTGGCTTTCTGAATGAGACGAGCTATGCGAAGACGCTGGAGACGGGGTTTGTGACGTTCTGGAGCAGGACGCGGAGCAAGCTGTGGATGAAGGGCGAGACGAGCGGCAATCGGCTGCGGGTGATTGCCGCTTCGACGGATTGCGATAACGATGCGCTGCTGTTCAAGGTTGAGGTTGAGGGTGATGGCTTGGTGTGCCATGAGGGGACTGTGAGCTGCTTTACGAAAAATATCGCTGTGGATGAAAAGAGCTAAAGCAGATTCCTCCGCTTCGCTGCGGAATGACAAATAAGGAGAACGTAAATGTCGGATGGTACGAAGAAGGTGAAGCTGGGAATTCCCAAGGGTAGTTTGCAGGATGCAACGATTGCGCTGTTTGAACGGGCTGGGTGGAGAATCTTCGCGAATGGACGGAGTTATTTTCCTTCAATCGACGATGAAGAGATTGAGTGCATGCTGGTGCGCGCGCAGGAGATGGCAAGGTATGTGGAGCACGGTGCTCTTGATGCAGGGCTGACAGGGAATGACTGGGTGCTCGAGAACGAGACCGATGTGGAGTATGTGACAAGCCTTACTTACTCGAAGCAGAGCCGGCAGAAGGTGAAGTGGGTGCTCGCAGTACCGGAAGACTCGCCGTTCCAGAAGCCGGAGGATCTGGCAGGAAAGATTATCGCGACGGAGCTTGTGGAGTTTACGAAGCGGTATTTTGCTTCGAAGAATATTCCGGTGACGGTGGAGTTTAGCTGGGGAGCGACGGAGGTGAAGCCGCCTACGCTTGCGGACGCGATCGTGGAGGTGACGGAGACAGGATCTTCGTTGCGTGCAAACCGACTGCGGATCATCGAGACGCTGATGGAGAGCGAGACGCAGTTGATTGCGAATAAGAGCGCTTTCAAAGATGCGTGGAAGCGAGAGAAGATCGAGAATATTTCGCTGATGCTGAATGCCGCGATTGCGGCACAGGGACGCGTTGGACTGATGCTGAATGCACGGGTTTCAGATCTTCAGGCTGTAGTGGGAGTGCTGCCGGCGCTGAACTCGCCTACGATCTCGCACCTGAGCGATCCGGAGTGGGTTGCGTTGAATACGATTCTGGATGAGAGCCTGGTGCGGGATGTGATTCCGAAGCTGAAGGCTGTCGGCGCTACGGGGATTGTGGAGTATCCGCTGAGCAAGGTTGTTATTTAGTAGATCGAAAGGCTTAACACCGATTTGCACGGATGACACCGATTTTTTAAGAACGATCATGAGATTGTTTTTGATCGTGTGTATCAGTGGTATCGGTGTTAAATTTCTACGGAGTTGATGGATGAGATTGGTCAGGTCATTTGGGCGAAGCGCTAAGGCTGCGGCGGCTTTAATTGAGACGCTGGAGCGGCGCGGTGCAGTGAGTACGGCAAAAGTTGAGCCGGTAGTGCGGCGGATTCTTGCGGATGTTCGCAAGGGTGGGGACGCTGCTTTGTTGAGGTATGCGGCGAAGTTCGATGGGTTGGGTAAGAACGCTGGGTTGCTTGTTTCGCGGGAAGAGATGCGGGCGGCGTGGGAGGCTACGGCTCCGGAGCTGCAGGCGGCGATGATGGTGGCGCGGGGGAATATTCTGGCGTTTGCCGAGGCGCAGTTGCCGAAGGAGTGGACGTTTGCACCGGTGGATGGGGTGAAGACGGGGCAGATTGTTCGGCCGCTGGGGAGTGTGGGCTGTTATGTTCCGGGCGGGCGGTATCCGCTGCCTTCTACGCTGCTGATGACTGTCACTCCGGCGCAGGTGGCGGGGGTGGAGCGAATTGTAGTGTGTTCGCCGAATCCTGCTAAGGAGACGATGGCTGCGGCCTGGCTGGCGGGGGTGACGGAGTTTTATCGCGTGGGTGGTGCGCAGGCGATTGCGGCTTTGGCTTATGGGACGGAGACTGTTGGTCGCGTCGATAAAATTGTTGGGCCGGGAAATCTATTTGTAACGGCGGCGAAGACAATTGTTTCGAGCGAGTGCGGGATTGATATGCCTGCGGGACCAACGGAAATTGTCGTTACGAGTGAGACTGGAGATGCAGCTGGGATTGCGGCTGATCTTGTGGCGCAGGCAGAGCATGATCCTGAGGCTCTGGCGGTATTGATTACGAGCAATGGGGTTTTGGCTGCAGCGGTATTGGGTGAAGTTAGGGCGCAGGCTAAGGGGAATGCTATTGCGAAGCAGTCGCTTGCTGCACAGGGTTGCATATTTGTAACCGGTACGGTTGCAGAGGCGCAGGAGTTGACAAATCGGCTGGCTCCGGAGCATTTGACGGTTGATTCCGCCGCGGATTTGAAGTGGATCAGAAATGCGGGGAGTGTGTTTGTAGGGGCTTATGCTCCGCAGTCGATGGGAGATTATGTCTCGGGACCGAACCATGTGCTGCCCACGGGGCGCGTGGGACGCGTTCGCGGCGGCTTGAGTGTGGCGGACTTTGTGAAGGTAATTACGGTGCAGGAGTACACGCGCAAAGGCTTGCGGAAGATGGGGCCTCATGCGATTGCGCTGGCTGAGGCTGAAGGGTTGAGGGGACACGCCGAGAGTGTACGAGCGAGGATGCGATGACGATGGCTACGGAAGTGAAGATTGTGAAGCCGCGTAGGGCGGTGTTGGAGATGCCGGAGTACCATCCGCCATTGGCTGGGCGTGAGGCGTTGAGGCTGGATTTCAATGAGAACACGCTGGCGCCTTCGCCGAAGGTTATTGAACGGGTGAAGCAGATAACCGCCGAGGGGTTGACGAAGTATCCGGAACGGGAGCCGGTGGAGCGGCTTGTTGCGACCCACTTTGAGTTGCGGCCGGAGCAGGTGCTGCTGACCAATGGCGTGGACGAGGGAATTCACCTGATGTGCTCTGCGTTTCTGGATGAGGGTGATGAGGCGCTGATCGCGCCGCCGACGTTCTTTATGTATGACGTGAACATTAGCCTGATGACGCGTGGACTGGTGAAGGTGCAGTCGGATGAGACGCTGGAGTTTCCGTTTGAGCGGTTGATGGCGGCGATTACGGATAAGACGAAGTTGATCATGGTGGCTACGCCGAATAACCCGACGGGTGCGCCGGTGAGCCGGGAACATCTGCTGGCGATTGCGAAGGCGGCTCCGCAGGCTGTGTTGATGGTGGATGAAGCTTACTACCACTTTCATGGTGAGTCGGTGATGCGCGATCTTGCGGATGTGCCGAATCTGGTGGTGGCGCGGACGTTCTCGAAGGCATATGGGCTGGCAAATCTGCGGGTCGGAATGCTGGTGGGTAGTGCGGAGTTGCTGCGGTACGTGCGGAAGGTGTGCTCGCCCTACAACGTTAATGGCGTGGCGCTGGATTGCCTTTCGGTGGCGATTGAGGATGAGGCTTATCTGGCGTGGTATGTCGAACAGGTGCGGGTGGGGCGTGAACGGATGATGGGTGGATTGGCGGAACTGGGAGTTCCGTTCTTTCCGAGTGCGGCAAACTTTGTGTTGATGAAGATTGGACCGAAGCATAAAGAGTTGGTGGCTGCGATGCGCGGGCATGGCGTGTTGCTGCGGGATCGATCGACTGATCCGGGATGCGATGGGTATGTGCGGATCACGATTGGCGTGGAAGAACATGTAACGCGTGGGTTGGAGGCACTGAAGGCTTCGCTCGATGAGATTGGATGGAAGAAGCAGCAAGTCAGCGGGTTAACAGGGCAGCAAGTTAGCGGTGATGAGAGGGAGTTTGAGTAATGGCGAAGGTCAGCAAGTCAGCAGGTCAGCGAGTCAGCAAGTCGGCGGGAGTGCGTTCGGGGGCGATCAAGCGGGATACAACGGAGACGCAGATTGCGTTGAAGCTGGTCGTTGATGGGCAGGGTGTCTATAAGGTTTCGACGGGGATTCGGTTTTTCGATCACATGCTGGAGTTGTTTACGCGGCATGGTGGATTTGATTTGACGCTGAAGTGTACCGGGGATCTCGATGTCGATCAGCACCATACGGTGGAGGATGTCGGGATTGCGCTGGGGGAGGCTTTTAATAAAGCTCTTGGCGACAAGAAGGGCATTATGCGGGCTGGATACTTTGTGATGGCGATGGATGAGACGCTGGCTGTGGCCGCTGTGGATTTGAGTGGGCGCGTGGCTTATGTCGTCGATGACAAGGTGAAGGTAAGGCTGGTTGGGGATTTTCAGAGTGAGCTGCTGGCGGATTTCTTTGATGGCTTTGCGCGGGGTGCGAAGGCGAATGTGCATGTGAAGACGATGTATGGGCGGTCGAATCACCATAAGATTGAGGCTATTTTTAAGGCTTTTGCACGGGCGTTGCGCGGGGCTTGCTCGCGGGATGAGCGGATGCGGGAGATGCTGCCTAGTACGAAGGGATTGCTCTGATATGCACATCTCTGTCGAGACACCGGCACAGACTGCGGAACGGCTTCGCGGGGTGATTCGCGAGGCGGAGTTTGCGATCGTCAATGGGACGTGGCGTTTTGATGAGTTTGCGGCGGCGGAGTTTATGTCTGAGGCGAATCCGAATGCGTTGGCGCTTGTCCGCGATGGGGACCGCTGGAGTCAGCTTGTTCCTGCGTCTGCGACCAAAGGGGAGATGCTGGCGGTCTGGATGTTTCATTTTCCGGACGCCGCGGATAACAGCGGGTTCGTTGGCTGGCTAGCTTCGGAGATCAAAGCCAGGACGGGAAGCGGCCTCGCGGTCGTCTGCGGGCAGAACAGTGAGCGGGGTGGCATCTTTGATTACTGGATGTGCCCGGTGGAAGCTTCGGGCGATGTGCTTCGGGTAATCGATGAGCTTCGCTCTGAGGGAGTCGGGCGGTCGATATGATTGCGGTGATTGATTACAAGGCGGGGAATTTGACTAGCGTTGTGAAGGCGCTGCGCTATCTGGGGGCTGAGACGCAGGTGACTCAGGATCCGGAGGTGGTGCGGGCGGCGGCTAAGGTGGTGCTGCCGGGGGTGGGGCACTTTCAAGCTACGCAGTTGCTGACTGATCTTGGGTTGACTGAGGCTGTGCGGGAGAGTGTGGCCAAGGGGACTTGGTTTCTGGGGGTTTGTGTGGGGTTGCAGTGGTTGTTTGAGGGATCTACGGAGGCTCCGGGGGTGGCTGGGCTAGGGCATTTTGAAGGGATGTGTGAGCGCTTCCCTGCTCTCTATGATGGGGCGGAGTTGAAGGCGCCGCATGTGGGTTGGAATTCGCTGGAAGGCGTGCGGGGGGATTCGAAGTTGCTGAAGGGCGTGAAGAATGGTGGGTTTGTTTACTACACGCACTCATGGCGGGCTCCTGTCGTTCATGCAACTGCGTCGGTTACGAATTATGGTGGAGCGTTTACGGGAGTGGTTGAGGGTGGGAATGTGATGGGCGTGCAGTTCCATCCGGAGAAGTCGAGCGCTGTAGGGTTACAGGTTTTGAAGAACTTTGTGGAGTTGTGAGATGCCTTTTCTTTATGAGTTGATGCTGGACGAGAATGAGCCGGAGTATACGGTGGTGCAGCATCTGGTTCCTCCGGGGACACTGGTGGGGACGGGGCAGGCTGTGGCTGTGCTGTCGGATGGGACGATGGAGTTTCATTTGGCGGCTCCGATGCAAGGCTTGCTGGTGGCCTGGTTTGCGGAGGATGGCGATACGGTCGATGCTTCGGGGCCGATTGCGCGGATTGTTTGTGAAGGGGCGGAAGTTGCGGTGCCGGGTGCGGTTCCGCAACGGGTGGGGTAGCGATGCTGACGAAACGGATTATTGCTTGCTTGGATGTTCGTGATGGGCGCGTGGTGAAGGGTGTTCAGTTTGTGGACATCGTGGATGCGGGTGATCCGGCGGAGTTGGCGCATCGTCATGCGGCGGCGGGAGCGGATGAGATTGTACTGCTGGATATTACCGCTACGCATGAGGGGCGCGGGACGTTGCTCGATACGGTGAAGCGCACGGCGGAGAAGCTGTTTGTGCCGTTTACCGTTGGTGGGGGGATTCGGAGTGCGGAGGATGCGGCGGCGGTGTTCGATGCGGGGGCCGATAAGGTGAGTATCAACTCGAGTGCGATTGCGCGGCCGGAGTTGATTGGGGAGATTGGTGGGAGCTTTGGGGCTCAGGCCGTGATTGTGGCTATTGATGCTCGGCGGGGGGCGCTGGGGGTGGAGGATGCTGAGGTTTATGTGAGTGGCGGGCGGAAGCGTACTGGACGGCGGGTGGTGGATTGGGCTCGTGAGGCCGAAGAACGCGGGGCGGGAGAGATTTTGCTGACCAGTATGAATACGGATGGGATGCGGGGTGGGTTTGATTGTGAGTTGACCGCTATGATTTCGGGTGCGGTGCAGATTCCGGTGATTGCTAGTGGGGGCGCTGGGACGGCGGGGCATTTTGTGGATGTGTTTGGACGCGGGCGGGCCGATGCTGCGCTGGCGGCTAGTATTTTTCATTTTGGGGTTACGGATTCGAGGGAGTTGAAGGGGGAGTTGCAGCGGGCGGGGGTAAGTGTGCGGTTGCCTTGTTGACGACGCCTCGAAGAAAGGGAGATCCCAGGGGCTAAAGCCCCTTCTTGGAATGGCAATTTAGAAGGCCAAGGTTGAAGCCTTGGCGTACCTAGAAGCGAGGACAACGACAAGGACAAAAGCAGATCCCTGCGGGGTGACAAACAAGAGAAGCAAATGCAACGTCAACGGCAAATGCAACGTCAACGGCAAATGCAACAGCAACAGCAACAGCAACAGCAAATGCAAATGCAACGGCAACGACAACGACAACGGCAACGGCAACGGCAACGGCAAATGCAAATGCAAATACAGGGGTTCTGCGCTGTGCTCAGAATGACGACTTTTTAGAAGATAACGATTTTAGAGATGACGATTTTTAGAATTAGGGGAAAGTACGATGTTGATACCTTCGATTGATTTGATGGGTGGGCGGATTGTGCAGTTGGTTCAGGGTGAGAAGCTGAAGCTGGCTTTTGATGATTTTGAGTATTGGATTGGGCGGTTTGAGAAGTATCCTGTGGTGCAGTTGATCGATCTGGATGCAGCTATGCGGCAGGGGGATAATCGCGCGTTGATCGAGATGATCTGTAAACGGCTGCCTTGCCAGGTTGGTGGAGGCCTGAAGACGGCGGAGGATGGGCGGGCTTTGCTGGAGGCTGGGGCTAAGCGGGTGATCTATGGGTCGAGCCTTTTCAGTTCCGACCTTTCGCATGAGGCCGCGAAGGATGGGGCACCCAGGCATTCGCGGCGGCACAAGATCATCAACTTAGAGTTTGCGGCGGGGTTGAAGAAAGAGTTGGGTGAGGAGGCGCTGGTGTTCAGCGTCGATACGAAGGGCGGAAAGGTGGCGGTGAAGGGGTGGAAGGATTCGGTGGATCTGACGCCTGAGGAGGCTGTGACGTGGCTTGAGGATTATTGTGCTGCGTTTCTGTATACCCACGTCGATACCGAAGGGACGATGAGTGGGTTTCCGCTGGATGTAGCGGCGGTGCTGCGGTCGACTACAGCGAAACAGTTGATTGTGGCGGGGGGAATCAAGGAACGGGCTGAGGTGGATGCTCTGGATGCGATGGGGGTGGATGCGGTAGCGGGGATGGCGGTTTATTCGGGTGCGATGGAGGCTTAGGGCTGTGGGCACCCCCTGCCCCGGACGATGATTCAACGGTGGCTGTTGGCTCAGAGATTCTTCGCTGATCGGAGATTAAAAGCGGTAGGGCTTTCGCCGATACCCCTACCCTTCGCAAAAGCGCGAAGGATGGGGCCACCCGATCTGTACCCGAGCTGACCTGATTTATAGCCGATGGTGGATTTGGTTTAGTCGTTGCCGGCGTTGTCGGCTATGGCGTAGTAGCCTTTACGGGCCTGGACTTTTTGGCCTTGCTGGCAGGTGATGTTGAGGGTACGGAAGCTGCCGTCGGCTTTGAGGTTGGTGGGGGTATAGCTGGCGAGGTACTGGGTGCGTAACTCGTCCTGGATCTGGTTGAAGGCTTCTTCGAGTTTCTTGCCGTTGTTGCCTACGTTGATGACGCGGCCGCCGGTATCTTTGGCGAGGCGCTCCATGTCGGCGTCGCCGGTGTAGCCCATGCCGAAGCCGCCGTAGAAGCCGCGGTCGGCGATGAGGATGACGTAGATGATGGCGTTGGCCTTCTGAGCGGCTTCGGTGGCGGTCTTCAAGGTTTCCTGCGAGCCCTGGTCGCCGCCGTCGGTGAGCATGACGATGATCTTGCGGCCAGCCTCCTGGCGGAGTTTGTCGTGGGCGGCGAGGAAGACCGCGTCGTAAAGGAGGGTACCGCGGGGGTTGCCATTGCCGGTGATGGAGCCTGTGCCTGCGCCGGTGTTAATGGTGGCTTTATCCATGGCGCGTTTAATTTCGCGGGGGCTGTTGGTGTAGTCGGCGAGGAGATCGACATTGATATCAAAGGAGATGAGGAAGGCCTCGTCCTTGGGGGTGAGGACATCCTTGAGGAACTGGGTGCCGGATTCCTGTTCTAAAGGAAGGACATTCTGCTGGCTTCCGCTGGTATCGAGGAGGATTCCGATGGTGAGCGGAAGGTTCTTTTCCTGGGTGAAGTTTTTGGTTTTCTGGAGGGACTTGTCCTCGAAGATGCTGCAGTCGTCCTTGTGAAGATTCGTGATGTAGCCGCTCTTGTCGCGGACGGAGAAGTAGACGTTGACGAGGTTGACGTTGACCTTGAGGGTTTCAGTGTCGAGGCCTGCAATGGGCTGGGGGGCGGCTTCGCTGGCGGGAGGTGGGCCGCCGGGGGAGGGAGCTTCCTGTGCGCGGAGTACGGGGACGAGGGCGAGGCAGAGGGTCGCAGCAGCGAGTACGGAGGGGCGCATATGCCCATTAGACGATGGAGAAGGGCTTGGAGTCAGTGGGAAAAGTGCCGAGACGGGAAAGTAAGGTAGAAAGGCCAACGTTGTGAGTGGGTGATGCGTCCAAAGGTAAGGAATGGTATAGGATGGCGGCGCAAGAGGCACACTGTTAGTCTGGTATCTGGCAAAGTTCGGCTCGAACCGGCGGCCTGGAAGAGTATGGGGGTTGTTGCGTGGTAAGGAATAGTGTATTGGCGGGAGCATTGGCGTGCATGATACTGGGGCAGCCGGCACAACAGACGGTTGCACAGAATGCAGCACAGCAGGCGGCGTTTCCTGATTCGCCGACGCCTCAGGTCCCTGATGCTCCGAAGCCACAGGGCCTGCCCGTACAGGGTACGAAGCCCGGCATGGGAACCACGCAGAACTCCAATGGAGATACAACGGACGATCAGCAGACGGCTCCGGCGACGGCTCTGACGCCTGCAACGCCCAAGGCCGATGATGGGCCACCGCCGACAATTCCTGAGACCGGCAAGGGTTCGGCTGCCTTTGCTAACGCCGATACGCCGCCTGGTACCGACGTGCAGACCATCCATGTGCAGACGAACTTCGTGGAAGTGCCGTTTACCGTGAAGGATAAGAAGGGCAGGCTGGTGCCGGGACTGACGTGGCGCGATGCCCGAGTGTATGAGAATGGATTGCGGCAGCAGATGGCGCTCTTTACGGTCGATCCGTTCCCACTGTCGGTTGCGCTGGTGATCGACCAGAGCCTGACCTACGACAATATGGCCAAGGTGAACAATGCCCTGGGCGCGCTGCAGGGGGCGTTTTCGCCGTACGACGAGGTAGCGGTCTTCACATACAACAACGGGCCACGGATGCGGACGGACTTTACGGCGGGACAGAGTCCGCGGTTGAACTTCGTTCTGGATCAGGCGAGGACCACGGGGCGCGAAGGGGCTATGGCGTATACGAGCGGACCGTTGTCGCAAAACATCAATATCAATGGCGGTGCGCAGAGCTATATCGATCCGAACACGAATTCCAGCCACGGCAGGAGCATGAGCAATACGCAGAACGCCCCGAGAGAAGTTCATACGCTGAACGATGCCATTCTGGAGGCGGCGATTGCGACGTCGAAGGCAGGCAAGGGACGGCGGCGCGTGGTCTATGTGATCAGCGATGGCAAAGAGTACGGCAGCAAGGCAAAGTACAAGGAAGTTGTGAAGTATCTGCAGCAGAACAAGATTGCCGTCTACGGAACGCTGGTGGGCGACTCTTCGCTGCCGGTGGTTGGATACCTGGACAAGATGCACCTGCCGCTGATGATGCGCGACAATCTCCTTTATTCGTATTCGAGCGAAACGGGTGGGCAGTTCGACGCGGAGTTCCGGCAGAAGGGTATCGAGCAGAGCTTTGCGAAGATCGCCGAGGAAGTACGAACCCAGTACACGGTCGGCTACTACACGCATCAGCCGTTCATCGATGGCAAGTTCCGGTCGCTTGAGGTGAAGGTGCTTCGGCCCGATCTGACGGTGATTGCGAAGAAGGGTTACTATCCGACGGCCAGCGATGCGCGGCCTTCGACGGCGAAGACGGTGCAGTAGTAATTTTTGCTGCGCCCATTCGCCTGTTTAGACGACACCTTTTAGAACGGATCCCTTGATGAATATGCTGCTGCATGGGAATGCCCTGCTGGCACTGGCTGCCGCTGTGCTGTGGGGTGGAGGCGATTTCTCCGGCGGGATGGGGGCGAAGCACTCCGGCGGCAAAATGGGTGGAGCGCTACGGATCATCCTGCTGAGCCATGCGGTGAGCTTCTGCGTGCTGGTGACGATTGCGAAGCTGCGTGGCGATGCGTTTCCGCATGGAGCGGCACTGGGTTGGGGATTGACTGCCGGCGTGATGGGCGGGCTTTCGCTGACGTGCTTCTACATTGCGCTGGCGCGTGGAGCGATGGGGGCTTCCGCAGCGGTGAGTGGATTGCTGGCTGCGGCGATTCCGGCGGCGGTGTCGATCAACTCAGAGGGGTCGCCGGGGATGCTGAGGATCGCGGGGTTTGTGATCGCAGGGGTGTCGATCTGGCTGATTGCGGCAGGACCGAATCCCGAGGCGGTGAAGGCATCGACGCAAACGATATGGCTGTCGGTGATATCGGGTGCTGGATTTGGGATTTATTTTGTTGCGCTGAAAGGCGCGGGTGCGGCTGGAGTTTTCTGGCCAATGGCTACGGCGAGGATGGGTAGCCTGAGTGTGTGTACGCTGATGCTGTTGGGGCTGACTTTCAGCTCGACGGAGCAGAAGGAAGGACGACTGACGCGGCTGGCGGTGGCGTGGGCGCTGGGGACGGCGGTGCTGGATACTTCGGGGAATATGCTGTTCATCGCGGCGACTCGTGCAGGACGGCTGGATGTGGCAGCGGTGCTGGCTTCGCTGTATCCGGCTTCGACGATTCTGCTGGCCGCATGGACGCTGCATGAACGGCCTACGCGGCGGCAGGGGGTGGGAATGGCAGTTGCTGCGGCTGCGGTGGTGATGATTACGCTTTAGAGTTTTTGGAAGGCTTCTGTCTCCGGAGATTTTGGCGACGGAAAGGAAAGGCATACCCCAGGGGCTAAAGCCCCCTTTTCGAATTGCAATTTTAGAGGGCCAAGGCTGAAGCCTTGGCGTACCTAGAAGCAAGAATAACGGCAACAGCAGATCCCTACGGGATGACATGCAAAAAAAGACAACGGCAACAGCAACAGTGAGTGCTGCGGTGCTAGAGTTTGATTTTGCTGGGGTCCATGGTGGGGGCGGGATATTTGAGCTTGAGGGAACGCATGGCGTCGACGATGACCTGCGAGATGGCTACGTTGCGATACCACTTGTGGTCGGCGGGAATGACAAACCAGGGGGCATGCTTTTTGCTGGTGGCGGAGATGAGGTCGTTGTAGGCCTGCTCGTACTGAGGCCAGAAGAGACGCTCTTTGAAGTCAGAGAGAGCCAGTTTCCAATGTTTGCCCGGATCGTCGAGGCGGGATTGGAGACGGTTTTGCTGCTCCTTGTGGGAGATATGGAGGAAAAACTTGAGGATGACGACATCGTTGTCGACGAGCATGGCTTCGAAATCGTTGATGTCTTCGAGGCGGCGGCGGACTTCCTTTGGAGAGATGACCTTGTGCACGCGTGGGGCGAGGACGTCTTCGTAGTGGGAGCGGTTGAAGATTTGAATCATGCCGCGGGCTGGAACCTGGGCGTGGACGCGCCAGAGGAAATCATGGCGGGCTTCCAGTGGAGTGGGGACTTTGAAAGCGGCTACGTCGCAGCCCTGAGGGTTGACTCCTGAAAAGATGTGGCTGATGGTGCCGTCTTTGCCGGCGGTGTCCATGCCCTGAAGGACGATGAGCAGGGATTTTTGCTGGCTGGCGTAGAGGACTTCCTGAAGATCGGCTAACTGTTCGCGATGTTTGACGAGGACGGCTTCGGCGGCGCCGTGGCTGTCGAAGCCGCCGGTCTCAGAGGTGGAGAGACGCGACAGCTTGACCGCCGCGTGTGGCTTGATGAGGTAGGGCGACTTCAATTTCATGCGGTAGACCTGGGTCTCGAGGTGATCGAACAGGATGGCACAAGAAGAGAGCGCGGTGCTGAGTTGCCGTGAAGTCCGCCTGGGGAGGAGCGGATTATTTCGCTGATTCTTCGGGCTTTGCGGTGACAGTGTGAGCAGTGTCGCCGGGCTTGTTAACGTCGTCGGTGACGCCCTTCATGCCGTCTTTGAAGCCCCTGAGGCCTTCGCCGAGACCCTTGCCGAGCTCAGGCAGTTTCTTGCCGCCGAACAGGACCAGAATAACGACAGCAAGAACGATGAGGTGTGTTGGTGTGAAAAGCTCGCCCATAGTAATTCTCCCTGCAGCCGGAATATATAGTCGCCGACCGGCACCCACTATTGTCGCACATGCACAATCTGATGATAGATACGGAGGAGGATGACGGGCAGATGTGGGCCAGACGTTATATCTTGGATACACGGAACTGCAGGAGAAGATGTTGGACAAGATGATGCTGAGGAAGACGACTGTAGCGCGGCAGAGGGTTCGCGTATTGACTGGGATGCTGGCGGCAGTAGCGCTGATGGCAGGAGCAGGACGTGCGATGGCTCAGGGGAGCAGCAAGATTGGTCCCTCGGCTCCGGTGACTTACGACAACAAGTATGAGATTTATGGCGGAGCCAACTTCATGAACTTCCAGGCCGGGCAGGATCTGCCGAACAGGATGAACATGGGCGGCGCCGAGGCGCTGGGCACTTACTGGTTAATGCCGAAGCTGGGACTTGGTGCGCAATGGCGTGGCGAGTGGGGCACGACGCCTATACACCCGAACGCGTTTCTCAAAGGGCGTGCGGGTGTGTCGATGAACATGATTTTGTTCGGGGCACAGTATCGCGGACCAAAGAACCACTATGCCGCGATCAACTATCACGCTTACGCTGGGCCGGCCTTTGGTAATTTCACTCGCAGCACGGGAAGCGTGCCGCCGCAGTATTTGCCAACGCTGGGCTTGTACACGAACCGCACAGCGGCACTTGTCGCACTGGGCGGAAGCGTCGACTTCAACCGGTCGAAGAATCTGGCTGTTCGGATCTCTCCCGATCTGATCCTGGAGCACTTTGGCACAGAGACACGGACGTTCTTCGCGGTATCGGGCGGCGTGATCTACCGGTTCGGGCATCGGTAGAAATATTCATTTGAAGCAAATAAAAGAAGGGCGGAGAGAAAAACTCTCCGCCCTTCTTTTATTTGGCTGATCGGCTACCAGTTGTTTCCCTGCTGCATGAACTCCGGTGAAACGGGGTTCTCGTAGACGGAGTAGTCGCGGGTGACGACGGTGAGACCGCTGGCGGAGACAAAGTAATTCTTCTTGTCTTCGTTGGCGTCGTAGCCAATCACGGTACCGTCGGGGATGTGGACGTCGCGATCGATGATGGCGTGACGGATGCGGCAGTGGCGTCCGATGTTGACGTGGGAAAAGACGATGCTGGAGTCAACGTCGGCGTAGGAGTTGACTCGGACATCTTGCGAGACGACGCTGTTGCGAACGACGGCACCGGAGACGATGGAGCCGGAGCAGACGATGGAGTTGATGGCCATGCCGGTGCGGCCGGGTTCGCCGAAGACGAACTTGGCGGGTGGGTACTGGTAGGGCCGGGTACGCATGGGCCAGGACTTGTCGTAGAGGTTGAAGGTAGGGGTGACGCCGGCGACGTCCATGTTGGCCTCGTAATAGGCCTCTAGGGTACCGACGTCGCGCCAGTAAAGGGCACGCTGCTTGTTCTCGTCGACGAAGTTGTAAGCCTGCATCTTGAAACGGCCGAGGATCTTGGGCAGGATGTCATGACCGAAGTCGTGCTTGGAGTTGGGGTCTTCGGCATCCTTGATCAGTTCGGGAAGGAGGACGTCGGTATTGAAGAGGTAGATGCCCATGGAGACGTCGACCATGTCGGGATTGAAGGGGGAGCGGATTCTGGTCTCTTTGGGCTTCTCTTCGAAGCCGGTGACCTCGCCGTTGCGGGCGACTTCGACAACACCGAAGGCGGAGACCTGGTCGGGACTAATGGGGAGGGTGGCGAGGGTGACGTCTGCGCCGGAATCCTGATGCTGCTTGAGCATGAGGCCGTAGTTCATCTTGTAGATGTGGTCGCCGGAGAGGATGAGAACGTAACGAGGCTCCTCGGAGCCGATGGAGTAGATGTTCTGGTAGACGGCGTCAGCGGTACCGGTGTACCAGTTTTTACTGACGCGCTGCATGGGTGGGAGAATTTCGATGAATTCGCCGAGTTCGCTGGCAACCACTGAACCCCAGCCCTCGCGGATGTGGCGGTTGAGCGAGAGGGCTTTGTACTGGGTGAGGATATAGACGTGACGGAGGTCGGAGTTGATGCAATTGGATAGGGTGATATCGATGATGCGGTACTGGCCGGCAAAAGGAACGGCAGGTTTCGCGCGATCGCGGGTAAGGGGGAAGAGCCGTTCACCGGCACCACCGGCAAGCAAAACACCTAATGTATCTCTCATAATCCGACTTCCTCAAACAGGTTAACTACGAGCCAACTCAATCGGATGCAGGAATGGGCGGGCGCGTCTTACGGGAAACGAGAGTCTACCACGCGGCGGTTGATTCTTGACGAGTTCCCTTCTGGGCAAGGATCTGGCCCAGCTGATGAAGGCTGGGCCATAAGTGAAAACGAGATAGCGCTAGGCGTCGAGGGTATCGCCGGAAGCGTTTTCCTCGGTAAGACTAATCCGCAAGGATTTCAGGAAGGTTAGATCGTTTCGAGTGAAGGGGCCATCTGCAGCTTCGTCGTCCGATTCGGTCGACTCGACTGCGTCTGTTTCAACTTCATTCAGGCCGATAGTAGCTTCAAGCATCAAGAGGACATCGAAGCCCTGTTCGCGGATGTTTTTGACGACACCTGCAATGTCTTCGGACTCCGAGACGGACTCGTGAATTGCTTCGCCAAGCTTCTGAATTAGGTTTTTGACCTTCTGATTCAATGCCACCTCCGGGCTGCCCTTGAGTGCAATCAACCGCGCATCGGGTATTCCCGGCCCAACGAGCCCGGCGGGAACGGCATTGCGGGTACTGCTGGCGTGCTCGGTACAGAATACGCCCAGCCTTGGCCAGAGGCAATGACATTGCATAGAGAGAATTTATTTCGTTACACCACGGTGTGGTGGTCGGCCCAAGCTACTTCCAAGTTGTGAGCTAGCTCTTGTATGGGACGCGTCCGACCCGGGCTCCAGATGAGAAATCCTACCGCCGCTGCGCAAAAACCACCCGCCATCCACATAATGCTCTTCATCGTTATGCCCCCTTTTCCCTCGTCGCATTGCCGTCGATGAAAGTTGGATGCAGCAAGGGGCGATTGCGTTTTTCGGCCACGAGAGTTTCGCGGAAATATGTTGAGAGGCTACACTTCGAGTATGGATTCGGTTCGGTTCGGACGTGCGCTGGGATTTGGGGCTCGCGCTGCTGCCAAGACGCTGGTAACGGCGGTGGATGCGGCGACCTCTCCGAACCCTTCGGCCGGGGCTGCGGTCAAGGAAGCGCCGACGGAAAACAGGGCCGCCGCCTCAGGGGTTCGACTGGGGGAACAGGCTGCGCGAACAACGACCCAGGTACGTCAGGCGAAAGCAGGCTTGGCACAGGGAAGCAAACGGTTCGGCGAGGCAGTCTGGGGGCCGTTTGTGAAACTGTCGGGAGTTCTGTGGCTGGAGTTTACCGGGGTGTTCTTCGGGATATTCGCCCTGTTTGCAGCTACTGGCGCCTGGAAACTGCGGAACAATCTGCATGATACGGGGGCGAATCATGAAGCTCATGTGCACTTTCTGTTGACGGCTTTGATGGCGGGGATCTTTGGATACTTCTTTGTCAGCAGCTTCGTGAAGGCTCATCGCAGAGGTCGCCGTCGCTAAGCAGGGCAGTCAGCGGGGTACACTACGGCGTCATGGCGGAGATATCTAAAACCAGTTCCGGAATTCCAGTCAATCTTGTGTATGGAGAAGAGAACCTCGATGGGTTCGACGCGGCTATGCAACTGGGCGAGCCAGGATCGTATCCATTCACCCGGGGGATTCAACCGACGATGTATCGCGGGCGATTGTGGACGATGCGGCAATACGCCGGAATGGGCGATGCCGAGGAGTCGAACCGGCGATATAAATTTCTACTGGCGCATGGGACGAAGGGGTTGTCGGTGGCGTTCGACCTGCCGACGCAGATTGGGTATGACTCGGACTCGCCGCTGGCGCTGGGTGAGGTGGGCAAGGTGGGAGTAGCGATTGATTCGATCGAGGATATGGAGCGGCTTTTTGATGGGATTGCGCTGGATACGATCTCGACATCGATGACGATCAATGCGACGGCTTCGATTCTTCTGGCGCTGTATGTTGCTGTGGCAAAGCGGTCGGGAGTGGATGCTCGGAGGCTGAACGGGACGATCCAGAACGATATTCTGAAGGAATACATTGCGCGGGGGACATACATCTATCCGGTAAAACATGCGATGCGGTTGGTAACGGATATTTTCTCTTGGGCTGCGGATGAGGTGCCGGAGTGGAACACGATTTCCATCTCGGGGTATCACATGCGCGAGGCGGGATGCACAGCAGTGCAGGAGGTGGCGTTTACGCTGGCCAATGGCATGACGTATGTGCAGGCTGCGATTGACGCGGGGTTGGATGTGGATGCGTTTGCTCCGCGGCTGAGTTTCTTTTTCAACGCGCATAACAATTTGCTGGAAGAGGTAGCGAAGTTTCGCGCGGCGCGGCGGATGTGGGCGAGGATTATGCGGGAACACTTTGGCGCGAAGAATCCACGGAGCTGGATGCTGCGTTTCCATACGCAGACGGCGGGGTCGACACTGACGGCGCAGCAGCCGGAGAACAATATTGTAAGGACGACGCTACAAGCATTGGCGGCGGTGCTGGGCGGGACGCAGTCGCTGCATACGAACGGGTTCGATGAGGCGTTGTCGCTTCCGACCGAGAATGCGGCGAGGATTGCCTTGAGGACGCAGCAGATATTGGCTCATGAGAGCGGCGTGGCGCAGACTGTGGATCCGCTGGCTGGATCGTATTATGTGGAGTCTCTGACGAATGAGATTGAACAGCGTGCAGAGGAGTATCTGTCCACGATTGGCAGGTTCGACCTCGGTGGAAAGTTTGGCATGCTGCGTGCCATTGAGCAAGGGTATGTGCAGCGAGAGATTCAGAATGCGGCCTATGGTTATCAGCGAGCGGTAGAGGCAAAGGAGGCCATCGTCGTTGGGGTGAATGAGTTTGCCAGCGAGGAAGTGGCGGTGCCGATTCAGCGAATTGATGAGGCTCTGGAGGGACGGCAGGTGGAACGGGTGCGGGCGCTGCGGCTGCGTCGAGTTGCGGGGGTTCATGCGGAGGCATTACGGCGAGTCGAGAGTACAGCGCGGGATGGAGGAAATTTGATGCCGCAGATTTTGCATGCAGTGGAGAGCTATGCGACTGTGGGCGAAATCGCGAATTCGCTACGGACGGTGTTTGGGGAATATCGAGAGACGGTGGTGGTGTGATCTATCTGGGCAGAGTCCGCGTTGAGCCCGCTAGTTCACATGAACAAGCTAAGGGCTTCGCCATTCGAAGGGAAAGAGCTTACCGGCAGCGGCGGGGTCCAGCGTAGTCCCTGCAAGTTCGGCGGCTCGAGAGAGAGCGGGATCTTTGCCCTCAGCGAGGTCTGCCGCGGTTGGCAAAACTATTTCATCCGGGGTGACGCCAGTGTTTTCGAGAGACTTGCCGTCAGTCATGATGAGGTTGGCGATTGTGACGGAAAAGCCGTAGAAGATTCTGGTATCGGCGCCGAGGGACTCTCTGTAGTGAAGCGCCTCCATGACGGCTCCGGCAGAACGGTCGCCGATGACCTGTCCCCTGTGTTCAAGCTGGACGACACGGGCAAAGATCTCGGCGGATGAGCCTGAATTACTGTCTACAAGCACGATGAGCTTGCCGTTGAAGACGGCGCCCCCTCTTGATTTGGCGATCTCTGGCTTTGAGTTTTTTCGTGAGACAAGATCGCCGATTTTAACGTCATGATCGAATACATAGCCGAGCACATCCTTAAGTGTGTCGACGGCTCCGCCCGGATTGCCGCGAAGATCAAGAACGAGGGTTTTATGCTTCCGCGCTTTCGAGAAGACCGAGCTGACCACGTCGGGAGTGATGAAGAACTCGGGCATCTTCCAGAAAAGCGTATCTTCAGTCTCGTGGAGGCGTTCTCGATTGAGATTATTTTCTTCTTCGTCCTCGCGTACGAGCTTCCATATATCGCTGTCGTCCCGAGCCCCTGAGACGTCCAGGACGGCTTTACCAGGTCGAATTAGCGCGTTAATGGTTTCCTGACGCTGCTGTCCTGCGGGATTTGCCAGATCGAGCTTTTCCATCTGAGCGGGAGCGAGCACGGCCAAGAAGTACTGCAAGTTGCGGAAGTCTTCGTGGTTTACGTTGTAGCCGTTGAGTGCGAGGACCTGGTCGCCAACATGAAGTTTTGTTGCGGCATCCGTGCCTGGGCGTATGCGGGTAACGAAACACTTATCTCCGACCATCTCCATATGAAGGCCCATCGTCGATCGATTGGAACGCGCGGGCGGCAGGAGAAATGTGTGCGAATCGTGCAGCTTGTCGAGGAAAGCAGCGATGATCCGGTAGGACTCGCCTACCGATCGGGCGGAGTTGAGCTTCGCATCGTACTGAAGGTAGGTGGCCTTGAGGTCAAGCCCACGATACTTCGGGTCAAAGTAATTTTTTGATACGTCTTCATAGGCTTGACGGAGCATAACGTGGGCATGATCGAGGTCTATGCTATCGAGTCGCTGGGCCTGCTGGGGATAGAGCCGGGCAGATGAGTTCCATACAAACAATGCAGAAAGCATTACAAGAGAACAGAGGCGAAAGGGTCGCACTTGGGGTTTTCCTTGAAAATTACGAGAACGTACTAATTGTATCCTCAGCTGGGACACCGATGAAACGTCGCCAGAGCAACAGTTTGAAGAGAATCCTGTCCCCCATGATGGTTCGATGCGGGCACCGGATGCTATCGTTTTAGGGGCACCTTAGAGAGAACAGAAGGAAGTACCGCTATGGCAGGGACCACAGAACTTCGCAAGACAGCACTGAACGCGGTACACCGAGCAGCAAAGTCCAAGATGGTCGACTTCGGGGGATGGGATATGCCGGTCGATTGCTGCGGGTTGACGGCGGAGCATATGGCCGTACGTACGGCTGTGGGCGTCTTCGACGTCTCACATATGGGCGATATTCAACTGCGTGGGCCGGGGTCACTGGCTGCTGTGCAGAAGCTCTGCATGAACGATGCGTCGAAGTTGCAGGTGGGGCAGGCGCACTACTCGGCAATGTTGTATCCGAATGGAACGTTTGTCGATGACGTGGTGGTGCACAAGCTCTCTGATAACGACTACCTGATCGTGATCAACGCGGGGACGCGGGAGAAGGATGTGCAGTGGGTTCGGTCGCAAATTGGATCGATGCCTGGCGTGCACGTGAATGATTTCAGCGACTACTACACGCAGATTGCGATTCAGGGACCGCGCGCGGCGGAGACGTTGCAGAAGCTGACGCCGGTGGATCTGAGCGCGATCAAGAATTACTGGTTTACGTGGGGCGAAGTTTGCGGACTGCACAATGTGATGATCGCAAGGACCGGCTATACCGGCGAGGATGGGTTTGAGATTTACATTCCGTCGGATGAGCCGACCAGCGCGCGGGTTTGGGGAGAGGTGTTGAAAGCTGGCGAGGAGTTCGGGATTCTGGCCTGCGGGCTGGGGGCGCGGAATACTCTGCGGCTTGAGGCTGCGATGGCGCTGTATGGGCATGAAATCTCGGACACGATCAATGTGTTTGAGGCGGGACTGGGGCGGTATGCGAAGCTCGACAAGGGAGACTTTGTAGGGCGCGATGCTTTGCTTGCGATCCAGACTGATGGTGGACCGAAACGGAAGCTGGTTGGACTGGAGATGGTTGAGCGCGGAATTGGACGGGATGGATATCCTGTGTTTTCGCTCGATGGCACGCGACTGGGCGAGATTACCAGCGGATCGCCGGCTCCGTTTCTGAAGAAAAATATTGCGCTGGCCTATGTGCCGGCGGAGTATACGGCGTTGGATACGGAAGTGGCAGTGGAGATTCGTGGTCAGATGGTGAAGGCGAAGGTTGTGCCTACGCCGTTTTATAAACGGCCGAAGAAATAACTGAATTACCTGTGAGGAGAAGCGATGCAGTTTTTGGTTTTGACGCGACGTCGTACCGATACATTCCCCCCGGAGTCGTGGACGGCTGACTTGCTAGGGGCTGAGGGACACCGGGTTCGCGAGCTTTATTCTGAAGGGATCGTTCGCAGCATCTGGCGTCGAAAGGATATCGCCGGAGCTGTGCTGATTTTGGAGAGTGGAAGCGAGGAGGATGCTCGCGCGGCCATCGAGAGTCTTCCACTGGCGAAGCTGGGAATGATTGAGATCACCGTAGCGCCTCTTGAGCCCTACCCAGCCTTTGGGCCTCGCTAAAACGACTTACCCCGGACAGTTTTCCGGCATGGAACGCACTACAATTGAAGACGGAGAGATTGCCAAAATCATGTCATATCCTGCTAATTACAAGTACACCAAGGAACACGAGTGGATTGAGGTTGACGGGGCAAAAGGCACCGTCGGCATAACGGATTATGCGCAGAATTCGCTGGGCGATATCGTTTTTGTCGATCTACCGAAGGTGGGCGATACGCTCGAAGCACACAAGATCTTTGGGTCTGTAGAGTCGGTGAAAGCTGTATCGGATTTGTACTCGCCGGTATCGGGAACAGTGACGGCTGTGAATGAAGAACTGAAGGATGCTCCTGAGAAGATCAACGCCGACGCGAACAATACATGGATGCTGAAGCTGGATGTGAGTAATGCAGCGGAGCTTGATGGTCTGCTTTCGGCTGCGGACTACGAAAAATTTATCAGCGAAGAGACCGGACACTAAACGATGCGCTATTTGCCGAAGTCCCCTGCGGATCGCGAGGAGATGCTCGCCGAGATTGGCGTCGCATCAATTGACGAGTTGTTCTCCACGATTCCTGCCGAGTATAAACTGACGCGCGATCTTGCAATTCCCCGCCAGCATGGCGAATCGGAAATTTTCGATAAGTTTCGTGCTTTCTCTGAAAGCAACGCAATCGGTTATGCGAGCTTTCTGGGCGCGGGTGTGTACCGACACTATCGTCCGGTAATCATCGACTCGCTGGTGCAGCGCGGTGAGTTCCTGACGAGCTATACGCCATACCAACCGGAGATCGCACAGGGAACGCTGCAGGCAATGTTCGAGTTCCAGACGATGATCTGCGAACTGACGGGCATGGAGATCGCTAACGCCTCGATGTACGACGGCTCGACCGGTGCGGCTGAAGCAATCATGATGGCGGTTCGCGTGACCGGGCGCGATGGCGCGGTGGTGGCGCGGACGGTGCATCCTGAGTATCGCGAAGTGATTGCGACGTATGCGCAACATCAGGAGATTCCGGTCACTGAGGTTGGATATGCGGTGAATGGGCGCGTCGATCTTGCCGCACTTGACTCGGCGATTACGAGCGATACGGCTTGCGTGCTGATTCAGTCGCCGAACTTCTTCGGCACGATTGAAGACGTAACTGCGATTGCGGAGGTTGCGCATAAGAAGGGCGCGCTGCTGATCGTTTCGATTGCTGAAGCGGTTTCGCTGGGCATCGTGAAGCCTCCCGTTGAGGCGGATATTGTGTCGATGGAGGCGCAGTCTTATGGCGTTGCTGTCGGATACGGTGGACCTTACTGCGGTGTAATTGCCTGCAAGGAGAAGTTCCTGCGGCAGATGCCGGGACGGTTGATTGGCGAGACGAAAGACGTAAATGGCAAGCGCGGTTTTGTGCTGACGCTTTCGACGCGTGAACAGCACATCCGACGCGAGAAGGCTACCTCGAACATCTGCACGAATCAGGCTCTTGTGGCGTTGATGACGACGATCTTCCTTACGGTTTATGGCAAGCAGGGCATGAAGGAGCTGGCGGAGCAGAATTTGGCTAAAGCTCATTATGCCCACGGTGCGCTGGCTAAGGCTGCTGGGGCGAAGGTGCTGTTTGATGGTGCGCCGCGATTCCATGAGTTTGTGCTGGAGCTTCCGGAGAGTGCGGAAAAGTCCAATGCCAGGTTGCTTGGCGACAGGATTATTGGCGGGCTTCCGCTGCAGAAGTGGTATCCGGAGCTTGGGCCGAATGCGAGCCTGTGGTGCGCGACCGAGCTGACGACACGAAAGCAGATTGATGCCGCGTCGGCCGCACTCGCAGGCAAGAAGGCATAAGCGATGGATGTTTCGACGATTGTTGGCGAAGAGTTGAAGGCGGTCGAGTTCGTTGAGGACTTTCTGCAACTGCGATTCGATGTTCCCCTATTGACGTTCTATGCGTGGCCCCATGTGCTGTTCCCTGAGTTCTCCGTCGCCTATGGCGAGCCGGAATATCGGAACGTACTGTGCGCACAGATCGGCGAGAAGGTCGCCCAGGCTTCGCTTGAAGAAGGTGATGCACTGACGATTGAGTTTGAGAGCGGCATAGTATTTGGTCTTTCGTTGCGTGAAGAAGATTTGGATGGGCCGGAGTCCGGTAGCTACTCGGAGACCGGTGATGCGAGTGATGCCCAGGAGTTTTAGCAATGGCTGATGAAAAGTTTGTAGGGTCGCCAAAGAAGGCGACGACGCATGTCAATCAAAATGAAGATCTGATCTTCGAGAAATCGTCCCCTGGCAAGAAGGCGTACAAGCTTGCGGAGTTGGATGTTCCGGCGGTGGACTCCACTTCTCTGCTGGGCGGTGCCGTGCGCACGGATTTGGGTGTGATGCCGGAGTTGAGTGAGATTGAAATTATCCGGCACTTCACGCGGCTCTCGACGTGGAACTACGCGATTGACCTGGGGATGTATCCACTGGGTAGCTGCACGATGAAGTACAACCCGCGCGTGAATGAGGCGGTGGCACGGCTTGAAGGGATCGCCGAGGCGCATCCTTATCAGCCGGAGTCGTTGTCGCAGGGATGTCTTGGGATTATGAAGACTCTGTCTGACGCGTTGATTGAGATTACAGGGATGGATGCGATTACGCTGCAACCGGCGGCTGGGGCGCATGGGGAGTTTACAGGCATCCTGCTGGTTCGGGCTTATCACGAGAGCAAGGGCAATCCGCGGAAGAAGATTTTGATTCCTGACTCGGCGCATGGGACGAATCCGGCGACAGCGGCGGTTTGCGGATACGAGGTTGCGAATCTGAAGTCGAATGCTCAGGGCATGGTGGATATTGCTGAGCTGGAGCGGATGGTCGACGAGGATACGGCGGCGCTGATGCTGACTAATCCTTCGACGATTGGTGTGTTCGAGAGCGAGATCCACAAGATCGCGGACATTCTGCACGCGAAGGGCGCGTTGCTGTACATGGATGGCGCGAACATGAATGCACTGGTGGGCAAGACGCGACCGGGCGACTTCGGCGTCGATGTGATGCACTTGAATCTGCATAAGACGTTCTCGACTCCTCATGGCGGCGGGGGTCCGGGATCGGGGCCGGTGGCTTGCAAGAAGATACTGGAGCCTTTTCTGCCTACGCCGGTTGTCGTCACTCGTGGCGATGGATCGCTTGGGTTGGAGTACAACCGGCCCCAGACTGTGGGCCGCGTGCGGATGTTCTATGGGAACTTCGGCATGTTCGTACGGGCACTGGCTTACATCCTGGCGAATGGACCAGATGGACTGCGGCAGACGACCGAGGATGCGGTGCTGAACGCGAATTATATCCGGGCAAAGTTGGAAGGCACGTTCGATCTGCCCTACAAAACACAGTCGCTCCATGAGGTTGTGTTCTCGGATAAGCTGCAGTCGAAGAACGGCGTGAAGACGGGCGATATGGGTAAGCGGCTGATCGACTACGGCTTCCACGCTTATACAGTCTCGTTCCCGCTGGTGGTTCAGGGAGCGATGATGATCGAGCCTACGGAGAGCGAGAGCCGGGAAGAGCTGGACCTGCTGATCGATGCGCTGAAGCAGATTGCGCGTGAGGCCGAGGAGAACCCCGAGCTGGTGCAGACAGCACCGCACTCGACGCGGATTCAGCGGCTGGATGAGACTACGGCGGCGCGGAAGCCGATTCTTCGCTGGAAAGCTTCGGTGGCTTCGACTCCGCTTGCGGTCGATACCGCGGCGAAGGAGTGGTAGGGTGTCAGTCTTTTATGACCGACAGGATGAACTTGAAAAGTATGAGTTCATGATGGGCGAGGCGCGAGGGCGTCTCGCCGTCACGCTGGATGTGTTGACGGATGCGTTGATTCTGGTGGGGCAGCATGGGGTTTACTGCACGAGCGCGCGGAACCCGAATGTTCCGGCGCTCGATCTGCAGGCTGTGCTGGCGAACATCAATGGAGCCAAGGAGCTGGTGGCTGCGGTGATGGAGCGGTTGCGGCTCGATCGTGAAGCGGCTGAGGCGAAATAATCTCTACTGGCCGACGATGTCGATGTACTGATCGGTGTTCTCCCACCGAATGTGCAGCACAGTAAGGTTGCCGTGAGTGTTCTCAAATGAGATCGACATTTTTTCCTGCGGGGAGGAGAGCTTGCTCGAACGCAGCGGGATGCGGGCGAAGTCTTTGGACTGATCGTAGACGGTACCCCACTGGCCGGTCTGCTTGTTGAGAATGAGGAGCCACCGGGTAGGGTTGGGCAGGGTGTAGAGGGTGTAGCTCCCCGCGGGGACCAGGGTAGGACCGACCTTCAGGTCGCCCTGGGTAACGAAGGTGGTCGCCTCGTTCGCTCCTGTGCGCCAGACCTTGTCGAAGGGAACCACTTCTCCCATGATCTTTCGGCCGCGCATTGAGGGCGCGCCGTAGTTGATGGTGACGTCTTTGCCGTTGAGCGAAACGGTAGCGGTGGCTGGCGGACTGGGTTTGGGCTGCTCGTTCTGGGCTACTGCCGGGGTGAGACTGGCGGCAGAGAGAATGGCGGTACAGGCGAGCGATGCGATGGAACGAAGGAGCATGTGTGACCTCTCTTGATTGAGCTTACGCTCTGGGGTTCTTTCCGTTTCGATGCTGTACTGCGTTGGCGTGGGCTGTCAACTGATGCTAGGCTAGAGGTATGCGCCCGTAGCTCAGCTGGATAGAGCGGCAGCCTCCGAAGCTGTAGGTCAGAAGTTCGAATCTTCTCGGGCGCACCACTTCCGTATCAGTCACCGAATCATCCCCCAACAGCATGTAAATCGAATGGGTTACAGGCGTTCCAAAGCCTGTTTTGCCCATAGCTAACCCTTTTGGGAAGATTCTGCCCTGAAGTCTCTGTTTCCCTTGTAAATCGCTGCTTTCCCAAACATATCGAGCGTTCCAAAGCAGATGACTCAAGTAAGAGATTGCGGCATCTATGTCGAGGTCTTCACGCTCTACCGTTTCGAGACGTTCCTGTATGCCTCCGATAGAAGCAGATGTCTCGCGGTCAATCAGGGCGTAGTCATCACCGGACACCATGCCGTCTGCAAGCTGCGCCAGCATCCTCGCCTTTCGAGCCTTGAGCTTTGTGAGTTCCCGCCGTAATGCTTCGGCGTCGGACGTTGCATTGGCTGTCCTCTGACTCCACACCTCGCGGAATACAATTTCGATAAACTTCTCGCGTTCTGGCTTCGGCTTCAGATTGTCTAGCAGAGCCAGGAAGGCTTGTTCGATGATGTCGGCTTTCGCGTTGACGTGCCCTTTGCCACGATGGCAGCGATAGTACCGATGCCTCTGGCCATACTCTCCGGTACTGGTGGATGCAGTGACTGCCAATTGGCACGTCGGGCAGAGCAACAGACCGCGCAAGGGATATTCTTCACGGTCACGCGAGTGCGGAACCGCTACGGGACTCTTGCGAGTAAGGATCAGCTGCACCTTGTCGAAGGTATCCTGTGATACCAACGGCTCGAAGTCTCCCTTTCTGACAATTCCCCACGTCTTACTCCGTGCCTGTCCGGTATATATCGGGTTGGTCAGGATGCGCTTGATTGATTCCTGCGAGAGCTTGCCGCCGCGCCGAGACCGCAGCCCTTGTGCCGTGAGTGCAGCCAGAACGAACGCTCTGGTCTCACCTTCCGCTACACGTTCGAAAAGTCGACTGATTAGTGGAGCAAGCTTCTGGTCAACAACGAGTGAGGCACCTGTCTTGCTCCCTGCGAGATAGCCCGTCGGCGGGCAGTTCTGCCATCTACCAGAGGAGGATAGTCTGCTCTTCATGCCGGACGTGCTTCGTTCTGCTCTCATCCGGTTATCAAGCTGCCCCTGTGCGATGAGCACGGTCTCAAGGAACTCACCAGTAGCGGAATCATCCGTGGCCTCCGTGGCACTGGAAAGTGTTATCCCGCTCACCTTGAGGGCTTCTCGATAGGCTCCCGTTTCGGTTACATTCCGGCTGAATCTATTGAGCTGGTAGACGACGAGATGCGTTATGGTGCCGCGCCGCGTCATAGACAGGTAACGAAACAGGGCTTGAAATTGGGTGCGTTTAGCAGTTTTGGCACTCTCTCCCCGCTCTATGAATATCCGATCTATGGAGATTCCGTGGTCCTCACACCATTTCCCACAAACGTCTTCCTGCGTTCTCAGGCTTGTGTTGTCTACCTGCTTTGAGCTGGAGACGCGCAAATATAAAACCGCTCTGCCACTCATCAGTACTCACCCGTCTCATGTGCGTGTAGAAGCCAGCGCATCCCCTCTGGGTCGCGCTTCATCTTTGCGGTGAATTGGTCGAAGATTGCATGAGCCAGAGCTTCCGTGTGCTCACGCTCTGCCTCTACCTCGGCATCGGTCATATGCGCGGCGGCTATGCCGAGTATTTCTCGACATTGTTCTACAGTCATCTTTGACGGCATGAAGGGATTGTAAACTCTGCATACTTGCGCGGAGGAATCAGTTGGCAAGGGTAAGCACTTGTCAACCTTTTTAGTGGTCCTACAGCGTGTCGATGAGGGTTCGGACAGCCGGTGGCTCGGCGAATAGTCACGGCGAGCACCTCGCCAAGCTGGTGCAGGATTTCTGCCATAAAGAGGGGCGAGGGACTAGCGGTGGTGCTGGTTGGCAACTCTGCCGCTATCCCCCTTTGGCTGGGTTCGTGGACTAATCCCGAGGTGCCAGCAAACTTTAGGCGGCTGCGAAGTCGCTGCCGTAGTGGGCTGCACACTCTGCATTCAGGCTGGTGATTTCCTTACCGTTTAGAAGCTCGTCGAGGGTCATTCCATTGTCCAGGAACATCTTTAGCCTGCGAGTAGTCCACGAAGTATCCCGAGTATGAGCGATCAGGTGACCTACCCATTCCTGCCGCGATCTGGTGCCGAATCTCTTGGATGTGATGAGCACCGTATCCCCCTTGTTCGCGTTCTGCATCGGTGACGTTTCCCATCTGCAGTTGAATGGGGAGTAGCTTTCATCGTTGTCTACCCGTCCTAGCGAAAAGTCTCCCTTTGGCTTCTCGCCCATGTCGGCATAGAAGTTTTCAAACTTCTCCCACCTGGAGCAAACTGTGATGCCCTTGCGGATATATTCGAGGTCGCGGCGTACTCTTGCCCACATATCCAGCCATGCTTTGTATTCAGGAGTTCCGGTCATGCCGTGCGTCTTATGGTTGGCGACTGCATGACCGCAAGAGAGGGACTTCTCGTACCGGAGCGCATCAGCCCTCACTGACCGTTCATTCCCGCATGAGCAGCGGACCCACCAGTGGCCCTTACGGTTCTCATTCTTGTCGAGCAACTCCCAGCTTCCAGTCTTTAGTCCGGTTTCCAATTGCATCTCTCTAGTCCTATTCCTATAGTCAAAATTCTTGTGATCTGTTCTTGTAATCAGTTCTGGTACTTGTCCCGCGACTACGCTGTGTCGACGCGGTACTGGTTTCTTACGGCGCTGTGACGGCGTGGTGCCATACATCGAAGCCGCTACATTGCAATACATTGTGTAGCTCTTCTCCGACTGCCTAAATATCTGCCAGAGGAGCACGTCTATAAGCCTCAATACTGGCGCGGATATTGTTGATTGACGGCGTAGACAGCGGAGTTACATCTAGCCGCGCATACTGTGGAAAGTCTGTGGACAATCCCGGCGGTTGAGAAAGGTCGGGGTACCCCTTGCGGAGTACCCCGCGTGTCATGGCCTTGACACAGACTCACGGCGTGACATGGAGCCGCGGGACTCTTTTGTTACGCCCCATAGATGTTAAGGACGAGAGCGGCTTCCTTGAGAAGGTAATACCGTCCAAGGTTGCTTTTGGAAAGATCACCCGCCAGCTTGCCATCATTGCCCCTGCCGAATAACTGGCGAAGTGTTTCATCCGTGATGCTAGCTGGATCAATTCCGAGACCCCGCAGCTTATTGTCTCGGGTCATTCGGAGAAACTCGACGGGATCAACCATCCGTTTGAATCTTTCGGCAGTAATGGCAGGCTTGGCGTCTTTGTTTGCGGGATTCGATGATTGACCGATTCGTGCAGCGGTGATGACGTTCTGGAGAAGATCGGTCTGCTCCTTCTGCTCCAGGTAGAGAGCTTGCCAGTCCACGGCTGATGGTACGGGCTGCGAGTCACCGGTGATCGGTGCGGTAGAGGGCTGCGTCTCTGTGGTGGTCGTTTGATTTGCGAGTTCGCTGATGTTGCTAAAGTCTAAGGGCATTTGTTTTCACTTTCTGTGTTTGCTTCGACGTCGATAAATTCTATGAACTCACCGTCTGGTGAGAATTGGCACTTGAACCGTGTCGGAGGAATAGGTTTTGCGCGTTTGGTGCGCGGTTTCTTTGTTGGTGCTGGCTTTACTAGCGGTTGTGCCGGTTCTGGCTCTGGAGTTTTGAGGATGATCTTTACCGGCGTTTCAGGGAGTCCAGCTGCTTCGCGTGTTTCCGCCGTTAGTGTGTCCTGCTGCCAGTAACAAGGCACCAAAGGCTTGAGCAGACTGCCATGTAAATAACTGCGATCGATGCTTCGACCACGCCGCGCCATTACTTTCCGCCTTGCTCGATGAACTCGCGGATGGCTTCAGGCAGAATGAGATATTGCCCACCGATGAAGTTTGCTTTTAGCAGCTTGCGACGGATGTAAGAGCGGATGGTGCGAGGGGTCAGCGAGAGATATTCTGCTGCTTCCCGCGAGGTAAATGGTTTATTATGCATAGAGATACACCTGTTCTGCGACTTCTTTGATCGCTGTAGTTTGCTGCAAAGCTTGTGAAGTTGCGCCAGTTCAGACGCTAGGAGACACGAATACCCTTCTGCCTCAATGGCAAAGGGGCAAGACTCAACGTTGAAGTGTGGCGTTTAGGAAGGTCTACATGGAGGGCGCATGGCGCCGCTGCCTGTTCCCCAGAGGGATTAATATAGATCTACTTACGTATATAATACACGAGTTTGAAGCGGAAGTCAAGCGAAAAATGCACACTGACTACCAATAGACAGTCTCGAACGGCCTCGAGATGGCGCCAAAACGTACTGATGCACCAGAAGTCCTGAAAGCAGAGTAAAAATATATGGATTCTGCGCGATTAGTAGACAGTAATTTGTCAAGCCTTTAGGTTTCAGAATTGGCCCCAAAACCTCCACGCTCCCTGCACGGGTAATGACGATTCGACGACGCCCCACCATGCCGAACGCTTCGATTCCGATACGGCGTCCGGCACTATGTTTGCGACGAGCTTACCTGGCAAAGAACAAGGCCAGCATCGGTTAGGACACTGGCCAAGATACGGCGTGGGTTAGGTGGTTCTAAGCTGCGTGACGCTGGGCTGATGTGAGTTCTTCAATGGCGTCGAAGACTAATTGAGTCATGTTGTTTGCTGCCGCAGCGGCGATGCCTTGCTCTATGAGCATGGCGTTGATCCTGTCTGTTGAAAGCACGTCTTGAGGATTCATGCGAAGAGCGCGAATGCCAGAGCCTTGTGGCGATACATCGAAAACCTTCATGTGTGTTTATCCTTTGGGTGATGTGTTGGTGCAGAAGGATAATGGCGCATACATAAGACGTTTGCAATCAATAAGTTAGCAAGAAATTCAGTTGCTTGTCGACTGTTGCTGGGACGATGACTGCCGTTTCTGCGAAGAGGTGTACCAGAAAAGGGCCACTTTTCAGATAGCGATTGGCGTTGGTTTTAGGGGCTAAAATTTACGTATTGTTTAACGGTAGTTTTATGGTACAGTCTGCCACTATGACTAATCGAGTTGCGCTCTACGCACGAGTATCCACAAAAGACAAAGGCCAGGACCACGAGAACCAGCTTATCCAACTAAGAGCGTTTGCCAAGACACAGGGCTGGAACATTGTTCTCGAGTACGTCGATAAGGCCAGTGGCAAGCGCGGAGACCGTGAGCAATTCCAGAAGATGTTCGTCGCTGCATCCCGCAGGGAGTTCGATGTACTGCTCTTCTGGTCATTGGATAGATTGAGTAGAGAAGGGACCGTAGAGACGCTGAATCACCTTCAGAGGCTCACAGGCTACGGCGTGAACTATCGGAGCTTCACAGAGCAATATCTGGACTCTACCGGCATATTCAAAGAGGCCGTCATCGGCATCTTGGCTGCGGTGGCCAAACAAGAGCGGGTGCGGCTCAGTGAGCGAACGATAGCAGGGTTGGAACGTGCGAGATCGCAAGGGCGAATTGGTGGCCGTCCGAAAATGGAAGACGATATGGCGACGATGAAGGCTTACCGCAAGCTCAAGGCATCCGGTTTATCTGTGCGGAATATCGCGGCAGAGATGGGAATATCCGCGACCACCGTTCAAAAGCTCACGCATAAAGTATGAATTTGGCGTGGTATTCTGGCGCACTATGAAGTGTCCGCATTGCGATGTCGGTATCCACGAAAACTTTAATAGAAAGCCGCTTTTCACCGCTGGCGAAACTACCTGGATGACAGTTTTTCAGTTTTGTCCTGAATGTACTCAAACTATCATCCGACTAGAGCGAACGATCATTCGGCAAAACACCACCACACGAAGTGATGTTTTCTCTGCCTTTCCGCAACACGGAGCATTACGACCCGTTCCGGCTGAAGTAACTGAACCGTACAGACAAGATTTTATCGAAGCATGTGCTGTGTTATCGCTCAGCCCAAAAGCAAGCGCCGCCCTGAGTCGGCGAAATCTTCAAGCGATTCTCCGTGACAAGGCAGCAACGACGAAAAAGGACCTATTCGACCAGATTGATGAGGTCGTCGACACCGGAAAACTTCCTTCTCACATTGAAGACGGTCTTCATGCCGTTCGGAATATTGGCAATTTTGCCGCTCATCAGATCAAGAGCACGACGACTGGCGCGATAGTAGACGTTGAGCCCGGTGAAGCCGAGTGGAATCTGGATGTTCTCGAATCACTTTTTGACTTCTATTTTGTACAGCCCGCACTTTCCGCTGCACGCAAAGCAAAACTGAACGAGAAGTTGAAAGATGCCGGGAAACCGGAAATCCCGTAAAACGGTTCGAGGATTACGTCGTACTCGGGGATTTCGCTTCTTCGTACCAACAGTCTGTGAGCGGTGATGGGCGTTTACTATACATGCTTCGGTGACGGGTACGAGGTCATCTATGGACTGTCTACCTGCGTCGATATGACGCAACTACGGCGTTGATGACTGCGCTTTGTACTAAACGAGGAAATTGCTATGTTTTTCGCACCATAAGGCCAGTAATCCGCCAACAGATTGGTCATCTCATTGAACGAAACACGCGAAATTCTATGTCCATAGTTCAGCGTTAAACTGGGGTAAGATAAGGGGTTAGTCGAGAAATCGAATGCAACTATCTGCCCATAGAATTGGTGCGAGAGCGCGCCGGAGTGCCATCATCTGCCTATTTTGGTCGATTTGGCTGAGTCCTGCCTATTCTCAATCCTCCGCAACAATAAAGATGGATCACGGCGAAGTCACTGCTGGCGACACATTGAACATGGTTGTAGTCTTCGATAGACCAACAACGTGCAATCAGACCGCCAGAGTGTACTTGATGGGTAAGGACGGCAATCAGGCTTTGGACTTTCGCGGCCAGTTGGAAGCTGGTAAAGACACGGCAACGCTGTCTTTTACAATTCCGAAGGATTACCATGGCCAGTTCCATTTGGTGCCAGAGGGTTCGCTCCTCTTTCCGTGCGAAGGTTACAGTGTGAACAAGCCTTTTACGGCTGCGCCGGTGACCCTCAATGTAAGAGGTATTCCCGATCCAAACAATTACCCGGTAAAGGCAGAAGTTGTCCTGTCTCTTACGCAAAGGCAATTTCTGGATACAAAGGTCGCTGAACTCAATGACCTCTCTGGCCAAATTGATACGCGGGTGGAACAGAGCGGAAATGATTCGGTCGAGCTTCGGACTTTTCTAACTGGAATCGTCGAAAAGGCAGAGTCTGATTTGCAAGTTACGGAGCGACAATACAGACAAGAGCTTTTGAAACCGACCGATCCGCTCCCCGCATTTTTCGCTGATTTCCGGCGTCAATACTCTGCCCTTCACGATGAGCTAAAGGCACCCATCCCCGGCACGAGGGCGAACGTAGAACAGTCGGCACGGCTGCTGTATGTTCAGCAACCCCTCAAGCGCCGTTCACCTTCGGACACCCCACCGAAAGGGAGAAACCTATCCGGCACGTCCCCCGCAATTGCGAGAGCAACAAAGTCAACCATAAATGACAATGCCGCTGCTTATGGCGTTGTAAATTCGACCGGCAAACCCGGCAGGCCAGAATTTCATGCTCAATTTGAGAGTCTCCCGACAGGAGCGACAATTTATTATCGGCAGGCAATATTGACCCAATTCAATGTTTGGTCCAGCAAGACTGACACATCGGGTGCTGATTTTGAGCTTGCGACGTTTGTGTTCAAGTTCCATAAAGATGGATGTGACGATGAGCCTGTAAGGACGATTGACCCTTACAGCGATACCCACCCGAATATCTCAGTCGAGTTCAAGCGATGTGGGAAAAAATGATGGACTGGCTTAGGCAGTTCGCGCCACTACAGTACCGATTGCCGCAGGTCGCGGTAGTGGTAGCGCCATTCCTCGCGCAGCACTACAGCGAATCACCGTTCATCTGGCCGCCGCTCGGCGGCCTCGAAACTTATGCTGCTTACCCTGCCACTCTTATAATTTTCCTTTTTTCATTCATTCCTGTAACGCTTGAGAACAAGCAGCAGGCGAAGTCATGGGTCAAGGGGGCCATTGCAATGGCGTGTGTAACGTTCGTGATTTATGCGTTCCTATTTGAACGCTACGTCATTAGCGAAGAGACGCCCGCCAATGGTATACAAACCCGGTCAGTAGGATTTCGGGTTGAGCCTCCCATCCGGGCTCTATATCCAGACAAGAACAATTCAGAATTATTGAGGATTGGTGGTCTTGAGGACTGGCAGATCCAAAAGGTCTGGACTCCCGGCTCCGTCCTCGCGCTTCGGCTCAGTCTACTTATCACCTTGATACTCACCCTCGGCCTAGCTAACGTGGCGCTCGGTGCGGCGGCACAGTTGAAACGCAAGGGGTAAATCTCCCCGGCCCATCCAGCGTGTCTTCAATTGTCCGAACTGACTCTTCACTACTCAGCAGCTAGTGCTCCAAATTAAGTTCCCAAGGAACACATAAATTCGTTCCAATGTGTTCGGATGAGGTGCACCATATTTTTCCCCTTCCGTTCCATTTTTTCCTTCGATCCGGCTTCCTGTCTGGAGGGTACCCCTCCCCCCTATCTAAGGCACAAGTCTAATGATTACAATGATATAAGCCGTTTCTTGTCGCTAAATTCGTGCAATCAAAAGGTTTACAGGCAAATTCGGCCAAACAAAGGGCTTATAAGCAGTTAAATAAAAAGTCCTGCCAGATGACAGGACCTTTCTAATGACTTTCTTAAGTATAGCAAGCCAGATGAAACTCCCACGCAATGAATATCTCTTTCATAATGAAACACATAGACGATATGGGGGCTTGACAAGAATTTTGATGCTGATTCATGAGGCTATTGGTACGTCTTTGGCTGAAGGGGATGTAACAACAAAGTAGGGGACCTCTCCACTACGGCGGCAAAACGTCGCCTTCGGTCGAGATGACCTTGTTGAGCTGAAATGTTTGTTGAGGGGATGAGACTTGTTGATTAACGACAGAGCGGCTCCGGTAACCCGGGGCCGCTCTGGGTTGGATCGTTGGTTAGAAGAACAGCTTGGCGGTGAACTGCATTTGGCGAGGACCGTAGAGCGTGCTCGAAGTTGAGCTCGGTGTGCCAAAGGCCGAAGCAGCGTTGGTGACGTAGGGGATGATGTCCGTCGTGTTGCTGTACTGGAAGGCAGTCGTGTTGTAGCTGATGATCTGCTTCCGGTTGACGACGTTGAAGGCCTCCACGAAGATCTGCATCTTGATGTTCTCGTGGATGGGGATGTCACGGGACAGACGGGCATCGATGTTGCGAATGCCGTTGCTTGGGAAGGAGTTGCGCCGGAACTGAGGAGCGCGACCCGAGGAGGGAGAGGGGCTGTTGCCAACTGCGCCGCCGGTTACGCCACCCTCGATACCGCCAGAGGCGTTGCCGCTCATGGTTGCGGTAAGCGGTGTGCCAGTCTGCAGGGTTGCGGTTCCGGAGAAGGACCAGCCGTTTGCAGCCAGGCTGCCGATGCGGTCTGCGATAGCGAACTTCGGCGACCAGACGACGCTGCCGACGAAACGGTTGCGCATGTCGAGGTCGGAGCGTGCGTATTCGCTGAGGGTGCCAGGGTTCTTCAGGTTGAAGGGATCGAGGATGGTGTCGGTGCCGTTGAAGGTGCCGAACTGGCCAGGTACCTGGCCTCCGTCGATGGCCTTGGCCCAAGTGTGATTGATGAGCAATTCAACATCGTGGCTGAAGGGCTTACGGATGGTAAACGCTCCCGAGTGGTACCAGGAGTTGATACCGCTGAAGCCAGCAAGGATACCGCCGTCATTGGGAGACGGCCGACCAATACTGGCGGCATAGAACGGTACCGTGATTGAGCTGGTGGCTGCGCCGGTAGCCGAAGGCTTGATCTGATAGGTACGAGTCAGGTTGGTGTGAGGCTGGTTTACATCGATGAAGTAAGGCAGGCGCATGCCACGCGTACCAACGTAGGCGATGGTGAGGCTGATATGACCAGGGAGCTCCTGCTCGACGGCGAGGTCCATGGAGTGGGTATAGGGATTGGTGAAGCTGGGATCCTGACCGCGGAAGGCAAGCGGTGCCGTGACCGGTGTGGCACCGGTGTTCTGGACGGTTGGGGTAACCGCGCCGGTAAAGGGCGCGGCAAGAGGAAGACCAGGAGGCGTGAAGAGAACGCCGATGTTTTGTGGAGCGCCGTTTCCGTACTTGTACGATGTCGGAATCGTCGCGGTACCGGACGACTGCTGGACGTTGAAGGAATACTGCTGCTGGTAGACGCCATTTTCGACGCGCGTGGCGTAGAAGGTGGAATTGGTAGTGAGCGCATAAAAGATGCCATAGCCGCCACGGAGGACGGTGCCATTGTGGGGCGACCATGCGAAGCCGATGCGGGGCTGGATCATCTTGTAGTTGATGTTGATGGTCTTGGTGTAGAAGTTGCCAAGCGGAGAGGCGACACCGTTGTAGCTGGTGGTATAGGGGTGGGGCGGCTGAGGTACGATCTGCGTGTCATACCGAATGCCGGCGGTGACGGTCAGGTTGCTTGTGGCCTTCCAGCTATCTTCGACGAAGCCAGCGATGTCCTGGTTCCAGAAATCGTCGGCTCCGATATGAGTGATGGGGTCGGTGACCTGGGTGAAGGTGCTGTAGTGACGGCCCCCGTTTACTCCATAGACGTCCTGAACCCAGTTGGCAAAGGCAGCTGCCTGACCGCTGATAGCCGCGGCACCGTTGCAGGAAGTTACACCCTGCTGGGTAGGGTCGAGACACTGACCGTTGAGGCCAACATAACTGTAGATACCGCCGCCCTGGAAGAGGTTGGCGAGGTATTCGTGGATGAGATTGACGTCGACGCCGAACTTCAGGTTGTGACTGCCCAGGAGCTTTGAGACTGTATCCGAGATCTGCCAGCGATGCTCATCGGGGAAGGCGAGACGAGGAAGGGCGTTCGGCATGCCGTAGGCCTGAACATTGGATATGGTGACCGAAGGTCCAGGCGCATTGGATGAGGTGACTTCGAGATCGCGGCCCCACTGGAAGCGGAAGGCGTTGGTCGTGGTCGGGTTCAGCACCGACTCCCAGTTGGAGATGAAGTAGCGCTGGTGGAAGTCCGAACGGCCGTTGGTGGAAGCCGAGCTGTTGGTATAGGTGGGGTTCGTGCTGTAGCCGTTGGGCAGCCTGTAGTCCTGGAAGAGGTACTCGACGCTGATGTGATTGTTGCCGTTGAGCTGATAGTCGAGACGCGGGAAGAAGATGTCCTGCTTGAGTTGGCGAGGAGCCGGACCGCTTAGGCCGTTGAGGTAGTCCTTGGCAGCGTCGCACTGAGAGGAGCTGACGGCCGCCGGGCAGGCGAAGCTGGAGATGGAAGCCGTAGAGCTATAGAGCAACGGGCTGGAACGGCGGTAGCCATCGTAGGTAAAGAAGTAGAAGAGCTTGTCTTTGATAATTGGACCGCCGACGGAACCGCCGAACTGATGCTGCTGATGAACCGAGGGCTGCAGGAGAGCTGGATTTGCTCCAGGCTGACGGCCGTTGAATTTGGTGAGAGGATCGAGCGCGTTGAGCGAGGGATAACGGAGGAAGTAGAAGAGATCGCCGTGGAGCGCGTTGGCTCCCGATCTGGAGATGGCGTTGATCTGTCCGCCGGCGGCCTGACCGAACTCGGCCGAATAGCCTGAGGTGGAGGATTCAAACTCCTTGATGGAGTCCTGCGGGAAGACGTAGGGAGCGCCGATGGCGCGGCCGCGAGCCTCGGAGAAGAACGCCTGCTGGTTGTTGGCGCCGTCGACCAGGTTGGTGTTGTAGAGGCCGGAGATGCCGCGGTAGGAGATGAGGCCGGAGTTGCCGTCAGGGACGACGTTGGTGGTGAGGAGAACGAAGTTGTCGTAGCGGCGGCCGTTGACGGGCAGATTGGAGACCAGTTCCTGGCTGACGGTCTGCGATACCTGGGTCTTGAGGGTGTCGATCAGCGGAGAGACGTCGGTGACTGTGACTTCGGTGGCAGTGGCTCCTGCGGAGAGAGCGATATCGACGGTGAGCACCTGGCCGACGGTCAGGACGAGGTTCTGGCGGTTTACTTTGCCGAAGCCCTGCCCCGTGACGACGACTTCATAGTGGCCGGGCTGGAGGAAGGTGGAGGTGTATTCGCCGGAGCTGTTGGACGTGAGGGTGCGCGTGGCTCCCGTGTCGGTGTTGGTGATGGTTACGCTGGCGCCGGGGACGATGGCACCGGAGGCGTCAGTGACCGCACCCGAGATCGTGCCGGTCGCGGCAGTCTGGGCGATAGCGGGAATGGCGGCGCAGATAGCGAAGATGGCTATGGCGACGAGGGTGAGCAGACGCTTCCAGTCAGAAAGACGGATCATGGTACTGGGCTCCTTGAAAAGTAAAACGACACCGATGAAAAGTACGGTGTGTGAAATGGATGCGTTCCATTGAGGATTCGGGCTGTGATGTCCCCGCGAATCGTTTGGCAGCAACCTAAGATTAGAAATTTGTATTAGCTCTACGGTCAGGCTTGGATGGTGCCTGTGTCAAGTAAAACTATGTCAAGCTTCGGTAACAAAAGGAAATAAGGGCCGATTTTGCACAGCTTTGGTCTAGCTGACTTGGTCAAGGTCCACAGGGTTGACGCAACGCGTTTGGTAGGAATTAGTGGAGCTTGTCAGGTATTACGGCGTTGACGCAAAGCGCGAGGCTAATGTTAGTGGAGCTGGTCAGGTATTACGGCGTTGACGCAAAGCGCGAGGCTAATGTTAGTGGAGCTGGTCAGGTATTACGGCGTTGACGCAAAGCGCGAGGTTAATGTTAGTGGAGTTGGTCAGGTATTACGGCGTACTGGATAAGGAGTTCGAAGGGGACGACTTTGAGGGTGGCTTCGTGCGTGGCTTCGAGGATGATGGGGCAGGCGGCTCCGGCCTGCTGGACCTGAAGCCAGCGGGCGGCGCAGACGCACCAACGGTCGCCGGGTTTGAGCCCGGCAAAGCCGTACTGCGGCATGGGTGTGCTGAGGTCGTTACCGAGGGCCTTGGAGGCGGTGAGGAAAGGGGCGTCGACGACGCAGCAGATGGTGTGGATGCCGAGGTCGTCGGGGCCGGTTTCGCAGCAGCCGGTGCGGTAAAAGCCGGTCATGGGTTCGCAACCGCAGGTATCGAGAGGCTGGCCGAGGACGTTTTTTCCGCGGGCCTTGATTGGTTCTGTCGTAGGCATAAATGTAGTTTAAGTATCCCACTTTCGCTGGAGGGGTGCGGGATCGGGGCGCGTGAGATATTGGGTGGAGCGTCGAACGTGCGCTGGATGGAGTTCGGGACTTGAAGATTGCGGTGATTACGCAATATTTTCCTACGTCGGTGCAGCCCTGGGCGGGACACTCTGCCTATCAGACACTGCGGTATCTGGCTCAGTGGAATGAGGTAAAGGTTTTTTATCCGGCGGTGCGGTATCCGGAGCTTCTGACGCCGGCTACGGGGCAGAAGACGAGGTTGGATGCGGCTTATCGGCCTGGTGGGGTGGACGTTGCGTATGTTCCGTATCCGGCGCTTCCTGGAGTTTCGCGGCCACTGAATGGATGGGTGGCGGCGGGACGATTGCTTCCGCATGTGAGACGGTTTGGGCCGGAGATAATTTTGAATTATGTGGTATATCCGGATGGATATGCGGCGCTGCGGGTGGGCAAGGCACTGAAGGTACCGGTGGTGGTGACGGCGATTGGATCGGATTTGAACCGGATTCCCGATCCTTTGTGTGGTGCGCTGACGCGGAAGACGCTGCGGGAGTCGGATGCAGTGATTACCGTGAGCGGAGATCTGCGGAAGACGGCGATTCTGCTAGGGGCCGATGCGGGTAAGAGTCACGCGATTTTGAATGGGTGCGATACGTCGATTTTCTTCAATCAGAATAAGGGTGAAGCTCGGGCTGCGTTGGGGATCAATTCGGACGAAGAGGTGGTGGCGTATGTGGGGAGGATGGATGTGAGGAAGGGGCTGCGCGAGCTGATCGAGGCGGTGTCTTCGCTGCATGAACGAAGGCCAAGGCTGCGGTGTTATCTGGTGGGGGATGGGTCGGATGAGGGAGTGCTGCGGGAGTTGATTGCGCAGAAGAAGGCCGGGGAGTATGTGAAGCTGGTGCCTCCGTGCAAGACGGATGGTGTGGCGCAGTGGATGGCGGCGGCTGATCTGGTTACGCTACCGAGTTACAAGGAAGGGTGTCCGAATGTTGTGCTGGAGGCGCTGGCGGCGGGAAGGCCGGTTGTTGCGAGCGATGTGGGGGGGATTCCAGAGTTGATGGATGATTCCAGTGGACGGCTGGTTCCTGCGATAGACTCGAGTGCGCTGGCGGTGGCTTTGGATGAGGTGCTGGCGACGGAATGGTCCGGGGATGAGATTGCGAAGAGGCATCAGCGGGGATGGGCTGAGGTAGCGCGGGATGTGCAGGGTGTGCTGGAGAGTGTCCTGGCTGGGCATGGACAGGTGAAATCTAAGTAAATGGCCAGATTTTTGGGCGAATGGAAGGAGAGCGGTCGCACTTTGTGCGATAACCCCACCCTTCGCCAAAGGCGCGAAGGATGGGCACCTGATTCACACCCAATTTTACCGGTTGGGCTTGCTAGAGGTTTTCCAGGACTTGCTGGATTTTGTGGGCGGCCCAGAGGAGGTCTTCGCGCTCAATGATGAGGGGTGGGGCGAAGCGGATGACGTTGTCGTGGGTCTCTTTGCAGAGGATACCTTCGCGCATGAGGGCTTCGCAGATGGGGCGTGCGGGGCCGTTGAGCTCGATTGCGATCCAGAGGCCGCGGCCGCGGATTTCGCGGATGTGGGGACTCGCGATCTGCTTGAGGCGGTTGATGAAAAGAGTGCCCAGTTCGGCGGAGCGGTCGGCGAGATTTTCCTCGACGATGACCTTGAGCGAGGCGCGGGCTACGGCGCAGGCCATGGGGTTGCCGCCGAAGGTGCTGCCGTGGTCGCCGGGGCGCAGGACCCCGAGGACCTCGCGCGAGGCGAGGACTGCGGAGACTGGGTAGAAGCCTCCGGCGAGAGCCTTGCCTACGATAAGGACATCAGGGGTGATGCCTTCGTGCAGGTAGGCGAAGAGTTTGCCGGTGCGACCGAGGCCGGACTGGATCTCGTCTGCCATGAAGAGGACGTTGTTCTGTTTGCAGATGGCGGAGGCTTCGGCGAGGAAGCCGTCGGGTGGAATGAGGACGCCGGCTTCGCCCTGGATGGGCTCGACGAGGAAGGCGGCGGTGTTGGGCGTGATGGCGGCGCGGAGAGCTGCGGCATCGCCGAAGGGGATGATCTTGAAGCCGGAGAGGAAGGGGCCGAAGCCTTCGCGATACTGCTCGTCGGTGGAGAAGCTGACGATGGAGATGGTGCGGCCGTGGAAGTTATTGGCGCAGACGATGATCTCGGCCTGATTGGAAGGGATGCCTTTGACCTGATAGCCCCACTTGCGGGCGACTTTGAGGGCGGACTCGACGGCCTCGGTGCCGGAGTTCATGAGGAGGGCCATCTCGAAGCCGGTGAGGTTGTGGAGGTCCTCGTAGAAGCGCGGAAGCTGGTCGTTGCGGAAGGCGCGCGAGGTGAGGGTGACCTTGTGGGCCTGTTCGATCATGGCGGCGAGGATGACGGGGTGGCAGTGGCCCTGATTGACGGCAGAGTAGGCTGCGAGGCAGTCGAGGTAGCGGCGGCCTTCGACGTCGTAGACCCAGACGCCGGATGCGCGCTCGACGACTACGTCGAGGGGCTTGTAGTTGTGGGTGCCGTACTGCTCTTCGAGCTGGATGAAATGCGAGGTGAGCGCATGTGTTTCGTCGGTGGTGTCTTGCTGCAAAACGGTGGCTGCCATATTGATCGCCTGACCTTTTCCCAAAGACATCTGATTTGCTTCGTGTTGGTCTATTATTCCACGGCTACCGGTGCGATGTACCGGAAAGGCGCTTCGAAAGACCTGGCTATCGGTAGAAATCGTTACAGAGCGCTGTTGGGGAAGTCAGGTTGCAGGCGGTGCGATTTGGGTGGAGCGGAATCGAACTTCATGCGGAGAAAGGGCTCTTCATAGAATTTGCGGGAGAGCCATGCGATAAGTACGGCGAGCATGCCGGCGAGAAACATTCGGACGAAGGCTCCGAAGAGAAACGCTTGAACGGAGGAAGGAAGGTGCAGCACGAGCCAGGCGTATGCATCGAAGGCCAGAAGATGGATGAGGTAAAGTCCGTAGCTGATGTGGCCGAGAAAACGCATCGACGCGGCATAGATTCCGCTAAAAAAAGAGCTGCGTAGCCCGAGGAAAGAGAGGAGCAGTCCTGTGAAGAAGAAGTTCCAGGGAACAGGCTGGAATGCAGCGCCGAAGTCATTGGAGCGATGAAGAATGCCGAAGGGTAAACCTGCGACGAGAATGGCGAGGCCGATGAGGATGGCTGCCAGGCCGAGCTTGACTCCATTACGACGAGTGCCGGAGGCGGAGCGAGCGAAGATTGCGGCAAGCGCTCCGAAGGCGAGGTTGTCGGCGATGAGAACTGTGCTCTCGCGGACGGGGCCGAGTGGAAGATGACCGGTCGCCGTCAGGTACCGGAGGATGGGCTCGATCAGACATATCGCGATGGAGATTGTAGTGAAGATGCGAAGGTTTACCTTGACGACAAGGAGAGGCCAGAGAAGATAAAACTGCTCCTCGACGGAGAGAGACCAGAACGGGCCATAGTTGGGAGAGAGCGTAAAGGTGTTGGCGTAATTTGCTAGGAAACCGAGGGCGATGATGGCTGAGCCGACCGTGAGGTGATGCAAGAGCAGAAGGACTGCGATCGTTGCGAGATAGGCGGGGAGAATACGTAGCAAGCGACGTTGATAGAAGCGGCGATAGTATGACTGGCCGCCTTTGGTGTCGAGGAGAATTCCCGTGATGAGAAAACCTGAAAGCACGAAGAAGAGATTGACGCCAAGCCAGCCGAAGACGGTCGCCTGGATAAAGCGTGTGCCGATACGGCTTGAACTGACTGCTCCTGACCAGTAGAGGCCGTGATAGAGAACGACCATCAGAATGGCTATGCCTCGCAATACATCCAACTCCGGCATATGCTTTTGCAGGAGCCGCCCACCGGTCAAATGAGATGGTGCATGGATGCTGAGAGGAAGTTCGCCGATCGCCAATACCGTGTCACCGCACTTCGGAGTCTGGCTATGCTAGCACACGGCAATGGCCCCTCCTTTTATACGGAAGGGCCATTGCATGTTGCGAGAAAGTACGGTTATTTTGCGGCTAAAGCCAGCTGCTGCTGGTATTCCTCGTAGGGGCCCTTGTGGTCGGTGATGTGGAAGTCGGTGGGGCCGCCTTCGAAGTGCCAGATGCGGGTGCCGGCTTCTTCGATCAGGTCCTGGTCGTGGGTGACGAGGAAGACGGTGCCTTCGTACTTCTGGATGGCCTGGTTAAGCGCGTTGATGCTTTCCAGATCAAGATGGTTCGTGGGTTCGTCTAAGACGAGGACGTTGGGCTTCTGCAGCATGATTTTGCAGAAGAGCAGACGGGCGGCTTCGCCTCCTGAGAGTGCGTCGGTCTTCTTGAGGCCCTCTTCACCCTTGAAGAGCATCTGGCCGAGGATGCCGCGGATGTCTTCCTTGGTGGCCTGCGGGTCGAACTGGTGGAGCCAGTCGTTGGCCGTCATGCCGAGCTGGATGGAGCCCTTGTGGTCCTGGGCGAAGTAGCCGATCTGGACCTCGTGGCCCCATTTGACGGTGCCGGAGTCAATGGAGACGTCCTTCTCTTCGATGCCGGGGCCGTTGGCCAGAAGCGCCTTGAGGAGGGTGGTCTTCCCTTGCCCGTTGCGGCCGATGAGGACGACCTTCTCGCCGCGCTGGACGGCTGCGGAGAAGTTGTTGATGACGTGCTCGGTCTTGCCGTCCTTCTGCTCGTAGGACTTGTTGACGGCTTCGAACTCGAGGACGTTCTTGCCGGAGGGACGTTCCATCTTGAAGGCGATGAAAGGGCGCGCGATGTTGGAGCGGGCTAGCTCGCTGGTGGCGAGGCGCTCGACTTCCTTCTTGCGGGAGTTTACTTGCGACGAACGCGTACCGGCGGAGAAGCGGGCGATGAAGTCGTTGAGCTGGGCGATCTTCTTTTCGCGCTGCTCGTTCTGGCTCTCGATGCGGGTGCGAACGCTGGTCTTCTGGAGGACCATGTCGTCGTAGCCACCGTTGTAGGTGATGATCGTCTCGTAGTCGATGTCGGCGATGTGGGTGCAGACGTTGTTGAGGAAGTGCCGGTCGTGCGAGATGGTGATGACGGTGCCGTTGTAGCGGGTGAGGAAGTCTTCGAGCCAGTGGATGGATTCGAGGTCGAGGTAGTTGGTGGGCTCGTCGAGGAGCAGGGCCTGGGGATTGCCGAAGAGGGCCTGCGCCAGCAGGACGCGGACTTTTTGGCCGCCCTGGAGCTCGGACATCTTGCGTTCATGAAGTTCATCCGGAATATCCAGGCCCTGTAACAGGACGGCGGCGTTAGCTTCTGCTTCATAGCCGTCTTCGTCGCCGACAGTGCCTTCGAGCTCGCCGAGGCGGGAGCCGTCTTCATCGGTCAGCTCGGCCTTGGCGTAGATGATCTCGCGCTCTTCAAGGGCCGCCCAGAGGGCCTTGTTGCCCATGATGACGGTGTCGATGACGCGGTAGGCGTCGAACTCGTACTGGTTCTGCTTGAGGACGCCGATCTTTTTGGGGCGGACGACGTTGCCCTTTTGAGCGTCGATCTCGCCGGTGAGCACCTTCATGAATGTGGATTTGCCGGCGCCGTTGGGGCCGGTGAGGCCGTAGCGGCGGCCTGTGGTGAAGGTGACGGAGACGTCCTCGAAGAGCAGTTTCGAGCCGTAGCGCATGGTGACATTGGAGACAGATATCATGGGATTCCCTTTATTTTACAGGCTCCGGAGGGTTTCGCGCAGCCGGAGAGGTGAAGGTTGTGTGAAGCTCTTGGCCACTCGCGGCAATGTTTCGCGAAATCGCTGAGCTGGCCATTGCGATTTCAGGATTGGCCGATGAGCACTCCTGCGGCGAAGACGAGGCCTCCGCCGACGATGACCTGGAGGCAGGAGAGGGCGAAGCTGGTTTTGAAGTAGCGATGACGAATAAGTGCGATGACGACCAGCTCGACGCCGACGACGGCGTAGGCCCAGGTGAGGGCGGTGTGGACGTTGGAGATGAGGAACGGCAGCGTGTGCAGAAAGCCGCCGATAAAGGTCATAAAGCCGGTGACGAGACCGCGAAAGATGGGGTTGCCGCGTCCGGTGAGCGAACCGTCGTCAGAGAGGCCTTCAGAGAAGGCCATGGAGATGCCTGCGCCGACCGCCGAGGCTGCGCCGATGAGGAAGACTGTGCGGGAATTGTGCGTAGCAAAAGCTGTGGCAAATATGGGAGCGAGTGTGGAGACGGAGCCGTCCATGAGGCCGGCAAGGCCGGGCTGGACGATACGCAGGATAAAGTTTTTGTCGTCGCCTACGATATCTGAGAGTTCGCTTAAATTGGGAATATTTTCCGACATACTTCGCTCTTTCCCGAAACAGAAATAACAGAGCAACAATGATTCCTTCGACTGTGCGTGCGGCTCACAGAAAGAAGGGTTTAAGGTAAGGCTAATAGAAAATGGCGCTCGGCTCTGCGGCTGGTTGGCCTGGAGAGCGGAGCGCCGTTTGCTGAGTTAGCGGCCCCGGTTGCCGCGGGTTGGGCGGCTGCCGGAGTTGCCGCGGGAGCCGTTGGGGCGTCCGTAGCTGCGACCACCAGAGTTGCCTCCGCCACCGTTTCCGCCGCTGCGGCTGCGGAATCCGCCGCCGTTGCCGCCATTGAAGGGACGGGTGGGCGTCATGGGGGTGACGGGATCGTTGCCGCGCCAGGCACGGGTCTCAAGCTGCATGAGATCCTGGCCCTTTGTGGCAGTATCGAGAGGCTGATTGCGCAGTTCCTTCTCAAGGTTCTTATCGGCTTCGCGCCACTCGAACTTTATCTTCAGTTCGCGCTCGAGCTTGCGGGCCTCGTACTTTTCCTGCGGCATGACGAACGTGGTGGCTACGCCCTTGGCTCCGGCGCGTCCGGTACGACCGATGCGGTGGACGAAGTCGTCAGAGGCATTGGGCAGGTCGTAGTTGACGACGTGCGCGATGTCGGAGACGTCGATGCCGCGGGCGGCTACGTCGGTTGCGACGAGGACGCGATGCTTCCCGTTGGCAAAGCCCTTGAGAGCGGCAGTGCGCTGGGACTGGCTGCGGTCGCCGTGGATGACGTCAGCATCGTGGCCAAGCTTTTCGAGCTTTTTCGAGATGCGGTCGGCACCATGCTTGGTGCGCGAGAAGACGAGAAAGGTTCCCTTCTCTTCGTTGAGCATCTGGTTCAGCAGGCCGAGTTTCTGGTCCTGCATGACGGTGTAGACGCGAAGCTCGACGCGGTCGCTGGGCTTGGAGGTGGTGCCGATCTCGATGCGGATGGGGTCCTTGACGTAGTCGCGGACGATCTCGCGGATGTTGGCGTCGAGGGTGGCCGAATAGCACATGGTCTGACGGGTCTTCGGAATCGCACCGACGATGCGGCGGATTGCAGGAAGGAAACCCATGTCGAGCATGCGATCGACTTCGTCGAGGACGAACATCTCTACCGAGCCGAGGTTGATTTCGCGACGGCGGAGGAAGTCCTCGAGACGGCCGGGAGTGGCGACGACGAGGCGCGGGCCGCGATCGAGGTTATCGAGTTGGGCGCGCTCGGAGAGGCCACCGCAGACAAGCACGGAGTCGTGACGTGCAGCCGGGACGAGCTTGGCGTAGGCTTCGAGGACTTGCATGGCGAGCTCGCGCGTCGGCAGCAGGATGAGCGAACGGATGGGACCGCGTTTGCCGCGTGTGCTGGGCACCGAGGTTGCGTCCATGCGCTGGATCATCGGAATCAGAAAGCTAAGTGTCTTGCCGGTGCCGGTGGAGGCGGTGGCGAGGATGTCTTTGCCTTCGAGGGCGGGCGGAATCGCTTTGGCCTGGACGGGGGTCGGCATGACGAAGCCTGCGCCGGCGAGGCGGCCCTTGAGGGAGTCGGAGATGTTGAAGTCGGTGAAGACGACATCGTTGACGAGGGGGAGGCCGGTCAGAGTGGCGACGGCGGTGGGCGTTGCAATCTGCTGTTCAGTAGGTTCAAGAGTTGCGGAGGTCAAAATAATTCCTTATCGGTGTTGATAGAACACATAGGGGTGCAGGGATGCCGAAGCACCATGGATTTCACTTAGTCAGCATTGCTGTCGGGTATCGAAGCGCTGCTGCTGCACGGCGAGACTTGTCCGTTGACGAGTCTTCCAGCCAGAGCAACCAGCGCGACTTCCGAAACGTTCGGGGAAGGTATGCGGTGGGGATTGAGGCGAATCGCAGTCTCTGGCCAGACTCCGAATTCCATGAGGAGTCTTTGCCTGCGATGCCCGTACTCCTTTTTTCCAGAGTACAAAACTATATTAGCATAGTCGCGATTCGATTCACCAGAGCTATCTTGTTCGAGCAAAATGGCGTCCGTAAACGGACAGGATAATCCGCAGATGAACAGCATGACGAAAGACTGTTTTCTTCAAAGGCTTTATTTCCAGTGACTTAGTGATGATGGGTTTTGGCAGGCTGAATGCATCATCCTTTATACGTCCAAACCTCAACACCAAAGGCCAGAGAATGCACTCACTGATACAGGACCTTCGCTTCTCGCTTCGCCAGATTCGGCGCTCGCCGGGCTTCATGATTACCGCAGTGCTGACGCTTGCGCTGGGCGTGGGGGCCAATACAGCGATCTTCTCGCTGCTCGATCAGGCGCTGCTTCGCTCGCTGCCCGTGCACGACCCGGAGAAGCTGGTGATCCTGAGTGCGCCGGGCAAGGCCTGGGAGGGCCATACCAGCGATCATGGCGGCGGTTTGGACAAATACTTCTCCTATCCTATGTATCGCGATCTGCGCGATCGTGGAGCGGCGTTCGATGGTCTTATCGCGACGGCTTCGGCTGGCGTTGGAATCACGCGTAACAACACGTCGGAGCTGGCCCATGCGGAGATCGTCAGCGGCAACTACTTCAGCGTGCTGGGCGTGATGCCTGCCGCTGGACGGCTGCTTGCGGCAATGGACGACACGACACCCAGCGCTAATCCAGTCGTAGTGCTGAGCTTCAACTACTGGAAGACGCACTTTGGAACGGATGCGAGTGTGGTGGGGCAGACGCTCTCGATCAACGGCAATCCCTTCCAGGTCATCGGGGTCTCCGCGCCAGCGTTCCAGAGTGCAGTGTGGGGAGAGGTTCCCGATGTCTTCGTGCCGATGTCGATGCTGGACCAAGTTGTCCCTGGCAAGGGACGCCGGCTGACCGACCACACGGACAGGTGGATGAATATCGTGGGTCGCCTTAAGCCGGACCTATCGACGGAGCAGGCGCAGGTCGCGCTGGCTCCGCTGTGGTACGCACTGCGAGCAGATGAGTTGAAGGCATTGGGACACCGATCGCAACGCTTCGTCGAGGAGTTTCTGACGCATAGCCAGTTGCAGGTGCTGCCGGGCGCGCGGGGGCTGTCCTACAGCCGCGATACGCTGCAGAAACCGCTGCTCGCCGTGATGGCCATGGCGCTCCTTGTGTTGCTTATCGCGACGGTCAATGTGGCCAGTTTGTTATTGGTACGTTCGGCAGCGCGGGTGCGCGAGTTCTCGCTGCGGTACGCTCTTGGTGCGAATACGCGCAGGGTAGTGCAACAGCTCCTGCTGGAGGGTGTGCTGATCGGCGTTGGCGGTGGAGCGGCGGGTTTGCTGCTTGCTCCTGCCGCTGTTCGTGTGCTGGTGCAGCGACTGAGCTCGGATGGCTCGACTGCGTTTCAAACAACACTGGATAGTCGCCTGCTTGTATTCAACTTCGCAATCGCATTGGCAGTGAGCGTGTTTTTCAGCCTTGCACCTGCGATTCAGCTGCTGAAGCCCGATCTCGTGTCTTCGCTGAAACAGCAGACATCGACGGCGACAGGAGGCGCACTGAATTTTCAACGGCTCATTGTTGCGTTGCAGGTAGGGCTAAGCGTGCTGCTACTGGTAGGCTCCGGTTTGTTCGTGCGCACGATGCGGAATCTGCGGCACGTCGATGCGGGATTTAATACGTCTCACCTGATTACGTTTCATATCGATCCTCTGCTCTCGGGCACGGCGAAGGAGCGAGTGCCGTTATTGCATCAGAGTTTGTTGGAAGCCATTGCGACGCTTCCTGGGGTACAGGGAGTAGCGGCCACCACCGATGCTGAGTTGGCAGATACCGGGCAGGGCGGAAATGTGACTGTCGAGGGGTACAACCCGCCTGCGGATGAAGAATTCGATATTGAGGAGCCTGTCGTTAATCCGGATTTCTTTCGTGCCATGCAGGTTCCTCTACTTGCAGGGCGCTCGTTCAGCGAGAACGATGACAGCACTCATCCATTGGTGGGCGTGGTGAATGAGACCTTTGTGAAGCACTACTTCAGTAGCCCAAGCGCGGCGATTGGAAGACGCGTGGCCAGCGGAGCCGGCAAAAACCTGGAGTACAGGACGATCGTCGGCGTGACTCGCGATGCCAAACACGCGAACCTTCGCGAACCAGCTCTGCCGACGCTCTTTGTTCCTCTGAAGCAGGAGCAGGCGGCGAACCAGCTCTACTTTTATGTGCGCACGGCGACCCAGCCAGAACAGACCTACGCGATGGTGCGGCAGGCGATCAAACAGATCGATCCGGAAGTGGCCGTGGATGCAATGCGGACTATGGAAAACCAGATCGACGAGACGCTTTCGAACGAGCGCATGATCGAGCTGCTGGCGATCTCGTTTGGGCTGCTGGCAACGATGCTTGCCGGTGTTGGATTGTATGGAGTGCTGGCTTATTCGACTGCTCAGCGCACGCGCGAGATCGGGATTCGCATAGCGCTTGGGTCGTCGCGGCTGGGGATATCGCGGCTGGTTTTGAGCGACGTGCTGCGGCTTGTGGTGATCGGCGTGGTGATCGCGATTCCCTGCTCCGTGTTGCTGGGACGGCTGCTGCGGAGCCAACTCTTTGGCGTGACGACGGCGGATCCGGTGACGCTGATTGCGGTTGTGTTTCTGATCGGGCTTGTAGCACTCGTGGCTGCGCTTGTGCCGGCGCGGCGCGCTTCGTCGGTCGATCCGACTACGGCACTTCGCGTGGAATAAATTGCAGTCAAAAACCCGCCTCTGGCCTATGGCCAGAGACGGTTTATGCATGGTTGCTTTCGCTAGAGACGGGTTAGATATGACAGCTCACCATTCCGCGTTTTTCGAGGTATCTCTGGTGGTACTCCTCGGCCTTCCAGAAGATGGCCGCAGGCATAACCTGGGTGGCTATGGGAAGACGGTGCGTTCCGGAGGCGTTGAGTTCGGCAACCTTGGCCCGGGCCTGCATAAACTGCTGGTCAGAGTGGGCAAAGATTACGCTGCGGTATTGGGTTCCCCAGTCCGGTCCTTGACGGTTGACCTGGGTGGGATCGTGGAGAGCGAAGAAGACATCGAGCAAAGCCTCATAGGAGAGGCGTGATGGATCGAATGTCACCTGAACAACCTCCGCATGGCCAGTGCGGTCCGTACAGACTTCCTTGTAGGTTGGGTGTTCAAGGTCGCCGCCTTCGTATCCTACGGCTGTGTCGATAACACCTGTGAGTTCTGCCAAACGGGCTTCTACACCCCAAAAACATCCTGCACCAAACGTTGCTTTTTCAATTGCCACTGCAGTTGCTCCTTGACTACCACTATTGGATGCTTCACAAGTCATGTTTGTCATCCACGAAAGATGAATAGCGGGAGTATTTTGGGCGTCCAGAAGCAGATGTGTCAATGGGGTATGTGGAGAACTTAAGTGGTATGTAAATAAAGCGTAATCCCGCGATCACACGATCTTTACAAAGTGGTTTTAAGGGTGTAGATCATCGCTGCCTTGGAGCAGTGGGAGAGCGCGCGGCGAGGTGTATTGATCAGCTCGAACGACGGGTTGAATTCGACCTGGAAGCGAAGGTGCGGCGAGGCATGGACGGCTTCTTTTTTGCAGGAGATTTCAGCTGCGCGAACTCGGGCGTCTTCCTCTTCGGGACTACCTTCTGGCCCTTAGCGGCGCGTCCGAGTGCCGTGACTTCACCGGGGGTAAGTTCGCGGTATTCGCCCGGCGGGACATCGAGACGGAGAGCTCCATAACCGATGCGGCGAATCTTTTCGACGTGGTGGCCGATCTCTTCGAACATCTTGCGGATCTGACGGTTCCGACCTTCGGTCAAGGTGAGTTCGTACCAGGGATTGTCTCCTCCGCGTGCCTGCTCGATCTTTGCCGGTGCGGTGATGATGCGGTCGCGGCGACCACTGCGGACTTCGTTGAGGCGGCCACGGTCGATCATGATACCGCGGCGAAGCTGATCGACGTTTTCGGGTGTTGGGGTGCCGGAGACTTTGATGAGATAGGTCTTCTCGACGCCGGCGGCAGCCTTGGAGAGCTTGTTTGCGAGATCGCCGTCGTTGGTCATCAGGAGCAGGCCTTCGCTGAGGTAGTCGAGGCGGCCTACGGGATAGAGGCGGACGTGGTCGCCATGCGGGCCCTTCTGCTTGGTCATAAGCTGCATGACGGTGGGGCGCTTCTCGGGGTCGTCGAGCGTGGTGACGTAGCCACGAGGCTTGTTGAGCATGTAGTAGCGCTGCTGCTCGGGACCGTGGAGGAGCTTGCCGTCGACGCGGATGTGGTCTTTGGTGGCGTCGTGGCGGGTGCCAAGTTCTTTGACGACGTTGCCATTGACCTGAACACGGCCAGCGAGGATGATCTCTTCGGCCTTGCGGCGGCTGGCGATGCCGGCCTGCGCGAGGATCTTCTGGAGGCGGTCGCCTTTGGGTTCGTCGTTGGTTTCGGGCTTGGAGGAGGAAAGAGGTTTGGTCATGATTTCTGGCTTTCTGACTGCGGAGATGCTCATCGCTGTCTGGTGAATCTGGGTTAGGCTGCAAACGCCGATCTTGCTCCGCTCTGGGCGAAATGCGCAACCTTTCGTCTATTATCTCCTGTTTTCTACGGACCGTCGTCTCTTACGACTGAATCCTACGCCGAGCACAAGTAAGCAAACCAAACAGACCTGACCCCAAGAGGACGATGGTCGATGGCTTGGGAGTGATGTTTGTGGGAGTCACCGGTTCATTGATGTTGATCGTGTCGAGATCGACATCGTATTCACCAAGGATGTCAGGTGCGTTTTCGAAGAACACGCCATCAATATTCGTCCAATTCAAGGTCAGGAGATCGAGATCATTGGCGTCAGAGGTCGATGATTGATCGACCAGAACACCCTTTCTGTATCCAAGGATTGTGACAGGCTTATCGTAAGCACCGACCAACATGTTGTTCAGCGTAAACGGCTGCAGTGAAGTGGAATAGAAACTGGCTACATCTCCAGGGAAGAAGGAGTTTCCGTTTTGATCTAAGAGCCCGTAAGGATAGGGCGGCGGTTGAAAAGGGTAATAGTTGCTGAAGATAGATTGAGTTAGGTCGCCAGGAATTAGATTGGGAGTCGGTGGATTTAAAGCGGCGTTATAGGCCCAGCTGAAGTAGCAAAAGGTGAAATCTCCGTAGAAAAATACCGGGAAGGCCATCCCCATCGGATGGTGAGGTCAGGTCATTGAAGGTGAGTGTCTCTGCATGGACGAACCGGCAGGCGTTGAATGCCAGCAGAAACAGGGAAAGGAAGCGAAGCGTTCTCAGCATAAGACCTCCAATGAATTGAAGGGGCCGATTGCGACATACCCGACTATACTCCGTTGAGCTTTTGGGGATGATCAACGCTTTACTGAATGCGGTAGTGCCGCAGGATGAATGAGACGTTGTAGAAGAATGAGATGGCCAGCACGGTGAACTGAATGCGGCGATTTGGGGTGATGAAAGCAATGAGGCAGAGGATCAGATTCCCAGCAATACGGATGGGGTATTCGATGCCGAAAGAGCGGAAGTAGGTGGAGCCTTTGAGTTCGGTATCGAAGACATCGGCGATAAAGGCGACAGCGAGGAGACCGAAGAACCACTTGCGGCGGGAGATGAAGTAGTCCTCGTAGCCGGCGTAGTCATTCAGGTCGGATGGGAAGAGCAGGGTGCAGAGAAGGTAGTAGAGAGTGGTGTAGAGGATAACGAAGAAGTAGATGTCGAAGGTCCACTCCTGAATCATCGATAGACGGAACTCCCACCACCAGAAGTGGATGATCCAGAGCAGAAGCGAGAAGGCCCAGCCAAGATGAAGGAGCGAGGCGCGCTGGCGGCGCGGATGCTGGACGAAGCGGGCGAATCCGCTGAGAAGAGTGGTGATGCAGAGGCCAACGATGATGGAGATGACGACCCGGACGTGCGGATAAAGGTCAGGGCTGGAGGCGTGGGAAGGCATAGATTTTTATTTCCGTCCGCTACTGATAGAAGGATATGCCGTAGCGCTCGGAGATCTCGAGGAGGGTCTCGTCTTCCTTAGTATGCATGTGCGGCGGAGGTCCACTGCCGGGGAGTTATGGAGGCAAAGAACGGCGAACGAGCCTCCGCTCATGCTGCCGCTAACGATGACATCCACCGGTTCTCCGAAGACGAGAAAGGATTTGACTGGAGTCATGCCTGCTCCTGAATACGATGGTCTCCGAATAGCAGGGTCCATCGTAGCAAGTGTTCAAAGAAATGACGTACTCAATCTAATCTATTTTTGTTCTTCGTTTTACTCTTCGTCTTTAGGAACATCGGTTTGAACTTCGGCATCGAGTGCGGGCGAATCGGAGCCGGAGGGTAACTGGTCGGTGTTGTAGTTCGGAGGCAAGCCGGAAAGACGGCCATCAACGATGACCTGTTCCGCAGGATTGTCGTCCGCGCTTTCTCCGCTGCCGTCGGCCTGCGGCTCTACGACGCCTTTCTCGGGCTCAAGGTCGTTCGGTGTCTCGGGGGCTTCGTGTTCCATGGGGATCTCCTCCTGCTCGGCCAGCTCGCCAGCCATCTTCTCAAACTCTTCGATGCTGGGAAGCTCGTTGATGTCTTTGAGACCGAAGCGGAGAAGAAAATCCTTGGTGGTTTTGTAGAGGATGGGGCGGCCGATGACCTGTTTGCGGCCCGCAGTGGTGACGAGCTTGCGGGCCATCAAAGAGCCCAGGACGCCGCCGGAGTCGACGCCGCGGATCTCGGAGACCTCGGGGGCTGTGACGGGCTGTTTGTACGCGACGACGGCCAGTGTTTCGAGTGCCTGGAGAGAGAGCTTCAGGGGTGGTTTGAGGGATTTGATGAAGCCGCGGACGGCGTCGTGGTATTCGGGCTTGGTGGAGAGACGGTAGCCGCTGGCGACTTCGCGAATCTCGAGGCCTCGGTCTCCGTTGCCGTAGTCGGCGATGAGCTGGTCGAGAATGCTGCGGAAGTACTCGCGCAGGCAGCGGGCGCGTTCCTTGTCTTCCCTGGCCTCGCGGGCAGCTTTTTTGTCGGAGGTCTCCGCGACGGCAGCAGCTTCGCTTCCCTGCTCCACCGGCGCTATAGAAGCAGGCTCAGCGGCATCCGGCTCCGGATCGAGCGTGTCGCTTGTACGCATGGCGGCGGCGTCTGCGGCAGCGTGCTCATGGACAGATTTGAGGTGAGCGGCCTCTTCGGCTGCAGCAAGGTGGAGAGCCCGATCCAGCGCCGCGGCGTGTTCGGCTTCGGTCTCGATAGATTGTTCGGGCTCGTTCAGGCCGAGCGAGTGCTGGGCGGACTCCAGATGGTCCAGTTCGGCCTGGGCTTCGTGGCCGAGGAGCCCGATGAGCTGGGCCAGGGTTACCGGTTCTTCTGAGGCGTAGATGACTGCTTCGATCTTTGCTTTAAGGCTCATAGTTTCGAGGTCGTACCCTAAGCATACCAACCATGCGTAAGATTGCCATGCAGGAGTATGGAGCGAGCCATGGAGGCTGTTCAAATGATGACGCGCAGGGAGTACCTTAAGCAGGCGGCGGCGGCAACAGCGGCAGTTGCGATACCCGGGCTGCTCGTAGGTCAGGGTGCCCTGGCCCAAGGCGAGGCGCCGACAAAACCAATCACCGGGAAGAACAGCCTGAAGGCTCGAGCAGCCTCCAGAGGGCTGCTGGCTGGGTGTGCGGTCGATGCCGCAGTGCTGCGCTCTGACGAGGCTTATAGAAATCTGTTGACGGAGCAGTACAACATCGTCGTCGGTGAAAACTGCATGAAGTGGGGAAATCTGCGGCCCACAGCCGATACCTATTCGTTCGACGAGGCAGATGAACTGATGGCTTTTGCACAGACCCACGGCATGAAGGTTAGGGGCCATAACTTCGTGTGGCATGAGGCGCTTCCGAAGTGGTTCGAAGCGACGGTGAACAAGGACAATGCGCAGAAATTCATGACCGACCACATTATGACCGTCGGAGGACGTTATAAGGGGAGGATTCACTCCTGGGATGTTGTGAATGAGGCAATTTGGATCAAGGACGGACGCCCGGATGGACTGCGAAGTTCTTCTCCGTGGATGCAGATGCTTGGCCCTGAGTACATCAATATCGCCTTCAAGACGGCGCGGCAGGTCGATCCGAAAGCGCTACTGACGTACAACGAATACGGTATCGAATACGACACCGAAGAAGAGGGAAAGAAACGCGCCGCCGTGCTGGGACTACTGCGACGGATGAAAGCTGCAGGCACACCGATTGATGCACTGGGCATTCAATCGCACATACGGGCGGGCGGAAAAGATACCTTCGGCAAGGGCCTTACGGAGTTGATCGCCAGTGCGCGGGAGATGGGTCTGCAGGTCTTCATTACCGAGATGGATGTGAAGGATGAGGACATTGATTCGAACGACATCAGCGTGATCGATCGCGAGGTGGCAAACGTCTATCGTGACTATCTGACGACAGTGCTGCATGATCCATCTGTAAAGGCCATGCTGACGTGGGGTGTAAGCGACAAACACACCTGGTTGAACAGTCCTTCGCAACGCAAGAAGAATCCTGACCGTATGGCGCGACCGTTGCCATTCGATAAAGACTATGCGCCGAAGGAAGCCTTCTTTGCGATTCGAGATGCCTTTGACGGTGCAAAAAAACGGTAGCGTCAGCACAAGAAACGACCCGCCTGAATGGGCGGGCTGTGGAGTTTCGACCGGGACTATTTGACCATGGTACTGAAGAGCCAGAACAGACTGCCTGAGAGAAGCGCTGCCACAGGCAAGGTAAAGACCCAGGCCAGCGCGATGTCTCGCAACGTGGATACCTGCAGTCCGCTCTTGTTCGCGGCCATGGTGCCGGCTACGCCCGATGAGAGTACATGCGTCGTACTTACTGGCAAGCCATAGCCATCAGCAGCAAGAATAGTGAACATGGCCACCAGCTCGGCCGATGCTCCCTGGGCGTAAGTCAGGTGGGTCTTGCCGATTTTTTCACCTACCGTTACGACGATGCGCTTCCAGCCGATCATCGTCCCCAGGCCCAGCGAGAGAGCGACGGCAACCTTCACCCAGGTAGGAATGAACTTGGTTGCATTGTCCAGAAAGCCTTTGTAATTTTTCAGAACTTTGATGTCGCCCTCGCTCATCTTTGGGCCGTATTTCGGCAACAGCCGCAATGTCTCGCTGGTCAGATACATCTGGTTGCGTACGTTGGCCTGCATACCTGCAGGGACTGCACCGAGCGACTTATAACGCGTGGCCTCATTGCGAATATCTCCGACGATCTGCTGCAGCGCAAGCATCGTCGTATTAGAGAACTTGCGGGTGCTGATGAAGTTCTCCAGCTCCGGCCCGGGATCTGCGACCGTGGCGTTCGGATCGATATAGTTGTTGAGAGTCGAGATCACTTGCTGCGAGACGGCGGCAAAGGTCTGTACCTGGCTCGCGTTGACTGTGTGGTTCAGCGCGTAGGCAGTCGGTACAGTACCGACCAGGATCAGCATGATGAGGCCCATTCCCTTCTGGCCGTCGTTGGAGCCATGGGCGAAGCTGACGCCTGTGCAGGTCAACACCAGCAGCGCACGGATATAGAACGGCGGCGGCTCCGTGCCCTTGGGGGCTTCATACAGTCGCGGATCGCGTAACGCGATTTTGAAGAGTAGAAACACGAGGGCCGCGCCGATGAAGCCAACGAGCGGAGAAAAAAGCAACGCCTTGAAGACCTTGGTGACCTGTTCCCAATCGACTCCACTGGTTCCACTTGCTCCGTGCATCAACTGGTTGGCAACGCCAACGCCAATGATTGATCCGATCATGGTGTGAGAGCTGGAGGCAGGAAGGCCGCGCCACCACGTCGCCAGGTTCCACAGTATGGCCGCGATAAGCAGCGCGAATACCATCGAAAAGCCGGCGCCGTGGCTGACTCTCAGGATCAGCTCAACCGGCAGCAGTGTGATGATGGCGAAGGCCACTGCTCCTGAGCTCGTCAGCACACCGATGAAGTTCCACAGGCCCGACCAGACCACAGCGATATGTGGCTCCAGCGCGTGGGTATAGATGACGGTGGCAACGGCGTTGGCTGTATCGTGAAAGCCGTTTACGAACTCAAACCCAAGAGCGATTAGAAGTGCTAGCCCCAACAGAAAATAAGGCAGCATCGATCCCATGTGGATCGGAGATAGATCGGCCCAAAGCCGGTTCGTAATATAGCCAAGTCCTCCGATGAGGAGGACCGCAAAGATGATCCCTCCGAGTTTGCCGGGAGAAGATTTCTTGAGCTTTTCATCGAGAATAGAACCGGGTGGCAGTGTGGCGGGAGTAGCCATAGACGTTTATTCACCTAGCGTACGGATTTCAATTCTGTCGGTAGGTCGGACGATAGGCTGGAATTGCGAACGTCAGGTTACAAGAATGTGAAAGATGAAGAGAATATTGCGAGAGGCAGGAGATCAGCACATAAAGAGATATGACGCTGCGACAACCCCTCTTGCTGATAAATGAGACGCTTACGCAAATTTAGCGCCAGTCGTCGCGGGCCTGTGCCTGATCTGCGAAGACCTGATCGAAGGCATCGGTTTTCTTGATCAGGATGTCGCCCTTTACCACCGGCTGGTGCAACAGAACTGCCTGAAGCCGCACCAGCTCCAGCATTGCAAGAAACATGCAGATCAGGGCTCGCTCCGTGTGGGTATTGTGCAGCAGGCGGCGAAGGCTGACCGGCTTGTCCTCCATGACCAGGCGACGCTTCACGTAATCGATCATCTGGGCCACCGTCACCGACTCCTCGTCCACATCGAGAACGGGCCGCGTGCGCATGCGGCCGAGGACCTCCTGAAAGACGCGAACGAGGTCCACGGTATCGGCAGCGATCTCGCGCTCAGCTCCGGAGTCGCCTTTGAACTCCCGGATGCCGGGATTGGTCCATGTGGCCTCTTCAATCTGCTGTTTCTGCATCAGCATCTGCGCCGCTGCCTTAAAGCGCTCGTGCTCCAACAGGCGTTCGACGAGCTCGCGCCGGGGATCCTCGGTGTCGGCGCCAAGCACGTCGGAGGGATCACGCGGCAGCAGTGTCTTCGATTTGATGTGGATCAGCAGCGAGGCCATGTAGATGAACTCACCCGCGGCATCGACGTCGGTCTGCTTCAACTGGTGGGTGTAATCCAGAAATTGCGCGGTGATGCGCGCGATAGGGATGTCGTAGATGTCGATGTTCTGCTTGCGTATGAGATCGAGCAGCAGATCGAGCGGGCCATCGTAGACCTGGCCGACCGTAACGGAGAAGGGAGATTGAGAGGCCTCCTCTTTGGCCGCGTTCGGGCGTTTGGCTTCGGGAGGTGCAGGCGGTATGGGCTTCGGCTCCAGGGCGAAGGGCTCATGCATCTCCGGAGTGACAGAGGACGATTCATCTGCAGCAACTGGCTCGGCTACAGGAGCGTCGTGCGGGTTTTCTTCAGGCTGCTCCGGCGCGGCTTCGGGATGGAGAATTTCGTCGGACATATTAGTCGAGACCTACTGCGGTGCGGACTTGTTGCATGGTAATGGCGGCGCGGGCTGCTGCGCGCACGTTGCCGTCAGCCAGAATGGCATCTACTTCGCCGGGATTGGCTTCGAAGTGACGGCGCCGCTCCTGAATGGGAGCCAGTTCCTTGACGATGGCATCGGCGACCCAGCCCTTGCATTCAATGCATCCGATACCGGCTGTGGTGCAACCTTCTCGGACCTTCTGCTGAATCTCCTCGTTCGAGAAGACTTTGTGTAGGTCGAAGACGGGACAGATGTCGGGATTACCTGGATCGTCGCGGCGGACGCGCGCTGGATCGGTGACCATGGTCTTGAGCTTGGCGCGGAGTTCCGGTTCAGGGTCTGAGAGAAGAAGAGTGTTTTTGTAGCTCTTCGACATCTTTCTGCCATCGGTTCCGGGAAGTTTAGGAGATGGCGTCAACAAAACCTGCGGCTCGGGCAGAATTTCTTTTCGGCTGAAGCCGGAAAGTTTTTTTGTCTGCAACGCAGCCTGTTGCAGTTCATGCGCGGTGAAGATCGTTTTGTGCGGGTCGCCAGCGAGCTTGCGGGCTTTTTCCTGAATAGCCGGCAACTCCCACGGGGCGGCGTTGGGAGAGAGATGGAAATCGCCGGGATAAAACTGATTAAACCGGCGAGCCACTTCACGGGTGAGCTCGACGTGAGCAGCCTGATCCTGACCAACGGGAACGAAAGAAGGCTGATAAAGGAGAATATCGGCAGACTGAAGGAGCGGATATCCGAGGAAACCGAAAGTCGCGAGGTCTTTCTCCTTGAGTTGTTCCTGCTGATCTTTATAAGTTGGAACTCGTTCCAGCCAACTCAGCGGTGTGATCATACCGAGTAGATCGTTCAGTTCGAAGTGAGCGGGGACCTTACTCTGTACGAAGATCGTGCAGAGGGCGGGATCGAGGCCTCCCGCGAGAAAATCGAGCGCCACCTCACGGATGTCGTTTTTCAATTCCGACGTATCGGCGTAGCCCGTTGTGAGGGCGTGAAAGTCCGCGATGAAGAAGTAGCACTCGTACTGGTGCTGGAGCTGGACCCAGTTGTAAAGTGCGCCCATGTAGTTGCCCAGATGAAGCCGGCCAGTGGGTCGCATGCCGCTGAGGACGCGGGGACGCGTTGAGATGAGGTTTTCTTGTGTCATTCCAGTCAAAAATGATGATACGGGAAACGAGGCGGCTACAGCGAAAAGAGCAGTGCGTCGAAGGTGGACTGCAATGGATTCAGGAAGATGCGGAAGATCAGACCGCCGCCGATGAGCATGATGAAGATCATCCCGAACATGCCGATGCGGTCGTAGACCTGAAGCGCTTTGTAGGGAAGAAAATGCCGGAGAATGTGGCTGCCGTCGAGCGGCGGCACAGGAATAAGGTTGAAGACAAAGAGCAGAAGATTCAGCAGTATCACGTAGTAGAGAAACAGAGCGATGGGAAAGAGCTGAGGCAGGTTTTCCGTCGATACGCCCACCATTCGGTGGGCAAGCGCCATGGCAGTCATAATAGCGACGTCGCCGCCTGCAATGGCGTGCTTGAGGATGACAAGCAGAATGAGCGCCACGGTGGCCGAGATCAGGTTACTGGCTGGCCCCGCGAGGGCAACGAGAATGTCGTCGCGCTTGTAGTTCTTGAAGTTGCGCGCGGTAACCGGTGTTGGCTTCGCCCAGCCAAAGAGCATTCCGCCATAGTAGAGACCGATGAGCGGAAAAATAACCGAACCGAATGGATCAAGATGCTTGATGGGATTCAGCGTAAGACGGCCCAGCATCTTCGCGGTGGGGTCGCCGAGGCGCCAGGCTGCCCAGGCGTGGGCGCACTCATGCACACTGAAAGCGAGTATGAGAACCACAACCTGGAAGATGACGAGGACGACTTGCTGATTCATGATGTTCCAAGTCTACCGGATTGGCGGCTCAGTGCTGTCCTGTGTCTTTCTGACGCTTCACATGTGCGGGAATCCCTACCGAGACGCTTGATGGCGGAACCGGCTTGGTCGCCAGACCCATGGCTCCGAGCATGGCGTTTTCGCCGATGTGAGCGCCTGCAAGTACTGTGGCGTGATACGTGACGCGTGCTCCGGGACCGAGTTCGGTGGGCTTGTTCGTTACATCCGACTGCTTATTAATGTCGTGGGTATGGCTGTAGATGTTCGCATAGTCGGAGATGCTGGTGCCATCGTGAAGGATGATCTCTCCGCGGTCATCGAGCAGAACATTTTTGTGAATGGTGCAGTTGTCTCCAATGGTCAGGTTATAGCCGTAGGTGAACTCTACATTGTGGAAGATTTTGACGCCCTTGCCGACGTGCCGGAAGATGTGTCGACCCAGCATGCAGCGGAAGCGGAATCCCAGCCAGTGATTCATGCCTAAAGGGGAGCGATCGAACATCAACCAGAACCAGATGAGCGGCTTGCGGACGTTGTACTTTTCCACGTCGACATCGCCGTAGTACTCCGCCTCAAGTGTGATGTTGCTGGGATCGAAGCACTCTGCCTGCACATTAGTGGCAAGTTCGCTGGCCAGAGTCGCCTGTTTGCGGGCTCCATGAGGACGGCCCAGATACATCTGGTAGAGTTCGTCACGGACGATCTCTGCCCTGCGATCAAAATTCTGGTGACGGCTGAACTCTTCATTTAGATTGGAGATCCAACGGCGGTAGATGGCCTCGGCTTCCGGGGTCGGTTTGAGTTCGCGATAATTCTGGACTGGCATGGGGCCCTCTCTCTTGTCGGAGCTCTAAAACTGCAGTGGGACGAAGTTTACTCGATCGCGAAGACCGCGTACACCGTTGCTGCTTTTTCAATCTGACGTGGGCTGATGGCTAAGGGTTGGGTCTTATCCATCGCCGCAGGGGAAGCGGCCATCGCACGCATCAGCGGGCGAACAGGTTCGGCTTGAGTTTGGTTACTTGCGAATAAAAGAAAGCCCAGCTTTGCCTTAAGACTCGTGGCCATTTGTTCAGCCTGGTCGCGAGCGCTCTTCAGGGCCTTGGCAGCGGCCTGGGTCTCGGGAGCGTGCTCGTCCTTGAAGCTCCATTCGATTTGGCCTGACTGATTGGCTCCTGCTTTAACGGCCAGGTCGAGGACTTTGGCCGCATCGTCGGCTGCAGTCCGTATCGTCCAGCTCTGCGTCACCTGGAACTTTCTCTGGCTCTTCTCCGCGGGCGTCAGCTTCTCGATCTGGTAATCCTGGATAGGAGAAATGTTCTGGTTTTCGCTCTCGATGGCATCTGCGGGAACTTCTGCATCGGTAAGGGCTTTGATGATTGCGTTCGAAAGACGGGAGCCGGTGGCATAGGCCCAGTCACTGTCCGGCCCGTAGACGATAAAGCCGATGTGGACCGTGGCTGTATCGGCCAGCACCGTAACCTTATCGGTAGCCGTGACGGCGATGGTTCGGTTCTCTTTGTTAACCTGGATGGTCTGGCCGCTCAAGGGGATGGCAGTCAAGGCAACGAACACAGTCCCGCAAAGCACAGCACTCAGATTGTTGGATTGAATTTTCAGGATAGGGATAGTTCTACCTCCGGCTGGCGTGCTGAATTATCTTTCGAGGCTTCTGATCGACGAGGGCGTTAAGTTTGAGCAGGGTCTCCGGGTTGAATACAAATTTGGGAGCGAAGTGATCTTCAGAAGCGAGCAGGAGAGGAAACTCGCTTCGTGTGTTCGCAAAGAAACAGCATCTGGTCTGGATTGCTATGCGTGACGAGGACAAATCCAATAGGCGGCTTCAAGGATGGCTCCTCCGCACCGAACGAGCAAGCAACAACAGCAAACTGGGCGTCGCTCCACTGGGATCCGGCGCCTCTAACTTCACATGCATCAGTATCTATCCTCTCTTGTATGGGAGAATTTCATGTTGGACCGGTACAGCATCCTATCACGCACGCCTGAAAATCAGGACTCTTCCATGGTCATCAGATCGGCCAGGCTGGCCTTGTGTTTCGGCTTAGCGGCGCGCTTCTGTTTGGGGTCGGGGAGGACGCGCTCTGGCGGTGGAGTACCGACGCGAGTGCGCGCATTGGCCTTCACTGCCTTGACCTTCGAAAATGTCTGCTTCTTCGCTTTACTCATAACGTCCCTGCCTGCCCTCGTGAATCCCATGGTGATTATGCATTACTCTTGCCCGGAAGGGGCTGCCTCATGCAGGATTGCAAAGGGACGCGAACGGGAGATCCGTCGCTGACCAGCGAGGTGCAGGATGGAAGAGCGTGATTTTTTTGATGAACGGCCCGAACAACGTACTCATACCATGACGTGTCCTCACTGCGGGCAACAAGGAGAGTACGAGCTGAGCTGGCTGGTGCGCCGAAAGAAGACCCAGTTGCCGCGTGGAGCCGATGATCGCGACCGGGCCCGTTTTGCCAAGGCGCAAAGCTATATGGTGCGTCGGGACGACATGGTTGGGTGCAAAAATGTGCGGTGCAGGAAACGGTTTGATGTCGCCGGAATCCAGTCTGTGGCTTTCATTTAGCCAGCCAACAGACGGAAACATGGAGAGAAGAGTGGAATCCCGAGACGTCTTCTTAACAGAGAAGACGTCTCCTCTTCACAAGGAGACTTGGAAGTACGAAGAAACGAATTTTGGCCATGCGGCGTCAAAGACCGCTTTACGAATGAATGGTCATTCAGTTATGCTTTCGCCTGCGTAAAGAAGCCCGTCTTTTCGCATGTGGATTTGGTTAGGAGAAGGCTGTGATTTAATGGAGCTGTGCTGTTACCCCGTTGAGGTGACAGACCTTCGAACCGGAACGACACGCAGGAGACGAGAATACAAAATGGCCAACACACTGCTGCCCCTTGAAGAACGGAATCTGACGCCTGATCAGGTTGAACTGCTGGATAAGCGCCGCCGTCGCGGCCAGCTCTTTCTGGTGCTCTGCCTGCAATTTTCGATCGTATCGGTGTTGGTTACGGTATGGAGTGGGCAGGACATGACCGTGTCGCCAGGATGGACTCATCCGGTTGCATACTGGAATGCGTTCACGTTTATCATGGCGGTCGTGTTTGGCATTGCAGGCCTTCGTCTGCGCCGTGGAAGCAACGAGTTCATCAGCTATTAGGTAGTCGCTGAGAACCACCGAAGCTGTCCACGAATGATTGTTCGGGATGCAAGCGATGCGCTGCGGAGGCATCGCCTGCGGATGGGTTCGGATGGTTGCTGGGTCGTTTGTCGCGGTGGTGGACTCCCGTTTTGCGGGATCGGTTCTTCTTTCAGGATTAAGCGTCTCGGCTTCGCTGGCGGAGCCTGAGCGCTTCTCCTGGCCTGAAGTGGGATTGGCCTTTGCCTGCGTCCTCGCCTCGGCAGCGCTTTCCTTTTGGCGGTTCTGGCCGATTCTGCGAACCATCCTCCACTCAAAAAAAGATGTGGATTTTTCTCTGCAACCCATCGGGCGCAGAGTGTGGGACTTCGTCTGGGAGGTTCTCTGTCAGGCGAAAGTGATCAAACAGCGTCCCCTGCCTGGCTTGGCTCATGCGTTCGTCTTCTGGGGTTTTCTGGCGTTTGCATTAGTGAGCCTGAACCACCTCGCCACTGGCATTCGGCTGGGCTTTCTGCCGCCTTCCAGCTATGTGAGTGGATTCTATTTTCTCTTCGCTGCGGCCTGGGCGCTGCTTGTCGCTGTTTCGATCTTCGGCCTCTTTGTACGACGTTTCTTTGTGCGGCCAGTCTGGCTGGGAAAGAAAGTCTCTTACGAATCCGGATTTATCGCCTTTCTCATCTTCCTGCTGATGGTGACTTACCTTGCAGCGTTCTTCGTGGACGAAGGCGGGCCTGTCGTGAAAGCCCTCTGGTGGACCCACACATTAGCGTTGCTCGTGTTTCTGCCGCTGATCCCGCATACCAAACATCTGCACCTGGTATTGAGCCCATTGACGGTCTTCCTGAAACGGAATGGTTTCTCAAAGATTCCTCCTCTTGCAGGAGATGAAGATTTCGGGCTGGTCGCGGGCAGGGATGTAACCCAGCTCATCTCGCTGCAAACCTATAGCTGCGTGGAGTGCGGACGCTGTACGGAGCACTGCCCTGCCTCGACGACAGGCAAGGTGCTCAATCCAAAAGAGATCATCCTTGGGATGAGATCGTATCTGAACGAGTTCGGTCCAGCGTCTGACACGCCGCTGTTGACTGAGGGACGCGTCACCTCGCCTGACAACCCTCCTGAGAAGTACATGAGCATGGAAGCGGCCTTTGAGTGCACAACCTGTGGCAGCTGCGAATATCAGTGCCCCGTGGGGATTCAGCATGTGCCCATCATTGTTGGACTGCGCCGAGGCGTGACCAATACCGGCGTGTGGGAAGACACCTACGGCACGAAGCTTTTTCTGGCGCTCGAAAAAAATGGAAACGCCCTCGGGCTGAGCGCGATGGAGCGCGATAAATTCATTCAGAAACAGGGATTCCCCATCTTCGACGGATCACAGGAGTATTGCCTGTGGCTCGGCTGCATGGGCGGTTACGATCCCAAAGGGCGCGAGATTATCGTCGATTTTGCAAGGGTGATGAATCATCTTGGAACGACCTTCGGCGTACTGAAAAAAGAAAAATGCACGGGCGACCCGGCGCGGCGTCTGGGCAACGATCTCGTCTTTCAAACCCTCGCTGAGAGCGGACTCAAATCCTTCGAAACCGCGAAGGTGCAAAAGATTGTCGCGATCTGCCCACACTGTGTGAGGACGATTGCGAACGATTGGCGTGAGTATGGAATAGCTCCTCAGATCGAACATCACTCGGAGTTCATGGCACGGCACAAGGACAGGCTGCCGAAGCAGAACTCAGGCGAAAGTATCGTCTATCACGACCCCTGTTATCTCGGACGCTATCAGAATGTTTATGAGGAGCCGCGCGCGATTGTGGCCCATGCCGGAACGTTGATCGAAGCTCCGCGTTCACACGAGCGAAGCTTCTGCTGCGGCGCAGGTGGGGGTCTGGCTTTCCTTGGCGAGGAAAACGGTGAGCGCGTGAGCCATGTGCGAGCGAAGGAGCTTGCGGACACAGGAGCGCAGGTAGTGGGGACGGCCTGCCCGTTCTGCAATACGATGTTTCGCGATGCGTTGTCTGCTGTAAGCGCGGCCCCGCCACAGTTGTTGGATATAGCGCAGTTGACTGCGCGTGCATTACCCGAGACACAGGAGATGGCGAAATGAAGATAGTTGTTGCAATCAAGCAGGTGCCGGAGCGCGATGCGCAAATTCATGTGGCATCCGACGGCAAATGGATCGACGAAAGCGATTTGAACTACGCCATCAATGAGCCGGACGCCTACGCGCTTGAGGAGGCGCTGCAGTTGAAGGAGAAGAATGGCGGCGAAGTAATAGTGCTGTGCGCAGGACCGGAGCGTGTGATGAGCACGCTGCGAGAGGCGCTGGCAAAAGGCGCGGACAGGGCGATTCACATTGAAGCCGACGACCTTGGCGAACGCGACACGCTGGGTGTCGCGCATATACTGGCCGACGCGGTGAAAGCAGAATCTCCCGACCTGATCCTGACCGGCCTGCAATCCGACGATCTGGGTTTAGGGCAGACCGGTGTCGTGTTGGCAGAATTGCTGGGCGTTCCTCACGCGACGATCATCATGCAGGTCGAAGTCGCCGACGGTGGTCTGAAGGTGAAACGTGAACTGGAAGATGGTTGGTTCCAGCACGTACAGATGCCACTGCCTGCGCTGTTGACTATTCAATCGGGCGGCAACAAGCTGCGATATGCCACCTTAATGGGCATCAAGAAGGCGAAGACGAAAGAGACGAAGACAGTGACGCCCTCGGCGGCTGCAAGCGAGCTGGCCGTCAAGCTCGAGTGCGTCTACCTGCCGGAAAAACAGAAGAAGACGGAGATGCTGACGGGCACACCGGCAGAGGTCGCAACCAAACTGGTGGAGAAGCTGAAATTTGAGGTGAGGGTGATATGAGCGGTGTCCTGGTAGTAATGGAACAGCGAGCGGGTGTGTGGAACAAGATGAGCTTCGAAGCGCTCGCGGCCGGTCAGCAGTTGGCGGCAAAGCTAGGCATGGGGATATCGGCAGCCGTGGCCGGACAGGGCTTGCATACACTCGGCCCATGGATCGCCAATGGTAAGATAGACGCCACTTATGCAGTGGAACATGAGCTGCTGAAGGAGTACACGTCGGACGGCTATGTGACTGCGCTCGAGCAGCTCGTCAAAAAACTCGAACCGTCCTACGTGTTGTTTCCACACACCTATCAAGTACGCGACTTCGCCCCAGCCCTGGCGACCCGCTTCAAACAGGTGCTGATCAGCGATGTGATCGCAATTCATGACGGGCCTGTATTCGTGCGCCAGTTGTTGCAGGGCAAGTTGAATGCGGATTACAAGCAGACAGGATCTGGGCCTTGTTTCATCTCGGTTCAGGCAGGAACGTTTCGCACCGAAGGAGAGCAAAACTCGGCAGCTGCAAGAGAGACATTTACCCCCACGCTTGAGTCCGCGCAGATCCGCAACAAGCCCGGTGAGCTTTTCCGCGAGTCTGCGCAGACGGTTGATTTAAGTGCCGCTCCCGTAATCGTCTCGGTCGGACGCGGAATTGGCGAGCAGGAGAACATCGGCATCGTCGAAGAGCTGGCCAAGGCCCTCGGAGCCGAACTCGCAGCATCACGTCCGATCTGCGACAACGGCTGGCTCCCCATGGAACGACAGGTGGGCAGCTCCGGCCAAACCGTCTCGCCTAAGCTCTATCTGGCAGTCGGTATCTCGGGTGCAATTCAGCATCTCGTCGGGATGAAGGGCTCAAAGGCGGTCATCGCTATCAACAAAGACGAGAACGCACCGATCTTCGAAGTTGCTGATTATGGGGTGGTAGGAGACCTGTTCGAAATCGTACCGGCGCTGACCAAAGCAGTTCTCGCAACCAAGGGCTGAGTCGCAATTACGCCTGTACAGGCCTTTCGTCCCACAATTTTGGCTATATTCCATGCGACGCCAGTCGCTCCGATGAGACACGGATATACTTGAAAATATTGATCCCTTGTACCACTGCGTCCCCTTTCGGGCCAACACATCCAATTCGTATTGAAGCGAAGCTTATGGCTACGATGTTGCCCTACATAACGATTGGCGGAACGGCGACAGCATCGGAGTCGCCTGACACGTTCTCCACGCCTTCGGGCAGACTGCGGGATAAGTACGGTCGTGCCATTACCGATCTACGGATTTCCGTAACCGATCGATGCAACTATAAATGCGTCTACTGCCGCACAGGCAACGAGGGCGCGCAGTACACAGAGCTGGCAATCGAAGACTATCTGCGAATGGTGCGTGTCTTCGTCTCGCTCGGCATTGAAAAGGTCCGCCTGACGGGCGGCGAGCCATTGCTTCGTTCTGGCCTGGTCGAAATGGTCCGCGAGCTCGCAAAGATGCGTACCGCTTTCCTCCCCGATGGAACACCGACCGATGACGGACTTCCACTCGACCTTGCACTGACGACTAATGGTCATCTGCTGGAAGGTTTAGCGCAGCCGCTGAAGGATGCGGGCCTGAATCGGGTGACGGTCAGCATGGACGCCGTAGATTCGGAGACATTTTCGGCTATCACCCGCGTTCCACGCAGCTTCGACAAGGTTCTGGCTGGAGTTCGGAAGGCGCAGGCGGTTGGACTGGGACCCTTAAAGGTGAACTGTGTCTTGTTGCGCGGATTCAACGATGGCCAGATCGAGCAGTTTGCCGAGTTCTCGCGACGAGAGGGTGTCATCGTCCGCTTCATCGAATTCATGCCTCTCGAAGAGGACCGCACCTGGAAACCGGAGAGCGTGGTTCCGATGGATGAAATCATCGTGAGGCTGAACGCATATCGTCCTTTGGTAGAGCTTCCTCCAAACGCAGTAAGTGAGACGGCGAAGCGTTTTACCTTCGATGATGGCATAGGTGAAATCGGAATCATCGCGCCGGTCTCGCGGCCCTTTTGCGGACATTGCAGTCGCGTGCGCCTCACTTCCGATGGCAAGATTCGGACGTGCCTGTTTTCGCAGAGCGACCACGATCTGATCGGGGAAATGGTGCGCGGTGGAACCGATGCCGATCTCGATGCGTATGTGCGTAAAGTATTGATGAGAAAAGAGGCGCGTCACCACATCGGCGAGCCTGGTTTCGAAAAGCCTTCAAGAAGTATGGTTCACATCGGAGGTTGAAACGGGGTTTAATATCCGTTATCAGCTTTCAATAAGTGCGGTATCTGAATTATTTAGTTCTCCCGGGGACGGATTTTGAGAGACAGGCGACAGTTTGAGGTCATTGAGAGCCGCCAGATGGATCACCTTCGGGTGTTCCACGATGTAGCGCGCGCGCTGACTTCCAGTCTCGAACTCGAAGAGATTCTCGGCGCCATTATGGATAAAATGGCGCAGTTCTTCGGTCCGGAACGCTGGTCCCTGCTCATGGTGGACGACCAAACCAACGAGCTCTTCTACGCCATTGCAGTTGGCGAAAATGCAGAGAGTCTTAAGGGTTTACGCGTTCCGCTGGGCGAAGGCGTTGCCGGCTGGGTAGCGGCCAGTGGAAATCCGCTCGTCGTGCCGGACGTCTCGCTCGACCCCCACTGGTCTGCCTTCACGAGAAAACACCCTGACCTCAACATCCATTCGATCGCCTGCCTGCCGATACGATCCGGCAATAAAACCCTCGGCGTCATCCAGTTGTTGAACAGCAAGCTGGACTTGATGTCGGAGTACTCCATCTCCTTCCTGCGCATCCTTTGCGATTACACAGCTATTGCTATTCAAAACGCGCGGTCGATGACGCTGATCCAGGAGTTGACTATCACCGACGACGTCACCGGCCTGTTCAACGCACGGCATCTTTACAGCATGCTGGAGGAACAGGTGCGGACAGGCGATCCTTTTAGCCTCATGTTCCTGGACCTCGATCGTTTTAAATCCGTAAACGATACCCATGGGCACCTGATAGGCAGCCGTCTGCTGGCTGAAGTTGGCGGTTTGCTTAAGCGCGCCGTAGGTCCCGCGAACTACGCCTTCCGGTACGGAGGCGACGAATTCGTGGCGCTGTTCCCAGGCATGGAAAAGTCCGATGGCATTGCAGCAACCATGGCGGTATATCAGAACCTGCGAACAGCGCGGTTCCTCGAAGGCGCCGGCTTGTCGTTACATCTTTCCGGCAGCTTCGGCGTAGCAACCTTTCCAGCAGATGGGGAGAATGTGGCATCGATTCTGCGTGCCGCCGACACTATGATGTACGAGGCAAAGACGACACGCGATAACGTTGCCGCGGTAGGTAGGGGACTTCTGCTAGAACGTGTTGCCTTAGCCGGATCCGCAAGAGACGGACGCTAGCCCATTGACCATAGCCTAATCCGGCCTGCGACGTTCGAGCGACAGTGGCCGTTTCGGCTCGGGTTTGATCGCATCAGCATTCTCCGGTGCAACCGGGTGGATACCAAAGTCCCACACACCGAGATTGATCTCTTTCTCCGAGATAACCTCCATCAAGGCATACTCGCCGAATGACAACGGCTCTCGTGGCGTGAGCTTTATCCAATGGCCTCCGGGAAGCACCTCCGCCGTGGTTTCGACGACATCCTCCTGCTGATGAACACCGAGCAGGTTGATCTTAAAGCTGGCGATGACGCGCGCTCCGGTCCGGACATCGGCTCGAACGATAACGTAACGGCTATCGGCTGAGCCCCCGTTAGCTGTATCGTGCATATTGCTGCTTGCGCCATGCGTATCAACCGTCAGTGGCGCTCCACCCGTGGGAATAACCGCAGCATTACCTATCCGCAAGTAAAGGACTGGCGTATCGACGTGGAGTTGAATGGGAGACTTCTCCCCCTTCAGTTGGACAACCTGATGAGCGCTGGCCAGCGGGTTAATCGCAGCGCGGAGGATGTTGTGCCCTGTATTGTGGTTCAGATCACCGCTCGATTGCGGCACGGGAATAAGCTCCGGCGTGCCGCGAAAGGTATCCAGTGCGAGAACGTCGTCCTGCTCAGGCAGATGAAGATCCTTCGCGACCTCCGGAGTATACGCAGCTCTGTCAGCCTCTTCTTTAAGCAGCTCCGGGTCGATGGCGGGAGCCTGCGCGGTGCCCGCATCGCCTTCAGCATCGGGAGCCACGTGCTGCTTCTCCCATCGATGAGTAGCGTCGAAATCCACAAGATCGACGGGGATCTCCTCCTCCGCGCCACCTCGTTCCGCGCTGATGTAGTGGACGACGCTACCCACGATGCGGTAACTCATCACCACCTGATAGCTGCCATCCTTGAGGATCAGCCGGGTACGATGCGGATTCGTAGCCGGATCGAGCGGTGGAAGCGGTTTGTGGCTCTGAGCCACAGCAGAAAGGGCCAACCCGGCGGCGAGAAAAAACCGGGCTGCTATAAACTTTACAGGTTGCGGGTTCGTCTTCTTCATAGACCAGTTTCGACAGTTTAGCGCCACACAGTTAGACGTATCTGGGACCCATCTGGACGGTAGTCGCTATTTGGTCAGCGCAGTCGGAGTATGCTAAACAGGTAACAGTACCAAAAATCAATGCAGAATTTATTCCAACGCGGACGAAGCGATCAGCAATGGCCACTATGGCTGCGACTAATTGCGATTGCCTCCATTCTCGTGGTCTGTGTGATGAGTACAGTGCAGGCATGCCACACGCATACCCAGTTCTCTTCCATAAAGCGGAACTCTCCCAATAACGGTCCAGCCCCGGACGATCATTGCCCGCTTTGCGTAGCGATGCATTCCGCGTTGCCAGTGCCGCTGCACGTTGCCCCGGAACCAATGTTGCATATACAGGCCTTGGATTCTGTCGCTGCGGACGCCGAACGAATCTTCCGGTGGCGATTTGAGATGGCAAGCCGTCCCCCTCCTTCTGATCAGAACGTCGCTTAGTTCCTTGCAGGCGTCAGGATTCTTCAGAGCAATCTAAAAAATCTGCCTAACCTGTGATTCCGTGCCCTTTCTGGTACGTGATAGCGCTTTTCAGCACGACGCTCGTTCGAGGTCGACAGGAGTTATTTCCATTATGTGCAGGTCTATCTTCACTCGACTTTCATTATTTTTATTTTCAATCCTGCTTCTGGCAACTGCCGCACAGGCCCAGGGAACATCAGGCAATATCTCGGGCACTGTAACCGACACCACGGGCGCCGTCATCGCCAATGCGACTGTCAATGTTGTAAGTCCCGTCAGCGGATATACCCAAACAACGAAAACCGACGCGAGCGGACTATACCGTTTCGCCAACCTTCCCTTCAACCGGTACCATGTAGCCGTTTCCGCCGCCGGGTTCAAGCCAAGCGCTCAGGACGCCATCATCCGTTCGGCAGCCAGCACAGCGGTCGATTTCAAGCTGGAGATAGGCCCTAACTCCGAGAGCGTGACGGTAGAAGCTGAGGCTGAGGACATGGTAAGCGGCGATCCGACATCATCCACTTCCGTTGACCGCAATCTTTTCGCGCGTCTGCCAACAGAGAGCACAAACTCTCCGCTGAGTTCACTCGTCACGCTCAGCACGCCCGGCATCGTCTCCGACTCCAACGGCCTCTTTCACCCTATGGGAGAACACGCCGACACAACGTACGCCATCGACGGCCAGCCGGTCAGCGATCAGCAAAGCCGCGTCTTTGGCAATCAGCTTTCCGTGAACGCCATCCAATCCATTAACGTAGTCAATGGTATCGCTCCGCCGGAATATGGCGACAAAGCATCACTTGTCGTCCAGACCACAACGCGTTCCGGTCTGGGCCTGACCCATCCTACTGGTACCATCGCGCTCGGCTACGGCTCATTCGGTACGACAAACGGAAGTGTCGCACTCGGCTTCGGCTCACACCGCTTCGGCAACTTTGTTACCTTCGATGCGGTCGATAGCGGACGCTATCTCGACACGCCGGAGTATCGTCCCATCCACGCTCGAGGCAACAACCAGGATTTTTTCGACCGCATCGACTTTCATCCCGATACGGCAGATTCGCTCCAACTCAACATTGGCCTGTCTCGTAGCTGGTTTCAGAATCCCAATCAATTCGACCAACAAGCTGCGGGACAGGACCAGCGCGGGAAGATTCTAAGCTACAACGTCGCGCCTTCCTGGACCCATATCATCAGCGCAAACAGTCTGCTCTCTGTGAATCCATACATCCGGCAGGATAACTTCCACTACTACCCCAGCAAGAATGTTTTCAGTGATACACCAGCAACCCTTGCTCAATCCCGCCGACTTCAAAATGTCGGTATCAAGACCGACTACAGCTACGCGCACGGTGTCCATACCTTCAAAGCGGGAGTCATGTTTTACCACACCTTCCTGCACGAAGGCTTCTCGCTCGGAATCACGGACCCCACCTTCAACGCGCCCTGTCTTAACGCCGACGGCAGCCCCGATCCGAACTCAGCCGATCCCAACAATTGCCCTGAAGGCGATACTCCCAACCCCAGCTACAACACCGGTAGCGCCTCCTACGATCTGACTCGCGGCGGTTCTCCCTACAACTTTAATGGCCGTACCGACATCAAGCAGGAAGCGGTTTACCTCCAGGACAACATTTCTTGGAAAAACTGGTCGATCCTGGTGGGTGGCCGCTTCGATAACTACAACGGAATCAGCCGTCGCTCTATGGCACAGCCGCGGCTCGGTGCCGCCTACACTGTCAAGCAAACCAACACCGTTCTCCGTCTCGGCTACGGCAAGCTCTTCCTCACGCCTTACAACGAAAATCTCATCGTCTCCAGCTCCACCGGTATCGGCGGACTGGAAGGTGCGGGCTTCGGCGCAGTTGCTCTAAAGCCGGCGAGCCGCAACCAGTACAACGCTGGCTTCGAACAAGGCGTCGGCCGACGTCTCGTAGTCAGCGGCGAATACTTCTGGAAGTACACCGACCGTGACTTTGACTTCGATGTCCTGCTGAACACGCCGCTTGCCTTCCCCATCCAGTGGAACAAGTCCAAAATCGACGGCTTTGCCATCAAGCTCACCGTTCCGGAGATCCACGGCATCTCTGCCTACTCTGTGCTTGGCCACACTCGCTCTCGCTTCTTTGGGCCTGAGATCGGCGGCATCCTCTTCAACAACCCCACCACCGCAGGTTCCGCCCCATTCCGCATCGATCATGATCAGGCGTTTCAGCAGACGACCCACCTGCAATACCAACCCAAACCAACTGCGCCGTGGTACGGAATTACCTGGCGCTACGAGAGTGGAGAGGTCGCCGGCAACGCACCCATCGACGATGGAATCAATCCGACTAGTCTCACCTATCTGACAGCCGACCAGCAGTCACAGATCGCTCTCCGCTGCGGCGGCGTCCAGGCAACCCTCACCACTCCGCTCACAAGCTGCCCCACCGGACAGCTTTCATCTCCCTTGCTCTCACTCCCACGGCCCGGGACCGAAAATGATGATCGCAATCCATCACGAGTCGCTCCACGTACTATGTTCGATATGTCCGCTGGCTGGGATAACATTCTCCGCCGCGATCATCTGAAGACAAACCTGAGCGTGACTGCAGTAAACGTCACGAACAAATTTGCCTTGTACAACTTCTTGTCGACCTTCAGCGGAACGCACTTCGTCTCACCACGCGCCGTCACGGGGCAGGTTACGTTCAACTTCTAAACCAGCAGATTATCGAGCCAAAGAAAGAGGCGGCATCCTGAAAGAGGATGCCGCCTCTTTTCTTCTGACTTGCTAGCTTCTCGCCGCCAGCGCCACACACTCTTCCAAAATATCCAACGCAACATCTGCCTCCTGCCGCTTGACGATCAGTGGCGGGCACAGACGAATCGTTGTCTCTCCGCAACCAAGAAGCAGCAGCCCGCGTTCGAATGCAAGCTCGACGATGCGATCGCGCATCGCGCCTACAGGCTGACGCGTTTGCTGGTCTTTAACCATCTCAACTCCAATCATCAAGCCGCGGCCACGAACATCTCCGACCGTCGGATGCTTCGCGATCCAGCTACGCAGACGCTCGATCATCATCGCACCAATCGTAGCTGCATTCTGCAGCCCCTCACGTTCAATCACATTCATCGTAGCCAGCGCTGCCGCGATGCACACAGGATTTCCGCCAAACGTACTGGCATGCGAACCGGGCACCCAATCCATCACCTCTGCCTTCGCCATACAGACGCCCAACGGCATCCCGCTGGCAATTCCCTTCGCTATACAGACAATGTCTGGCTGCACGCCCGTATGTTCAATCGCCCACCATTTCCCTGTTCTCCCTGCACCCGACTGCACCTCGTCGGCAATCATCATGATGCCGTGACGATCACAGATCTGCCGAATCTCATGCATAAAATTGTCTGGCGCAACGACATACCCACCCTCACCCTGAATCGGCTCAAGAATGATTGCGGCAACCTCCTCCGGTGGCAGAATCGTCTTGAACAGTTTCTCTTCGATGTACCGCGCACATCCCAGAGCAAACGCCTCTTCCTCTTGGGGTCCTCCACCGCATCCTCGGTAGGCATATGGATAACGCACATGATGCACGCCGGGAACGAACGGAGCGAACCGCCTCTTCTGCTGCGGCTTCGAACCCGTCAGGGACAACGCACCCATCGTTCGCCCATGGAACGCTCCGAAGAAGCTGATGATGTTTTGACGGCCCGTGTGGTAGCGTGCGAGCTTCATAGCGCACTCCACAGCCTCAGCGCCCGAATTACCGTAATAGAACCTGTGCGGCCCAGCCATCGGCGCAACAGCGCTCAGCCTTTCCGCAAGTTGGACCATATGTTCGTAATAAAAATCCGTTCCGGACATATGCAGCAGTTCGCCCGCCTGCTCCTGAATCGCCTTCACGACCTCAGGATGACAATGACCTGTGGAATTGACGGCGATGCCTGCGGTGAAATCCAGAAACTCATTCCCATCAACATCCTCAACTCGCATTCCGCGAGCACGCTTCACAACCATCGGGTAACTTCGCGTATAGCTCGGCGAGATAAGGCGATCGTCATCGGCAATAATCTTCTGCGCCATCGGCCCCGGAAGAGAAGTCTTCAGCTTCGGTCCGAACTCCACATAAGTATCTTTGGTAGCAATTCGAGTGTGCTCCTGGGTCAGGGTGCTCATAGTCTCTCCTTGGCTGCGGCGCAGAATGCGCAAATGGAGACAGCTGTCCGTGCGACGAAACGCAGGCAGACAGCATTGCTATGGAGATTGTGCGACCCTAGTCGCCAGAGAAGAGATTAGGCCGGGATCGACTCGGCAGCACGCAGAGATAGCGCCGAGGCATCGGATGGCTCTTGAAGCAGCACATCGCTCCTGCGGCTCTCGAAACACGGTCGGCTTCGGTCAAACAGAGAGGCTTCATAGGAAACTCCACCGTGCCGGAAGTATACCTAAAGGAGTCTACCGAAGGATATTGCCCGGAACCAGCGACTGAGGCTTTCCCTCATCGAACTGAATCGTAAAGGCAAGTAGCAATGGCAGCAGGTCTTTTTGCTGCGTCGTGAAATCGAAGCACAGCACATGCTTCGTCGGCTGTGCCGGTTCAGATTTTGTTGCCTTTACGGCAACATTGCCCAACACACAAGCCTTAGCGGCGTACGTCGTCGCTGGCATCTTGCCCGGCTGTGTCTCAGGCTGTGCTGATCCCATCGTAATCGCCGCGGGATGCCCATCGATGTTGTAACGAACAGGCTCCTGCGTCACCACCGGCGTGCCATAGTTTTTCAACTGCCGCAGAATCTGCTCCTTCGTAAACGAGCCCAGCTGGCGCGACGCATTCAGCAACACTCCCGGGCACGCATCGTCCATCGTGGACAACACGAAGACTGAGCTTCCAAGCTTGGTCTTCGATCCACCGGTCAACGTCGACTGTACACATCGTGGCGTAGCCACGTCCCCCTTTGGCGCCGCTACAACCTTCTCCGCAACAAACTCGCCGGGATAAGAGTACGTAACGCTGAGCGCCGCATCGCGAAAGATCTTCGGCATGTGCGGATCTGCCGGCGCACCAGTCTGAGAAACAGCAGGAATACAGGAGAGAAGCAGAGCGAAAACAGCCGACCGAAACACCATAGCCTTAATCCTAGCCCGGCAAACGAACCAAGGCAAAGCCGTGGCGAGAGCAATAAAAAGAAAAGGCACGAACGCAGAAACGTTCGTGCCCTGATCCAACGAACAGAATTAGCTCAACTGACCCATGCGCCCTGCCTTGAAGTCCGCAAAGGCCTGCACAAGCTCCTCCTGCGTGTTCATAACAAACGGCCCATAGCTCGCGACCGGCTCGTCAATCGGCTCGCCACTCAATACCAGCAGCATTGAATCTGCCTTCGGCTCCAACGTAATGCTTTCGCCATCTGCGCTCAAAGTCGCAATCTTGGCAGCTCCCTGCAGCGCCTGCGAGCCGTCCAATACAACGTCTCCCTGCAACAGGACCACTGCAGCATTGTGCCCATCCGGCAGCGATAGTTTCGCCGTATCGCCAGCCTTCAGACGCACGTCGAAGACATTGATCGCTGTAAACGTCGTCGCCGGTCCCTTCACGCCATCCAGTTCGCCAGCGATAATCCGAGCCTGTCCGCTCGTGCCAAGCGTCACCGTCGGTATCTGCTCCTTCGTAATCCCCTGGTAGCGTGGCGTGGACATCTTCACCGCTTTGGGCACGTTAACCCAGAGCTGTACCATCTCGAACGTTCCACCTTTCTCAGCAAACTCCTGCGCGTGCATCTCCTCGTGCACAACACCCGATGCCGCCGTCATCCACTGCACGTCACCCGGATAGATCGTGCCCGAGTTCCCTGCAGAGTCGCGGTGCGAAACCGATCCCTGATACGCAATCGTCACCGTCTCGAAGCCGCGGTGCGGATGCTGTCCCACGCCCTTCGCCCGCTTCGAGGGCTCAAAGTGGCTCGGTCCCGCATAGTCCAGCATAAGGAACGGATTGATCTCCTTGTTCACACCGTTCGACGGAAACATGTTCCGCACAGGAAACCCATCGCCAACCCAATGATCCGACCCCGGTCCATACACTCCAAGTACATTTTTCTTCGTCATCACTTCTCCTTCCGGCGTTTCGCCACGCCGACTTTCTTCTGCACCTTCAACTTCTCTTCCGCCGACTGACCCAGCCGGCGCAGAAGATCGACCAACCTGCCGCGGTCCTCCGCGGACAATCCCGACACAACCTCTTCCATCGCAATCTTGTGATCCGCAAATGCCTTGCGGATCATCTGCCGTCCCACTGGCGTAAGCCGAACAATACGGCTGCGGCGATCATTTTCATCGTTCCCTCGTTCCACCAACCCTCTCCGTTCCAGACGATCAATCGCCGTCGTAATCGATCCGCTCGTCAACAGAACCTTCGCGCCTAAATCCTTTATAGCCAATGGCCCCTTATGCAGCAGCGCCTCCAGAACACCGAAATCACTCAGTCCCATCTCCAAATCCACAATGCTCCGATGCCCATGAGCCTCCAGCACCCGCGTAGCCTTCCACATCACGAGAAAGACGTGTACGCCACTCGTGTCGATCTCAACTTGTGCCTTCGCCGACATATCACATTTACCTTGATATAAAGATGCTTGAAATCAAGCAAAGATTCATGCACCCCACCTCCGGATCCTCCCACCTAAGCGATCAGGTACGCTAATTCCATGGCGAAGTCCATTAGTTCGCTGGAGTTGCCCCTTCGTTCCAGATCGGCCGAGACCACGCTTACCGACTGGCTCTACGCCGAGCTGCGCGCTGCCATCCTCGACGGCCGCCTCAAACGCGGCGTCCGCCTGCCCTCCACCCGCGACTTCTCCCTTCAGCACGGCGTCTCCCGCGGCATCGCCATGCTGGTCATCGAGCAGCTTCGCGACGAAGGCTACCTCACCAGCAAAACCGGCGCAGGCACCTGGGTCAACGAAAAACTCCCTGACGATCTCGCTCTATCGGAAGACGCCTGCACCCTCAAGCAAGCCAAGCCCTTCGCTCCTCTGCCGATCACAAGAGAAGGCCTCCGTCCCTTCCAGGCATCTGACCCCGAAGTCGGTCTCTTCCCCCTCGATGTCTGGTCCCGCCTCACCGCGCGGCAGTTGAGGAACGCAACCAAATCCCTGCTATGCAGCGGCGACATCGCTGGCTACGCTCCACTCCGCAACGCCATCGCCGAGTATCTCGGTACATCGAGAGGCGTTCACTGTTCCGCCAGCCAGATCGTCGTCGTCACCGGCACCCAGCAAGCGCTCGATCTGCTGGCCCGCATTCTGCTCAAACCCGGTGACGAAGCCTGGATGGAAGACCCCGGCTACTTCGGAGCCGCACGCGCCTTACGCAACACCGGCGCAAAAATCATTCCCGTTCCAGTAGACGCCGACGGCATGGACGTAGCCCAGGGGAGGCGCCTCTCTCCTCGCGCAAAGCTCGCCTACGTCACTCCGGCCCATCAGTTTCCCTTGGGCTACACCATGACCCTCGAACGCCGCATCGCTCTATTGCGCTGGGCGAGTTCCGCCAAATCAACCATCATCGAGGACGACTACGACAGCGAGTTCCGCTTCACTGGTGTACCCATCCCCGCGCTGCAAGGTCTCGACGAAGCCGGCTCCGTTATCTTCATCGGCGGCTTCAACAAGGTGCTCTTTCCTTCCCTCCGCCTCGGCTACATGGTTGTCCCCGATCGCCTCATGGACAAAGTCCTCAGGCTCCGCTTCGAAACCGATCTATGGGCCAACACCATCAATCAGGCAGTCCTCGCCGAGTTCATCACCGAAGGCCACCTCGGCCGACACATCCGGCGCATGCGCGAGACCTACGCCGAACGGCTCAATGCTCTTCACAACTCCGCCGAAAAGCACCTGGGCGACGCCCTGCGCCTCTCCGGCATCCAGGCTGGCCTCACCACAGCCGCCTTCTACAAAGCGCCAATCGATTCCATCGACTTCGAGCGCGCGGCCGCACGCAACGGTATCGATGCCTCAGGCCTCGACCGCTACACCCTGCGCAAGCAAAAAATCCGCGGCCTCCTGCTTGGATTCGCTGCCTTCGAGCCCCGCGTCATCGACCAGGGAATGCAAAAACTTGCCACAATGCTTGAAAAGTACTGACAGAGGTTCACTAACCTCACCACACCAAAATCCGTTTAGACAAAGTGGCTCATAGTAAATCTATAAAATGGCCCTTCCAGCAAGTCCGTTATAGGCCTATCGTCAACGCATGATACCGCGACGCGACGTTATAGAAGGGCTCTTCAAAACAGGGATGGCGGTTCTCGGCTCCAGCGTTCTCGGAAGCACCAAAGGCCAGTCGACGCAGTCCAACGCTATCTTTGAGCACGAGCTTCCGCCAATCCCGCTCGACCACTGGAACGTAACTGTAACCGAAGTAAACTATCCCGCAGGCGGCTACTCCCGGCCCCACTCTCATCCCGGCTTTGTCATCGGATACGTCATCGAAGGGGAACTCCGCTTTCAACTAAAAGGTGACCCCGAAAAAACCTACCGTGCAGGACAGGTCTTCTACGAGCCACCCGGCAGCGTGCATCAGGTCTCCGCAAACGCCAGCACCGAACATCCGGCCCGCTTCCTCGCATTGATCTTCGCTAAACCAGATACAGCCACTAGTACAACCGCCTGATCGAGCTTCGTGCCCTCCCCAACGTTTTCAGGAGATCCGATGAACCCGACCACCGAAGCCCAGACTCCCGCCCCCTACAAACCCTACGCATTCACCCTGCTTTGGCTGGCCCTGATCGCACAGGCGATCTGGATGGGCCTCCAACACTTCAGTCTGCACGAGTCGTGGTCCAGCATGTCCTATCCGTTGATGTACGCCGCACCGTTCCTCTTCCTCGCGGCCACCTACGGACGCGTCCGCTGGATCGCCTCCCTTCTGCGTCTTCCAGTCGCCGCTGCCTTCCTCGACGCCGTAGCCGACCGCCTCGGCCTCCTCGGCCCTCCCGGAGCACCTGGCGTCGGCTGGGGCGATTTCAGCCACTTCATCGCCTACACCGCAACGGTCAATTCATTCATGCCGCACGCAGTTATTCCAGTGCTGGCCATCCTGGCTACTATCGGCGAAACCACTTTTGGTATCGGCCTTCTTCTGGGCGTTCGTCTTCGCATTGTTGCAACCGGATCAGCAGTGCTGCTCTTTCTCTTTGCCACAGCAATGATCATCTCGGGCTTCTCGCAGTTCGCATACGGCGTTTACCTCATGGCCGCCGGAACATTAGCGCTCTCTACCGCGGATGCTTCGCTCTGCAGCGTGGATGCAATCCTGCGTAAGCAAAAAATAAAGATGCTTCGGCCGCAGCAGCTCACTCTAAATGAAACAGCACAACCGGAGAACTAAATGAGCCGCCGCGACGTTCTGCAAATGCTTCTACTCTCCGCCGTGTGGGGAGCCTCATTCATCCTCATCGAGTTCTCGGGCCGCAGCTTTCCTCCCGCATGGGTTGCACTACTTCGCCTTACCTTCGGCGCAATCTTCCTCTGGAGCGTTCTCAAACTTAAAGGCCGCGCGCTCCCCCCACGCCGCCTCATCGTTCCACTACTCGTCGTGGCTCTCTTCAATAACGCAATCCCGTTCACCCTCTTTGCATTGGGAGAGCGCACGGTTCCCAGCAGCATTGCCGCAATCCTCAATGCCACAACGCCTATCTGGGCACTCCTTTTGACTCTCGCGGTCCAAAGCGCGAAACCCAACCGATTCACAACCGCAGGCATCCTGCTCGGATTCTCCGGCGTCCTCATCGTCGTCTACAGCCACGGACAGGACACAGCCCGCCACGGCGACAAGGCAGCCTTCTTTCGCGGTGTGCTCTTCATCGCGCTGGCCAGCCTCGGCTACGCCATCGCAACGGTCATCGCCAAAATCAAGCTTAAAGGCCTCGACCCCATCGGCCTTGCAACGACTCAGCTCTCCCTTGCCTGGCTGATGCTTCTGCCGGTTGCGATCTTCGGATCGCACCCGGCAGTCATTCATCTCAGCTCAGTCTTCGCAATAATCCTTCTGGGAGTCGCAGGCAGTGGACTCGCCTACCTGCTCTATTACGATCTGCTCACCCGCATCCCGTCGACTCACGTCGTCGCAGTCACCTACCTGCTGCCAATCTGGGGACTCTTCTGGGGATACATCGCACACGAGCCTATCCTATGGACCGCCTACATCGGCGTAGCCATCGTCATCTTCGGCCTGGTTCTGCTGAACATGACCTCGTTCGCCAAGGTCAAAGCCTTCTTCGCCTTCAACTCGAAGAAAGCGCTCCAACCAAAACCAGAGACCTGCGACGCCGCCTGATACGAACAAGAGCAAACTTATTGCTCTTGTCCGTCAGCTGCTTTTGCCTGTTTTTGATCGGTGTTATCGGTGTAAATCCGTGCAAGCCTTAACTCGGTCATGGCAGTTAGCACATGGTTCGCAAAATGGATTACCCGTTACTTACGCTTCCACCGGACTCCATCCTTCGAGTCCTCAATCAAAATACCCTTCGCCAACAGATCATTTCGAATAGCATCGGCGCGCGCAAAGTTCCTTGTCTTCTTTGCCTGCGTCCGTTCCGCCACCAGTGCATCAATATCGGGGTCGCTCAGCGCAAGCGTCGCCACCAGCGAAGGATCAGCTTCATCGATCCGCCCCTCTACCTCTGCCCACGCCAGCGCAGCGCGAGTGATCGCAGCATCGTTGTCTTCCAGCACAGCAAACACGCCATCGAACAGCGCCAGCACCTTCAAAATCTCCTCGACATTCCCAGCCCGCAGCGTACCAGCGTCCGCTGCCGAGTTCGCAGCCCGCACCAGGTCAAAGATCGCAGCCCGCGCCTCAGCCGTATTTAGATCATTCGCAAGCGCAGCCGTATAGTCCTTACCGGCCTTCGCCGTAGCCGCGCTGATCTCCGGATTCAACCCGTCCGCAAATCCACCCTTCAACATACGTTGATGAAACGTCCTCAGCCGGTCAACCGCATTGGTCGACTCCGTAAGGCTCTCGAACGTAAAGTTCATCTGGTTCCGGTAAGGCACCGAGATCAGCAAAAACCGAATCGCCGATGCGCGATGACCCTTCAACAACAGGTCGCGGAGAGTATAAAAATTCCCCTCCGACTTCGACATCTTCCGCCCTTCCACCAGCAGAAAGCGCACATGCATCCAGTGCCGCGCAAACGTGTGCCCTGTAGCCGACTCCGACTGTGCAATCTCATTCTCATGGTGCGGAAACATCAGGTCTTCGCCGCCAGCGTGCAGATCGAACGACTCACCCAGAAACTTCATCGCCATTGCGGAGCACTCAATATGCCACCCCGGGCGTCCCGAGCCCAGCGGCGTATCCCAGCTCTGCTCGCCCGGCTTCACAGCCTTCCACAACGCAAAATCCCGCGCCGCGTCCTTCTCATACTCATCCACATCCACGCGCGCGCCGTCTTCGATCCCTTCAAAGTCCTTCCGCGAAAGCTTCCCATACTCCGGAAAGCGATGAATCCGGAAGTACCACGAGCCATCCTCAGCCTGGTACGCAATGTCCTTCGCCGCCAGCGTCTGAATCAGATCGACCATATCCGGAATAGCGGCTGTAGCGTAAGCCACATGCTCCGCCCGCTGAATCCCAAGCGCATCCGAATCTTCAAAAAAAGCGCGCTCAAACTTGGCCGTGTACTCGGCAATCGGCACGCCTGCCCCTGCAGCGTTGCGGATGATCTTGTCATCCACATCCGTCACATTCATCACATGCTGTACCGCCATGCCCTGCTGGCGCACAAACCGGCGCAGCACATCCACATGCAGAAACGTACGGAAGTTTCCGATATGGCCGTAGTCATAGACGGTCGGGCCGCAGCAATACATTCTCAAAGCGGGGCTGCCGACGGGAGCCAGCGTCTCGATCTTCCCGCCCAGGGTGTTGAACAGTTCCATCGTTGCCAAGTGCACTAATCCTGCCGCAGCCGGCACATGGCACGGCGCAGACATCTCTCCCTTGAAATCCCTGTTGATTTTAGCTGATACCCCACCGATTGCGGCCACACCACCATTTATGGCTATCCCAACCGCAACTGAGGCGTAGCCCCCAACTCATCCGAAGCAAACTCACCCGCCACAAACTTCGGCCACGCCGCCGCCGCAATCATCGCCGCATTGTCCGTAGAAAGCGCCAGCGACGGAAAAGCAATCGGCACCCCCCGCCGATCCGCCTCTGCCTGAAAACGCCGCCGCAACTCGCTATTCGCCGCCACCCCACCCGAAACCACAATCCCCCGCGCCCCAAACGACTCTGCCGCAGCGAAGGTCTGGCGAAGCAGATTTCCCACCACCGCATACTGAAACGACGCAATCAAATCCAGCGACCGGCCATCGCACAACGCCGCCACAGCCTCGGAACTCGGCTTCAACTCCTCATCCGCCGCAAGCGCAGCCCTCCGAGCCTCAATCCTCTCCTTCATCCCATGCGTCTCCACATACCGGAGCACAGCCGTCTTGATCCCACTGAAAGAAAAATCAAACACCGGCCCATCTCCCACCCCTCGAGCCTTCTTATTCACAACCGGAACCCCCACAGGCAGCGCACGCGCCTTGATCTGCCCAAACGTAAACGGCACCGCCCGCGGATTCCCCCGCTTCGCCAGCGCATCGATCCAAGGTCCACCCGGATACCCCAGTCCCAGCAGCTTTGCCACCTTATCAAACGCCTCACCCGCCGCATCATCCACGGTCCGGCCTACATTCTTGTAACTCCACGTAGCCCCATCACTCTGTCTTGCCAGATACAGATGCGTATGCCCACCCGACACCACCAGCGCAAGCAACGGCAGCTCCATCGGAGCCTCCGCCCGCTGCCGAGCCTCCATCAGCACCGCATGAATATGCCCCTCCAGATGATTCACCCCAACCAGCGGCTTCCCCAACCCAAAGCTCAACGCCTTCGCATAAGTAATCCCCACTAGCAGCGCCCCTGCAAGCCCAGGCCCCTCAGTCACAGCAACAGCATCCAAATCCTCAAACGAAACCCCAGCCCGAGCCATCGCCTCCCGCACCACCGGCACGATATTCCGCAGATGCTCCCGCGAAGCCAGCTCTGGCACCACCCCGCCATAGTTCGCATGCAGCGACATCTGCGAAGCTACCACATTCGAAAGCGCATCGCTCCCACCACGCACTACCGCCGCAGCCGTCTCGTCACACGAGCTTTCAATCCCCAGAATAAGACCGCCGTCTCCACGCATCTCTTTATCCCCTGAATCTTTATCATAGAAGAGAGCCATGGCCGCCCACCTCAAAGACGACCCGCACTACGTTGCCGCAATCCGCATCGTCCACTCCCTGCGCTCCGCCGGCCATCAGGCCTTCTTCGCAGGAGGCTGCGTACGCGACATCCTCCTCGACCTCGAGCCACAAGACTTCGACGTAGCCACCAGCGCCACGCCCGACATCATCCTCAACCTCTTCCCCAACAAGAAGACCCTCACCGTAGGCGCCCACTTCGGCGTCGTCCTCGTCTGTGAACCAAACGACAGCGAAGACAACATCATTTCCACCGAAGTCGCCACCTTCCGCCACGACGGAGCCTACAGCGACGGCCGCCGCCCCGACGCCGTCCGGTTCTCCACCGACCCCCGTGAAGACGTCCTCCGCCGCGACTTCACCATCAACGGCATGCTCCTCGACCCCACCATCCTCGAAGCCACAGGCGACCCCGCAGCCGCCACGCTCGACTATGTAAACGGCCGCAGCGACCTCGCCGCCAAAATCCTCCGCGCCATCGGCGACCCCGCCCTGCGCTTCGCCGAAGACAAGCTCCGCATGCTCCGCGCCGTACGGTTCGCCGCCCGCCTCGACCTCCAAATCGAGCCCCTCACCTTCGCCGCCATCCGCAACGCCGCCGCTCAAATCGACCAGGTCAGCAGTGAACGCATCCGTGACGAGCTCACCCGCATGCTCACCGAAGGCCATGCCCGCCGCGCCTTCGAGCTCCTCGACGCCACCGGCCTCCTCGAACAAGTCATCCCCGAAGCCGTCCGCATGCACGGCGTCCAGCAGCCGCCCGAGTACCACCCCGAAGGCGACGTCTGGATCCACACCATGCTGCTCCTAGAAAAACTCCCACCCAACGCGTCCCCCACTCTCGCCTGGGGAGCGCTCCTGCACGATATCGGCAAGCCCGCCACCTACCGCGCCCCCGACCCCAACGACCCGCACGACCGCATCCGCTTCAACGGCCACGTAGAAGTAGGCGTCCGCATCGCCGAAACCATCCTCGCTCGCCTCCGCTTCTCCAACGAAGAGACAGCCCAGATCGCCGCTCTCGTCAAAAACCATATGCGCTTCGGCGACATCCTCCACATGCGCCAGTCCACGCTCAAACGCTTCCTTCGCCTCCCGCAGTTCGACGAGCATCTCGCCCTCCACCGCATGGACTGTCTCTCCGCCCACGGCGATCTCCGTCTCTACGACTTCGCCAAACTACAGTACGAATCAGCCCCCACCGAGACCATCGCCCCCAGGCTCCTCCTCACCGGCCGCGAACTCATCGCCGCCGGCTACCGCCCCGGTCCCAAATTCAAAGCCATGCTTGAAGCCGCTGAAGACGCCCAGCTCGAAGGGGATATAACTACGCCCGAACAAGCCCTCGCGCTTATCCGAAAACATTACGGCGCACCCTCAAAAGAATCACTCAAGTAGCCTCTCCACTCGCGCTCGCAGACCCTGTGCATCAAACGGTGCCCGCACCTTCGCATCGTTATCGAAGTAAACATACACATCACGAGGCCGCACATCCGCTGTCTCCGCACTCGCCCGCCGCCCTTCAGCCTGCTCTCCACGCGCCCAACTCACCACCCGATCTGCCCAAATATCCAGTGCATCTTCTTCATAGCCGCTCGCATAAAGCTGCTCCGACCCATGCAGCCTGCAATAAACAAAATCCGAAGTCACATCCATCAGCAGCGGCCACTCCACCGTGTCCGCCACCACCAGCCCAATGTCATGCTCGCGCAGAAGACTCACAAACTCCGGCACCACAAAACTCTCATGCCGAATCTCAACACAATGCCGCAACGGCGCATCACGCTTCACCTCAATCGCATCCTCGTCATCAACCCGATTCGCATACTTTCGCGAAAGCAGCGCCGCAGCCCTGGTCGATCGTGGCAGCAGCCGAAAGAATGATTCAAACCGCTCTCGCTCAAATCGCATCTGCGGTGGAAACTGCCAGAGCAGCGGGCCCAGCTTCTCTCCCAAACTCAGCATCCCACTCGCAAAGAAATTCGCCAGCGGCACCTTCACCTCACGCAACTTCAGCATATGCGTGATGTACCGCGACCCCTTCAGCGAAAACACAAAATCCTCCGGCGTCTCCCGCGCCCACGTCGCAAAGCTCTTTGGCTTCTGCAGCGAATAAAACGTCCCATTGATCTCCACCGTTTCGAACGCCCGCGAAGCAAACTCCAGTTCACGCCTCTGCGCTAAACCCTTGGGATAGAAGACACCCCGCCACCCCGCATACCGCCAGCCCGATATGCCAATCCGTACTCGCCCCGTTGGTCCATCCATACCAACATTGGATGCCTTGCGCCCAAACGCATGGAAGTTCACACTCGAAAGGAAAACGTCTGCTATCTTGATCGCATCAGAAAGCGAATGGGTGCCATGAAATCTCTCCTCAACACTCCCGCTGATCACTCGCCCAACATGCAGCTCACCATCGATGGCGCCGCCGTCCCCGCCCACTCCGGCGAACTGCTCATCGACCTCCTCAATCGCCGCACCGAGTCCGGCGTGCAGAAACCCGTCCCGCACGTCTGCTATCTCCAGCAGATGGGCCCCATCGAAAGCTGCGACACCTGCATGGTCAAGGTAGACGGCAAACTTGTCCGAGCCTGCGCCACCCCCGTCGCCGCCGGAATGACCATCGAGACAGCAGGCGAGACCGTCGACATAGCCCAGCGCGAAGCCTTCGACCGCATCCTCCAGAACCACATGCTCTACTGCACCGTCTGCGACAACAACAACCAGAACTGCACCATCCACAACACCACCAAAGACCTCGATGTTAAGCACCAGCAGCGCCCTTACACACCAAAACCCTACCCGCAGGACCACTCCAATCCCTTCTACCGCTACGACCCCGACCAATGCATCCTCTGCGGCCGCTGCGTCGAAGCCTGCCAGAACGTCCAGGTCAACGAGACCCTCACCATCAACTGGGAGAGCGCCCACCCCCGCGTCCTCTGGGACGGCGGCGAAAAAATCGACGGCTCCAGCTGCGTCTCCTGCGGCCACTGCGTAACCGTCTGCCCTTGCAACGCCCTCATGGAAAAATCCATGCTCGGCCAGGCCGGTTATCTCACTGACCTCCCGCCCAAAGTCCTCGACGACATGATCGACGTCGTCAAAGGCATCGAGCCCCCCATCGGCTACGGCCCCATCCTCACGCTCTCCGAGATCGAATCTCAGATGCGCAACGAGCACATCAGGCGCACCAAGACTGTCTGCACCTACTGCGCCGTCGGCTGCAGCTTCGACGTCTGGACGAAAGATCGCCACATCCTCAAGATCGAGCCCATGCACGGCCCCGCCAACGGCATCTCCACCTGCATCAAAGGCAAGTTCGCCTGGGGCCACATCAACTCCGACGACCGCCTCGTCAAACCCCTCCTCCGTGATGGCGAAACCTTCCGCGAGATCACCTGGGAAGAAGCCCTCGACATCATCGAAAAGAAATTCAAGCAGGTCAAAAACGACCACGGCCCCGACGCCCTCGCCTTCATCGCCTCCTCCAAATGCACCAACGAAGAGAGTTTCCTCATGCAGAAGCTCTCACGCGCCGTCATCGGCACCAACAACGTCGACAACTGCGCCCGCTACTGCCAGAACCCCGCCACCATGGGCCTCCAGCGCACCGTAGGCTACGGCGGCGACTCCGGCTCCATCTCCGACATCGAACAAGCCGGCCTCGTCATCATTGTCGGCGCCAATCCCGCCGAGAATCACCCCGTCCTCGCCACTCGCGTCAAACGTTCCCACAAACATCGCGGCCAGCGCCTCATCGTCGCCGACCTCCGCAAAAACGAGATGGCCGAGCGCGCCGACATCTTCTTCCGCCCCAACCCCTCCACCGACGCCGTCTGGTTCTCCGCCATCGCGAAATACATCATCGACAGCGGCCTCGCAAAAATGGACTTCGTCAACAAGTGGGTCAACAATTTCGACGAGTACAAAAAATCCCTCGAGCCCTTCACCATGGAGTACGCCGAACGCATCACCGGCGTACCCTCCTCCACCCTCGCCACCGTCGCCCACGAGATCGCCGCAGCCAACGGCGTCTGCATCCTATTCGCCATGGGCGTCACCCAACACTGCGGCGGCTCCGACACCGCGACAGCCCTCTCGAACCTCCTCCTCGTCACCGGAAACTACATGCGTCCCGGCGCCGGAGCCTATCCTCTCCGCGGCCACAACAACGTTCAGGGAGCCAGCGACTTCGGCTCCATGCCCAACGTCTTCTCCGGCTACCAAAAGGTAGACGACGCCGACGTCCGCGCCAAATTCGAGGCAGGCTGGGGCGTCACTCTCCCCACCTCCACCGGCAAAGACAACCACCAGATGATCGACGCCATCCTCGAAGACAAAATCAAGGTCATGTATATCAAGGGCGAAGACACCATCACCTCCGACTCCAACGCCAACTATGTCGCCGAGGCCCTCACCAAGCTCGAGTTCTTCATCATGCAGGACGTCAACTTCTCCGAGACCTGCCGCTACGCCGACCTCGTCCTTCCAGCCTGCCCCTCGCTCGAAAAGGACGGCACCTTCACCAGCACCGAACGCCGCATTCAGCGCATCTATCGTGCCATCGAGCCACTCGGCGAATCGAAAGCCGACTGGGAGATCATCCAACTCATCGCCAATCGCATGGGCGGCAACTGGAACTACACCCACCCCTCCGAAATCATGGACGAGGTCGCCCGCCTCACCCCGCTCTTTGCCGGCGTCAGTTACGATCGCCTCGAAGGCTACAACTCTCTCCAGTGGCCCGTGCACGCCGACGGCACGGACTCCCCTCTTCTCTTCACCGAAAAATTCCCCTTCCCCGACGGCAAAGCCCGCTTCTTCCCCATCGAATACATCCCGCCCTCAGAAGAGACCAGCATCATCTACGATCTCCACCTCAACAACGGTCGTCTCCTCGAGCACTTCGAGCAAGGCAGCATGACCTACCGCACCGAAGGCATCAAGGAGATCACGCCCTCAAACTTCGTCGAGGTCTCGCCTGAGCTAGCTGCCGAACGCGGCGTCACCAGCGGTCGCTACGTCCAGCTCAGCTCGCCCCACGGCAAAGTCCGCGTCCAGGTTCTCGTCTCCGCCCGCGTCCAGGGCAAGCAGCTCTACATGACGCTCAACTCGGTCGAAGAGCCCGTCAACAAGCTCACCAGTAGCTTCACCGACCGCAGCACCCACACCCCCGCCTTCAAGGAGACAGCAGTCAGCATGACCGTCCTCCCCGAACAAGGCGACAACCCGCTCCCACGCCGCAACTTCCGTTACGGCACCCGAACCCCACAACCCGGCCTCGAGATCGAACGCAAGTGGGCCCGCGCAGACTACCATCTTCCCGGCACCGCACCCGCCGACAAACTAGTACAAATCGCCTCCACTCACGTCTAGCTCGTTCTGCCGTCGCATTGCAGTTGCCTCCACCTTTTTGTTGCCATCCCGTAGGGATCTGCTGTTGCCTTAGCAGTTGTCGTTGCTGTTGCTGCTGTCCTTGCTTTTGTTTTGGCTTGTCATTCTGAGCGCAGCGAAGAACCCCCGCATTTCCGAGGGAGAGCGAAGCGACCCGAGTGCCTCTTCCACTAGAGTTTTGATTAAGGTCCAAGAATTAAGGAGCACAAAATGGCCAAGCCCATCGCCTTCAAACCCATCACCGTCGACTTCAAAGCCGACCTCGAACGCCGCCTCGAAAAAGCCCCCGCCGAGCACGCCGCCGCCCTTCTCGCCGCACTCGACATCCTCGAAGTCGCCCACCGCGAAGGCGTCCTAGATCTCGTTCACGGCATGATTGGCGCCAAAGACACCATCGCCGCACAGGTCGCAAAGTACGCCGCTCTGCCCGAGGGAGTCGCCGGAATCCGCAACCTTCTCACCGCCGCCAAAATCCTCACCGAACTCGACCCCGAAATCCTCGACCGCCTCTCCCGATCCATGACCAGCGCCACCCAAGAACATAAGCTAGAGCAGCGCCCACCCAGCCTCTGGCAGCTCTGGAAACGAACCACCAGCGAAGATGGCCGCCGAGGTCTCTCCTTCGTCACTCTCCTGCTATCGAGTCTCGGGCGCTCCCTCAGGGATTAACCCATCCGGGCCATTACTTGACAAAATCAACTATTAATATTGAGAATGTCAATTGACCCGTGACAATCAACCCGCAGATCGCAGCCATCCGAAGCTTTAACCGCTTCTACACTCGAGCCATCGGCACCCTCGAAGAACACCTCCTCCAAAGCTCTCTCTCCCTGCCCGAAGCCCGCGTCCTCTACGAAATCGCCACCCGCACCCAACCAACCGCCTCCGAAATCGCCGCTGCTCTCAACCTCGACCTCGGCTACCTCAGCCGCACCCTCCGCATCTTCGCCGACCGCAAACTCATCACCCGCAAAGCTTCTCCCGCCGACGCCAGACAATCTCTCCTCGCCCTCACCAAGGCCGGACAAAAAGAGTTCGCCACCCTCAACCAACGCTCCATCCAGCAGGTCGAGCAGATGATCGCTCCCTTCACCGACGAGCAACGCACCCGTCTCGTCCACGCCATGTCCACCATTCAAACTACCCTCGAGCCTTCTCCCAATCAGCCGCCCTTCATCCTCCGTCCCCACCGCCCCGGAGACATGGGCTGGGTCGTCCAGCGCCACGGCCTCCTCTACGCCCGCGAGTATGGCTGGGACGAGCGCTTCGAGGCCCTCGTCGCCCGCATCACCGCCGACTTTATCGACAACTTCGACCCCGCACGCGAGCGCTGCTGGATCGCCGAGCGCAACGGCGAATCCATCGGCTCCATCTTCCTCGTCGAAGACAAAAAAGCAAAAAAATCCCGCCCCACCGCCCGTCTGCGCCTTCTTCTCGTCGAACCATCCGCACGCGGCCTCGGCCTCGGTCGCACGCTAATCCGCGAGTGCACCCAATTCGCACGCAACGCCGGCTACCGCCGAATAACCCTCTGGACCAACAGCGTCCTCGACGCCGCCCGCCACCTCTATCAAGCCGAAGGCTACCGTCTCATCAGCGAAGAACCTCACAACAGCTTCGGCAAAAAATTGATCGGCCAACACTGGGAGCTGCACCTCTAACCGGCCGAGCCAATCAAATCCCGCACTCGCTTCGGCAGCTTCCCGTAGGTCAGCGCATGGGCTCGCCGCAGCAGCTCTTCCAACTCCACTCCGTCAATTACGTCCCAACCCTCCAACGCCACCCAGTAAATACGAGCGCGATAAGGAGCCGGCACAACTCCATCCCTCTCCAGCAGCTCGCGAAATCCCCCAGGCCCTGCGGCAAACGACAGCACCGCTCGTCCATCCTCTTCAAAATCAAACTGGGCAAACATCTTCCCGCCATCCGTCTGCGCCCCAACCCGAAAGACCAGCTTGTCGCCCCACGTCCTGGTCTCGCTTCCAGTCTCGACTACATAAGGCAACGTCAGCAGAAAAGCTCGTGCGCGCTCAGCATCCATATTCGCTAGTATCAACCCTACGACTTCACCCACAACGGAGCCGGCATATCGTATTGCAAATCGGCATCAAGCTCTCAAGCAATCTTCACGCCTTCTCTTCCTTCAAATCGCTTCTCTTCTCCGTAGCCGATTCCACCGCACGCGTCATCGTCCGCAGACTCGCCCACATCGCAGTCCACTCCCGCTCGCTCATCCCAGCGCGAAGCTCCGCCTGTGCCCTCTTCCACGCTGGCCTGGCCGATGCAAGCAGCTCACGGCCCTTCGCCGTCAACACAATGTTCCGCCGCCTCGCGTCCTTCCCCGTCACCGACTCCGCCCATCCCTTCGCCCTCAGCACTCTTAGATTCCGAGACAGCGTCGTCTTATCCATGCCTAGAGCGCGTCCCATCGCCGCCTGCCCTTTGGTCCCCGCAGCATCCACCATCATCAGCAACGCATACTGCGCCGACTCCACCCCATGCTCGCTCAGGTAGCTGTCGTACATCTGGGTCAGAAGCCGCGCCGTGCGCCGCGCCGAGGCCAACGCACACGGAAGCTCCTGACCCGCATTCGCATCCAACCGCACCATCCGTCCCATGCATTTCGCCTTAGTGCGACCCGTCTCCCACCGCGCGAGGCTTCTGCGTCAAAAGCCGCAACGGCGCAAGCGGTCCTACTGGAATATATTCCATGTCCACGTACCCGGCCTTATGCAGTGGCAGAGCGTCCATAATCGCCTTGGCTTCATCCACCGTCGTACACCGAAGAAAGAACACGGCGCCCCGCCCGTCGCCCTTCGCATACCACTGGTCAATCTTTCCATCCAGATACGCCAGCACCGTCTCACGTACCTCGTCCGGCATCACCTTCATCAACTCCGGATTTGCGACCTCCGGTTTTATCGAAAGTACGGCCATCACCTCGGTCACCTTCACAGGCATGGGAGAGGAGGGCGCAGCTGTAGCCTGCGGCTGCATCTGCAGCCCAGCGCCAAGCACAAGAGCGGAAAGACTCAGAAACATCATCATCGAAGATCTCCATTAGTTGCATCTGCAACTATATAGATGTATTTACAACTCACCGACGGCCCTGTCCACCTTTTCCTCACTATGGTCAAATAAAAAGGTGACCAATCCATTCGACATCGGCAACGTCCCCGTCGGCCGCGGCCAGCTCTTCCTCATCGCCGGCCCCTGCGTCATCGAGTCTGAGCAGCACGCCCGCTTCATGGCCGACTCCATCCAACGCATCACCTCCGACCTCGGCGTCCCCTATATCTTTAAAGCCAGCTACGACAAAGCCAACCGCACCTCCATCCGCAGCTTCCGTGGCCCCGGCCTCGTTGAAGGCTGCCGCATCCTCCGCACCGTAGCCGAAACCACCGGCCTCCCCGTCCTCACCGACGTCCATACCCCTCAGGACTGCACCCCCGTCGGCGAAGCCGTCGACGTCCTCCAGATCCCCGCCTTCCTCTGCCGCCAGACCGATCTCCTAATCGCCGCCGCAGAAACCGGCAAGGCCATCAACGTCAAAAAAGGCCAGTTCGTCGCCCCCCTCGACATGCGCCATGCAGTCGAGAAGGTCCGCGACTCCGGCAATCCCCGCGTCTCCCTTACCGAGCGCGGCGCAAGCTTCGGCTACAACAATCTCGTCGTCGATATGCGCTCGCTCCCCATCATGCGCGCCTTCGCCCCCGTCATCTTCGACGGCACCCACTCCGTCCAGACCCCCTCAGCCGCCAATGGAGTCTCCGGCGGCCAACCCGAGTTCATTCCCGTCCTCGCCCGCGCCGCCGTAGCCGCAGGCATCGACGGCATTTTTCTCGAAGTCCACGATGACCCCGCCCACGCCAAATCCGACGGCGCCAACGCCCTCCACCTCAACCACCTCAAAGCCACCCTCGAGCAGCTCCTCGCCATCCACGAAGCCGTAAAACCACGTTGAAAAGCAATCCACGTTTCCCACGCATTTCGCCACGTCCTGCACGAAAAAAACCACCAGCTACAGCCCCTTTCCCGGCCAATTCACGCAAAACAATAGTTAAAAAAAACGGCCCCTCATTGAGGGGCCAATCTGCCTTGGTTCTCTCTGGTTAGGAGAGGTTTTTGCGAGTGCGCTCTGGGTCGCTATCTCGGCAAACTTGCGGGTGGCTTAGAGGTACAGCTCCAAGCCACCCTTAGGGGGAGGGCTACTGGTTGTTCGCCTCTGGTGGTGCACTTACTCCCGTCTGGGAGGTCTTTGGGGACGCCGGTACGCTGTTGGACGCCGAACTTGGATCCATCGTTGCCAGGCTGTTATGCAAAAGCGTTACCTGGACACCATTCGACAAAGGCTTCACGCCATCAACCGCCGTCGCCGTATTTCTTCCAAGCCCCGTCCGATAGATACGGAACACTGGAACCTGATGTTCGACTACAAGGTAGCGGACGACTGCGTCGGCCATCGCCTGCGAAGTCTGTACACCAGAGCGGCTGAAGCCCTGAACTTCAATGATGTAGCCCTTCTGGCCATCCAACTTCTCTGCAACTTCATCCAGCTCTGCCTTTGCCTTCGGACCAAGCGTCGTGCGTCCCGATACGAACGGAACCGCAGTCGCCGATACCGCCTGATACTGATCCAGATTGCTTACTGTCGAGTGCAGCGCATCGGTCTTGGTGCTTGCATTGGTTGCTGTGCTTTGAGCCGCATTGGCACGGTTCCCCGCATCCGCCGCATGCTGATCCGCCGTATTTGCGGCATTCATGGCTTTGTTGATACCAGCCGTCGCACGCGAATCTACGTCACGAATATCGTTGGCATTCTTAGACTGCAGCTGATCCAGCTCATTCGTCCGATCCTTGATCGGGTCGACCTGCCTGTGTACCCACCTCTTACGGGCGAGGGGATTCATGTGACCCCAGAAGCCTTCTTTCGACTGCATCTCCAACGGCTTTCCCGTCGCATAGGTCGAGCTGTCGTCTGCACTCGCCTTCGAGGTTGTAGTTGCCGCCGCAGGATCCGCAGCCGGCGTAGTCGATTGGGCAAATGCAGTCATGCCCATCGCGCCTCCTAATACCAACACTGAGAGACCGAAAGTATTTCCAGTTTTATTTTTGCTGATCATGGATTCTTCGCTCCTTGAGTACACAATGCGCCCGATGATTCAGACGTCATCACGCATTCCCTAAGAGCAAGTCCCATGCCAAACTGAAAATAGGGCGCTTTTACATGAAAATAAAAGCTTTATCTCGCTAGACCCGTTTTACGAAAAATCTTCCATGAGAGGTTTCTAACGCAAAATCTTCCGGTCTCCCGGTAACTATTGCCGGACACCCCAGCCTCAGCTACTTCGATTCCACCCCAACCACATGAACCTCAGGCATCTGCGTATTCCAATTCTTCGGAATCGACTCGAAGATCAGCCTAAACTCCCGGTCATCCCCTGGCTTCAACGGCGCCGCGCTCACCGGCTGCGTATCGATATAGGGCTCCTTCGTCCGAATCAGCGACAACGGCAGTGTCTCCATCTGCGGCGGCATCCCTTCATCGTTGCGAAACAGCACCTGCACCGTCACACCCGTCACCGTCTGGCTCCCGGTATTTTGAATATGTCCATCCACAAACGTAGACTTCCCACCCGACAGGCTCGTCGACTCGCTCATCGCCAGTTGCGACAACGGCAGGTTCGACGCGTACGCCGCCAGCGGCTGAATCGTATTCGGCGCCGCCGCAGGCTTTCTCCGCCCCATAAACGCAAAGGCTGCAAAGACGACAAGCATCGCAAGACCGGCCACGGCCCAGGCCTTTACCGGCATTCCGCTGCCCTCAGGCTGCTTGGCCACAAACATCCCCGCATTACTCTGTGCCTGCTTTTCAGGTCTTTCACTCGTCCGGTCCAGATCGCTCATAAGCCGAAATTTTATACCTCTATCCCGCTTCTTCTTCGATCATCCGTGCATCAAAATCTCGTATACCCGAGGAATCTGCAAAAGTACTTCCCTCAGAACTTTGCAGGATTTTTATCACGCAACAAGAATTATTTGAGGCATGATCGCGTTAACCAGACATCGACTCCTTCCAAAGGAGAGGCCGCATGGACCCGCAAACCGTAAAACAGAGCGAAAAATCGCCGTCGTCAGCGCTCCCCATAGGGATCCAGAATCCATATGTCACGCCCACGATCGCGCCTCCATCAGCCCCTACCGCAGCCGACTACGCCTACCGTATCGCCCTGCTAACCGCTGGAATCGTTCTTCTAGCTACCGTCGTCTAAAAGACCGACCGCGAATTCAAGGATGAACGCGCATCAATGCATCTGGTCTTAGATCAGCATCATCCCAGATAACGCTGCAATCGTTCAAACCCATCAGGCCTTAAATCCGTTCTAATCCGCGCAATCCGTGGTCGTAGCAATCACCCAAAGCTGGCGCGTTTCACCTTTTGCCTGAAATCCTGCCCCTGCATCTCCACCACAACGCACATCTCCTGCAACCGCGACCGCATCCGCTCGCCAATCCTGTCGCCAAGGGTCTCCTCCCGCACAAAACTACGCGGCCCTGACTCCGTCCCTAATGGCCCTGCATTGGCATAATTCGTCGTAATAATGGTTGTCCGCCGGTCGTTATACCGGGTGTTCAAAATATGCGCGACCGTATCCCAAACCCAGTCCGTCGGCTTTGAAGCGCCCAGTTCATCGAGCACCAGCACCTCCGCCTCGAACACTGGCCGCAATATCTCCAGCTCCGTCTCCCGCACCGTGGCGTTATAGCTGTTCTGCACCTGCTTCAATAGGTCGCGATAGTCATAGAACAGCCCCGTAGCCCCTCTCTCCGTCACCAGCGCCTGCAGAATCCCCACCGCCAGGTGCGTCTTCCCCACTCCGATCGATCCTGTAATCAGCAGCCCGGTTCCCGCCGTCTCAACCGGATAGCTCTCCACAAACTTTCGCGCCCGCAGATGCGCCACACCGAGCGTTCTGTGCGTGGAAGGAAAGTTCGTCTCATAGCTCTCCAGCGAGCAATGCTCATACCGTCGCGGAATCTGCGCCCGCTCGAGCATCCGCTCCATCCGCCGAGCCACGCGGCACACGCAGTCCTGGGCAAACTGTCTGCCCTCCTGCTGCACCACTCGCAGCCCCGACCCACCACAAATTGAACAAACTTCAATCATGCTCACAAACCAGTATCGCAGCACCCAGCCACGAATTCTCAGCCACGCCTCACAAGAGATTGTTGAATTCCAGCAGGAAGTGTTGAAACCACTTCCATCCACATAAATCCCGGGGCACCATCTACCAGCATCCCGCTCCTGAAAGCCAGAGCCCTTGACATCCCTGATAAACTTAAATCAGAGAGAAGAGAAAAGCCCGGCGCAAGCCGGGCTTTTCCATTAGTACCTTCGCGCATGGAAGTACGGGCTTAGGTCATTTGTTTAGAATACTTTGACACTTTAAGATGGGGGGTGGGGTGCCAGATGCAGAACATATCGAAGCCTCAAAAATCGTTCAACTGGAAACCCAATCTTCACCACGGCTTCATCGCCACGGCATGCAGCCGCATCACCAATCAGCTCCTTCTCCGCCAAGGGATCCGCCTCGTCCTCCCCATCCTGATCCTGAGTACAACCCTCACCGTCCGGGCCCAATGGGACATCGAAGAATCCCACACCACCGCCAGCCTCCGAGGAATCGTGAACGTAGGCGGAGGCGTAGCGTGGGCCAGCGGCACCGAAGGCACCGTCCTCCGCACCGAAGACGGAGGCTACCTCTGGCAAGGCTGTGCCATCCCACCCGGAACCGAAAAACTAGACTTCCGCGGCATCCAGGCCTTCGACGAAAACACCGCCATCGTCATGTCCTCCGGCAAAGGCGACCTCTCCCGCCTCTACAAAACCACCGACGGCTGCCGCACCTGGAAACTCCTCTTCACCAACCCGGACAAAGAAGGCTTCTGGGATGCCATCCAGTTCACCAAAGATCGTAACTTCGGCGCATTGCTAGGTGACCCAGTTAACCACATTTTTGTTGTAATGCTCACCTCCGACGGAGGCAATAACTGGGAACGTCAGACACTGGGCGTCACCGAGGATATCAACGGAGAAAGCGTTTTTGCTGCCAGCAACTCATCGCTTCTGACCACAAGGCCCGGCTATCGCAGATTCTGTACTGGAGGCACCGGCGGTCCAAGAGTCATTAACCTCGGCGCAGGTCCCTCTGATGTTGGAGAGCACACACCAGGAAAGCTGAAATGGGATTCTGCTCTCTCTGCCGAACGGCTGCGAAGTTCGAGTCAACTTCTTCCGTCCCGAGGATGTTTCTCGATCGCTGAAGACCCTCAAGGCGCAACCGTAGCCGTTGGTGGCGACTACACAAAACCGAATGATCGGCAAGATACCGCATGGACAAGCAATTTCCTGAATTCCTCCGTTTCAACCGAGAACTTCGAGTTCCATTCAGCCGTAATTTCACCCCACGGCTACCGCAGTGCTGTTGCCTATAACGACCTCGACAAAAGCTGGATCACGGTAGGCCCCAACGGTACCGATATCTCCCGCGACGGTGGAGAAACCTGGCGAGCATTAAAACCCACCCCCACCGAACCACAAGACGCCGACAAAAACTGGAACGCCCTCTCACTCCCCTTCGTAGTCGGCCCCCACGGCCGCATTGGCAAACTCCGCGGCGACGCCATCCCTACTGCGGCGAAGTCGAAAACGGAGAAGAAGGAGTAGTGGGATTCGTCGGATTCGTTCCTCCCGGTGTAGTAGGAGTAGTAGTTCCACCCTGCCCCGGACTTGCACTCCCCGCCGCCGATCCTAAAGTCGAAGTAGCCGGCCCGCCGCCAAACAAGCTGGCCTTCGCCTTCAACTGTTCAATTCGAGGATCGTAGATAAACTCCCACGTCTGGTAACTCGGCTGCTCATTCAAGACGGTAATCGACTCTCCAGACTTCGAACTCCCAACCCCCACAAAAGGAGCCCCGCCCCCCGAAAAACTCGTAGCCGACTGACTTCCAATCCCACCCGTAGATCCCGTAGCACCACTCACCCCAGAAGCATCCGTCCCAACCGCCGCACCCGGAGTTGAAGACCCACTCGCCCCGCCAATCGGAGAAGACCCTGACCCAGGCCCACCAGTAGAAGGCCCTCCAAATGTCGGATTCGAGGCCCCTGTCGACCCAGGCGCGCCTCCAATTCCCGGCGACGCCATCCCCGCCGCCGTACCCAGCCCGGGAGCTATCCCCGCCAACGGCTGTCCAAAAAATCCTTTCACCGTCGTCTTCGCTTCACCCACCTTGATCAGCCGCCAATCCGCCTTCCCTGTCATCGGGTCCGCATACCGCTGCCGCAGAAACCGAACATTATTCGTCTTCTCCAACTGCTCTATCGATCCCGGATAATGCTGAAACTTCCTGTAATAAAGCTGGACCGCCCGCACATACTGGTTTCCCCTGTGGATCGCCTCAACCTCGCGCTCCCGCCGCAGATCCCGCGCAACCTTCGGAGCCGCCACCCCCAGCAGCAGCAGGATGATGAAGATCGCCACAATCAACCCCACCAGCATGAAACCCTGCTCGTTCTCGCGCTCCGAATTTCGCATAGCACTCACCATCAATGCCCAATCAGCGGCAGAGTCTGCCGATTATTATTCGCCATATCCTCCACCAAAACCGAGTTAGCCGAAATCGTCACAATCCTGTACCGCCGCTGAACAATATCCCCATCCGAAGCCAGGAATACATCCTCGCCCTTCAGCAGAAACGCCCGCCGCTTCCCATCAGCCAACGTCTCCGTTCCGAAGAACTTCAGGTCAATCGGTGGAGGCGGAGGCGGCCCCAACGGAGCCGTATACACCGGCACCACAGGCCCCTTCGGCCTCGCGGGTGCAATCGGCTTCGGTATAGCAATCGGAGCCGACGTCATCGAGAATATATTTCTCCCGCTACCCGAGTACACCAGCGACTCCGTCACCAGCATTGGCCCCATCCTCAATGTCGGGTCAAGCTGCGCCGAAGTCGTCCCTACATTCTTGGCCACTCCACCCACAACATTCCCCGCAGGCACACTCCTCACCGCAGGCTTCGCAGCAGGCGCCTTCGGCCCCGTCACCACCACGGGAGCAGCCGGCGGCGAAGCATCCGGTGTCGACAGTTGCGAGTAGATGTACGCCGCCGCCGCAACTCCCAGCACGCCCACTACGCCCAGCACACCCAGCTTCTTCTTATCTTCCGTTCCAATCCTCATCGCGACGCCCCCTGGCCCGCAGCACCCGAGCCCGCCGCATCTTCGGCGATCTTCTGCGTCTTCTCGTCCCCAATCGGAGCCCGCAGATATGTCGTCAGCCGCAACCGCAGGCTCACCGTCCCACTCTGCTGCCCCGTCAGCGTCACACCGGTAATCAGGAAGAACGTTTTGTTACGCTCCAGTCCATTGATGAACTCCACCAGAGGGCGATAATCTCCGCTCAAGCTCGCATCCATCCGAACCTCAGTCAGCGCCCCCGCTCCACCCTCCAACACCGTCACAGGTTCCGCATACTGCACCCGCGTCAGCTTCACGCCTTCCTTCTTCTGCAGTCTGCCCAGTTCAGCCAGCACCTGCGAGTAGGCAAACGGCAACCGCCGTTCCGAAAACTTGTCCGCATCGGCCGTAGCCTGCGCCAGCTTCGCGTCCAATCCTTCCAGCGGTTTCTTCGCAATCTCCGCCGTCTTCATCGCCACTATCTGCTGAGCGATCGCATTCGCATCCTGCCCGCTCGCCGCACGCCATGCAAACGCCATATGCACCAACAGATAAAGATTCACCAACGCCAGCACCCCCACACTGGCGTAGTACAGATTCAGCCGCGTCAACAAAGCCCGCGTCCTCTCCGTCACATTCTGCGTTACCACACCGCGCGTCATCACCGTCATCGCGCACCGCCCATCAACGCTCGCTTACCCGGTCGGATAGCCTTAATTCGTCCCCTGCGATTGACGCTCGGCGGAGCTTCCTTCTCATCATGCGCATCATCGGAATCTTTCACCTTCTTCACCGCAGTCACAGGCAGCGGGTTATACCCACTAAAGATCTCAAACTCCACTCCCGCCGGACCCATCTGCGGTCCAACCGGACCACCACGATTTCCTTCCTGCGTCTGCGCTGCCTCGCTCGCTAGCCTTGGAGAAACAAACCGCTGCGACGTCTCCAGATTCCTCAACAGCAGCACGCCCTTGTCGCGATCCCCGGCCACGCGCAGCCGAATATTCACGTCGCCTTCCTTCGAAATCACCGGTTCGATGCTCGTCACCTGCACACCCGATGGCAACACCTTCTCCAGATCCATCATCACCGCGGTCCAGCTGAAACTCTTCCGCGCGAACACCTCATTCAAAAACTGGCTCCGCTCCAGCACAGCCATATTCTGCGGCTGCCGCATCCTCGCCTCGTTCTTTTGGCGCTCATCCTGAAACCGCACCGTCTTCACTTTCAGCGCATCCATCTGCGCCTGTGCCTTCGCGGCCTTCGCGTTCAGCGAGTGCAGTCCGAACCCCAGCCCCACCGCCAATAAAACCAACGCCACCGCAGCCAGCCGTAGCCGCGCAAACAACGGTCGCAACTCGATAAAAGGACGTGTCGCCAGATTGACCGAGATCCGCATCAGTTCTTCAGAGCTCCCCGGACACCGGCCAGCCAGCCTCGCGCCACACTCGCCGTTACAGCTCCTGCCTCCAACATCCCTGCGTCCACCATCTCGCGCACCCGCAGACCCTCAAGCCCACTCTCCTGCAACATCGTCGCCAGCGTCTCCGCACCTGTCGTTCCTGCCGCCAGCGCAACCTCCGGCGAAACCTGCAGCGTGTCCTCAAAATAAGCCGCTGCCACGCTCACTGCCTGCGTCACTTCACGCACCGCTGCCGTAGCCGCCATCTCACGCATCTCCGCCTTCTCCAGCACTTGCGTCTGCATCGCAGCTTCAGCCTCAAACCGGTCGTACCCACCCGGACCCAGTGCCTCCTGCCGCGCCCACTCCTGCGCCGAGCTCTCTCGATCGACAAGCGAAACTCCCGCTGTCTCGACTGCGGCCTCACCAGCCAGATCAACCGACCGGTGCAGCAGCAAAATTCCGCCCTTCACAATCGCCGTCGTCACACCGCCCCGCCCCGCGTTCACCACCAACGCCGCAGCTTCAGTCTCGTCCAGCCCGGCCAAAGCGGCCAGCGTACTCGGCAATACCGCTCCCGGCAGATACCCCGCAGCGGTCACCACGCCCTCATACTCATCCAGCACGCTCTTCGGCACAGCCACAGCTACCACCTGTACCGACCCCTTCGCGCTTGCCATCACCTGGTAACTCACCACTGCCTCATCCACGTCGAACGGCAGCAGCTTCTTCAGCCGAAACCGCACCACCGGCAGCGCCTCCACAGCCTTCGAGGGCAACTCATCAAACTCCAGTAGCAACACGCGTACTGTCGCGTCAGGAACAACCACAGTCACATCCCGCCCACGTCCCGGGCCAGTCACACCATCCAGAGCCTTGCGCACCGCAGCCACCACCGCGGCCCGATCCACTACATTACCGGCCTTCAACCCCGGCGCTAACGCACCTTCAGGCAGGTCCCCTTTCGCCACAGCCGCCAACAGAGCAGCCGCGTCCTCAGCTCGAGCCGCAACTACGCCCTCAGACCTGACTTCAACAGCCAGACGTGGCCGTGTCCCCAAACTTGTCGGTAAAATTTCCATTCCGTCCTAGACTACCTTGTTCCTATTCCTCTACTACCTATTCCTGTTGCTTATTGCGTGGTCCTAACGTCCCGCCTCAATAAACGTAACCTTATTGATCTCTTTCAATGTGGTAATTCCAGCCCGAACACGGTCCAGCGCAGAGTCTCGCAAAAACGCCATTCCCTTATCCCTGGCTTTCTTTCTGATCTCGCTTCCCGGCTTCTTCGCCAGCAGCATTTCGCGAATCTCATCGTCCAGCTCCAGTAGCTCATGGATAGCCGACCGCCCGCGATACCCCGTCCCTCCGCACTCCATGCATCCGGTTCCCTCGCGGAATTTGAAACCAAGCCACTCCGCCGGATCCAATCCACTCTCCAGCAGTTCTCTCTCGGAGTAGGTCTTCTCCTGCGCACAAAACTCACACACCTGCCGCACCAATCGTTGCGCCAGAATGCAGTTAAGCGCCGAAACAAAGTTGTAAGGCTCCACGCCCATATTCAAAAAACGTCCCAGCACATCCACAACGTTATTCGCGTGAACCGTAGTAAACACAAGGTGTCCCGTAAGCGCGGAGTTGATCGCAATCTGCGCCGTCTCCGCATCGCGAATCTCTCCCACCAAAATCTTGTCCGGGTCATGGCGCAAAATCGAACGCAACCCTCGCGCAAACGTAAGCCCCTTCTTTTCGTTCACAGGAATCTGCGTAATCCCGCGAATCTGATACTCCACCGGGTCTTCAATCGTAATGATCTTGTCTTCCTCAGACTTGATCTCATTCAGCGCCGCATACAGTGTCGTCGTCTTACCCGAACCCGTAGGCCCAGTCACCAGCACCATCCCGTACGGTTCTTTGATATACCGCCGAAACCGCTCCAGGTCCTTAGGCGCAAACCCCACCACGTCCAGTGAAAGTTTTGTGAATTTCTCACTCATCGATTCTTTATCCAGCACACGAAGCACAGCATTCTCGCCATGCACCGTCGGCATAATCGACACGCGAAAGTCGATCAGCCTTCCCTTGTACCGAACCCGGAAACGTCCATCCTGAGGCACGCGCCGCTCCGCAATATCAAGCTCGCTCATCACCTTGATACGCGAAAGAATCGTCTGATGGTGTTCCCGCGCAATCGGAGCCATCGCCTGCTGCAGCACACCATCGATGCGATACTTCACCAGCAGCGAATCATCGAACGTCTCCAGATGAATATCGCTCGCCCTCCGCTCCAGCGCCGTGAAGATCGTCGTATCCACAAGCCGGATAATCGGCGAGATATCATCCTCGCTCGTCAGCCGTTCAATCGAGATATTCTCATCGGCGTTATCTTCGTTCGACAGCACATCGAACGCCAGCCCCTCGCTCGCTTCATCGAGCACCCGCTGGCTCTGCTCCGTCTTCTTCAGCAGCTCCGTAATCTGGCTCAGCGTAGCAACCCGGGTCACCAGCCGCTGCCCCAGCAGGCCCGATATCTCATCCAGCACCATCAACTTCGACGGGTCGCTTACCGCAATCGCCAGCCGCCCAGCCATCTGCTCCAGCGGAACGAAGTTGTACCGGAACATCATGTCCACCGGCACGCTCTTGAACAGCTCGTGCTGGATCTTGAAGTTCTTCAAGTCGACGAAATCGGCGTGATACCGCCGAGCCAACATCTGCGCCCGCTCAATTTCGTCCATCCCCAACTCGTTGATTGGTATAGCCAGCGGAACATTTCCCATACCCGTAAGACTCCTATCTCACCCATCCGTTACCGCCGCACAGGCAACCCAAATCTCCGCCTATGCAACCAACTAGTCAAATCACCACAAGCACTTAAGAATATCTACGCCCGAAACGCTAGCCGAGAACTCAGGATCTTCCTATTATTCAGGATCACCGGCTCTCCCGCCATTCTCTAGCATTCACAACCTCTTATATCTACATCTTTCGGAGGACTGACCCTCATGAACATGATCAGCCCCACTCCCCTCGGCACCGTCGCCCGAACTGCCGTCAACTGGTCCATCGCCCTTAGCGTTCTTCTTCTTCTGGCCGGCTTCTTCGCCATCCTCATCCCCTCCGTCTCGGGAATCGCCATCACGCTCTTTATCGGCTGGACCATCATCATCACTGGAATCACCCACTTCGTCATGGCCTTTAAGACCCACACCACCGGGTCCATTCTCTGGGAGCTTCTTCTCGGCGCACTCTATCTCTTCGCCGGCGGCTACCTCGTCTTTCACCCACTCTCCGGATTGGCTTCCCTCACCCTCCTGCTGGCCGTCTACCTCTTTATCGAGGGCATCATCGAGGTTGTCCACGCCTTCCAGGTCCGCCCCCGTCACGGTACCGCCTGGCTCTGGATCAACGCCGCAATCACCCTCATCCTGGCCGTCATGATCTGGCGTACCTGGCCCGTCAGCTCCACCTGGGCCATCGGAACTCTCGTAGGTATTAGCATGATCTTCAGCGGCTTCTCCCGCCTCATGGCCTCGTTAGCCGCCAAACGCGCTCTCAAATACAGCCTTTAGCAGATCCACTGCTGTTGTCTTTTTGTTTGTCATCCCGCAGGGATCTGATTTTGAGTCGCTCTTGCTTTGCCGTTGCTCTCTTTGTTTTTCGCCACCAAATCAAGAAGTGTCATCCTGAGCCAAGTAACTCGCGGATTTTGCGAGTTACACTCGTATCACTGCTCAGCATTCAACGATGCAATCAGCGCATCCGCCTGCGCCATCGACCCATCCAGGCTCACCATCAGCACATCCACATCCGTCGACATCTTCGCCGAAGTTCCCTTCAACGATCCAATCGCCCGAGCATTCAAATTGTGCTTCAAAAACGTCACCTGATCATGAAACGCCGTAATCACAGGCATCATCCGCGCCTCCGTCTGGCGCATCGACTTGATATACGCCGCCTCATTCAATCGCGACTGCCGCAACATCCCCGCCGACTGCACCTTCAGCTTCTTGTTCTCCATCCCATCAATCTCTTTCTGCCACTCCTTGAACAAGTCCGATGACACCTGATCGATCGAGTCGATCCGGTTATGCAGCTTCTGCGCACTATCCGCAGCCTTCTCATACTCTCCATTCAGCTTCTTGTAATTCTTCTCGAGCGACCCACCCTGAAACCCCGTCAGCTCCTGAAACGACTCCATCGTCGTCTTGATCTGCTCCTTGGCCTCCTGCTGGTCTTTCTTCGAATCCTTCACCCGCGACACCAGAATGTCCCGCTTCTCCTTGCCAAACGTCTTCATCGCCTTGTAGTACGAGCTCTTACAGCCAGCCAGCACCACCAGCGGTGCAATCATCACCATCCCCCACAGAACCCAACGACGAGATCGACCCAGGCTCATACACACTCCCCACCAAGCATGACGAATTGTAACGTGAACCTCTCCCGCCTCAATCACACGTCTGTCGCCTGTTTCTTCATCGTTATCGTTTGTTCGTGCGCTACGATGACCCTGTGGAGTGTGGCCCTCGTGCCTCATCTCCCCGGGCCCAACTGATCGCGTCATAACATCCACATCGGGAGACAACGGATGAGCATCAGCCTTATCGGATGGGGCCGGTTCTTTGGCCCCGCCGGCGAACGCATTACAGTTCCCGCGCCCAGCACAGATCACGGCAAACCATGGCTCTGGGATTTTCTCGCCGGCGAGGCCCACACTCTGGCGAACGTCGGCTTCGACCGAATCCAGCTCCCCCCAGCCTCCAAAGCTCAAGGTGGCGCAGGATCAGGTTGCGATGGCTACGGCATCTTCTGCTCCCGCGATCTCGGCTCCCTCGATCAACAGGGCAGCATCCCCACTCGTTACGGTACAGCCGAGTCCCTCCGCCGTCTTGTCGCCGTCGCCCATCGTAACGGTCTCGCCGTCGATCTCGATCTCGTCCTGCATCAGCTCATCGGCGGCAACGCCGGCGCCTATCGCTACAAAGCCGCCGATGGCTCCATGAACGGTCGCGGCCCCATGCACCCCGGCTGCTTCCGCTCCAACAAAGTGCGCGACGAAGTCCCCGTCCCCTCCGACGACGTCGCATTCGGCGATGAGAAGCTCTATCAACGCTGCAGTCCGTCCGGTTACACCATCAGCGACGCGCTCGACTACGGCGACTGGGTCTTCCGTACCACCGGTGCCGATGGCGCACGCTTCGATGACACCAAGGGGATGTGGCCGCAATTCGTAAGTCGGTTTATGAACCACGGCGCAATGGCCAACAAGTCCTTCTACTCGGAGTACTTCGATGGCAATCCTGCAAATCTGAACTGGTGGGCCACCAGCGAGCCCATGAACGGTCGCTCCGGCGTCGAAGACTTCAACATTCACTTCGCAATTCAGGCTGCCTGCAATAACCTCAACGCCCGGCCGCTCAATGGAGCAGGCTACTCTTCATGGCGTCCCGACCTGGCCTACGGATTCGTCGACAATCCCGACACCGACACCAGTCCCGGGCAGCAGGTCGTCAACAGCAAACTCCTCGGTTACGCCTTCCAACTCTCCATTCCCTGCCGCCAGGTCCTCGTCTACGGCAAAGACTACTTTGGCTCAGACGTCTGGCCCGGAGCGTATGGCCTCAAGCCCTGGATCGACAACCTCGTCTACATCAACCGCACCTTCGCCTTCGGCTCCACAACAACACGCTGGCTCGATGATCACGTCATCGTATTGGAGCGAAACGGCGACGGGGGCTCGACCGGATCGAGCCCCGGTCTATTGACCTGTCTCAACTTCGACACCTGGAACAGGCGGCCCATCACCTGCGCCACTTCTTTCGGCCCCAACGCACACCTCCACGACTACACCGGCCACCATCCCGACATCTGGACCGACGGCAACGGCAACGCCAGCTTCACCATCCCGGCCAACGCATACGCCTCTGGTCAAAGCTATCTATGTTTTTCCCGTGCAGGCGCAGATAAGCCAGTCATCATCCATCCGCGCCACACCACCCAGGTCTTCTTCGGTGCGCCCGATCTCGACATCCCCGCAGCAGCGCCCAATCAGCAAACGCTCGCAGGTCGCATCTATGCGGCGCAGAACAGCCAGGTTCACTTCGCTGCCACCGGCAGCGTACAGCCACTGCTTCTCGATGGCACCCAGGTCGTCCCTCAAAACCAGGTGAGGCAAACCGGCTGGCACACCATAGCCGTTACGACCAAAGCATCCGCACCTCAATCGTTCGAGTTATCCGTCACCTACGAGGCGCCAGCGAAACTTTAGCCCACACTCTACTGGCTCACTCCACCCGCACTCAAACTGAAGATCGGCAAATAAAGCGCAATCAAAATCGTCACCACCACCACACCCATAAAGATCAAAATCAGCGGCTCAATCAAACTCATCGCCGCCGTAAGATTCGTCTGCACATCCTCTTCAAAAAACTCCGCCACCGAGTTCAGCATCTGCGGCAGCGCTCCCGTACTCTCTCCCACCTCGATCATCTCGATCGCCAGCTCCGGAAAAACCTTCGTCTGCTGCAGACTCGCCGAGAGTCCCTTACCCTCCCGAACCGTCTCCACCGACCGGAACACCGCATTTCCAATCTGCCGCGAATCAATCGACCGCGCCGCCGTCTCGAGCGAAGGCACCAACGGCAAACCACCCGTCAGCAGCGTAGAAAGCGTTCGCGAAAACAATCCCACCTGGTACTTCAGCCACACAGTCCCGAACACCGGCAGCCCAATCCTCACCTTGTCCACAACCGTAGCTCCGGCGTCGGTCTTCACCCACCGATAAAACAGAAAACCAAGCCCTGCCACCACCAAGGCCACATAAATCCCATAATGCTGAGCGTTATGCCCAAGGTCCAGCAGAAATGTAGTCAACGCAGGCAGATGCGTCCCCAACTGCTCATACAACTGAGCAAATCGTGGCACCACAAACGTAATCAGAAAAATGAACAGCGCAATCACCATCACCACCAATAGCGCCGGATAGATCAAGCTTGCCTTCAGCTTCTTCCGAAACGTCAGCGACACCCTCTGAAAATCCAGATACCGCTGCAAAACCTCTTCCAGATTTCCCGACCGCTCTCCAGCCAGCAACGTCGTCGTATAAACCAGCGGAAACCCGCCCTGCGCCTCAAACGCCTGCGAGATCGACTCCCCCGTCTTCACCCGCGCCGCCACATCCTCCAGCTGCGCCCGAAAGTGCGCTACCTTCTGCCGCTTTGCCAATAGTTCCAGCGACCCCAATATCGGCAAACCAGCCTTAATCAACGTCAAAAACTGCTGGTTGAACACCAGAAACGTCTCCAGCTTGACCTTCTTCTTGGCCCCGCCCCCCAGCACACTGCTGGGCTTCACCGAGTAGACGTAATACCCCGCCTGCGTAAACCGTGCCCGCAGCTCCTCGGCCGTCGCCGCAGCATGAGTCTGCTCCTGCACCCGACCCCGCTCATCCGCCAGCTTCACTACAAATTCGTTCATAGATAAATATCGAGCGGCGCAGCCACAGCCACTCCGTCCATCTTAGACGTACCCACAGCCAATTCAGCCCAATTTACTAAACAAGATGCTGCGGCGCCCCCATCAAGTCCTCCAGCTTCACTGGCAAATCCCGCACTCTCACCCCCGTCGCGTGATACACCGCCGACGTAATCGCCGCCGCAATCCCCGCCAGCCCAATCTCGCCCACCCCCCGTGCTCCCATCTCGTTGATCACCTTATCCGGATAGTCCAGAAACGTCACATCGATCTCCGGCGAATCCGCATTCGTCGTCACCATATAGTCCGCAAGATTGTTATTGATCGGCGCACCATAGCGACTGTCATACTTCGTCTTCTCAAAGATCGCCATCCCCACACCCATCACTACCGCGCCTTCAATCTGATTCCGTGCCGGCTTCGGATTCAATATTCGCCCCGCATCGATCACCGTCACCACCCGCGAAACCCGCAGCCGTGCAATCTCCGGCTGCCACGTCACCTCGGCAAACTGCGCGCCGAACGAGTGCTTCGAAAATTTGCGGTTCGCCTCGCCGAACGTACCCTCCGACTTCCCCTGCCCGCTCACCGCGCGAATATTGTTCCTCGTCAAAATCTCCTCAAACGCCATCCCCGTCTCCGGAGCCTTCTCCTTCAAATGCACCCGCCCATTCGTCACCGCAAGCCCTTCAGGTTTCTGATCCGCAAACGGCGTGTCCTTACTCTTCGTCGCGGCCATAATCACCGTCTGGTGCGCCTTCTCAATCGCCTGCCAAACCGCAGGCACCAGCGACGCACTCGCCCACGACCCACCCGAGATCGGCCCCGGCGGCAGCGCCGTATCCCCCAGAACTACCTCGATCCGCTCATGCGGAATCCCCGTCTTCGCCGACACAATCTGCGACATCACCGTATACGTCCCCGTCCCTATATCCTGCGTCGCCGACGACACCCGCACCGTCCCATCGCCTCTCAACTCAACCGCAACCTCCGCCTCCATCCGCTCCGCAATCCACGAGCAGCCCGCCACGCCCCACCCCAGCGTCAGCCCATCCCGCTTCATCGAACCCACCTCAGGCGTCCGCTTCGCCCATCCAAACTTCTCCGCGCCTACGTTCAAACACTCCACAAAATGCCGCGAAGAAAACGGCAGCTTCAATCCCTCATCGATCGCCGGCTCATTAACCAACCGCAACTTCACCGGGTCGATCTCCAGCTTCACCGCCAACTCATCCATCGCAGACTCCAGCGCAAACAGCCCCGGTACCGCGCCCGGCCCACGCATCGAAGTCGGCGTCCCCACATTCCTTCGCACCAACCCCGACGTCGCTCGCAGATTCGGCGTGCTGTAGCTATAAGCCGTCGCCTCGCTGCAACCCTCCTCATAGTCGTCAAGTATCGACGTATGGTTCAGCGAGTCATGCATCACCGCAACCAGCTTGCCGTCAGCACCCGCACCCAGCCTCACCCGCTGCTGCGTTCGCGGACGATGCCCCACACTCTGAAACATCATGTCCCGCGTCACCACCAACTTCACCGGTCGTTTCAAATCACGCGCCGCACAAGCCGCAATCGCACAATGCGTCCACGGCCACAGCTTTCCCCCAAACCCCGACCCCAAAAACCGCGAGATCACCCGAACATTCTCCGTCGGCACACCCAGCATCTGCGCCATCACCTCGCGATGATTCACCACCGCCTGCGACGTCTCATACAACGTAAAGCTCTGCCCATCCCAAATCGCCACGCTCGCATGCAGTTCTATCGGATTATGCGTCTCCGTCGGCGTCCCATACGTCTCATCCACCGTCACGGCTGCCGTCTTGAACGCCGCGTCAGGATCGCCTCGCTGACTATCCACCTTAGGTTTCTCATCGCTCTCAAGGTGATCGCTGACATTATGCTTATCAGCCTTGTACGTCACCTTCACCGCATTCGCCGCCGCCACAGCCTGCTCAAACGTCAACGCCACCACCGCAGCGACATACTGACCGTAATACCGAACCGTATCGTCTTCAAACGGCGGACGACGTTCATCAACAATGCCTGAAAATCCACTCGCCGGAGCTGTGCGATAGATCTTTCCGATATTTCCCCGATGATAAACAGCCTTCACCCCAGGCATACCCTCCGCCCGCGATGCATCGATCGAAGTAATCGCCCCACTGGCAATCGTCGCGCAAACCGGCACCGCATAAAGCATCCCCGGAAACACATGGTCAGAGGTATAAATCGCCGTCCCGCTTACCTTCAGTGCACCATCCACACGCGGCAAAGAACCATTCGTCCGTGGCGGAACCGTCGTCGTCCTATCCATCATCGTCGCCATAACCACTCCCTGAAAATCCCTACTCCGTCAAGCCACTCGATAAACCTTCAACGAACCAAAAAACGGCCGCCATACAAAAGCACCAAACAACAAACTGTCGTCATTCTGAGCGAAGCGAAGAATCCCTGTATTTGCAGTTGCAGTTGTTTTTCTTGTTTGTCATCCCATAGGGATCTGCTTTTGCCTTTGCTTTGCTCTTGTCTTCCTAAACCAGCCACAAAAGATCGGGTGCCCCATTCATCGCGGTCCCATCGCGATGAGTGGGAATGTATACCTCTCCCCTCTTTTGTCGTTGTCGTTGCTCTTGTCATTGCTTCTGACCTGCTCTTGCTGTTGCCTCCAGGTAAAGCGGCGCTTCAGCCCCGCGTCTAAAACGCGCCGCGAAGCGGCCTCCGCTCTGCCAAAAGCAGGAGCGAAGGCGAAGCCGCAGCGACTCAAACCGTAGCCAAACCAAGCGCATGCACAACACACCTCTTCGCCAACTCAACCTTAAAACCATTCTCACTCTGCGGAACCGCCCCATGCAGCGCTGCCTCAGCCGCCTGCCGAAACACCTTCGCATCCACAGCCTTATTCAACAAAACCTTCTCCGCCTCAACCGACCGCCACGGCTTCGTCGCCACTCCGCCCATCGCCACGCGAACATACGAAATCTTCCCATCCGTCACCTCCGTCACAACTGCCGCAGAAGCAAGCGCAAACTCATAAGAAGCCCGATCCCGCAGCTTCAAATAAACCTGCTTCGAATTCGCCTTAGGCGCAGGCAGCGTGACATACGTAATCAGATCCCCCGGCTCCAGCACATTCTCCCGCTGCGGCGTACTCCCCGGAACCACAAAGAACTCGCCAATCGGAACATCGCGCTCACCCTTCGCCCCTTGAATATGAACCACAGCCTCCAACGCCGTAAGCGCCACATTCATGTCCGAAGGATTCGTAGCAATACAGTCTTTACTCGTCCCAAGAATCGCCAGCGTTCGGTTATCTCCTTCAATCGCCGAGCAGCCCGACCCAGGCTCACGCTTATTGCAAGCCATCGCATCATTGCGAAAATAAACGCACCGCGTACGCTGCAGCAGATTGCCCGCCGTAGTCGCCATATTCCGCAACTGCGCCGAAGCCCCCGACAACAACGCCTGAGAGAGCACGGCATAATCTTTCTGCACAATCGGGTCGTGCGCCAGATCGGAATTCCGCACCAGCGCACCAATCTTCAACCCGCCATTCGGCAGCCTCTCCACCTTATCCAGCGGCAGCCGGTTGATATCGACCACCAAGGTAGGCCGCTCCACATTCAGCTTCATCAGGTCCAGCAGCGTAGTCCCACCCGCAATAAACCGAACCTGCGCCCCCTGCTGCGCCGTCTTCGCTTGCGCGCCCGCCTGCACCGCCTGTGGCACATCAGCAACCTTCGTAAACCGAAACATCTCCATAACAAACTCCTGAACTAAGCTGCCAGACCCGCCATTCCGACTAAACTCTGCCGTCGCCGTCGCCGTTGCTGTCGCCGTTGCTCTTGCCGTTGCTGTTGCCTGTTCTCTCTACCCAACCAATACACCCCGGGTGCCCCATCCATCGCAGTCGTATCGCGATGGGTGGGAATGTAACCCTCTTCCTGGCCAGCTCTTGCCTTTGCCCTTGCTTTTGTCTGTCATTCTGAGCGAAGCGAAGAACCCCCGCATTTCCGAGGGGAGCGAAGCGACCCGAGTCCCCTCACCCCAATCCCTCTCCACTAAGCCCTCTGCCTAACCGCCTGAACCGCCGCCACAATATTCGGATAAGCCCCACATCGACAAATATTCCCGCTCATCAACTCCTTTACATCCGCATCCTTAGGCCCGCAAGGCTCCTTCAACAACGCAACCGCCGACATAATCTGACCCGATGTGCAGTACCCGCACTGATACCCGTCGTGCTCAACAAACGCAGCCTGCATCGGATGCAGATTTCCAGGCTCCCCGAGCCCTTCAATCGTCGTAATCTCATCCCCCTCATGCATCGCCGCCAGCGTCAGGCAAGAATTGATGCGCCGCCCATTCACATGCACCGTGCAAGCCCCGCACTGCCCATGGTCGCAACCCTTCTTCGTACCCGTAAGGGCAGCGTGCTCCCGCAGGCAGTCCAGCAGCGACGTCCGCGGATCAATCTCAAGACTTACATCCTTCCCGTTCACTCGCAGCTTTAAGCCAATCGCACCCTCAATCTTCTCCGTGCCAATGTCGTTCGCCACCACTGCTGGCGCCGTCTGGGCCGAAGCTGCAAACGGACGCGCCGTTGCCGCAACCCCGGCAGCCCCAAGCTGCGACAGGAAAGACCTTCGGCTGACCATGCCCAGAAACGGCTCCTGGCGCTTTTCGTCCGGATTCTTCGTCTCGTCACTCATAGATCATTCCTTTAAGAAAACTCCCGAATCACCTGGGATGCTTTCTGAATCTCGCCGCTTTATCAGGCGAGGCGTCAAGCCTTAATGGCAATGTATTTACTAAAGCTAACGATTTCGTCGCGCCAGATATCATCAGTTACCAATCACTCTACAACCTAATCGCTGGTCAACCAATCGGTCAGCCACCCGAAGATCAACGAGTATGCATCGCAGCAATTAATTCCGCCTCAAATTCCCGTCCGAAAATAAATCTGAAATCTCTGCATAATTTTCGATCCACGATAAACGACAATTCGGCATCCATCGTTGCCACACATTTCACCACACACTGCACACAAAAAACCGCTTTCCTGCACCCGGTTTTTCGCAGACCCCCTATGAAAAACGCCCATAAAACGCAAAAAGCCCCAGCCGAAGCCGGGGCTCACCAACAAGAAAATTTCTCTAACTAAACACTGAAAGAAGATCCGCAACCGCAGGTGCTCTTCACGGCGGCATTCTCAAACTTGAAGCCCGCAGCCTCAAGCGTCTCCACATAATCCACCGTGCAGTTGCTCAGGTACATCGCCGAGGTCGCGTCCACAAACACCTTTAGATCCTCGAACTTATAAACCTTGTCCATCATGCCGCTCTGATTCTCGAACGACATCGAATACTGGAAACCAGAACATCCGCCACCAACCACACCAATCCGCAGACCGGCAGGAACCGGATCCTGCGTCGCCATAATCTCCTTAACCTTAACAATAGCCGCAGGAGTCAGAGTTACCGGCTGTGTCGAAGCAGGGGTTCCAGTTACGACTTCAGCGGTAGGGGTCACGGTTGCAGTAGCCATCGGGCAAATCTCCTTGTATATCTACCTATTTAGTGTAGTCTCCTGCCACCACGGCGGCAAGCATACCATTCACGCACAGAACGTACTTTAGCAATAGATGCACCCCCGGCACCGAAGTTGCAGCTTTATCAAAAGCCATGAAACTCCTTCTCTATCTCGCGAATGTCTTCATTAATACCTTCGGAATCACTCAACCCACACCAAAGACAGCCAATAGAGCCGCCTGGTTCATCGCCATCATGCTTCTTGCCGTGATCGCCACCGTCGCTTCTGTCGCCATCTTTACCCTTCACTGGGTCACTCGTCACTAACCCCTCACCCCTGGAAAAAGGCTGGTTCACAACTCTCGCACAGGCGTATGATGCCATCGGACGGCACGATATCTCGGGCCCGTAGCCGGATCCGCGAGGTATCGCAAACCGCCCTTACAACGGAAGACCCTGCTACAGGGCGGAGGAACCTGCTATGAGCGTAATACCCGTCATGCTCATTGTCTGGGCGGTAATTGCAGCATGCTTTCTCGCGCTGCTTGCCTATCGCGGACAACTGACCCGTTATGAAGAGGATCAGCTCTTCCTCAGCGAAACCGAATCCAATGAACAACGCGAACAGTCCGAGATCGTTCGCAAAGTCAACAGAATACAGCCATTTGTGCGCATACTAGGTGTTGCCGCCGCCGCCATGACCGCTGGCATCGTCGGCGTCTTCACCTACGACGCCTGGCAACACCTTAAATAAAACCAGACTCAATTAAGAGTGACCGGCTGCGCTTTTAGCGTAGCCGGTTGTCTGCCATCCTTACATTCCTGCTAATAATTGACCTCAAAAAGCTAAGTTATTCTGACTTCAAGCCATCTTATTGAACCCTCAAGCGTTATAAGTTGACGACGAGACCCGCCCACCGTGTCCGGTCCAATTGGTATGGAAGAACTCACCCCGAGGTTTATCGATTCGTTCATATGTATGCGCCCCAAAAAAGTCTCGTTGCGCCTGTAGCAGATTTGCCGGTAGTCGCTCAGTCCTATAGCCATCGTAAAAAGCAAGTGCCGTAGAAAATGCCGGCATCGGAACACCAATTTCGATCGCATGGATTACAGCTTTACGCCACGACCAGCCATACTTATTCAACGCACTCGAGAAGAAATCATCCAACAAAAGATTTTGTAGTTTCGGATTCTTGTCGAAAGCCGCCTTGATATCTCCCAGGAACACGCTGCGAATGATGCAGCCGCCACGCCACATGAGTGCTATTCCACCCATATTCAGTTCCCATTTCTGCTCTTTTTCCACAGCGCGCAACAGCATGTAGCCCTGCGCATAACTAATCATCTTCGAACAATACAAAGCGCGCCGAACGTCTTCGATAAACTCTTTCCTCTCCGAAACAGTCAGGACTTTTTTCGGCCCTTGCAACACCTTTGAGGCAGCGACTCTTTCCTCTTTCAATGCCGAAAGACATCGCGCAAACACACTCTCCCCAATAAGGGTAACCGGTTGGCCTAGGTCAAGTGCCGAGATTGCCGTCCACTTGCCCGTTCCCTTTTGCCCTGCCGTATCCAAAATCTTGTCAAGCAGCGGCTCCCCATCATCATCCTTCTTGGCAAAAATCGTAGCCGAGATCTCGATCAAATAGCTATCGAGTTCGCCCTTGTTCCATTCTGTGAATACGTCATGAAACTCATCCCCGGTCAGTCCCAGGCCGTCCTTCAATAACTGATAAGCCTCGCAGATCAACTGGATATCGCCGTACTCAATCCCGTTGTGCACCATCTTCACGTAGTGCCCAGCACCATCTTGCCCCACCCAATCGCAGCACGGAGTTCCGTCTTCAACCTTCGCCGCAATTGCCTGAAAGATCGGTTTCACATGAGGCCACGCTGCAGGATTCCCCCCCGGCATGATCGAAGGACCGAACCGTGCGCCCTCTTCACCACCAGAAACACCCGTGCCAATAAACAGAATCCCTTTATCGGCCAATTCCTTGGTACGGCGATTTGTATCCGTAAACAGTGAGTTCCCACCGTCGATAAGAATGTCGCCCTTCTCGAGATACGGTAAAACATGCTCAATCGTCTGATCGACCACATCGCCGGCTTTCACCATTAACATCACTCGTCGCGGCGACTTCAGCAGACTGCAAAGCTCCTCAGCCGAATGAGCGCCGACAACCTGCGTTCCCTTCGCTTCATTGTGGATAAAGTCATCGACTTTCGACACCGTCCGGTTGAAAACCGCCACCTGATATCCATGGTCATTCATATTCAAAACCAGGTTCTGGCCCATCACCGCCAGTCCAATCAATCCAACATCGCAAGTCGCCTCAGCCATCACACTTCTCCCTATGACAGATCTAGTTCAAAGCTATCTACCGATTGTGAAAAATCACAAACGCAGATTCTTTCGATAAAGAAGAGCTTTGTGCGTCGAAAACACTTTATCTGACCACGTGAATCCACGAAATGCGACTCTAGCCGGGCCGCTCACCCGCTGTCAACCCAAGTAAACAGCAAAGAAGGGGTGCAGAGATTTCTGCACCCCTTCTTTAATGAAGTCTTGTTCGTTAGAAAGTTAGTCGTCCGCCTAACTGAATCAACCGAGGAAAGCCCAGCGTACCGGTGATCTTTCCGGCGGTTGAACTATCTGAAGCTAGATTTGGACCATTGAACTGCGGTGTGTTGAAAGCATTGAGTGCCTCCGCACGAAACTCAGCATTGAACCGCTCGGTGAGGTGGAAGTTCTTGTTGAGCGATAGGTCGAAGTTCGTATAGCCAGGGCCATAGCAATTCAAAGTACGGGGCGAATTACCATAACCACCCGCTGTTGTCGCGGTGAACGCAGCTGGATTGTAGTACTTGTTCAGACGACCCTGCGGACTCCCCGTATAACAAGGATTGACTCCGGCCACCAGCGAGGGGCGCGTACCCAGGTTGCCGAAAGCAGAGTTGGCATTAGTCGATTGGGAGATAGGCAAAGGAGCACCATCCTGAAGGATCATGATGTTGTTGAACCTCCATCCTCCGACGGCAAGATCTAGCCAATGATTTGCCCCTCCAAGGAACTGCTTGCCACGACCAAAGGGCAACTCGTACGTCACTGCCAGCGTTGTCCGCTTAGGAATATTGTTGATCGCGCGCGCGTACTCCGTTGACACATTGTAAACATCCTGGGCTCCATTGTTACTGGAGATCAGAGGATTCAAAGTGCTGCTCGCGCCCCACAGATTGTCCCAATTCGACGACCAGGTAAAGGCACCAAGGATCGTAAGACCATTGGAAAATAATTTCTGAACTTTGACATTCAAAGCGTTGTAGTCAGATATGCCATCGCTGATGGAATCGGTGATGGTAGTGAATTGAGGAAAAGGACGCAGTGTTTGATTGAAAGCTTGAGCCCCTTTGCTCCATGCGCCAGTACCAGCAAACGTAAACGGTACTTTGTTCGTGAGAGCGGCGTTACCCAATGCGTAATAATTATCCGGCAGCTGATTGATGTTCACACTATTCGGCTGGTTTCTTCCATGACCGCCTACATAACCAATCTTCAAAGCGAAGCCATGGGGTAACTCTTGCTGAATATCGGCGGAATAAGATTGAAAGAAAGGCGCCTTACGGGCCTGATCGATCAGCGATAGAGAACTTCCAACGCTGGTGCTATAACCCAATGTATTGCCAGTAGGCGTCGTACTCAGGGTCGGAAAAGGATTCGAGAGACTAATGGCTGGTACACCGCTCTGCGATGGAATACCGTTGGTCAACACAAAACCAGGAGCGAGTGAAGCCGATCCACTGTATACAAGCGGCTGATAGAAGAGACCATAACCCCCTCGAACTACAGTCTGCGGTGTTATGCCATACGCAAATCCGGCGCGTGGTGAAATCTTGTTTACCGTTTGCCCGGTTGATGTACCGTAGTGACCCTGTCCAGCAAATTCAATGCCACCTACAGCTGGAACAGATGATCCGGCCACCGTGTAAGCAGCTGTGCGATCAAAGCCGACAGAGTAGCGATTGTGGCGTTCACTCACGCCGGGCTCATGCTCATACCGAAGGCCTAGGTTCAATGTAAGCTTCGGCGTCACACGATAATCGTCTTGAGCATAAAACGCGTTGTATTGTGATGTGATTGCCAATTGTGTGGGCACAACCAATGATCCAGTCGTCGGATAGCCGAGCAGCATATCCGCCGCGGTAGCCCCCGTTCCACTTGACGGATGAGCATCCGAACTCCCAAGCCCTGAATTAGTGAGCGTGCTGTCAAAGGTAAAGGCACCACTGGCATTGCTCAAACTCGTGTATGTCAGACTGATTGCGCGAAATACATATCCTGCCTTCAGGCTGTGTGTACCAAGGCTCTTTGCCACTCCAGCAACAAAATTCCTCGAAAAATAAACTGCGGGCCCGGAGTTTGATGTTCCTTGACTCGCCAAACCTGCATCACCCGTAATTGCCGGGAAGCCCGTCTTCGAAAGAGCTGCGAGATAGGTAGAGGGGAAGCCAAGTTTCGATTGGTCGAAACCTTTACTGATATCCTGGGTGTCGTTCGGAAAGCGGTTGAAACCGAACCCTGCGGTCAATATGGTCGTCGGATTCAACGTAATCGTATTTTGAATGCCGAAAGCATCCACCTTCCTATAGAGCAAATAAGACGATGAACTACCAGCGAAATTCTGCAAAGCGTTTCCGCCGGGTTCCTTCGAGCCATAATGCATATAGTAAAAATCTGCCAACCAGCGCTCGCCAAAGGAATGAGTCAATTTCCCGACGAATTCGTCTGCGCGGTCACCCAGGGTATCGCCACCGTTGAAGTTGAAACCACCATAAGAAGTGATATTGGTGTTTGGCTGCGGATACACCGCGAGAATCGCATATCCTGTTGGGTTGATTCTGTCCGAAGGAATTTTGTTGAATGGGAATGCCTTGCGCACCGAACTAAGTGGATCGTAAATGCACCGTCCGCTGATGCAGTTTCCGTTAGCGTCCACTGTTCCTATCTCGGAGAAATCGCCGGCATTCGCGATCGAAGTTCCACGTTGTAACAATGTCGGTACAGGAAACGAATTGGCTGCAGTCAACGGCGAGCGCTGACGGTATCCTTCTTCTGTCAACCAGAAAAAAGTTTTGTCTCTGCCACCTAGAATCTTCGGCAACGGGATAGGGCCGCCGATCGATCCAACATAGCTGTAGAATTCTGCTGCTCCGCGAGGTGTTGTTGGCTGTGTAACTCCGTTGACTGTATACGGTGTTTGATTATTGAAGAACAGATTGGCGCCCCAATTTGTCTGCCGCGTTTCGCCCTGTAAGACCCCATGCAATGAGCTGGATCCCGAACGCAACGTCGTGTTGAACATACCGCCGCTTGTCCTTCCAATCTCAGAGTCATAGGTATTTGCCTGTACCTTGACCTCCTGAACCGCTTCGATCGATGGAATAATCACCGCTCGATTGCTGAAGTCCGTAATCGGGATGCCATCCACGGCGTAGTTATTAGAACTTAAAGGTGCACCAGCAATCGAGATCGTTGACGATCCACTCTGGTCCTGGAAACGCACGAAACGCGGGTCACCCACCGCTGTCACATTGTTATCCAGTTTCGAAAACAGAAACGGATTACGTCCAGGATTCGGCAAATTCTGTAATTTCTGCGAGTCGATCAACTGCCCGTTATATGACGTGCCACTATTCACAATAGGATCGGATGCCGTCACTTCTACGCTCTGGCTCGTCGAGCCGAGTTCCAGCCTCACATCGAATGGAATCGTGTTACCAGCGTCAACTCTGATTCCTTTAGTCTCTGACTTTTTGAATCCTTCTGTCGTTACTACAATTGTGTAGACACCAGGCGCAACCGCACTGAAAACATACTCTCCCGCGCCATTTGTCGTTGTAGTACGAACAATCTTTGTATCTTCTGCTGTTAGAGCAACCGCCGCGCTGGTAACGCTCGCACCCTGCACATCGGTGACCATACCGCGCACTGCTCCATAATTCGACTGCGCATTCGCGATTGTTGCTACTGTCGTCATCACAACAGACAGAACAAATAGCCTGCAATTCTTTTCAAAATTCGAACAAATCATCAAAAGACCTCCAACGGAATAACTACCTTCGTGCTTGAAAGACACAAATGCGTGGCGGTCTGCTGTCAGACCTCAAGAGGAAATAAATTTAGCTAACAATACGACTAAGTCGAGATAGAGTCTTGCCTAGGTCGCTATATCTAGCATCCTTTCCGACAGATAGAAATATCCATCGTCGGTCTTTCAATGACTTACAAATGCAGTTAGTCGAACGCTACTTTTAAAGCTGCTGAATCTCTGCGATCTGCTCTCCGGAAGAAGTACCCGGGGCGAGGGTCATAACGACAAGCAAATTGAACTTACGAGATACGGTAGATCAGATCAGGCGAGTGCCCTTTTATGACCTATGCTGCTAAAAACCGCGACACGGTGGGAGCTAAATACACTTCTGGCTGAGAGACCGTGGATCTTCTTCGGTCTCACTGACGTGAGAAGTAGCCTTTTTGGTGATGGAACCGAGCCTAGCGAAGTATGAACGTCATGTCAATAGGAATTTTGGTGGATTTTTCACCTTCTCTCCATGATGCATTGAACAATAAATGAATTTATGGTGGTCCATGATTCAATTTGAGTTACAGTATTTCAACGTTCCCGCAAAATTTTATGCACCACATAGCTAAGAATTCCTAGCTTCACAGTGACACTCTCTAACTAAAGAAGCTCGGCACAGGTGCCTGCGATAAACTCTCGCACCATCTATAGAAAGGTTCTACGCTTGCTCATTACGCAACGAATCCATGTTTTAGTAGCTATCGGAGCTCTCACGCTTCCCCTCGTCGCTCAGCAACCTCACAAAAAAGTCTCGCAGGAGGAGGTTGATCGCATCACCCGCGAAGCTATTCTCATCGATACTCACAATGACGTTACTTCTCGAACTGTCTCTGGCTACGATATCGCCACTCCAAACAAGAGTGGCGAAACTGACCTCCCGCGCATGAAGGGCTTCCTCGGAGCCGAGTTCTTCGCAGTCTACGTTGGAGCCGAATACGTCAAAGACAACAACTCCGCCAACCGCGCTCTGCAGATGATCGACACCGTACGCACTGACATTATCGCCGCACATCCCAACGACTTCGTCCTCGCCACCACCGCAGACGACATTGTCCGTGCCCACAACGACCACAAGATCGCCGCACTTATGGGTATTGAAGGCGGTCATGCAATCGAGGATTCCCTCCGCCTCCTCCGCGATTACTACACCCTCGGCGTCCGCTATATGACTCTTACCCACTTCAACACCAACAACTGGGCCGATTCACAAGGTGATACAGACGATCCGAAGATCAAACATCACAGTGGTCTCACTCCTTTTGGCAAAGATGTCGTCCGCGAGATGAACCGCCTTGGCATGATGGTCGACATCTCCCATACTGCCGACGCAACGTTCTACGCTGCGCTCGAGACCAGCGCCGCTCCCATCATCGCCTCGCATTCTGGATGCCGCACTGTCTCCAGCTATACCCGCAACATGACTGACGACATGATCAAGGCACTCGCAGCGAAAGGTGGGGTCTTACAGATCAACTTCGGCTGCGATTTTCTTTCGCAGCGTTACTTCAACGAGTCCAAGCCGCTCCAGGCCTCCATGCGCGAGCAATACATGACCGCGTTGAAGATCGAAGATCCTGCGGCAAAGGCCGAGGCCATTGAGAAGTTGAAAGCTGAATTCACCGCCAAGCTTCCACCCGCCACACTCGCGGACGTCGTCACACAGATCGATCACGCCGTACAAGTCGGCGGCATTGATCACGTTGGCATCGGTACCGACTTCGACGGTGTAGGCTGCGTACCTCCCGAACTCGACTCCTACAACAAGTTCCCTGTCCTCACCCGCGCTTTGCTAGAAAAAGGTTACAGTGCCGATGATATTAAGAAGATCTATGGCGGAAATCTGCTGCGCGTCATGCGAGCTGTGGAACAACGTGCCCGCGAACTAAAATCTACCCCGGCTTTACGGGCTGAAATAACGAAGTAGCATCTAGACAAAAAAGAGGGGACCGTTTAGGTCCCCTCTTTCAATCAATCCGATTCCCTACTTACTTTTTACTGCAATCACTTCAATCTCCACCAGTGCCCAAGGAGCCGCCAATGCCGCAACCTGCATTGCGCTGCGAGCCGGCTTATTGGGCTGATCCGTAGTGCCGAAGAACTGCGTGTAACTCGCCTGGAGTCCTGGGAAATCCAGTTTGCCACTCTTTTCCGGATCGCCAGCCAGAAATACCGTCATCTTCACGACGTCCTTCATATCCAAACCTTGAGCTTTCAGTAGACCCTGGATCTTCGTTAGCGCACTGAACGCCTGCGCCTTAGTGTCCCCATAGACAGCTGCCGTTCCTTTCGCTGGATCGGCCGGAGTTACAGGATCGGCTAGCTGGCCACTCAAATACAGCGTGTCTCCGGCCCATACACCATTCGCAATGGGAGACTTTTCATTTGGCTGCAAATGCTTCACCGCGACCTGGGCTTCGATCGCACACGCGGAAGTCAAGATTACTCCCGCAATCACAACATTCTTAAGCTTCATCACACTCTCCAGTCTGGTAGTTGCGAATCTAAGAACTATCCCTGCACAGCCCCATGGACCGCTCCAGTCAAGCGCGCCGCCTTTACCTTGTCGCTGATCATTCCCACAGCCCGCCGTGCACTCAGTGCGGCACCTTCCTGCCAGCCCACAACATGGCTTGCAGTATCGCCAGCAAAATAAATAGGGCCATCTGCCTCAATGATGACGTTATATCCACCCGGGCCCCCGCCATAACCGCGAATCCACGAGCCTTCATTCCACTTTACGTGCCGCCAGCCACAGTACACAGGGTTCTTCAGTTCCTTCCCATGCCCAGGATGTAACTTCTCAATCGTCCCTCGCGACGCCGCAAATTTCTCATCCAGAGACATCGTCCAGAACGGCGTCCCCTGTTCTTCCGTATAGCCCGCCACTACTATGCCCGTCGGATGCATCAGCCGACTCGATGGATACCATACCGGGCTGGGGCCTTGTGCGACAAACGAGAGTCCCCCATAGATGTTGTAATCCTGTTCCCAGAAACGTCTGCTTTCCCAAGCCACCTTGTAGCTTCCCGCCGCCGTACTCTGATCTACCACCTTTGCAAATTCGGGCGACAGATCATGCGGAATCTTTTTCAGCATCTCGAACGGCATCGCAATTACGCAGTAATTGGCATCAAGCTGTTTTTCGATACCCTTCTGCTTGTAACTCACTCTGACGCCGTTGGCAGTTTTCTTGATCGCAGTCACGGGCGAGCCAAACTGCACCACAGGCCCAAGGGCCTTAGCAAACGCAAACGGAATCCGGTCCATGCCACCCACCGGCTGCATCATCGTGGCTTGCCAGTCCCACGTCTCTTCATACAACATGCCGCCCCAGAAGCCTTCGTCCAGTAGCATATGCATATCCATTGGGACTTCGACTTCAGGAATTTGTGTTCCGGCCCCCGGGGGCGTCTTATACCCTGCCCGATCCGATCCTATATACGTTCCGGTCTTGTCCAGAGGACCGTAGGTTTTCAGGAATGCCGTCATCCGATCGCGATCTTCTTTGGAAATATCCTGATCGAGCGCGCCTTGCGAAATACACTTCGACAACAATTCCGACACATGGCCCCTTGTATCGTTAATGGCCTTCCGTTGTGGAACAGCCGCTCCGCCATTTGCCTTGTCGTTCTGCAATAGTGTTGAGCGCGAGGTGTTAATTTCGACCTCTAACGGCACACCCAACTCGCGGCAATATCCCAGCATGGTCCAATGTGTACTCGGCAGTCGTGCGGGTCCCAGATTTTGGTAGTTGCCTTCTTCCCAGTTAATTGACTGCGTCGTGCCATCGACGAATTCCACCTTCGTTCCGTTGCGGCCAGTCCAGTTACGTCCACCAGGACGCTCCCTGGCCTCCAGCAGCGTCACATCATAGCCCAGTTTTTTCAATTCATAAGCCGTAACTAACCCACCAATGCCGCCGCCCAACACTGCGACATGTACGCCTTTGCCGCTTCCTGGTGCCGCTTCAATCGGCTTCACCATCTCGCCCTTCATCTGCATCAGCCCTAGCGACTGCATGGTTGCAAACGCAGCACTGTAGCCGCCAGCTTGCCCAACACGCATCAGAAAATCGCGCCTCGAAATCCCCATGAAATACCTCGTCCTAAATCAAAAATTTTGGGAGCAACGTTCGGTTCTTACGACTGAAAAGAATGGAGATATTTACTACGTTGAAAGGATGGAGGTTCACCCGCAGAGACACTTGGGGAACCAGCTGTCGGGGAAGCTACGGACAAAAGTCACAGATTGTTAACAATGGTGAGACTACTTTATCGCAAAATCCGGTAGCTCGTTCACAAAATCCTCGTCCTCTACTAATTGTTTCCTACAAAAAATGACCGTCTTCAAACAAGTGAATTGCCGAAACCAATTTAACGACCGAACACCTAGCAACTGGAGTGCCGTATTTATTCGGCATTACATAGCTTCGTCACAATTTATTCACAAACATTGACTAAACCTTTGAAGTAGTGGCCCGGTCGAGGCCTCAAACAAGGAGAAGTCAATGCAAAGATTAATTGCGAGTTCTCTAGCCACCCTACTGGTGGCTGGACAAGTTGCGGGGCCAGCCCTCGCCAATGCGCAAGCCAACTCCAGAGAAACCACCACGCCGATCAAACATCTGGTCGTGATCTTTCAGGAAAACGTCTCGTTCGACCACTACTTCGGCACCTATCCAGTCGCACTCAACCCAGCGGGCGAACCAAAGTTCAAGCCGGCCGCCAATACACCCTCCGTCAACGGCTACACAGATGCGCTGCTATTCAGCAACCCAAACTTTCTGAACAAGACCCTGAACGGAACCGGAGCATCGAACCCATTCCGTCTCGATCGTTCTGAAGCAGCGACAGCCGACCAGGACCACGACTACACCCCCGAGCAGCAGGCGTTCCACGGTGGCCTCATGGACGGCTTCCCCAAGTACACCGGAACCCCCGGCCCTCCGCCGAACGGACAGACCACGAACGCACTCGTCATGGGCTACTACGACGGCAACACCGTAACCGCCCTCTGGAACTATGCCCAGAACTACGCAATGAGCGACAACTCCTACAACACCACCTTCGGGCCTTCAACCCCCGGTGCAATCAATCTCATCTCAGGGCAGACCGGCGGCGTGGATGACTCCATCAGCGCCGGAGACTCGGTAATCCCCGATGGCAGCGGCGGCACGACTCTGATCAACGATGCCGATCCAATCGGCGATGTCTGCTCCGGCTCAGGAGCGGTTCACTTCAGCGGCCAGAACATCGGCGACCTCTTGAACAGCAAGGGCGTAACCTGGGGCTTCTTTTCAGGCGGCTTCGATCTGACAAAGGTTAATGCCAATGGAACGTCGGGCTGCAACCGCAGCACGACCTCGGCCGTAACCCTCACCAAGAAGGCCGACTACATCCCTCACCACCAACCCTTCCAGTACTACACCTCCACAGCCAACCCCAAGCACACGCGTCCGTCCTCGGCGAAGTCCATCGGCTTTGAAGGCGATGCGGCCAACCACCAGTACGACATCAACGACTTCTACGCTGCGGTAAAAGCCGGCAACTTCCCATCGGTCAGCTTCCTCAAGGCTCCTGGCTACCAGGATGGCCACGCCGGTTACTCCGATCCCCTCGACGAGCAGACATTCGTGACTGGCGTCATCAACTTCCTCCAGCAGCAGAAGGACTGGGAGCACACCGCCGTAGTCATCGCCTATGACGACTCCGACGGTTGGTACGATCACCAGATGAGCCCGATTGTGAACCAGTCATCGACCTCGGCCGATGCTCTGATTGCAACCGGCTCCTGCGGCGACGGCTCGACCGCTCTCTCGTCCACAACTGCCCTGCACGCACAAGGCCGCTGCGGCTACGGTCCTCGTCTGCCGCTGCTGGTCATCTCCCCCTTCGCGAAGCAGAACTTCGTCGATCACACCATCACCGACCAGTCCTCCATCCTTCGCTTCATCGAAGACAACTGGGTTGGCGGGCAGCGAATCGATGGCTCCTTTGACAGCCGTGCAGGCGTTCTCACGAACATGTTCGACTTCAAGAACCCACCGAACGTGCCCCTCCTGCTAAACGAAAACACGGGCCGTCCTACAAATTCAAACCAAAACCAATAGTTATTAAACATGCATGTTTGCTGGAACCAGGGTGTCGGAGCGATTTACTCCGGCACCCTGGTTCCTTTACCTGCATACACTCAAGACGAGGCGATTGGCATTGATCTCACGAAGAAAGTTTCTGCGCCGTGCGGGAGTTCTCGCAACCGGATTATCGATAGAGAAAACAGCAGTTGCAACTGGAATGGCGCCTCCATCCTCCGCACTCGCGCCCAATGCCTTGAAGCCATATGTCGATCCGCTGCCGCTTCCTGAAGTCGTAAAAAATATCGGATTTAAACCTGACCCCAACGATTCAGCCAGACCTCTACCGTTCTATCGCATAGCCATGGAAGAAATTCACCAGAAAGTTCATCGCGATCTTCCCCCTACCCGCATGTGGGGGTTCAACGGCACATCGCCCGGTCCCCTCTTCGAGACACGCAGCGACCAAGGGCTCATAGTGGAGTGGCAAAACAAGCTCCCGCTTAAACACTTCCTCCCCATCGATCACACCCTCCACGGCGCCGAAGCCGGCCAGCCCGAAGTGCGCTGTGTCATTCATCTCCACGGCGGAAAAACACCCGCAGCCAGTGACGGGTATCCCGAAGACTGGGTTGTCCCCGGCAAATCGCTGCTCTATCACTATCCAAATAATCAGCCTGCTTCGCTGCTTTTCTACCACGATCACACGATGGGCATTAATCGGCTCAACATCTACGCGGGCCTGCAGGGGCTCTTCATCATTCGCGACGAAGCCGAAGAAACGCTGAATCTCCCAAAAGGAAAATACGAAATTCCCCTTCTGCTCTTCGACCGCTTCCTCCGCTCCGACGGCCAATTGGAATACCCCGTCTCAGGAGACCCAAAATCGCCCTGGGTCCCCGAGGTCTACAGCAACGTAATGCTCGCAAACGGCAGGCTCTCTCCTTATCTTGACGTGGAGCCCCGCAAATACCGTCTGCGCATCATGAACGGATCGAACGCCCGTTTCTTCCGCCTCTCCTTCGGCAACCTCTTGCCGATGCATCAAATCAGCAGCGACCAGGGCCTTTTATCAGCACCCATAAAGATGAAGCGTCTTCTGCTCGCTCCAGCAGAGCGCGCCGACATCATCTTCGACTTCAGCCAGCACGCAGGCGAGAAGATCATCCTCAAAAGCGACAGCTTCGACATCATGCAATTTCGCGTTGCATCCTCCAGAGCAACAGACAACAGTTCACTCCCATCTGCCTTGAAGACAATAACCCGCATTCCGGAAAGCCAAGCAATTAAAACGCGGCGACTTACTCTCGATGAAACGATGGACAAGGTTCAGCAGTCGATGGGGATGTTGTTGAACAACACACCATGGCACATGCCCATAACGGAAAAGCCCGTGATCAACACAACTGAAATCTGGGAATTGGTAAATTTGACGGAGGATACCCATCCCATCCATCTGCATCTAGTGAAGTTCCAACTACTCGATCGCAGAAACTTTGACGTCTTCCAGTTTCAGGACAAAGGAGAACTGCGTTATACCGCACCCGCAATACCTGCGAGCCCGGAAGAGGCTGGCTGGAAGGACACCATTCGTTGCGAGACTGGTCAGGTAACCCGGATCATTATTCCTTTCGAAGGGTACACCGGCCGTTACGTCTGGCACTGTCATCTCCTTGAGCACGAAGATAACGAGATGATGCGGCCATACGAGGTCGTCGAATCCACAGCCAGACTGGAGGATATAACGGAATGAAATCCGAACAGTTTTACAGAGCGACCCGTTCAACGATGTATCGGTATCGTAGCTTCCAGTTCCAGCATCTTTCGTCATCTATCGAAAGAACATCTAGTGCAGACGGCAGAGAGTCATCACTAAGCATGGTGTGGCTGCAAATGCACCAGGCCATCCGCTAAGTCCAGATAATTCGTGCTTCTTATTATCCCAATTATTCTGCTCGACAAAATTCATACCACGCACCCGCAACGCGTCGGTTCTATCCGGTTCATTCATCATCGTCAGGATCTTGGCAGCCAGGTCTTTGACGTCTTCTGATTCGAAAAATTCAACCAAGCCGCCATCGAAGTCAAGAATCAAACCGAGATTCGCATGCTTCAGGATGCTCTCCAGGCTCAAGCTGGAATCGCAGAAGGGCCGCATCGAACCTTAACATTAGTTACCGTAGCCTTCTTTACAAAATTCAACAGCACGGCCTGTCCGCATAGCAGCTCTCATAAAGCAGGAACAACGAAGCTTCCATATAGCGTGTAAGCTCCGTTTCATTAGCCGCTGTAAATAGCGGCGATTGGTCTGGCTGTATGGCAAGAACGTTCGCCCAGAACCCGCTCTACGGTTGCATCACGGCTCGCGATAACCGGAGCAAACATCAGAACCATTGTCTAACCCGCGGGACACGATACAATTCAGATGTAGATTTGGTATGCCCGTTTGGACACCAAATCGTCACCGGCAAACGTAAACCGCAGCCGTCTGGATTCAAATTGCGAAAGTGGCGAAATTGGCAGACGCACCAGACTTAGGACGTCTGATGAGGCCATTTGCACGACCTCGCACCAAGGCGCACCAAACCCTCCTAAACCACACAAAATGAGCTGTTTAGGAGAAAATCATGAGTCGCATCGCACCGCCAAGCACCCCAATCCAAACCAAACTGCCACCAAAACTGCCACTCTGAAAATCATGGGTGGTGGATGGTACGTGATGGTACGGACGAGCGAGCAAATCCCACAACCCTGACCAAAGACATCCTCCGCTCTCGCATCACCGTCCATCCAGAGACCGGATGCTGGCTCTACAAGGGCGCCGTCGATCGCTTCGGCTATGGGCGCGTCTTTCTTGCTGGCAAGGAACGCAAAGCCCCCAAGGTTTACTACGAGGTCTTCGTTGGGCCCGTGCCCAGGAAGGCACGGCTCATCCACGCACTCTCCCGGAAAGATTGCATCGGAGCCGCGTGCTGCAATCCAGCGCACCTTGAAGTCGCGCAGAGCTTTGCGAGCATTCGATTCGCGCGACGCATCTGCCCGAAGGGACACCTGATCGAAGCCGAAAACGCTATGATTGAGGTGCGCGGCGATAATCTGCTCGTCCGTTGCCGAGAGTGCAGACGGCTCACCTGGAGAAAAGAGAAGCGCCACGCAAGTGCAAGAGGTACCTCCCGCCGGAGTAATTTGCGTGCCACTTCCCCTCCCTTGCTGCACCACCAGGGATAGGATCTTCGCCGCCCGGTCTCGATTGGGGGCCCGATCGCAAAATTGACCGAGTTTCGGACTCGCCATATATCTGCTCCACGCTCCGGTGTCACCGGACGCCTGCGAGGCGATTCATGGCAGAACCGATCGAAATCCTCCTGTACTCACGCAAAGACGCCGCGACGGCTCTCGGCATCAGTGTTCGGTCCCTTGACTACCTGATCTCGGAGGGAAAACTCCACACCCGGAGAATCGGCCGCAAACAACTCATTCCCGTTGGCGATCTCAGGCGGTTTGCCCGCTCGGATCATCCCGAGCCTATTCGCTTCAACGGAAAAACCAAGGAAGAGGAGAGACACTATGGCACGGGATCATAAGAAGCTCCGGGGCGTTTACGAGAATCCCCCGGGATCAGAGATCTACTACATCCAGTACTTCGACGTCACGGGAAGACGCCGCCGAGAGAAGGTCGGTCGCAGATCGGATGCAATCACCCTGCTTGCAAAACGGAAGACGGAAAAGTTGCAGCGCAAGAAGCTTCCGGAAAACCTGAGGCGCAGCATTGTCACGTTCGGGGAGCTGCTCGACGATGCTCTTGAAATCAGCCGGGCAGAGAATGATGAGCTGACGACCTACAACCATGGCCTCCGTTTCACACTGTTTCGTGAGGAGTTCGGCCACCGCCCCGCCGACAGTATTAACAAGCAGGAGCTTGTGCGTTTCCTGCTGGATCTATCCGACGAAAGGGAGTTTGCGCCGGCGACCTACAACCGATGGCAGTCTGCCCTTTCTTTTGTCTTTCGAGTCGGTGTCGAAAACGAAAAAATCCCGGTCAACCCTGCTTCGAAGATCAAGAAAAGGACGGAAGATAATGGGCGAATTCGTTTTCTTTCTGACGAGGAAGAGAAAACGCTCGTTTCGTATCTACAGAAACATTACCCCGAGCAGCTACCGACCTTCGTGGTAAGTGTTCATACTGGAATGCGGGCTGGGGAGCAATTCCGCATGCAATGGCAGGATATCGACTTTTCCAGGCGGATTCTAACCATTCCGAAGACAAAGAATGGCGATATCCGGTACGTCCCGCTCAACGACACTGCCCTGGCCGCCTTGCAGTCTCTTCGGAAGAATGGGTCCACGTGCGCTTGGGTTTTCCTGAATAATCGGGGAGAGAAGCAACGGAACCATAGAGATTGGTTCGATCCGGTCCTTGAGGGTACAGCATTGCCCGACTATACCTGGCATTGCAATCGACACACGTTTGCCAGTAGGCTAGTAATGAAAGGCGTCGATCTTCGAACGGTAGGTGAACTCTTGGGGCACCGGACCTTCCAGATGACGATGCGTTACGCTCACCTGGCAGCAGATCATAAGCACGATGCAGTAAATCGCCTTGATCGGAAGGACGCTTCGCTCGATGTCCTTCTAAAGTCAGCATAAGCGGGAGTGGCGAAATGGCAGACGCACTTGGTTTAGGTCCAAGCGGAGCAATCCGTGGGGGTTCGAGTCCCTTCTCCCGCACCAAGATTCTTTAGAAGCCCGCACTACGGACGGCAACCTCGACAGAAACGAGGTTGCCGTTTTCCTTTAAGAACCTGAGGCAGCCCACCAGAAATCTCTGCCCTCAATCCGAATCAGCTCCTTCGCTTGAACCACGTTTCGCTCTCCAGGTCACGATAACGCTGGCTCCGCTACGGGTCGCTGCGGCCAGAACATGACAAGCTGCTCGCTGGCGGTGCAGAGTGTTTTGTCTCGAGGCCGGTCAGCGGACGGCTTGGCGATCTTCGGAGTAGTGAACGTGAACCAGGTGCCAGTTCCCAGATTCCTTGCGGTAGACCTGGGTCTCGACGCCGTGCGTTGTTACGGATGATCCGTCTTTGCGCATCGTCGCGTGAAAAACCCAATGGAATTCGGACCACGCTGCTTCGCCGTTCACGTGGATCGTCGCCCCATGGGTCATAAGATCGCGGGCCGAGAACATGCCGCCCATTGCGTTTTGAAAAACATGCTGTTCGATGGACTCGAAGCCGTGCTCCTCGCCCAGCGGATAGATAAACGAAACCTCGGGCGAGTGCGACCAAATTTCCGAGAGTAGTTTCGATCAACCGTATCGACGGCTTTGGTGTACTGGTCGATAAGCTTGTGGATAGCCGCGACGTCGGACGCCGGACCGGTCTCAGTCTGCGCGACGGCACAAGCCGGAATGAGGCAGAGGATAGCGGCGAACAAAATCCGTGTGGGCATGAATGCTTCCAGTTTAACCGAACGATAACGGATTGCAGGCCGCGCATGATTTTGCTGGCATTGGATGAGCGGGTGAGGACTCGCTCTAGCGCTCCTGACATCGAGCCTTCTTCTATCGTCTCAGCGCGTCCAGTGGGAACTAAATCGGCCTATCGCGTAAAGCAAGATTGAGAAAGTTGACCGAGTTTCTGATTCATCTCATGCTGTGCGGTATTCGGAGGTGGACATGAAATCAGCAACCGTGGCTCTCGCTGTCGCCGTTTGCGTCACGCTCTTGGGCAGTTGTGTAATCCCGTCTGGCGACCCTGCGTTTTGGTATGTGTGGGGTGGCATTTCTTGGACCAGGGCTGGACTCCTGTTGCTGACCAGCGGCAGAGTGTTCACTCTGATGGACATTTGGTCCAAGACTGTTGCCCCGCTATTTGTCCTAATGACCGGCCGAACCAGTGATGAATTGATGACTTTGTCTTCTCCGCCGAAGGCCATGGAGGGTGCCGATGTTTGATTCTGTAGACGCTCTCTCCCGTAGCCTTGAGGCCGCCGGCTATTTCATCGACCCAGTGATGAGGCAGGTCATTTTTCTTGCAGCTCACCTGCAAAAGCCCCTATTGCTGGAAGGTCCGGCCGGAAGTGGTAAAACGCAGCTTGCCATATCTGTCGCCAAAGCGGGCAAAACGCACATTGAACGATTGCAATGCTACCGCGGCGTAACCGAGGCGCAGGCCATCGGGAGCTTCGATGCCAGCCTGCAGCACCTCTACCTCGAGTTCTCAAAGGGACAACACGAGAACTGGCGCTCCATACAGGCCTGCCTCACCGGAAGGGAGTTCTTTCGTCCGGGCCCACTCATGCGGGCGCTCGAGTGTGAACGGCCATGCGTCCTGCTGATCGATGAGTTGGACAAGGTGGACGATGGATTCGAGGCGATGCTCCTCGAGATTCTCTCGGCATGGCAGCTTTCAATTCCAGAGTTCGGTACGGTCCAGGCGCGTAGCATCCCGTTCGTCGTCCTCACCAGCAATGAGGAGAGACGCCTCGGCGACCCAATACGGAGACGGAGCCTCTACGTTCGCGTCGAGCATCCGACCCCCACACTCGAGGCCGAGATCATCGCCAGCCGCACACCGGATGCGGAAGCAAAGTTCCATCGCGAGATAGCCGGCATCGCCCGCTCCTTCCGAAACTATTCGCTCGAGAAACCACCATCCGTCTCCGAGATGATCGACTTCGCGCGGGCGCTTGAAGTGCTTGGCACGGATCACGTCACGGAAGAGATGCGGGATGTTCTTCTCCCTTTCCTGGCAAAGACGGAGAAGGATCGGCGCCACCTGATGTTGCGGGAAGGCTTCAAGAGTCTGCTGCATGACGGAGCGAAATACGCGCGAGAACTTGCCGGACCGGAGGAGACTCTGTCATGAAGCTCCTGCTGATCCTTCTCTGTGTTCTCTTCCCGTGCGCACTCAATGGGCAAGGATCACGCGCCTTCTCGGAACAATGTGTGCACCGCTATGCCTCGCGCTACCATATTGAGCCTGAAGTGATTGCGGCCTTCATCGACGTGGAATCGGGCTGGAATCCACGCACCGTATCGCCCAAAGGCGCCATCGGTCTCATGCAGCTTATGCCTGAAACAGCCGCGCGGTTCGGCGCGTTCGATCCGTTCAACCCAGAACAAAATATCGCTGCTGGTACCCGCTACATCACCACCCTGTTGTGGGAGTTCCACGGTGACCTGCGACTCGTTGCCGCGGCCTATAACGCTGGAGACAAATGGGTCGGCAAACGGCTGCTTGAGTATCGCAATCCCGACGTTGTCGCATACGTCACCGCAGTCTGTAGGCGTTACATCTTCCGCCGTATGACGGCATACCCGCAGCACCGGAGGTAAACCCATGAAGCTTCGTTGGCTCATTCCCATCGCGTTGTTGGTCCCGATACGTTCCTTCGCTAGCGATGACCAGCACGGACGTGTAACGACTCTCACTGTCCAACCAGGTGCGATCACACAGCTCCATCTGCGACCAGAGTTCGAATCCGTCATTCACCTGCCGGAAGAGGTCACGTCCGTGGTCGTCGGCAGTCCAGGCTCCTTTCATGTGGAACATAGCGAGTCGGAACCGGCCTTCGTCTATGTGAAGCCGACGGTGCGCACCCCAGTCCAAAGCGATCTTCTTATCGCTATGAAGTCGGGCCAACACGTGGTGCTGGAGTTGATCAGCGACGGTGACGGCGCCCCGACGACACAGCCTGTGGACTTTCTGTTGGAGTACAAGACTCGCAAGACCTTCGTTGTGTTTGCTGCGCCTCCTGAGACGGATAGCTCAGCCCCCTCATCTGGGCTGAGCGAGGTCAAAATGAATGGGAAGGCTAATTCTCTGCCTCCGGTGGACCAGGCGCTCGCATTCCAGAGCAGCATCAATGCTCCGTCGTGGACCAAATGGGATGGGCAACAGATCCAGACCTCACTTGGCGATATCCGGCAGTTCGGCAATCAGACTCTGGTTGCATACTCGATCCTCAACGCGGGCGATCATGCGGTGGAGATTGTGGCGCCGCAGATCCAAATGGACGGCCGCAAGGCAAAGAAGAGCAAGGGCAAGAACATTCTCTCGGACCAGCTCCAGGTGCGGAGTTACCGGCTCACGGCCACGAGGCTTGAGCCCGGCGCGCGCGCCGATGGTGTGCTGATCTTCGACCGGCCGAACTTCAAGTCGTCTACGGACAACCTCTTTCTTCAACTGGCTCAAGCGGATCAAATCGACCATCCTGTTCTTGTGAGGCTGCCGTTCACCCCACCCCTTGTCGCAAACAATAAGCATTAGATAGGAGAGTCCTATGAATCCGAATCAAAATGGCAATCTTCTAAAGACAGAGCTCATGGAAGACGAGGCTGTTCTTCTCGAACACCCGGAAACCCCGGCGAAATCGGAACCCGTTCACGAACCACAAGAGGCATCGCCGACATGGGCGACGCGGGCTGATGCGCTGAAGACGGCCGCGACGAGCCGCAAACCGATTCTGCTGCTCGGCGGAGGTCTGGCGGCGGCGATTGCATTGTTTGCGATCACGAGCTTCGTCGGAAACACACCGCACAAGAAAGTGTTTCCTCACTCACAGAACAGCACAGAAGGCATCGTGCCCCCTAAACCGGGCGGTAGTGTTACGCCTCTGATGGACACGGTACGAAACCCTACTCAGAGCAATACCGCTGGACAACTCACACCAGCTGATATCAACCGCACGAAGGCAAGCACCGGGACACAACCGGCACCGGTTCCTTCGCGGGTCCCTTTCCATACTTCCGCTTCGAACAGCACGACATTGGCCTCAGTGCCACCCTTCGAATCCACGCAACAACGCTGGGAGGAGCCAAGGCCATACGGTGACAGCTCAGCGCCGCTACAGACCACTGTTACGGGTTCCCAGCAGAGCCTCTTGAAAGAAGCTTCTCTCGTGTTCGTGAAAAAATCGGAGCAAAACAACACCTATGCCACGTCCGGAGGAACGAATAGCACCGGCACCACTCCAGAGCTGAACCTGACACCAGGGACGCGGATCCAGGCGAGGCTTGAGACTCAGGCTTCAAGTGCCGTGACAGCGCCGGTGGTCGCTGTCGTCGAATACACCTATTCTCTAGGAGACCACATTGTGGTTCCAGCGGGAGCCCGGGTCTACGGCCAGCTCCAGCAGGCTGATCGAAGTGGCGCGGTAAGTATCAAATTCAACGAAATCGAGCTGTTAGACGGTGATCGGGAAAAGATCGAAGCGATCGGGACAAGCCTTGAGCTCGGTCCCATCAAAGGGATAGTATCCGGAAAGAACACCGGGAAGAACTTCCTCGTGCGCACCGCCTCTGGAATTGGATCAGTTGCTGCGATGTTGGTGGGAAACAACACCAGCAGCGCATTCTCAGAGGATGAGCTCATCCGTGAACGTATTGCGCAAAACATGGGCAACGCCGGCGACACGGAGATCATGAATATGGCTGTCACCAATCACATCGTGGTGTCGGTCCCGGCAGACACGCCCATCTACGTCGTGTTCACCAAACGGGAATCACCTAAAACCCCTTCGCACCCCTCAACCAACCCGACCCAATAGTAGGAACACACCCAGCGCGTCACAAGCCCCAGCTTCGGTTGGGGCTTTGATTTGCTCCATTGTCCGGTCGACTGAGGCACTGTGCGTAATGCCCAATGAACCGCTTCTTATGTCGTTGAGCGGCATGACGAGTTATCTCCCGGAGTGTTTCAATGTGCAGAATGACGAATTGTCTGGCTCGGTTACTCAAGCCAGGTACTTCGAGACCTTATAAGCCAACGCCTCGATCACTTCCTTCCACTTCGAATCGATCTTTCCTTCGACTTTGAGGCGTCGAATTCCGCTCTCCTTCCATGCCTCCTCAATCGTCGGCGAGTATACGGAGAGTTCGAAGATCGTCATGGATCTCTGCGCACGCTCGGGTTGGGTGCGAACGTATTCCGACTCAAGTTCCTGCTTCAGCTCCGTCGTGCGGCTGCGGATCGCGGCCTCTGAAATCTGGTTCGGGGGCGGTTGTTCCAGCAAGCGCAGAATCTCAACACACTGCGTACCGATCAGTCGGAGCCTTTGGGACGCTTCTTCCTTCGTCATCGAATAGTCACACTCTATCAAACCAGCTTTCTAAGTCTACGGAACAAGAGCGTCCGCCGCACAGGCCTACTGCCTGGATCTGAGCAGGAATTGTCAGTGGAAACTCAAACTGCTGATCATGCGCATTTGTCCTGCTCTTCCCGCTGGTTAATCTCCACAATGATCAAAAGTTCGTCATATTCTGTCATAGTGCACTGTGCCTAATTGTCCCTCCGCGTGAACCAGTGTGCGCTTTGCCGTATCTAACCCATCGATGAAGCGACCTGCATTATGACGAATTGACTGTTGTATTGTGTCATCGCGCACTACGCCCGATTGTTCCTCCGCATCGAGCAGTATGCACTGAGCACTATTTGTCGCGCGCATATATCAATCTGCACTATGACACTTTTCGTAGAGCGCCCCTAAAGCATTTCTCAATGTTCTGCACATTTATATACGATTGACGGTCTCCGAATCATAGAACACCCAAAGAATGCGTCTCCTCTTTCTATCTCTAGGGACCAGATTTCCCTTCCTGCAATCGCTCTGAACGCCGATTTCGAAGTCTCCTAGATTTGACCGAGTTTCGGGTTGGCCTGACTTTCTCTTTCGACACGGATGCCCAGAGCAGCCGGGTCCAGGAGAGAAAGCTATGACAACCGCACTCACTCTTTGGCGGCCTGCTCGCGAATCCGCCAACCCCGTCTCCGCCATCCATCGCCCCAAGAGCACGAGCTCGCCGCACTTACTCCTGAAGATCGCGCTGCTGCTGATGCTCGTGGGCGCCTTCCTGCCCTTCGCCGCTCACGCGCAGAACCTCGGCACCTCTCCACAGTTTGGGCAGGCCGTGCAAGGCCAGCAGGCGACGACGGTCGAGGGCACCGTTCTCAACATCGTCAATTGGGGCTGCAACGTGATCGCTCCGGTGATTGCGGTGGCCTGCCTCGGTATCGCCGGCTGGCACTTCAAATCGGGCCGCGGATACATGGGATGGGGCGTCACCGGCGTTGCCCTCATGGTCATCTCCGGTCTCGGACGCATGGCGGAGGGCTTCATCACCCAGGCTGGATCGATTCAGTAGGGAGCGACCGCAATGCCCGTGCCGCAGTTCCTTTCCGATCTTCTTCAGCTGCTGTTTGATCTGGCAGTCCCAGCCGCGTTCTGCACGTTGGCGGCTGCTGGCGTCAGCCTGCGAGCGGAGGGAGGGACGAACTTCCACATCGGTGGAAAGTTCGGAAAATGGATTCTGTGGACCGTCGTTCTGCTGACGATTCCTCAGATCCTCTCCTGGGTTGCGGCACAGGGCATCACGGTTCCCTCTGCGAGTGGGTCAGTCGGAACAAGCTGGATTGCGAGCATGGAGACGCTCTTCAAGAACTTCGTGAACGACATCGTGGTTGCGAAGCTTGTTCCGTTGCTAGCAGCATACTTCGTACTCAAAGCTACCTTAGACGGTGCCGCTGGCGAGAATCCTCTCGGATCGATCATCGCAGCGATCTTTCTGATGTCGATAAGTGCCACAATGCAACTCCTCCAGGGGTGGAACTCCGGCGGTGAATACGCAACGACCGACATGCTCGACTCGCTCTGGAACTACATCGCAGGAAAGATCATGCCGCTGCAGCAGGTCTTGCCTGTATCGGGGCAGTCATCAACTTCGTTCGTCATCGTCCCTGGAATCGCTTGATCTTCGCAGCGATTGCATTTCTCAGCGTCACCGGACTGGTGAAGTTGTTTCAGGCCATGGCGGCCTAGAGAGGAGAGAGCCCGATGAGTCTCGACGGAGCCATTACAAACCTTGCGTCGTGGAGCGGCAACGTCATCATGCCGACGCTCGCTGGTGGGTTCTTCTCGTTTGCTGTATACCGCTACAGCAAGGGCGGTGCTTTCGAACAATACCTGTATGGCGGATTCGCTTCCCTAATGTGCTCAGGTATTCTGCGGGCCATTGAAGGCTTCGTGCAACACGCAGGGGCAACGAACGCGGATGGATATTGGCTCGCTCTGCTAAGCCTTGTGAACTTCACTGCAAATGTCATCCTGCCGGTCTTCGCTCTCACGCAGCTTGGAGCGATGGCCTTGCACATGGGTGGCGTCCTCGACCAGATTTATCCGGGCTCGACCTGGATTCGGAAGTTTACGTCGGCCATGGCCGCACTGATGGTCTCGGGTATCGTGCGTCTTGCCGAGTCCATGATCACCCGCGCCCACGGGATTGGAGCATAGCGATGAGTCTTGATCTCACACCTGTTCACCGCAACCTCCACACCAAGGTGACATTCCTTGGCCTCGAATTCGAGGACTTGATCTTCGTCCTCGCACTGGCTGCATTGATGAATCTGCTCGCGCACTTCGTTGGCGGCGAGAGCCACATCCTTGGGATGCCCCTCAACGTCTTTATGGAGTTCATCGTCCCTCTACTCGCCGTGCCGTTCCTGATGCTTTTCAAGTATGGAAAACCGCGGGGATATCTTCTGGACCTTTTGCATTCCTTCTTTGCGCCAAACGCGTGGTGCGGATTTGAACGAGATTCCGAACTGGTGCAGCCTTACCTGGCGGATGAGGAGGAATGACCGATGCAAGCGCAAGTGAAGAACCAGCGAGATGGCACAGTTCTGCTCAGTATGGACGCAGAGGCAGCTCGCGCTACGTTCGCAAGCGTCGTCTTCGCTTCGCGCTTCCACGACGGGTTTCGGAGCCTCGAAAAAGTTGCGAAGAAGGCTCTTGAAGAAAAGACGATATGGCAGAACCGGAGAGACACGACATGCCGATGACCTACACCGAACGCGACAAGAAGTTGAAGGCCCCTGCGATGTGCGAATTGTTGCCTCTGCGAGATCTTCCGGAGGGAGACGACATTATCGTTCGCACCAACGGCTCGTTCGTTGCGGGGTACGAGTTGAAGGGGGTGCTCTCGTACTTCGCAACGGACGGGGAGCGAAACCAGGCGAAAGCCTCGCTGGAGGCGCTGTTCCGCGGCATCCCTGACGGATGGATCGAGTTGCAACGAATCTTCCATCCCTGTTCCGCGCAGTATAGCGCGACGATCTTTGTGTGATTCCGAACCGCTGCCTTGCTCGCAGCGTATGCCGCAGCACCCGGAATCCCGACAAGTCCCGAACGCGATGAAATATTGATGATCGACCCTGTTCCCTGCCCTCGCATTGCCCGGATAGCGTGCTTGCAGCCCAAGAACACACCGTCGAGGTTTGTCGCCAAAACCGAATGCCAATCTTCCAGACTTGCGTGTTCAGGATCGTGAGGTGCAGAACTGCCTTCAAAGCCGGTAATGCCTGCGTTGTTTACGAGCACATCAAGCCTTCCGTGATCGTGGAGGATTATGTCTATGCAAGCGATCCAGTCAGCCTCAAATCGAACATCGAGGCGCGAGTAGCTGGCCGCTGAACCGAGTGACCTACTTCTTACCTTGCCTGACTCATCTTCGATGTCGGTAAGAACGACAGAGCAGCCCTCCGCGACAAACGCTCGCGCAATAGCTTCGCCGATCCCGGCGGCGGCTCCCGTGACGAGCGCGACTTTTCCCTTTAGCCGTGGCATACGCTTTTTCCTTTGGACTCTTCCAGAATACCGAGCTATTTCCCGCTCTGGGGTCCTCTTCGCAGAAACCGTTAGAATGACCCATGTCCAACCGACAAAGCCTAGTACAAGCGCTCAAATGTTTTGCTGATCCCCGTAAACGACAAGACTATTTCCACCTCTATTCCGACGACATCGTTTTGCACGGATATCAGGGAATTGAACCCGGGCTGGAAAGCGTAAAGCAGTGCTACAACGCTTTTTGGGACGTCTTCCCAGATGCAAAAGTGACGCTTGAAGAACTCATCGAGGATGGTGACGCGCTAGTTGTCCGCTATGTTATTACGGGAACACAGCAGAAGGCATTTATGGGTGTGGCTTCGGCTAAACAGCGGATTGAACTTCCAGGCATGAGTATCTTGCACTTCAGAAATGGCCGATGCTTTGAGCGATGGACTTACTCAGACTCGCTGTTGCTGTTGGAGCAGATTGGTGGAACTGCTGCCAGTATTCCCTGATAAGGATCTGCAGCCCAGCCAGCAAGTGTCCCTTGCCAGAACCTTTCAAAAGGGGCAACTCATCAGCCTCGAAGGCATCCTCCGCTATTGTGAGAGCGAGGAAGATGCTCTTTCGAATTGCGATCACGACCCCGCTGGCCCATATGAGGCTGTACGAAACGTACTCGATACTGCAGCGCCACCTATCTCACCAGACTAGTTTGCTGAAGGTAGTGTGGCGATGAAAGTGTTTATTTCGCGCAAGACATCGGCCTCATTGGACTGAAAAACATAGTGTGTCGCATGCGAGATCAGGACCATGTGTGCTGAAGGAACTTGCCGCTCGAAGGCTGCGACCTGCCGCTTTTTGTTGCGAATCTCGAGCGCCTGTCTCACGGCTTCGGCGCGGGATTTGGGATCATCTTCGGATGCGGGATGTGGATTGTCTTCATCGCCCATGATCACGAGGGCAGGTGCGTGGATGGTGGTGAAACGTTCCCGGCCTTCCAAGATAGCGAAGAGTTCCGGAGTCATCCTCGGGCTCACCGGAGTGGGGGGCAGGTTTCCCGCATCTTGCTGTTGCTCTTTGACCTCCTTCTCAATCCGCTGCAGATTGGCGATCAGGCTGTCGTAATCTTTCACCGGTTCCAGGGAATAACCCTCGATGAACTGCCGTAGCTGGTTGCGTAATTCAATGGCATCCAGTTCCAACTCGCCGTTGGTCTGATCGTAGAGAGCGTAAGGATAAGCGGCTTCCATGTAAATGAGGCCGGCGACCTTCTCGGGATGATGCGATCCAATGTAGGTTAGTTCCTCGCCAGCCATCGAGTGCCCCGCGAGTACGGGTCTGTTGAGATGCAGCGCATCGATGACGGCCAGCACATCTTCACCCAGCCTGTCGGCGCTATAGTTCGTCGCGTTGGGTTCCGGCGTACCGGAAGCGCCGCGGCCACGGCGGGTGATGCCATAGACGTGATAGCTGGGTGTAAGCTTTGGAGCAAACTCATCGAAGACGTGAGCCGTGTCTCCCAGGCCCGTTAGCAGAACCAACGGCCGGCCACGACCGCCCCAATCGAGCACCTCCAGGCTGACACCTTTCTCCACGGAGACCATTTGGATCGTATGGGGCGATGAATAGAGCTTCCACGCTGTCTCTGGGGTGGCGCGGTACAGGATGAGGGCTGTCGTCTGTCCCGAGGTCAGTGTCCCGGTAATCGTCTTGCCGTCAGTTCTGAGCGCGCCTTCATAGGAGGCATTCAGTGCATCGATGGTGAGTTTCAGGGTTGGGTCTACGAAGGACAAAGTCGTGACGGGAATGGAATGGGGAGATTGATCGATGCGGTAGAGGTTTCCCTGGAGCTTGCCATCGGCATTTTTGGTGATTTCGAGCACGACGCGGAACTTTCCTTCGACCAGTCCTTGCCAGTTGCCTGTAATCTCCTGCGCATGCAGAGTGACTACCAGCAAAAAGAGAAGAACGAAGCGGACCCATTGCGTTCTGCTGAATCTCATAAACCATTATCCTTATGGCGAACTTTATCAAAGCTGTTTTGCTGTCTTCTCTTTCGAAGAATTTCTTGACGAGTCGAGGGCGCAGTGTAGGAGTGCGAAGGAACTGCCACCATATCGTAGGAGCAGACTTGTCTCTTCATAGTTGGTCTTTCTTAAACCTAAGACGCATGGTAGCGCGGCGCAGCTCCGTGCGGCTAAGACATTTCGCTCTGTGACGCAGTGCAACCGTGGCTCTTCCTCCCGAAGCGATCATTCGATCTCTTCCCACACCAACCGCACAAAACTCGACGCTATCCTTCACCTGTTCGCGAATCGGGATTGTATGGCGCTGTCTGAGACTGTCGTAGCCGGAACTTCGACGCTAAGTTAGGAACGCCGTTCGGCAGGATTGTTCCGAGTAGCTGACAAACCACCGGAACGCTACAAGGCCCCGTCCAGGGCTCAATGAGCGAGTTGCCCTGATATCAACAACTGAGGTTCAAGCAAAAAACGAAGACGTCAATCACATACCTGTTGACATTCTGCCTATAAAGCGCCCATCCTATAGGCGGACAACCAACAGGAGAAAAGACGTGCCAGAAAGCAAATCAGATGTATTACAGGGAACGCTTGATCTGATGGTGCTAAAGACACTTGAGTCGATGGGCCCGCTGCATGGCTATGGCATAGCGCGTCGCATTGAACGGGTGAGTGAGAACACGGTAAGCCTCAACCAAGGAACCATCTATCCGGCTCTCCTTCGTCTGGAACAGCGAGCGTGGGTAAAAGCTGAATGGGGCACATCGGAAACGGGTCGTCGCGCCCGCTTCTATCGCCTTACAGCTTTGGGTCGCAAGCAGATAGCGCAGGAGACTGAGAACTGGGAGCGCGTCGCCGCCACCATGGCGCGTTTTCTCGCACCGTCGAATTAGGAGCCGGTTATGAGTTGGATTCGCGTCTTATTAAGTCGCTGCTCGGCGTTCTTCCGCAGGAGACAGCTCGATGCCGATCTGGACGAAGAGCTACGCACGCATATCGAACTGGCGATTGAAGAACATCGAGCGCACGGCATGACCGAGCAACAGGCGCGCACAGCTGCTCTGCGCACGTTCGGCGGTGTCACCCAGGTTCGCGAGAGCTATCGCGTACAGCGAGGAGTGCCTTGGCTCGAAGAGACCGTGCGTGACATCCGCTTCGCATTTCGCAAGCTACTCCATTCACCGGGGTTCGCTCTCACCGCCATCCTCACGCTCGCAGTCGGAATCGGCGCCAATGTCGTCGTCTTCAGTGTGCTCAATGGCATCATGCTTCGGCCGTTGAATGTACCTCAGCCCAACAATCTCGTCCAGATTGCGGGTGAAGGAAACCGAGGCGACTCGCAGTCCTATCCCGACTACCGCGACTATCAGGACCGCAGCCAGTCCTTTACCGGGATACTTGCCTACAAGATCATTCACACCGGCATGGAAATCGACAAGTCAGTATTCCAAAGCTGGGGCAACGCCGCATCCGGCAACTACTTCGATATACTCGGCCTGCATCCCGCTCTCGGCCGCTTCTTTCATGCTTCGGATGAACATGGACTCGCCTCGGCGCCATACATTGTCCTCAGCTACGACTTCTGGCAGCGTCAGTTTGCGGCAAACCCGCAAATCCTCGGCAAGATCGTTTCTCTCAATCAGCACCCCCTTACCGTCATCGGCGTTGCGCCGCAGAACTTTAACGGTACCGATTACTTCTTCTGGCCGGACTACTGGATTCCTGCGGTCAACGCCCAGCAGGTGACGGGTTGGGACGACTTTGACTGGCGCAGTCACCGCGAGTTCACCCTCCTCGGCCGGCTCAAGCCGGGTATCACACAGCAGCAAGCCTCGCAAAACATGGAAGCCATTGCGAGGCAGATGGCAAAACAGTACCCAGACGACCAAGGGCTCACACTCACCACACGCAAACCGGGACCCTCTGGCAATAGTGATGACCCAATCAAAAAAGCGCTGCTCGGCCTGACACTCCTGGCGTTTCTGGTCCTGCTCGCCGGCTGCACCAATCTCGCCAGCATCTTCGCGGCACGTGCCGCGGACCGTAGTGGCGAGCTCGCAATCCGTTTAGCCATCGGCTCCAGCCGATGGGTTGTCGCGCGCCAGTTGCTCACGGAAGCCATCCTCGTTTCACTCCTCGGCGGTATAGCCGGAACATTCTTCGCCCGCCTGCTGCTTGGTGTCCTCAGTCACTGGCAGCCTGTCGATTTCCCCGCCCACTTCCTCATCGCACCGGACGCGCGCGTCTATGTCGTCGCCCTCGCACTATCGATCGCCAGTGGGATCGTCTTCGCCCTCTTTCCAGCACGGCAGGTCTGGAACACTGATGTCGTCCAGGCGATCAAGAGCAACTACATCGCCGCCGGGTCCTTTCGTCGCTTCGCCCTGCGCGACGCTCTGCTGCTCATCCAGGTCGCCGTCTGCACCCTGCTTGTCACCAGCTCGCTGGTTGCCGTGCGTAGCATGATTCAGAGGCTGCGCGCGCCACTCGGTATCTCAACCATGGGCGTCACGCTCGCCCAAGTCGATTTGCAGATGGCCGGCATTCCAGATGCGCAATCTCGACTTGCCCAGAAACGCTTACTAGACACGGCGGCGGCCATACCTGGAGTGACCGCAGCCGCTACTTCTGATTACGTCCCCTTCCTCGGCATCTGGGGATGGACAGTCTATTCCTGGGACACCACGCAGTTTGTGCCCGCCAATGCCGCCTTCAGCGCAATTACCTATTCTGTCTCTCCGGGTTATTTCCAGGTTGCCGGGACGCGCCTGGAATCCGGACGCGACTTCACCCCAGACGACAAGCCCGGATCGCCCACCGTCGCCATCGTCAATGAGACCTTTGCCCGTCGCCTCTTTGGCACCACCCGCGTTGTGGGAAAGCGCTTCAAACTCTTCGACCCCGTCAGACTGGAAATCATCGGCGTCGTCGAAGACGGAAAATACAATGACCTCGGCGAAGATCCCCGACCCGCGATTTTCACAGCCTACGGGCAGGGCCTTGGGCCGTACATCGTCTCCGGCTCCGTAACCGTGCTCGTCCGCTCGCATCTGCCGCCGGACCAAATCGCTGTCGCATTGCACCGCTCACTCTCGCAGGTCGTCACCACCGCGCCGTTCTCCATCCTCTTATGGAGCGACGCCATCGATCGCTCCATGATTCCGGCTCGCACCGCCACCATTGTCCTCGGCGTCATGGGCCTGATTGCCGCAATGCTTGCCGTCACCGGCATATTCGGTATGGCGTCGTACTCCGTCTCAAAACGCATGAAGGAGCAAGGCATCCGCATGGCCCTCGGCGCACAGCGCATCCAGGTCATGCGCTCCATGCTTACCCGGCCCATCCTCATCCTGATCATTGGAGCGGGCTTCGGTCTCATCGGCGGGTTGTTGGCTGCGCGCCTCCTCACACACCTCATTTCCTTCCCCAGCACGAGTGATCCGCTGCTGCTCTCCTGCGTCGCCCTCGTCATGATGATGCTCGGCCTCATCGCCACATGGGTTCCAGCGCGCCGCGCTCTCTCGATCGATCCGGCACGGCTTTTGCGGGAGCCATAAACGATCATGGCAACGACAGCTGGAGGATAGATAAAAAAATTGGCGGCTCCAAAACGTGGAAGCGCACGAGTCGTAACTCTCAGTTTTCCTTTCTCATGAGAAAGGCACCTTCTAGAAGATGAAACAAGCGCCGAATGCTCGAAGGCCGGACAAACCAGTCACACTGAAGACTCTCGCGGCCCATCTTGGCTTGGATCCAGCCACGGTTTCTGTCGTCCTGAATGATGTACCAGGCCGTTCCATTCCCGACAGCACACGCGAACGGATTAAAGAGCTTGCACGCGCCCTTGGCTATTCTCCAAACGTGCTGGCGCGATCCCTTCGCACGGGAAGGACACGCATAGTCGGAGTTGTGTTGCCGGATGTGGCTTCCAGCTATCATGCGCAGATTTTGAGTGGAGTCTCCAATCACCTCGCACAATTTGATTACTGCTGCATGATCTTGCCTCACGGGTACGATTCTTCTCTTGTACCGATGCACGTTGATTCTTTGCTGAAAAGAGGAGCGGAAGGCTTTATCGTGATCGACACAGTATTAGACCAAGTGTCGCAGCTTTCGACGGTTGCCGTTGGATGTCGGAGTCATGCCGCCGGAACCACAGTGATCCAACTGAACCAAAAACGGGCTGCCGCGCTAGCTCTCGAATTCGTCTTGTCTCAGGGACATCGAGAGGTTCTTTTAATGAAAAAGGACGACCTTGACGTTCACTCCAGCGGACTCGTGAATATAGTCCTCGAGGCTGCGGCCGCTTATGGTTTTGCAAGTTGTGTATGGCCGAACTGTATCGGTTGCGGGACAAAGCCGGATAGTAGAAGAACCTGTCCACGTGAATCCTCAGTTATCCATCGATAGATTCAGAGCAATTCTGACCCTTGACGCGGATGCCGTCAGGACGGCGAAGCGGGCTTTTTCCGCAAAAGGAACATGTGCAGACCTGAACGTTTTGCATCGATAACGAAAGAAATTCTGTTGTGGATGCTGCTGTGACAGTAATACGTCAGCCGCTTCGGACCATGGGGCAAATGGCTGCGGAGATTCTCTTGCAGAAGATCATTAGCGATCGTTCCCCTTCCAGAATTAATCACCGTGGAGCCGGAGATTGTCACGAATACACCGCCTGGCACGTAAGCACTGGTCGGATTGCCCTGCCTGTCTCCAGCGGCTGTACCACCCGGACATCTCTTTGCTTAACTGACCAGGTTATGACACACCACGGCCTATCGGATACTTTCCTTTACAGCTTAGGAGAGATTGCACTACTCTCCTAATTATTTTAGGAGTAAACGTGACCACCCAAGCCCAGCTGCTTCCTGGCACTCTTGATCTCCTCATCCTGCGGGCCGTTTCTCTCGGTCCACTGCATGGGTACGGTGTTCTTCTGCGCATCGAGCAGATCTCCGGGCACGCCCTGCTCATTGAGCAGGGAGCGCTCTATCCTGGCTTATTTCGCCTGGTGCGTCAGGGACTACTCAGGGCAAGCTGGGGCACGTCCGAAAACAATCGCCGCGCCAAGTTCTACGAGTTGACCACTGCGGGCCGCAAACGTTTGCGCGAGGAAACAGACGGCTGGAATCGCCTTGCCGCCGCGATCGCTTCGGCCCTCGCCGTGCAGCGGGAGGACGTATGAAACCGTTGGTCTCTCTTCGCTCCCACGTTTCCAGGTTCTTTCAACGTTCCCAGATCGAGCGTGAACTGGAGGACGAGCTTCGCTCGCATATCCAACACCGTGCCGATGATCTCTGTCGTTCTGGACTTCCACGCGCTGAAGCAGAGCGTCGCGCACGCATAGAGTTTGGTGGCTACGAACGGTTCAAAGAGGAGAGCCGCGAAGCGCGCGGCGGCCAGTTCGTCGAAACGCTCCTCCAAGATGTGCGCTTCGGCTTTCGCATGATGCGGAAGAACTCGGGCTTCACTGCGGTCGCCGTTCTAACGCTGGCGTTGGGAATCGGAGCGAACGCGGTTGTATTCAGCGTTCTGAATGCGCTGGTACTGCGACGGCTCGATGTGCCGCAGGCGCAAAACCTGTACACGATTGAGAGTGGGAAGGATCATTCCCCGCATCAGTCGTATCCCGATTATCTCGACTTGCGTGACCGGAACCGGAGCTTTGACGGTTTGGCGGCATATAACATCGGCCCTGCCGGCGTCGACAGCGGTGGAAAACCGTCGCGTATCTGGCTCTACGAGGCGAGCGGGAATTACTTCGACGTTCTGGGTATACAGCCGTATCTGGGGCGAGTGTTTCACGGCTCGGATGAGCATGGTCCCAACAGCAGTCCATACGTTGTACTCAGCTACGCTTACTGGCACAGCCATTTCCACGAAGATCTGGGGGTGATGGGCAGAACGGTTCACTTGAATAAGTATTCGTTTACAGTTCTCGGAGTGGCGCCTCCGCGGTTTCGCGGAACAGAGCAGTTCTTCGCGCCGGATCTTTGGGTGCCGTTGGTGAATCAGGAACAGGTTGAGGGTGAGAGTGACCTGAACTCACGCACAGCTCGCGAACTCTTATTGGTGGGACGGCTAAAGCCCGGCGTAAGTCCGGCGCAACTCACAACAGATTTGAATTCTATCGCTGTCTCACTGGCAAAGGCTTACCCCAAAGAAGACGACGGCATGAGCTTTTCCCTGACACGCCCAGGTCTGCTCGGCGACATGCTTGGGAAGCCATTGCGTGCGTTTGTCGCTGGCCTGATGCTACTGGCGGGATTGATTCTACTGGCGGCCTGCGCCAACCTCGGAGGCCTGTTTGCTGCCCGCGCCGCGGATCGATCCAAAGAGGTCGCTCTACGTCTGGCGCTCGGATCGAGCCGCAAGCGCATCTTGCGGCAACTGCTAACGGAGGCGACTCTGGTTTCGCTGGCTGGCGGAGTGCTTGGGCTGGTGGGGAGCATAACGCTCCTGCGCTGGCTCAGCGCGTGGCATCCCATACCCAATATCCCGATAAACGTAACGGTCAACCCGGATGGACGGACCTATGCTGTCGGGTTGTTGCTGGCGCTGGTGAGTGGAATTCTCTGTGGCATGGTCCCGGTGCGACAGGTGCTGCGGACTGATCCATACCAGGTGATCAAGACAGGCGAGACCGGAGTTGCGGGGCTACGCCGATTGAGCCTCCGCGATCTGCTGCTGATGGTACAGATTGCCATCTGCGCGGTACTGGTTACGGCGTCGCTTGTAGCCGTACAAGGGCTGGTGCGATCGTTGCGCAACAATCTCGGCTTCATGCCAGAGAACGCAATACTGGTAACCACGAAGCTGGGTATGGCTAGATACAGCGCCGACCAGGTACCCATCATGCAGCAACGCATGCTTGATGCCGTCGAAGTTATCCCCGGCGTGAGCGGAGCAGGATATATAGATCGGGTGCCGCTGGGGTTGAGCTGGAACAACTCTATTGTCTTTGCGGACACGACCACCGACTTGAGGGCGTCGAATGCCGCTGCTGAGGTGATGGCGTACAACGTCTCGCCCGGATACTTCAAAGCGGCAGGTACGGCCCTGTTGGCGGGAAGGAACGTCACCCGGCACGACGACAACAGCGCACCGCGGGTGGCAGTGGTAAACAAAGAATTTGCACGCAAGCTCTTCGGTTCTATGGAAGAAGCGATAGGCGACTACTACAAAGCCAAGGATGGGACGCGAGTGGAGGTAGTGGGAGTGGTTGAAGACGGGAGGTACACGAGCCTTACAGAGGACCCACGACCGGCAATGTTCCTTCCACTCCTGCAGTCACCGTCGAGTGGTACTTGGCTGGTGGTTCGTTCGAATCGCGATCCACAGCAGCTGACGACGGCGCTGGATGAATCTCTGCACGGCCTGGACGCTGGACTGCCTATCATGATTAATACCTGGCACAGAGAATTGGACAGCTCCCTGCTTGCCGCCCGCGCGGCGACCGTGGCGCTTGGAGTGATGGGTGGGCTTGGTGCGATGCTGGTCGTTACAGGTATCTTCGGGATGGCTGCATACTCGATAAGCAAACGACTGCGGGAGTTCGGGATTCGCATCGCCCTGGGCGCACAACGAAAGGAAGTGGTGCAGGCCGCGTTGGGGCGCCCCTTCCGGTTTCTGGCATTTGGTTCCGTGGCGGGCTTGCTCCTGGGTATAGCGGCTACTAAGGTGCTGTCTTCCATCGTCTATCAGGCAACTCCCCGCGATCCGCTGGTACTAGCTGGGGTTTTTCTGACGATGGTGCTGCTGGGTTTGCTGGCAGCTTGGATTCCCGCACAAAGAGCGCTCTCGGCTGATCCTTCGATACTGCTGCGCGAGGAGTGAAATACAGGGCGTAGGTCGAGAAATGCTTGGAAAAGCGGATCCTTCGATACATAAGTTTAGGGCGCGCATCAACTGATGAGAACAGGCCCGAGTCACTCATTTGAGCCTGTTCGAATCGACCTGTGTCTTCGGTAAGTGGCCGAATAACCGGCAAATCGGAAAAGTGCTTGCCACGCGACTCGCTAGTCGCCAAGACCGCTCACGCCCGTCCAACGGAGACGCAATCTTCTCTCTGGCAAGGTCGAGTCAGTAAAAGCGGCAGAATAAGGGTCCCCGCGGGGATGTTGCTGACTTCAGTTTCGATCAGAGACAAAGACCGCGGTCGTCAACGCGGACACCGTCGCGGTTCCGTTCTTTGAATCGAACGAAGACTCGCGCGTCACCGGGTCGCTTGAGTCCTGTTGGACCGGATGGAGGCGGAGCCTCAATCCCACCAGACGACTATCGGTAAAGGCAGCCTGCGTTTTAGTTGCGTTGAAAATTACGACCACATGCTTATACCGTCCGTAATTCCCAACATTAGCGTCGAGTTTCATCACGATGATTCCCGGCGTCTGGTTGGTGCCCGTGTTCAAGAAGCTAAGGTTCTGTTGTATCTCCTCGAGCGTGGACATACGGAAGAGACCGGAGCTGTAACGAATCTGCATGAACTCCTGGAAGGCTGCCCCGGATAAAGAGACATCCTGCGGCTGCGGCGTGTATGCGCCGTTGCTCAACAGTGGCTCCATCAACGGCCATTGGTTTTGATTCTGACTCGCAATCGGCAGACCAATACCCCAATTTGCCCCCCGCCCGCTCCAGTCGATCTTATTGAACCAGTCCCCTGAGTCGTAGCTGTTCTGGTCCATATCCTTTGAACGAAGCAGGTCGTCACCACCCTGGAAGAATGGCACACCCTGGCCAAGCTCAATAACGCTCAGCGCCATTACCTGCCTTCGCGCCCGCACTGCGCTCGAATCACTCAGATTCGATTTGATCTGCACAGCATCAAAAATGTCCTGATTGTCATGCACCGAGCAGTAGTTCACCGCTTCGATCGGTGATGCCGTATATCCGGCTGGTTGCCCCCCATAGTTGATCTGCGCTCCCGTCACCGTCGCACCTGTGTAGGACGTAAAGGTGTAGTTTCGCAGGTTGCCGGCAAGTCCAAGGCGTATCCAGTCCTCGTCCTGCAACAGCCCCGTCAGTTGATCGCTTTGTGCAGTGCTGCTCGTCGTGTAGTCGCTTGGGTCAGTCAACAACCCGGTCGAAAATCCCTGGACCCGCAAGTCCGCAAACGGATTGCCTCCGCGATCGCCGTCTCGTATCCGATCGTTGAACGTGCCGATCCCAGACCCGTACAGATTCGCCTGACTTGCATTCGGCCCAATCGCGCCATTAGCCGTCTCGCCCGTAGTCCAGCCCTCGCCGTACAAGTAGATTTTCGACCCGTCCACTCCGTCTTTCAACGGTGTAAGCGCGACCAACGCCCGCTTGATGTCCTGCATGTTGTATGTAAAGTGGAAGCTCATCAGGTCGAACCGGAAGCCATCGATCTTGTACTGCTTCACGTTCAGCACCAGTGTGTCGATCATCAGCTTCTCCATCATCCGATGCTCACTCGCGGTATCAGGACAACACGAGCCCGTCTCCAGCGAACCATTTGCATCCAGCCGGTGATAGTAAAGCGGCACTACCTCGTCCAGGTTAGAGTTCGGCGTCTCTCCACTTGCGTTCGTGTGATTGAACACCACATCCTGTATCACTCGCAGCCCCGCCCAGTGCAACCCTTGCACCATTGTGCGGTACTCGAAGACGCGATTATCTGGGTTGATCGCATAGCTTCCCTCCGGCGCCATATAGTGCACCGGATCGTAACCCCAGTTATAGGCATCCCTGGACTCGATTGCGGCCACGGCTGCCTGCTGCTGCTGGCCGTCCGGCGGATTTCCCGATAGATCACCTGTCGTCTTCCAGGTCGACTTGTCTTCATCCACCGAAGCGAAATGAAACGACGGAAGAATGTGGACCGCCTTCAGCCCACTTTCAGCAAGTGCGTGCAGATGACGCATCCCATTCGTGTTCTCATCCGCGAACGCGTCGTACATGCCTCGGTGAGCCGCTGGCACGGTTGCATCGCCCACACTAAAGTCGCGAATATGCAGCTCGTAAATGCTGATGTCATTCAGCGAATTCAACGGCGGCGAGAACGAGAAGTCCCATCCTGACGGCTTCGTCGCCTGCGAGTCCAGATCTGTAATGCGGCTTTTCGTACCATTCAATGCAATGTCTATCGAATACGGATCTGAAGTGACGTTCGTATCCACAGCCTTATCGACGGGGACATACACGTTCACGCTATACAGGTAATATTTTCGCTTCCAGTCCGGGGTTCCGCGTGCAACCCAGACGCCGTTGTGTTCGTGCATCACCACCGTGGTCTTCGGCGCTGTGTCATTTTCGTGATCGAACAACTGTAGCGAGACGCTCTGCGCAGTAGGCGCCCACAACTTGAGCTTCACCACCGCATCATCGTCGTCCGGCCAATCGAACCATTCGTCATCACCGGTACGCTTCATCACCACGCCCAGCTTCCCAGGGTAGTAGTAAATATCGTCGAGAACACCCGCATCCTGAATGCCCGTCGCGTAGCTCAACGCGCCCGACTGGCTGGTCGATGAGATTGCGATCTGTCCCTTCAGCGCTTTCTTGATCGTCGCCAAAGAGACACCTGGTGACACCGTTAGTACTGCGTAACTGGCAAGCTGCGGATAACGGACCAGCTCATCCTGGGTGAGTGTTCCACCGGGCGTCAATGAGATCTTCTGTCCTCCCGTCACCCCAGTCTCCGACAGTTGCAGTCCGCCCGTCAGGCTCCAGTAGATTGCATATGTGTTTCCGCTCTGCAGATACCCCGGTTGTATCGCCACACGGGTGCGATCCAACCAGTAGGCCTGCTCTTTCAGAAAGTTGCTGTTGAGCTTTTGAGCGTCTGTCGGTTCCGACGTATAAACCGTCGCATCCCCGGAAATGACCCACGCCTGGTTGTATATCGTAATCTGAAGATGCTGATCCGGTCCCGGATCTTTCACCTGGTTCTCAGCACAGTTATTGATAATGAAGCCGAGATCGCCTGTCGGAGTCCCCCACGCAGGGTTTACCGACACGTCGAAGTACACTCCATACGCATCTGTCCCGGAAATCTGAACCTCGCTGCTGCACCAGGAGGCGTTCTCCGTCGACGCATTCCACGTATATAGCGCCCAGCCAGCGTAATTCCCATCCGGACGAAAGTAGTGGATACGAACATCCCCTGCGGGAATCGGCGGGTCCGACTGCGCCCGCAGCGAAGGCAGCAAACACACAAGCGCCACGGTAAAAAGCAGCAAGCGCTTCGCTGTGGACTTCGCAGGCCTGGGTATCATAACTGTCCAAAGAGAGAAGGCATAGGGCATCATCGAGACTCCTCCTTAGGCTCTGAATGAGCCTGCGACCGCCGAGCCTATTCTGTCACGGAACGATCATGAATGAGAGACAGCGAGACTGAGCGGCTCGGCATGGCAGTCAAGATAGCGCCTTGCATTCGCTAAGCGCAAGCTTTTGAGTCCATCTTTTCTCTATTTTTGGCCACTTTTCGGGCTTGTATGTGGGACTCTGTTCTTCGAAGGCTCGGGCTTGCGCTTCAAGCCTGGTATGGTCCTCTCTGTTAACGCGGCGACATCCGCCCGGGCCGAATTGCGCAACTTGCTCGATCAATTGCTTCTTGCTCTGCAATTCGAGCCTGATCTTCTTTCACCGTTTGCTGCAACCCGATCACTCGATGTTGTAGCTTGAGCGTGTCGCCTTTCAGCTCTTTGGTTTCCGCAGTTGCTTGTCTTAAAGACTGAGCGAACGCCTGATCCACTTCGTAATCGGCGAGCCGTTCCGTCCAACGGTCGTGACCCACCTGCACGTTTCCCGATGCCGGCGTTTGCCCGAGCGACGACGGACACCGAAAACAGCCAACGATCATTAAGACAACAAGCCAGCACAGCTGGGAGGCTGTGACACGGATGAATGTGCTGAGCGGTCGCAATCTCGGACGGGAACAAAGGACTGCGCTCGTTGATATGGGCAGGCACATCCAGCGGTCTGTGGAGATTCGATCATTCGGGGTGGCAGCATATCGGGGTTGAGTGGAACGCTCCTGCCGGACGCTTTATCAATGTTGGATTTGATTCAGAGGGGATACTTTGGGCTTTGGTGGGCGGTTTTGACGCCCCGAAAGACCTCATCTACCTGATACCGGGGACCAGACACTTCAAAACAGCTGGCAGCAATTTATCCGTCACCGGGTTCACCTGGGAGCCGGATCGAACCGTCCTGACCGCGCCCGTTGCCCCACGTGGGTCCGACTCCGGCGAAGGTTCTGATGAGAGGCTACCTGCTTACCCCGTCACAAAAAAAGCCCGTCAAATGGTTGATCGAAACAACAGTGTCTGGATCTCACCCGAGGATAAGCCCGTCGTGATGCGCCTTCCAAAAGACAGCCTGCGTGATGTCAAGAACAATGCGTCCACAGCTATTTCTGAAACCTATAACATAAACCCTTTTGAGTTTGCAGAGTTGGTGGATCGTGAAGAAAATATCTGGTCTGGAGGCAAGATGTGCTGACGACTAAGAGTTTGTAGCGGACGTACTGGCGGTTCAAGGAAATCCTCACCCAGCAGCCAGAGCCACAATCGGTCTCCTAAGACGCCTCCCCATAACGTGTGCATCCGCTCGCGTGTGAGGGCGCAACAAATGGGGTCAACATCCTATGAAGATTTCGGCTTAGCCACTGGGTCAGGCGATACTATATTGGACAATGCTCATGCAACATACCGAGGCCGTCCGAATCAAAGCAGTTGAACAGTATCTGCTCTGCGAACTGTCGCACTCAACGCAAACAGAATTCGAGGAGCATTTAGTTGATTGCCAGGAGTGTGCTGAGGACCTTCGTATTGGGGCCCTTTTTCTCGACGTAGTCAAAAAAGTAATGGAAGAAGAAGTGGGTCGGGTTGAAAGGCCTCATTGGTAATTCGAGCCTCGTGAATCTTAACCGCGTATCGCGCCTCGTTGCAGTTCGGATCCATCCCACGGTGACTGTTAAGTTCTATGGGAGCACCGACCACAGCGTTGTCGGCCGCGATGAAGTTGGCGTTGTCGAGCCTGTCGCTTTTGTAAGCTGACAAAGAGCATGGAGTTCAGATCTCACTGATGGAACCGTCACAAGAGTAAATAATTCTGCGCGCGAGCCCATAAGTGCCGGACTCACTTGTGGGAACCTCCCCCGGACGAGGCACCACCGCCGCCACCTGAACTAGCGTGAGAGCCGCCACCTCCACCACCTGAGAACGACCCTCCTGACGAATGGGATGCGCTTGCAGTGTTTGAAGACGAGTGGCTGTAAGAGCCGGAGTTACCTGCCGATCTTGAACCTGGATTGCCGTGGAAGTTTCCGCCTCCGTTGTGTGCCTGGAAGCTTTCGCTGCGGCCACCGAATCGTTCTGTCACTGTGGTGTTTTTGCCGCCCCCGTGACCTGTCTGGCCAACAGGAAGCTTTGCGATTTGTGGTCGAAGGTGATGGCGGTGCCAACTGGCCTTGTCGCAGTGTTCCTGCCGGGCGCTAGTCCGTCCTTCACCAAGTGCGCCTCAAGGTGCGGTGTCTCGGCGCGCTGGAGGGGTGAGAAATAGGGTTTGAGGAACTCCTTGGGTGTGCCGTCGAGTACTTTGACGGGGGTGCTGGAGTTGAAGGCGACGTGTTGTACGGAGTCGCCCTTATGTCCGCTGGGCTCGAAGACGCCATGCTTCAGGTTGATCGGAGGTTTGCCGGCCACATCGTGGGGATGGATTGGGACGTATCCTTTGGTGCCTCCATATTTGACCCAATGGACAGGGCAATGGTGGTGTCTCTTGGTGCCGGCCACCCAGACGTAGCCGCGCTCGCGATGGATCCAGCTGCCGGAGTGGCAGATGGCCCAGTCGTACGGTGCTCCGGTCGAATCAAGTTCAGTTCTGAGTACTTTGTCCTTGCCAGTCACAGGATCTCTTGCGATCAGGTATCGGATCCGGTTTGGGGAGCAGGGGAACGGATCGCCGTACTCGGTGCGAAGGATAGCGGCGGGACCAACGGACTGAATCGCCTGTGCGGATGGGGGAAGAGAGGCCGTTGGCGCAGGTTGCTGTTGGGATGAATTGGGCGATTGCGGCGATTCGAGCTGCGCATTTACAAGTTTCGGGATGGCTTCGTGCTCCTCCCATCCATTGGTTGGCTGCCAGCAGGTGCCGTAGGGGGCGCAGACGAAGAAAGTCCCATGGTCCTTCAACTCCGCGAGGCCAGGGATCGGCGAAGTGAGTCCTGCCTCCTTCATCGTAGCGGTCGTCGTTTTGTCCCATGCGACGACGCGCTCTGCCGTCCAGTTGTCCCACTCTGCAAATGCGTTCGGATCCGCGGTTGTCGCTGGCGTGATGACGTGATAGTGGCTGAGTGTGATGGTCTGTCCCTTGACGGTTCGCTCGGGCGTTGAACTCACGCGGATGGTCGCATCTTCCTGCGGGGTGAGCACCATGGCGTCGATATAGCTGTTCACTCGAGTGAAAGTCTTGCCGGGATAGGGGAGTGTGACGCCGTCGGTCGGCGTTCTCAGGACAAACCGCTCTCCAGGGAATGTGGTCTGCACATGCAAAGTGGCAGTCCCGCTGACCAGGGAGAGCTCGGTGTAGGGAACACCATTAGTCGTTGTGATTTGCGTGAAGATGAGGACGGAGTTGTCACCGAGATAAACGGTTGAGGCGTCTTCCAACTCGATCTCGACGCGACCTTTGCCGGTAACGAGGCTGAAGCCTGTCTGGATTGGCAGGTTGACTGCGGCCTGCTCCCACGCGTCCCCGGTAGCGTGTTCACCCTCCTTGCCACGGGAGACGCGGACGTCGCCTTCGACCAGCCTGAGACGAACTATCTGGTCATAGGTTCGGTTGGATGGCTGCGTCGAGGTATCGGCGCCGGGGGATGTGTTGGTAAAGGTTGTAAGGGAGGCGATTAGCAGGAGGATTGGGAAATTGCTGCAGCGAGCGATGCTCATAAGAGCCCCTCCGATGGGGCAGCTTGCAACGACTCAGTTCCGGATATTTGACGAGGCCAAGGCAGCTTTTGTTTCTAGCAGTTTGCAGTATTTTAAGTGGGGATCCCGCATCATTTGGATGCGCCACAACTCCAGGCACAGGGACACGTGGGGTTCGGTGAGCGGATTGGCGATTTATCGCTCATCGAGAATCAGACGCAGTACTAACTTCCGGACCAGCAATCATCCAGAAGTTCAGTTCATGTTTGGAGGAAATGGCCTTAGTCTTAATTAACTTTCACCCTCTTCTAAGGCTTTTTCGGTGAAATCCCAGACGACGGCCGGGGCGCTGCAGGCTTATTTGGCAGGCTGGGTGCGCCAAGACCGGATTTCGCGTCGTAGCTTTTGATGATCTGAGCAGTTATGTCTACATTGCTGGCAGCGTACCAGACTATCGGAGCCGCATCAGTTCCTCGTTCCAGCACAGCAACGTACCCATGTTGCCGAGAAAATTCTTGCAAGAACGAGAACACCTTTTGGGCAACCTGCTGAAACACCTGTTGAGATTCGGTTTGCGAGTCGTTCTTAAAATCTTCGGCTTCGCGCTGAAGCTGTTTTTCTTTAGTGGCGAGTTCCTGCAGTTTTTGATTGCTCTCTGCTTCGGTCAGCTTAGAGCCGCTATCGTTCAGTGCCTTCTTCAAAGCTTCAATGTCGTCGTTCGATTTTTGCAGCTGTTGTTCTCGAGGCGAGTACTTCTTTTGTAGCGCACCCAAACTTCTTTGAGCTTCGGCGGTACCAAGTACGACAGCGTTGAAGTTCAGGGTCACAATACTTGGTGCCGATGATGCCGAGGGTGCTATTGGCCCCAAAGCAGGGTTTTGCGCACACGACGCGCTCAGAGTGCAAAGAAAGCCCAAAATGAGCGCGCCTGATCCTGATCGCTTCATAGCGACCTCCTCTGTCTTAATGAATGAATTACCAGACCCGATTAGGGTCGAGATGAAATACGGGAACGCTGAATTTCAGACTAGTGATGTGTGATTCTGCGTTGATGTTCTGTGGGGACTCTAGAAAAGACAACGACGCTATCTTAAGGTCGAGGTGGAATGCCTGTCCTTCCGGCTTGCTATCCTCCCTATGTCCAAAACAACTTGCAACACATGCATTTGTGAACGATGTGCGTATTGGAGCATGGAGTCCCGCCGCAAGGGGGCCTGCGGCCAGCCTCTCAGACCAGAATGCACTGCCGTCTGAGAAACTCGTTGATGATCCCTGATTGGCAAAGAGAGGCCTATCCAGCTCTAAGTAGGAGTGACGTTCCTCGGAGATGCGTGGGGCGGATGAAACCGAAACTGCTCTACGCCGTGCAGTTGTTCTCCGTTTGAGTTGCGCCTTGCTTGTCGACAAGACGCGAGCGCCTTGTTCTCCCTCGGTATGAGCGATCCACTCCGAAGTGGGGGCGGGTCGAGTTGCAGAAGTGTAATAATCCGGTGCCTCTCTTTTCGCATTTGGAACTAAAAATACTTTCCAACTCAATGAGATGGAAATGGCTAGCAGCACGGCAATCACAGCGACGCGAGCAAATCGGGGATCAAAAAGTGTGGAAATGGAACGACTGACTGGTATTCCTGCACTAGCCGCTCGTTCGAGAAACCTTTCTTGCATGCCTACCGGCGTCGCTCTGCTTCTCATTCTTCGGGTTTGCAGTAAGAAGAACTCGCGGCTCATTTCGCCCATATCCGCGATACACTCATGGCAAGAAGCACAGTTGATCGCATGTTGTTCAAGTTCCGTTAGTTCTGCGTCAGTGAGTTGACCGGTAGCTGCCAAAGCACCTTGCATTTCGTAGAACTTGTGGTCACGAATCATCTCACTCTCCCTTCGCCAAGGGCTTACGCACGCCGGTGTGAAATGCTTTCCGGAGTTTGTCGAGTCCGCGATATAAATTGTGGCGCACCACACGAACGCTTTCTCCTGTCTTGCTGGAGATTTCCTCGGCAGTTAAGCCTTCGTAATAGACAAGTTCTATAGTGCGGCGCTGGCGCGGCTGCAACGATTTGAGAACTTGAGCAACCAAAATGCTGTTTTCCACGGTTGAGCGTTCCCGGTCTGGAGTCCGCAATGCAGAAAATCTTTCGTCTAGAGGATCGGTGTCAAAAAAACGATTCGCTATCTGAGAACGGCGACTGTTGAAAGTCCGGTGATAGGCGAACATCAAGAGCCAGGTTTTGAAAGTTCCCTTTTCCGGGTCGAACTGATGGATGGAACGGAACACATCCAAAAAGATCTGCTGTACTACGTCCTCCGCCTCTGCATCAGTCCTCAGGATGCGTCGAGCGATTCCAAATAGAAGAGGACTATGCCGTCTGAACAAAACTGCGAGGGCATCGGCATTTCCACTCTGCAATTGATCAGCAAGTTCTTCATCTGAGCAAAACCTTTGCTTGATTGCGGACAGAAATGAGTTTTCAGCTGCTGGAGGAGCGGCCGAAACCCTTTCGAACTCTGCCGCTGCTTCCGAAGCCAAGGCTGCCTCAATATTTAGTCGGGCCACTCGCCACGTCATTTCGGGGCTCCCACAAGGCGGCTGTGAAGCAAAGGGCTTCGAGGTTCAGGGAGGGGATGGGTCATGACTCGGAGCTTTCTCCTGACAATGTATGCACCGGAGAATATCGGTTTTCCCCGTCTCGCTGATTATTTTGTTTTTCCGACTCCTGATCAGGCCCAATCTTGCCCGGCCGCTCGACTCACTCGAACATTATTACAAACGCACAGAAGAAATGAATCCTCTGGATTATGGTCGAGGGACGGGCTATTCGGAAGCTATCTCTTGAGCGGTTCCGAACCTCAACCAAGTACCAGGACCGTCCCGCCGCCGATATAAAGCTCTGTGTCGCCGCATATGCCTACCTGCGGTTTGGAAAGCCGGGATTCACGGTCTTTGATTGTGTCTTCGGTCCAACTTTGACGTTATCTGCCCTAGCTGAACCCAAGCACTGGATGCGCCACATACGGCTCCTCCAGCGAAGCGATCTCCTCAGCAGCCAGCTTCACCTGCAGCGCCGCCACAGCATCCGTAAGATGGTTCGGTTTCGTCGCGCCCACGATCGGCGACGTAATCACCGGTTTGCTCAGCACCCAAGCCAGCGCCAGCGTCGCTCGCGGAATCCCGCGTCTGTCTGCTACATCACCCAGCCGGTCGACCACCTTCTTGTCGGCCTCCTCCGTTTTCGAGTAGATCGCCTTGCTGAACTGGTCCGTCTCGGACCGCTTTGTCGCCTCCGCAGCCCAGGGCCGTGCCAGCTTCCCGCGCGCCAGCGGGCTCCACGGAATCACCCCGATCCCTTCTGCAGCACACAACTTCATCATCTCCCGCTCCTCTTCGCGATAGACCAGGTTGTAATGGTTCTGCATCGAGACGAACCGCGTCCATCCATACAGGTCAGCCGTATACAACGCCTTGGCAAACTGCCACGCATACATCGATGACGCCCCGATGTACCGTACCTTGCCAGCTTTCACTACATCGTGCAGCGCCTCCAGCGTCTCCTCGATCGGCGTCTCGTAGTCCCACCGATGAATCTGGTACAAGTCCACATAATCCGTCTGCAAGCGCTGCAAGCTCTGGTCCAGCTCGAAGAAGATCTCCTTGCGCGAAAGCCCCTTGCCGTTCGGATCGTCGCGCATCACACCGTTCAGCTTGGTCGCGATCACCATGTTCTCGCGCTTCGTATTCGCCTTCAAAAACTTGCCCACCAACTCCTCGCTCGACCCCATCGAGTACACATTCGCCGTGTCCCAGAAGTTGATGCCCAAATCCAACGCCTGTTTGAAGAACGTCTGGCTCTGCTCTTCATTCAAGGCCCACGCGTGGCTACCAGGTCGGATCACCGTCGGCACCTCGCCGTACGACATGCACCCCAGACAGATGCGCGAGACCTTGAGCCCCGTCTTCCCCAGATTCACATACTCCATGCTCATACTTAGGCTCTTTCTTTTTCGATTCGTAATACGGCTTCGATCTACTTTGAAGGTGGCGCGGCTTCAGCCGCGTCATAATCGGCGACGAAGAGGGTCCGTTTGAAGAAAGCGGTGGAATTGCTGGTTTCAGGATGTTCCGTCTCCCGAGAAATGCATCCCGCACCAGGCTGAAGTTTTGCGCAGCTTTCACGTGTAGATTAAGGAACCGTGACAGCGGCAGATGCACTTCAGCCACTTCAGTGAGTGAAAGACGTTCAGACATACTGCACAGCGTGGCAAGCTCTTCATCTGAAAGAGACAGCGGAGTATTGGAGCGAAGTGAAGTCCACTCTTCTCGATTGAAATATCTGAACGGACTGCAAGTCATCGTTGAAGGGCCTTCGCGACCGCCCCAAAGAACGCTATGTCGTCTACCACTGTGGAGCCTGTTGGTTTGGGACGTGCGCTCAGCTCTACTATCACTAATCTTTCCTTCGGGTTTATGTATAGGTGCTGCCCAAAGATGCCCATAGCCTGAAACGCACTTTGATGCACAGAATCACCTTTTGGCAAGGGCCACCACAGGTAGCCATAGTTTATTGGCTTGCCATCGATTACTTTCGGGCTCCCCGCTTCTTCAAACCATCCTCTCGGTACTATGCGTCGGCCGTCGATAACACCATCTTGTTGCACGAGCAGTCCAAACCGTCCATAGTCTCGCAACGTAGCTCCGAGACCGGTTCCCGCTAGCCCCATACCGTCCGGTGCATCGAGCCACCATGTGGCGTCCTGCTCCATTCCTAATCGCGACCAGATTTTGTCCGAAAGATACGTCGCCAGCGAACGGTGCGTTGCACCCTCTAGAAGTGCCCCCACGACGTAAGTTTCACCGGTGCTGTAATTCCAGATAGAACCAGGTGCCCCAGCTCGCGGCAGCGCGCTCATATAACGCACAACCGTTCCTGGCTTTTGAAGAAGCTGTTCGTCGAGAATCTTTCTCGCATCTGAATGTGGGTCGGTATATGCCTCGTCCCATTTCACACCGGACGCCATCTGCAGTACGTTGCGTACGGTCACTCCATCGTATGCGCTGCCCTTGAAGGCAGGCACATATGTCGTCAGTTGATCATCCAGGCTTGCAATCAAGCCATCTTCCAGCGCTGCTCCCACCAGCGTAGAAGCAACCGACTTTGCCATTGAGAAAGATGCCCAGCGCGTCTGGGGTCCGGCACCCAGTTCGTAGTCCTCCAACGCCACTCTGCCGTCTTTCAGAACGAGGAGACCTGCTACGCGGTTCAACGCCAGATAATCAAATAGATCGTATTGCTTTCCGCCTGCTTCAAAATGCACGTTCTTCAATGGCCCATCTGCGATGGGCAGTGATCGCACAATGCGTCCACGCGGCACAATTCGTGACGGAAACATCATGTCGCTATGTTCGAACGTAGTTACCTCTAAGTCTGGCCGCATCGCACCATCGCACATTTGCCGAGGGTCTGCATGTTCCTGTGCGAACAAAGAAGTGACAACCAAACCACCCAGAAAGGCTGTGGCCATTGCCGACCAAATTCTGTTATGCGACGTCATGTTCTGTTTCTCCCTGCCCAGACTAGAGTGGGTCTTGGTGCTGAGGCAACAGTCCCTGAGACAATTGGGCTGATATCCCAACTTCTGTCCGCACAGCATTCTCAACTGCTGAGAACAGGGCTTTTCGCTCATTGAGTGCATTGGCAATTTTGCATCGAGAGTCACTCCTGGCGAAATACGCGTTTCTAAGCACCTGTTGTGGGACTAACTATGTTTCTCCGCGCGCCCTTAGGTGTCCAAGATCTTGCTGCGGAGACCCGGGAAGTAGTTAGGGCTACAGAGTCGTGTCGTCGCTCTCGAGTTTGCAGTCAAGTAGCCGAAGAGATTTTCATTCCCCCGCTGCTACCATTACTCCATGTCCTATCGCGTCAAACTCAGGCCGTTCCTGCTTACCGAGGGCGAGTTCAAGGGTCACATGGAATACATTCACTTCCATGTGTTTCTCGACGGCGTCGAAGTCGGGCGCTGGTCTGAAACAAACATTGGCCAGCTTCCGGATTCTCTGGGTAAACTCGTCGGCAGGGCCAAAGCCATCGAATACGACCGCATCCTCCGCACCAACATTGAGGTCGATGTACCCGGCGAGTACACCGAGGAGCAGCTCCGCTTGCTTCACACTCCACGACGCGGCGAATAGATCATGGCAACCAGGAAAACGAAACAGCCTCGAAAAAACGCCTCGGCTCAGTCCACCATTAGTG